>CDZD01038375.1_pt1 | contig 427113 bp, 395 predicted proteins | sample 554771 | NCBI WGS metagenome assembly CDZD01 (sample SAMEA3182069, study PRJEB8094) | gut metagenome | biome: human; feature: gut; material: Stool; isolation source: human stools | place: Canada | collected 2011-11-08
GTTTCATTAAGCGTTTCAAGTCTTTCGATGTAATCCGTAAGATGGGCAAGACACGTTTCCTGGACAGCTATCAAGTCCTAGTCAAAAAGACCAAGGATCGTTTTGCCGGTTCTAAGGGACTGGCTATCTATGAGCTGGTCCTTAACAGTGTTACCACCCGTGGAGAAAATCCCTTATCCGCAATGACTCAGGATCAATGTGTTGATCTCGTATCCACATCTCAGAAAGCTGCCGATGAGATCAATCTTCAAATGCGGATCTTAGCAGAGACCATGCCGGAGTACAAAGTGCTTCGTTCTATGGCCGGCGTGGGGGACCGACTGGGACCGATCATTCTTGGAGAAATCGGTGACATTCGCCGTTTTCACAGTGGCAAAGCACTCAATGCTTATGCCGGCAATGATGCTCCGCCATATCAGTCCGGACAATTCGAGAGCCGGAATCGTCACATCTCCAAACGTGGCAACCCGGCTCTCAGAAAAGCTTGTTTTGAGGTAATGCAGGCTCTCAAACTGACAAAACCTCAGGACGATCCTGTTTACCTTTTTCTGCTCAAAAAGGAACAGGAAGGGAAACCATACAACGTAGCCAAAATGGCTGCCGTCAATAAGTTTCTGCGGATCTACTACGCTCGTGCAATGGAGTTGTACAAGTAAATCTGTCCGCTTTCATTATAGCTGTTAACTGCCGGCCTGCAACAGCAGGTCTTATTAAGGTTACTCTCTTTTTTGTTCTCAAGGTTCTCGAAATCTTCAAAAATCTGCTTGACAAACATTAGCAAGATTTGTCCCGCACCCATTTCATTCATGCGGGATTTCCAGTATATCCAGTAATTTCACAAAAGTGTCCTGTCCGTCCAGACATGTATCCACAAGCCAGCCCTTTTCCCTTCTCCACTCAGAAAGTCCTCTGTAATAAAAGCTTTTTTTGCTATCCTCAATAATAAAAGGGATGATGTTATTTTTTAGGCATTCCTTTAGGGCTATCAGCCTCCCGACCCTTCCGTTCCCATCCTGAAAAGGATGAATGTATTCAAATTCTGCATGAAATTCAATAATATCCTCTATCGTAACATTATCCCTGGCATTATATCTTTCAAGAAGTGCCCGCATATCTCTGGCAACTTCTGAAGGTTTTGAGGTTTCTCTTCCCCCAACTACATTCGCACGTTTTTTATAATCTCCTACTGCAAACCAGGGAAATGCGGTGTCTTTTGTATCATGCTTAAGCATGTAATGCAGCTTTTTTATGATTTCTTCCGTCAGTTTCTCCTCTGCAATGTCAATGCAATAATCAATCGCTCTGAAATGATGAACCGTTTCCAGAATATCATCCACGGGAATACCGTCTCCCATGTTAATCGTGTTCGTTTCAAAAATAAGTCTGGTCTGATCTTCCGAAAGCTTGCTTCCTTCCATATGATTGGAATTGTAGGTCATTCTAACCTGAAGTTCATGATACAGACCTCCGGAAAGCTGTATTTCTTTTTCATCCCTTAATATCTGAAGAATTTTGTTATCTGCTTCCTTGCGGCAAAGAAGCTCGGGCGCAACATTTAAATACCCAGCAATCCTGTTTAGGCTGTGCGTGGATAATTTTTCACCCTTTGCAATTTTTGCAATGGTACGCGTGGATAACCCCGCTTCCGTACTGAGTTCTGTTTTTCCAATTCCCTTTTCTTTCAGAATTTTTTCAAGTCCGGCATATGAAATCACTTCCGCAACCTCCTTTTATATCTTTACTTATTGTATCATTATTTTATTCAAAAAGTAAAGATTTTAGCTAACTAATCTTTTCATAATTACCGGATGAAAGCATCATAAGGTGCTTTATCATCAAATGGCTTTCTTTTACTAAATTGCGCTGATTCATCAATGTGTGCAAATATAACAGAAGAATATTTTCTGATACCACTATGCCCTGTGCAGACATATTCCAGTTGAATGTGTTGGGGATTATCAATCAATGCCTTCAATTTCACCAGAGACTTTTTGTTCATGTCCGGATATTGGGTGAAAAAATCAAAAAAACTATATCCACCTTTTTCATTTATTGCAAGACAATCTCCGGTAAACAAAACCTTATCATCAACAATATAACAGGTATGCCCCAGAGTATGACCGGGTGTAGGAATAGATTGTATCTTAATGCCTCCGATATCAAACTTTTCATTATTATCTATGGCGTAATATCCTTCTTTAATTCTGACACAATTTTTAATCTTCACCCCCAATTTTGTCATACGATGGATGCTTCCAGTCAAGTAGGCGCTTTCCGCTTTCCCCAGGTACACTTGTGCATTCGGGTATATATTTGTTCCGTTTGTGTCAATTCCGCCACAATGATCCACATCGGCATGAGTAATAAAAACATGTTTAATTTCTTCAGGATTAATACCTATTTGTTGAAAAGAATTTTCAACACCCCGATAATTCAAATGTCCCGAATCAACAGCTATTGTCACGCCATTTTTGGTATAAAACCAAAGATTAACATCCCCTTGCCTGATACAGCTTATTCCGTATTCGTAATTTCCTGTTTCTGCCGGATTGCAATATTTTTTCCCCTTCATAATATGGCGCTTTATTTTATCATCAAAAAAATACATAAACTTCATAGCAATTTTCTCCTCCTTATAATTACAATAGCCACTATAACCGAAGGGAAAACTTTTTGCTTTCAAAAATCTGCTGTTTTTCTGTTTATTTTAATACATCCGTAATAGAAACACCCGTTAATTTCTTACAAGTGTATGCAAGATGTGCCGAACTTGAGAAACCGCTTTCCTGCGCTGCCCAGGTAATTTTACCACCCATGCTTATCAATCTGTATGCATTTTCCATTCTGCGCATCAAAATATAACTTTTTAACGCAATGCCGGCTTCTTCCTTGAATAAATGCGTCAACCTGCTTTCAGAAAGGAAAACTTTCTCCGCAATCTGCTTAACACTGTAACTTAACCATTCCCCAGAAATAACTTTGTCGATTATCAGTTTAATCCTTTCATCTCGTGCACTGTTTTTTCCTGTTGAAATACCCATAGTAAAAAACATATTTTCAACAATGCGTATAATTTCATTCTCCGGAAAATTATGAATATCTTCTGATATCTCTGCAATATCATCCGAAACATTGCAGTAGGAACCACCTTTTATATATTGCTCCCGAATCTGTTCCGCAATAATGCTTGTGGGATCAATCAGCAGAAAAAAAGCGCAATTGTTTCCTACTTCAACTGCATGCCTGACTTTTGAATCAAGCAGAATAATATTTCCCTGTATATTTTCTTTACCCACTATAATTCTGCAGCCCTTTTTCCCTGCAAACAAATGCAGAAACGGATGTTTATGAATGTCCGTCTTATAGTATGATGGTATAATGACAATATATGAACTTTGAAAAATAAGACTACTCATTTTTTCGTCCTCATACTCCTTGCCTATCTGTCCAAACGCTCTATTGCGGTACACTAATTAAAGCTCTGTAATTTTGTCTCAATGTGTGGGGAAAAACTCTATTATCGGTTCAGCAGATACCTGACTGCGTATTCCAACTCAACATCTCTTTTAAACACAATTTTACCTTTTTCCATGGCTTCTCTATCATAATTATCAATAGAGAAAATGGTCTTTGCATTTTCACCGGTTATCGGAATTGCAACATCAAGAGGGATTTTATTTTCCCGGGTATGATCCGTGTCAATGAAAGGCTCCCCATCCTCAGAAAGGCTCAAAAACACCGGATATGTCACACAGATATTATCTGTAAGATAAATATACCCTCCATTATTCTGATTGACACCACTGCTCGCAGTAATCCCCATCAAAGTCACATTCGGACAGTCTCCGAGGAATTTCGCCATTCCGTCGCCTGCACTCATACAATTGGAATTGACAAGCACGACAACCGGAATATCAGCATATCTTCCATCCGGAAATATATATTGGCTCTCCGCAATATGATATCCCTGTGCATCCTCGTATCCAAATGAAACCATATGAGCCTTTTTATCATTGAAAAGTGAAGCAAGCGCACCTGCTACGGAATCGTAACCGCCTCCGTTATTGCGAATATCTATTATTAGACATTGCATGCCCTTGTTCTCTAAATTCTCAATTAAATCTGCATAATATTTTGTAAGTTCTGGATAATAGCCCTTTTTAATTGCAGAAATATTATCCCCCAACGCATCATAGCATTCGCTTGTTATTTGAAGATACCCACACCTGTCATCAAGCATACAGGAATAAAAGTTTTGGTAATCATCACCGTCATGCAATAAGCAATTTATAGCTACCGATAATCTATCCTCATAATTACCTGTTTTCTGAACCAAAATACTCCGTTCGTTTCCGTTATCATCAAGGAATGTAATGGAAACGCTCTCCCCACCCTTTCCGGCAAGAAAAATAGGTCGGAAGATATCTTCATTTTCCTCTACCGGAAATGATAATCCGGGATAGATACATTCTACATCCTCAACGGCTTCATTGATGTCCCGGTTGTCCCATGAAATTATCGTTGTTCCATTGTGAATACCTTTCGTGTCCGCCTCACATCCGGGTTCTACCAAAACAGCGATTACACTGCCGTCGTCAATGCGGATCATGGACAGACCATAATCGTTTCCGGAAAGGTACTCACACGTAGCGAATCTTGTGTCATCTGTAAGATATGGTCCGACATGCGAATCATAGAAATAATATGTAACTTCAGTAACGATTGCCGAATATGCTGCTTCGTCCCTGTTTTTTTCAGCTTCCTCAACTCTCGGCAGGTATGTCTCAAGCAGTTCGTCATAGTCGATTTCTTTCCATGAGTTAAGACAGTATTCCTGTTCCATCGTCTTCAGCATTTTCTTAAAGCTCTCTGTATAACTGTATCGGGTATAATTGTGTACCATTGGCGCCGAGATGGAATTAAGGATAAAAACAAAGCATAACACTGCTGAGGACAGACAAACCATAACCGATCTGATTATGCGGATGAATACTGATTTGATGTTAAAAATAAACAGTACTGGAATAAATGTCTCCAGATAAAAAAGATTAAAATGATGAATGAACAGATTTCCATAAATTCCCCAGTGTACGAATGCAGCTATAGCAGGCAGAAAGCAAAGAATACGGAGTACAAGATACTTTTCTCTTCGTCTAAGAGCAGGGCATATGACAGCCAATGCAATGGAATATACGAATATTCCAAGAGCAATCATGCAGTTTCCGGTTTTCAATGTCAAATAAAAAAGATACATTCTCATTTTCCTTCCTGTTCATTGCTCTTTCTTTTACATATGCGTCCCTTACATATCATTATAACTAACGCAATAACACTGATATCCGACAGAGAAATCAACATCAGCCACCTGTTCGGAGATAAATAACCTGCCACTAAAAATAAGAAAAAAGACATTCCGGGCAGTCCTGAAACAGTATATCCTTTTTTTCTGCTCTCTAATGGTGCTGCAATATATGTAAATACCCAGAAAAACACTCCCAGTGCCCATATAAGTGCATCTATTATCCACATCACAACCGGGAAATGTGCATACATTTCAACCATATAAATCCCCCCTTCATTAATCTTAGAATTCAGTTGCTCCCTGAAAACCAGTAGACAATCCTGCCTGTTTTGGAATTGCCCATAATTGCATATGTCTTGCTTCCGGCTCCTTGATAGGATTCATAATACAGTATCGTATACTCCCTTATATCATCTTCCGTTACATACTTAAACTTTTTTACCGGCAGACCTCTGTATATTCCATACCTGTCATAACATTCTTCCGTGTCCTTTACCTTCTTTCCGGTAAAATTATATTCATCATATTCATCTTTTACTTTTAAATTAAGTGTTTGAATATACTTTTCGTACTCATTATCTGAAAGAGTGAACGCCGCACTGTTATAAGCACCCAATACTAAATTTGCACATTGAAATTTGAAATCCGTTGCTTTTCCCGGCAGTTCTGTCAAAAGTGTATGATTTGTGAAATTTCTGTACTTTTCAAAGGAATTGCCCCGGAAGCTTCCGATTTTAAATTCCAGTCTTCCTATCATCCATATTGCTGCACATATCCCCACCACAATAATCAATCTCTTCTGCCAATTTTTCATTATAATTTTACTCCCCTTTTTCAATATTGTACCTCCCCTGTAAGTATTAAACTAAAATGCGCCTTCCGTGTTAAGCATATAAAGTTCAGCACAGGAAAGCGCATTTCATTTCACTGTATTTATTTTGTAAAAATGTCACCGTAAAGGTCATCCGCCAGATTGTCCAAAAAACTGTCATCCAGGTTCATGAACTGATTGGAAATCTTCTCCTTTAAAAGAGCGTTCCGCTTGAAGTACTTTTCCTCTTCGGAAAGCTCTTCTTCCGGGGCAAACAGCTCCTTGTCCAGTTCCTCGCCTTTAAGGGTTTCCAGACACCATTTTTCCACGGACTCACGCAAGGTGTTTTCGGAAGCCGCTTTTCCGGCAAACACATGATAGGACTTCATGGAAATGAGCCCCATAATGATGAACAGTAAAAACAGCACGCTCATAATGCCGTAAACCATATACATGGAAAGGCCGCTGAGCCGTATGGGAAGCACGCCGAGCATGCCAAGAACCACCACAACAAGTCCCAGAATGCCCACACCGAGCAAGGTATAGGCGCTGCTCTTATTCTCCTCCGCTTTTGCGGCATTGTCCTCGTAAAGGGCGGAAGGCTTGATGGGGGACTCTTCTTCCTCCTGCTCTTCCTTCATCTTCTTAGTCATTTCCTCTACAAAGAGAGCCTTCAGCTTTCCTGCCTTCTGCAGTTCCTTTTCCGCCACATAAAGCTCATAGGTATCGTCCTGTTCATCCTTGGCGATACGCACGCCTTCCACCTTGTGAAACTTTAGAAAATCCGCCAGTGCTTCCATGTCGGTTTCGTCTCCGAAGGTAAGGGGCTTTTCCTCTTTTTCCTCGGAAACTAATTCACAACCGCAGTCTGCACAGATTTTGATACCTTCTTTGTATTCGTTTTTACATTTCGGACACCAGGGCATTTTTACACCTCCGTGAAAGGATTATTTGTTTCTTAAGTATTCGTCGATACCCTTTGCACCGGCTTTACCTGCACCCATGGCAAGAATAACCGTTGCTGCACCGGTTACCGCATCGCCGCCTGCGTAAACGCCCTCTTTGGAGGTCTGTCCGTTTTCTTCGGCAGCTACGATACATTTCCACTTATTCACTTCCAGTCCTTCCGTTGTAGAAGAAATCAGAGGATTGGGAGAAGTTCCGAGGGACATGATTACGGTATCCACATCCATGACAAATTCGGAACCGGCTACTTCTACCGGACGTCTTCTGCCGGACTCATCAGGCTCGCCTAATTCCATCTTAATGCACTTCATACCGGTTACCCAGCCCTTTTCATCCTCTACGATGGCAATGGGGTTGGTGAGAAGGTCAAAGATGATACCTTCCTCTTTAGCGTGATGAACTTCTTCCACACGGGCAGGAAGCTCTTCTTCGCTTCTTCTGTATACGATATGTACCTCTGCACCCAGTCTTAAAGCGGTTCTGGCTGCGTCCATGGCAACGTTGCCGCCGCCGACTACCGCTACCTTCTTGCCGCGCATAATGGGGGTATCGGAATTTTCATCGAAAGCCTTCATCAGATTGCTTCTGGTAAGGTATTCGTTTGCGGAGAATACGCCGTTGGCATTTTCACCGGGAATACCCATGAATTTGGGAAGTCCGGCGCCGGAACCGATGAATACGGCTTCAAAGCCTTCGTCCTGAATAAGTTCATCAATGGTAACGGATTTGCCGACTACCACGTTGGTTTCAATCTTAACGCCGAGGGAACGTACATTTTCGATTTCCTTGGCAACGACTGCCTGTTTGGGAAGACGGAATTCGGGAATACCGTAAACCAAAACGCCGCCTGCTTCGTGCAGGGCTTCAAAAATCGTTACATCATAACCCATCTTTGCCAGATCTCCGGCACAGGTTAAACCTGCCGGGCCGGAACCGATTACAGCTACCTTCTTACCGTTCTTTTCCTTGGCGCCTTCGGGTTTGATTTCGTTTTCTCTTGCCCAGTCCGCTACGAAACGCTCCAGCTTACCGATGGAAATGGCTTCGCCCTTGATACCGCGGATACATTTGCCTTCACACTGGCTTTCCTGCGGGCAGACACGTCCGCATACAGCGGGAAGTGCGGAGGATTCGCTGATTACCTGATAAGCACCCTCGATATCGCCCTGCTTTACATGACTGATAAATTCGGGGATGTTGATGGATACGGGGCATCCCTTGATACACTGTGCATTCTTACAACCGATGCAACGGTTTGCTTCTTCCATGGCTTCTTCTTTATTGTAGCCGAGACATACTTCTTCAAAATTGGCAGCACGCTTCTTTGCATCCTGCTCTCTTACGGGAACTTTCTTTAAAACGTCCATTTTCTTTCCTCCGAGTATCATTACTGGCAGTTGCCGCATCCGCCGTGATGGGTTTCACCCTCTTTTGCTTTCAGGAATGCACGGCCTTCTTCCGTTTTGTAAATCTGCTGACGTAACATGGCTTCATTGAAGTCCACTTCGTGTCCGTCAAATTCCGGTCCGTCCACGCAGGCAAATTTGGTCTTGCCGCCTACACTTACGCGGCAGGCGCCGCACATACCGGTTCCGTCTACCATAATAGGGTTTAAGCTGACAATGGTGGGAAGTCCTAATTCCTTTGTCTGTAAGCATACGAATTTCATCATAATCATGGGACCGATGGCAACGCAGACATCGTACTTCTTGCCTTCGGCATATAAATCTTTGATAACCTGGGTAACCATACCGCTTCTGCCGTAAGAACCGTCATCCGTGGTCACATAAAGATTTCCGGCAACCGCCTTCATCTGCTCCTCTAAAATAAGCAGATCTTTATTCTTGGCGCCTACGATAACGTCAGCCTCAATGCCGTTCTCATGCAGCCATTTTACCTGGGGATATACGGGAGCGGTACCTACACCGCCGGCTACGAAGAGAATTTTCTTCTGCTTTAAGCTATCCAGATCTTCTTTGGTAAACTCGGAAGGACAGCCCAAAGGGCCTACGAAATCATGGAAATAATCTCCTTCCTTTAAGGAGGACATCATCATGGTGGATGCACCTACAATCTGGAATACGATGGTAATGGTACCGTTTTCCCTGTCGTAATCGCAGATGGTCAGGGGAATACGCTCACTGTCGGCATCCTTACGAGCTATGATAAATTGCCCGGGGAGACAGTTTTTCGCAATTCGCTTCGCCTCCACTTCCATCAGGTAAATGTTGGTTGTCAGTTCTTTGGCTTTTAAAATCTTAAACATCTCGCACCTCTTTTACTCTTAGATTTTATCAGTAAGGCTCCAGGATATAATTATCCAGTGCACCTCTTGACAGTTTGTAATACTCACCGGTATAAATATCCACCGCAAAAACGGTGCCGGTTTTCGTCTGCATTCCCGCAGAGTCTTCAAAAACTTCCGCAATCACATAGAAGTCACCTTCATCGGGAATGGACAGTGCGTATTGGAACGTATACAGGTATCTGCCGTTTAAATCGGGAGACAGAATACTGCCGTCTGCTTCCACCGTTTTTCCGTTTTCCGTAAATTGACTGTATAAACCGGAAAGCGCATCCTCCGGGGTAAACTCCGTAGGCAGGGTCAATGTATATTCCCGGACCGTACTTTCCCCGAACACGCCGTCTTCCGTGGCAATGGCAAAATGAAAGACGCTTTTGCCGAGAGGCATGGGAATAGGACCCGTGTAAATAAGGGACTGTAAGGTCGGTTCTGTTCCGTCCGTAGTATAATATACCATTCCTTCCATGGATTCTGCAACCTCTATCATGACAGGTGCGGTATATTCGCCGCTGTACACTGATACTTCCGGTGCCGAAGGCTTTATTACATCAATATCGTAATTCTGGGAAACCACATCGCTTTTGATGCCGTATTCGTTCACAAATATAGCGGTTACCGTATAGTTGCCGGTGTCTAAAAAAATCGGTGTGGTGTAAACCTCACTGTTTTCGTTGGGCATCATACCGTCTAAGGTATAATAAATGGTTCCCTGTGTGCCGGAGGTAAGCTTTAAGGGGATTACCTGGGCGTAATTGCCGCCTTTATAAGAAAACTCCGGCGGCTGCGCCATGTAGTTGCGGAACAGATTTTTCACCTCGTCATTGTCGGATGAAGTAACAAGGGTGTTGATGGTACTGTAATCTTCTTTTTCTTTATAATATGCCACCAGCTTTTTGTAAGCGGAAATCACTTCGTCCGGGGACGCATACACGGATTTCCGGATACGGTTCAGAATCTCCAGATAGGACTCTTCTTCCCCCAGCGCCAGATAGATATCCGCCAGTGCATGCTGCAGGGAAATGTCTGTTTCATCCATGGCAATGGCAGCTTTGTAATGCTCCGCTGCCTCCGGCAGCTTTCCGTTCTGGTAACATGCCTGTGCACACTTTAACTGGTAAGTCAAAGACCTGGAACGGAAATGGAAACAACACAGTAAAAGAACTAAAAATACAATGAGAACTCCTGCCGCAATACTGACAATTCGAAACAGTCTTTGATGTTTCTTTTCCTGTTCGGTCTCCGGTCCGAATTCCGCATGCTCCGCTATGGCTGTGAGGGATTCCTGCATGCTGTTCTCGATTTCAGGTTCAAAATCGGGAACAATATGTACTTCCTCACCGCATTTTTCACAGTAAAGCCTGCCTTCCGGCAGTTCTGCTCCACATTTATGACACTTCATACGGTTTCCTCTTGGTTAATTTTCCTGTAATTTCAGGGACTCCACACAGTTATGCATCAGCATGGCTATGGTCATAGGACCTACACCGCCGGGTACCGGGGTAATGGCGCTGCAAAGAGGCTCCACCGCTTCAAAGTCCACGTCACCGCAAAGCTTTTTGTTTTCCATGCGGTGAATGCCCACATCAATGACAACGGCTCCTTCTTTCACATAGTCTGCCGTAATCATTTTAGGTTTTCCTACAGCTGCGACTAAAATATCCGCTCTTTTTGTAATCTCTTTCAAATTCTGCGTCCGGGAATGGGCAACGGTAACGGTACCGTTTTCCCGCAGCAAAAGCAATGCCATGGGTTTTCCAACAATATTGCTTCGTCCGATTACCACACAGTTCTTTCCTTCTATGGAAACGCCACTTCTCTTCAAAAGTTCAATAATGCCTGCCGGTGTGCAGGAAACAAAGCCCTTTTCTCCGGTACAGAGTGCCCCCACATTTTCGGGATGGAAGCCGTCCACATCCTTTTTGGGGGAAATGGCACGGATAATATCGCCTTCCTTGATATGGGCAGGCAGGGGAAGCTGCACTAATATGCCGTTTACGTCCCCCCGGTTGTTCAGTTCATCAATCAGGGAAAGCAGTTCCTCTTCCGTGGTTTCTTCCGGAAGTTCGTAGGCAAGGGAGCGGATACCGGTGTATTCGCATGCTTTCTTTTTGTTTCCTACATAAACACTGGAAGCCGGGTCGGAACCCACCTGAATGACCGCCAGGGTCACTTCCACGCCCTCTTCCTTCAGTCTGCTTACTTCTTCTTTTACTTCATCTTTTATTTGCTGGGATATCTTTTTTCCATCTATAATCTGTGCCATAGGCTTCCTTTCCGCAGGTCTGTTCGACCGGAGTGCTTAGAATAATCCGACGATTTTACCGTTTTCATCCACATCGATATTGTATGCCGCAGGGTTCTTTGAGAGGCCGGGCATGGTCATAACCGTACCGGTCAGCACTACAACAAATCCTGCGCCTGCGGATACATAGGCTTCCCTGACTGTCAGGTCAAAGCCTTCCGGACGTCCCAGCTTTGTGGGGTCATCGGATAACGAATACTGGTTCTTTGCCATACATACCGGCAGATTGCCGAATCCCATGGCTTCAATCTTTTCAAGCTGCTTCTTTGCCGTAGCAGAAACAGTGACACTTCCCGCACCGTAAATCTTCTTTGCTACGGTTTCAATCTTTTCGGTCAGGGAAAGGTCATCCTCATATAACGGCTTAAAGTGGCTTTCTTTTTCAGAAAGAGTCTTAAGCACCTTTTCGGCTAAAGCCATGCCGCCTTCGCCGCCCTTTTCCCATACTTCGGAAAGAGCAAATTCTGCGCCTCTCTCCTCGCAGAAATTCTTGACATAGGAAATTTCCGCTTCCGTATCGGTAATAAAGGAGTTTAAGGTTACCACTACGGGTACACCGTATAATTTCAGGTTTTCAATATGCTTCTCTAAGTTTACAATGCCCTTCTTCAAGGCATCTACGTTTTCTGCCGATAAATCTGCCTTTGCCACGCCGCCGTTGTATTTTAAGGCGCGGATAGTTGCCACCAGTACCACTGCATCGGGCTTTAAGCCTGCCGCACGGCACTTGATGTCAAAGAATTTCTCAGCGCCGAGGTCTGCGCCGAAGCCGGCTTCCGTAATCACATAATCCGCCATTTTTAAGGCTGCCTTGGTGGCTCTTACGGAGTTGCAGCCGTGTGCAATGTTGGCAAAGGGTCCGCCGTGCACCAGCGCCGGAGTATGCTCCAGGGTCTGAATCATGTTGGGTTTTAAGGCATCCTTTAAGAGCGCCGCCATAGAACCCACTGCCTGAAGCTGTCCCGCCGTAACGGGTTCGCCGTCCAGATTATACGCAACCACCATACGGGATAAGCGTTCCTTTAAGTCGTTCATATCACTGGCAAGACACAAAACAGCCATAATTTCCGTTGCTACAGTAATGACAAAATGGTCTTCTCTCACAAAGCCGTCCGCCTTGCTTCCAAGACCTACCACTACGTTACGCAGTACTCTGTCGTTCATGTCCAGACATCTCTTCCATACAATCTGTCTGGTGTCAATACGGAGGGCATTGCCCTGCTGGATATGGTTATCAAGCAAAGCTGCCAGTAAGTTATTGGCAGAGGTAATGGCATGGAAATCGCCGGTAAAGTGCAGGTTCAGATCCTCCATGGGAACGACCTGTGCATAGCCGCCGCCTGCCGCGCCGCCCTTGATACCGAAGCAGGGACCTAAGGAAGGCTCTCTTAAGGCAATAATTGCCTTTTTGTTCATACGTCCGAAAGCTTCTCCCAGTCCTACGGTAGTCGTGGTTTTTCCTTCTCCTGCGGGAGTGGGGTTAATGGCGGTCACCAGAATCAGTTTTCCGTCCGGGTTGCCTTCAATGCTTTTTAAGTACTCATCGGAAATCTTTGCTTTATACTTTCCGTACAGTTCCAAATCGTCAGCGGATACGCCGATTTGCTCTACTACCTTTACAATGGGTTCCATTTCCGCCTGCTGTGCAATTTCGATGTCTGTTTTCATGTTTTTCTCCTTAGATTTCTTCCAGTAATTGTTCGAACTGTTCCTCACTCATCAGAACCTTCCGGGGTTTGGTGCCTTCATCTTCTCCGACCACACCGTAGTCATGAAGCTGGTCCATGATACGGGCTGCCCGGTTAAAACCTATCTTAAATACCCTCTGCAGCATACCGATGGATGCCTTGTCCTTGTCGATGATAAACTTTCCCGCATCCGCAAAAAGTTCATCCACGGCACTGCCGTCCCCCGTGGCTCCGCCCTGGGAAGAGCTGCTTCCGATATTTTTGATTTTTTCTTCGATATCCTCGGCGTACACATTGCCGAGTGTCTGGTTTTTCAGGAAATCCACTACATCCGAAACTTCCTTATCCGATACAAACGCACCCTGGATACGGGCGGGTTTGGAATAACCCTGCGGGTAGAAAAGCATATCGCCCTTTCCTAAAAGCTTTTCCGCACCGTTCATATCAAGGATGGTACGGGAGTCCACGCCGCTGCTTACGCTGAATGCCACACGGCTGGGCATGTTGGCTTTGATAAGACCGGTAATGACATCCACGGAAGGCCTCTGGGTCGCGATAATCAGGTGGATACCCGCTGCTCTGGCGAGCTGTGCCAGACGGCAGATGGAGTCTTCCACTTCGCCGGGACATACCATCATCAAATCCGCAAGCTCGTCCACGATAATAATCATCTGGGGCAGATTGGCGGGTACGTTTTCTCCCTTTTCCCTCATGGCGGTAATCTTTTCGTTGTAGCCCTTCAGGTCACGCACATTCAGATCCGCAAACTTCTTGTAACGGTCTTCCATTTCCGTAACTCCCCAGTGCAGGGCTGCGGAAGCCTTCTTGGGATCCGTTACAACCGGGATTAACAGATGGGGAATGCCGTTGTAAACGCTTAACTCCACCACCTTGGGGTCCACCATGATAAGCTTGACTTCATCCGGGTGCGCTTTATAGAGAATACTCATAATCAGTGTGTTGATGCAGACGGATTTACCGGAACCGGTAGCCCCCGCAATCAGCATATGGGGCATCTTGCCGATGTCCGCCACAACCACCTTGCCTGCGATGTCTTTACCGACCGCAAATGCAATCTTGCTGGGGAATTCCTTGAATTCTTTTGACTCTAACAAATCACGCAATGCCACCGGCGTATTTTCTTTGTTCGGTACTTCGATACCGATAGCCGCTTTGCCGGGAATGGGCGCTTCGATACGGATATCCGTTGCGGCAAGATTTAACTTGATATCATCCGCCAGTCCCACGATTTTGCTGACCTTAACCCCCTGCTCGGGCTGCAGCTCGTACCGGGTAACGGAAGGTCCCTGGCTGATATTGGTAATCGTTACGTTGACACCGAATGTATGTAGCGTCTGCTGCAGTCTGGCAGCCGTTTCCTTTAATTCCCTTGCGGAGTCCCCGCCGCCGCCCTTGCCCTTCTGTAAACAGGACAAAGGAGGGAACATGTATTTCTTCGGGACATTGGAAGGTGTGGCGCTGCTCTGCGGCATGCCTTCCGGTCTCGGGGTATCCGTGGTTTTCTTTTCCGGGACGACTGCCTTGGGACGGGAAAACTGTGTGCTTTCCGCCGGCTCCGGTTCTGCCTTATAGGCGGGCTCTGCATGGAACGTAGATGCGGGAACGGCTTCCTCTTCGTCCCTGCGGAACATGCCCTCTACCGGAATGTTGTCTAAAATATCCGGATGAATAAAGGAGTCCGCCGCTGCCGTCTTTGCCGCATGTACCACCTTCTGTCCGGGCATCTCCTGGGAAAATGCATCCGGCATAATGGGATGCGCCGGTTCCATGGGCGCTTCCTCTGCCGGTAAAATATCCGGCTCTTCGTTGAAGGTAATTTCGTGAATATCGTCCCGGTTCTTTTTCTCCGCCGGCTCCGTAAGTGCCGTATCCAGTATGACGCCGGACACTTTTTTATCCATACGAAGGATTTTTTCGTTCTCTTTTTCCTCTGCCTTTAAGCGGCGTGTTTCCTCTCTTCTGTGACGTTCCTCTTCCCTGCGGATGCGCTCTTCTTCCGCTTCTTCCCGGCGGGATTCCATCAGCTCTTTCCGTCTCTGGGCATCCTCCCTGGAGAGCTCTACCACACGCTTGCTGCCGTTTTTCACACCCTTTACAAAGGATTTCTCCGTAAGAAGAATAACGGAAATCAGGCACACAATCAGTACCACCAAAACCGTGCCGATGGTGTCCAGAAAATGCAGTAAAAGGTAGGCAAGACTGCCGAACAGGATGCCGCCGCCCATATGTTCTTCACTGCTAAACTGGTAGAGAGCTTTTATGCTGTACGATTCCTTCATGATGTCGGGGTCACCGGCAATCAGTTCACAGATTACCCCCGCCATGCAGAACAGGATGGCTCCCGCCACAATTTTGCGCACCGCTGCGGAACTGCCGCCGTTAGCGGAAAAGAAAGCGATTGCTAAAAACAAAAGAATGGAAAACGCATACGCCGGAAGACCGAACAGTCCGAACAGAATACTGCTGATACCTTTGCCGACCGGACCCAGTATGCCGAAATTGCATAAAAAAAGAACCACTGCTACCGCAAAGAATAAAATCAGGGAAATCTCATGAAACAGTTCTGTTTCCTGCTCCGTATAGACTCTTTCCTGTTGTCTGGAGGACTTGGAACTGCTGCTTTTTCTCCGGGTAGTCGATTTTTTTGATGTCTGTTTTGCTGCCATGATAAAACACTCCTATTGCAGTCCTGGTGCTGTACGCAGGACTCTTATTACCCCAAATCAGGGCAATGTAAGTATTATATCATTTTTCAGCCGGCTTGTCACCATGTATACAATATTTTGCCTATTTGCTTTCGCCATTTTCTCTATCCGCATCTATCAGGGAATGCAATTTTTTAAGGGCTTCCCGGATGCCGCCCACTTCGTTGATAATGCCCTCCTTTACAGCTTCCCCGCCCACTAAAATAGTGCCAACATCCTTGGTGAGCATTTTCGTTTCCATCATGAGCTGCTCCAGTCTTTCCCTTGAAATTTCGCAGTGGCTGCTGACAAAACCCGTAATCCTGTCCTGCATCTGTTTGAAATAGTCAAAGGTCTGGGGTACGCCGATGACCATTCCGGTCATTCTTACCGGATGGATAACCATGGTGCCCGTGGGGACAATAAAGGAATAGTCCGTACTGACGGCTATGGGGATGCCGATGGAATGGCTGCCGCCAAGCACCAGGGACACGGTGGGCTTGGACAGGGACGCCACCATTTCCGCAATGGCAAGCCCCGCTTCCACATCTCCGCCCATGGTGTTTAACAAGACCAGTACGCCCTTTATTTCCTCACTGTCCTCAATAGCGGCAAGCTTCGGCAGTACATGCTCGTACTTAGTGGTTTTGGCGGAGCTGCTTAAATTGTCGTGACCTTCTATTTCCCCGATAATGGTAAGCAGGTGTATCGTATCCTCCCGGGCATTGTGATTTAAAATGACCTGACCGGTCTTTTCTATCTGTTCATCCTGATTTATGTTTTCTTCCATGAAAACCGTCCTTTCCGTGCGGCAGCTTATCCGTTCCGGCAAAATCCTTTTTCAGGCGTTCGCGCCTTGGATAAAAAAGGATAAGAAAAAAGGAACTGCCGCAGCAATTCCTTTTTAGGATATCCTGATTTTCAATTTTCATGTTATTTCAGATCAAAATCATCCGCATCGGATACCTGAATGTCGTACTTCATTTTCTCGGGCGGTACTTCAAACTTATATCCCATGCTCTTCTTCTCATGCTTCTTCGGCAGGGGAAGCGGATTTTCAATATATTTGATTTCTTTTTCTCCGTTCTCCGGCTGTCTGTAACGGTCGGTAGATCCGTTGGAAACCCTATCAGGGGTCTGCGGTTTTACAGGGGTCTGCGATTTTACAGGAGCCTGCGGTTTTACCGGAGCCGGTGTCTGCTCCACACCCGGCATATAGAATAAATTCTGCATGCCGGCGGCCAAAAGGACAACCAGCGCATGGAACAAAAGATAGCCGTAGCCCATGGCGGGTGTTTCCACCTTAAAGAAACAGAACAGAGCGATAACCGCCGCAAACACCACCCAGATTAACTGGTTCTCCGACTCCTTTTTCAGGAAGAAGGAAGGAATGCCCAGCATCAGTAAAAACAGGACAATGATAACCCACAGAACATCTTTTCCGGTTACGGATGTACTCAGTTCGTATAAGGACATACTGCCCTTCGGCCTGAAGGTTTCTCCCCAGGCTCCCATAATCCGCTGCAAGGAAGAATGGTTCTGCCAGACGTCAATCATCATAAACAGTCCCTTGCCTGCAAAGTAGCCTAAAGTAAGCAGTAAAACATGCATGGTGAAGCTTTCCTTTTCTCCGTTTTCATCCAGCCAGTCGGGTCTGTTTTTCTTTAAGAATTTCACGAAAACCAGCAGGGAAATGAGGGAGAGACCTATGGCATCCAGGTACGTCAGAAAACCGATGCCGAGTCCCGATGCAAATAAAAGCAGGGCATTCTGCCATTTTAAGGAAGCGCTCTCCCGCTCTTTTTCATAGTAAAAGCCGATTAAAAGCAGCACCAGGCCGTATAACAGGGCATACAATACCTCCGGCGAATACTGCAGACCGGCATTTACAAAGAAAGGAAATACCGTTGCCGTAATCAGGAAAAAGAAGGCTCCTATTCTACCAATCAGTTTCTTTAAGGCAAAATACCATATAAGGGAGGAAATCGTCTGCAATACAATCTGCAGAATGAATCCTGCCGTAAAGTGATTGCCTACAACGTAAAATACGCCCCGCAGTAAAATGTAATAAAAGTACTCCATACTCTGCGCCGTCAGGGGAATTGCCTGTCCGGTCACTTTTGCGCCTTCAAAATAACAGATATCCCGGTAAACCGCCAAAGCCGCAGCTGCATTCAGCATGAGGGCACGGATAACCACGCCCGTCACCAGAAGCACACACACAGCGATTGCCTCAAAGGCGGCGGAAGCCTGCACGGGTGTCCTTGCCGCCGTATAGCGTCCTACACACCACCGGATAAGGGCAAACAGTCCCGCCACTAAGAAAAGCGGCAGGCAGGATATGCAGATAAGGGCGCTTTTATCGGTTATGGAAAGGCTTTGCAGTCCCGAAACCGTCAGACCGAAATAAGCAAAGCCGATCAAGACTATGTAGCAAGCCCAAAGCACATAGCTGAACTTGTTTTTCACAAAAGCCATATTACTCCTTTTTTGCAAAGGGTTAAATCTGTTCTAACGCCTGTGCAAGGTCATCTATAATGTCGGAAACGTTTTCGATACCAACGGACAGACGAATCAGATCAGGGGCAACGCCGGCTTCCTTTAACTGTTCGTCGTTCATCTGTCTGTGTGTATGGCTGGCAGGATGAAGCACACAGGTCCGGGCATCCGCAACATGGGTCACGATGGCAGCCAGCTTCAGCTTATCCATCAGCTCTTCTGCTGCTTTTCTGCCGCCCTTTAAGCCGAAGCTGATAACACCGCAGGTGCCGTTCGGCATGTATTTCTGTGCCAGTTCATAGTATTTGTTGCTCTTTAAGCCGGGATAGTTGACCCAGGCAACCTTTTCGTGGCTTTCCAAAAATTCCGCAACCGCCTGCGCATTGCTGCAGTGTCTTTCCATACGGAGAGGCAATGTTTCCAATCCTAAATTCAGGATAAAGGCATTAAACGGCGCCTGGATGGAACCGAGGTCCCTCATAAGCTGGGAGGTTGCCTTTGTTATGTAAGCGGCTTTACCGAATTTTTCGGTATAAGTGATACCGTGGTAGGACTCATCCGGGCTGCAGAGTCCGGGGAATTTATCCGGATATTTACTCCAGTCGAAATTGCCGGAATCCACAATGGCTCCGCCTACGGTTGCGGCATGTCCGTCCATGTACTTGGTCGTGGAATGGGTGACAATGTCGGCTCCGAAATCGAATGGATTGCAGTTAATGGGTGTGGCAAAGGTATTGTCCACAATGAGAGGTACCTGATGGTCATGGGCAAGCTTGGCAAACTTTTCAATATCAAGCACTACCAGCGCAGGGTTTGCAATGGTTTCCGCCAGTACGCACTTAGTGTTCTCCTGAAAAGCTTCCGCGATTTTCTCAGCCGGCCAGTCAGGGTCAACCACAGTACAGGAAATACCCATTTTTTTCATGGTAACCGTCAGCAGGTTAAAAGTGCCTCCGTATACGGTAGAAGAAAGAACCACATGGTCCCCTGCCTCACAGATATTGAATACCGCATAATTGTTGGCCGCCTGACCGGAGCTTGTCAGCATTGCGGCAACGCCGCCCTCTAATTCACAGATTTTGGCTGCAACGCAGTCATTGGTCGGATTTTGCAGTCTGGTGTAGAAATAACCGGACGCCTCCAGATCAAACAGTTTTCCCATCTGTTCGGAAGTATCGTACTTAAAGGTGGTAGACTGGTAAATCGGCAGGATACGGGGTTCGCCGCACGTAGGTTTCCATCCCGCCTGCACACATATTGTTTCTTTCTTCATAGGTTTCCTCTTCCTTCCTTAGTCGTCCCAGTTATGGTATACTGCCTGCACATCATCGTCTTCATCCAGAAGGTCGAGGGTACGCTGCAGGTTTTTGATGGCGGTTTCATCTGTAAGGGTTACATAGTTCTGGGGAATCATGGTAACTTCCGCACTCATCATGGGAATACCGGCATCCTCCAGTGCCTTTCTTACCTCTTCAAAGCTGTCGGGGTCGGTCAGCACTTCGTATACATCCTCTTCTTCACTGAAATCCTCCGCTCCGGCATCCAGCACCTGCATCATCAGTTCATCCGAATCCGCTTCGTATTCTTCTTTATCGATTAAAATCTGGCCCTTCTTGTCAAACATAAAGGAAACGCAGCCGGGAGTACCGATGTTGCCCTGTCCCTTTGTAAAAGCGCTTCTCACATTGGCTGCCGTACGGTTCTTGTTGTCGGTCAGTGCATCTACGATAATGGCGATACCGCTGGGACCGTAGCCTTCGTATGTAACGTATTCATAGTTTACGCTTCCCAGGTCTCCGGCAGCCTTCTTGATGCCTCTGTCGATGGTATCATTGGGCATGTTGTTGGCTTTTGCCTTTGTAATAACCTGTGCCAGCTTAAAGTTGTTGGCAGGGTCGGGACCGCCTTCCTTGACCGCTACGGCAATTTCTCTTCCGATAATGGTAAAAATCTTGCCCTTTGCTGCATCATTCTTTTCCTTTTTATGCTTAATGTTCGCAAATTTTGAATGTCCTGACATATTCTTTCTCCTTAGATTTTCTTATTTTATTTTTTCCGGTAAAACCTCACATTAAAATATACCATTATTGGCGATTTCCGTCAAGTTTCGCATTTGTCTTATGTATTCAGTTCCAGACTTATCATGAGCGCCCTGTTGACCTTCTGCATAATCTGGGCATCCAGATGGCACACCTTATCCTTCAGCCTTTTTTTGTCTATGGTACGGAGCTGCTCTAAAAGCACCACGGAGTCCTTATCCATATCGTATTTTTCCGTGGAAAGCTCGATATGTGTGGGCAGCTTTGCCTTGTTCATTCTGGAAGTAATGGCAGCGCAGATAATGGTGGGACTGTGTTTGTTGCCCACATCGTTCTGGACAATCAGAACCGGTCGGATACCTCCCTGCTCGGAACCGATAACCGGACGTAAATCCGCGTAATAAATATCTCCTCTTCTCATAAAAAACATCCCTTCTTCTAAATCTGGTATTAGTATTTCCAGTTTATCTGAAGGTATACCATTTCCGTTTTCTATTCCCGTAAAAGGTCCGTGGCGCAGAGTCCCATGCCCATTTCCCTTTTTGCTGCGGCATCCCCCGCACAGGCATGCAGGTATACGCCCGCCACCGCCGCTTCGTAGGGGGAAAGTCCGCCTGCCAGCATGGCGCCTGTCATGCCGGATAAAACATCCCCGCTTCCCGCCGTTGCCATCCGGTCGTTGCCCGCCGTGTTTAAGAATATTTTATGGCTGCCGTCACAGACGTAGGTTCTGGCGCTTTTTCCGACGATTACCGCATGAATATCCGCCTGCAGCTTCCGGGTGGCGGCAAGTTCATCCTCCTTCACCTCGGAAACCGGAACATGAAGAAGTCTCGCAAGCTCTCCCATATGGGGAGTAAGCACCAGATTGCCGCCTCTTTGCGCCGCCAGCTTATAAAGCACTTCCTCCCTGCTTAACGCGTTCAGGGCGTCCGCATCCAGAAGCAGTTTTTTTTCTCGGTTCCGTAAAAACAGTTCCGTAAACGTCCGTGCCGCTTCTCCCTCCCCCAGTCCGGGACCTGCTAAGAGCACATCCGCCCAGTCCATGCTTTTCTTAAGTTCCTCCTGCTCTGCTTCCGAAAGTCTGTCTTCTTTTTCGTAGGAAAAAATCATGGCTTCCGGTAAACTCATAAGCACTGTCTCCCGGATACATTCGGGGATGACCAGTTTTACCATGCCCACTCCCGCCCGGTAAGCGCTTTTCGCACAGAGAACAGCCGCTCCCGCCATATTTTTACTGCCGGCCGCAATCAGGATTTTTCCGAAGGTGCCCTTGTTGCCGTCCGGTCTGCGGTTTTGAAAGAGGGAAAGTCCGTCCCCCGTCAGGGTATACATGCCAGGCTCCCCTGTACGGAAGCTTTTTTCCGTAATGCCAATGTCTGCAGTCCTTACCTTTCCGGCATAGGAAGCGCCCGGATACAGATACAGCCCTCTTTTGGCAAAGCCGAAGGTAACGGTTCTGTCCGCCATGATTGCCGTCCCCCAGATTTTGCCCGTGTCCGAATCGATGCCGGAAGGAATATCCGCCGCCACCACCTTTCCCGGTAGGTCGTTTATGGTTTCAATCACCTGCTTATAATCCCCGGTTATCTTTCGGGAAAGTCCGGTGCCAAACAGGGCATCCACGATAACGGAATACTCCTCCGCCGGAAAACCATCCTCTCCAAAGCTTACCACCGGGACACCGTAAGCCTGTAAAATCCGGTATTCGTAAGCGGCAGCTTCGCTTAATTTTTCCTTATTTCCCACAAGCAGGACCTTCGCTTCCACGCCTCTGTCCGCAAGAAGTCTTGCGCAGGCAAGCCCGTCGCCGCCGTTATTTCCCGTACCGCACACGCAGAGTGCTTTTGCCTCCCGGGGCTTTTTATGGGCATCTTTTAAAAGAAGCATGCATTCGTCCGCAAGGGCAAGCGCCGCCCGCTCCATCAAAACCTCCGTGTGTATGCCGATATTCTGTATGGTATAAGTATCATATGCCCGCATCTCGTCCGCCGTTACAAGGCTGACAGGCAGGATTCCGTTTTTCTTTTCCATATCATTTGAAAAAGGACTGTTGTGCTCAACCGTCCTCTTTACTCTCCTTATTTCCGTATTCTCCGTCAAACAGATTGATGACATCCACTCCGAAAATGGAATGCATATAGGAATACAGCTCCTGATTTTTCTGCTCCATTTCCTGTTTCCGGATAAGCTGTTTTTTTAATTCTATCCTCGTGTCCCGTATCCATTCCTCCGCTGCCGCAATGCTTGCCGTATTTTCATTGAGCTGCCGGTAGCAGATATCCATGGTGGCAAACATCAGTTTTTTGTTGACTGCCTTTATTTCGTCCGGCAGGGCATTTAACTCCAGCCGGTAGTCCTTAAGCTTCTCGTTGCACTCGGCAATGAGTCTCTTGTGCTCTTCGATTTTTTTCTCGGTTGCCTTGTCTTCCTTTTTGTTGTAGGCATCTGCCAGCGGAATGATCTCTTCCATCAGCTTCTTCTTTAAGGCGGCTGTCTTTTTTCCTTCCGTAGCCGCCCTGCCCTGCTTCTTTAAGAGCTCGTTCAGCTCCTCCTGCAGCACTTTTACGGCTGGGGTGGCTTCCTCGTTTCCAAACAGCTTGTGCCAGTTGTGATCCAATGTCAGCACCGGGATATTGTAGGCGTTTACCGCCTCATAAAAGTCTTTTTCTTTCTTCTTCATTCAGATGCCTTTCCGGTAAATTTACCTCTACGCATCAGCTTCTTCTTTCTTCCGGTTTGCCTGCTCCAGATTGTAGGAAAGCTTCATCAGACTGTCCGAAAGATGAACGTTTTCCACCTGGATTTCGGGCGGAACCTGTAAATCCACATGCGCAAAATTCCAAATGGCGCGGACGCCGCATTTCACCAGTACCTCCGCCACGTCAATGGCGCTGTTTTTGGGAATGGTGAGCACCGCAATATCAATATCGTTTTCCTGCATGAACGCTTCCATTCTGTCCATGGGCTGAACGGTAATTTCCCGGACCTTTTCTCCCCAGAGCGCCGGATTTTTATCGAATATTCCCTTTAAAATAAAGCCCCTCTTTTCAAAGTTCATATAATTGCCGAGAGCCCGTCCGAGGTTGCCGGCGCCGATGATGATCAGCCGGTGGGTCTTGTCGAGTCCCAGTATTTTTCCGATTTCCGTATACAGATAATCTACATTATAGCCGTAACCCTGCTGTCCGAAGCCGCCGAAATTGTTGAAATCCTGCCGTATCTGCGACGCGGTTACCTGCATTCTGCGGGAAAGTTCCTGCGAAGAAATGCGTTCCACTCCTTCATCCTTTAAGTCTCCCAAGTAACGGAAATAACGTGGCAGACGCCCGATAACCGCCTGGGAAATGCCTTTTCCTTCCACACTAACGCCTCCTGTTTTATAGCTTGCTTTTCCATAAGAATTTATAATTTATTATATAAGAGTGTTAAAAAATTGTCAACGCAGACGCGCCCCATGCAGAAAAATTTGACATTATTTTTCCATGACGGTAAACTATAGAAAGCAAAACAGAATGTGAGGAACAGACCATGATACTTTCCTGTCAGAATATACAGAAAGCATTTGTCGGAAACGAAGTCTTAAAAGAAATTTCTTTTCATATAGAGGACCATGAAAAAGCAGCCATTGTGGGCATCAACGGTGCCGGCAAGTCCACTCTGCTTAAGATTATTGTAGGCGAAATGGCAGCCGATGACGGCCAGGTCATTTTAGGCAAAGGAAAAAGCCTGGGGTATCTTTCCCAGAATGCCGGACTGTCGGATGATAACACCATCTACGAAGAGCTTTTGTCCGTAAAGCAGGATTTGATTGCCCTGGAGCATAAAATACGGGAAACCGAAAAATCCATGAAGGATGCGGACGAAGAAAGCCTGGCCGGAATCATGGAGGAATACAGCCAGCTCACCCACCGTTTTGAGGCAAGCGGCGGTTATGTATACAAAAGTGAGCTCATAGGCGTCTTAAAAGGGCTGGGCTTTACGGAGGAAGAATTTGATAAAAAAACTTCCGCCCTCTCCGGCGGTCAGAAAACCCGTGTGGCGCTGGGACGTCTTCTGCTTTTGTCCCCCGACCTTATTATTTTAGATGAGCCGACCAACCACCTGGATATGCAGTCCATTGCATGGCTGGAAACCTACCTTAAAAATTACAGGGGTGCGGTTTTAATCGTTTCCCATGACCGCTTCTTCCTGGACAGACTGGCTACCAAAATCATTGAAATCGACAACGGACGCTCCACCGTATTTGCCGGCAACTATTCCGACTATGCCGTCAAAAAAGAACAGCTCCGCATAGCCCAGTGGAATGCCTATATGAACCAGCAGCAGGAAATCAAACATCAGGAGGAGGTTATTGAAAAGCTCCGCTCCTTCAACAGGGAAAAATCCATCAAGCGTGCGGAAAGCCGCGAGAAAATGTTAAATAAAATAGAAGTGCTGGACAAACCCACGGAAGTAAAATCCGATATGCATCTGACCCTGACTCCCGCCGTTTTAAGCGGCAACGATGTGCTGACCGTGGAGGACTTAAAAAAATCCTTCGGCTCCCAGACGCTCTTCTCCCACCTTTCCTTCCGGTTAAAGCGCGGGGAGCATGTGGCAATCATCGGGGACAACGGCACCGGCAAAACTACGATCTTAAAAATCATCAACCGGCTCATCGAAGCGGACGCCGGAAGCTTTCGATTAGGCTCCAACGTGGAAATCGGTTACTACGACCAGGAACACCATGTACTGCATGATGAAAAGACCCTCTTTGAAGAAATTTCCGATGAGTATCCGTACCTGGACAACACCCGCATCCGCAATGTGCTGGCGGCTTTCCTCTTTACCGGGGATGATGTTTTCAAGCGGATTGCCGATTTGAGCGGCGGTGAAAAAGGCCGTGTCAGCCTGGCAAAACTGATGCTCTCCAATGCCAACTTTTTAATCCTGGACGAGCCCACCAATCATTTGGATATTATGTCAAAGGAAATCTTAGAGGATGCCTTAAACCACTACGAAGGCACCGTACTCTATGTTTCCCACGACCGTTATTTCATCAATAAAACCGCCCACCGCATCTTGGAACTTTCCGGCGGGGACTTTACCAATTATCTGGGCAACTACGACTATTACCTCTTAAAGAAGGAACAACTGGCCGTAAATACGCCGGCTGCTTCCGCCGCTGCTCCCACCGAGGATACCGAAAGCAAAACGGACTGGAAACAGCAGAAAGAGGAACAGGCACAGAAACGAAAGAAAGAAAACGACTTAAAGAAATGCGAACAGCGGATTGAAAAGTTAGAAGAAGAAAAAGCATCCCTGGAAGAAAAGATGTGCGACCCTTCCATCGCAACGGATGTGGGAAAGCTGCAGGAGCTTTCCAAAAAAATCGAAGAAACGGACGGACAGCTTTCAGAAGCGTACGAAGAATGGGAAAGGCTTGCGGAATAAACCGCAAGCCTTTTTCTGCATATACTGCATATTTTTTCTTACATTGCTTCGTATGTTTTACGGATTTCTTTGATAAAGTTCTCGCTGTTTAATACGGTGACATCCTTTAAGGAGGTAATCAGGGCAAGGTCCTTGGTCATTCTGCCGCTTTCAATGGTGGAAAGGGTTGCCTTTTCCAGCTTATCCGCAAATTCTACCAGTTCCTTGATGCCGTCTAACTCGCCGCGCTTTCTCAATGCTCCGGTCCATGCAAAAATGGTAGCTACAGAGTTTGTGGAGGTTTCCTCTCCCTTTAAGTGCTTGTAGTAATGACGCTGTACGGTTCCGTGTGCGGCTTCGTATTCGTATACGCCGTTCGGGGAAACCAGTACGGAAGTCATCATGGCGAGGGAACCGAACGCGGAAGAAACCATATCGGACATTACATCGCCGTCGTAGTTCTTGCATGCCCAGATAAAGCCGCCCTCTGCTTTCATGACTCTTGCTACCGCATCGTCAATCAGGGTGTAGAAATAGGTAATGCCGGCTTCCTCAAATTTCGCCTTGTATTCGTTTTCGTAAACCTCTGCAAAAATATCCTTGAAGGTATGGTCATATTTTTTGGAAATGGTATCCTTTGTGGCAAACCATAAATCCTGCTTTAAGTCCAATGCATAGGAAAAGCATGCTCTTGCAAAGCTGGTGATGGACTTGTCAGTGTTGTGCATGCCCTGCAGCACGCCTGCGCCGGTAAAGTTATGTATCAGCTCCCTGGTCTCGGTGCCGTCCTCTGCGGTAAATACCAGTTCTGCCTTTCCGGGGCCCGCAATCTTCATTTCGGTATTCTTATAAACATCGCCGTAAGCATGTCTTGCCAGCGTAATGGGCTTTTTCCAGTTCTTTACGCAGGGTTCGATGCCCTTTACCACAATGGGGGTACGGAATACGGTACCGTCTAAAATGGCACGGATGGTGCCGTTGGGGCTCTTCCACATTTCCTTTAAGTTGTACTCCGTCATACGCGCCGCATTGGGGGTAATGGTCGCACACTTTACGGCTACTCCGTACTTTAAGGTGGCATTGGCGCTGTCCACGGTTACCTGGTCGTTGGTTTCGTTGCGGTATTCCAGACCAAGGTCATAGTACTCGGTCTTCAAATCGATAAAGGGCAACAACAGTTCATCCTTGATCATCTTCCAAAGGATTCTTGTCATTTCATCTCCGTCCATTTCCACCAAAGGGGTAGTCATCTGAATTTTACTCATTTTGCTGTGTCCTCGCTTTCTTTTTCCTGTTTCGCTGCTGCATTGTTTTCATAGGCTTCATGTAAGCCGTTCTTTACCATGTTTTCATAGGCATTTATCATATGCATATGGGCAAGCCGTTCCGCCTCGTCGGCATTTCTGTCCTTGATTGCCAGCATGATTTTCTCATGCTCTTCGTTGGACGCCATGCTCCGTTCCGGTGTGGAAAGGGTTTTTCTGCGCACCCGCAGTACATAGGCGTGGAAATCCCTCAGCTGGTGCTCCAGCATTTTGGAATCGCAGGCTTCGTATAAAATTTCATGAAACCGGTTGTCCAGTTCGGGAAGCTGTTCCATATGTCCTTTCGAAGCATGGAACTTGGCAAGGTACACACATTCCTCCAGCTCATCAAGCTGTTCCTTTGTAATGTGCTCCGTTGCCCATCTGGCGCACAGCCCCTCCAGACGAGAACGTATCATATAGATGTCCTTCACATCCTTTTCCGTAATACCGGTTACATAAGCGCCTTTGTTGGGGATTATCTGGATGAGCCCTTCTAACTCCAGCTGCCGGAAGGCTTCCCGGACAGGGGTACGGCTGACACCCATTTCTTCTCCGATGGCAACTTCTTTCAATTCCTCATAATCGGCATATTTTCCGTTCAGGATATCCTCCCTTAACTTATGGAAAATACGCCCCCGCAGGGAGTACTTGTCCGTCACTTCCTGCTTCACATCATACTTTTCCAATGTTTGCTCCCATCTGTCTGCAAAGCTGCATTTCCCGGGTTATTTTCCGATGGTAAGATGCTTCTCTTCACAGATTTCATTAATCACTTTCACCAGTTCTTCATCGGTCAGAACCGTTACACGTCCGTCCGCATACTGGGCATCCACCCACTTCTTGATTTCATGTACCAGCTCACTGTTCTTGTCCACATGCTGCTCTTCTTTTAACTTGTAATAGGTATTAATCCAGTGGGCAATGCCGGCAAGACCGGAGGTATTGGAAACTGCGCACAGAACAGGTCTGTTCAAGAATTTTTCCGTATCGAAGATATTGTAAATCTCTTCGTTTTTCAGAAGTCCGTCCGCATGGATACCGGCTCTCGTTACATTGAAATTCTTTCCGACGAAGGGCGTTCTTTCCGGAATATGATAACCGATTTCCTTCTCATAATACTCTGCCAGTTCGGTAATGACCGTGGTATCCATACCGTTTAAGCTGCCGCGGAGCTGGGCATATTCAAATACCATGGCTTCCAGAGGCGTGTTGCCGGTACGTTCGCCGATACCGAAAAGGGAGGTATTGACGCCGGAGCAGCCGTACAGCCATGCCGTGGTGGAGTTGGAAACTGCCTTGTAGAAATCGTTGTGTCCGTGCCATTCCAGGTTGGCATGGGGCACGCTGGCATTTGTATGCAGGGCGTAAATGATACCCTGTACGCTTCGGGGAATAACGGCGCCGGGATAGTTGACCCCGTAGCCCATGGTATCGCAGGCGCGCACCTTGATGGGTATTTTATATTCCTCCTGCAGCTTCATAAGCTCTAAGCAGAACGGTACCACATAGCCGTAAATATCCGCTCTGGTGATATCCTCTAAATGGCATCTGGGGCTGATGCCCTCTTCCAGACACTCCTTGATAACGCTTAAATAATGCTCCATCGCCTGTTTTCTTGTCATCTTAAGCTTTAAGAAAATGTGATAGTCGGAGCAGCTTACTAAAATACCGGTTTCTTTCATACCGATTTCTTTTACTAATTTAAAGTCTTCCTTACTGGCGCGGATCCAGCTGGTTACTTCGGGGAACTCATAGCCCCTCTCCATACATTTATAGACCGCATCCCTGTCCTTTTTGCTGTAAAGGAAGAATTCCGAAGCACGGATCATACCGTTGGGACCGCCCAGCTTATGCAGATAATCGTAAATAGTCACAATCTGCTCCGTGGTATACGGTGCTCTTGACTGCTGTCCGTCACGGAAGGTGGTATCGGTAATCCAGATATCCTTAGGCATATTGTGAGGCACAATTCTGTCGTTGAAGGGTATCTTCGGTATCTCGGAATAAGGAAACATATTTCGGAATACATTGGGTTTCTCCACATCATCCAGAATATACATATGCTCTTCTATTTCCAGAAGATTATTTCTCGTATTCATGTTCACCGGACGATTGTCAAATGTTTCATTTTCTCTCATGATTGGAAGCCTCTTTCTTCTATTGTTAAATCTCGTATAATTGTATACAATCATACCGAGTCTGTCAATACCCTTTTCACATGCAGCATGCCATACCCCTGTAAATTATCCGGTTCTTTTAGCCTGACGCAGCCCTTAAGCAGCCGGTACTTTGCCTGCTCCTTGCTTAAATCCGGATATTTTTCCAATAAAAGTGCCAGACAGCCGCTCACCATGGGCGTTGCCATGGATGTGCCGCTTTTTGCCGTATAAGCTCCCTGGGTACGCGCTCCCGTCTTCCGGTAAAAAGCATTGCAGGACACAATTTCCGTCCCCGGCGCCACTAAGTCCGGCTTCCGGTATAAGACTCCCTCCCGACCTCTGGCAGAATAGATTTCGCAGCTCTTCTTTCCGCTTCGCCTCTCCTTGTCATAGCATCCCACGGTAATGAGCCTCGGGCTCTCTCCCATATAGGAAATGCTGCCCGGCGCCGGTCCGTTGTTCCCCGCCGCACAGACCACCAGAAGTCCTTCTTCCCATGCTTCCTCCATTTTTACCCTAAGAAGCATTTCCTTTTTTTCCGGCATCGTGCCGCCGAATCCCACCGAGATATTCACGATGCGTATTTTCCATCTGTCCTTGTTTTCCAAAATCCAGGAAAGTCCTTTAAGCATGGCATCCACACTGCCGTCCCCCTGCTCGTTTAAGACCTTTCCCACAACCAGGCTCGCCCCCGGCGCCACGCCCCGGTATCTGCCCCTCGAAAGCAGACCGTTTCCCGCAGCAATCCCGCACACGTGGGTGCCGTGTCCGCTGTCGTCATATACATATGGCATGTCGTTCACAAAGTCCCGGAATGCCAGTATTCTCCCTCCGAAATCGGGATGCGTGGAAATACCGGTGTCCAGCACGGCTATGGTTATGCCCTCACCGCCGGCTTTTCCGGTAAAGTCCTCGCATCCAATCTGTTTTCTTGCTATAAACATAAAAAAAGACTCCGGCTTTTTTCTTATTCTATGCCGAAGTCTTTGTTCCGTTCTATGACGGCCTGTCCGCCGTTTACCTTTGTCTGTCCGTAAACCTTACTGTCACTCACACTCAGAAACACGTAATCGCCCGTATGGGTAACGGGAAAGCTTATCTTTCCTTCCTCTCCCGTGTAGGAAATGTTTTCCAACTGTCCTTCCTTATCCACGGTAAGGACACGGATATCGCTGTATTTCAGGTAATCGGGCAGTGTCACATTAAGGGTAAGTTTTCCTTTGTTAAGCTGCTCTATGGGAACCGGATACGCCGCATCCGTAAGGGAAAACGTCACCGTAAGCTTTTCTCCTTCCGGTCTGCCTCCGTACAGACTCTCATATGCCGTTTCCACCGCATCGGAGCTTTCCTGTTCCACTGCCGTAAGCACGTAGGAACCCTTTCCCGTAAAATCCGCCGTAACCTTGCCGCTTACCTGATTGTTTATTTTTAATCCCTCTTCCGCCTCCGTAAGCTGCAGATAGGGGGTAAACTCTTCGTCCGTTTTTTCTTCCGTATGCTCTATACGGTTCACACCCTTCAGGCACACATCCCGGTAAGCGGTATTTGCCATTTTTTCCGCTGTCTCTTCATAGGAAACAACCGGCAATGCGTCCGTACTTTCAAACACCACAAAGCATTCTTCTTCCGGAAGCGCCGTGTCCGTAAAGTCAATGCACCGCAGACCCAGTTCCTTCACGCCTGCACCGATGACGAAGCCGCTTACGGGACAGCCGGCAAATGCCCTGTCCGCTATTTTGGCAAGCCCGCTTCCGCCTGTCACCGTCGTAAGATTGCTGCAGTTATAAAAAGCGGCTTCTCCCACCTCCGTAACGGAATCCGGCAGAACCACCGATGTTATCCGGGTATCGCCCATAAACACTTCCGGTCCGATTTTCTTTACCCCTTCGGGAATGGTTACTTCTTCCGTCTCTCCCCGGTAGGCAAGTAAAATACCGTCGCCCACAATTAGGAAATCATCGCCCGTGCCTGCAAGCCAGTTCTTTAACCAGGCACTCTGGGAAAATGCCTTGGGTGCAATCTCCGTTACCGTCACCGGTATCTGTACCTTGGTGAGCCTGTCGCAATGATAAAAAGCACCGTAGCCGATGGTTTTTAATCCGTACGGAAGCACCGCTTCCCACAGATTACTGCGGGCATAGGACAATTCTCCCACATACGTGACATTGGGAAAAGCATATCCGGACAGACCCTTACTTTTGTAATAGGCGCGGGCTGCCACCTTTCCGTCCTCTGTCACGGTGCGTTTGCTGATGCCTTCATTCTTTTTTAAAGGTGTTATTTCTATACTGTTGTCACTGTCCCCGGTACTTACGGAGCCGTCATTGCCGCCCGTTTCCATGCCGGAGTCCTCCGTGCTTTTATCCCGGTAGAAGATAAAAGCCTTGTTGCCTACCACATAGCTGCTTCCGATTTCCTTGCTTTTGCCGGCAGACGCTCCTTCCGCTTTTGTAGAAGTAAACGCGCCTGCTGACAGTATCACGGAAAGCAGTACGGCAAGCATACCTTTTCCATATCTTTTCATAAGCTTTCCTTTATCTTTCAAACCGGAGCTTGCCCCAATTTATGCAGGAACCTTTTTGTACACTCTGTCCTTCTTTACAAACAGAATAACTGCCATACCGGTCAGGGCAATCACCGCAAACCACTTGGGAGAAATATCTCCGGTCTTAGGGGAACTGTCCGTTACACCGTTTGCCGTAAGCTGGCTGGTATTGACATAAATCACATACGGTGAAAAATGCTCTGCGGTAAAGGTTACACAGGATACTCCGTCAATGGTGGTGAATTTCGGTGTCAGCTTATCTAACTTGTCGTTGACCACACCCGCTACCTTGTTGTTGCCGGCATAGGTAATCATGGAATCCGGCAACGGCAGTGTTATGGAAATGGACAATCCCGTGGTATCGGTAATCTTGGTCTTGCCGGTGGAATCGTAAAGGGAAATATCCATCGGGAAATATTTTACATTATCAAGACTGCCGTATTCATCCATCAGAGCCTTCACAACTGCTTCGGAAGCGGCTGAATCCTCCGTGATTTTAATGACAAAGTTATCGGAAGAGCCCTTTACCGTTGCGGAAACCACACCGGTATTGGATAAACCGTTTTTGTCGATGACAACGGTGGAACCGGTCTTATTGCCGCCTGTGTTGTTGTTTTTATTGGTACTGTTGCCGCCGGAAACACTTGTGTTGCCACGGTTTCCGGAAGTACCGGAGCCTGCGTTTCCGTTCGTCGTTTTATTTGTGTAGTTTGCCGTAACGGTCGCGTTGGCAGCAGGCATCACCATGGTTGTGGCAGATACCGTATCACTGGCAAATTTAATACTCTTATTGTCAGAGGTCCACTTGGAGAACTGCTGGTTGCTTGCCGGCTCATTGGCAATGACAATAACCGTAGCTCCTGCCACATAACTGCCGGAACCCTGTCCGTTCTTTACCGTCAGGGTATACAGTGTATTGGCATTTCCGCCGCTCACGGTGCTGTTTCCGTTGTTGCCGTTTCCGCCGTTATTTCCGTTGTTGCCGCTGTTGCCACCGCTATTTCCTCCGTTGTTGCCGGAACCTTTCTTTTCATACTGGGCATATACATCCGTATCCTTCTGGATATTGGTAATGGCAGGCCGCCAGCCGGTAAAGGTATATCCGGTTCTGGTAGGCGCCTGGGGAAGAATGGCATCTTCGCCGGCTGCTACCTTCTGGGTATAAAGCACCTTATCGTCATAGTCAATAAAACGCACCGTAAACTTGGTTTCTTCGGAGTCAATCTTACGGTACTGTGCCGTAATGTCCATGTTGCGGCTTATCTTGGTAAAGTCGGAGGGAATCCAGCCCTCAAATACATAACCTTCCCGTTTCGGATCTGCCGGTGCAACCGCATCCATACCGATTAAAACCTCCTGTTCGCTGAGTACGGAGCCGTCATAGTCCCAGAAAATAACCTTAAAGGTCGTGGAGGCCGGTTTGTGTGTCACATTGATATTGATGTATTCATCTGCATAGATTTCTGCCGCACTGCCTTCCTCACAGTAAAACTCAATGGTCTTGTAATCACCGTTGGAGCTTAAATTCTGCGGAGTATTGAAGGCTGTCGGATCCAGATAGGTAACGCTGCTGGGGATTTCCAGATATCTTACGTTACTGTCGTGGAACGCATACTTGCTGATGGACTTACAGGTGGTCGGTAGCTTCACGGAATACAGGCTCGCCGTATTGCGGAATGCGTTTTCCGGTACGGTGGTAATGGCAGAAGCGGAAAGATCTACCTGACCTACTTCACCGCAGTCCATAAAGGCTTCTTTTGCGATTTCCGTTACCCCCGCAAGCTCGGATGCACTTACGGAACCGGGAGTATTCAGCTTACCGCGGCTTTCCAGACACTGCACGATGCTCTTCTTGCTGCCGTTTGCATCCAGTCCGTAAATAATGGCATTGTCCGTTGTGAAGCTCGGACCGCCGCCAAAAGAAACATTCTCCAGTATCAGGCAGTCACGGAACGGACGCAGACCCATTTCCGTTACGTTGGGTGAAAGGGTTACGCTATTTAATTTGGCATTGTTATTAAATGCATAATCTCCTACGGAAGACTCATCACTGGACGGCATATAGAAGGATGTCAGGGAAGAATCCGAACCTGCCGCATCGGAAATATCACTGCCGTGGGTAGTGTAATCATAGGCAAACGCATAGTCGTCTATCACGGCTTCCGCACCGAAAATGTTAATCTTTTCAAGGGACTGGCAGCCGGTAATGGTGTAAGGCTCAAATTCCTTAATATCCCGGAACGTGATTTCCTTTACATCCGTATCCGCAGAGCCGGAGGAATTTACCTTCTTAACCGCATAGGTGCCGTCCGCATTTAAGTCATAGCTTCCGTTGGCGTTCTTTTCTGCTGCTGCATTGGAGAACAGCCCCTGTTTTACAGCCTTTACGCCGCTCGGAATGTCTGGGCGGAGTGCTGCGTTAATGATATCCCACTGGTCGCTGGTTACTTCCGTGGAGCTGTCGGTCAGCCAACTGTTGTAAGCAGCCACCGCTTTTCTTGCCGCATCTTCATAGTCAGACGTAATGTACGGATAATTGGCTTTGGTATACTTTGTGGTCAGTTCCTTAAATCTCGGATAATCCACCAGGGTAGCCATCCCCTTGCCGGTATCCGGATTTACCACATACTGCACTTCCAAGTTGGTCGGCCAGCCGCTGAAATAGGTAATGTAGGTCTTTGGCTGGGAGCCGGCATTGATATTACTGTCAGCAGACATGGCATAAGTAAACGGAATGCAGGTATCGGAAACGGTACCGGTAAACCGAAGCACCGGTGTGGATTTCAGGTATGTGCTTTCGTTGGGACAGCCGGTTGCATGTACGCCGTCCACAAGCTGGGTAGCAAAGGCGTTCTGTCCTATATACTGTACGGAACTGGCATCCTCAAAAATAACATCCTTTAAATTATGGCATCCCTTGAATGCGCTTTCGTTAATATCATGCACCGTTGCGGGAATGGTAATCTTCTCTAAGAAGCAGTTGCCGGAAAAGCTGCCGGAATTGATGGCGGAAATACCGTAAGGGCCTATGGTGGTGGGTATGGTTACTTCCGCAACCTTCTTATTCATATTGAAGTACAAAAGCTCATTGTTGGAATTGACCTGATAGGTCAGCTCTGCGGTACTACCGTCAGTAGCGGTTTCTCTCTTGATAATTTCATAGCAGTCCCTGTCCGCATACTTAAAAGCAATGGCATTTGCCTTGGTAAAGGTGTGCGTGGTGGAGGAACCGTCCGCTTCAAAATAAAAGGTGGGGTCTACCCAGGAAAGAAAATTCAGATCCTTTCCCGTATATTCTCCTTCAAAGTTGGTATAGGGGCTTTCCACTTTAATTCTCTTTAAGCCGTTGCAGCCCTCAAAGTTATTTAAGTTGATTTTTCCGGTAATGGACTCCGGCAGAGTCAGGTCGGAAATTCTGGTACAGCCCTTGAATACGGATACACCGAGGTCATCCAGAGTGACATTCTTGCCTTCGTTTACACCGGCAATATCCAGTGTGCCTGCGGTAAGGCCTAAGTTCGAGCAGCCTTCAAACGCATGATCGTAAATCTTCGTAACACTTGCGGGCAGGGTAAACTCCATCAGCGCCCGGCAGTTTAAGAAGGTGTAGTCGGAAATATACTGCAGACGGGAATTAAAATCCAGTCCGATTGCCGCCATATTGACGCAGTTGGCAAATGCATGGTGTCCCATTTCGGTAAGACCGTTGCCGAGGGTGATGCTTTCCAGACCGGTACAGCCGTAAAAGGCATAGTTGCCGATTCCCATCAGTCTTTCGCCTACCACAAGGGTACGGATGTTTCCTTCATTGGCAAATACACCGTTGTCGGGATTGGTATTGATGGTACCTTCCGGCTCCGCTACCACCCATTCCTGTACGGCACCGTCTCCGGTTGCCAGAGGGTTTGCCATTAAGGACTGGTTTCCTATGTACATAACGGTGATGTTTTTAATCCACTGTTCGGCGGTGCTTTCGGTCTTACGGTAATTGTAACCGTCATCGCCCTTATAAACGGTACCGCTGGTATCGCCCGTTGTGTCCCGGTAATAGAAATCCGCTAAATCCAGAGTGCTCCACTGCTTGTAATCCGCATAATAGCAGGCTCTGAATTCCGCTTCCTTTACCAAAACGGGGTTGCCGGAAACATCTTCTTCGTATACCGGATCGTTTGCCTTGTAATACAGAGGCTTCTGGCTGCGGCTCACGGCTACATAGCCGGTACGGGAGCCTAAGTTTTCGTTGTATTTGGTAAACGCATCCACACTGTCGGGAATTACCAGCTTGTTGTCTGCCAGGTTTCCTGCGTTGTAGCCTAAGATAATTGCAACCTTGTCCGGACTCGTGGAGGAAGCGTTGACAAAGGCAAACTGGTAAGTACCGTCACCCGTTGTATAAATGGTATCGCAGTCAGCCGGCACCACAGGGATTATGCTGCTGCTCTGTGCGGCGCTGCCCTTCCATATCTGCTCATCCCAGAGATATTTTTTATCCCCTGCCGCTTTCGTCTCCGGTACGGGAATGAGAGCAATGAGGAGTGCGGTTATCAGGCAGACAGCGCCTAATGTCTTTCGCAGTCTCCTCCTCAATTTCAGATTTTTCCTTTTTATTTCTTTCTTTGCCATGTCTTTCTCCTTTTCCGGGAAATTTATCGGATTTTCTTTGCAACCACAACAAATCTTCCGTCACTGGTATAGTAATCACAGGTGGACAGAGTGAGAAGCTCATCTCCGTACTCGGCGCTGACGCCCGTATCGTACAGGGACATATCCGCCATCTGCATCATATTGGATTCAAATTCGGTTTCCGATACCGCATCCGTAAACTGGTAATACTTGAATACGATTTCACTTTCCTCATAAATTTTGGAGCGGAACACATACATCACTTCGTAAGTGCCTTTTTCGTAAATAGTATCAAACTGGATGTATTTATGCTCTTTGTAAAACTTTTCGGAGCTGTATTTGTTGAGCTGTCCGAACATTCTGCCGCTTCTCATATGGTGACCGTACAGAATGAGGTTTGTGGAGCGGGGATAAATGCTGCAGTCCTTGTCTAAGAAAATGCTGCCGTTTTTGTCCTCCTCCTGGTCAAAATTATGGTTCAGATAGTAATCGTTGTTCACAGTCTGAAGTACCGGGTAATCTATATATGTATCGTCAATTTTTACCCATCCGATTAGTCTTTTGTTCAAACTATATAAAGTTTGATACTCCGGCAGAATATCCGGAAGTGTATCCGCCGTGTCATCATCATAGTGAATGACCGGTGTTTCCGGTGTTTCCGGAGTGGTAAGTGCGGTGTTTTTCAGTTTCTTTTGTATGGCGGCATAATCATCCAGCCTTTTTGTCCGGTAGGAATAGTCTGCAAGGTAGGCAAGGCTTCCCACAACCAACAGGCTGCACACCGCCACAATGCCCCTCCGGATACGCTCCCGCTTTTTCATTTCCCTTAAAATCCGCTTCTGCATATCCGCATCAAATTCATCCAGAGAAGTATGGGATTTGCTTTTTCCGGAGGATGCCCTCTGTCTGCCGGCAGGTTTCTTTCGTTTGTCTTCTTTTCCAAAGCCATCTCCTGCCTTTAGGAGAGTTTCCTTTTTATCCTGCAGTTCTTCCGTAAAGTCCTCTTTCAGAATGGTATACAGCCGGATTTTCCCCTGTGCAATATCGGCAAGCAGGGCATCAATCTGCTCCGGCGTATCTGTATTCCTCTGCTTTTTTATCTTTTCAATCTCTGCTTTATCATGCAGAGCTAACTTATAGTCGGCTTCCGTCCGGAACTGTCTGCCTGCTGCTTCGTACACGGGCATCTCTCCTGTTTCTCTTTCTACACATACATATACAAGTACTATTTTACTATATCTTTTAATTTATTCAAGCATTTTTGCCTTGCAAAAAATTTTTTAATCATGTGGAAACATTGACATGCCTGTGTACATAGAATAAACCATAAAAACAATTCGGAGGCAATTAAAATGAGTGATTTAACTGCTACCAACTGTGGATGTAACACAGGATGCAACACCGGCTGCAACAATAACAACGGATGCGGATGCAACATTATCTGGATTATCCTGCTTCTCTCCTGCTTCGGCGGCAACAACGGCTGTGGTCTCGGCACATCCGGCGGCTGCGGTTGCGACAACAACAACTCAAGCTGTGACTGGCTCATCTGGATTCTGTTGCTTTCCTGCTTCTGCGGAAACAATAATTCCTGCTGCTAATGACCCGGTTCCTTAGGGAGCCGTACTCACTTGCGGGCGGGCCCTCAGAAAGTCCGTCCGCCGCATACAAAAAACGTCTTTTACATAAGATTTTTGCATAAGATTAGAAAAGCACTTTCGATGGAGGATTTATGCAGACGGACAAGGACAACTGCGACAAAATTCTTGCTTTTGACAGCATTTATACCAACAACCACATCCAGATGTATAAACTCCTCCTGCCTTATTTTGAACCGGAAATGCAGAAAAAGATGGCAATATACATTAAATTCATGGAGTTTCAATATACGCTGTCTTATTTTAAAAACCATCCCTATGCCTGCCAGCCGAGACAACCCATGCCGGACACGGACGCTTTGTGCAAGGAGCTTTCTCCCTACTGCAACCGGGAAGAAAAGCAGAAGCTGGACCGTTTTGCCCGGTATTCTTCCTCGGTAAAAACTGCGCAGGAAATGATGGAGATGGCAGCCATGATGAAGGATATGTTCCCGGAGGGAGCTCCTTTTCCCGCAGACGGCGACGGTTCCATGGACATCAGCCAGATTTTATCCATGCTGGGAAAACAATGACGGACAGAACCCATAGCCAGCTGCAAGGTTTACAAATCAAAGAAAACGAGGTGTATCATGGAAGAAAGACCGGAATGGATGTCCGACCCTCTGGTCAAGGACATTTCCCTTAACAAACTCGAATTTTTAGGCTCCCTGGTTACCGGCGGCAAAGGTAAAAGCCAGAAGGAACTCATGTCTTTTTTTATGCTCAGAATGAAAGAAGCCAGACAGGCAGACATCTCCTTTTCCAAGGACGAGGTTGCCCGTGTGATTGAAGCCATCAGGCTTCACAGTACCAGAGAAGAATTGGAAAAAATGAATGAAATCATGAAAAAAGCACCGACCTCATAAGCCGGCGCTTTCCTTTTATGCTTTTATTACGGTTTTACTACGATATTTACAATTCTGCCGGGTACATAAATTTCTTTTACGATGGTGCCGGTCAGCTTGTCACCGAGCATTTCCTTTGCCATGGCAAGGATGTTGTCCTTCTGTTCGTCCTTGGAAACCTTTAAGGTTCCTTTCATCTTACCGTTAATCTGGACAGCCAGCTCGATGGTGGACTCTACCGTCTTTTCCTCATCGTATTCCGGCCAGCTGGTCTGATACAGTCTGCCGCCAAAGCCGTTTGCCTGCCACAGTTCCTCGGTGATGTGGGGAGCAACCGGATTAAGCAGGGTAAGCAGGGTCTTGAATTCTCCCTTGGTAACGGCATTCTTCTTGTAGAAATCGTTAATCAGGGACATCATGGCTGCAATAGCCGTGTTGTACTTTAAGCTTTCAAAGTCGGAGCTTACCTTCTTGATGGTCTGATGCATCTTAGTTTCCATATCGGCGGAGTAGCCTTCGTCATCCGTCAGGATATCCTGCAGCTTCCAGACTCTCTCCAAAAATCTGCGGCAGCCCTTTACGCCGTCCTCACTCCAGGAAGCGCTTAAATCAAATGCACCGATGAACATTTCATAGGTACGCAGGGTATCTGCACCGTACTCTCTTACGATATCGTCAGGATTTACCACGTTGCCGCGGGACTTGCTCATCTTTTCACCGTTGGAGCCTAAAATCATACCGTGGGAGGTTCTCTTCTGGTAAGGTTCGGGACAGGGAACTACGCCCTCATCATATAAAAATCTGTGCCAGAAACGGGAATACAGAAGGTGGAGGGTTGTATGCTCCATACCGCCGTTGTACCAGTCTACCGGCATCCAGTATTTCAGGGCTTCGGGACTTGCCAGTGCATTTTCATTGGTGGGGTCCGTGTAACGCAGGAAATACCAGGAAGAACCTGCCCACTGGGGCATGGTATCGGTTTCTCTCTTAGCGGGGCCTCCGCAGCAGGGACAGGTGGTGTTTACCCAGTCCGTCATGTGCGCCAGAGGGGACTCGCCGTTGTCGGTGGGCATATAGCTTTCCACATCGGGAAGCTCCAGAGGAAGCTCGCTTTCCGGCAGAGGCACATAGCCGCACTTCTCACATTTTACGATGGGAATGGGTTCGCCCCAGTAACGCTGTCTGGAGAATACCCAGTCTCTTAATTTATAGTTGGTCTTTTCGTGGCCGATGCCCTTTTCGGTTAAAAATTCAATGATTTTCTTCTTGGCATCCGCTACGGACAATCCGTTTAAGAATTCGGAATTTACAAGGGTTCCGGTTGCCACGTCGGTAAATACCGCTTCGTTTACGTCCACGGGGCTGCCTGCCACTACTTCGATGATGGGCATGTTGAATTTCTTGGCAAATTCCCAGTCTCTTTCATCATGTGCGGGCACCGCCATGATGGCGCCGGTACCGTAGGTCATCAGTACATAGTCGGAAATCCATACGGGGATTTCCTTGCCGTTTACAGGGTTTACCGCGGTCAGACCGTCCAGCATAACGCCGGTCTTGTCCTTTGCGATTTCGGTTCTTTCAAAATCGGACTTCTTGGCTGCCATTTCACGGTATGCCACTACATCGTCCCAGTTTTTAATGGAGTCTTTATACTTATCGATAAAAGGATGCTCCGGACTCATAACCATGTAGGTTACACCGAATAAGGTATCCGGTCTGGTGGTATAGACGGTCAGCTTATCCTCTTTGTCCTTTAATACGAAATCCACTTCCGCACCGGTGGACTTGCCAATCCAGTTTTTCTGGGAAACCTTTACTCTTTCAATGTAGTCCACGGTATCCAGACCTTCGATAAGCTTCTCCGCATAAGCGGTAATCTTTAACATCCACTGGCTCTTTACCTTGCGGACTACTTCGGAACCGCAGCGCTCGCAGACGCCGTTTACCACTTCCTCGTTGGCAAGACCTACCTTACAGGAGGTACACCAGTTAATGGGCATTTCCGTCTTGTAAGCAAGACCTGCTTTAAACAGCTTTAAGAAAATCCACTGGGTCCACTTGTAGTACTTCGGATCCGTGGTATTGATCTCCCTGTCCCAGTCAAAGGAATAGCCTAAGGAATGAAGCTGGTTTTTGAAACGTGCCACGTTATTCTTGGTCACAATCTTCGGATGGATGTGATTCTTGATTGCATAGTTTTCGGTAGGCAGACCGAATGCATCCCAGCCCATGGGGTAAAGAACATTGTACCCCTGCATTCTTCTCTTTCTTGCAACGATATCCAGTGCCGTATACGGTCTCGGATGTCCTACATGAAGTCCCTGTCCCGAAGGATACGGGAATTCTACCAGTGCATAATATTTCGGCTTGGAATAATCGGTGGAGGTAGCAAATGCTTTTTCCTTATCCCAGATATCCTGCCATTTTGTCTCCACTTCTCTGTGGTTGTATACTTCTGCCATTGTTCTGTCCTTTCCTGCGCCAAGCTTCTTTCCTCATAAGGTAAATTCATTCTATATATGTTCTATATATAAGAAGCCCTTTCATCTCACAAGAAACGAAAGGGCTTTCTCCCTTAAGCGCCTAAGCTTCATTTTAAGCACTTCCAGGACTATTGTCAATCACTTTCCGTTGTTGCCTTTGCCGCTCTTTCGGCTACTTCTTTCTCCTGCACATCCGACGGCGCCTGTTCGTAACGGGCAAACGTGTAGGAATACTCGCCCCTGCCGCCGGTCATGGAGCGTAAATCCGTACAGTAGCCGTACAGACTGCTCATGGGAATGTCGGCTTCAACCACCTGTCTGCCGCCCTGCAGAGGATTCATGCCGAGCACCCTGCCTCTTCTCTTGTTCAGATCTCCCATCACATCACCGGTATAGGTTTCCGGAATGGTGACCTTTAAGGTGGCAATGGGCTCTAACAGAATGGGCTTTGCATCCATAAAGCCTTTGCGGAACGCCTGGATGGCAGCCATCTTAAACGCCATTTCGGAGGAGTCCACCGGATGGTAGGAGCCGTCATATAAAACCGCCTTTACGCCCACAACCGGATAGCCCGCCAGGGGGCCCTTCACCACGGATTCCTGCAGCCCCTTTTCCACTGCCGGGAAGAAGTTCTTGGGAACGGCGCCGCCTACGACCTCCTGGGTAAATTCATAGGGCTCCTCCAAGTTGCCGGAAGGGGAGAAACGCATCTTGACATGACCGTACTGTCCGTGTCCGCCGGACTGCTTTTTGTATTTGTACTCCGTATCTGAGCTGCCCTTTATGGTTTCCTTATAGGCTACCCTGGGCTTAGAAAGTTCAATTTCCACCTTGTATTCGGAAAGGAGCCGGCTGGCAATAATCTCTAAATGCTGTTCGCCCATACCGTAAAGGAGCGTCTGCCTGTTTTCCGCATCGTTTACTACCTTTAAGGTCAGGTCTTCGTGGGTGATCTTCTGCAGAGCCTGGGAAATCTTATCCACGTCCGCCTTGTCCTTCGGCTTATAGCGCATGCATGTGTACGGAGTGGAAATTTCCCACTTGCCGAATTTGATGGTGGTCGCCCTGGTGGACAGGCTGTTACCGGTGCGTGCCGCCGTCAGCTTTGCCAGTGCGCCGATATCGCCGGCATGCAGCTCCGGTACTTCCACCGGCTTATTGCCGCAGAGCACGTACAGCTTGCCGACCTTTTCCTCGATGTCCCTGTCTAAGTTGTAAATCATATCGTCCTGTTTTAAGACGCCGGAATTTACTTTAATCAGAGAATACTTGCCGATGAACGGGTCCACGATGGTCTTCCAGATATAGGCGGATTTTGCCTTGGAGAAATCGTAATCCGCATGGTAAATCTCTCCTGTCTTCATGTTGATGCCGGCAATCTCCCTGTTTTCCGGGCTGGGGAAATATTTGATGATGTCGTCAAGCAGTGTGTAAACGCCCTGGCACAATGTATTGGAGCCCATGCTCATGGGAACGATGCTGCCGTCGCAGACATTGGTACGCAGCGCCGCACGTATTTCCGCTTCGGAGAAAGTTTCCCCGTTAAAATACCGCTCCATCATATCCTCACTGGTTTCCGCTACCGCTTCCATTAAGGTATCCCGGCAGATTTTCAAGTTGGGCTTATTGTATTCCGGCACCTCGCAGGTCACCACTTCTTTTCCCTTCCATCGGTTGCCGGTTTCCGTAATGACATTGACATAGCCCACGAACTTTTCATTTTCACGGATGGGCAGATGGAAGGGCGCCATTTTCTTTCCGTATTTTTTCGTCATGTCCTCCACGACCTGACGGAAGGAGGCATTGTCCACGTCCATGTTGGTCACATAAATAATACGGGGCAGCTTATACTTTTCGCAGAGCTCCCAGGCTTTTTCCGTACCCACTTCCACGCCTGCCTTGCCGTTTACCACGATAATGGCGGCTCCCGCGGCACTTAAGGCTTCTTCCGCTTCGCCCACAAAGTCAAAATAGCCGGGCGCGTCTAAAATGTTGATTTTATAGCCTTCCCATTCAATGGGAACCACGGATGTGGAAATGGAAAACTGCCGTTTCTGCTCTTCTTTACTGTAGTCGCTGATGGTATTGCCGTCCTGAATTTTGCCCATGCGGGAGGTTATTCCGGAAAGGTAACCCATGGCTTCGCAAAGACTGGTCTTTCCGGAGCCGCCATGGCCTAAGAGTACTACATTTCTGATTTTGTCGGTTGTGTAAACTTTCATATAATTCCTTCCTTTCTCTTATTTTTTGTGATTTATGTATAATTGAATTTCATTTTTCAAAAATCTATAGGTATATATTACTAAATTATCACTCATTTTACAAGAAAAATGTTCTATTTTAAATACAATTATTGCTTGTTGACTGTAACGCGTTAAAGTGCTACAATTCTTATAATTGTAATGTAAAGATGCCTGAGCCATGTAATTTTCATGCATGCCACGGGAAAGAAAGGTCTGAACATATGTCTTATATCACCTGCGGATTTATCGGACTCGGTCTGATTGGCGGTTCCATTGCAAAAGCCCTGAAAGCTTTTCGCCGGGATGTCCGTATTCTTGCCTTTGATACCAATAAGGAAACCTTAGCGCTTGCCCTGAAGGAAGGCATTGCCGACGAAGCCGTCTCTTCCATCAACGAGCGTTTTTCGTCATGCGACTACCTATTTTTATGTGCGCCGGTTTCCAATAATGATAAAAACTTAACTGCCATAAAGGAAATTCTGTCACCGGACTGCATTTTAACGGATGTGGGCAGTGTCAAATCCACGACCTTCCGGTGTGTGGAAGAAATGGGACTGTCCCCGTACTTTATCGGCGGACACCCCATGGCGGGCAGCGAGCGCATCGGCTTTGCCAATTCCCACGCTCTTCTTTTGCAGAATGCCTACTATCTGCTGACCCCTTCTGCGGAGGTACCTGAAAAAAAGGTGGAGGCTTTCCGCAATCTCGTAGCGGATATCGGTGCCATCCCCCTTATTCTGACCCCCGGGGAGCATGACAGGATTACGGCAGGCATAAGCCATCTGCCCCATATTATTGCTTCTTCACTGGTAAATTTTGTGAAAGATAACGATACGAAAGACGCCCTTATGAAGCAGATTGCTGCGGGCGGCTTTAAGGATATTACCCGGATTGCTTCCTCTTCCCCGGATGTCTGGCAGCAGATCTGCCTGACCAACAGTGAAAACATTACCGAAATGCTATCCTTATACATCAAAGCCTTGTCTTCCGTAAAGGAGCTCTTAGAAAAAAAAGACGCGGATGCCCTGTATGCATTCTTTGACAGCGCCCGCACCTACCGGGACTCCTTTGTGGCTGATGCAAACGGCTCTGTTGCCCGCATTTATGATTTCACGGTCAACATTGACGACAGGGCAGGCTCCATGGCTTCCATTATGAACATTCTTGCCGAACACGGCTTAAGTATCAAGAATATCGGCATCACCCACAGCAGGGAGCGTGCGGAGGGTGCCGTCCGTTTGGAATTCTACGACAAAACCTCCCTTGCCAAAGCAAGAGAGGTCTTATGTGAAAAAAGATATACGATTACTTAATGTTTATGATTTGCGTGCCCTGCGGGTAAAGAAACCACATAGGAAAATCCCGGTAAAGCCGCCGGCAGTGTCCAGCAGCACATCCCCAAAATTACCGCTTCTTCCCGAAATAAAGGTCTGGTGAAACTCATCTCCCGCTGCGGACAGGAACACAATTCCTACGCTTACAAGCATACAGATACGATTCTTTTTTCCTCCGGCTTTACCCAAAAATATCCGGAAGAAAAAGAACCACAGGCATCCTAAAACGGCATACTCGGTAAAGTGTGCCGCTTTTCTTATGGGAAATTCCAGCTTTTTTGCAAGAAGAGCAATGTTCTCCTCACTCCGGTGCCCGAAGGTCAGCTTATCAAACACCTGCACGGTCTTTAAGGCGATGCTGCCGCTCAAGGAGCCGGAGGTCTCGCCGTTCTGGGCGGAAAACGAAAATATCATGCTATACCACAGAAAAAGCAGGATAAGAATTATCACTGCTTTTCCGAATTTACTGTACTTTTTCATTTACTGCCCGTCTTCCACCGTCTGATAGGCTTCAATGCGGAAGGCATCCATTTCCGGCATACCCACGAAAACGGCACCATAGGAAATCGTATTTTCTTTCTTTTCGATTCTCACGATTTCAACCACCGCATGCAGTACCTCTTTTGTCCAGATGGTAAGATATGCTTCATAAATAGCGCCGATCATAAGAGGCTCCCTGCAGGTAAAGCCGACTCCGGCTTTGGAAATATCCACTACCTCAATGTCTACTTCCTCTTCTCTTCCGTTGTCAAGCCGTTTCATGACAATGGAGGAAGAAAGCTTGGTTCGTCTGTTTCTTCTTCTCTCTTCCATGCCGTACTCCCTTCTTTGGTGTTCGAATATGCCTATTTTACCGCAAATTTTCTATTTAATCAACATGGCATCGCCAAAAGAAAAAAATCTGTATTTTTCCCGGATAGCTTCCTCGTAAGCATTTAAGATGTGTTCCCTGCCCGCAAGAGCGGAAACCAGCATAACCAGAGTGGACTCCGGCAGATGGAAATTGGTAATCAGTGCGTCCAGCACCTTGAATTTGTAACCCGGATAGATAAAGATTTCCGTGTTATCACAGCCTTCCTTTACCATGCCGTTTTCATCCGCGGCGCTCTCCACGGTACGGCAGCTTGTGGTGCCCACACAGATAACCCTGTGTCCTTCCCTTTTTGCTTTGTTGATTTTATCCGCAGCTTCCTTCGTCACCTGATAAAATTCGGAATGCATATGGTGCTCTAAAATATTGTCCACCTTGACCGGGCGGAACGTGCCGAGACCAACATGCAGGGTAACGTAAGCAATGTCGATGCCCTTTTCTTCGATCTGCCGCAGAAGTTCCTTCGTAAAATGAAGTCCCGCCGTAGGAGCCGCCGCACTGCCCTCGTACTTGGCATAGACAGTCTGGTAACGGTTCTTGTCCTGCAGCTTGTGGGTAATGTAAGGAGGCAGGGGCATTTCGCCTAACCTGTCCAGTATTTCTTCAAAAATACCCTCGTAGGAAAACCGGATGAGACGATTGCCGTCCTCTACGGTCTCTAAAACGGTGGCATGCAAAAGCCCCTCTCCGAATACGATTTTCGTACCCGGTTTGCACTTTTTGCCCGGCTTCACCAGGGTTTCCCAGATGTCATTTTCTTTTCGCTTTAAGAGCAGCACCTCAATGGCTGCTCCCGTATCTTCTTTATGTCCGATTAATCTTGCCGGAATGACCTTGGTGTTGTTAAGCACCAGGCAGTCCCCGGGATTTAAGTAGTTAATCACTTCCTTAAAAATATGGTGGGAAGTTTCTCCCGTTTCCTTATCCAGGACAAGAAGTCTGGAGGAGGAACGGTCCTCAAGCGGGTCCTGTGCAATCAGTTCCTCCGGCAGGTCAAAATAAAAATCGGATTTCTGTAAATTCTGTGTCATTTATAAACAGGCTCCTTCAACAAATGCCTTATAACCTCTGTATGTTTCGTAAATATCTGCCTTGCTGGTAGCTTCCCAGGGTGCATGCATGTTCAGTACGGCAACACCGCTGTCGATTACGTTCATGCCGTAAAGAGCTAAAATGTAAGCGATGGTTCCGCCGCCGCCCACATCGACTTTACCGAGTTCTGCGGTCTGGAAGCCAATGCCTGCCTTTTCAAAAATACCGCGGATGTGAGCCATGTATTCGGCATTGGCATCGTTGGAACCGGACTTTCCTCTGGCACCGGTAAATTTGTTGAATACCATGCCCTGTCCCAAGAATGCCGCATTCTTCTTTTCAAAGCAGGATGCGTAAGTGGGGTCAAAGCCGGCGCTGACATCGGAGGAAAGCATGCAGGAATGTGCCAGGCATCTTCTGACATTCAGTTCGCTGTATTCTCCGGTGAGGTTCATAAGCTCTGCCACGCTGTTTTCAAAGAAACGGGACTGCATACCGGTTGCACCGACGGAACCGATTTCTTCCTTGTCCACCAAGATGCAGCACATGCATCTGTCGGTCTTACCTGTATCCAGCATTGCCTTTAAGGAAGTAAATGCGCAGACTCTGTCGTCCTGGCCGTATGCTAAAATCATGCTTCTGTCGAAGCCGGCTTCTCTGGCATGACCTGCCGGAACCACCTCTAACTCTGCGGAAAGGAAATCTTCCTCTTCCACATCATAGGTTTTCTTTAAGATATCTAAAATGCCCGCTTTTACGGCTTCCTTGGCTTTCTCTTCTTTTTCGCCCGGCTTAATGGTAATGGGCTTGCTGCCTACAATCAGGTCCAGGGCTTCGCCTTCGATCACCTTGGCTGCCTTCTTTTCCATCTGCTCTGCGGCTAAATGAATGAGAATGTCGGAAATGAAGAATACGGGGTCGTCATCCTCTTCTCCCACATTGACTTCTACGGTCGTTCCGTCTTTTTTCACGATGACGCCGTGAAGAGCCAGCGGAAGGGTTACCCACTGGTACTTCTTGATACCGCCGTAGTAATGAGTATCTAAATAAGCAAATCCGCCGTCCTCATAAAGGGGATTCTGCTTTACGTCCATTCTCGGGGAATCGATGTGGGCGCCTAAGATATTCATACCCTCTGTCATGGGCTTTTCGCCTAACCGGTACAGGGCGATGGACTTGTTCATCCATACGGAATATACCTTGTCGCCCTTCTTTAACTTCTTACCTTCGGCAATGGCTTTTTCTAATTCCACATAACCTTTTTCTTCACAGAGATTGACGATGGTATCGATGCATTCCCTCTCTGTCTTGCCGTTATCCAGGAACTCTCTGTATTCCGCAGAGAGTTTTTCTAATTCCTTTAACTGTTTTTCATCATAAACTTCCCATAAATTTTTACGTTCCAATTTGAATACTCCTTTCCTTATTGACGTAAGGTAGCACCGAGCTGTTCCAGACCGTTTAAGATTTTCTTCATGGCGCCTGCTACATCGCTCTCTTCCAGGGTTCTGTCCTTTGCACGGAAGGTAACGGAATAAGCCATGGACTTGTAGCCGTCCTTAATCTGGTCGCCTTCGTATAAATCGAACAACTGGTAAGACTCTAAGATTTTGCCGCCTCTCTGGGCAATGACGCCCTCGATATCGCCTGCCAGAACATTCTTCGGAACCTCTAAGGAAATATCCCTGGTTACGGCAGGATACTTGGCAATGCCCTCGTACTTGCGGTCGAAGGTTGCAAAATCCAGTACATTCAAAATATCAATTACGGCTACATAAGCTCTGGTGCCAATGGCATAGTTGTCACATACAGCGGGGTGTACTTCTCCAATATAACCCAATTCTTCGCCTTCGTAAACAATTTTTGCCTGACGTCCGGGATGCAGGAAATTTTTGCCTGCTTTGGGATCGTACACAATTCTCTTCTTCATGCCGATGCTGTCAAAGAATTCCTCCACTACGCCCTTTAAGCTGTAGAAGTCACCGTCGCCGTACATACCTAAAGTAAACTGCATTCTTTCCTCCGGCTGCTCGGTCAGGGGCAGGGATTTTGCCAGATAAATGTTGCCCAGTTCGTATAATCTTACATTCTTGTTTCTTCTGTTGTAGTTGGTGGAAAGGCTGGTCAGCATGCCGTTTAAGGATAAGGTTCTCATAATGGAGAAATCCTCGCCTAACGGATTGGCAATGGTAATGGCAGCTCTTGCCTTATCGTCCGCATCCAGCAGCAGCTTATTGAACACCTTTGGACTTTCAAAGGAATAGGTCATTCCCTGTGAGAAACCGCAATACTCAGCAATGTCCCTTGCCTTCTGCTCAATACGAAGCTTGAAGGACAGCTTACCGGTTGTGGTTTCGCCCTTGGGCAGTGTGGTGGGAATTTTGTCATAGCCGAAGAAACGGGCTACTTCCTCTGCCATATCCGCACGACCTACCAGGTCCTGACGGAAGGAAGGAATAACAAGCTCCTTGCCGTCTTTTCCGTCCCTTACTTCCACTTCCAGCTTCTTGAAGATGGCAAGCATCTGTTCCTCGGTAACGGATGTGCCGAGCAGTGCATTGTATTTTGCGGGTTCAAAAGGAAGCACACGTAAGGGTTTGATGGGAAGCCCCTCTTCCACGGTACCGCTTACCACTTCGCCGCAGCCCAGCTCTACAATAAGCTGGCAGGCTCTGTCGATGGCTGCCTTGGCATTGGCAGGGTCAAGACCCTTTTCAAAGATACCGGATGCTTCGGTTCTGAGTCCCAGTCTCTTGGCGGATTTACGGATGTTCGGACCGTTGAAGGTTGCTGCTTCAAACAGTACGGTCTTTACTTCGTCCGTAATCATGGAGTTTTCACCGCCCATGATGCCGGCTACACCGATTTCTTTTTCCGCATCACAGATCATCAGGACATTGTTGTCTAATTTTCTGGTCTGGCCGTCCAGGGTCACGAATTCGTCCCCGTCCTTGGAACGTCTTACAATAATCTGTCCGCCGGCAATGGTGGAAAGGTCGTAAGCATGCATGGGCTGGCCGTATTCTTCCATCACATAGTTGGTAATGTCAACCAGGTTGTTGATGGGGCGGATGCCGCTGGCTGCCAGTCTTCTCTGCATCCATTCGGGAGAAGGACCGATTTTGATATTTTTGCATACTCTTGCACAGTATCTGGTGCAGAGGTCGGTATCTTCAATGGAAACCTTGATGTAGTTGTTGACATCGTCTCCTGCTTCCTTTACTTCCACAACGGGAGGTACGAAGGGCTTGTCAAAGGTTGCGGCAGCTTCTCTGGCAATACCTAAGATGCTGTAGCAGTCCACACGGTTGCTGGTGATTTCGTATTCAAATACGGTGTCATGCAGACCCAGTACTTCGATGGCGTCGTCGCCTACTTTTACGCTGTCCGGGAAAATGTAGATGCCGTTGTCCGGTGCGTCCGGATACATATCCTTGGAAGAACCTAATTCTTCAATGGAGCACATCATACCGTTTGACGGTACGCCACGCAGCTTTCCTGCCTTAATGGCAATGCCGTCTTCCGGTAAGGGGCCGCCGTCATGTCCGCCGGCTACTTTGCCGCCGTCCAAAACAACGGGAACCTTGTCGCCCACCTTTACATTGGGTGCACCGGTCACAATCTGGATTACCTCGGAACCGATGTTTACCTGGCAGACAATCAGCTTGTCCGCATCCGGGTGCTTTTCGATTTTTTCAATCTGGCCCACAACGATTTTCTCAAGGTTTTTATCCATTCTTTCAAAGCCCTCTACCTTGGTTCCGGTAAGGGTCATTCTGTCGCAGTATTCCTGGTCGGTACAGGTAAGTCCCGGCACATATGCTTTAATCCATGATAATGCTGTATTCATGTTTCTTTCCTCTCATTCTATTTTAATCATTCAATCCCTTTTTATCCGCAAAGACAGCTTTCTATAGTTCCGTCTGTCCATTAAAACTGCTTTAAGAAACGGATGTCGTTTTCGTATAAAAGACGCATGTCATCAATTTCATATTTTAAGAGGGCAATACGCTCCAGGCCGACGCCGAAGGCAAATCCGGTGTATTCTTCCGGATCAATGCCGCTCATCTCCAGTACATGGGGATGTACCATGCCGCAGCCTAAAATTTCTATCCAGCCGCTGCCCTTGCAGAAACGGCATCCGCTGCCGCCGCACTTGAAGCAGGACACATCCATTTCAGCGGAAGGCTCTGTGAACGGGAAGTGATGGGGTCTGAATTTAACCTTGGTATCTTCTCCGAAAAGCTCTCTTGCGAACTCTGCCAGAGTACCCTTTAAGTCGGAGAAGGTAATGTTTTTATCAATAACCAGTCCTTCAATCTGATGGAAAGAGGGGGAATGAGTGGCATCCACTTCATCGGCACGGAATACACGTCCGGGCGCTAACATACGGATGGGCAGCTTGCCTTTTTCCATTTCATGTACCTGGGTGCCGGAGGTCTGGGTACGGAGTAAGAACTCCCCGGAAATATAGAAGGTATCCTGTTCATCCTTGGCGGGATGGTCTGCGGGAATGTTCAGGGCTTCAAAGTTGTAATAGTCTTTTTCGATTTCGGGACCTTCCACCACATCATACCCCATACCGATGAAGATTCGCTCTACTTCTTCAAGGGCGATGGTGTTGGGATGTCTGTGTCCGATCAGGGCTTTCTTTGCAGGCAGGGTTACGTCGATAACTTCTGCTTTTAACTTGGCTTCTCTGACCGCTTTTTCCATTCTTGCCTTAGCTTCATCCAAAACCTTTTCGATTTCCTCTCTGGTTTCGTTTACCATCTGGCCGACCTTGGGACGTTCTTCGGGAGAAACATCCTTCATGGATTTTAAAACGGCTGTCAGCTCACCCTTTTTACCGAGTACATTGACACGTACTTCGTTTAACTTGTCCAGAGCATCGCTGGCTTCAATCTGCGCCAATGCCTGCGCTTTGATTTGTTCCAATTTTTCTTTCATGGTGAAATCCTCTCTTTTTATAAAAATTTCGTTTGCAGGGAAGGTCATCGTCCGTCCTGTTTTCCTGAATAAAGACATAAAAAAACGTCCCCTGCATCTGCAAGGGACGAATCAAATCCGTGGTACCACCCAACTTCCCGGTTGCCCGGGCACTCATTTCACTTAACGCGTGTCACGTCCTGTCCTACTTTCCGTCATATTTCCAGGGGGTTCGGCAGGCAGCTCCGGCGGGAAATTCACAAAGCATAAGAACTGAAGAGGACTTGCAGCCGGTGATCCTCTCTCTCTGCCAGAAAATGCATTGCTACTTTACGCTTTCACAGCTTTTCACTAAACCTCATTGTAATGAGCAAAATAAGAAAAGTCAAGGACTTTTTATTCCAGATTCAGCTTCTTTGTGAAAAGATAATCCGTTAAAAAGAAGCATGCTACGCCTAAGACAACCACCACAGCACCTACGATAAAGAACAACCCGCTTGCGGCATGCAGTAGCTCTATCGGTGTCACTTCAAAATTTGTGATAACTATGTTGGTGTTATACAGGTGAAATTGCAGTGCCCAAAGTAATGCTACCACTCCCATTACGCACTGGGTTATAAAATATATCAGTGCATAGGCACCCACACCGGCTGCAATTTTATGTGTCCGGTTGGTCTGTCCTATCGCAACTGCCGTAAATGCTCCCATCTGTGTATAGATACAGGCAAGTGTACTATAGCCAACGACACTGACAGCCAGAGTCCGCCACTCTGCGCTATTGGCAATCTGATGCAAGGCTTCTTCTATGGACTGATACATTTCTGCAAGAACCGGCAGATTACTCCGGAGCACCAATGTAGACAGCAGAACGGCAACCGCCATAAGAACATCCATCACCAGCGTGCTGATTAACTTGCTTGCCACAATCTGCCTGCTGCTTACCGGCAGGGTAAAGGTAAGATATCCCTCATCCGTGACCAGATTTTTGTAAAACCGCACGATGTTAATCACAGCAGCGCCAAACAGGCATCCCAGAATGACAATCACATATAAGACTCCCATCAGTCCGTTCGTAAAGTTAAGAACGATGTTTTTCGGCAGAAGCAGACAAACTTTATAAAGAAGCGTAACAAGCAGTAAAACTGCAAAAAGAAGACTATAATTTCTGAATAACGCCTTAAAATCATGTTTCAAAAGTTTTCCTAACATTTGAATACCTCCCTGAACAATGCATCTATCGACTTGCCGCTTTCCATACGGATGCTTTCCACATCCTTCTGCATAAGGAGCTGTCCTTCCTTAATGAATACCACTTCATCCAGAATATTTTCCACATCACTGATTAAATGGGTGGAAATGATAACTGAGGCTTCCGGGTTGTAGTTGCCGATGATGGTTCTTAAAATATAATCTCTGGCAGCAGGGTCCACGCCGCCGATGGGCTCATCCAGCATATAGAGCTTTGCACTCCGGCTCATCACTAAAATAAGCTGTACCTTTTCCCTGTTTCCTTTGGACAACTGGGACAATCTCTGGTTTCTGTCAATATGCAGCTCGCCAAGCATGGTATAGGCTTTCTCTTTGGAAAAATCCTCGTAGAAATCCGCAAAATACTCCACCATCTCTTCCACCCGCATCCAGGTGTTTAAGTAAGTACGTTCCGGCAGGTAGGAAACGATGCTTTTGGTCCTGCGCCCTACCGGCTCTCCGTCAATTTTAATGGTTCCTTCCGTCGGCACCAAAAGTCCGTTTGCCAGCTTAATCAGGGTGGATTTTCCACTGCCGTTGGGTCCGAGCAATCCTACGATTTTTCCTTTTCCCACAGAGAAACTCACCTGTTTTAACGCCTGGAAGCTGCCATACCGTTTTGAAACTTTCTCACAAACAAATACATTCTCCTGCATTGTTTACTCCATTGTTTACTCCTCTTCTTTCTCCATATTTTCAATCATGGATATCATTTCTTTTCTGTCAAAGCCCAATTTTTCCATTTTGGTCAGAAAGATTTTAACTTGTTCTCTTGCTATCTCCTCTTTTTCCTTTCCGATGTCTTCCACATTTTCGGTCACAAACCGTCCGGAGGTACGTCTGCTTTCCACAAGTCCGATGTTTTCCAATTCGGACAATGCTTTCTGCATCGTATTGGGGTTTACGCATGCCTCCATGGCAAGCTCCCTCACTGCCGGAATCTTGCTTCCCGGCTTATAAACGCCCATGGTAATCCTGCGTTTCATTTCCTCCAAAATCTGTGTGTAAATCGGTCTGTCTGAGTCAAAATCCCAAGCCATCCGCTCACTCCTTTTCTTTTTCGTATCGATACGTTCCGCCCTGTACTATTGTACTAAGTGCTTAATACAATAATACATATAGTAGTACAGTTTGTCAAGACAAAAAATTACAAATTTACAGTGCAAAAAAAACACCCACGATACCGTCCGGTTTCGAGGGTGTAAGTTGTTTTTTAGCTGTATTTTATGCCCAGGGATCCTGCTCTTTCGGAATACGGATGCCTGACAAAATACTGGAGTATTCCCATAAGTACCATTTCTCTCCTTTTTGTCTCAGTTTAACAGGACGCGGAGAGTCTGCTCCTTCCGTCTTTAAATACAGGCGCACATAGCCCGGCTCCACATCCTGCGGCCGCATATCTTCCAGTACCTCCAGAACATAAGGTATCTCCGGCGTATAATTGTTCTCCGGGGAAGCACCTTCAAAATAAGCCAGCGGCAGATATGCCTTATCCCTGAGTCTGTCCCTTAAAAACTGTTCATCGTAGGTAGTCATGGGACGAGGGCCCCTTAACAGATTCACAGCCTCCGTTCCTGCCTTTTTATCCTTCAGATAAAGATATAGACTTACCAGAAACATGGCACATGTGTTTTCCGGCGCCGTAAGCTCCATTTCCGGCATTTCCCTAAGCTCCTGCAGATTTACCGGCAATCTCTGTAAAATTACATTCATATAGTTGTCCATCCTTTCCCCCGTTTTTTAATACGCATCCAATAACATTATATAAAGTAACTCCTTGTCGCACATCACCCGAAAGTATGATTTTTTATAAAACGGACCGTTTATTCCTCCATTGCTATTACAATACCGGACACTCTCGCCTCAATGGCAAGCTCGGTTCTGTTTCCGTAGCCTGTTTTTTCAAGCATATGCTGGATATGGGATTTTACGGTATTTTCAGATATACACAATGTCTGGGCAATGGCTGCATTCGACAGTCCTTTTGTCATTATCCGCAGAACCTCCAGCTCCCTGTCCGTGAAATCCGTGCTGTCTGCCATACCGAGCCGGACCCTTGGCTTGTATATCCGGGTATACCGCTTCTCCTGCCATAACCGCATCCATAACAGACAGAATATCCTCCCCCGATGCCTCCTTGTACCAGAAGCCCTCGATACCTGCCTTCCTTGCACGTTCCATCCAGGACACTTCCGCCATGGATGTTACGACTATAATTTTAATCTCCGGATACAGCTTCTTTATTTTTTCCGCAGCAACAAGCCCATTGGAGCCATCATTCATCAGTACATCCATGATGATCAAATCCACCGTTACCGTTTCCAGCAGATTTTCAACCATCGCCGCTGTATCCACGGATACGGCAACTTCATAATTGTCGCTGGACTTTACATATAATTCAAAAAGCTGTCTTGCCACAAACTGGTCATCCACAATCATTACTTTATATTTCATAGATTCCCGTGCCCTCACTCTCTGACTTTTCCGTGTTTCCGCCCCGCTCGGGGAAGCATAGGTGCAGAACAAATACCGGGCTGCTTTTTATCTGCATGCTTCCCCCTCGCTCTTCCACCATTTTTCTGAGATTTTTCAAACCGCCCGTTTCATGGATGCTGCCGCCGGGCGCATTTCCGTTATTCGTAATAAAAACTTCCGTATTCTCTTCCGTATCATGTATGGTAATAAAAAGTCTGTCACCCCGTGCATGCTTGGCGGTATTCCCCACACATTCCCTGACTGCCGCAAAAATAACGTTTCTCACGGAAGGATTGGCGGGAAGAAGTCCCTCTAAGAAAATATCCACATTAAAATCCGCAGCTTCTTTTTTCAGCAAAAGAAGGCTGTCCTCCCTTTCCTTCAGAATAGTACCCTCCTGCATGGAGGTCACTATATACTGCCAGAGAGGCAGCAGCCGGCTCCGGTCCCTTTTTTCCGTCTGAGCGCTTTTTTCCGGTGTTTCTGTCTGAATGCTTTTTTCCGGTGTTTCCGTCAGGTACGAGCGCAGAATCAGAAGAGACCGTCCGATTTCATCATGCAGCTTTATTTTGGCTGCCAGTATCTCCTTTTCTCTGGTAACCTTCTCCACCTCTTCACTGAAATGATGCAGACGGCTGTTTACATCATTCAGTCTTTCGTATCTTTCCACAAGCTCCTTATGCAGATGATACTGCGTAGTAATGTTTACTGCCGAGATTTCCGTAACCTTCTCCCCTCCATAGGAAAGCCGGCTTCTTCTGAAATCCCATACCTGGCCGTTTGTGTCGATAAATGCCGCCTCCCTCTGTTTAAGAGGCCGGATACCCTTCCTTACGTTTCCGTTCCGTAAATCCCTCCAGAATTTTTCCGTATCCATGAGTCCTTCTCCCGTAAATTCCGTACAAAGCTGCCGCATCCTGCTGTTCATCAGAATGGGCATCCCTCTGTCTGTACTGAAGCAGACACCGTCAGGCAAAAGGTCAATACTTTCTTTTATGGATCTTGTAGTAATCATATCCCTGCTCTTTTTATACAGAAACGACCACTGGAAAATACCGGTCAGAACTGAAAGCGCAAGTACGGAAAGCACTAAGCCCGCCGGTCCATGACCTGCCACATGGGCAAGAGGGGTCCCTTTTTTTTCTGTTGTCATTACCACCGTAACATCGCTGACTGCCTGCAAAAAAAGAATCTGTACCGAAAGAAACAGAAAGGTAAAGGCAAGTATTTTTTTAGAAAGACGCAACGAACAGGCCCTCACAAACATCCATGCCGAAGCCGTTACGAGAAGCATTTGTACTATACCTGCAAAGGTCTGTATTTTTCCGGATAACATACCATATTCCATACTTCAGGCACCTCCCACCGGCATTCGTACATACACATAAGCATTCTCCGTCTGCCCCAGATTGTTGTTTTCTGTTTCCATAGAAAACTCTGCATTAAGCTGCCTGCGTTTTTCCGGTTCGTAATCCCCGGGAAGAAGTGCCGAGGGGGTGGCCAGCTCTATCCGCATCACAAAATCATCCCGGTAAAAACCAAGTCTTAAGAAAACCGCACTGAGCCCCGGCATTGCCGCTTCTGTGATTTCCTCAAAAGCACGGTACAGGAAAAGTATTTTTTCTGCTTCCGTTTCTATACCGCAGTCTCCCTCATACTCCCCGTAAGCAGCCCTGCCCGCCAGCGCAATGTAGCTTAACGATTCCTTCACGGATACCCAGAGCTCCATTGCGGAGAGAAAAGCTTTTTCAGAAGATAAAAGCAGCAGATTGGAACGTCTTTTTATATAAACCTGCAAAATGGCAGCTTCTTTCATCCGTTTCTGAAACGCCGGCTCGTCCTCCGGCGGAGAGGACAAAATTCCGGAAAGAGCTTCCAGCTGCGGTGCAACGTCCTCCGAAATGCCATTGTACAGCCTTGCCTGTTCCGCAATCCGGCTTCTCTTTTCGGAAAGCTCATTTTCCGCCTCCAAAATGGCATTTTCTTCGGCAATAACGTCTCCCAGCCCCATAAGCTCACTGTTTATCCGATTGATTTCCGTTATATCCTTAAACCAGAAGCTGTAGCCTCCGGCTATCCGGCTGCTTCTCAGTACCAGATTTTCATTTTCCGTAAAAACCTCCTGCTTTTCCGAAAGCACTACTTCATTCAGTGTAACCGGCAGTCCCTTTTCCGACTGGTATACAATTCTTCCGTTTTTATCCATGATACCGAATTTCAGGTCAGATACCTTCCACAGGTTTTCATAGCAGTCATTGGACGGAAACAGATGCGCCTGTATCAGTCCCTCCAGAAAGGCAGGGAAAATAAAAGCAATCATTTCCGCAAACTTATACAATCTCTGAAATAAAGCTCCCGGGAAAAAGAGATAGCAGACGGTATACGCCATGCCCAGCACAAGAGGAAGAACCGGCATCCAGATTTTCCTGCGATACTCGGCTATTACACATCTCTTAAACGTAACCGTCAGAATGGTGATAAGAACTACGGCAACCCAGATACATTCCGCCAGATACACCGGCCCGTACCGGTAAGGCACATCGTCCCAGAGATGGATGCCGCCGGGAAACAGGAATGCCTTCTGGTGCAAATCATTGGTAAGAAATAACACAGAAAGCAGGGTTGCCGGAATATATAAGAGAAACCATTTCCGGCTTATGGTATATCCGTAAGGACGCCCTGTATAAAGCACGGCAAACAGAAGAAACAACGGAAGAAAGCTCATGGAAATATAGTAGGCATACCAGGAAAGCCTTGCCAGCAGATGCCCATCGGAGAGAAATATAAATTTAACCGTCCGTAAGATCATAAGCAGAAGAATCAGAAGGGAAACCGCCGTAATATACCTGCCGACAGAACCGACTGCAATTCTCTGACGGGTTCTGTCCGTCCAGATGGCAAGCGAAAATACAAACAGCACAAAAACAACGGCATTATCCGAACAATCCGGATTTATGGGTCTTAAAAGCCGCACTACACCTACCATTAAAAAAAGCAGTACACAAATGAAATTCCAGATTAGCGATTGTCTGTTATTCTGCACCCTACTCTCCTGTTCTCTCCGCCTTGCCGCTCTGCCTTCGTTCCTCTTTTTTTCGATAAAGGAACTGATATGCAGGGCCGAAATAACGGTTAATCTGCGCTCCTATCAAAATAATATAAATGCCGAAATACAGCCACATCATCAGAATGATTATCATGGACAGACTTCCATAGGTATCAAAAACATGCCCGTTTCCCACATACAGGGAAAAACCCCAGGAAAAAACGCCCCATACAACGGCCGAAAACGCCGCACCCGGCAGCTGCATGCGCAGTTTCATTTTTTTATTGGGTACAAAGGTATAAATCATGGTAAAGAAAATTGTCATGACCGCCCACACCGCAGCAAAACGCAGATGCAGAAGAAACTCAAACAAATCCACCGTCCGTGGAAACTGGCTGACTATGTAATTTACCAGAACCTTGCCGAAAACGTTGATAAGCAGGGACAGAATAACCGTCGCCAGCATAATCAGCGTGTAAAAGCTGCTCATCACCCGGAGCAGGACGTAATTACGTTTTTCGTTTACTTCATTGATTTCATTTAAGCCTCTCGTCAGAGCCAGCACTCCCTTGCCTGCCGACCACCAGGTTGCGATTGCCGCTACGGAAAGAACACCTGCCGAGGACTCATACACATCGGATATGACCTGCACTAAAAGAGGTCTTAAAACCTCCGGTATCATATCTCCCAGAAAGCTGATCAGATTGCTTTTGGTTAACGGAGTATAGGGAATCGCCGTACAAAGCAGCATCAGCATGGGAATCAGCGACAAAAAAATAAAGAAGGCCACACTGGACGCATAGGCACTGATATTTTTCCGGTTCATTTTTATTCGGAAATCATCCGCAATGAGTAAAAGTTTCTTCCACATATTTATTCATACACCTTTTCTATGTTTCCGTTCTTACATTTTCTATCTTACAGTCCCTGTAGAAAAATAATAAAATATCGGCTGTGGTATACCCTTTTTCCGCCATATGTCTCGCTGCATTCTGGGACATTCCCGCTCCGTGACCGTAACCGCCGCCGTATAGCTTATATCCTATCATATTTTCGCCTTCTTTTACAGACTCAATCTCAAAAAATGCGCTGGGCAGCAGCATTTTCAATTCCACCTTGCTGCCGTCCTGCCTTACCGCCGTCACACCACCCGCGCACAGAACCGCACGGATGTTGTACTGGGACAGAACCGTCACCGTCTTCTTTTCCCCTTTAATCACAAGACTTTCCGCAATGCCGCCGTCCCCTCTTTTCCCGATACGGATGTCCGTTATCCTGCCGATGTCTTCCCATTCCCCGGCAGCTTCTGCATTACTGCCCGCATTTCCTGCGTTGCTGCCGACATTTCCCACGTTGCCGCCCGCATTTCCCGCATTGCTGCCCGTATTTCCCGCATTGCTGTCCGTATTTCCCGCATTGCTGCCGACAGGCTCCGTCTTGTCACCGTTTTTCTCCACAAGTATCCGGTCCGGTTCCGCTTCCTGCCTCTCCTTTAAGACTTTCCGCAGACTTTCCGTATCTAAGCTTTCCACTGTGATGCTCCACCGGTACCAGGGCTCCTGCCGTTCAAAATCCGTTTCCGGCGGATTTTGTAAAAATTCATGAAAGTAATCGCCCCGGCACATATCCTGCGCCGTGAAATATTCTGTTCCCGGAATTTCCTCACTATTCTGGTCCTGCTGCATGGCGGTTTCACTGATGGAGACCGCCGTCAGGTAGCTCACCTTTTTTTCCTCACCCGGGTTCCAGACACGTTCATCCGCTCCAAAGCCGCAGGAGGTAGAGTAATAATAAGTATCCACCAATTCCCCGTTTAGCCGTACCACTTCTCCCTTTGTTTCCTGCACCGCCTGTATGGCTTCCTCTTTTTCTGCAGTATTGTTATAAACCTGATAGCCGCTACTGTCGTCCACATGGGCACCGTACTCTCCGTATCCCGGACTCTCCAGATGGGCATAGACATAGGTTCTCGCACAGATTGCCTGTGCTTTCAGGGCTTCCATCGGATACGATACCGGCATTTCACTTGGCACCACACCATAGAGATATTCCTCTACGGGAAGTTCATTGATTACCACAAAGCCCTGTCCGGTCTTTCGGATTTCCATACTCCCCCGGTAGGCTGGCGTGCCCTGGCTGCGGTTTACGGAAAGCAGACTTATCTTTCCACCGTCCTCTGCCGGGCTAAGCACAATACGCGCACATTCCGTAAACCATGCACTGTTTTCATCCAGCAAAAGCTCTTCTCCCCCCGCATGCTTTTCCGTAAGTTCCCCGTCCAGGCCATAATGCAGCTCCCATTCCGTATCACAGGAAAGCTTTACCCCTTTGTGAAAAATCCCCTGATAGTCACTGTTTTGTATCAACACACGGATAGTTTCTTCTCCGGTATAGACTACCTGCGCCTTTTGCGCCAGAGCATTTCCACCGCTGACGGTATTTTCCGCCTCCTCGTCTTTCGCCCCTTCTGCAGGGTACACTCCGTTTTTCGCATTTTGCTGTTTTGCCGTGCTGCAGCTATTCACGCAGCTTATCCCCAAAAGCAGCAGAATACCTATAATAATCAGAACAGTTTTCTTATGTATACGCTCCGTTTTCCCCATTTAACCACGCTTCCCCTTCCCTTACGTGTTTTTCAACATTTTCGCTCTCTGACGCGTAATCACTTTTTCATTTTTACGTGTTTTTTAACACTTTTGCTCTCTGACGCGTAATCCCTTTTTCATTTTTACGTGTTTTTTAACACTTTTGCTCTCTGACGCGTAATCACTTCTTTTTTCTTACGTGTTTTTCAACACTTTTGCTCTCTGACGCGTAATCACTTCTTTTTTCTTACGTGTTTTTCAACACTTTCGCTCTCTGACGCGTAATCCCTCTTCCCATAAAGCAAGAAAAGAGCAGCACGTTCATGCTGCTCTTTCGTATCCTGTGTATCCCCAAAATGCCGGCTCCTGCCTTTTGACTCCTAACTGTCGTTAGGTGGGTCACCGCAACTATGCTTTTGCCTTCCCCTGCAATCCTCTTTCGAGTGGAGGCTTGACAGCCACACAGCGATATAGGAATCCCGTTTAAAGTAAATGTAGGTTCAAAACTAACAAGAGTTTATCGCACATTTCAGGTTAGATTTATTATAACAAAACCACTGCTGTTTTACAACTGTAAAATTTTAACTGTATTATGTTTTTTGTTCCGGTTTCGGAACAAAAATTGACTTTTTGCATACTTTGTTCCGGTTTCGGAACGAAAATTGACTTTTTGCATATTTTGTTCCGGTTTCGGAACAGTAATTCTAAAAGTGAAAAAGAATACAAGTGAAACGAATACATAATATCACAAAAACAGCCACCTGCTTTTGAGACAGATGGCTGTTTTTCACTGATAATCAGTTTTATTTGATTATGGCTATTTTTTGATGATAACTGTTTTTTGATTATAACTGAGGGCCTGCTGCAACTAATGCCTTACCAGCTGCATTTCCTTCGTACTTAGCAAAGTTCTTAATGAATCTGCCTGCTAAGTCTTTTGCCTTAACTTCCCATTCGGATGCATCCTTGTAGGTGTCTCTCGGGTCTAAGATGGCAGGATCAACGCCGGGCAGTTCGGTAGGAACTTCAAAATCAAAGTGAGGAATCTTCTTGGTGGGAGCTTCGTTAATAGCGCCGCTTAAGATAGCATCGATGATACCACGAGTATCCTTAATGGAGATACGCTTGCCGGTACCGTTCCAACCGGTGTTTACTAAGTATGCCTTAGCACCGCTCTTCTGCATCTTCTTAACTAACTCTTCTGCATACTTGGTAGGATGCAGTTCCAGGAATGCCTGTCCAAAGCAAGCGGAGAAGGTCGGGGTGGGCTCTGTAATACCACGCTCTGTACCTGCCAGCTTTGCGGTAAATCCGGAAAGGAAGTAATACTGTGTCTGTTCCGGTGTCAGAATAGATACAGGAGGAAGTACACCGAATGCATCTGCGGAAAGGAAGATTACGTTCTTTGCAGCAGGTGCGGAAGAAATAGGACGTACAATATTCTGAATGTGGTTGATGGGATAAGAAACACGGGTGTTCTCGGTTACGCTCTTATCATCGAAGTCAATCTTTCCTTCTGCATCAACGGTAACATTCTCTAAAAGAGCATCTCTTCTGATAGCATTGTAGATATCAGGCTCGGAATCCTTGTCAAGGTTGATAACCTTTGCATAGCAGCCGCCTTCAAAGTTGAATACACCGTTGTCATCCCAGCCGTGTTCGTCATCACCGATGAGTAAACGCTTAGGGTCGGTGGAAAGGGTGGTCTTGCCGGTACCGGACAGACCAAAGAAGATTGCGGTGTTCTTGCCTTCCATATCAGTGTTTGCGGAGCAGTGCATGGAAGCCATGCCCTTTAAAGGCAGGTAGTAGTTCATCATGGAGAACATACCCTTCTTCATTTCACCGCCGTACCAGGTATTTACGATAACCTGCTCACGGCTTGTGATGTTGAATGCTACGCAGGTTTCGGAGTTAAGACCTAATTCCTTGTAGTTTTCTACCTTTGCCTTGGATGCGTTGTAAACAACGAAATCAGGCTCAAAGTTTGCTAATTCTTCTTCGGAAGGCTGGATGAACATGTTCGTAACGAAATGTGCCTGCCAAGCTACTTCTACGATGAAACGGATAGCCATACGGGTATCTTTGTTTGCGCCGCAGAATGCATCAACTACGAACAGTCTCTTGTTGGAAAGCTCTTTCTTTGCGATTTCCTTAACGGCTGCCCATGTTTCTTCTGTCATGGGATGGTTGTCGTTCTTATATTCATCGGATGTCCACCAAACAGTATCCTTGGAGTTTTCATCCACAACGATAAACTTGTCTTTAGGGGAACGTCCTGTATAAATACCGGTCATAACGTTTACCGCACCAAGCTCTGTTTCCTGGCCTTTTTCATAGCCTGTCAGTTCAGGTCTGGTCTCTTCTTTGAATAACATTTCATAAGAAGGATTGTGAACGATTTCTGTAGTACCGGTAATACCGTACTTGCTTAAATTAATCTCTGCCATCTTACATTAACCTCTTTCCTTATTTTTTGTATGTGTTTATCTTCTGCCACATCGGTTGTATTATCTCAAAAGCCATTAAAAATGTCAAGAAACCGTTAAAAATTTTATACCAATTTTAGAATTTCGCCGTTTCTTCCTTAAGCCACTGTTTTTCCTCTTCGGTAAGGTAAGGGGAAATCTTTTCGTAAACAGCCTGCTGGTACTCGTTTAACATGGCAATCTGGGTATCGGACAGGTATTTAACATCGATGCCGTCCCGGTCAATAGGTGCCCAGGTAAGTGTCTTGAAATGCATGAACTGACCGTATTCGTTCTTCACATCGTTTTCCGCTACCATGACGTTTTCGATACGGATGCCGTGGCTTCCCGCAATGTATACGCCGGGTTCGTTGGTGATGTCCATGCCCGCTTCAAACACGGCCTCTTCCATACCGTTCGTGAAACGCCAGCGCATGCCCTGGGGGCCTTCGTGTACATTTAAGATATAGCCTACGCCGTGACCGGTGCCGCACTGGTAGTCAATGCCTAAATCCCACAGCGGCTGACGTGCCAGGATGTCTAAGTTCCTGCCGGTGCAGCCGTAAATCCAGTGTGCATGGGTAAGCTGCATGACCGCAGCCGCCACCTTGGTATAATGCATTTTGATTTCATCGGAAATGGGGCCTAATACAATGGTTCTTGTCACATCCGTGGTGCCGCCTAAATACTGTCCGCCGGAATCCACTAAAAGCATGCCTTCCGGTGCAAGTGTCGCTGCCGTTTCCGGGGTCGCTTCGTAATGCATCATGGCAGCATTTGCCTTGTAGCCCGCAATGGTCGGGAAGGATAAATCGAAGAAGCCCGGAATCTGTCTGCGCAGTCCCTCCAGATAATCGGCTGCCGTCACCTCCGTAATTTCTTCCCTGCCCACATGGGTCTTCAGCCAGTAGATGAATTTCGTCACTGCCACACTGTCCTGCAGGTATACTTTTTCCATATTGGCAAGCTCGGTGGCATTCTTTACGGCTTTCAGGAGTTCGGTGGGATTTTTTCCCTCCGTAACCGCCTGTTTTTCCTGTAATATTTTATAGAAGTTATAACCCACATAACGCTCATCCAGAAGATTTTTGCCGTTCCCCGGAAGCGCCCTTACAAAGTCCGTGATTTCTCCGTATTCCTTTACTTCCGTACCGGTTTTACCGAGGTAGGAAAGCACTTCATCGGAAAGGGCTTCCTTCCGGATAAACAGCACGGCTCCGTCCTGTGTGATATAGGCATAGGACATGGCTACGGGATTGCATTCCACATCGCAGCCTCGGATGTTAAACAGCCACATGATGTCGTCCAGCTTCGTAAGCAGCAGACTCTCCGCTCCTTTTTTTGTCAGCTCCTGCCGCACCTCGGCAAGCTTCTCTCCCGCGGTCTTTCCTACGATATCACCGGGAAGCATACTGACCTGTCCTGCCGGGAATGCCGGTCTGTCCGTCCAGATGCTCTCCGCAAGGTCTTTATCATAGGAAAAGACAATATTTTTGCCGGCAAGCGCCTTTTCGTAACGCTTGCCCTCCGCTGCGGAAATGACTCTGCCGTCAAAGCCCAGCGTTTCGCCGTCCTTCATTTCCTTCTGTAAAAATTCCTCTATGGTGGGAACGCCCTCCTGCAGCATGCGGAACAGGGTCACGCCCGTGCCCGTAAGCTCGTTTTCCGCCTGAATAAAATATCTGCCGTCCGTCCAAAGACCGGCTCCTTCCTTCCATACCACAAGAGTACCGTTGGAACCGGTAAATCCGCAGAAAAATTCCCTTACCTTGAAATAATCGTTTACATATTCCGAATTGTGGAAATCCGCCGTGGGAATCATGTAAAAATCTATCTTTTCCCGCGCCATGGCCTGCCGCAGGGCATTAAGTCTATCCGTTATTGTTCTGTTTTCCATACTGTTATCCTTTCCTTGTCAAGCTGACCGTCTGATGCGGTACGTATCTTTTATTGTAATCTTTTCCGTTCAAAAAATCCACCCGGAAATTTCCGTATATTTATGAACTTTTTGTAAATAATCCTAAATTTTCTTGCTAAACACGTTTTTTTTATGTTAAAATACAGAATGTTATTCTTAAATTCCAGCCAGAAAGGAGTAGACCCATGGAACATAATACATTTTCCGACATTACCCCAGAGATTCTCAGACTTGCAAAAAAGTCAGAGGAAGCAGGAATCATAGATTCCGAACTGTATACCCGTTATGACGTAAAGAGGGGACTTCGTGACATAAACGGAAAGGGCGTTCTGGCAGGACTTACCCATATTTCCGATGTACGTGCTACCGAGATAAAGGACGGTGTTTCCGTTCCGGCTCACGGTAAGCTTTTTTACCGCGGCTACAATGTACAGGACCTGATCAACGGTTTTACAAAGGATGACCGTTTCGGTTTTGAAGAAACCGCTTATCTTTTATTGTTCGGAGAGCTTCCCAACAGCACAGAGCTTGCGGAATTCCGGAAGCTTCTCGGCAGCTACCGTTCCCTGCCCACCAGCTTTGTAAGAGATATTATTATGAAGGCACCCAGTAAGGATATGATGAATACCCTTGCCCGCAGTGTGCTTACCCTTTATTCTTATGATGACCGTGCGGACGATACCTCCCTGCCCAATGTATTACGGCAGTGTATGCAGCTGATCAGTCTGTTTCCCATGCTGTCCATTTACGGCTATCAGGCTTACAGCCACTATCATGACGGCAACAGCCTGTTTATCCACCAGCCCATACCGGAGCTTTCCACAGCCGAAAATATCCTGCACATCCTTCGTCCCGACAGCTCCTACACCCCTTTGGAAGCCAAGATACTGGATATTGCCCTGGTGCTTCATATGGAGCACGGCGGCGGCAACAACTCCTCCTTCACAACCCATGTGGTAACCTCTTCCCTGACGGATACCTATTCTACCATTGCGGCAGCCATCGGTTCCCTGAAGGGGCCAAGGCACGGCGGTGCCAATATCAAGGTAGTTAAAATGTTTGAAGAAATGAAGCGGGAAATCCACGATTGGGAGGATGAAGAAGAAGTATCCTGTTATTTAAAGAAACTGTTACATAAAGAAGCTTTCGACCACGCCGGTCTGATTTACGGTGTAGGACATGCAATTTATTCCAAATCCGACCCCCGTGCCGTTGCCTTCAAGTCTTTCGTGCAGAAATTGTCCGAAGAAAAGGGGCTGCAAAAGGAATTTGCCCTCTACTCCCTGGTGGAAAAACTGGCTCCCGAGGTTATTTCTGCGGAAAGGCAGATGTACAAGGGTGTCAGCATCAACGTGGACTTCTACTCCGGCTTTGTATACCATATGCTAGGACTGCCCATGGAGCTGTATACGCCGATTTTTGCCATAGCGCGAATCGTCGGCTGGAGCGCCCACAGACTCGAGGAGCTTGCCAACAACGGTAAAATCATCCGTCCCGCCTATAAACCGGTCGGTGAAGACCGCGAATATGTGGACTTATCCAACCGCAATTAAAAGAAGCAAAGCTTCCGACCATATGAGCATCGAAAAATCCGGCAGATTTCTCTGCCGGATTTTTACGTCCCTTTTTCAATCGAAATGACTTATTCGGTAATGCGGAAGGTTTTCTTTCTGCTTCCCGTATAGTTGCCGCAGCCCGTTATGGTTACGGTTGCCGTGCCGGGCTCCACATTATTCTCATAGGCATACACATAATCCACGTTTTCCTTAAGGTATACCCTTCCGGATGCCGTGTTCACATAGACCACGGGCTCCGGTCTTACCGTACTTCCCGTATAGCTTTCTGTTGCTATGTTGTTTATGTTTACACCGGAAAGATCCATGGGTTTTATCCGGAAGGTCTTTTTCAGGGTTCCGCTGTAGTTGCCGCAGCCCGTTACCACCGCTGTTGCCGTTCCCACTTCCCGGTTTCCCGTATAGCTTACGGTATAATCCCTTCCTTCAGGATTTTATCCCTGTCCGTCAGGGTCAGCGCCGGAGCAGCTCCCTCCGGGGTATAATTCACATCCGGGATTGCCGCTATCTTTGCCGTCAGCTTCTTCGGGGTGATCCGGAAGTCCGTATACACGGAGCCTTCATAATTCCCCTTGCCGCGGATTGTCACGGATGCCGTTCCCGCGTCCACGTTCCAGTAACAGGAAACGGTATAGTCCACATCCTTCTTTAACACCGTCTTTCCGTACTTTACGGTAAAGGACGGCTCCTGGCTTTTTCCGTTGTATACCACATCCCGGATCCTGCTTACCGTGACGGAACCGGAATTCAGGGACAGCGGTCGGATGGTAAAGCTTATCGACAGACTTCCCGCATACTCTCCCTTTCCGCTTGCAATCACCTGTGCCGATTCGGACACACTCGCATTTTTGCAGTTTACATAGCTTAAGGTATAGTCCTTTCCTACCTTTAAGGGCACCCCGTCCAGGGTCACCGAAATCTTCGGTTTCTTTTCTTTTCCGTTGTAATAATCATCCGGCAGATCCCATGCCAGCTTTGCCGCGGTAAAGTCCTTCTTTACCTGATAGGTCTTTACGGTTTCCCCGCCGTAGCTGCCGCAGCCTGTAATTATCGCCGTTGCTTTTCCGAGGGAATGGTTATCCTGATAGGAAACCGTATAATCCCTTCCCTGTAAAAGAACTGTTCCGCCATCCTTTACGGTTATTTCGGGAATTCCTCCCGTTGCGGTCAGAAGCGGTGCATCCGATACACGTATGCTGCATTTCCGGATTTCCTTTGCGGCAATGGTAAATTCCCCGGCAAGGGTTCCCGTATAGTTGCCGGTTCCGGTTACCGTCACCCTGGCTGTGCCTGCCTCCGTATTTCTGGTATAGTATACCCGGTAATCCTTTGCGGTAAGCCTTGTCTTTCCATAGGTAACCGTTACGGAAGGACAGATGGCCTTTCCCGTATAGGTAAACGTCTTTATGTCCCCGATGGCTCCGCCGGCACCAAGCTCCGCCTTCTTTATGGTGAAGTTCTTCACGATTTCCCCGGTATAGCTGCCTTTTCCGGTAATCACCAGAGAGGCTTCTCCCGCATCCTTGTTCTTCTTATAGGTGATGCTGTAATCCTTTCCGGCTTTCAGTACCGTACCACCTCTGGTAACGGTAACCGGGAAGGTAACTGCTTTTCCCGTATAGGTAACGGCTGTTTCCACGCCGCTTATCTCCGCCGTCAGAATGCTGTCCCGGATAAGGAAGGTTTTCTCTATGCTTCCTTCATAGTTGCCGGTTCCGGTTACCACAACCTTTCCCTTGCCTGTTGCGGTATTGTTTTCATATGCCACCGTATAGTCCGTATACTGCTTAAGAACCTTCTTTCCGCAGGTAACCCTGACAGCGGGGCGCACCGGCGTCCCGTCAAAGGGACAGGTACCCGGGTTGTCAAGACGGCATCTCTTCAGGGACTGGGGCTTCACGGTAAAGTTTACGCGTACCTCTCCCTTATAGTTGCCGGTACCCGTGATCACGCATACGGCGGCTCCCGCCTCCACTGCGTTCTCCACGGAAACCGTATAATCCTTCCCTGCCTTCAGTGTGGTTTTTCCAAGCTTTACCACCGGCTTTACCACTGCGGGTTTTCCGGTATAAACCGTATCCTTACAGCCGCTTACAAGCGCTGTATCCAGGGAAACCGGCTCTATCCGGAAGGTCAGCAGGAGGCTTCCCGTATAAACACCTTTTCCCTTCACAAGGATTTCCGCCTCTCCGGCATCCCTGTTGTTCCGGTAGCTGACCGTATAGTCTTTGTTTTTCTGCAGTACATATCCGCTGGCATCCGTAAGCACCGCCTCCGGTGTCACTGCCTTACCTGTATAAACCGTACCTGCCGGCACTCCGGTTACACTGATACGGGACAGGCTGTAACGGATGTCAAAGGAAATATTTTTAACACCTGTATAATCCCCGCATGCCGTCACCGTCAGGCCGGCCTTTCCGGGCTGCGTGTTATTATATCCCGTTACCACATAGTCCACGCCTTCCGTAAGCAGCCTTTCCCCGTCCGTCACCGTCAGGGCAGGCTTTATGGGGCTTCCGGTATAGGTCTGTGTTCCCAGTGCCGCAATCTTTACCCCTGCAAAGCTTTTTCTCGTAATGGTAAAGGTCTTTTTCACACTTCCTTCGTAAATGCCTCTGCCGTTGATGATTACTCCGGCTTCACCGGCATGCAGGTTGTCAACGAAGACCGCCTCAAAGTCGGTTCCCTCCTTCAGTACCTTACCCGAAAGCTTTACGGTAAACCGCGGTGTGATTTCCTTTCCGGTAAAGACTGCGTTTTTCAGTCCCGTTACCACGGCGCCTTCTATGGGTAATCCCTTTATTTTTATGCTTTCCGTAAAGGTATGGCTTCCACGGTATTTTCCGTTGCTGCCTCCCGTTACCGTTATCTTCATATAACCGGGCATCAGGTTATCCGTGATGCTTTCCACCAGGTAATCCTCTCCCGCCGTAAGCAGGATGCCCCTGTCCCTGATTTCCGTCTCGGGCAGGATTTCCTTTCCCGTATAGGTATACTCTGCCTCGCACAATGTAAGGTCGGAAACCTGCCGGTAAATAAGGAAGCGCGCTTCCACGGTTCCTTTGTAGATTCCCTTTCCGCGGATGATTACCTTTGCGTAACCGGGCTGTGTATTTTCCTCATAGGAAACCGTATAATGTTTATCCCGGACAAGAGCCCTCTGTTCCGTTCCGCTGACATAGGAAACAAGGAATTCGGGGGTCAGGCCTTCTCCCGTATATTCATAGCCCTCTGCCAGTCCGCTGATGCTTACCGTTTCTTCCGTGAGCTCCACTGCCTCTCCCGCACGCAGGAAGGTGACCGTCAGGCGGTAGCCCGTCGCTGCATCGCCGCTAAGCTTTTTATCCGTCACGGCTCCCGCATCCACGTTCTGAAGCTCCGTTGCCACACCGGCTGTGTCTGCCGGCAGGTGGTAGCTTCCCTTCATGGTAAAGTCCACCGTAAGGCAGTATTCCTTTTCCTTTTCAAAGACCGCACCGCTCACCATGGGATTTCCTTCCGAAAGCCATGCCACCTTTGTAATCTCCACGCAGTCCTCGCCGGCTTCCCCTACCGAGTAGTCCGGTTCCGCTCCCTCCGCAGGCGCCGTAATGCCTGTAAAGACAAGGCTCTCCCTCAGATAGCGGGGAATGCTTACCCCGGTTTCTTCCTCATAACCGCAGACCGTACAGTACCGGTGCTTTTCCCCGTCACTGCTGTCCGTAGGCTCCGTGTCCACCTTCCATGCATAAGTATGGGGCGCCTGCTCCGTCTTTTCCCCGCAGACACACTCCTTCCAGTGGTTTTTATCATCCGCGGAATAGGTATCCGCAAACGCATGGGCAATAACAAGCTCCATGGCGTCGGAATCCCCGCCGTCCGCTCCTTTTTCCTTTATGCACACCGTTTTTCCGAACCATGCCGCCGGCACTTCCACCAGGGTCCTGCCGCAGAAGGACGGCTGCAGCACCTCTCCGCTGTCCTTGTCCGTGATCTCATAGGTTTTCTCTGCCACAAAGCCGGTAATCCGGTTTTTCTCCACATCAAAGCTGACTGCCGGTACGGCTGCCTTTACCGTCACATCACAGTAAGCCGTCAATCCGCCCTGTTTTGTGGTTACCGTAATCCTTGCGGTACCGGGTTTTCCCGCTGTCACCACCGCGGTATTTCCCGTTGCGCTGATACCTGCGATACTGCTGTCGGAGCTTTTAAAGCTTACCTCGCTGATGCTTGCTTCCGCCGGCTCCACCGTGGCGGTAAGTACGGCGCTTTCCCCTTCCGCAAGCAGCAGGGAAGCCGTATTAAGGCTCACTCCCGTGACGGGGGTTGCCACCGTTACCGCACCGTAGGCGATTTCCACCTCCGCCGTCTCCCCGGTGCTTTTCTTGGTTGCCACCACAACCACCTTGCCCGCGGGACATTCCGCAGTGGGGGTGCCGTTAATATATCCATTATCTCTCGACAGCTTCAGTCCCTTCGGCAGGCTGCTTCCTTCCTTCAGTTCAAAAGCAACCGTTGGTGTAACCTTTGAAGCTGTACCCTCAAAGCCGTGCAGGCAGTCATAGACGCTTACATCATATTGATAATTCGTTCCCACCTTCATAGCCGGCAGATCCAGGAGAGGCGTATCCGTTATTGCAAAAGGAGTTTCCTTTGCTTCTATGGTAAGCTCCGTCAGGATATTTCCATCCGGGTCACAAATCCATCTACTATATGCTGTTTCAAACATGCCCCTGCGGACAATATAACGGTTGTCTGTAAGGGAGGTTACGCACATATCCTCCCTGGTTGTTGCACGATTGTATACGGTTTCCAGTCCTACCGGTCCCCCCTTCACCGTCAGTCTGGAGGTGCCTGTATATTCCTTCAGAAATCCTATGGCTGCCCTTTTTTTCTTGGTATTTACCGTCTCTATGCTGACCGGTCCGCTTCCTCTGACCGCCAGCATGTCCACAACCATATTATACTGACTATCCCCCTCCGCTGCCAGGATATCGGTCGTTCCGCTGCTTTCCAGGTACAGCACATCGCTATTATTAAAATCCCCGGTCAGTTCCGACTTCAGGTTAGCCGCCCCTCGCAGGGTAAAGTCACCGATTACGGCGACATACAACATATCTGCCCCCAGTGTGCTGAGATTCAGGGTTCCTCCCTCCATGACCGTGTCGTCGGCGCTAATTAGATACCCGCCATATCTTGTCATATCTGCCCTCGTGGATATGGTCAGGGTATCCCCGGTATCGGAATCCGTCTTGTTGATCCGAAGTCTTCCTTTTACATTTATACCGTAGGCGTATGCTCCCTCCACCGTAATCCGGTTGTGCTGGGACAACAGCAATGTAAGATTGCCCTCCGATACGATACTGCCGCCATTATAGCCCTCCAAAGTCAGCGTACCGGCAGCCGCTTCGTAACGCCAGCCATTGCCCTCTGCATCCTTTGTTACATCCACGGCTATTGCGCCGCTTTCTGCATTCTCCGTAATGTAAAGCGCTGTCAGGTTATTCGTCGCTCTTACCGGCGTTATCTCCTTTGCCGGCTCCTCAACGATATCCCCCTCGGAAACAGTTTCCGCTGCGGGTGCGGATTCCGTTGCAGGCGGTGTTGCCGCTTCGGTTTCCGGTGTTGTTGCTTCGGTTTCCGGTGTTTCCGCTTCTGTTTCCGATGTTGCCGCTTCGGTTTCCGTTAAATACTCCGGGGAAACCGCCCACGCAGTCACCGGTATATCCGACAGAAGAAGTCCGATTGCCAGAAGCATGGCTGCAATACGTTTTCCTTTTCTTTTCATACAATTCTCCCTTCCTTCACTTTTTGGCCGGGTATCCACCCATTTTTTTACTTTAAGCATAACGTATTTTCTTCTTTTGCACATCACCCAAAAGTATGATTTTGTCTTTCCTATACCCAGTTTTTCGTTTTCCTTTGGGTACTGGCATCATTTTTTCTTTCCTGTACCCAGTTTCTTTTTTTCCTTTGGGTACTGGCGTCATTTTTTCTTCTCTATACCCATTTTCTCTTTTCCCTTTGGGTACTGGCGTCATTTTTTCTTTCCTGTACCCAGTTTCTCTTTTCCCTTTGGGTACTGGCATCATTTTTTCTTCCCTATACCCATTTTCTCTTTTCCCTTTGGGTACTGGCGTCATTTTTTCTTTCCTATACCCATTTTCTCGTTTCTCTTTGGGTACTGGCGTCATTTTTTCTTTCCTGTACCCAGTTTCTCGTTTTTCTTTGGGTACTGGCGTCTTTTTTTCTTTCCTGTACCCAGTTTCTCGTTTCTCTTTGGGTACTGGTGTCATTTTTTCTTTCCTGTACCCATTTTCTCTTTTCCCTTTGGGTACTGGCGTCATTTTTTCTTTCCTGTACCCAGTTTCTCGTTTCTCTTTGGGTACTGGCGCCTTTTTTTCTTCCCTGTACCCAGTTTCTCTTTTTCCTTTGGGTACTGGCGTCTTTTTTTCTTTCCTATACCCATTTTCTCTTTTTCCTTTGGGTAATCGCATCACGGATATATTTCTTCTGTGTGTTCTCGCTCTTTTCCTCTCATGCAGATATTTGAAAAATTGTTCTATCTCCTTATCTGTTAATAAAATCTGTTAATATAATCTGTTAATAAATGTCCTTTCATTGTGAACGTCTCCTATTACTTAATGTTTTCACATTTTTCAAAAAAATCAGCAAAAGAAAAGGAGTAGTCCATTGCGGACCACTCCCTATTTGTTTTCTTCTTTATGAACGGCTATATTTATTCTTCGTCCCAGCCTGCGTCGCTGATTTCGATTTTCTTGTCGCGGAGCATCAGATCCCTCACCGCATCCGCAGCCGGTTTTCCATCAAACAGAATCTTGTTGACCTGTTCGATAATGGGAAGCTGTACGTTATATTTTTCCGCCAGTCCCATGGCAGCCTTGGCAGAATACACGCCCTCCACTACCATTTTTACTTCTGCCATGGCTTCTTCCATGCTCTTGCCCTGACCGATTAAAATACCGGCTCTCCGGTTGCGGGAATGCATGGAGGCGCAGGTAACAATCAGATCTCCGATACCGGTGAGTCCGCAGAAGGTTTCAAATTTGGCTCCCATGGCGGTACCCAGTCTTGCAATCTCGGCAATACCTCTCGTGATAAGCGCTGCCTTGGTATTGTCCCCGTAGCCCAGGCCGTCCGCCATACCGGCTGCCAGAGCCACTACATTTTTCAGGGCTCCGCCGAGCTCCATGCCCAGCACGTCGGGGCTGGTATACACGCGGAACACATCACTGATGAAGATATTCTGTAAATATTCTGCCGTTTTACGCTTCTTCGCTCCCACTACGATGGTGGTCGGAATGCCGCGGCTTACCTCCTCCGCATGGGAAGGTCCGGAAAGAACCGCTACCTCTGCCTGCGGGATTTCCTGTTCGATAATTTCCGACAGAGTCATATAGGTGTGATCCTCCACGCCCTTTGCCACATTGACGATAATCTGTCCTGGCGCAATCAGAGGGGATAACTCCTTTGCCGTTGCCCTGGTGTAGGCGCTTGCCACTGCCATAACCAGCACATCCTTGCCCGTCACGGCTTCCTTATCGTCCGTTGTAAAAATCATGTCCTCCGGCAGCCTGATGCCCGGCAGCATTTTATGCTCATGATTCTGTTTTAACATTTCGATTTCCGCCGGCACCTTGGACCAGACGGTAATTTCATGTCCTAATTTATGCAGATGTACGGAAAGGGCAATGCCCCAGCTTCCGCCGCCCAAAATACTGATTTTTGCCATAACAGCCTCCGTTTCTTTTCCTACGGGAAACGATATCCCCTTATTCGTCCTTGTTTTTTTTGAACAGATAGGTCTTTCTCTCCGTTCCTTTTGCCAGTCTTACGATATTCTGTCTGTGCTTCCAGTATGCCATTGCCGTTAAAAAAGCGGTAATGATATACATTTCAATGAGGGTCGCCCGGCTGACGCCTGCACCGAACACACCGAGCTGTCCGGAAACCACCATCTGGATCATAAAGCCCGCATACACAAGCAGGGAGCCTAACGAAACATAATGGGTGGTAAGAAAGGTGCCGAAAAACAGGATAATGCCGGTGGGTATGAAATACGGATGGAAGGAAAGCACCAGCCCTGCCGTTGCTGCAATGCCCTTTCCTCCCTTAAAATGCATATAAAAGGGATAGTTATGTCCTAAAATCACTCCGGCTCCGGTATAGAGGGCAAACAGGTATACAAAATCGGGATGGCTCTTTCCGAATAATAATTTGGTCAGGAAAATAGCCGCCATACATTTTAAGCAGTCACCGGCAAATACAATGAGCCCCGCTTTGGTGCCCAGCACCCGTAAGGCATTGGTGGTACCGGAGTTGCCGCTGCCGTGCTCCCTGATGTCGATACCGTGCGCTTTTCCATAAAAAAACGCCGTCTGGAATAATCCGAATACATAACCGATGACAAGACAAATAATTCTTTCTGCTATCATTGTTCCTTAGCCTTTCTCTCACGTATAATAAAACGAAGCGGTGTTCCCTTAAATCCGAAGGTCTGTCTGATCTGATTTTCAATGTAACGGGTATAAGAGAAATGCATCAGCTCCTTGTCGTTTACGAAAATGACAAAAGTGGGCGGCTTTACCGATGCCTGGGTGATGTAGTAAAGCTTTAGGCGCTTTCCTTTGTCCGTAGGCGGCTGCTGCATGGCAACGGCCTGCGTCATGATTTCGTTTAACACACCGGTCTGCACTCTCATGGCGTGGTTTTCGCTTACCATATCTATGGTTTCAAACAGCTTGGGAAGTCTCTGCCCGGTCTTTGCGGAAATGAACACGATTTCCGCATACTGCATAAAGGAAAGGGTATTTCTGACCTTTTCCGTAAAACGGTAAATGGTCTTGTCGTCCTTTTCCACGGCATCCCACTTGTTGACGGCAATGATGATCGCTTTGCCTCTTTCATGGGCAATGCCGGCAATCTTGGCATCCTGTTCGGTCACGCCTTCCACCGCATCAATGACCAGGATAACTACATCCGCACGCTCTACGGCGCCCACCGTACGCACAATCATGTAATGCTCCAGGTCCTCTTTGATTTTATTCTTGCGGCGCAGACCCGCCGTATCGATAAACACATATTCCCTGCCGTTAAAGGTCACATCCGTATCCACGGCATCACGGGTGGTGCCGGCAATATCGGAAACAATCAGACGGTTTTCGCCGAGCATCCGGTTGATAATGGAGGATTTACCCACATTGGGCTTTCCGACAATCGCCACACGGATACGGTCGTCTTCTTCCGTGCCGTCCGCTTCGTCCGGGAAATGGGAAATTACCTTGTCCAGCATTTCACCCAGTCCTAACTTGTTGACGGAGGAAATGGGGTAAGGCTCTCCGATGCCTAAATTATAGAATTCATAGACATCATTGCCGTACTTGGCAAAGCTGTCCACCTTGTTTACCACCAGAACCACTGGCTTATGGGAACGTCTCAGCATGTCTGCCACCTTGGCGTCCGCATCCACAAGTCCCTGCTTCACATCCACCATAAAGATAATGACATCCGCCGTGTCAATCGCCATCTGTGCCTGCTCCCTCATCTGGGACAGGATGATGTCCTTGCTGTCCGGCTCGATACCGCCGGTATCAACCATGGTGAACACATGATCCAGCCATGTGATATCTGTATAAATACGATCCCTTGTAATACCCGGGGTATCTTTTACGATGGAGATTTTTTCGCCCGCCAGCGCATTAAAGAGTGTGGACTTTCCTACGTTGGGGCGTCCTACCACGGCTACAATGGGTTTTCTTTTTCTATCACTCATCTGTCTTCCTCCTTGCTCCGGAAAGAATGCTTTTTACAAACTCACAACCACTTGATTTTACAATATCTACCGGCACTTGTAAAGCATTTGTCAGCTCGGAAAGCTTCATATCGTCTAAGAATAACTCCTCCTCCAGACGCATGACGTTTTCCGGCAGAAGCACCAGATCGCCCAAATCCTTTCCTTTTAACTGGTTTAGGATATCCTGTCCCGTGAGAAGTCCCGTCACGGTAATGTTTTCCCCGAAGAAATCGTTGCGGATGCAGAATACCTGAATGGTAAGTCCCGGGAATGCCTCTTCCACTTCCTTTGCCATTTTCACGATGTAGGAATACATCAGTCTGGCGGTAACAAGGGATATCTTTCCGGTAAGGCTGTCGTCCGGCAGCTTCCTTTCTTTTTTTAATTCTTCCATATAATCATGGAACTCATTCAGGAAAAGCCGCACCATGCCCACGCCGTTTTCGAGCTGCAGATACCCGTCGTACCGCTCCTCCTCCGGCATGGGGCGTTCCGCTAAAATGTACCATTCGTCACTGGCATGGATAAAATGCACTCCGAACTTCGGATACAGCTTTTTCTGCCAGCTTTCTATCAGGTCTATGACTTTGCCGGCGTCCTCTTTATTGAAGGGCTGCAGCGGATAAAGACCGTCACGGTATTTGGAAAGTCCCACAGGCACCACGGAAACACTCTCTAAATAAGGAAGATATTTTGCCATTTCCCTTATGCTGAAATCCAGCTCGTCCCCGTCGTTTACTCCCTTGCAGAGTACAATCTGTCCGTTCATTTCAATGCCCGCTTCATAAAGCCTGTCTAATTTTTTTAAGGCTTCTCCCGCAAAGCGGTTGTGCAGCATCATGCATCGAAGCTCGGGGTTCATGGTCTGGATGGAAATGTTGATGGGGGCTAAATGGTAACGGATAATCCTGTCGATGTCGTGCTCGGACATGTTGGTCAGGGTGATGTAATTGCCCTGCAGGAACGAAAGTCTTGAGTCGTCGTCCTTAAAGTACAGATTTTCCCGCATGCCCTTCGGCATCTGATCGATAAAGCAGAAAATGCATTTGTTGTGACAGTGACGGTATTCACTCATCAGACCGTTTTCAAATTCGATGCCCAAATCCTCATCAAAATCCTTTTCGATTTCCAGACGGCACTCCTCTCCGTCCTTTGTCTCCACGTCCACCTCTATATAGGTATCCTGTATCAGAAATTCAAAATCAAAAACATCCTCAATGACCGTGCCGTCCACTGCCATAATTTTGTCGCCGGGCTCCAGTCCCATCTCTTCCGCGATGCTGCCCGGTTTGACGTTCTTGATTATATGACCTTTGTTTTTGTTCATAAAACCGATTTTTCCTTTCGTAGCCGGCAGGATATACCTGCGGTCCTGTCCCCCTACACCCTTCCATAATACTATAAATTCCTTGACGTGTCACCCTATGAATGCTATAAATAAAGTGTAAAATTTGTAGTTTCGGAGGAAATCATGGCTAATACACACGAATTGGAAAATGCAATGCCCGTAGCGCCTCTTAAGATCGTGGCTTTGCCTTCCGCAGAAAAATTTGCACGAAAAGTAAACGATTACCTGGTTGCTTTTCGCAGAACCATCAATAACGACAAAGTAAAAAGTGACCCTGCTTTTCACGGCTATATCGAAAGCAGCTATTTGACCAATGTAGAATGTCCCCGTTTCGGAACCGGTGAAAGCAAGGCTGTTTTCCACGAATCCATCCGCGGTAAGGATTTGTTTATCATTACGGATGTCTGCAACCACAGCATCACTTACAACGTAAACGGTTATACCAATCATATGTCTCCCGACGACCATTATCAGGATTTAAAGCGTGTGATTGCTGCCTGCAACGGCAAGGCTCACCGTATCAACGTCATCATGCCCTTCCTGTATGAAGGCAGACAGCACCGCAGAAGCGGTCGCGAATCCTTAGACTGTGCGTTTGCACTGGACGAGCTGTATTCCATGGGCATTTCCAATTTTGTTACCTTTGACGCCCACGATCCCCGTGTGCAGAATGCCACTCCTCTGTGCGGCTTCGACAACTTCACCCCGCCCTACCAGTTCATCCGTGCCCTGCTCGCCGCAGAAAACGACCTCGTCGTGGACAAGGAGCATCTGATTGTCATAAGCCCCGATGAAGGTGCTCTGGACCGTGCCATTTATTTTGCCACCGTTTTAGGTGTGGATACCGGTATGTTCTACAAACGCCGCGACTACTCCACCGTGGTAAACGGCAAGAATCCCATTGTAGCCCATGAATTCTTAGGCGACAACATCGAGGGAAAGGATGTCATCATCATCGACGATATGATTTCCTCCGGTGAAAGTATGCTGGACACCTCCAGACAGTTAAAGGAAATGCATGCAAGACGCGTATTCATCTGCTGCACCTTCGGTCTGTTTACCAACGGACTGAAAGCATTTGACGAAGCTTACGAAAAGGACTACTTCGATAAGGTCATTACCACCAACCTTACCTACCTGCCCCCCGAGATTTCCACAAAGCCTTACTTTGTAGAAGCCGATATGAGTAAATTTACCGCATCCATCATCGATTTCATGAACCACGACGTTTCTTTGTCCAACGCCATGGCAACCACCGAAAAAATGCATGCGGTACTGGAAGAATACAATAAGATTTAATTTTCGTTTTTATTTTCGTTCCGAAGGGAGTCATACTCATCTAAAAAATGATGTCTGACTCCTTTTTGTTTGTAACAGACAACCGTGTCTAAATTCACATTTTCCACACTCTTGAAGATATTGCCCTCCACGAAGGGATTGGTTTTCTTAAGCGTCTTAATCAGTTCTTTAATCTCCACTCTCTTAGAGCGGTTTTCCTCGTTGTTGCAGGTCGTACAGGTATCCGTGAATTTGCATGCGCACTGGATGAAATGCAGACCGTTGTAGTCCCTCCACGCCTTGATGTCGTCCTCCCGCACCAGATACAGGGGGCGGATCAGTTCCATTCCCTCAAAATTCGTGCTGTGCAGCTTTGGCATCATGGTCTGTACCTGCGCTCCGTACAGCATACCCATGAGAATGGTTTCAATGACATCGTCATAGTGGTGGCCGAGTGCGATTTTGTTGCAGCCAAGCTCCCTTGCAAAGCTGTACAGATGGCCTCTGCGCATCCGGGCGCACAGATAACAGGGGGATTTCTCCACGTTGTATACGGAGTCAAATATATCCGACTCAAAAATCGTAATGGGGATGTTTAAGATTTTGGCATTCTCTTCTATCACCTTGCGGTTTGCCGGGCTGTATCCCGGGTCCATCACTAAAAATTTTACTTCAAAGGGAAATTTGTTGTGCAGCTTCAGCTCCTGGAACAGCTTTGCCATGAGCATGGAATCCTTGCCGCCGGAAATACAGACCGCAATTTTATCCCCCGGCTTTACCAGTTCGTATGTGCGCACCGCCTTCGTAAACTGGCACCAGATTTTCTTGTGAAATTTCTTGCGGATGCTCGTTTCCACTTCCTTTGCCTTGTCGGCAGCCGCCGTTTCCTTGATGTCCGTAAGCAGCCAGTCAATATAACCGCCGGAAAGGTTCACCGCATCCAGTCCCTGTTCCGTAAGCATGTCCGCCACGTCCCGGCTAAGCTTTCCTCTCTGGCAGCAGATGACAAGTTTTTTGCTTCTGTCTATCTTATCGCTTGTTAAAATTTCCTCCGGCTGCAGTAAGATAGCACCCGGCATGGCGCCGTGTGCTATCTCCTCTTCGTTCCGGATATCAATAATTTCATAGGTACCCTGTGCCAGCTGTTTTAATTCCGATACTGTAATGTCCATTATTATTCCTTTTCTTCCTCATAAACAGGAAATTTTAAGGTTATCTTAAACAAATCCCCGTCCAGATAAATGTTAAATTTACCGTTCTGCAGCTCCGTCAGATTTTTCGCAATGGAAAGTCCCAGTCCGCTTCCTTCCGTGCTTCGGGAAACATCCCCTCTGATAAAACGCTCGGTCAGCTCTTCCGCCCGGATGTTCATGGGCTGTGCAGAAATATTTTTCAGACAAAGTATCACATATTTGCCGTCTTCTGTCAATTCCCTGTCAATATAGACTCTGGTTTCCGGCATGGCATACTTGCAGATATTGCCGAACAGGTTTTCCACCACCCGGTAAATACGTCTGCCGTCCGCCCTGATATACACGGGCTCCCCGGAAAAGCCGTCCACAATGGTAAGCCTTCTTTCCTCTAACTTATCGGAAAACTCCGCCACCGTCTGGTGCAGCAGTTCAATCAGATCGATTTTTTCCATATGCAGCACAATATTGCCGGAGGAAATCTTGGAGGCTTCCACCAGATCCTCCGTCAAATGCTTCAGTCTCTGGGATTTCTGGTCCAGGACTTCGATATAGCCCTTGACCGGCTGTGTTTCGATATTTTCCCGCTTTAATAAATCCACGTAATTGATAATGGACGTCAGAGGCGTTTTGATGTCGTGGGAAACATTGGTAATCAGGTCTGCCTTCAGCTTTTCGTCCTTCATGGAGGTTGCCACCGCAGCATTGATGCTTTCACTGATGCTGTTGATTGCCTGTGCAATATCTAAATTTTCCCCATGCAGCTTCCGGGTATCGATCTGGTAATTTAAGTTACCCTCACTGATTTCACGGATACCTTCAATCAGTTCTTTTTTCTTGTTGCGGTTGTAATAGCAGCCGTACACGGCAAGTGCATCCGGCACCAGCACAAAGATGATAAACCTAAGGACAAAAACCCCATCATTCCTTGTCCGGGAAAGAATGATACCTGCCAGGAAATTATATGCCATAATGCCACCGAACAAAAACAGCGCCCGCGCCAGATTTCCTGCATTGTCATAGATATGGAGCGCTATGTTTTTGATACCTCTGAAAATCCGTTTTACCACTTTATCAAATAAAAGGAAAAGCAGACTGCCCTTCCAGATATTTCCCTTTTTGCATCTGCGGATAAAGCTGTACCACAGGGCACACAGTAAGCTGCTGATGACGGTTCCGGTTACCGCAAGCGCACATATCACCTGTTCCCGGTACTGTGCTACATAAGACGCGTTGTACCGGCCCACCTCCGCAGCAAGTGTCATTACATAAATACCCGCCATTACAAGCACACAGAACAACAGGTGGATTTCCGTGGGAATCTGGTCAATCCAGGACAGACGGACGGTCACGTTTCCTTCCCTATCCCTTATTCTCCCTGCCACTACACTCAGATAAAGGAACAGAATGCCGTAACATAATGCGGAAGCTGCCGCCAGTACCACAAAAAACATCCGGTATTTCAGGAACGTGTCGTAGGTTTCCGATGCCATCTTGAAGTCGTCCTCCACCGGATAGGTGGTATCCACGCCAATCCACATTTTCGCCGTATCAGGGTATGCATACTCGTAGGAGCTGAAAGCTTCAAACATCTCCTCCACGGTCAGAATATGGGTATTGGTGTCCAAGGTAATATTCTGTGGCTTATAAATGACGTATCTGCCGCAGTTTGTCTTGAAGTAATTGTCCATATCATCCAGGGAGATTTCCTTTGTCAGATTGGATACTTCTACCTTATCGCCCAGCATCACCATGCGGAAATAAAACTGGATGTTTGTGTTTCCGTTACCGAACGCATCCTTTAGGTGCAGATATTCCCGGTAATTGTAACCTAAATCCGATATTGACTGCTCTAAGCAGTAGCGGTATGTCTCATACTCGGACAGGTTGTCCGCATAGTCTTCCAGGGAAAATCCGTCCACCGTCTTATAACGCTCCTTCAGAACAGGAATCAGCACATGCACGGTATTGGAAGACGTATCAATATAAATTCCCGCTATGGCATCCCCGTAATTCATCACGTTGACCGCCAGCGCCTGCACCTGTTCCTGAAGAGAACGGTACCAGCCGTAGGGTTCACTCGTAAAAAGCTTGCTGTTGCCCTGCAGCAGGGCTTCAAACAGGGCATCTCCCTGATAGCCGTTCAGGTATTCGCTTTCCGTTGTATTTTCGTCTGCGTCCGCTTCATCTGGCACCGCTTCCGTCACCTGAAGTCCGACCAATGCACCGTTTAACACCTCTACATTCGTCTGTGACTGCTCTTCCACCTCCGCATCCGTTCCTGTTTCCTCATAATAGACGCGGTCCTCCGGCACATATATCTCTTCCATGAATTTGGAGCGGAGCGCATTTTTCTGCGATTCCGTCAAAGTTCCGTTATAAAAGGGCTGGTTGTCGTCGTATTTGTCCAGAAACTGGGTCAGGGTATAATCCTCAAGGACGGATGCTGTGCCGTACTGGTTCCACTTCAGCAGATCCTCCAGTTTATAGCGGATGCCGCTGTCCGGCATTTCCCCGTTTTTACGGTTGGCAAATGCCACAATGTCAATCTCCTTGGAGCCGTCAAAGCGTCCGCCCTCCTCCATCTGGCTTTTTGCCACATTGTAACGGATGATGCTGTATAAGGAGTTTACCAGCATCTCGTCAAATACATCCGTATCCTCGAAGTGTTTCTCCTCGGAAAAAATATCAAAACGTTTTGTCACAGAGTCATCCATGACAAAGGAAAACAATACTAAAAACGCCACGCCCGATACCATGCCGAAGGCGGCAATCTGCTGCAGGATGTGCAGTAAAAATCTTTTGTTTCTCATGGGTTTCTTTTCATTCTTCATTAATTTTGTTTTTCCACCTTATAACCGACACCCCATACCACCTTCAGATACTTCGGCTCCTTGGGGTTGATTTCAATTTTCTCCCGGATATGCCGGATATGCACCGCCACCGTATTGTCCGCACCGATAGCCGCCTCGTTCCAGATATTCTCATAAATCTGGTCAATGGAATAGACTCTGCCCGGATTTTTCACCAAAAGAAGCAGGATGCTGTATTCGATAGGGGTAAGCCGCACCGGCTCTCCATCCACCGTAACCTCCTTGGTATCGTCATCCATGCATAAGCCGCCGATGCGGTACACGTTGCTTTCTTCCGGTGCGCTCATATTGCCAAGCTTGGTATAGCGGCGAAGGTTGGACTTCACACGGGCAATCAGCTCCAGCGGGTTAAAAGGCTTGGACACGTAATCGTCGGCGCCTACATTCAGCCCCAGAATTTTGTCCGTATCCTCCGTCTTTGCCGAAAGCATGATAATGGGAATGCTGCTGTACTCCCGGATTTTTAAGGTGGCATGGATGCCGTCCAGCTTCGGCATCATTACATCCATGATTAAAAGCTGGATATCCTCCGCATTTAAGATACGGATGGCTTCCTCCCCGTCATATGCCTTATACACTTTATAGCCTTCGTTTTTCAGATAAATCTCAATCGCATCTACAATTTCCTTGTCGTCGTCACAAATTAAAATATTCGCCATTTTCTTATTCTCTGAGACTTAAGAAAGCTCCCAGGTTTCCTCTCTTTCCTTTGCTTGCCCGATGGGAAAACAGTTTATCTTCATTGCAGCAGGTGCAGATATCCGTTACGGAAATCTGCGCTCCGGTAAGCCCTGCATCCAAAAGCACCTTCTCATTTGCCCGCCATAAATCAAGCTGGTATTTTCCTTCTTCCCTGCCGGCGCTTAACACATCCTCTCCGAACTCCCGCCGGAAGGCATCCGCCACATCCTCCGAGACCTCATAGCAGTCCGCACAGATGGACGGCCCCACAGCCGCTATCATATCCTCTTTCCGGCAGCCGTATTCCTTTTCCATAAAGGCTGTCATTTCCCGTCCCATGCGGTTTACGGTGCCCCTCCATCCGGAATGGGCAAGACCGATGACCTTCTTTTTCGTATCCAGGAAATAAAGCGGCACGCAGTCCGCAAAAAAGCAGCTTAAAATAATCCCCGGCTCGTCCGTCACCAGACCGTCTATGTCCCGGTAGTCCTTCTCTCTTAAAACGCCTTTTCCTTTATCTTCCTTCGTTACCTTCCGGATGTTTACGGTATGGGTCTGGTCGGAGCAGACAAAATCCTCTTTCTTTCCGTGCATGACCTTGGCAATCCGCCGGAAGTTTTCCTGCACGGCTGCCTCTTCGTCGCCTCTGGTGAAGCTTAAATTCATGGTGGCAAAAATGCCCTTGCTTACGCCTCCCATTCTGGTGGAGAACAGATGCTCCACCAGACCGGTTTCGGTAAAGGCGGGAAAGGTAAGGTAACAAAGCTCTCCGGCTTCCCTGCTTACCATTCCCTTTCCTTCCGCCCTGTTTTTTCTTTTCCAGGAAATCATGTTAAATCCTCTGCTTTTCTTTTTTTAAGTCCCCGGCTGATGGGGAAAGGCATCGGGTATCCATGCTGTTTTTTCTCCCAGAATGCCAATCACATCATAGCGCACAGGAACGTCATCCGGCACCTTCTGCGTAAACCGGAAATAGTCCGCCACCCGGCAGATTTTCCTCTGTTTTGCCCTGTTCACCGCAGATAGCGGGTCCGCACAGCAGGCAGAGCTGCGGTATTTTACTTCCACAAAAACAAGATATCTGCCGTCCCGGGCTATCAGGTCGATTTCTCCCTGCCTGCACCGGTAATTACGTGCTAAAATCTGCATTCCCCGCGCCTGTAAAAATACGGCTGCCCGTTCCTCCGCACACGTACCTATCATGCGCTTGTTTGCGTTTCTCTGCACCGGTTGGCTGTTTCTGCCGTTCTGCTCCGGTCGTTTGTCTGTGTTTCCTTGTCCTGTTGTGTTCTTCATAAATAAGTCCTTTCCGCACAGGACATCCTTCTTGTTCTATCATAGTATATTTGCCGGAAAAAGAAAAGTCTCACCCGATGTAAATTTTTGTAAGACGGCTTCCTAAACGGCTCACCAGTTCGTTGGTAATGGTTCCGGCAAGCTCCGCAATCTCCACCGCCAGTATGCTGTTTTCCCCCTCCCTTCCTATAAAGGTCACAATATCCCCTTCCTGCACATGCGCCACCCCCGTGACATCCAGCATGAGCTGGTCCATGCATATTCTGCCGATGATGGGCGCTTTTCTGCCCTTTATAAACGCATACCCCTGTCCCGACAGATTTCTCGGCAGCCCGTCCGCATAGCCCATGGTAACCGCCGCGATTTTACGGTCTTCCACCGCCTTATAGGTTCTGCCGTAGGAAACAAATTCTCCCGGCGCCACCATCCGCACGCAGCTGATGCGCGCCTTTAAGGAAAGGGCGGGTTTTAAGGCAACCGGGTAGCTTTCCTCCGCCGAATTGCTGGTGCAGCCGTACAGGGCAATCCCCACCCTGGCAAACCGCATGCCCGGCACCGGATAATACAGAAAGCCGTAGCTGCTCTGGCAATGATAATACAGGTGCCCGTAACCCATCCGGCCAAGCCGCTTCTTTAAGCCGGTAAATTCGGCAATCTGTCCGTTGGTAAAAGCAATGTCCTCCTTCTGCCGGCTGTCCGCCACACTCATATGGGAATAAATGCCCTCTATCCGGATACCCGGCAGCTTTAAGAGCCTTAGGATGGTTTCTTCCTCCTTTGCCGGAATTCCCAGTCTGTTCATACCGGTGTCCACCGCCAGGTGCGCCCTTACCGTGCTTCCGCTCTTTGCCAGTTCCTGTCCGTGTTTCTCATCCACAATCGTCTGTATCAGGTCATAGTGCTGCAGAAGAAAAGCATCCCGTGGCATAGTATATCCCAAAATCAGTATGTCGCCTAAAATTCCCGCCGAACGTAAGCTTATGGCTTCCTCCAGCGTGGCAACGGCATAGTACCGGCAGCCTTCTTCCTGTAAAAGCTTTGCCACCCTTCCGGCTCCGTGTCCGTAGGCATCTGCTTTTACCACCGCCATAATGTCACATCCATCCGGTGCAGACGCACACAGGCTCCGGTAATTTTCCCTTATTCTACCGGTATCGATTTCCAGCCATGCCCTGCCGGGTTTTTCCTCATTTCTCATGTGTATTCTCCGTTCTTACTGTTTTCCGTTTCCTTTTTACCATGTCCTGTAACAGACAACAGAAACGCCGTCGCACAGAAGCTGCCCGCGCAGACACACAGATAGTACAGAGGACTGCACTCCACCAGCGCCGGCATTTTTATGACCTTTGCACATCCCCTCACCAGAATAATGACAAGCGGATGCAGAAAATAAATATACATGGGACCTTTCAGCCACAGTCTGCCCGTCCGCTGTCCGTTTCTTTCCAAAAGAAAAGGGCTCTCGTTCACGCAGCGAAGAAAGGCAAGCAGATGGTAGCTGCAAAGCGGCAGGAACAGATACATGGAGTCGTGTTTCTGCCAGTCCGTGTTATGTAAAAGCAATGCCTCCTGTATCATCAGGACAAAGCTGCACAAAAACAGGATAAGCTCCTTTTCCTTATTCTGCTTCCCTTTCTTTTCCTGTTCCCTGAAAAGTCTGCCCAAAATCAGAAACAGGGGCGCCATAAAGATGCCGTTTCGCGTGTAGGAAAAGCAGGTAAACATGCCGTCGTATACTTTGGATAAAATAGGACTTAACCGCACCAGTCCGAAGTAACTGTCGCCCAAAAGTCCGATGACATACAAAAGAATGCTGATGGCTACGGCATTTTCTTTCCCGCATTTTAAGAGAAGCGTCATCAAAGCCAGTCCCAGCATGCATGCCGGCAGATACCACAGATGATAAAAGGTGCCGTCAAAGAAAATATCCTTTAGTATCCTCCCTGCGGTAAACGTTTCGCCGCCCATGTACTTGTATATCTGCACCGGCAGGTACAGGCAGGTCACTCCCAGATACAAAAGAAACAGCTTTTTCTCCGTCTTTTTCACCTGTACGGTAAAGTAGCCCGTCAGCATGAAAAAGAACGGCACCGCCAGTCTGGCGGCAATTCTCGTAAGTAAAAAATCCCCGTAAGGCCAGATGCTTTCAAGCGGAGAGGTGTGAATGGCAACCACTAAAAATGCCGCCAGCCACTTGAAGGCATCCCAGCTTTTTATGCGTACTGCTTTCCCGCTTTCCGTTTTAACCGTTGTGCTGTCCATGTTTTGCCGCATCCTTTACATCCTCTGTCCGCTTTTCCGCTGCGCCTATTATCCCGTTGACCGTCTGTGCGAAGTCACTGCCGATGCCCTTCATCATATTGGGAAAACGGCTGTGGGAAGTAAAGCCCGGAATGGTATTCACTTCGTTAAATACAATCTCTTTTTTGTCCGTATAAAACAGGTCCACTCTTGTAAAATCCCGGCAGTGCAGAGCCCGATAGATTTTTACGGCTGCTTCCCTGATGCATGCTTCCTCCTCTGCGGAAATTCTTGCCGGCATATGTATAACGGAGGTTTTTAAGGTATATTTTTCTTCATAGTCAAAGAAGCTGTCGCCCTCCGACTTTTGTAGTTCTATTTCGTCCACTCTTCCTAATGTAAGCTCTTCGTTTCCCATTACGGCGCAGCCCACTTCAAAGCCGCTTATCTCTTCTTCTATGAGGACCTCCCCGTCGTGCCGGAAGGCTTCCTTCACTGCCTGCTCCATGTCTTCTTTTTTCACTACCCTGGTAATGCCGAAGGAGGAGCCCGCCCTTACCGGCTTCACATAAACCGGCAGTCCCAGCGCTTGTATGTATTCCTGCTTCTGTGAGTATTCCGCAGGGCTTTGCAGCACCACGCTTTCCGGGACTCGTACCCCCGCCAGCTTTGCCAGTGTGTGGGCAAGCTGCTTGTCCATACCGATGCAGGAGCTTTCCATACCGCAGCCCACCACAGGAATCCCCGCCATTTCACAGAGTCCCTGCAGGGTGCCGTCCTCTCCGTTTTTTCCGTGCATAACGGGAAATGCCATATCAAAATAGACCTTCCGAAGCTGCCTGCCGTCCTCTATCCAGAGAACCGGTTCTCCCCTGCTCATGGAAACAGTGGCGGGAAGCGCCTGCTTCTGCCAGCTTCCGTTTCGTATGCCTTCCGCATCGCCGGTATAATAATATGCCTCTCCTTCCCGGCTGATACCCAGATACAGCACCTCATAACGGCTTACGTCTATTGCCTCCGCCACGGCAGCCGCCGACTGCAGCGATACCTCATACTCCGTGGAACACCCACCGAAAATCACTAAAATTCTTCTCATAAGCAAACCCTCTTCTCTTTTCTTTTTATCCATCTTAACGGTTAAATGTTTATTTGCTTTTAAGCCTTTCCGAGGAATTTCTTAGAGAATTCTTATTTATTTCTTAAGGAGGATGCCGTTACTATAAAAAACGTTTCTTTTACACAACAAAAAAGACGGAAAAGCCTTAAATACGACTTTCCCGTCCATGGTTACGAATGCAGAATATCCTTTAATCTGTCCGCCATTTTTTCCGGATACAGAGTTACCAGACCTCCGTGTCCTAAATTGTCAAACTTGATAATTTCCGTATGCGGAAAATGCTTCTTCACATACTTAAGGTCCGCTTTCCGCTCGCCTGCTTCCTTTTCTCCGTACCAGTACTGAAGCTTCCCGGGATAAGCAATGTTCCCCGTTGGCATTTTGTAATTGTTGCAGGATTCAAAGGTCCGCCAGATGGTTTTATAGCTTATAAAATGGAGCACTTTGGAAATATACTGCAAATCTTCCTTGCTGTATTCATCCGTGGCAAACGCTTTTTCCAGAAGTTTCAGTCCTCCGATTTTTCCCATGGAAATCATTAAGAAATCTTTCACGGCAATCAGTCGGGTCACCAGCCACGGAAGCTGATACGGAGTAATGCCTCCGTCACAGACCGTATGGCGGACATGGATTTTCTGCTCCGCCAGCATTTTTAATACCACCGCTCCGCCCATAGAACAGCCATAAAGAATATCCACCGTATTTATCTTATGCTCCGTCAGCCATTTTGCCAGTTCGTCTGCAATTTCCTCCACACTTGTAAAATCCTCCTTCGGATTTTCTTCGTCATAGCCGGGAAGTGCGGGGACAATGAGGTGATACTCCTCTTTAAGAAGCGGTATCAAATATTCAAAGAAATCCCACATAACCACCGAAGGGTGCACCAGTACAATGACCTGCTGATTGTCCGTTCCGTATTCATGAATTGTCATTTGTAAATCTCCTATTTTGTTAATTAGCTTTCGCTAACCGAATTATATCATGACACGGACTTTTGTCAACCGCTTTACATCCTTTGTGCATTCTTTGCATTACCCTGTCCGTCTGCCTGTCTTTGGTCCGTTACATCTTTCCCTTAATTTTATCCATGGCATCCACGAACACCAGGATTTCCGCCACTACCTCGTAGAGCTCCGGCGGTATCATTTCGCCGATTTCCAGCCGGGATAAGGTGTCCGCCAGCTTGTCGTCCCGATGGACCGGAACCGCCGCCTCTTTTGCCTTTTCGATAATCCGTTCTGCCACGGCTCCCCTACCGGAAGCAATGACCCTGGGGGCATCCTCATGAGGGTCATATTCCAGAGCGATTGCCTGTTTGATTTTTTTCTTTTCTTCCATCATCCACCTCAGACTTTTCTGTCATACCTCATTTTCTGCCGTTACCGGACTTACGCCCTTACGTCAAAGGCATACTGTGCATGCGCAGACACTACTCCGTTCTGCTTTTCCGTAAGCAGTCTTTCCACTGGGTTTTCCGGCTCTCCCGCTTCGTCCTTTACCTTCATCTTACAGGAAATGTCATAGCCTCTTTTTTGCAGCCTGTCCGTCAGAATGGACATGTTCTTTTCCAAGAAAAGCAGGGTTTCCTCTTTTTCCACGGTAAATTCCGTGCTGACCTTTCCCTGGTTCATTTTGACATACACATCCAGCGGTCCCAGATGCTCCATGGTAAGGTGCAGCAGGGCGCTGACCTCTCCGTCCTTTTCCGCCAGACTGCGCTTATTGGTAAACACATACAGCTCTCCGTTTTTTTCGCCGTTCTGCATTTTCAGAGGAAGCTGCACGTAGGTATACATCTGGTTCAGCTGGTTCATAAAATCGATGTTTTCACTTAAATTCGTAATGCTTTCCTGCAGTGCCGTGTTCGCTGCGCCGCTCTGCAGAAGGGTTTCGTTTAAGGTATGCAGGCTCTTTACGATTTTTTCATAGACCTTGCCCACTTCCCCCTCTTTGGGAAGGGTTTCCGGGGTAAGCGACCACTGCGTCTTTACGGTGCCCTCCAGTAAATTCTTCCAGACCTTGCCGGAAAACAGTTTCTGCAGACTTTCCGCTTCCTGCGTATTGCCTGCCGTTATGTCCAAAAGCGCCTTCATCATTTCCGAGGCGGTATTCCCGGACAGGGTTATGCCTTTTTCCGTAAGGAGCCCGGAGGCTTCTTTTAAGAAACCGGCAGCCTCTTCTTCCGTAAACAGACCGCTGTTTATGAGCTCCGAAAATGCCGCATCCTGAAGAACCCCTTTTATGAGGGCGGCATTTCCGGACATGGGGGCGTCCGCAAGGGCTTCTCCCACCAAATCCGCTCCGCTTATGCCGGCTGTCCAAGCATTCCCGGATATGCCACCCGCAGGCACCTCTCCCGCTAAATCCGCTCCGCTTACGCCGGCTGCCAAAACATCCCCGGATATGCCGCCCGCAGGATTGCCGCCTGTTATGTCACCGGCTGCCCCGGTGCCGTCCGGGAGCATCCCCATAAGGGTGTCGGAAATCAGCTCTTTCACCAGGTTCTGATACTGCGTCAAGGTATCCGCATCCACCCCGGCTGCCCCGGCTGCAACGTCCGCTCCGCCCGTGCCGTTTATAAGCCCCTGCAGGGCATCCGTCACGTCCTGCATGCCCTTTACCACTTCATGCTGCAGTTCCGTGTAATTCTGTATCTGCCGCAAATTACTCTCGGTAAGGGGCATATCCATTTTATGTAAGAAAACCACATCCGTTGCCGAGGCATCGGTGTGGGTGACCACATCCTTGAACATATTCTGCAGGGAACGGCTGTCGATGCTCATGCCCAGCTTCATCATCTCATCCGTCATGGCAACGGTGCTTTCGTTGATGGGAAGTCCCGCCATCTGCAGCGCCTTATAAACATTGTCCGCCTGCGCCGTATTGGTAAGAAGGGGACTTAAGGTCAAGGTTGTTCCGTTGTTTTTTACCTGAAAACGGATATTCTGTCCTTCCTCCACATTGACATCCTGCTCCAGTCTTGCCTGCAAAACCGTGTCTTTATCTATGCGTATCTGCACCTCATTGCCGTTTTTGGCAATAATTTCTCCCTGTATGGTGGTACCGGGAACCAGACTTTTCACCATTTTCGGAAAAGTTGCTTCCGTAGCGGCTGCCGCCTGCTGGCTGCTGCTCTTTATTGTTGACTGCAATAAATCCGTAAGTCTCACGAGTACCTCCTATGGGAAACAAATATGAACCGTTTTCTATGCAAAACGAGCCATAAAAACTTCTATACAAAATGAGTGATAAAGCTTCTTCTGTGTATGGGGCAGGGACCGTATTTTTTCAGTGCTTCAATGTGCGCCGCCGCGCCGTATCCCTTGTTGGAAGCAAAGCCGTATTCCGGGAATACCGTGTCGTATTCCACCATCATTCTGTCCCTCGTCACCTTTGCCACAATGCTGGCTGCCGCAATGGAAACGCTCTTGGCGTCGCCTTTGATAATGGGCACCTGTTTCATGGGCAGCCCCGGAATGGTAACCGCGTCGTTTAACAGCACATCCGGCTGCACGGAAAGCTTGGAAACCGCCTCCCGCATTGCCTCATAGGTTGCCTGCAGAATGTTGATTTCATCAATACGCTCCGGAGAAGAAAAACCCAGCCCCACGGAAACTGCCTTTTCCATAATCACGTCATAAAGCTCTTCTCTCTTTTTTTCGGACAGTTGCTTGGAATCGTTTAGATATAAAATATCACAGTCCTTCGGTAAAACAACGGCACCGGCCACCACGGGACCGGCTAAAGGGCCTCTGCCCACTTCGTCTATGCCGCAGAGATACCCGAAGGCGGCGTATTCCTTTTCAAATTTCTTTAAGCTTTCCGTGCGCTGTTTTTCTTTTTCCAGTGCCTCCAGCTTCTTATTGGCAGCGGCAATCAGGCTCTGTACGCCGCTTCTTTCATCCGCTTCATAGGCGGATATAAGTTCAGGCAGCCTGTCCATAGAAGCTGCCTGAAAATGGGATTTAATAACGGATATTTTTTCTTCCATAACAAATCATCCTTTTTTACTTTCTGTCATAACATTTCTTTACCGGTGTTTCAAAATACCGAAACGGCTGAGCGGCCAGATACGCAGCCATGCCTTGCCCACAATGGTGCTTCTGTGCACGTTGCCGACTCTCGGGTCGCGGCTGTCCGCACTGTTGTTGCGGTTGTCTCCCATGACAAAATATTCGTCATCCCCAAGGGTAATGGGCTCCGCCGCAGAACCGGGATTCAGAATGACCTCTTTTCCGTAGCCCTCTTTCAGGATTTCGCCGTTTATGTAGATATTGCCCTCATCATCAATCTGCACCGTTTCTCCCGGCAGACCGATGATACGCTTGATGTAAAATTCCTTTCCGCCGCCGTACTGGTAAGGAAAGACAATAATGTCAAAGCGCTCCGGGTCATGGAAACGGTAGCTTAATTTATCCACGATTAAATTGTCGCCGATCTTGCTTTCGTCCCGGTCGTCCGAGCCGTGCAGGGTGGGCTCCATGGAAGCGCCCTTTACCACCGTCCGCTGTCCCACAAACGTAACAATCACATACGTGATTAACAACACACCTAAAATATACAGTCCGGTGCTGAACAGTTCCTTCAAAAATTTACGATTCATGTTTACCTTCTTCTGCCGGATATTCCAACGTAATTCTGCCTATTCTGCCGCTTCTGAAATCATCGATAAGAAGCGCTGCCGCCTTGTCGTAGTTTAGGGCTTCGCCCTTGTCAAAGCATTTTCTCACCCGGGCTATCTGTGCCAGACAGGCGATGGCGGTATTCTTTTCTTCTGTGAGCTCCGGATGCGCGTCCTGTCCCTTTTCCGTTGCCTCACTCCCTGCCGTTAATTCCGCATAGGTAAAGCCGTACCGCTCTTCTAAAAGCTTCGGGTATTCCCTGCCTAAAAACATGAGCAGATCCACTGCCATTTCCTGCATGATAAGAATTTCATCGTTGATGGAGCCGATAAACGCCAGCTTCATGCCCACGGACTGGTCTTCAAATTTCGGCCAGAGGATACCGGGGGTGTCTAAAAGCTCCAGCGTGGGATTGACCTTAATCCACTGCTTTCCCTTGGTCACACCGGGCTTATTGCCGGTCTTGGCACATGCCTTTTTGGCAAAGCTGTTGATAAACGTGGACTTTCCGACATTGGGAATGCCCACCACCATGGCGCGGATGGGACGGTTTACAATACCGCGCTTTTTGTCGCGCTCTATTTTTTCTTTACAGACTGCACGGATGGTATCCTGGATGGAGCGCATGCCTGCTCCGGTTTTGGCATTGATTTCCAGTACCGCATAGCCTTTTTCTTCAAAAAAAGCGGTCCATTTTTTATTCTGTACGGGGTCCGCCAGATCGGATTTATTCAGTAAAATCAGGCGGAATTTATTCTTTCCAAGCTCATCAATGTCCGGATTTCTGCTGGATAAAGGAATCCGGGCATCCGTAATTTCTATAATCAGATCAATCAGCTTGATATCTTCCTGCATCATACGTTTTGCTTTTGTCATATGACCGGGGTACCACTGATAATTCATCTCTTAAACCAAACCTTTCCTATTATGTCTTTTCCCTTTACGGGGCCGATATTTGCCGAGCGGCTGTCCTCGGAAGCATTGCGGTTGTCGCCTAAAACAAAGTACTCGTCCGAGCCTAAGGTAAGCGGGTTCTGCGCAATGCCGGCTTCCGCCATTTTGTCGTAATCATCCACCACCCTGATGCCGTTTACATACAGTCTGCCGTCCTTTATCTCCACGGTATCGCCCGGAACGGCTACCACCCGTTTGATGTAACAGTGGGAATTTTTGTTGCCGTTCGGCAAAAACACCACCACATCATTCTGCTTCGGGGAAGTCAGAAGATAGGCATAACGGTTGACCAGTACCTTTTGTCCGTTGGTAAACTCCGGCTCCATGGAAACACCGATGACACTGACGGACATCCCCACGGAATACACCAAAATAAACGCTAAAAAAACAGCCACACAGATACCGAAGATATAGACGAAAATCTCCCTTACGGTACCGGCGCTGATTTTCTTTTTCTTTCTGTAAAAACTAAGTCCTTTATTCCTTCTTCTCATACTAAACCTTTTTATTTTTCTTATAGGATTTTATTATACTACCTCGGGAAAAGTAAGGCAAGAAAGAAAAAAGGACTTTCCTTTTCCGGAAAGTCCCTCGTAAAAAATTATTTAACGATTTCTTTAACCTTAGCCTTCTTACCAACGCGGCCCTTTAAGTAGTTCAGTTTCGCACGTCTTACTTTACCTCTTCTGACTACTTCGATCTTCTCTACGTTAGGAGAATGTAACGGCCATGTCTTCTCAACGCCGATACCGTTGGAGGATTTTCTTACAGTGAAGGTTTCACGGTTGCTTCCGCCCTGTCTCTTTACTACAGTGCCTTCGAAAATCTGAATTCTTTCACGGTTTCCTTCTTTGATTTTACCGTATACTTTTACGGTATCACCAACGTTAAACTGGTCAACGGTTTCTTTGAGCTGTTCAGCTTCGATGCTCTTAATGATTTCGTTCATTTCTTTACTCCTTTTCTACTGGATGTTCTTAATACACTTCGTAACAGAGGACCATCTATTTTCACAACATTCATACTTTACCATAGAACCTGCATTTTTGCAAGTTATTTCTTTACAAACCAGCGGATATTTCCTTTGGCGGCATACAGGGACAGCTTCTTCTGTAATTTGAGGGATGCCTCGTTATCAAAGAAAATCTGGCAGTACGGCGTATCGCCTCTTTTTACGGTTTCGTTTATGAGAAAACGCTCCAACTCCATGGCATAGCCCTTCCCACGGTATTTCGGAAATACAAACAGCATGCCCATGCTGCCGTCGGAATGTTCTCCGGCAAAGCCCGCCAGTACCTCTCCTTCAAAGATGCCGAAAAGCTTGCCTTCCCGCAGATGCTCCCGGATACCGTCTATGGAAAGTAAATCATAGTTTTCGTCAATGATTTCCGCGTAGTCCTCCGTAAGCAGGCGTATATCGCTTTTGGGCGCCTGCAGAAGCTCTTTTCTCGTATAGGACATCTGCACGCAGGGCGGGCACATTTCGTAGGTTGTCCCGTCTTTGCAGACAAAGTCACGCAGCACTTCGTCCATAAAGGGTTCATGGGAAATAATGGCATCCGGCGCTTCCGTGAGGGCAGCCAGCGCCCGTTTTCCCGCTTCTGCATCCTTTGCCATAAGCTGGCAGGCTTCTCCCGCCCGGTTATACAGAAGCACGGTTCCTTCTTCCTTATAAATGAGCTTTGCAGCGCCCCTGTTTATGGTTTCTATCATATCCCTGTATAGGAGCTTATTTTTCATAAGCATTTCCTTGCAGGTCTGAAACTCCAGGTATCCGGCATAAAGGTCGGGGCGTCTTTCCTTTGTCCGCTCTTCTGCCTTTTTCTGCCGCCATTCCCGGATTTTTTTGTGGTCGCCTGATAAAAGCTCCTCCGGTACCCGCTTTCCGTGCCAGATTTCCGGTCTGGTGTACTGCGGATACTCTAAAAGATAACCAGAAAAGGACTCATCCTTGGCGGAAAAATCATTGTGCAGCACGCCGGGAATGAGCCTGGATATGGCATCAATCATCATCATGGCTGCCAGTTCGCCGCCGGTTAAGACAAAATCCCCCATAGAAACCGTATCCGTCACGATTTCCTCCAGGGCTCTTTCGTCAATCCCTTCGTAATGCCCGCACAAAAATACCAGATTTTCCTCTTTGGAAAGCTCCTCCGCCATCCGCTGGCTGAAGGTGCGTCCCTGGGGGGAAAGATAGATGGTGCGGACCTTCCTGCCTACGGATGCTTCTGCCGTCTGTGTGGATGCGTTCCGGGCTGCTATGCTCTCCGTCACTGCCTCGTAAGCCCGGAAAACCGGGTCCGCCTGCATCAGGAGTCCCGCGCCGCCGCCGAAAGGATAATCGTCTGTCTTTTTATGCTTATCCAGTGTGTAATCCCTGATATTTACGGTATTTAAGGATATAAGCCCGTTGTCCATGGCACGTTTCAAAATACTGGTATACAGACCGTCCTTCACCATATCCGGGAACAGTGTCAATACGTGGAAATTCATAAATCCAACAATCCTTCCATTACATGTACCGTCATTTTACGTGCCTCCGTGTCCACGTCAAGGACACACTGTTTAATGGCGGGGAATAAAACTTCCTTGCCCTCCGTTGTCTCTACCGCATACACATCATTGGCGCCGGTGGAAATAACGTCCTTTAAGGTACCGATGAGTTTTCCTTCCTCATCGCACACTTCCATATCAATCAAATCCGCAATAAAGTATTCGTCCTTAGAAAGCCTTACTGCGTCTTTTCTGTCAATCCAAAGCTCCTTCTGACGGAATTTCATCACGTCATCGGGATTTTCATAGCCCTTAAATTTCAAAATCACCATCTGCTTAAAGAACTTTACTCCTTCGATTTCCAAGGAAAGCAATTCTTTGCCGGTGTCCAGATATACCTGTTTTAATTTTTTAAACCGTCTGCTGTCATCCGTGGTGGGAAATACCTTAACTTCCCCCTTAATGCCGTGTACGGATGTCACGACGCCTACTTTCAATCGGTCCGTCATATGTCCTCTTTCTTTTAAAAACAAAGGACGCCTGAGGCGTCCCTGTTTCGTCCTACCCTGTAGGATTAGATGATTTCTACATCCACTCTCTTATTGTCTTTGGATGATGCTGCTTTTACAACAGAACGGATTGCTTTTGCAATTCTGCCCTGTTTACCGATTACTTTACCCATATCAGATGCAGCAACATGAAGCTCTACAGTTACATTCTTACCTTCTGTTTTCTCTGTAACAACTACTTCATCCGGATTATCAACAAGTGCTTTTGCAATTACTTCAACTAATTCCTTCATAATCCACCTCCAAACACGCTGTCAACAGGAAATTATTTTTCAATGCCTGCAGCTTTGAAAAGTTTGCCGACAACTTCTGTAGGCTGAGCACCGTTTGCCAACCACTTCTTAGCTAACTCTTCGTTAATGTTAAAAGTGCTGGGATCTGTGCTGGGATCGTAGGTACCGATTTCTTCGATACATTTTCCGTCTCTGGGAGAACGGGAATCTGCAACGATGATTCTATAATAAGGAGCCTTCTTCTGTCCCATTCTTCTTAATCTGATTTTAACTGCCATTTCTTTTCACCTCCGCGTGATGCTTAAAATTTTATCTATGATAAGGAAATCTGAGTTCCGTACCATTCTTTTTTATACCATGTTCTTAATGGTAAATTCTAAAAAGGAAATCTTCCTTTGCCTCCCATTCCCGGGAAACCGCCGAAGCCCTTTCTCTTGCCGCATCCGGCAAACTGCTTCATCAGCTTCTGGCTCTGTTCAAACTGTTTGATAAAGCGGTTTACCACCGCGATATCCACACCTGCACCCTTCGCAATACGGAACTTGCGCTGCGGGTTTAAGAGCTTGGGATTTCTCCTTTCGGCAGGTGTCATGGAAAGCACAATGGCTTCCATATGGGCAAGCTGCTTTTCGTCCACCATGGACTCGATATCGCCTGCTTTTCCTCCCATACCCGGCATCATACCGAGGATTGCGGAAAGACCGCCCATCTTTTTCATCTGCTTCATGCTCTCTAAGTAGTCCTCAAAATCGAACTTACCCTTTTTCATGCGGCCGGCCATTTCTTTTTCCTTGTCCGCATCAATGTCAAGGTTTGCCTGTACCTTGTCAATCAGGGAAAGCACATCTCCCATGCCAAGGATTCGGCTTGCCATTCTGTCGGGATAAAACTGCTCTAAATCGGAGAGCTTTTCGCCCATACCTACATATAAAATAGGCTTGCCTGTGACAGCCTTTACGGAAAGAGCCGCACCGCCTCTGGTATCACCGTCCATCTTGGAAAGGATAATACCGTCGACACCGACTTTTTCATCAAACTCCTTTGCCACATTGACGGCATCCTGTCCTGTCATGGCATCCACAACAAGCAGTGTCTGATGAACATCTATATTCTGTTTGATTTCCTGTAATTCTGCCATCATGCCTTCATCGATGTGAAGACGTCCGGCGGTATCCAGGATAACCACATTGTGTCCGTTTTTCTCTGCGTACTTAAGGGCTTCCTTTGCAATCTCCACAGGCTTGTGGTCCGTACCCATGGAAAAGACATCCACTTCCTGCTTCTTTCCGTTTATCTGCAGCTGTTCAATCGCTGCGGGACGGTAGATGTCGCAGGCAACCAGCAACGGTTTCTTGCCCTTTAATTTTAATTTACCGGCAATCTTTGCCGTGGTGGTGGTTTTACCGGCACCCTGAAGACCTGCCATCATAATGACGGTAATTGCCTTGCCGGGCTGCATCTTAATCTCCGTGGTCTCGGAGCCCATGAGGGCAACCATTTCCTCGTTTACGATTTTGATAACCATCTGTCCGGGATTTAAGCCGTTCAATACATCACTGCCTACGGCTCTTTCTTCCACGGATTTCACAAACTGCTTTACCACCCGGAAGTTTACATCCGCTTCCAGAAGCGCCATTTTGACTTCTTTTAAGGCGGTCTTGACATCCTCTTCCGTAAGTCTGCCCTTGCTTCGCAGATTTTTGAATACATTCTGCAATTTTTCGGTTAAACTTTCAAATGCCATACCTGGTTCCTTTCGGGTATCACTCTTTTAACAGCTTCTCACTCAAAGCTTCTATTTTTTTAATCTTCTCGGAAAGCGCCGATACCTCCGTGTCCGCCGGTAAGCTCTGCCTTGTTTCCTCGGCAAGACTTTTGATTTCACGGACGGTTTCTTTCGTCATCTGGAACTTTTCCAAAAGATGCAGTTTACTTTCATAGTCGCAAAGGATTTTGTCGCAGCGTCTGATAAGGTCATGCACGCCCTGTCTGCTGATGCCCTCCTGCTCGGCTATCTCGCCAAGGGAAAGGTCTCCGTACACGGCATCCTCATAAATCTTCTGCTGATGCGATGTCAGAAGGTCACCGTAAAAATCATACAAAAGGCCTTTTTCAAAAATCTTATCCATAGAAGGCACGCCCTTTCGGTTTTCCTGTTGTCACCTTTGCCATGATACAATATCCCGCCACAGGTGTCAAGTATTTTTTCTTTACACCCCTGTTTTTTTTTGAAAAACTATTTTTTTCTATAGATTCTACTGCATACGGCTTCCCCATTACAGCTTTTCGCTGAAATAGCTCTTGTAACCCTCTCCGTAAATTTCCGAAGCGCTGCTCACAATCATAAAGGTATTGGGGTCTTCCTCTTTTACGATTTCTTCCGCTCTCGGCGCTATCTGTTTTTTAGTGACGCACATAATGACCTTCTTTTCCCTGCCGCTGTAAGCGCCCTGTCCTTCCATGTAGGTTACGCCGATATTGAGCTCGTCCAACAGCCTTGCCGCGATTTTTTCCGACTTGTCGCTGATAATGTAAATCAGCTTGGCGCCGTCCTTACCGTACAGCACCAGGTCAAGCAGCGTGGAGGTCACAAATACTTCCATGGCGGAATAAAAGGCTCTGTCAATATCCTGGAAAACAAAGGCGGATGCCAGCACCACCAAAAAGTCCATAATGAGGAACAGAGAGCCTGTCTTCATGTATGGGAATTTCAATTTACAGAGCTTTACCACAATGTCCATGCCGCCCGTAGTGGCGCCTGCCTTGAACACACCGCCCATGCCGATTGCCGTCAGCATGCCGCCGGCGATGGTTGCCACCAGTACGTCATTCGTAAGCGGGCTTCCGTAACGGCTGAGCAGATCCGTAAACACAGAAATAATGGTGGTGCAGTAAACGGTTGACATTAAAAACTTAAACCCGAATTTCCACATACCGATTAGCAGAATGGGAATATTGATAACAAAGAACCAGATACCGGTGCTGCCTCCTATCGCCTTATTTAAGATAATGGCGATACCGGTTACACCGCCGGAAGCAATGTTGTTCGGCTCCACAAACAGACTGATGCCCACGGCATAACAGAAGCATGCCAGTGTCATAAGTGCGTAGCCCAGAACTTTTTTGCCGATTTTTTTCTTATCCATATTTTTTCTCCTTTATACGAATTCCATGGATTGCCCGCTGCAACCCTTCCGTTTTACCATAGGACAGAAAATCCGCATATATAGTATATGCGGATTTTATCAGTGTACTAACACATCTTTTGATTTTATAAGCATTCCTTCCACCCGGAAAGCTTTAGATAATGGGCTGAATCAGTTTCGGGCTGTAGCCTTCTTTTTCCAGCGCTGTAATAATCTGATGCTTGTGCTCGGTGCCGAAGGCTTCGAGGGTAATACGAAGCTCCACGGCTGCGCTTCTGTTGGTGGATACAAACTGGTTGTGCTCCAGCTTGATAACGTTGCCGTTTTCCTTTGCCACAATGCCCGCAACCTTGCAGAGCTCGCCCGGCTTGTCGGGAAGCAGGACGGAAACGGTAAAGATACGGTCCCTGAAAATCAGACCCTGCTGCACCACGGAGGACATGGTGATGATATCCATATTGCCTCCGCTTAATATCGGTACAATCTTTTTATTCTTCACATCTAAGTGCTTTAAGGCTGCCACGGTCAGAAGACCGGAGTTTTCTACTACCATCTTATGATTTTCCACCATATCAAGGAAGGCTACAATCAGCTCGTCATCTTCTACAGTAATGATGTCGTCCAGATTTTTCTTTATGTAAGGAAGCAGCTTGTCGCCGGGTGTCTTCACGGCTGTACCGTCTGCAATAGTGCTGACATGGGGCAGTGTCACTACCTTGCCTTCCTTTAAGGAGGCCTTCATGCAGGCTGCTCCTGCGGGTTCTACACCGATGACCTTAATCTTGGGATTTAAGAGCTTTGCCAGTGTGGAAACACCGGTTGCCAGTCCGCCGCCGCCGATGGGAACTAAAATATAGTCTACCAGAGGCTGTTCCTTGAAGATTTCCATGGCAATGGTACCCTGACCGGTTGCAACGGTTAAATCATTGAAGGGATGGATAAAGGTATATCCCTTTTCATCCGCCAGTTCGTATGCCTTAGCACATGCTTCGTCATACACATCGCCCCACAGAACCACTTCCGCGCCGTAGCTCTTGGTACGGTTTACTTTCATAAGAGGTGTGGTGGTCGGCATTACGATGGTTGCTTTCACGCCGTAGCATTTTGCGGCATAGGCAACGCCCTGTGCATGGTTGCCTGCGGAAGCGGTAATAACGCCCTTGCTTCTCTGCTCGTCACTTAAGGTACTCATGGCATAATAAGCGCCGCGCACCTTGTACGCTCCGGTAAACTGCATGTTTTCCGGCTTTAAGTAAATTTTGTTGCCGTAGCGTTCGCTTAAGAAATCGCTGTAAACCAGCTTGGTTTCGAGAGTCACCTTCTTTACAATTTCGGAGGCCTCCTCAAATCTCGGTAATGTAAGCATCTTCTCGTCCATATTTTCTCCTTTTCTCAAAACCTGCAAACTTTATGCCTGCACAATTTTCACACTTCTTTTTCTTCTTCGTCATCGTCTTTTCTGTCAAACAGCGCACTGACAAATGCATCCGCATCGAACTTCTGTAAATCGTCTATGGTTTCACCCACACCAATGTACTTTACCGGTACACTTAATTCGGACTGGATGGCTACCGCGATGCCGCCCTTTGCTGTACCGTCAAGCTTGGTCAGGATAATACCGGTCAGGTCTGCCACCTCACCGAACTCCCTCGCCTGCACCAGTGCGTTCTGTCCGGTGGTGCCGTCCAGGACAATAAAGTTTTCCCGGTAGGCATCGGGAAATTCCCTGTCAATGATGCGGTTCATCTTCTTTAATTCTTCCATCAGGTTCTTCTTGTTGTGAAGTCTGCCTGCGGTATCGATTAAAAGCACATCCGCCTTACGGGACTTGGCTGCCATACAGGCATCGTAAACCACGCTTGCGGGGTCGGAGCCCTCTGCGCCGCCGATAATGTCCACGTCCGCTCTGTCCGCCCATTCCTTAAGCTGATCCAGAGCCGCCGCGCGGAAGGTATCTGCCGCCGCAATCAGCACTCTCTTTCCCTGTGCCTTCAGTTTGCCGGCAAGCTTTCCCACGGAAGTGGTCTTTCCCACGCCGTTTACGCCGATCACCATGACTACGGACTGTCTGTTTTCAAACTCGTAGGCATTTTCTCCCACCTGCATCTGCTCGCGGATACTGTCCACCAATAGCTGTTTGCACTGGGAAGGCTCTTTGATATGCTGCTCTTTTACCTGCTGCTTCAGCCGCTCGATAATGGCGGTGGTGGCATTCACGCCGATGTCACCCATGATAAGAATTTCTTCCAGTTCTTCATAGAAATCCTCGTCTATGGAGGAAAATCCGTTAAAAACCGAGTCAATACCGTTTACAATATTGTCCCTGGTTTTTTTCAGCCCGATTTTCAGTTTGGCAAAAAATCCCATTTTTTCTTCACTCATAGTCGTATGCCTTCCTTTATATTTTCCTTATCTCCTCTGCTTAATTGTCCAAATCCTTATCAATCAGGTTGACGCTGACAAGGGCGGAAACCCCCTTCTCCTGCATGGTAATACCGTACAGGCGGTCCGCCTTTTCCATGGTTCCCCGTCGGTGTGTAATGACAATGAACTGTGTATTCTTGGTCAGCTTATGCAGGTACTTGGCAAATCTTCCGACATTGGACTCGTCCAGCGCCGCTTCGATTTCGTCTAAAAGGCAGAACGGTGAGGGCTTTAAGTTCTGGATGGCAAACAGTAGGGAAATCGCCGTCAGCGCCTTTTCGCCACCGGAGAGCTGCATCATGTTCTGCAGCTTCTTTCCGGGCGGCTGGGCAATGATACGGATGCCCGCTTCCAGAATATCCTCGTCCTCCATCAGCTCCAGAGTACCTCTGCCGCCTCCGAAAAGCTCCTTGAATACTTTGTCAAATTCCTTGTTAATCTCCGCAAATTTCTCCTGGAACTGCTTTCTCATGGCGCTGTCCAGCTCTGTGATGATGCCCTCCAGTGTCTTTTCCGCCTCGATTAAATCGTCGTGCTGGGTCTTTAAGAAGGTGTAACGCTCCATTAAGTTCTTGTAGTCCTCAATGGCGTTGACATTGACGTCACCCAGCTTTTTAATCTGGTCCTTGATGGCGGAAATTTCTTTTTTCATGGAGCCTAAATCCGTAAGCTCCTCTTTCCGCAAGGACGCCGCATCGGAAAGGGTCAGCTCATATTCATCCCACATATAGTTGATCTGGGTTTCCATGGCCTCTTCCATTTTTTCCTTCTGGGCATTCAGACGGTAGACCTCTTTATCCAGTCTGGTCATCTGCCGGGACAGTTCTTCCCGCTCTGTAAAGAAGTTCTTCTGCTTGGCGCTCAGTTCTTCTTTCTTTGCTATATTTTCCGTCAGTTCCTTCTGGGACTTGTCCTGGGAAGTATGGGAAGCCTCAATGGTTTTTTCAATTTCGGCAATGTGCTCCTTCTTTTCCTTAAGGCTTTCTTCGTTACCGGCAATGCCGTCTTCAATTTCGGAAAGCTCTCCCTTAAGGTTTTCGATTTCGGCGTTGATACGGTCCACATTCTGCTGGTGGAAGCCCTGTGTCTGCAGCATTTTTTCCACCTTAAGCTCCCATTCGGAAACCTTGGCTGAGCTTTCTGTTTCCAGAAGTCTCTTTTCCTCTAATTCCTTCTGGAATTCGGAAATGCCTGCCTCTACGGATTTCTCCATTTCCTCGGAACCGGTCAGCTCTTTCTGGATTTCTTCCTTGCCCTGCTTGATTTCCAGCACCTGCTTTTCCATTTCCTTTAATTCTTCCATTAAGGAACGGGAGCCTGCTTCCGCTTCTTCCATGCGCTCCTCGGCGCTTTCCACGGAAAGTCTTGCCGTATTCTGTTCGATAAACTTGCGCTGGATGTCGGCTTTCAGGGCTTCCAATTCCATACGCATGGTATTTCTCTTCTGTTTGGTTTCTTCGATATCCTTCTGGATGGTCTCAACGCTTGAAAGAAGGTCTTTGATTTTCTTCTCCAAGTCCTCCATTTCTCTTCTTCGACCGAGAAGGTTGCTGTTGTTCTTGAAAGCACCGCCGCTGATGGCGCCGCCGGGTACCAAAAGCTCACCCTCAATGGTAACCATACGGATGCCGTAGTCGAACTTACGGGCAATTTTCACGGCATTGTCCACGTTGTCCACTACCACAATTCTGCCGAGCATGGCTTTCGCCACATCCTTGTAACGGGTTTCCGTCCTGACCAGCTCGTCCGCCATACCCACAACACCCTTTTCTTTCAGGGCTTCCGGGTTTTTAAATTCCTGAGGATTTTTAATGCTTGTCAGGGGAAGGAAGGTAGCTCGTCCCAGACGGTTCTTCTTTAAGAAACCAATCATCTTTTTGGCGGTTTCCTCGTCATCCGTTACGATGTTCTGGATATTGCCGCCAAGTGCGGTTTCAATCGCCGTTTCGTATTTTTTATCTACTTTAATAATATCCGCAACAACACCGATAATACCCTTGTTGTCGTTTTTCTGCTCCATGACCTTTTTAACGCTGCCGCCGTAGCCTTCATAGCGTTCCGTCAGATTGGACAGCGCTTCCAGCCTGGATTTCTCCTGATGGTACTGCTCCTGGGTTTCCCGCAGCTTCACATCCTTCCCCGTAAGCTCTCCCCTGATTTTCTGGATGTCCGCTTCGTCCTTTTCCGCCTTTTCCTTCATTTCCTTCAAGGCATCGGAAACTGCCGTAAACTGTTCTTTCAGCTTTTTAATGTTTTCTTCCCTGTCCTCTTCGTCGGACTTTGCTTTGAGAATCCGGGAGTTCAGCTCTGCTTTCCTTATAGCTACCTGCTCTAACATGGTGTCAAAGCGTCCGATTTTAGACTTGATGGTCGCTCTCTGGTTTAGTTCGTCGATGATGGTGTTCTTGCCGGCTTCAATGCTGTCGTTTAATTCCTGGATGCGGTTCTGTAAGCTCTCCAAGCTTATCTTTACCTCATCCCTTGTAGCGGTAAGCTCCGTTACCTGTTCATCGATTTCCGCTTTTTTTGCAAGGATTTCCTGTTTTTCGGTATCTTTCTGCGCAATCTGGCTGTTTAAGTTTACTTTTCTTGTCTGTAAATGGGCGGCATTGTCCGTAGCGGAATGTATCTGCTCCTTTAAGACATTGATTTCGCCCTCTAACTTGCCGCGCAGCACACTGGTGTCCGTCAGATTGTTCCGGGCTTCCTCGATTTCCTTTTCCAGTGTTTCTATCCGGCTCTGTATTGCCTCGTACTCCTGCCTGATGCCCTCGTACTTCTCGGAAGTCTCCTCATAATCTTTGGATGCAATGTCGTACTTTCCCTGCACATCGGCAAGCTGTGTCTTTACCTGCTCGCTTTCCAAAAGGAAGGTATTGGCATCCAGTACCTTTAATTCTTCCTTTTTCTTTAAGTAAATTTTCGCCGTCTCGGACTGCTTTTCCAGCGGCTTTACCTGCTTTTCCAGTTCGGAAAGAATGTCGTTTACACGGACTAAATTTGCCTTTTCGTCCTCTAACTTCTTCTGGGCGGCAAACTTTCTTCTCTTGAACTTTACAATACCCGCCGCTTCGTCAAAAAGCTCACGTCTTTCCTCCGGTTTACCGGAAAGGATTTTATCAATCTGACCCTGTCCGATAATGGAATAGCCTTCCTTACCGATACCGGTATCGTAAAAGAGTTCATTGACGTCCTTTAACCGGCAGGCTGCGCCATTAATCAGGTATTCGCTTTCACCGGAGCGGTAAATACGTCTTGCCACCGTTACCTCGTCAAAATCAATGGCAAGCTGGTGGTCGGAATTGTCCAGGGTGATTGCCACATACGCATAGCTTAAGGGCTTCCTGGCTTCCGTGCCGGAGAATATGACATCCTGCATGGAGGAACCGCGGAGCTGCTTGATGCGCTGCTCACCCAGAACCCATCTGACCGCATCGGCAACGTTGCTTTTACCACTGCCGTTCGGTCCTACAATGCCGGTGATACCGTTGTGAAACTGAAATGTAATTTTATTTGCAAACGATTTAAATCCGTATACTTCTATGCTTTTTAAGTACATGCCCCTATCCTCTTTTGCCCGGTTTTCTGAAACCAAGCAACGCTTCATAAGCAGCCTGCTGTTCGGCTGCCTTCTTGGTACGGCCTTTTCCCCTGCCGAGTACCTTGTCCTCCATTACCACTTCCACCAGGAATACCTTGTCGTGCTCGGGACCGGACTCTTCCACAAGCCGGTAATGAAATTCTTTTTTGAGATTTTGCTGCATATATTCCTGTAAATTGGTCTTGGAGTCTAAGAAAAGCTGTTTGTTCTCCAAATCGGAAAGAATAAAGCGGTGTATGTAGGTTCTGGCGGGCTCCATGCCGCCGTCTAAGTAAATGGCGCCGATCACAGCTTCCATCACGTCAGAAACAATGGAGTCTCGGTATCTGCCTCCGGTCGATTCCTCTCCTTTTCCAAGCTGGATGTAGCCATCCAGAGTCAGGTCCTTGGCGCAATATGCCAGCGCCGGCTCACAGACCATGGATGCCCTCAGCTTGGTAAGCTGTCCTTCCGGCATCTCCGGGTGCGTTTGAAACAAAAAATCACTGGAAACAAGCTCCAATACGGCATCTCCCAAGAATTCCAGTCTTTCGTAATGTTTCTGTCTGTTAATCTTCTGCTCATTGGCAAAGGAGCTATGTGTAACTGCCTGTTTCAAAAGCGCCCTGTTTTGAAAGGTATATCCTATTTTTTTCTCTAATTCCTGATAATCACTTTCTTTTAGCATGAAAAATCCTTTCATAAAAAGCGCCTGCTATTTGCAGACGCTTTTCTTTTCTGTGAAAAATCCGCAGTTTAATTGTTTACTGTACTCTTAATCATATCAACAGCTTCTTCCACTGTGGTAATCTTTTCTGCCTTTTCGGGAGCTACTTCAATGTCAAACTCTTCTTCGATGCCCATGATAATCTGGTAAACATCCAGGGAGTCTGCTCCCAAATCATCCATGAAGGTAGATTCCGGTGTGATTTCTTCCGGATCCACGTTCAGCACTTCCGCAATTATTTTTTTCAGTTTTTCAAATTCCATAATCTGTTCCTTCTTTCTTAATCTTCTAAGGTTATTTTTTCCTTGATTTTCTCATTGATTCTCTGCTCCTTGAATGTAACGCACTGCAGAACAGAATTTTTCACTTCCACTGCCTTGGAACTGCCATGGGTCTTTACTACCAGGCCCTTTAAGCCGAGCATGGGGGCTCCGCCGTATTCATCCAGACTGAAAGCTTTCAGGGTTTCCTTCAGGGCGGGCTTTACCAAAAGCGCACCGATTTTGCTGCGAAGAGAGGTCATCATGCCTTCCTTCACTTTTTTAAGCATAACCGCTCCGACACCTTCGTACATCTTTAAGATAACATTCCCCACAAATGCTTCGCAGACTACTACATCCGCTGCACCTGCCGGAATATCTCTGGCTTCCACGCTACCGATAAAGTTGATATCGGGACAGTTTTTCAGAAGCGGGAAGGTTTCCTTTACCAGGGCATTGCCCTTTTCCTCTTCTGCACCGATGTTGACGATACCGACCCTGGGATTTTTGATACCCACTACATTTTCCATGTAGACGGAACCCATTTTTGCAAACTGCACCAGATGGGAAGGTCTGGCATCCACGTTGGCGCCGCAGTCAATCAGCAGTGCCGCACCGTTTGCCGTCGGAATGAGCGGTGCCATAGGGGGTCTTTCCACACCCTTTAACCTGCCCACAATAATCTGTCCGCCAACTAAAACGGCTCCCGAAGAACCTGCAGAAACAAATGCATCACAGGTACCGTCTTTTACCAGATGCATACCCTTTACAATAGAGGAGTCCTTTTTCGTACGGATCGCCATAACGGGCGGCTCTGCCGTCTCAATGACCTCTTCCGTATGCACTACCTCCACACGGTCTGCATCGTAAGTGTATTTGGCAAGTTCCTGTTCTATTACCTCCTTGCGGCCAAGAAGGAAAAGTTTAATTTTCTTCTCTTCATTTAAGGCTTCTATTGCACCTTTGACGATTTCTACGGGGGCGTTGTCACCACCCATGGCATCTACTGCCACATTTACTGTCTCAGCCATTTTGCCTTTTCCTTTCTTCTGTTTGTTTCACAGGCTATTACCCTTTTTTACTATACTAAACGCATATGTAAAAATCAAGTAGAAAAACCATTTCCCCGCCTGCGGATTTTTCACTTCTCCTATGCCACTCCGAGCAGCCATGCAATTCCGTACAGGATAAGCAGATGCACGGGGTAAAAGGCATAAAAGAAATATTTCATTTTCATGCCTCTTTTCCCGTTGTAAAAATAAATAGGAAGAAACGCAAGCGGCGCCGTGATTTCCCACATAAATACCGCGGCACCCGCCAGCACCTGCATTTTTCTGTTGTACCGGAAAATGTATAAAAGCATGATACACACGACGCCGAGACCGCCGTAATCGGTGTGCATCACATCGGCAAGCACATAGCCCGCCAGCAGAACCACCGCCTCGCAGAGGATCCTTAAGGGCTTTGCCGCAATTTTTTCTTCCGCTGTCTGAAAGGCAATCATGACAAGAAGACCGATAAGCAGGGTAAAGAAGATGTTCTGATACCCCATAAACAGCCATTCTCCCTGAAATGCCAGGTCAAACGGTATTTCCGAAACCAAAGCAAAAAGCGCCAGTCTGCCGGCATATTTCCACACATTTTTCGTATGTAAAAAGCCTTCCACCAAAAGGAAACAGAAAATGGGGAATGCCAGTCTTCCGATCCCCCGCAAAACCATATCCGTCTGATACAGAGGATTTGCCGCCGACACTTCCCCGTATTTTCCGCTGATGAGCATTTTTTCCAAAACAGCGGCACCCGTATGGTCAATGAGCATCGTCACAATGGCTATCCACTTTAAGGTACTCCCCGTCAGTCCCTTTTCATTCATCTTTATTATACCTTTCCTTCCATGATTCCCGGTATTTTTGCCGGATTACGGTCTGTTTTTGTCAATATGAAAAAAGGACTTCCCTTTTTAGGAAAGTCCCTGGCATTTCAAATTAGTCCTGTGCAATGATTTCTTTCTTATTGTAAGAACCACAAGCCTTGCATACTCTGTGAGGCATCATTAATGCGCCGCATTTGCTGCATTTTACTAATGTAGGAGCACTCATTTTCCAGTTTGCTCTTCTCTTATCTCTTCTACCTTTGGAAGATTTATTCTTAGGACAAATAGACATCGTTACACCTCCTTATTTGCTTTAAAGATATCTTGTAATACCGCCATGCGGGGATCCGGCACGAATGTATCGCATCCACATTCCCCTTCATTCAGGTCTTTGCCACACTTCATACAAATTCCTTTGCAATCCGGCTTACAAAGTACCTTTTCAGGCTGGTTCATTAAAAGCTCGTTGTATACCAGTACATCTACGTTAAGCTGATAGCCTTCCATTACATCGAAATCGCCATCATCCTCTAATTTGTCATCTCTCACATCCGGTGAAGCAACCGTTCTTTCAAAATCAATCGTAATGGGAACTCTGACTTCCTTAAGACATCTGTCGCAGCTCATCAGTTGGGTTAAGACTGCATGACCTTTTATCAGTGCCTTGCCCATTCCCTCATTGGTAATGGTAAGCTCTAACGGGCTCTGCTCCACAATGGGAAACACACCCATACGGCTTTTGAACTCTTTCAGCTCCATTGCAACGGATTCTTTCCGAACCCTGCCCTCGTTTGTAAATACATCTGTCAAATTAAGTAACATAGCCTGCTCCCGGCGAAAGCGCATCTGATGACACTCTTTCGTTTTCACACACTTGTATAGTATAACTTCGGACACACACTTTGTCAACCAAAATTTTCATTTTTTGTGACAGTTTATTTAGTAAGTTTATAGGTCTCTCTTGCAATGGCAAGCTCTTCGTTAGTGGGAATGACCATAACCGTAGTCCTGCTGTCCGGTGTGGTAATGGCAATGTCCTCGCCCCTCTTGGCATTAGCTTCTTCATCGAGGGTAATACCCAGATAGCCTAAATACTGGTTGCAGATGATGGTACGCAGGAAGGAAGCATTTTCACCCACGCCTGCTGTAAAACAGATAACATCCACACCGTTCATGGCTGCCACATAAGCGCCAATATACTTGGCGGTGCGGTATGCAAAAGCATCCACTGCCACAACTGCCCTGTCGTTGCCCTCTTCATAGCCGGCTTCCAGATCTCTGAAATCGGAAGAAAGGTAATCGGACATGCCGAGCAGACCGGACTTCTTATTTAAAAGAGTCATGATTTCGTCAATGCTCTTGCCCTCTTTGTGCGCAATGTATTCGATAATGGCGGGGTCAATGTCACCGGAACGGGTACCCATAATCAGACCTTCCAGCGGGGTAAGTCCCATGGACGTGTCCACGCATTTGCCGTGGTCCACTGCGGATACACTGGCGCCATTTCCTAAATGGCACACAATAATCTTTAAGTCATCGTAATTTTTGCCAAGCACCTCCGCCGCTTTTTTGCTGACATAGGAATGGCTGGTTCCGTGGAAACCGTATCTTCTTATTTTATATTTTTCATAATAAGAAATGGGCAGTCCGTAAAGGAATGCCTTCTTGGGCATGGTCTGATGGAATGCGGTATCGAATACGGCTACCATCGGAGTGTCCGGCATCAGCTTCTTTACGGCTTCAATACCGATTAAGTTTGCCGGATTGTGAAGAGGCGCCAAGTCGTTGCATTCGGCAATGGCTTTCAGCACTTCGTCATCAATAATCGTTGCCTCGGAGAATTTCTCGCCGCCATGCACAATGCGGTGTCCCACTGCTCCGATTTCACTCAGATCCTTTACCACGCCCGTCTTTTCGTTGGTCAGCGCCGCAAGCACCAGACGGATGGCATCGGTATGGTCTTTCATGGGAGAAACGGTCACCTCCTTGGTGCCGCCTGCCGGTGTATAACAAATCTGGCTTCCCTCGATGCCTATTCTTTCACAGATACCTTTTGCAATCAGCTTCTCACTCTGTGCCTCAATGAGCTGGAATTTCAGAGAAGAGCTGCCGCAGTTGATAACAAGTACGTTCATATTTCCTCACCTTCTGCCTTTTGGGCTTATACAAGCTGAGCCTGTACGGCTGTCAGCGCAACTACACCTACTATATCCTCCCAGGAGCATCCTCTGGAAAGGTCGTTTACGGGCTTGGCAATTCCCTGCAGCATGGGGCCGTAGGCATCCGCTCCGCCCAGTCTCTGTACTAATTTATAGCCGATATTGCCGGCATCCAGATTGGGGAATATCATGACATTGGCTTTACCGCCTACCACACTTCCGGGAGCCTTTAGCTTGGCAACACTGGGAACCAGCGCCGCATCGGGCTGCAGTTCACCGTCAATCACAAGATGCGGGTATTTTTCCCTGGCAATCTTCGTGGCTTCCACTACTTTATCTACCAGCGGATGCTTGGCGCTTCCCTTGGTGGAATGGGAAAGCATGGCGATCACGGGCTTCGGACCGATAAGGGACTTGAAGCTACGAGAGGAAGTGTCGGCAATGGCTGCCAGCTCTTCCGGGGTCGGATCCTGGTTCAGACCACAGTCTGCGAACAGGAACGTACCGTTTTCTCCTAAATTCTTCATCTGGGTATCCATGATAAAGAAAGCGGATACTAATTTCACACCGGGTGCGGTTTTCAATATCTGCAGTGCAGGGCGCAGGGTGTCGGCTGTAGAATGGCAGGCGCCTGCCACCATGCCGTCCGCATCGTTGTTCTTTACCATTACAATACCGAAAGTCAGATAATCGGAAAGCAGGATTTCCCTTGCTTTTTCCGGTGTCATGCCCTTTGCCTTTCTGGTTTCGTACAAAACGTTGATGTATTCGTCTAATTTTTCGGTTTTCTGGGGATTAATAATCTTAAGTCCCGTCAGGTCAACCTCCAGCCATCCGGCACCGTCCATGATTTTTTCTTCGTCACCGATCATGATGATGTCCGCTATTTTTTCTTCCAATATTTTGGCTGCCGCAATCAGGGTTCTCTTGTCGTTGGATTCCGGCAGGACAATGGTTTTTTTATCTACTTTTGCTCTGTCTTTAATGAGATCTATGTATGACATATTGTTCTCCTTTCCCACTATGCAAACAATCTAATCTATATTATACTAAATACAGTTTTTTCATACAAGCATAAAAGTACGTTTTCTTGTATGTTTTCCGATACAAATTATTCATTCCGAAGGAGCGTATCCCATGAAAACCGTAGGTATCATTGCCGAGTACAATCCCTTTCACAACGGGCATCTTTACCAACTGAAAAAAGCCAAGGAAATCACCGGTGCGGACTTTGCCGTGGTGGTCATGAGCGGCGATTTTACCCAGCGCGGCACCCCCGCCGTCTTTGACAAATACACCCGTTGCCGCCTGTCCCTGCTTGCCGGCGCCGACCTTTGCATCGAGCTGCCTGTGGTTTACGCCACCGCCAGTGCGGAGCTTTTTGCCAAAGGGGCGGTATCCCTGCTTTCCGCCCTCGGTGTGGACGCCCTGTGCTTCGGCAGCGAATGCGGGGAAATTGCGCCCTTACGGGAAATTGCATCCCTGCTCTTTGCGGAGCCGCCCGCTTACAAGGAAGCCTTGAACAAGGCCCTGAAGGAAGGGCTTTCCTTCCCCTCCGCCCGCGCAGTTGCAGTGCGAAAGTGTGCACATGCCGGCAGTCTTCCCGGTGCGGATGTGACTGCATTCAACAATCTGCCTTCTGCCGGCAGTCTTTCCGGCATGGATGCGGCTGCTTCCGGCAGTCTTTCCGGCGTGGATGCGGCTGCTTCCGACATTCTCGGCTCTCCCAACAATATTCTGGGTATAGAATACCTTAAAGCGCTGCTTGCATTAGAGAAAAATGGACAACACGCGCCGTTTCCCTATACCATTAAGCGCGAAGGAGACGGCTATCTGTCCCATACCTTATCCGAGGAATCCTTCTGTTCCGCCATGGCTCTCCGTAAGGGCATTGCGGAAGGAAATCCCGACTTGCTCCGCTATGTACCGGAAAGCATCCGGCAGGAATTTTCCGATACCTGTCAAACGAAAAGTGCCCTGTGTGCGGATGATTTTTCCGGCATGCTTTTTTACAAGCTGCTTTCCGAAAAGGATGCCGGCTACGATTCTTATCTTGATGTTTCTTCCGATTTATCCGATAAGATACGGAAAAATCTCGGCACCTTTACCACCTTTTCCGCTTTCTGCGAAAACAGCTTAAAAAGCAAGGATATTACCCTGACAAGAGTGTACCGTTCCCTGCTTCACATTCTGCTTTCCATAAAAAAAGAAGACCTTCCCGCTGCGACGCCCTATGCCCGCATTTTAGGCTTCCGGGAAGCCTCCTTTGAAGTGTTTGGCTGTCTTTCCAAGGAAAATATTCCGCTGCTGTCCCGCTTAAAGGACGCATCTTCCCTTTTGTCCCCCGAGGCTTTTTCCTGCCTTTCCAAGGACATCTTTGCCGCCCAACTTTACGAACATGTACGCATGCAGCACATGCTGCACAAGCTACACATGCAAAAGGACGACTGCCCCTTTGTGTCGGAGTACAGCCGCCCTGTCATTCGGATTTCCCAATGACTTATGTCATTTATGACTTTTGTCATTTATGTCAAATGTCATTTCTTATGTATTTCGTTTTTAGTTCTTAAAGCTATGTATCGGAGCCGGTATTCTGCCGGTTCTGCTTACAAAGGCTTCACAGGAGAACGGATTGACCGGCATAACCGGTGCGTAACCAAGTAGTCCGCCGAACTCTACCTTTTCTCCCACTCCCTTGCCGATAACGGGAATAACTCTCACTGCCGTGGTCTTCTGGTTTACCATACCGATAGCCATTTCATCCGCAATGATGCCGGAAATGGTGCTTTCGCTGGTGTCTCCGGGAATGGCAATCATATCAAGTCCTACGGAGCAGACACATGTCATGGCTTCCAGCTTTTCAATGGTAAGGGCCCCTGCCACAACGGCATCAATCATACCCTGGTCTTCGCTGACCGGAATAAACGCGCCGGACAAGCCACCCACGTAGGAGGATGCCATAACGCCGCCCTTTTTCACCTGGTCGTTTAAGAGCGCCAGTGCTGCGGTGGTACCGGGAGCGCCTGCATATTCCAGACCGATTTCACATAAAATATCCGCTACGCTGTCGCCGATAGCCGGTGTGGGTGCCAGTGACAAATCCACAATACCGAAGGGTACGTTCAACATACGGGAGGCTTCTTTGGCAACAAGCTGTCCCACACGGGTAACCTTGAACGCCGTCTTTTTAATGGTCTCGCAAAGCACTTCAAAGCTTTCACCTCTTACCTTTTCCAGAGCAGTCTTTACTACACCGGGACCGCTGACACCTACGTTAATAATCTTGTCTGCTTCCGTAACGCCGTGGAATGCGCCTGCCATAAACGGATTGTCATCCGGTGCATTACAGAATACCACTAACTTGGCACAGCCTAAGGAGTCGTCCTCTTTGGTGTACTCCGCCGTCTGTTTAATCATCTGACCCATCAGGCGAACCGCATCCATGTTGATACCGGTCTTGGTGGAACCTAAGTTTACGGAGCTGCACACTCTTTCCGTTGTGGAAAGTGCCAAAGGAATGGAACGGATAAGCAGTTCATCCGCCGGTGTCATACACTTGCTTACCAGTGCGGAATAGCCGCCGATAAAGTTTACGCCCACTTCGTGTGCTACCTTATCCAAAGTCTTTGCAATGCTTGCAAAATCTTCAATTGTCTTGCAGGCTGCTGCGCCTATTAGGGCAATGGGGGTAACGGAAATTCTCTTGTTGACAATGGGAATTCCGAACTCACCGGAAATTTCTTCGCCGGTCTTTACCAGATCCTTGGCTGCTTCGTAAATCTTTTTATAAATCTTGTCGTTTAAGGCATTCAAATCGGAATCAATACAATCAAGAAGGCTGATACCTAAGGTAATGGTTCTCACATCCAGATTTTCCTTCTCAATCATATTATTGGTTTCTACTACTTCTGATATGTTAATCATGGCTGTCTCCTTCGGTAAGCTTATACTCTGTGCATCATGTCAAAAATTTCTTCCTTCTGGCATTTGATGATAACGCCGATGCCCTCTCCTAATTTTTCTAATTCATCCGCCATATCTCCGTGGGATTTTGTGCTTTCCGCCGTATCAACTATCATCATCATATTAAAATATCCCTGAACGATGGTCTGGGAGATATCCAGAATGTTAATTTTGTTTTCTGCCAGATAGGTGCAGACCTTTGCAATAATTCCTACCGTATCTTTTCCTACTACTGTAATGATTGTCTTTTTCATCGAGTAAATCCCTTTCTGTCCGCTTATGGGGACCCAAATATGTCTTAAATTATAGTACATGGTCCTTTTTATTGCAAGGACAAAGCAATGAAATTATAGCATAAACGGCATGAAACAAGGCACATAATACGCTGAAGACCCCTATGGTGATAAAAGGATACAACAGATATTCTATTCCGTTCAGGCATAAGAAATAGCATCGTTTTCTCGTCTGCTCTATAAAAAACGTTTCGTTTTCCAAGGCATTCCAGATAATCCATCCCGTGGCGGCGCCCGTTAACAGGTAGCCTGCAAAAAAGCACAGAATATTTTTCCAGCCCGGCTTCTTTTTTATGTAATACACGATATAGGCTACTATCATACAAAGCAAAACAACAAGGCTACCGTTTATACCCAGGAAGGAATCCACATCCAGAACAAATTCATCGATGGCATCCGCCAGAATAATAAACAGCCATATAACAATTCCCGCTACCAGACCTTTCCCAAAAGAACGTGATTTTTTCATGTGAGGTCTCCTTTCCTTTTTGCCTCCTGTCCGTAAAACTTTTAGAAGCATTTTCTGCTTTTTTCGCTTTTTGCATCTTGTCCAATAATATATTTTAAAGCAAATTTTATTTTCATATAGATTTGCTGCTCCGGCATTAACATATTTTAAAGCAAATCTTTCATATTTCTTCTCATGCTTCTATTTTTTTGCAGCAAATTCTTAAAATTATCTAATTTGCTTCTCCTACACCAATTTACTTTAAAGCAATTTTCACTGTTTCTTTTATTTGCTTCTTCTGTTCTCATTTTATTGGAAGCAATTTGTCAATTTTTTTCTTTTTGCTTCCCCTAAAGTTCTTCTTCCACCTTTTCTATCAGTGCATTGAACTTTTTATAATGCAGCGGCGAGATATTGTGTGCTGCCTTCTTCCAAATTATAAATATATCACTCTTTTTTAGGCAGCAGAATCTCTATCAGATGCTTATCCAGCATCAGTGTGCGGTTCCAGGGATTTAAGATGACGCCCTGAATGTCCGGCACTGTAAGTGCCGCCTGAAACAGCTTGCCCATGTCCGTCAGAAAGGTGGATTTCACGCTGTCCGCACCTTTCAGTTCTTCTTCAAAGCCGGTAAATGCGGTCCACCAGCCCTCCCCGTCCGAGGTTTTTACCACTCTTACATTCATTTGCGTCTGGGTCAGGGACGGCTCAACCGCCACGATAAACTGTCCGCCTTCCTGCACCCGGTGCCGTATCACGGTAAGCGTATGGGCAAGCTGCTCCGGTGTTGCCTCTCTTTGCAACGCTGCAATGGCTTCTTCTATTTTTTCATTGCCCTTAAGCCCTTCGTCCTGATATTTCTCTGCCATGATTTATCCTCCAAAATGCTCTTTCTGTTCTTTCATAACCCAGGCAAAGGCTTTCGCCGTCCTCATTTCCGGCTCCTTAAAATGATTTCCCGCATTCCATTCCAGTGTGCAGTCTGTTCCCTGCCCGGCAAGGTACGCATATGCCTTGCGGATGCAGTCGCCGACCGTGCACATAACCGGATTTTTCGTTTTTTCTTCCCTGTCTCCAAGGCTTAAGTACACCGCCTTGCTCCTGATTTCATGCTCTTTCATATAAGGAAGAAATCCCGGGAACCACATGGATGGAGAAGCTGCAGCGGTTCCTGCAAACACTCCGGTCTGATACGATGCCCACAGGGCAAAAAATCCTGCAAGGGAATATCCGCCGATGTAATATTTCCGTTCTTTATCCAGGCATAGCTGTAAAATCACATCCAGTGTATGCGCAGCCCCGTCACCAAACGCTTCGTTTCCGAAAACCGCCGGTGCCTGCCAGGGTGACAAATCGGCATTCCAGTTATCCACTTTTACCGCAAACAATCCGAAATCCATTTTTGTCAACCGCTTAATGGCTACTGCTTCCTCTTCCATCAGATTGATGTCATGGTCGCCCACCGGCTGAATTAAGATGACGGATGCTTCTTCCTTTCCATACTTGTATACCGTCATTGTTATTTCCTTTACCCAATATATGACCTGTTTGTATTACAAAAAATGTTACTGGCAGTAAAATCCTATATATCCATTTTCTTTTGAAACCAGAATTCCCCACATCCGTTCATGATTCCAGTCATTATTATTGTAAAGCTCATAATCCACTGCTGTTTCATCGAATTCACCCAGATAATTGTCAAATACCTTTTTATCATAGGACTCCTCCGACCGGTTTCTCACATGTGCTTCTTCCTTGTACTTAGCCACAATCGAATTTATGTATTCTTCCGATGCCTTGAATCCCAGAAATTCATAACCGCTTCCCTGCATCATTGACGGACATACCACCCACGTTACATCCGTTGCTTCCTCCGGTATCGCATCCGGAAAAAAGAAATATGCCTCCCTGTATTCTTCCTTTAATTTCTTAATATCGGATTTGTATTCATAAAGCATATGCCGTGGAAATAAAGGTGCAAAGAAGGCACCTACATAATAAACCATACAGGATCCCAAAAGTGCCGCAATGAGTATCTTTCCCCCGGAAGGAACCTTATCCTGCTGTTTCCCTTTGTTTTTCCAATAAATACACATAGCTGTCATCAGCACCATAAACAATGCGGTCACAATATTCTGAAAACGCGGATGCCGAATACTGAAAATGCCAAGCAGCATGGTCGCTACCCCAAATATCCACACATATACATTCAATACTTTTATTTTTTTCAATTCCCCTGTTCCTCCCCAAATTGTTTTTTTAATAAATAGGTAACAAAATCAAAACAAATCCAGCATATTGTCCAGATAGATGCTTTCCCTGACATGTATCCGGTACTCTGGTCTGGTCAGGTAATACAGTAAAAATTCCAGTACCAGTGCACTGCCCAGTCCCCTTCCCTCGATTTTAAATTGGGAAAAGCCCATGGGCAGATAAACGTTTGTAATATCCCCGGTGCCGATAAAGCCCGGATTTTCCATGGCTTTGGAGAAACGATACCCTTCTCCTGCATCCGGTGCACTGCAGTAATGTTCTGCATCTTCGCCAAGACTCTTGCGGCTGACCGTTTCGTAGCAGTTTTTTCTGTCTTTACAACCGAAAAAGCAGCATTCGTTGCAAAGGAATTCCACCTTGTCCTTTTGCTGCCCTGACAAATTGTCCCATTTATCAAATGCCTTATTCAGGCGGAAATCCGGCACCACATAACGGAATTCTTTTCTTTTCAGTTCTTCCGTAAGCTCTGAAAAATCCGTCAGCACTTTCGTAGTGGAGGACACCAGATACAGCCCCGGATAATGCTCCTGTAAATAGTCCGCCAGCAAATCGGAATGCACAATGACACCGTTTGCCGGCTCCCTGCTTTCCCCGAACATGGTGCAAAGCTCATTGCATTTTTTATCCGAAAGGTGCTCCTTTTGAAGCAAAGAATTGCTGAAGGTCAGCCGGGCGGAAATCCCATATTCCCGCATCAGAGCAAGCACCTCTTCGGGACGGTTATCGCCAAAACCGACCCGTCCGCCGCCCCACAGACAATCCGCCGGTGCCCCGTATACGGAACCGATATCGCACCAGTCATAAAAATATTCCCGGTGTTCCCGGAACAGGGGCAAAAACAAACGGTACAACTCATAAAATTCAAACAGACCGGGAAGGTGGTAATACGCCGTATTCTTTTTTTCTGTATTCATCCTGCTTTCCCCCATCTCCGCCTCTTACCGGTGCACATACATTCTTGACCGCTCCGTATCTTACCGGTGTATATACATCCTCGTCTGCTCCGCTTCGCCGTCTCCCTGCACCATACATAGAAACTCCCAGCCGTATCTTTCGTAAAATCCGGTGTGATCCGTTATCAGATACACCGGCGAAATACCTTTGGCCCGCAAATCTTCCACCGCCATATGCAAAAGCCGCCCTGCAATTCCTCTTCCCCGGTAAGCTTCTTCCGTGTAGACCGCACATATATTGGGCGTAAGGTCTTTTCTGTCATGAAAATCATTGGCAATGACGCCAAGTCCCGCCACTATTTTTTCATTCTCCAGACACAGATACCAGCCGTATTCCGTTTCCTTTGAAAGATACGCCTCCATGCACTCCCGGTAAGCTTCCATAGGCACAAACCATTTGCTATGAAACCATTCTGACGCTTTTTCCGCAATCTCCGGCTTCTCCCGCAAGGTCACAAACTGTGGAAAACACATCTCATAATTGTTCAAAAAGCACATCTCCTTATCATAAATTTTTATCAGATAATTTCTTCTGCCTTTCTGTCAGTATGTCACAGATATGGCGAAAACGCAATATTTTCTAGTGTTGAAAGCATTACCTTATGTACCGGGGCTCGTTGCTATTCATTTTAAAATCCTCTTTTCTTCAGATCTGCCACAAGCTGCACATAAAATTCACGCACATCAAAACCCGGGATGTTTTCCCTGTTCAAATCTATCATATCCGCATGGGATATTCCTCTTTTCCCTTTCACCGTCAAAAACTGATATTGTTGTCCCCACCGGAAGGATTCCTCTCCCACAAGACCATCGTTTGGTCCGTCAAAGTGTTTTACAAGATGATAGGTAAAATTGAGCGGAAATCTACCGGATGTGGGCCGGTTCAGCTTAGAGCCCACGGACTGGTAATACAGATTGGGATTATCCTTTACTTCTTCATTCAACCTGGTGCAGTTTGTAAAGGTAAGGTCATGGACTGCAGCCAGAAAATTCGGGTTCTGATCTCCTAATTTTGCTGCACCGGTATTGTACAGATTTTCTACCGTATGCTGCTGTTTTTCCGGTATTTTCGTAAGCAGATAATCCGCAAACAGACACCCTCTGTGAGGAGTGTTGATTGTCGTAAGCGATGCCACACAGGGGGCAATATCCGTAAGGGCGATAGCTGTTCGCATATCCAGTCCTCCTTTGGAATGGGCTATTACGTTCACCTTTTCACAGCCGGTTTCTGTGACAATCTGATGAATGCGGGCTGCCAGCTCTTTTGCACTGTCCTTTACCGCCGCCGCACTGTTATGGTTTCCATAGTAAATCACAGCGCCGTTTGCCTGCAGTTCCGCCGGTATCCTTCCCCAGTAATTCAAATGTTCAAAATCCCGGAAGAACACACCATGCACCATCAAAATCGGATACCTGGTATGACACACCTCCTGATTTTTTCTCTGTTCATTTCTTCTGCTTCGTGTCTTTTCCAGTTTTACCTCATCACCCACGGTTTTAATGATAATATGCAGCATAACAAGATGGGCTATGGGAATCCACCCACACACGATTCCCAACACTCTCCACCGGATGCCAAGCTGCTCCGATGTCAGGTACACCATAATAATGCCTGTCCAAAAAATAATATTTTCTACCAGAATGACAATTCCAAGCCGTAAAAGCCAGTAGACCGGTTCCTTTCCAATTCCCGCCGGTCCCCGGAACCACTTTTCATAGCAGCCAAAGAAACCTAACAATAAATATACGGATGCCAATACCGTCGTTCCGCAGAACAGCTGTAACATACGCCTTCCTAAACCGCAAATTTTGATTCTCATTCCAAATTCTCCCGTTTTTACAATCTCTTTTCCAGTAAAACCAGATTCACACGGGGGATGCCGTTATATGCGTTCTGTCCTCACATACTCCCGTATAAATGTAGCCCTCCGCTGTTCCGACTGCCACCGCAACTCCCCCGGCTTCCACCCACGCGGAAATTTTTCGAAGATTTAAAACCTTCACTGCCGCTTTATATAAAGTATCCTATGCGTTATTCGCTGCTTATCTCCTTATGCATTTACTTCATCATTTCCGGAATAAATTTCTGAACACATTCATTCCAGAATTTCATATCATGAACCCCGGGCCACTCCAGATAGGTATGCTTTACACCCTGCTTAGTTAAAAAATTATGCATTTTTCTGTTCGGCTCCAACAGAAAATCTTCTGTTCCGCATGCCATATAAATTTCCGGCATGGTCAGTTTTCCCTCACCGGCTAATATTTTTCGTACCAGAGTTTCCGGCACATTCTCGCTTTCCATCACTTTTTCCGGATTTCCGAAGCACTCTCTGTAGTATTCATAATTAGCAATATCATTCCGGTATCCCGGCTTCATATCCGCAACCTCATACTGCACAAAAGCGGAACTGAATGCTGCGGTCTTACTGAACACATCCGGATAAGCCAATGCTGTGTGCAGGGAGCCGAAGCCTCCCATACTAAGTCCCATGATATAGGTATTTTCCCGCTCTTTCGCCAGCCCGAAAGTATTCCGTACAAACTCCACCAGTTCTTCTCCTACGAAGGATTGATACGCATGCCCTGTGGAAATTCCATTCAGCCAGAAGCTGTTTTCACCGTTCGGGCAAATAACCGCAAAATTATATTGCTTAATCAAATCTTCCGGTATCCAGCAATCCCCTTTCCCCGTATAGCCGTGCAGTAAAAATAAGGTTTTCATTTTCTTTTTAGGATAATTTTCTCTGGAAAAAGGTGTGTTTTCATCCATCCGGCAGTCAGTAGGAATGACCATCTTAAAAGAAACCTCTCTGTGTAAACAATTAGAATACATTTCAACGCTTAAATTTGCCATAAGAAGCATTCTCCTTCCTTTTCATTGAATATCTCTGCCTGTTTCTAAAAATTTATCCGCACAATCCTCATCTGCATATAGCCGTCTCCCACTTTGGCAAGGAAACGGAAAAAGCCGCTGACCGACGGTGTTTTCAAATCATAGTATCCCAGCATATAGCCTTTTGCGGAAATCTCCGCTTCGGGAAGCCAGGCTTTCAAATCCGTGTCCAGATTGTTTATGTAAAAATACCGGTCGATATCGGTAATGCCTGCCGCCTTTACCCAGGTTTTGAGCATCAGCTTTACCGCTTTTTTATTGGCTGCATCAAAACAGAGTCTTCCGCCCTTAAACCGTTCCGCCATGGCAGTGAACAGCTTTTGAATATCCGAAGAAAGGAAATAATAGAAAACACCGGCAGCGAAAAAGATCACACCCTTGCTATCATCAATGGCATCGAACCACGCCGTGTCATTTAAGTCCGCTCCGATATTGGTCACATTTTCCGCAGGCGGTATCAGTTCGTTTCGTACCGCTATCACATCCGGTCTGTCAATATTGTATATTTTGCGTCCCTCTCCTGCATTATTTTCCGCAGTGCAGTCCAGACCGCAGCCTAAGTTTACCACGGCGCAGGCAGGATGTTCCTTGCAGTAGTTTCTGACTTCAATGCCCAAATCCGTATATCTGGCAGCCGCCTCCAGATAACCGAAACGGAAGCCCACATTCTGTTTCTTTGCTTCCAGCGCCGAAAAATCATAATCCAGCTTTTCCATTATCTGTGCCGCCATCGGGTCGTTGTAAATTTCAGGATAGATTTCGGAGCAGTACTTTCTGCCCCATAAGGGTATCACCAATGTTTCCTGTACGGTATTTGGCTCAATATGCATCTTTTCTGTATTCATGTTTTTATCCTCTCCGGTTCGGTTTTCCATACCATTTTAAGTTATTAGTTAGGTTGTGCTAACCATCGTTTCATTATAGCATATTTCCGGCGAACTTCAAATAACTTTACCTAACTATGCACCGCTCGGTGCTCTGCATTTGCCTGTCAGGCGGTACTTATCCGATATTCAATCTATTTTGTTTCAGGAATTTCAATCACCGCTATATCGCATGCCATCCGTCCCTCCACAATATGATAGATGACGTCTGTGTAACCCATTTTCTGAAAGAACTCGCGGTACGTGTTTTCGTCAAACTGCTGCTTGAAATTGGCGCCCAGTTTTTCCAGAAAACGGACGGCTGCTTTGTTGGTGCTCTTGGTATCGTTAATATAGGTGGGAATAATCAGCCTGCCTCCCGGCTTGCAGACACGGGTAAGCTCCTGCAGTGCGGCTTTCGGTTCCGGCAGAAGATGTATAACATTTCCCGCCACCACCTTATCAAATGAATTGTCCGCATATTTTAGCTTCGTAATATCTGCCTTTGCCAGCCGTACATTCGAGAAGGAAGAAAGCTTTTTTCTTGCCTGTCTAAGCATGCCCACCGAATAATCCGTAGCAACCAGTCTTTTTGCCTTCTTTGCAATGTATATACTGATAGCGCCGGTTCCGCAAGCACATTCCAGAACCTTATCGTTTATATTTATCAGCTTTGCCACCTGAATGCCTGTCTCCCGGTATACTTTTTTGTTATAAAGGTTTTCAAATAAATCATACACACCTGCAACTTTGTCCCAAAACATAGTTTTTCCCCTTTCTTCCCTAAGAAGTTCTTTCCTGTTATACAAAAAGGCGCAAACTAATGTCTTCATCAATTTGCACCCTCTCTTCCTATAATTCGATGACCGGTGACAGGGCATCCCTGGCTGCCACATAAATGGGGAAATCGTCCGCCTTGTACCGGCTCTCTCCCATGGTGATTTCCATACGCACTGCTTCATGCGCCAGTTCCGGCATATTATTTTCCTTGCTCAGATGTCCCAGCATAATGGCATGTATTTTGTCATTCAGCACCCTGTCCAAAAGCCTGCCGGCATTTTCGTTGGAAAGGTGTCCCCTGTTTCCTAAAATTCTCTGCTTCAGATAATAGGGATACGGTCCCACCTGCAGCATGTTCACGTCATGGTTTGCCTCCAAAAGGAGAGCATCCAGACCGGTAAGACACGCCACCGTATAATCGTCAAACGTTCCAAGGTCCGTACACACGGCTACCTTTTTGTCTCCGTAACCCACACGATACCCCACCGGTTCCGCCGCATCATGGGAAATTTTCATGGGCCATACCTTCAGATCCTTAATAATCATCTGGCTGTCCGCTTCTATTTCCTGAAAAAGGGACGGGTCGGGAATGTTTTTCTGCCTGCCGTTTACAATAGCTTTAATGGTTCCTCTTGTAGCAAAAAGGGGAATGCTGTATTTTTTGCACAGCACCGTCAGTCCCGCTATATGGTCGGAATGCTCATGGGTAATCAGAATGCCGTCTATATCCCTCCCTGTAAGTTCCAGTTCCGCCAGTCCCGTTTCGATTTTCCGGGCGCTGATGCCTGCGTCAATTAAAAGGTGCGTGGTATCGGAGCCAACGTAAATACAGTTTCCGCTGCTTCCGCTGGCTATACTGCAAAATCTCATTTCTTTAGTCCTTCCATCGGATGTCAATCACATCGCCGTCAAATATTTCTTTCAGATACTCTGCGGACTGTCCGTTCAGCAGAGTTTCAATGCCGGAGCCCCTTGGATGCTTCAAATCAAAATCTATGTAGTCGAACACATCCACGTAGACATAGCTTGCCTTGCCGCGCAAGGTAATGGGGCTGCCGTTTACCACCACATGCACATCATGAATAACCGGCTTGGGAACATTTTCTTCCTCCGGCTGCTCCGCAGCTTCATCCGCAATGCCGTCAGCAGGAGTTTTCTCTGCCAGGTCCGCTGTACCGTCGGCTTTGGATTGCTCCACTGTATCTGCCTGTGCCGCTGCCGGTGCGGTGTTTCCGCCGCCCGCCTGCGTTTCGGCAGACTGTTCGCTCTGTTCTATCACATTTTTTTCGGATATTGCGTCTTCCCCTGTTTCGGACTCGCCTGTTGACTCTGCAGTTTCATCCGGCAGTGCTTCCCAGCTTTCGGGAATATCGTCTGCATCCGCTATCTGTAGGGAGAAGTTCTCATACACCTTGTCTGAAAGGGAAGCCGGTGCGTTGTTTAGAAGAACCCGCTTGCCGTCCAGCGACAAATCAAGCAGTTCCTTTACCTGTTCCACGGTGTAATAAGCCTGCATCTCAATTTTATCGCCGTTCTTTATGTCGTAAAATTCGGACTGCATTTCACCGTTTACTATGGCAAACTTCGGAAGCGTCACTTCCTTGTCGTTTACCTTGATAGTAAGGGACTGGCGGTACTCCGGCAGCGCGCCGATTTTCAGCCTTGCCGCTTCCCCCGCCGTGGAAGGCATAATGACAATCACATCGTTTGCCTTGATGGGCGTGTGAATATCCGCCGGCATGCCGTTTACCATGATAATGGCAGACTCTCCCGGCTGTCCTCTCCTGATGCGTTTTTTCCCGTCCACCGTAAAATCCAGTTCAGCGCCCCGTCTGGGGAACAGACCCTCATTGGGGAAATCCGCCTGCATGGCGGCATCCACAACCGAAAGCTTGCCATTGTCGTAAATCTTGATGTTTTCCTCATTAAAGGTCACATAAATGATATTATTATGCTGCTCGTAGTAGCTTAAGCAGATACCCACCGGTGTTACCAGTAAGGAATCCTTCTGCACATACTCCGGGAAATCCACAAAGCCCATGACATCGCCGCCGCGGACAGCCACTCTTTCCTTTACAATGCCCAGTTCTTCCGAAAGCTTCTTCGTATAACCGGGAATTTTACCGCCTCCGCCTACCACAAACACAGCGCTGACCGGCTTATCACCGTTCAGTTCCATAATGCATTCCGCAACCGGCTTTGTCATAGCCTCAATCTGCGGCTCCATCACCTCTAAAAGTTCCTTTGAGGAAATGGTCTGGGGGAGTCCCATGATATCCGTAAAGCTGATTTCTTCCTTATCTTCAATCTGACGCTTAATTTCCTCTGCCGCATTGAAATCCACCAGACAGTGCCTGGCAATGATTTCCGTCAGGCTGTCTCCGGCAATGGGTATCATACCGTACGCCGCAATAGCTCCGTCCTTGGTTATGGAAATATCAGAGGTACCGGCGCCTACATCCACCAGTGCAATATTAAGCATACGGAATTTTTCGGGAATAGCCACCTGAATGGCGGCAATAGGCTCCAGTGTCAGATTAACTGCCGTCAAACCTGCCAGCTCTACTGCCTTATACAGTCCATCCACAACGTCCTCGGGCAGGAAAGTCACAATCATATCCGCGCCGATGTTTCCGGCTTTGTGATCTTCCGGATTTAAAATCTGATAGCCGTTCATGTAGTAGCGGATAACGGAATATCCTACGCAGAAAAACTTCAGTCCCGTATGATTGTCCTTGGAAAATTCCTCGTACGCCTGCTCCACGCCCTTGGCGGAAAGCACATACATGTCGTCGCGTTCCACCGTCCTGTCCTCTTCAAATGCCGTTTCCACATGAATGGTCACGGTACGGAGCACACGGCCTGCGGCTGCAATGCAGACATCCTTTAACGGAAATCCCAGTTCCTTCTCCAGCGTTTCCTTTACTTCTTTAATGGTACTGCCGACCTTACGGATATCATGGATTTGTCCGTCCAGCATAGCACGGGTTTCATGCTCCTTTGCGCATTCCGCCTTTACGATAAACCTCTCGCCGTCCCGGTATCCCACGGTCCCCACAATGCTTCTGGTACCGATGTCCAGACCGAACACCATCTGTGCTTTTTCTTTTTGCGTCATCGTCGCTTTTTTTCTGCTTACTCCTGCCACGTATATGCCTCCAGTCTGTTCTTTATCTGCTCACAGGCTGCGCCTAAGCTGTCACTGTTGTCAATCACAAAATCACTGTTCTTACGGTACTGCTCCTCCGTAAGCTGGTTGCCCATAATTCCCGTGATCTTTTCATCACTGTAACCTCTGTTTACCTTCAGTCTCCGCCTTCTTACCTCCGGGGATGCATAAACATACCACATCTCATCCACAAAGTCCTTATAACCGTTCTCAATCAGAAGCGCCGCCTCGATAAAGAAAAGCTCTGTTTTTCCCTCCTCGGCCGCCTTCTTTACTTCCTGCTCCAGATACGTTCTCACTGCCGGGTGCACAATATCGTTCACCTTTTTAAGCAGGGATTTGTCCAGAAAAATCTGTGCCGCCATACGGTTTTTGTTAATCCTGCCGTCCGCATCCAACACACCTTTTCCAAGCAGCGCCACCATTTTTACATAACAATCCTGACCCGGCGACTGAATAATGTGTGCCACCTCGTCAGCCAGACAGATTTTGCAAAGATAATGCTGTCTGATAAAAGATAGCACTTCCGTTTTCCCCGCACCGATACCGCCGGTAATACCAATCAGACGCATAAATCTACCCCCTTGTATCTTTATTTCACTTCATACCGTTTTTCACCGGTATCCTTATTTTGCTTCGTACCAGTTTTCACCGGTATGCATATCTATGGCAAGCTCCACGGCAAGATCTGCCGCCCCTTTCATGCCTTTTTCCAGAATACGCTTTACCTGCTCTTCTTCGTCTTTTGCCGTTTCAATCAGAAGTTCATCGTGTACCTGCAGCAAAAGTCTGGAGGAAAGTCCCTCCTCTTTAAGACTTTTCCACACGTTAATCATGGCAATTTTAATAATATCCGCCGCCGTTCCCTGAATGGGGGAATTCATGGCGATACGCTCTCCGAAGCTTCTCTGCATAAAATTGTTGGAAGAAAGCTCCGGAATGGGTCTGCGCCGTCCAAACATAGTTACGGCATAACCGGTTTTCTTGGCCTCCTTCACCAGTCCGTCGATAAAATCCTTAATCTTCGGATAGGTTTCAAAATACTGCTCCATGTAGGCAGCCGCCTCTTTTTTGCTGATGCTTAAGTCCTGGCTTAAGCCAAAAGAGCTGATGCCGTAAATAATACCGAAGTTTACCGCCTTGGCGTTTCTTCTCTGCAAATCCGTTACTTCCTCAAACGGCACATGGAAAACCTGGGACGCCGTAATCCGATGGATGTCCTCTTCTTTCCGGTAAGCGTCAATCAGCTTCTCATCCCGGGACATATGTGCCAGTACACGGAGTTCAATCTGGGAATAGTCCGCATCCGTAAATTCATAGCCTTCCTTCGGCACAAATACTTTTCGTATCTGTCTGCCCAGTTCCATTCGCATGGGAATGTTCTGTAAATTTGGCTCCGTGGAGCTGATGCGTCCGGTAGCCGTAATGGTCTGGTTAAAGCTTGTATGAATTCTGCCGTCCTCTTTGATGCAGGAAGCCAGTCCGTCCGCATAGGTGGATTTTAATTTGGCAAGCCCTCTGTACTCTAAAATGTCCGCCACAATCGGATAATCCGGCGCCATTTTTTCCAGTACATCCGCCGCTGTGGAATAACCGGTTTTCGTCTTTTTTCCGCCTGGCAGATGCATTTCTTCAAATAAAATCTCCCCTAACTGCTTGGGAGAATTTAAGTTAAATTCTTTTCCCGCTTCTTCGTAAATTTTCGTTTCCAGCTCGGTAATTCTGCCGGACAGTCTCTCGCCGTATGCCTTTAATTCCTCCGGTTTTACTAAGATGCCTTCTTTTTCCATATCGTAAAGAACCAGGGAAAGGGGCATTTCTATTTCCCGGAACAAAGAAAGCATTCCGGTTTCGGAAAGCTTCTGTGCAAGCACTTCTTTTGCCGTAAATGCCACATAGGCACCATAGCAGGCATACTCCGTCACCTTCGCCGGATTTTCCGTATAAACGGCTTCCTCCGTTTTTTTGCCGAACACTTCCGTCCTTCCGGGTATCATGAGCCCCAGATGTTCTCCGGCAATGCTCTCCGTGTCGTAATCGTTTTTCAGCGGATTTAAAAGATATGCCGCAATCAGGATGTCAAAATAACGTTCCGTGCCATCCTTCTCCAGAATGTCATACTGCTTCTTGATATCACACACGAAAATCTCTGCCTTTTCCGACAAAGCCAGCATTCTCTCCGCTGTTTCTTCCTCCGGCATACAGTCCGTATCGATAAAATAAACGTTTTCCACGTTGTAACACAGGGCAATACCTGTGCTTAAGCGGAAAAATCCGGCTTTTCCGGCAGTGATTGCCTCAGCAAATACCTTTTCCGCCTCCGCTTTTTCCGTTATTTTCTTGAATTTTTCCGTCAGTCCGCTTTCCGTCCTGGACTCCTCTTCATCGAAGCGTCCGAGGAAATTCTTAAAGCCCAGCCTTTTCATAAGAGCATACGCTTCTTTGGTAAAATAGCCCTCTGCCTTTGCGTTCTCATAAGAAAAGTCAAGGTCGCAGTCTGTCTTTATGGTGGCAAGTTCCCTGCTTAAATCCGCCAGATCTTTATTTGCCTGCAAGGACTCCCTTACGGATTTCTTGCCAACCTCTTCCACATGTTCATAGATGCCGTCCAGAGAACCGAACTGCTTCATCAGCTCCTGTGCTGTTTTCTCGCCTACCTTGGGCACGCCGGGAATGTTGTCCGCCGTATCGCCCATCAGGGCTTTCAGATCTATGAACCGGGGGGGTGTCACACCGTAAGCCGCTTCCACATCCTTTGCATAATAATCCTCGATTTCGGTTTTGCCGCCCTTGGTCTTGGGAATGCGGATTTTTACTTTGTCCGTGGCAATCTGTAAAAGGTCCCTGTCTCCGGAAATCAAGGACACCTGCATGCCCTGCTTTTCCGACATTCTGGCAAGGCTTCCCAAAATATCGTCCGCTTCCCAGCCGGCATGCTCCAATATGCAGATACCCATGGCTGTCAGCATTTCCTTCATAAGGGGAACCTGCTCCCTTAACTCCGTGGGCATGGGCTTTCTGGTACCCTTGTATGCCGCATATCTTTCATGACGGAAGGTGGGCTCACTTCTGTCAAATGCCACCGCCAGATACTCCGGCTTTTCTTCCTCCAGTATCTTAAACATAATATTTAAAAATCCGTATACCGCATTGGTATGGAGACCTTCCGCATTTGTCAGATCCGGCAATCCGTAAAACGCCCTGTTCAAGATACTGTGTCCGTCTATCAAAACTATTTTTTCACTCACAATAATACCCATGCCTTTCTAATCTGCGGACTTCTTTCTTCCGAAACCGCAGATTTTTGCCCGTCACAAGACAAAAAATACAAGCAGTGTCCCCACGGCTATGGCCGCAAGAATTTCAAAGGTAATACGCATGTAGCGGAATACCTTATGCATTCGTAATTTATGCTCTGCTCCTTCCATCCGGCGGTTGATTTCCTCTTTCAGGTCAAATGCCCTGCCGTCCTCCAGACGGGACATACCTTCGGCAATCAGTATCTGAATGGTGAGCTCTTCTTCACAATCCGGGCAGCTTTCCACATGTGCAAGAAAGCTCTCCAAATCCTTATCGCTCAATTCCCCCGCAATAAATGCCGGAATGAGTTTTTCACATTCTTTGCAATTCATACCCTGTCTGTCTTTCCTTCTTTCCGCAAACAGAAAAGTAAATCTTTTTTGAATCTTTCGCTGCTTGCGCCGATAACCCCTATATATTTTACCATACTCTAAAAAAAGATGCATCAGAAACTTTCCTTTCCTGCTTCTTTATGCTATATTTGCCTTATGAAAAAACAAAATTTATTTTTTACTTTTCTTAAAATAGGTGCTTTCACTTTTGGCGGCGGCTATGCCATGGCCGCTCTTTTGGAACATGAATTTGTAGAAAAAAAGAAGTGGATCAGCAAAGAAGAATTTATGGACATGGTTGCCATTGCCGAATCGACTCCCGGACCGGTTGCCATCAACAGCGCTACCTTTATCGGCTATAAGACGGAGGGTGTCCTTGGTGCACTGCTTGCAACAGTTGCCGTAAGTATCCCCTCTTTTGTTATTATTTACCTGATATCGCTGGTGTTTGACCGTTTTCTAAGCCTAAGCTATGTTGCCTATGCCTTCAAGGGCATACAGGTGGGCGTGGTGTATCTGATTTTTTCCGCCGGAATAAAAATGGCAAAAGGACTGAAAAAAGACATTTTCTCCCGCCTGATTTTAGCTGCGGTCTTTCTTCTTATGACCTTTTTTACCCTGACTTCCGTTTCGTTTTCGTCCGTATTTTATATTCTGATCTGCGGATTTCTTGCCGTTCTGCTGTACCTTATACGCACAGCTTGTGGTGTTTCGCAAACACTTAAGAAAAATAAAGATGGGAAAGGAGGAAATGACTTATGATTTACCTGCAGTTGTTTTTCTCTTTTCTGATGATTGGCACGGTTTCCTTTGGCGGAGGCTACGGTATGATTTCCTTAATTCGGGAAACCGTCCTATCTTACGGATGGCTTTCCGAAGAAGAATTCTTGAATTTCATTGCCGTTTCCGAGTCCACCCCCGGTCCTCTTGCCGTCAATATGGCGACATTTATCGGTTCCTCCCAGGGCGGCATTTTAGGCAGTTTCTTTGCTACCGTCGGCGTGGTGATGCCTTCTTTTTTCATTATCCTGCTGATTGCGGCGCTCCTCAAAAACTTCATGAAATATGCCGGCGTGCAGGCATTTCTTTCCGGCATACGCCCCTGTGTGGTGGCTATGATACTCTCCACCGCCGTTACCATGGGGCTCGGAACCCTGTTTTCCGTCCGGTCCGTCGATGACATCGGCAGCCTCCTTAATCTTGGGCTTTCTTCCGAGGTGGTATCTCTGGATTATAAGGGAATTTTTATCTTTGTATTTCTGATTGTCCTGCATGTTTTATGGAAGCACTTCCGAAAGAAAACCATTTCTCCCATTCTGATGCTCTTACTGTCTGCGGGACTGGGTGTGGTAGTTTATGGGGTGCTGTAAGGCATTTTCATTCATGTCAAATGTATGCTTATTTACATCCACAGCATGCCTATTTATGGTTTACTACCTCAAAATATTTTACATATTAAACCTTCAAAATTATCGGGTCTTCCTCCTTCTATTCTGTTCATCACATATTTTTCGTCTGCCAATTCAATTATAGTATGTTCTATCTTAAAAGCTTCTGTATCATTTTTAGTTTTAACAGCGTAAATTTCTGTTGTGTCCAATGCTTTATAACAATCTATAGAAATTTTAGAATGTTCAATACTGCCAAAAACCAATCTGTCTATCGGCTTTTTTTTTACCCAATGTTGCTTTATTCGCTCCGCCATATTTTTTGAAGCACCTATGTAAATTTGCTTATATTTTCCTAAAATCATTAGATAAACACCACTACATGTTATATCTTTTAATTCATATATTTTATTAACTTCAATCCCTTTTTGTTGAAGAGTGGTTATATAATTGCTTAAATATTTTTGAAACTCTTCTTGAGTTATTTTACAAAATTTCCGCATATTTATATCATAATTTAACAATGCATCTTTATAATACTCATTATACTTTTCTTCGGTATAAATCTCATATTTATGAAAGCTACTTTTACGACTGCTATCCACATAATTTTCCTTTGACATTTTATAATGGTTTTCGTCTGTGTATTTAAGCTTCATCCCAAAATGTATAATTTTAGGCTTATTAAGCAGCATATCTGCCTTCATTAATTTCTTTTCAAACTCATCCCTTTGTTGACTTGTAATTACTGAATAACTGTATTTTCCTACTCTTTTCCTTGCCATAAAAATCCCCTTTACGAATTATGCTCAATGCAGTATTTATAATGTATTATAGCACAATACCTAAGAAAAGCACTGCCTCATTGAATTTTATCTTTTAAACTAATAAAAAAAGTCCAGTAAATACTGGACTTTTTATGCCGGTGGCGGGACTTGAACCCGCACTGTGTTGCCACAAACAGATTTTGAGTCTGCCGCGTCTGCCATTCCGCCACACCGGCTCACTGCTTTCACAGCCGAATTTTATATTACCATATTCTTTCGTTATTGACAAGAAGTTTTTGGAAAAGAAAGAATCTTTCTTGCATATGCTATGTTCATTTTCTGCTCTCTACATCTCCACAAGTATACTTATCGTTTAGTGCCTGCCTGTTTTTCACCTGTAGGCACTTTCCCTGATTATTCGGCTGTTTGTACCTACCTCTTTTTCGCTTGTAGGCACTTTCCCTGATTACTTGGCTATTTGTGCCTACTAATTGTTTGCTATATTGGCACTTTCGTTTATTTTTCCCTTATAAGTACCTACTATTTCTTTTTCCGTAGGCACTTTGGTATAGAATTATACACCGAGTGCCTAATTCTTATTTTCCGATAGGCACTTTTACCTGTTTTCTTCTTTTCCGTTCCTATTTTTCAAACTCCCGCCGTTCCAAACGACTATCTCGCCAAATATCTGCTGTTCCAATCAGCTATCTCGCCAAATATCTACTGTTCCAATCAGCTATCTTGCCAAATACCTGCTGTTTCAAACGTCTCTCTCCAAATGTCTACCATTACAAGCGGCTATCTCTTAGAATACCTGCCTCTCCAAAAAAGAAGCGGCGCAAATTATCATCTCCAATAACTTGCGCCTTGCGTTTTGTAAAATTCCATTCTCCCCCTACAACGCCTGAAAAACGGCATACACAACCGGTCCCAGCAAGGCAGGCGGCAGGTTGCCAACCTTTATTTTCTTGCCGAAGGTCAGATTGATGCCTACGCAGAAAATCAGGCAGGAACCCACATAACTCAAATCGGAAATCAGGCTGTCGGGAACAAAATTGCCAATCAGATGCGCCGCCAGGGTGATGAGCCCCTGATAGACAAAAATGGCAATGGCAGAGCATGCGGTACCGATGCCGTAGGTGGCTGCAAATACCACTACAATCACAAAGTCCAGCACGGCTTTGACCGCCAGCATGGAAAAGCTTCTTTAACTTTTCTCCCAGAGCATCCATCCGCTTTTCAATATCAATCCATTCACCCAAAAGTCCGCCGAGCACCAGGGAGCCGATGAGCAGCATACTGCCCTTTGTGGAAAGAATGCTCTCTACGGAAAGCATTCCTCCCTGGGCAATGGATGTGCTGTTTTCAATTTTTAACATTCCCGTAAGCGTACCTGCTGCGCCGATAAAAATTATGGCAACTCCGCAGGCGCTCATGAGAATATCCTGAAAACGCTGCTTAAAGCCCTTTCTTGCCACAATTCCTACCACACTGCCGGCAACCACCGCCAGCGTATTTAAGATCGTACCTAAGCCAAACATTTCTTTATCCTGTAAGTTCTTAAACTTCCGTTTCCATCCGTGACTTTTTCTTATTCAAAAATCTTCTTATAAATCGGGAAGCAGTCAAAGGTTGCAAAATAGTCCTTCGGAGTTTCCGCCCTGCGGATAAGCTGCACACTGCCGTCTTCTTTTAAGAGAAGCTCTGCGGATTTCAGCTTGCCGTTGTAGTTGTAACCCATGGCAAAACCGTGTGCGCCGGTATCGTGAATGGCAAGGTAATCTCCTATCTCGATTTCGGGAAGCATTCTGTCGATGGCAAATTTATCGTTGTTTTCGCAAAGAGAACCTACCACATCGTATTTGTGGTCGCAGGGTGCATTTTCTTTTCCCAAAACCGTGATGTGATGATATGCGCCGTACATGGCGGGACGCATCAGGTTTACGGCACAGGCGTCCACACCGATGTATTCCTTGTGGGTGTGTTTCTCATGAATAGCCTTGGTAACAAGGTGTCCGTAAGGCGCCATCATGAAACGTCCGAGTTCGGTGTAAATGGCAACGTCTCCCATACCTGCGGGAACCAGCACTTCTTCGTAAACCTTTCTGACACCTTCTCCGATTACACGGATGTCATTGGGGGCATCTTCAGGCTTGTAAGGGATGCCGATACCGCCGGAAAGGTTGATGAAGGTGATGTGCGCACCGGTTTCCTCCTTTAACTTCACCGCCAGTTCAAACAGCTCTCTGGCAAGTGTCGGATAGTAATCGTTGGTTACGGTGTTGCTGGCAAGAAATGCATGAATACCGAAGTTCTCCACGCCTTTTGCCTTTAAGATTTTATAGCCTTCAAACATCTGCTCCGTAGTAAAGCCGTATTTGGCATCGCCGGGGTTGTCCATAATACTGTTGGCAATGGAGAAATATCCGCCGGGATTATAACGGCAGCTTAAGGTCTTGGGCAGATAGCCGATGGTTTTTTCCAGAAAATCAATGTGGGTAATGTCATCCAGGTTGATGGTGGCGCCGATTTTTGCCGCATACGCAAATTCTTCCGCCGGAGTGTCGTTGGAGGAAAACATAATGTCCTCTCCCGGAACGTCCATGGCATGGGAAAGCATCAGCTCTGTCATGGAAGAACAGTCGCAACCGCAGCCGTATTCTCTTAAGATGTCAATTAAGAACGGGTTAGGTGTTGCCTTTACCGCAAAAAATTCTTTGTAGCCCTTATTCCAGGAAAAGGCTTCCTTTAAGGCTTTGGCATTTTCCCGAATACCCTTTTCATCATAAATATGGAAGGGAGTTGGGTATTCCTTTACGACTTCTTCAATCAGTTCCTTTGTTACAAATGGTTTTTTCATAATGTATTGCTCCTCCGTATAAAACTTTATTTATGAATATTTTCAATCTGCCAGTCAATGGGGGTAAGACCGTTCCTCATTAAAAATTCATTGGTCTTACTGAAAGGCCGGCTTCCGAAAAATCCTCTGTAGGCAGAAAGCGGACTCGGATGAGGCGCCTCTAAAATCAGATGTTTCGGGTTGTTCAGCATGGACTTTTTCATCTGTGCCGGTTTTCCCCACAAAATAAACACAATAGGTCTGTCCTCTTCGTTTAACACCCTTATGGCAGCATCCGTAAACTCTTCCCAGCCCATGTTCCGATGGGAAAAAGCGGAATGTGCCCGGACAGTCAGCACCGTATTTAAGAGAAGCACGCCCTGCTCCGCCCACTTGGTAAGGCAGCCGTTATCCGGTATATAATAGCCGAGGTCATCATGCAGCTCCTGATAAATATTGACCAGGGAAGGGGGAATATCCACATCCGGCTTTACGGAAAAACATAAGCCATGCGCCTGCCCGTCATTGTGATAGGGGTCCTGTCCCAATATCACCACCTTGACTTTATTGAGCGGTGTCAGGTGAAACGCATTGAAAATATCATCCGCAGGCGGAAACACCTGTGTGGTTTCGTATTCTTTTTTCACAAACCGAAATAATTTGGCATAATAAGGTTTCTTAAATTCCGGCCCCAATGCCGTGAGCCAGTCACCCGTAATCATTCCCATAACTTTTGTGCTCCTATACTCTGACCGGTGCTTCTTTGTTCCGATAATCTGTTCGTTGCATCTCTGCTCTTATAATCTGACCGGTACGCCTCTGCTTCGTAAATATTCCTTTACTTCCCGGATTTCCAGTTCCTTAAAATGGAACAGGGAAGCCGCAAGCGCCGCTTCCGCACCACCCGCTGTCAGCGCCTCGTAAAAATCTTCCATTTTACCGGCTCCGCCCGACGCGATAACCGGAATTTTTACTTCCTTTGCAATGACGGAAGTAAGGGCAATATCATACCCCGCCTTTGTGCCGTCTGCGTCCATGCTGGTAAGCAGAATTTCGCCTGCACCCAGTTTTTCCGCCTGCATCGCCCATTCCACTGCGTCGATGCCGCAGTCCACTCTGCCACCGTTTTTATAAACAGAAAAATGACCGTCCGGCTGTCTTTTGGCATCAATGGCTACTACCACGCACTGGCTGCCGAATTTATCTGCCGCATCCGCAATCAGACGCGGATTCATAACCGCTGCGGAATTCACGGAAATCTTGTCCGCGCCTTCCCTGAGTAACAGCTTAAAATCATCTACAGTACGGATACCACCGCCGACCGTAAATGGAATGAACACCTTTTCCGCCACTCTGCGCACCATATCGGCAACCGTGGCGCGGTTGTCGCTGGAAGCGGTAATATCAAGAAAAACCACCTCGTCCGCTCCGGCTTTATCATATGCCGCCGCAATTTCCACCGGGTCTCCGGCATCCGTTAAATTTACAAAGTTGACGCCCTTTACCACGCGTCCGTCTTTCACATCCAGACAGGGAATAATTCTTTTGGTATGCATCAGTCTTCCCTCCCTTTTAATTCTACAAAATTCTTCAGAATGGTAAGTCCCGTATGGGAGCTTTTTTCCGGATGGAACTGGCAGGCGAACACATTTCCTTTTTCCACGGATGCGTGAATGGTCACGCCGTACTCGGCGGTAGCCGTTACAATGTCCTCTTCTGCCTGCAGGTAATAGGAATGCACAAAGTACACATAGGAATTTTCCGGTATGCCGGCAAACAGCCTGCCTTCCTTGGGAAAGCTTAATGAGTTCCAGCCCATGTGCGGTACCTTCAGACCGTCTCCTTCGGGAATACGCACGATTTTTCCTTTCAATAGTCCCAGGCCTTCCACGCCGGGCGCTTCCTCGCTGCTTTCAAACATTAGCTGCAGTCCTAAGCAGATGCCCAGGAACGGAATTCCTTTTTCCACCACTTCGTGAATAACCGGCACCAGCCCGTAGCGGTTCAGCTTTTTCATGGCATCGCCGAAGGCTCCCACGCCCGGCAGGATAACCTTGTCCGCCATGAGGATTTCTCCGGCATCCCTCGTTATCACGGCTTCCTCTCCCAGATATTGCAGTGCTTTTTCCACACTCTTGATATTGCCTGCATCGTAGTCAATAATTGCAATCACTGAAGTTTCCTCCTAAAGTGTATTACCTGTATCCTCCGGCAGGAATTCCGTATCATCGGTTTCTTCCTCTTCCGGCAGGAATTCCGTATCATCGGTTTCTTCCTCTTCCGGCAGTAAATCCGGCAAATCTTCCGTATCCGTTGCCGGTTCTTCTTTGATATTCACGGTTCCGCCGTTAATCAGCGTGTCCAGCATTCTGGTGTATTCCACCTTGTTGTCGCAGAACGCAATACCTCTTACGCCCTCTTCGTCCAGTCCGTAATTTTCCAGCAGAATGGTAAGTACTTCCCGGTAGAGCTTTAACATTTCACCGTCTGCACCGCAGGCAAGCGCTTCTTCCTGTGTTTCCTCGTACTCCTCCACTGCCTGCATAAGGCTGTCCAGAGCGTACAGATTTTCTCCGTCTTCCACATATTTGTCATAGTCGCTTATCTTTTTCTGCATGCGCAGCACCATATTGGAAAAGTTAAACAACTGCTGTTCTCTTTCCGTGAGATTCTGTCCGTACAGAATTTCATAACAGGTCAGATAGTCCTGATTTTCAAATGCCGTCACGGCATTTTTCTTGGCATAACCGGGCGCCACATAGGAAATGCTCAAATACAGCACGGCAAAAACTGCCGCTGAGAAAAGACATACCAGAATGATGTTTTTCTTTGTATAGCCTTTGGATGCTTTCTCTTCCTGCTCGGGTACTTCCGGCTTTTCCTTCTTCTTTTTGGAAGCTTTTTTCGCCTTGCCCTTGCCTTTTCCTTTTCCTTTTTCCGGCTTTCCGTCTTCCTCTTCGTCGCCGTCTTCTACGTTTCCGGCTTTTGCGTTCTTTTTCGCTCCCTTGCCCTTGGCAGGCTTGTCCTTTTTCTTCTTTTCTTTCTTCTTTTTCTTGTCCTGCTCCGCCGTCTTGTCTTCTTTATCCAGTTCCGCTAAGACTTCTTCGTTTTCGTCCTTCTGCGGCTCCTCTTCGGGAGTGGCCTCCTCTGTAAAAAATGCCAGCAGACGTTTGAAGAATCCCGGCTTTTTCTCTTTCTTATCCGATTTGTCCTGCAGCAGTTCATCAATATCCGCAGGGTCCATTTCCATAACGCCCTCGCCCGTGGATGCTTCCGTTTCCTGTCCGGCTGTCGGCTTCTCTCCATAGGAAATTTCTGTTGGAATTTCATTTTCCTCGGTCAGCCTCTGCATCTCCTGCAATTCTTTTTCCATATCTTCCGGCAAAGTGAGCATTTCCGATGCGGACTCCGACTGCTTTCCCGGAGCCTCATCCGTCAGATTATCCGCATTGTCGGATGTTCCGGTTCCTGCTCCGAACGCATCGCCGCCATCCGGTCCTGTTGTTTCCGGCATGAAAACCGGGCTATCCTCCGGTGTCGTCTCCTCCGGTGCGGAAACCGGGCTGTCCTCCGGTGTCGTCTCCTCCGGTGCGGAAACCGGGCTGTCCTCCGGTGTCATTTCTTCCGGCATGGAAACCGGGCTGTCCTCCGGTGTCGTCTCCTCCGGTGCGGAAACCGGGCTGTCCTCCGGTGTCATTTCTTCCGGCATGGAAACCGGGCTGTCCTCCGGTGTCGTCTCCTCCGGTGCGGAAACCGGGCTGTCCTCCGGTGTCATTTCTTCCGGCATGGAAACCGGGCTGTCCTCCGGTGTCGTCTCCTCCGGTGCGGAAACCGGGCTGTCCTCCGGTGTCATTTCTTCCGGCATGGAAACCGGGCTGTCCTCCGGTGTCGTCTCCTCCGGTGCGGAAACCGGGCTGTCCTCCGGCTCATCGGAAAGGGACTCCGGCTCTTCTCCATTGGCTATTTTTTCGGCAGCATCAAACAGCGCCGTAATTTCTTCCGGGGTAAGAGAACCGCCCGCATTTTCTTCCTTAGCCGGTTTTAGATCGGCTTCCGGTGCTGCGGACGCATTATTCATGTTTTTTAATAAATTATCCAGATATTCTTCATTCATATTCATGAGAATTCTCCCTTAAGACTTGTCACCTGTTAAAAAAACAAGGTAAGTGTATCACATTTTTTCCAACTCTTCCATAGCATAAACCGCATTTTTATGAATTCCTGTGCCTCTTTCGGCAAGTCCTGTGGGAATTTGGTATAAATATTCATGAATTCGTATAAAATCCGATTTCAGATTTAACTCGGCTATCTTTTCGTAGCGGATGCGGATAGTGTTTAAGTTGCGCATACCGGCACCCAGTTCCAGAATACAGAGCTTTTTGTTCAGGGTTCCCTGCAGCCATTTTAAGTAGCGGTCCCAGTTTTCTTTATAATTCGGCTCTTCAAAATGCTCCGCATAAAGAGTATTAAATTCACATGGCTGACAGGTTTTTAAGCTGACAGGTGCTTTCAAATCCCGAAAACTCTTCTCTCCCCTGACGCAGGCTTCAATTTCCCGGTACAGAGCAATTTTTTCGTTTTCCTCCGGCTCCCCTGTAAAATGCCGCCAGTTGCCGCAGAACTCTGCCATGCGGTCCGGCTTTAATTCCTGCTCGGAAAGGAGACCGTCCATGCAGTAGGACAAAATAAAATAATTTTTACCCTGAAGCAGACTGGTCAGCCCCTCATAAGCCTTTTTAAGACGGGTATCTTCTTTTAAGAATAAGTAATTCACATAGGGAACCACCCACTGGGCTCCCGCCTCGGCTATTTTTCCGCAGATTTCTGCGTAATTTTCCTTTTCCTGTAAAAACGCCTCATCCTCAAATTCTTCTCCGATGCCCACCAGAACCATGTCGGCTGCCTGTATTTTTTCCTTTATTTCCATTAAGCTGTTTGCTTCCGCGCTCATACTATCTGTTTCCTTCCGTACTCTGTAAATTTTTCACGCATAAGAAAGAATCCTGCTTTGGAGGATTTCCTGATACAGTAAGAGAGCCGGGATAACTCCCGGCCCTGTTGCCATTTTTATTTCTTTAATAAGAGGCCATCCAGCACTTCTACCAGTTTCACGATTTCCGGTTTGGAAAGCTGGGCATCCACGCCAAGCTGCTCACCCTTGGCACGCATTTCATCATTTACAATGGAGGAGAAAATAACAACCGGGATATCCTTGGTTTCTTCATTTTCCTTAATCAGCTTCGTCAGATGATAGCCGTCCATCTGCGGCATTTCAATATCGGTAATCAGGCACTGTACTTCTTCTTTCAGTTTACCCTTCTGGAGTGCATCGGTAATCACATCGTATGCCTCCTGTCCGTTTGACGTATGGATAAGATGCACATAACCGGCTTTATGTAAGGCATCCACAATCAGCTTGTTCAACAACTGGGAATCCTCTGCAATCAGAATGGGCACATCGCAGCGCTCTCTGTGTCCCAGTTCTGCAAGCTGCTCGGAACGAAGTCCGGTTTCCGGGTTAATATCTGCAACAATCTTTTCAAAATCCAGAATAACAATCAGCTTGTCTTTAATTTTTATAACACCGAGTGCGGAACTGTCCGATGCAATGGTGGCATCCGGCTTGATGATTTCCGTCCAGGACAGGCGGTGAATCCCCACAACGTTGTCCACATGGAACGCAATGTCCAGCTTGTTGAAGTTGGTGACGATGAACAATCCTCCCGCTTCAGAAACACCCATCTGCAGGCAGTTCTTCAAATCAATCGCCGTAATCATCTTGTCACGCGGCATAAAAATACCTTCTATGCTGGGATGTGCATTGGGAATGGGCGTCACCGGCTGGTAATTGATAATCTCCGTTACTTTTGCCACGTTGATGCCGTAGGAATTGCCCGCTACGGTAAATTCCAGGATTTCCAATTCATTTGTCCCGTTTTCCAATAAGATTTTTGTATCCATCCTTCTACCTCACATAATCTTCTGTTTTATACCTGTTCAAAAAACTATAGGTAAAGTATATCATAAAAAGTACGTTTTGAACACACTAATTTTTCTGCTTTTATCAAAACCTTTTATATATTTTTTGACTTTTATGCCCGATAAATTTATAATACAGATATGAAAAAAATTATCTTTTTTGACATTGACGGAACACTCACAAAAGAAACCGACGGCACCATTCCGGAAAGCTGCATTTCTGCCATTCGCAAAGCCAGAAAGCGCGGACATCTGATGTATATCAATACCGGACGCTGCTTTCAGAATGTGGAGCCCCGTTTTCAGGAAATCGGATTTGACGGCATCGTCTGCGGATGTGGGACAAACCTGTACAGCGGCGGAAAGGAGCTGCTTTACGTCTCCCAGACACATACTCTCACCATGGAAATTCTGCGTGCGGCCAGACAGGCGGATGTAGACATTGCTTTTGAATCCAAATACGAGGTATGCTTCGATACTTCCCGGCCCATCCGGCACCCTGAGGCGGCGGAGCTTTTCCAATCCTTCCGGGACGTACACCACTATCCCATGCGGACGGACCTTACCGAAGAGGATTTTTTCTGCGACAAATTTGTAGTCTGGTATCAGGATGAGTCCCAGCTTGCCGCTTTCCGCGCCGTTTCGGATGCGTACTTTGACTGTATCGACAGGGGCGGCACCTTCCGGGAATTTGTTCCAAAGGGCTACTCCAAAGCTACCGGTATTGCCCGCATCGTCGCCCACCACGGCATTTCCATGGAAAATACCTTTGCCATCGGTGACAGTAACAACGACCTTCCCATGCTGACGGCGGTTCACACAGCCATAGCCATGGGCAACGCCTCTCCCGCTTCTTTGTTTTCCAAAGTTTCCTATGTAACGGCCAAAGCCAGCGAGGACGGCATTCTGCACGCACTCTCTCATTTCGGATTTTTAGATTAAAATTATGGAGGTATGTTTATGAACGGAATTAATGGAAACATCTGGCACAACATCAACGTAAAAAGAGTAACACCCACGGATTTTATCTGCGTCATTGAAATCCCGAAGGGAAGCAAAACAAAATACGAGCTGGACAAGGAAACCGGTTACATTATTTTGGACCGTATTCTTTATACCTCCACCCACTATCCTGCCAACTACGGCTTTATTCCCCGTACCTACGGCGATGACGGTGACCCCTTAGACGTACTGTTGCTCTGCTCGGAGCCGGTGGTCCCCCTTACCCTGGTACGCGCGTATCCCATCGGCGTCATCTCCATGCTGGACGGCGGCAAAAAGGATGAAAAGATTATTGCCGTTCCTTTCAATGACCCCAATTACAACTGCTACCACGACATCTCCGAGCTGCCCTCCCATGTAATTGAAGAAATGGAGCATTTCTTCACCGTTTATAAGGCATTGGAAAATAAAACCACCGATGTAAACGAGAAGGGCAACCGTGAAGAAGCCATCCGGGTCATTGAAGAATGTCTGGACAATTACATCAACAAATTCGTACGGAGCTGGTAAACAAGAAGGCGTGTGGAAATCCACACGCCCTTTCCTTTCTACAGTTCAAATTACTTTCTTGCATCCGGTAACCGCAACCTGAACAGTCTTCTGGCAAGCAGCTTAAACCGGAACGGTAAAAACGGATACAGATAACTCTGCCCGGATACCGTTTTGTTTAAGGCTACTGCCAGACAGGTTATCGTAATACCTGCCGCATATCCCCACGCATCCAGCCATGCAGTTAAAATCAGTGTCAGTATTCTCATAAATTTCAGTGCATATCCCAATTCGTAATTTGCCTGCGTATAGTTGGCAATGGCAACAAATGCCATATACAGCATCACCTCGGAATTGAACCAGCCGCTGTTGACGGAAAATTCCCCCAGCACCAGCGCCGCCATAACGGAAAGCGGAGTGCTTAGCATGCTGGGCGTATTGACTGCTGCAAGCCTTAAACCGTCAATGGCAAGCTCTAAAATAAGGAACTGCCAGATAAGCGGAATGTTCTCCGTGTCCTTCAGCGTGATGAACGCAAATTTTTCCGGTATCCATTCCGTGTGGTTCATGAGAAGCAGAAATGTCGGTGTCATGATATACGTCAGAATAAAAATAAGAAATCTCGTCAGCCGCAGATACGTGCCCGTAATGGGCGGGAAATAATAATCGTCCGCTTCCTCCACCACATCAAAAATGGAGGTGGGCAGAATCATTGCCGAAGGGGAATTGTCCACAAGGATAATGATGTTTCCTTCGAGCACCTGCGCCGCTGCCGTGTCGGGGCGTTCCGTATATTTGAATTTCGGGAACGGATTGTACCACTTCTTTTCATACAGACACTCTGCCAGGCTCTCCTGGTTCATGGTCAGGGCATCCACCCTGATGTTCTGTATTCTCGTCACAATTTTGTTTAGCAGCTTTTTATCCACCCGGCTCTCCATATAGCAGACCGCAATGTCCGTATGGGAGCTCTTTCCCGCAGCATACATTTCCACGCGCAGATCCGTGCTGCGGATTCTTCTTCTTAAAAGAGCCGTATTGAACACAATGGTTTCCACAAATCCATCCTTGGAGCCGCGAAGCACCTTATCCTTATCCGGCTCCGCCACATTCCGGGATGGATATTCCCTGCTGTCTATGAGTATTGCCTTATCATAGCCGTCAATCAGCAGCACAAACACGCCGGACAACAGATTATTTAAGATGTTGTCCCACTTTCCGCTTAAGTCCACCTCCACATAGGGCATGCAGAGCTTACACATTTTATGGGCATCCTCCGGCATAGTTTCTGCCTTGATGCTGAGGAAATACTGCAGGATTTTTTCCATCAGCTCATCCTTACAAAATCCATCTATAAAATACATGCAGGCTTCCCTGCCGCCAATCTCAATGGTGCGGTAAATCAAATCAAAGCTTTTGTCCACCTTGAGCCGGTCGTTCAGATAATTCATATCCTGCCGTAAGGCACCCGTCATTTCTTCGTCTTTTTTTTCCATAAAAAATCTCCTTCCCGAATCACTATCAGTGTTCCGAAAAGGAGAAAATTTATACTTTTGATTTTATTTTGTGGTGCTGCCGAAGCCGCCGTTGCGGATGCCGTCCGCTTCATCATCCACCGTAATGCCGAAGGGTAAGAAAATTCCCTGTAAGAAACCGGTTCCGGCTTCCACCTGAAGGGTCTTTCCTTCGTTGGAGTCATTGGTAATCTTGGCGAATATGTGGCCTTCGTTGTCAGAGTCAAAATAATCGCTGTCAATGATGCCTACGGTATTGTTAAGCTGCAGACGGAATTTAAATCCAAGTCCGCTTCTGGGAAAAAGCTGAAGTACCCAGCCCTCTTCCATTTTTGCACGGATGCCGGTCGGAATTTTAATGGTTTCCCCCGGAGCCAGTGTGAAAGAAAACGGCGCATAGAAATCATAGCCCGCACTTCCTTTGGTTGCACGCATGGGAAGCTTTAACTCCTCATATACTTTTTCCGCTGCCGCTTCGTCGTATGCGGGAAAATCTCCCCTAATCGCCTGTATATAATTTTCTTTGGAAACCTTAAAAAACTGTGCAATTTTCTGCATTCTGTTATCCATGCCTTTCAGTGTCCTGCAGTCTTTCCGGTATTTTTCCGCCCTGTGCAGTCACAATTTAATTGTCATCTATTCGTAATCTCCGCAGTGCAGAACCGGAAGTAAGGGGTCCGGCTGCTGCAGGGTTTTCTGGACATCTATGACTCTCTGGTTTTTACTGCCCTTCCAGAGAAGCTTGGTATCCAGCTCTCCGATATGAAATTCGCCGTCCACTACTACGTCCACGTACTGCATCATGGGATAATACAGAATATTTTCCCAGGAGTCGCCCGTATACAGCCAAATTGTCTTGTCAGGATATTTCTCCTTGATTTCCGCCATGAAATTTCTCACATCCAGCCGGTTTGCCGGATGTAAAGGGTCCCCTCCGGAAAAGGTGATGCCGGAAATATAGGGCTTGTCCAACTGGTCAAAAATTTCCTTTTTGGCTTCCTCATCAAACAAAAGTCCCCCGTTCGGGTCCCAGGTAATGGGATTCTGACACTGTTCGCAGCAATGACTGCAGCCTGCTACCCACAGGACAACGCGCAGACCGTCTCCATTTAACATATCGTCCTTGGTAATATTATGATATCTCATAAGACCGTCACATGCTCTTCCTTTCTGCGATTTCTGCCATTTTTGCCTCGTTTAAGCGGGTGTCCCCGTGTACTCTGGAATAAGACAGGTAACCATTCATTCTGTCAATCTTGGTTAAGTTTCTGCTTCCGCACTTGGGACATACATCCATTTCGAGTTCCTGATGACCGCAGTCATCGCAGTAAGCAAGGGAAAGATTAACACCTTCGTAGAAGCCCATGTCCATGGCTCTTCTGATTAAGGTCTTCACTGCCTCAATATTGTAATCAATAGGGTATTTCACATACTGGATTTTGCCGCCGTTGCTTAAGTTCCAGAACCTTTCCTCAATATCCTGCTTCTGAATGGGAGTAATGTCCTCCGTTACATGGCAGTGGAAAGAGTTGCTGACATATTCCCTGTCGGAAACGCCCTCGATAATACCGTATTTATTACGGAACTGCTTAATCTGCAGACCGCAGAGGTTTTCTGCGGGTGTGCCGTAAATAGCATACAGATTGCCGTCCTCTTCCTTGAATTCATTGACCTTGGCATTGATATGCTCCATAACCTCCAGGGCAAACTGTCCGTCTTCCACTAAAGACTTACCGTTGTAAAGCTCCTGCAGCTCGTTTAAGGCGGTGATGCCGAAGCTTGCGGTTGCGGCTTTTAACAGCGGTTTAATCTTGTCGGAAAGCTTTAAGTGTCCGCCGAGGAAACCGCCCTCGCAGTAAGCAAGCGGGTTGGTGGAAGCTCTCATTTCGCCAAGATATGCATAGGTTCTTATATGAAGCTGACGGATTAACTGTAAATAATAATCCAGCACTTCATAGAAGTCCCTGCTCTCCTGTCTGGACTTTGCCAGAATCATGGGAAGGTGCAGGGAAACCGCACCGATATTGAAACGGCCCACAAATACAGGCACATCCTTGTCGTCCGCCGGATGCATGCCGCCTCTTTCATACCAGGGAGAAAGGAACGCACGGCAGCCCATGGGAGAAATGATTTTTCCGTACTGCTTGTAAATGCTTGCCACATAGCCTTTGCCGGTCAGAGACAGCCAGTCGGGATACATGGTCTTTGCAGAGCATGCCACACCGGCTTCAAATACATCCTCAAGCGGCTTGCCGGGTCCATGCAGGTTTTCATCGTATAAAAAAACAATCTTGGGGAACAGAACCGGCTTTTTGCATTCCTTTTTGCCCTGTCCTCTTCTTCTGACATTCAGCATGGAAATGGTAGCCAGCTTGGCAAATCTGCCGGTGCCGGTACCTGCCGTAACGGTGATGAACGGATAGTCGCCTCGGCTGCTGGCAACAGTATTGAACTTGTACTCCCAGCCCTGGAAGCCCTGTTCGAATTCTCTTACCACGTCCGCATAGGCTTCTGCCTCCGCCGTATCGTCGTCAATTCCCAGTCTCTTGTATTTCTCAATATATTTTTTGTAGGATTTTTCTGCGTAAGGCTCTAAGATATTGTCCACGCTGGGTACGGTAAATCCTCCGTACTGCTGACTTGCCGCACTGAGCACAATGTCGCCGATAACATCAAACGCCACGTCCAGGGTCTTCGGCTCGTTGTACCAGATATTACCCATTTCAAAACCGCCGGACAACACATTTTCCACGTCAAACAGACAGCAGTTCATGGTATCTCTTCTGGCGGACATATCATGCACATAAATATAGCCGTCGCGACATGCCTGAATTTCCTCCGTTGTCATAAAGAACTTCTGGTAAAGCTCTTTGTTTAACTGGTTGAAAATCAGGGAACGCTTGGTGGAAACCAGTGCAGAATCCGTGTTGGCGTTTTCCTTGTCCCCGATATACATGATGGACTGGCTCTTTTTGTAAACATCGTCCAGCATGCGCACAAAATCCTGCTTGTAGTTGCGGTAATCCCGGTAGCTCTTTGCTACAATGGGTTTTACCTGTTCCAAAGCGCTTTCCACGATGTTGTGCATAATGGGGATGGGAATTTCATCCTGCTCAAGCTCGTCCACCTTTTCTACCACATACTGGCAGATATGACGTTTTTCTTCTTCTGTAAATTTAGTCAGTGCACGGTAAGCGCTCTTGCCAACGGCATTCACTACCTTCTGCACGTTAAATGTCTCTTTGCTGCCGTCCTTTTTAACGACCTTCACATCTCTTTTTGTCTTAAACTGGGCACCGTAATCGGTTGTGTCTTCGCCCACCTGCTCCACTTCAATACTCATGGCGCCATTCCCCCGCTTTCCTGTGTTTTACAATATATGGTGTGTTTTTCAATTTTCCGTCACCATATTTAGTGTCGTATTCTAAGTATAAGAAAGCCCCGGCAAAAAGTCAATCGGAAATCCTCAAATCCCTGTGCGAATAATTCTAAAACACGGGTACGGAATTTTATTTTAAGATACCGCTCTTGTCAATGGCTTCCACGGCTTCGTTTATGGTTTCCACCGGTAAAGTGAGGGCAAACCTTACGTGACCGGCTCCCAGCTTGCCGAAACTGCTGCCCGGAGTGCAGAGCACGCCTGTTTTTTCCAGAAGCTCCATCACAAAGGCAAAGTCATCCGTATACGCATCGGGAATTTTTGCCCATGCAAACATGGTGCCTTCGCTTCTTTCCACTTTCCAGCCGATGGAAGTAAGACCGTCGCAGAGGGCGTTTCTTCTTTCTTCGTATTTCGCCCGCTGTTCCTTCACGCAGTCATCCGGACCGGTCAGGGCTGCTACGGCGCCGTACTGTATCGGCAGGAAAATACCGTAGTCAATCTGGGAACGGAGCTTCTTAAAGGTTGCTACCACTTCCTTATTGCCTACTAAAAAGCTCATTCTGGCTCCGGTGTAGTTGAAGGATTTGGACAGGGAATAAAATTCCACGGCACAGTCCTTTGCTCCGGGGACGGACAGAATGGAAATACCCTTTCTGCCGTCGTAAATAATATCGGAATAGGCATTGTCGTGAATGATTAAAATATCATTCTTCTTTGCCCATGTAATCAGCTTTTCGTAAAACTCACGGGGTGCGCACTTGCATATGGGATTTAAGGGATAGGAAACAATCATGCATTTGATTTTGTTTCCGTATTTTTCGCTCAGAGCATCCAGATCCGGCAGATAGTGGTTTTCCGGCAGTAACTCATAGCATTCCACATCCGCACCGGCTAAGAAAGGTCCGATGGAGAATACGGGATATCCGGGGTCGGGAACCAGTACCAGGTCGCCTTCGTTAAAGAGGGACAGACCGATGTGGCTGATACCCTCCTGGGAGCCGTAAACGCTCATGATTTCATCCGCTTCCAAAGTAACATCGTATCTTTTTGCAAATCTTTCCTGCACAGCCTTAATAAGCTCTGGGATATCCGCCAGGGCGTATTTATAATTTTCCGGCTTCTTTGCGGCTTCCGCCACTGCCTCCACAATATGGGGCGCCGGCTTAAAATCCGGGGTTCCCACGGACAGGTTGTAAACCTTTTTTCCTGCCTTTTCCACTTCATTTTTCTTGTCGTTCAAAAGCTGGAAAATACCGCTTTCAAACTGCTTCATTCTGTCTGCTGCAAGCATGTTTTTGTCCTTCTTTCTCTTTCGCTCTTTCTCTATTCTTCCGCGCCATCCTGCGCGGCAAGCATATTCTTCAGCCACTGTTTATAGCGTTCCCTCACTTCTGTCGGGGATGCTATCTGCACGCCTTCTCCCAAACCGGTCAGCCAGCCGAAAAACTGTCCGCTGACGGCAGCTCTGATGTGCACACGGATTTTATCGTTTTCCACTACCCGCACATCCGTTTCCCTGCCGAACCGGTCCATAATGACGCCAATGAGTTTTTTCGGCAAAAGCAGGGTAATCTGTTCTTCATCGCCGCCAAACATTCCGAACGTGCTTTTGGAATACTCCGCCGGATCCATGTTAAAGAAATCCTGTCCCTCGCGCTTTTTCTCTTCCACCTTCGTGTTCTTCATTTTGTCCACGCGGTAGTGCTTTATGCAGTCCGCTTCCGCATCATATGCCGCCAGGTAATAATTTTCATCATCCCAGATAAGCGCCAGCGGGCTCACCACGTAGGTCTTGCCGTTCCGGCGGGGCTTCAGGGTCTTTGTGGTCGTCCACTCCAGATAGGAAAAGGAAATCTGTCTGTCCGCGTCGATTGCCGTATAAATGGTATCCACGCTGTAATAAATCTTTTCATTCTCCGTTTTGACACGTCCCAGTACCTTCACCTGTCTGTGAAGCTGGCGTGCCTGATAGGTGCTTGCCTGTTTCTCCAATTTATGTATCAGCTCTCTTGACTTTTTTTCCGTCACAAAGCGTGAAGACTGCACAGCATCCACCAAAAGCTTTAACTCCGCCAGTTCAAACTCCCGGCTGGCAAGGTAATAGCCGCTCTCCGTCTTCCCTTTTTTCTGCATGATGTCAAAGCCGAAATCCTGCAGACACTGAATGTCCGCATAAATGCTTTTTCTTTCGGCGCTTATGTCGTTTGCCCGAAGCTTTTCAATCAGATCCTTCGTACTGATTACATGGTCTTCGTCCGTATACTCCTGTAAAATTTTTATAATATACAGAAGTTTCTGTTTCTGGTTTTCGCTCTTTGGCATATTTTTATCCCCCGGCAAGACAAAAAAGAACCCAGTTTTACCGGATTCTTATCAGTCCTTTTTCAGAGCCTGCTGCCATGTGTCCATGGTTATTGTACGGCTTCTGCCTCTTTACTTTGATTTTCTTCCTTGGTGTTTTTCCGTTTCCGTAAGGTAATGCCCATGAAAATGCCAAATCCGCCAACAATGCAGAATACAAAGAAAACAAGAAGATAACTTAAAAATGAATTGATAAATGCCATAATTCTCATCCCTTCCACTTTTTCATGTAAATTCTATTATAGCAACGAACCCCCGTCATCGTCAAGGAGTATCTCCCCATCCGCTGCCGTGGTGGCAAGCCTGTCGCATCTTTCGTTTTCCGGGTGTCCGTTGTGCCCTTTCACCCATTCAAAGGTCACCGAATGGGACTCCATAGCCTTTAACAGCCGTTCCCAGAGTTCTTTGTTTTTAACCGGCTGCCTGGTGCTTGTCCGCCAGTTGTTTTTCTTCCAGTTGTCCACCCAGTGCGCATTGAACGCATCCGTCACATACTTGGAGTCGGAAATCACGGTTACCTCACAGGGCTTTGTCAGCGCCTCCAGACCGGTAATCACGCCCATCAGCTCCATGCGGTTGTTGGTGGTCTTTTTGTAACCGGCACTGTATTCTCTCTCATGCAGGGTGTTTTTGGCATCCACAAACTGCAGCACCGTGCCGTAGCCTCCCGGTCCTTCCGGGTTGCCCCTCGCCGAACCGTCCGAATATAACGTAACTTTCATATATTTCTTTCCTTTCTCCACCTTTACTTCCACTGTCCCGTCTGCAGGAATTCATCCGCTCTCCTGCCGGCTCCCTTTATGATGTCCTCGTCATAGCCGAAGGCGGAAAGCAGCTTAATGGCATTACGGGTGGTTGCCCTGCCGTTCATCAGACGGTAGTTAAAATGCACATCCCCGTCTTTTACTTCTTCTTCAAAATGATAATTGTCGTAACTGTCTTTTAAAAGCTCCGTCAGCTCCAGATCGTGGGTGGCTGCAAAGCACAGGGTATGGTTCGTCAGAAGCTTCCGTAAAATTTCCGTCCCTGCCGCAATTCGCTCCACGGTATTGGTGCCGCGCAGCACTTCATCCACAAAGCAGAGCACATGCCCTTTTTCCCGGATGGTATCCATTATTCTCTTTATCGCCCGGATTTCCACAATATAATAGCTCTCGCCAGATAAAATATCATCACTTAAGGACATGGCGGACATAATGCGGAAATACCCTGCCCGGTACTGCCTTGCCGGTACCGTGTGAATGGTCTGGGCAAGGATGGCGGAAATTGCCACCGTCCGTAAGAAGGTGGATTTACCGGACGCATTGGAGCCGGTCAGCAAAATGCCGTTCTTCGCTTCTATGGAATTTTTCACCGGATTGTCAAGAAGCGGGTGATAGCCTTCTTCCATGCTAAGAAACGGTTCCTTTTCCTCCTGCAGCACCGGAATGCAGTATCCGTTCTGTAAGGATGCCCGGTATTCCCCGATGGCAACCATGGCGTCTAAATAACCTATGGTGTAAAACAGCCCGTCCACATTTTCCGTATGCTTTCTTACCTGCTCTAACATGGTATTGAATTTTATCAGGTCAAAATGCAGGCTCATGCGCAGATAGTCCAGTATCATATCCAGAGGATTGCCGGAGCCGGACATTCTGCCGTTGGACATCAGCCAGAAGGAGCCCCTCCTAAACTGTCCCAGTGCTTTTCTGTTTTCCCGCAGTCTGTCCTGTTCCTCTTTGATACCCTCTGCCGCAAGCTGCTCTATTTTTTCCGAGGTTTCCATGAGCTTTAAGATAAATGCAAAACTGCTTAAATACACGTCCACTTCGCCTTTTTCCCTGAAATAACTTATCATGCCGTACATCATCAGACCAAGGATGAGCAGGATACCCAGCGACGGGCTGAAAAAGCAGAATGCAATGGCGGGAATGTAACTGATAAGCAGGGTGTAATGATGCAGGTTGGATCGTTTTCCCAGAATATCCAGGTTGTCCAGATAATCATAGAGGGAAAACTTGCCGGTATAGCCTGTCTCATTCAGACGGTATTGCAACTGTACCCGTTCCTCTTTGTGCTCTTCAAAATATTGGATAACCGCTTCCTTGTGGGCGAGAGGCTCCTCTGTAAAATCGGGTGTCCGAAGCAAATGATACAGCACCTCTTCCCCTGCCTGGCAGTTGGTAAAATTCATCTGCATGAAAATATCATCCATGGATAAATCCTGAAAGGTGATTTCATCTACCTGTTCTTCATTTCCGTGATGCTTGAAATACCCCGCTATCGCCTTATAGCGGTCAAGTCCGTATTCTTTTTTGCGGAGTTCCCCGTACTTGTGTCGAAACCTGTACAGTATCCTCGCCTTTTCCGATTTGCTATCGTAAATTCCTTTGGCAGCTAACAGTGCAACAAGACCTGCTGCCACAAAGGCAAAAACAACATATTCCATTTGCGTGTTCGGTTCCTTTTCGTTTTCTTGCCGCATACTGACATCACTATGCGGCTTTGTTCATTATAACAGTGTAGGGAATGAAAAACAAGGTAGCAAAATAGCGGACAGGCATATTAAGAAGGCTGGTTCCTTCCTACGCAGACACGCTTGCGCTTGTTCCTTCATCAACAGGCTTTTTCGCCAAACACGCCTCTTAGCGCTTCTCCCTCCGGCATATTAAGAAGGCGGGCATTTTTCCTAAAGCAGACTTTTAGTCGCCGTCGGCACTTAGGTGTCGTACTTTGACACCTTATGTGCCGCTACGGTGACTACTAAGCGTAAGCGCGTCTGCGTAGGAAAAATCCCGCCATCTATTAATGCCTTATATAATAATACACACCATGCCGCCGTTCATGTCATTGACGATTTTCTGCATGGTGTCCTGCAGTTTCACCTGGCTTTCTTCGCCTATCATGGAAATTTTACCGGTGATGCCGTCATCCACAAGCTGCTCCACGGTTTTGCCGAAGATGTTGGTTTCCCAGATGCCTTCCTCCCGGCTGTCCGCTTCGTTGATATAGCGTATTAAATCCTGTGCCTGCTCCTCCGTTCCCACAATGGGCGCAATTTCCGTTTCGATGTTGGCGCGTATCATGTGAATGGACGGACTTTCCGCCTTGATTTTGACGCCAAACTTGTTGCCGTGACGGATTAACTCCGGCTTTGCCAGACTGATTTCCTCCCTTTCCGGTGTTACCACACCGTAACCCTTCTGCCGTACGGACTGTACCGCCTGCTGCACCTTGGCATATTCTTTTTTCATGGCGGAGAGCTCTTTTAATTTGGTAATAAGCTGGTATTCGCCGCTGATTTCGTCCCCTACCAAATCGCTCAGCATTTCATAATAAAAGCTGTTGTCCACATCCATCTGCAGCTTCACACTGCCGTCCGCAAGATTGATGTTTTCTGTTTTCAGTCGTTTTATGTACCGGCTTTCCACAGGCACTCTGCCATCCACCTGCATGCTGCGGATATCCCGGACGGAATTTACCGCCTTCATGATGTTTTTTACCGCTCCCACCATTTCCTTCTTCATGGGATTGTCGAGGCTTAACATCTCCACCCACTTCGGCATAAAAAACTCCATGCGGGAAACCGGGAATTCATAAAGTATCTGTTCCATGATGCTATGTATGTCATCCATTTTTAACTGGGCACAGTTGACCGGACGGACCGCCACCTTATATTTCTCTCCGATTTCTTCCGCCATCGCCTTTGTTTCGTCTGCATAGGGCTTCTCGGAATTAAGCAGCACCAGAAACGGCTTACGCAGCTTCTTTAATGCCAGAATGGTCTTTTCTTCCGCATCCAGATACGCCGCTCTCGGGAGTTCCCCGAAGCTGCCGTCCGTGGTAACCACAAGTCCTATGGTGGAATGGTCGTGAATGACCTTATCCGTGCCGATGCCTGCTGCCTGCGTAAACGGAATTTCCGTATCCGACCAGGGCGTTTTTACCATACGCTCCGTATTTTCTTCCATGTGACCGGTGGCGCCCTCCACCATGTAGCCCACACAGTCAATGAGCCTTACCTTTGCCTCCACGTCCCCGCCAAGATGCACGGCGGCAGCTTCCTTCGGAATGAATTTCGGCTCCGTGGTCGTAATGGTTTTTCCTCCCGCACTCTGCGGAAGTTCGTCCTTTGCCCTTTCCTTTTCATGCTCATCTTCCATAAAGGGAAGCACACAGACATCCATGAAGCGTTTAATAAACGTAGATTTGCCGGTACGCACCGGTCCTACCACCCCTATGTAGATTTCCCCACGGCATCTTTCCTGTATGTCCTTGTACAAGTCATATTCTTTATTCACCATCAGGTCCATAAAAAAATCCCCTTCCATACTTAATAAATTGTATGAAAGGGGAGCTTTCATTATGCTTACATCTTCACACGTTTGAAGTTTTTCTTGCCGCGTTTTACCACAAGTCCGTCACCGTCAAACTGCTCCGGCGCATATGTGGTTTTGATGTCTGTTACCTTTTCGTCCGCTACGGTAACACCACCCTGCTCTACGGCACGTCTTGCTTCGGAACGGGATGCACATAAGCCTGCCTTTACCAGTACGCCCATGATATCAATGGAGCCGTCCCGGAAATCTGTCTCGGTAAGCTTTGCTTCGGGCATTTCCCCGGCAATGCTTCCGGAGAACAGTGCTTTTGCGCTTTCCTGTGCTTTCTTAGCTTCTTCTTCGCCGTGAACCAGGTTTGTCAGCTCGTATGCCAGGATTTCCTTTGCCTGATTTAACTGGCTGCCTTCCCATTTGTCCATTTCGTCAATCTGCTCTAAAGGAAGGAAGGTCAGCATACGTAAGCATTTCAGGACATCGGCATCGCCCACGTTTCTCCAGTACTGGTAGAACTCGAAGGGAGAGGTCTTGTTGGGGTCTAACCATACGGCATTTCCTGCGGTTTTTCCCATCTTCTTTCCCTGGGAGTCGGTTAACAGTGTAATGGTCATGGCATGTGCATCTTTGCCCAGTTTCTTTCGAATCAGTTCGGTACCGCCTAACATATTGCTCCACTGGTCGTCTCCACCGAATTCCATATTACAATTGTATTTCTGGAACATGTAGTAGAAGTCATAACTCTGCATAATCATGTAGTTAAATTCAAGGAAGCTTAAGCCTTTCTCCATACGCTGCTTATAGCATTCGGCACGCAGCATATTGTTTACGGAAAAGCAGGGACCTACCTCACGGAGCAGGTCAACATAGTTTAAATTAAGCAGCCAGTCGGCATTGTTTACCATAAGCGCCTTACCTTCGGAGAAATCAATAAATCTCTCCATCTGACGCTTAAAACATGCCGCATTGTGTTCAATGTCCTCTCTGGTAAGCATTTTTCTCATATCGGTCCGACCGGAGGGGTCACCGATCATGGTAGTACCGCCGCCGATTAAGGCTATGGGCTTGTTTCCTGCCATCTGCAGTCTTTTCATAAGAGTAAGTGCCATAAAATGTCCGGCTGTCAGACTGTCTGCCGTACAGTCAAAACCAATGTAAAAGGTGGCCTTGCCGTTATTGATCATTTCACGGATTTCTTCTTCATTTGTTACCTGTGCCAGCAGGCCTCTTGCCTGTAATTCTTCATAGATTTTCATTTTTGCTCTCCTTTTTTCTATTGTGCAGACAGTACCTGCCCGCCTTGTTACCATAACAAAAAAACCTGTCCTCTCTGTAAAGAAAGGACAGGTATAAGCCCGTGGTACCACCTTCGTTCCCGTAAACCTCACGATTTACGGCTTTCTTGGTATGCGTAAGATTATCATCTTATTACAACCATGGCTGCTATCGGTGCCGGCCGGCAGAGTCTACTTTGCAGGGCATTTCGGTCTGCTGCTCCGAGATGTACTTCCCATTCATCTCTCCTGCGCCTCTCAGCCTCCGGCAACTCTCTGTAGGTCTTAATGATGGTACTCTTCTCTTCATCGCATTTACTGTTTTGTTAGGAATTAGTCACATTATAGCCACAAGATTTCCGTTTGTCAACACAGAATATGATAAAATTTTTTACACAAAGTCGAACAGGCTTATCTGGTTGGACTCCGGCAGCCTGCCGAGCAGGTGCAGACTGTCCATCAGTTCGATGATGGTGCCGCTCACCTTGGTTCTCTGCTTGAAATCGTCCTTACTTAAGAACGGGCCGTCCTTGGCAGCTTCCACAATGGCATCCGCCGCTTTTTCCCCCAGACCGTCGATGCTGTTTAAGGAAGGCATCAGCTTGCCGTCCACAATCTGGAACAGTCTTGACTGGGCGCTGAAAATATCAATGGGCGTAAATTCAAATCCTCTGGCATACATTTCCTGTACGATTTTCATATCGCCGTAGGCATCCTTTTCCTTATTGGAAAGGCTGTCCATACGGGATTTGTAATCCTTCATAATCGCCTCTAAGTGCTGCTGCCCCTGGCACATCAGCTCATAAGAAAACGCCTTGGCGCGGATACTGAAATAGGCCGCATAATACGCCAGCGGATAGTTGATTTTACAGTAGGCAATTCGCCATGCCATCATAACGTACGCCGCCGCGTGTGCCTTCGGGAACATGTATTTAATCTTTTTGCAGGACCAGATGTACCAGTCGGGAACATTCTTTTCCTTCATGGCTGCTTCCCACTCCGGCTTTAGGCCTTTTCCCTTACGCACGCTCTCCATGATGGTAAAGGATAGGGAGCTTTCCACGCCTTGGTTGATCAGGTAGATCATAATATCGTCTCGACAGCAGATAGCCGTGGAAATGGTGGCTTTTCCCTCTAAAATAAGGGTCTGCGCATTGCCCAGCCATACGTCCGTTCCGTGACCCAGACCGGAAATGCGGATTAAGTCGGAAAACTGTTTGGGCTTTGTGTCAAGAAGCATCTGGATAACGAAATCCGTACCGAATTCCGGGATACCTAAGGAGCCCACCGGCGTACCGCTTATCTGGGACGGTGTGATGCCAAGCGCTTCCGTATTCTGGAACAGGGACATAACCGCCTTGTCGTCCAGAGGGATTTTCGTGGGGTCGATGCCCGTTAAATCCTGCAGCATACGAATCATGGTAGGATCATCGTGTCCGAGTATGTCAAGCTTTAACAGGTTGTGGTCAATGGAATGGTAATCGAAATGGGTCGTTACCGTATCCGTTGTCATATCGTTTGCCGGATGCTGCACCGGGGTAAAGGAGTTGATGTCCTGTCCCATGGGAAGCACGATGATACCGCCGGGATGCTGTCCGGTACTTCTCCGGACGCCGGTACACCCCTGGGTAATCCGGTTGATTTCACAGGTTCTCTTGTGGATGCCTCTCTCCTCATAGTAATTCTTTACATATCCGAATGCGGTTTTATCCGCAAGGGTCGCAATGGTACCGGCGCGGAAGGTCTGTCCGGCGCCGAAAATAACTTCCGTGTATTTGTGCGCCTTGCTCTGGTATTCACCGGAGAAGTTTAGGTCGATATCCGGCTCCTTATCACCCTTAAATCCCAGGAAGGTTTCAAACGGAATGTCAAAGCCGTCCTTGATTAACGGCTCTCCGCAGACCGGGCACACCTTATCCGGCATGTCGCATCCGGCATTGCCGGCAAACGCCTTTACCTCAGGGGAATCGAAATCGTAATAGCGGCACTTGGGGCAGCGGTAATGGGCGCTCAGGGAGTTAACCTCCGTAATACCTGCCATGAACGCCACCAGGGAGGAACCTACGGAACCACGGGAGCCTACTAAGTAGCCGTCCTCCACGGACTTCCACACTAACTTCTGGGCAATGATATACATAACCGCAAATCCGTTCGTAATAATGGAATGCAGTTCCTTTTCCAGACGGTCTTCTACGATTTTGGGCAGAGTATCCCCGTAAATTTCGTGAGCCCTGTTGTAGCAGATGGCGGTCAGCGTCTTGTCGGAATCGGGAATGACGGGAGGACATTTATCCGGGCGCACCGGCGCAATGGTCTCTATCATATCCGCAATCATATTGGTGTTGGTAATGACAATCTCCTCCGCCTTTTCGCTGCCGAGATACTGGAACTCCTCTAACATTTCCTCCGTGGTGCGCAGGTACAGCGGCGCCTGGTTGTCCGCATCGTCAAAGCCCTTGCCCGCCATAATAATACGGCGGTACACTTCGTCCTCCGGGTCTAAGAAATGCACATCGCAGGTTGCCACGACCGGCTTGTTGAACTGCTCGCCCAGTCTTACAATCCTTCGGTTGATGTCCTGAATATCCTCAACGGAATTGATATCCGGATGCTTGGGAGAGTCAATCATAAAGGCATTGTTGCCGCAGGGCTGGATTTCCAGATAGTCGTAAAAATCCACAATACCGGCTATTTCCTCTTCGCCCCTGTCCTCCAGGAGCGCCCGGTACAGCTCTCCCGCTTCGCAGGCGCTGCCGATGATAAGACCGTCCCTGTACTTGTTAATGGCACTCTTCGGTATCTTGGGCTGGCGGCTGAAGTATTTTAAGTGGGACATGGATATCAGCCGGTACATGTTGATACGTCCCAAATCGTTTTTCGCTAAAATAATGCAGTGGTAGGAATGCAGCCGGGCAATGTTTTCATCGGACGGCCTGGCAAAGGTATTCATTTCCGCCAGCGTCTTTAAGCCCTGCTCTTCCATCATCTTCATAAAATGCAGGAAAATATGTGCCGTTGCTTCCGCATCGTCCACCGCCCTGTGGTGGTTTTCCAAGGAAACATTGAACACCTTGCACAAAGCATCCAGGGTATGTTTGTTCTGCTCCGGCAGAAGAACTCTGGACATGATCATGGTATCCAGATAGGTAAAATCCGCCGGCAGGAAAAGTCTCTTGGCATTTTCCCGGATAAATCCCGTATCGAAGGAAGCATTGTGCGCTACCAGCACGGCATCCTCGCAGAAACTTAGAAACTGCGGCAGCACCGTTTCGATTTCCGGTGCATCCGCCACCATGCTGTCATTTATGCCGGTCAGCTTTTCAATGGCGAAAGGAATGGGAACCTTCGGGTTAATGAATGTGGAAAAACGGTCTGTAATCCTGCCGTCCTTTACTTTTACGGCGCCGATTTCAATGATTTTATTATGTACGGGAGAAAAGCCCGTGGTTTCGATATCAAATACCACAAAGGTCGTGCCGGCAATCTCCTGTCCCTTGTCGTTGTTGGTGATTTCCTTTAAGTCGTCCACGATGTAGGCTTCCACACCGTAAATTACCTTGAAGAAATCCTGCTTGTCCGGCGCCGGTTCTCCCTTTTCCTTTCGTGCGTTTTTCTCTGCCTTATATAAATCGTCCCACACATGGTTGGCATCCGTGAAGCCCTGCACCACGCCGTGGTCGGTAATGGCAATGGCGGGATGTCCCCATTTGTAAGCACGTTTTACAATATCCTTGGCTTCGGAAACACCATCCATGTCGCTCATCTTGGTATGGCAGTGCAGCTCCACTCTCTTTTTCACACTGTGATCGGAACGTGTCGTGGTAAAATCAGGAATCTTTTTAATCCCCGTAATGGAGCCGATGGATAATTCATGGTCAAACTTGTCCAGCATGGCAATGCCGTCCACCTTGATAAATTTACCCACCGCAAGTTCACCCGCCAGTTCTTTTGCAAACTCATTGGGACAGAACACCTTGGCGGAAATGGTATCCGTAAAGTCTGTCACCGCAAAAATCAGAATGGATTTTTCGTTGTTCTTAAGCTCCCGGACTTCCAGTGACGTCACTCTTCCGCGGATGGTTACTTCTCCGATTTCTCCGATAATATCCACTATTTTCGTAACTTCTTTGTCAAAGTCCCTGCCGTACACCACATCCGGATTGTCGGAGCGCCTGATTCCTTTTTTGCCATCGCCGCCGTAAAAGCGGTCGCCCTTGCCTTTGAAGCCGCCCTTCTGGGGAAAACCTTTTCCGCCGGCATTCCGGTTTCCGGCTCCCGCCGAAACGCTTCCTCTGCCGTCGCCTGCTTGGGGAGCAGTGCTTCCTGTTTTTCCGGCTGCCTGACCTGCCTGCATCCTGCCCGCTTTTGCACCATTTTGACCATTTGAGTCATTTGCTTTTTTTTCATCCGCTGTGGCAGTCTGTACGGCACTCTGCTGACCGCTTCCGTCATCGTCCCTGCCGTTTAAGGCACGCAGTCTCGCCGCAATTTCCGCTACTTCCATGGAAAGCTTCTTTTCCTCTTCTTCGGCGAACCTGCTTTCCACCGGCTCTCTATAGTCAAATTTAATCACCACATCCACGCCGCAGCGCTCCTGGAACACCTTGTTCAGGATGCGGAGCATTTCCTCTTCCTTGCTTTTGGTGAGCACGCTTTCCTCTACGGTAAGCAAAATCTTCGCACTGTCCGGATAGGTAACCTCCGCCCCCCGCAACGCAACATACATAATATGGTCATACTGCCGGAATTCCAAAAGAATGCTCTCCCAGTACGCATCCATCAGATTTTGCGGCGTATACTGGCTGGAAAGCTGAAACCTTTCGTATATCTTTACCGTCAGGTCGTTGTTCTTAAACAGCTGGTTCTTTATTTCATTTTCTGCTTTATATACAATTTCCTTGGAAATCAGATGTTCACTGGAAATATAAATCCGTAAAAAATCCTTTTTGGATGTGCTGGTGATTTTCAGCACTTCCACATCCTCAAACTGTCTGCCTACCTGCGTGGGCAGCTTCAGTCCCGCAAAAACTTCCAAAAACGCTTTACTCATTCTTATCGTCCCTGTTCCTTGTGCATGCGCATCCCGCATTTTAATTCTGTTATGGCTGCCGGTTTTTGTTTCCTGCTTCTGTCATCGCTGCCGTTTATTCGTTCCAATGGTCAAGTTCCTGTTTCAGTGTGGAAATAAACTCTGCCTCGGGGATTTTCTTCACCACTTCGCCTTTTTTTATAAGAAGCCCTTCTCCGATTCCGCCTGCAATTCCCAAATCCGCCTCTTTTGCTTCCCCGGGACCGTTTACCACACAGCCCATAACCGCCACCTTGATATCCAGCGGATAATCGGCTACCATTTCTTCCACCTTGTTTGCCAGACCGATTAAGTCAATCTTGGTTCTGCCGCAGGTCGGACAGGAAACCACTTCAATGCCGCCTTTACGCAGTCCCAGGGTTCTGAGCAGCAGTTTTGCGGTTTTCACTTCTTCCACCGGGTCACCGCTTAAGGATACACGGATGGTGTCACCAATTCCTTCATATAAAATAATGCCAAGCCCGATACCGGACTTGATATTGCCGGACCATACCGTACCGGACTCCGTAATGCCCACATGCAGGGGATAGTTTGTTTTTTTTGCCAGAATTTCATGTGCCTTGATGCACATCATTACATCCGAAGATTTAATGCTGACCACCAGATTGTCATATCCCATGTCCTCAATGAGCTGCACTTTGGAAAGAGCGCTTTCCACAATTCCTTCCGCCGTCACACCGTGGTATTTCTCCACTAATTCTTTTTCCAGAGAGCCGCTGTTTACCCCGATACGGATGGGAACATTTCTGTCCTTTGCCTCTTTTACCACACTGAGTACCTTTTCCCTGCTGCCGATATTTCCCGGGTTGATACGGATTTTATCCGCTCCGTTTTCCATGGCGGCGATTGCCATCCTGTAATCAAAATGAATATCCGCCACCAGCGGAATGGTTATCTGCTTTTTAATTTCCGCTACCGCTTTCGCTGCTTCCATGGTCGGTACCGTACAGCGGATGATTTCACAACCTGCCTTTTCCAGCCGTTTGATCTGTGCAACTGTCTTTTCCACATCCTCGGTGGGAGTGTTCGTCATGGACTGTATCAAAACAGGATTGCCCCCTCCGATAACCCTGTCGCCTATTTTTATCACCTTTGTATGGTCTCTGTACATACGCCGCCCCTTTCTTTTTTTCTGATTTTATGCTTCTTCACCCTTTAAGGTCACCACCGTCATGTCATGATGCATGGCATTCAGTACCGGTCCAAAAGCATCCTTTGTTTTAAGCCGCAGGCTGGAAGTGTTGATGCAGGGATGACAGCCTAAATATTCTCCCTTTAACACATCCTCATCCACCAGCAGTCTGACTTTGTTTTCTTTGTCATTCATAAGTCCCATAATACTCACGGAGCCCGGTGTAATGTCTAAAAATTCTTCCATAAACGCTTCTTCCGCAAAGGATAACCGTGCGCTTCCGATCTGCGCTGACAGCTCCTTTGTCTTGAAAGGCTTATCTCCCGGCATCATCAGCAGGTAAAACATAGTTTTCTGCCGGTTGCAAAGAAATAAATTTTTGCAGACAACCGCCTCCAGCGCCTCATCTATTTTTTCACAGGCCTCCATGGTAAATGCCGCCTCATGGTCGATTCTTTCATACTCCACGCCTAAACTGTCCAGTAAATCATACACTCGGATTTCTTTCTCCAGTCTGCCGGTCACATCCGCCGGTCTGCCCTTCTGTCTTGTATACATCATATCTGCCTTTCTGTTCTTATGTAACTTCAATCTGTCTTTCATTATACCGAAGGGCCGATTAACATTCAAGGAAAAAACCACCCGTTTTATGGTTTTAAAACGGATGGTTTCTGATATATTTGCTGTGTCAGATTTTCTGTTTTCTATCAGCTAAGTTTCCCAGTCCTTATCATACAAACAGGGAGAATGAAAGCACCACAATTCCCAGAATGACAAGGATAATACCGGTAGCACGGTTCAATGTCTTAGGCGTTGCTTTATTGGCAAACAATGCAGCTATTCTTGCCCAAAGCAGGGTAAATACCACGCAAAGCCCGAATACCAGCCAGTCGGGCTGTCCGCCGATGGCAAAATGGGAGACTGCACCGGTAAGTGCTGTAAATGTCATGATAAATACGCTGGTTCCTACCGCCGTTTTCAGTTCATAGCCTAAAACACTGGTCAGGATAAGCAGCATCATCATGCCACCGCCTGCACCGACAAAACCGCAGATGAGTCCAATCATTATACCGCAGATAAGGGACTGGATGGCTCTCTTTTTTGCAGATACTCCCTGCATGCTTTCCTTTGTCGTCATAACCGGCTTCACGATAAATTTAATTCCCAGTAAAAAGGTCATGAACACAGAAAAATTGCCCATGGTTGTCGAAGGTACAAGACTTGCCAGATAGCTTCCCACAACGGTAAATGTCAGGACACTTCCCATCATGATAAGTCCGTTTTTAATATCCAGATTCTTGTTTTTTCCGTAAGTATATGCCGAAACGGCGCTTGCCAGTACATCCGATGACAGGGCAATTCCCACTGCCATATACGGGTCCACATGCAAAAAAGTAATCAGCATGGGGCTGATGACGGCTGCTGCGCTCATACCCGCAAAGCCGGTTCCCAGACCGGCACCCATTCCCGCAAAAAATGTTACCAAAATTGTTATCAGTAATTTCATACTCCATCCGTCCTTTCCTCTTTTATAACCCGGTCCATATTATGACTGATGATATTAAGAGTTTTTATAAAGTTTTCTTTTCCCTCTTCATCGGTATTTTCAAACAAAGTCCCCATAAATTTTTCCTGTACTTTTTTTCCTTTTTCCACGACCGGTCCCGCTTTTCCCGTGCACATAAGTAATGTTTTCCGCCTGTCGTCCTTTGCCTCTTCTCTCACAAGAAAGCCGTCTTTTACCAGCCTGTCCACATGCATGGACACCAGATTTGCCTTGATATTTCTGATTTCCACAATGTCGGATGCCGTCTTGTATTCGGGGTTGTTTCCCAAAAACATCAGAATGTCAAATGCCGTCTGCGGAAGCCCAAACTCTTTGCAGACCGGCTTGCAGGCTATCCTGTATGCCTGTCCGAACTTGCGTATAAGCTCCAATCCTATGTTCATTCCTGCACCTCTTTCATTTGCTTCATATGTGAATATTTCATTTTTGAACTTTTTAAGTATAATAGGACACCACGGGAGAAATGTCAATAAAAAATACAGCAACAATTATTAAAAAACTATAATCTCTTACAAAAGCATTTCCTCAATTATTTTATCCGTGCACAGAGTATTCAGTGGACACTCTGCCGATTCAAAGGTATATATAATGTTTTTCCCCGGAATATAGCCATTCTTTTCATACATTTCTATTTTCCTCACTGCGTTTTTCGCATATGTCGGATCCGTCATCATCCCAAAATGTTCCCAGATAATTTCTTTTCTGTCCCATTTTCTGAGGCATGTAAAGTCCGAATACACCATTCCCATTCCTGTCAGTCTATATGGAAATTCATAACGGTAAGGAACACCTTTCTTATACAGCTTGTCCGCTATTATCTTTTCTGACTTTGACCTCACCCTCTCTCCCTTCTCCGTATAAATTTCCACCTGTCCGTCCGGAAAAGCTTTGCCCTCATAGATAACAGCCTCCCATTGTTTCACATAATCCTCTATTGGCAGAACCAATGGGCGCAGTAGTTTTTGCCTTGCTTTCCCCTCCCTTGTAAAAATTTCTTCCAACTTTCTATCCTGTAATTGCATCAGGGCTCTTTCTACCAGTCTTAATTGCTTATCTGTCTCCTTCAACATTTTTCGGTTATAATCTCTCTGTGCAATTTTTCTTGCTAACTCCATATCTGCTTTATGTAAGTACTTACCCTTAGGAAAATCAGCTTTATTCTCTTCCGTTCTCAAATAGTACTGGCAACTACCATTGCTGTATCCAATATTTAAGTTTCCATTATTTATTATATAATCATTTACAGTATCATCAGAAATGATTACCTGCTTTATCTTTAATAACTTATCCCTCTTTTCCAATAACATCTTAACTAATTGTTCCATATTTTTTCTCCTTCTTCTATACATTTATGCGCTATACGCAGATATTAATATTATCTTCCATATCCGCGTAAGATTTTTTTCCTCTTTACGCGGATTTTCAGCTTTTTCTTTTATATCCGCGTAATTTATTTTTTACCTTTACGCGGATTTTCAGTTTTTTCCTCATATCCGCGTAATTTATTTTTTACCTTTACGCGGATTTCAGCTTTTTCTTTTATATCCGCGTAATTTCCTTTTTTCTTTTACACGGATTTTCAGTTTTTTCCTCATATCCGCGTAATTTCCCATATCACCCCAATTACCTTGTTATCTTTCTTCTCTATAACAAGTAATTTAATAAATGACGCTTACTTTTTGTCTCCAATACCACTCATCATTTTTGCATAATAACCTCCTTCCGCCCGCAGTTGTCCCATAATCACAAATTTCATCAGCATTTCCATGGTCTGCGGAAGAGTAATGTTTTTTAGAAATGAATTTGCAACCATTTTTCTCCTGATTTGCTCTATGGAGAGTAGTTCCAAATCAAATAACTGTAAAAAGGCCTGTTCCTCAAGAGTAAACTGGGAAAATATCTCTCTGTTATCAGATTGAACTTTTCCGCTTTCCTTTCCCTGCTCATAAGGATTCTCTTCTTCCTCATAACCCGTCACAGGCACTTTCCCATACCCTATGTGCAGTTCTTCCAAAAGCTGCTCCGGTGACTGGATAAGAGAAGCTCCCTGGCGGATTAGACTGTTGCAGCCGTCACTTAGCCTGTCCGTCACACGTCCCGGTATCACAAACACATCCTTCCCCTGCTCCAGTGCCAGATCTGCTGTAATAATGGTACCGCTTTTTTCTCTCGCTTCAATGATTAAGATACCGTCCGACAGTCCGCTTATAATACGGTTTCTCGGCGGGAATAAGTTCGGTGTTGGCGGTGTTCCCGGTAAATAGGTAGAAAGAATACCACCACGTTCCATACACATGCGATACAATTTTTCATTGGATTTCGGGTAACAGATATCCGCTCCGCTGCCCAGCACTCCAAAGCTTTCGCCTCCTGCTTCCATTGCCGCCCTCTGCGCTATACCGTCTATTCCCCTTGCCAGCCCACTGATTACTGCCACTCCATTCTGTGCCATTTTTTCCGCAAAATGCCGCGCCACATACTGTCCGTATTCCGAGCAGTCCCTTGCTCCCACAATGGCAAGACTTCGCTGCCGTACGTCAGGCAGCTTTCCTTTTACAAAGATACCAAACGGTCGCGCCGGAATGGACAGCAGCTTCGCCGGGTAATGCGGATGATATTCCGGATAAAATAAAATGGCCTTTATCTGCAATTCCTCATACTCTCTCTTGACATTTTCCTCTTGTCTTTCCTTTATATAAGCAATCCATCTTTCCTTTTTTCCAATAGATAAATTGCTATCCAGTAATGCCTTTTCCGAAGCTTCAAAAACACCGCTTGGACGCCCAAACCGCAAAAGCAGTCTGCTCTTTGCCGAGTCTCCAATCGGTGCACACATAAGCCAGTAGGCATATGACTGCTCCCTTTCTATTTCCCAATCTGCTATATGAATCCTGTTTCCGTTTGTCATTTGTTTCTCCTTCCGTCTACATTTATCTTCCTATTCCTTTGTCATTTGTATTTCTTTCTATCCTCCCCGCTCGTATTATTCGTTCCGTCTTTCAAATAACCTTTTACCGCTGTGATAACAGATTGCCTCCGCCAGATGGGCAACACTGATTTCGTCTGCATGCTCTAAATCCGCAATCGTTCTGGCCAGTTTAATGATTTTATGATATGAACGTACACTCATCTGTCCCGCCTCGTAAGCCTGTTCCAAAAAACGTTGTTCTTTCTCTCCCAGTCTGCAGAATTTTTTTACATCGTTGCCGGATACTTCTCCGTTAAAATCATAGGCAGTCTCCCTATATCGTTTCTTTTGCATTTCTCTTGCCTCTTCTACCATTACACGCAAGGTCTTCGTGTCGTATCCGGAAGCCGGGGCTTCCAAATCCTTAATGGTAACCGGCGCTGCCTCCACGCAGATATCTATCCTGTCTAAGATAGGTCCTGAAATTTTTCCAAGATAATGCCGGATCTCCGGCTCCGTACACCGGCAGCGGTTACGGTCGGGAAAATATCCGCAGGGACAGGGATTAAGAGCACAGACAAGCATAAACTCCGCCGGGTACCGGTAAACGCCCTGAGTTCTTGCGATCTGCACTTTTTTCTCCTCCAAAGGCTGCCGCAATACCTCCAGCACGTTTGCGGAAAACTCGGGCATTTCATCCAGGAACAAAATTCCCCTCGCACGGGTACAAGCTGTTTATGCCAAACGGTTATAAAACAACATATTGCCCTTTCGTGGGGTACTTACCCCGGTGTAAAATGCCCCAACCCCGGGGGTAGCCATTAGGGGGTAAATTCACCCCACGAAAAAAGGGACTCCAGAAAACTATTCAATTCCTGGGGTCCCATATTTATCGCTTCTATTATAGCCATTTCAAGCGTTTTTTTCAACTGGTGCAGCCCTTAATTTTCCATTGAAGATGTATTAAAATGAATCGGTTTCTTCCTATTAAAATGAAAAGTGCCGATGGCAGCTTAAGCCACCACCGACACCGTCCATATTATTTCTCGGACTTGCGGCTGAACCGCTGATAGACCTCACCAGATTTGAGATCAAAGACAATCGCCTTGTCCTCCTTGCTCAATACACCCTTGGCGCGATACTTCACTCCCTTCTCCCACGAAGGCATCACCGACCGAATCAGATCTACCATAACAGCGTTCTGAAAGAGGATAGACGTTTTCTGGCTATCCTTATCCGCAGAGAACTTCACAACATTGCTCTCATTGCCTTTGGCAACCTGGATGGCAAGCCGCTGCCCAGCATCGTCCAGCAGAACACGGATGAACGCCGGATAGCCCAGTTCAATAGCGACCGACTTGGTGAAACGCATCTTGTTGTCCTCGATGATAACACAAGCAGGTTCGGTGGCTTTGGTAACTTCAATAACTTTAAAATTGTCTAACAATCCCATGATTTTTATCCTTTCTTCTTATAACGATTTTCGATTCCCTGGCGTACCTGTGGAATATCCTTTGCTTTCCATTTGGGGTCAAGTACCAGGAAACCTTTCAGCTTTCCACGCTTATGCCACTGTAATGAAAGCGGCGGAGGTGGAGGTTTCTGCTTTCCACGCCTGATATAAACCTTGTCAGTAAGGCGGTGCTGCACTTCATTCCAGTCCTCTTTGGAAACGATGGCTGGATGGTAGTCATGCATCATGTACTGTCGCTCTTGGCCTGTATTCTTTACAGAGCGGTGTGTGAGGCAATCGGGCGTGAAGGTTTTCTGCATGAGGACATCTCCGCAATACTTCTCATTTTTCAGTATTCCGTAGACCGCCCCCGGTGTCCATACAGTCAGCCCCTTTACGGTTGGAATGCCGAGATCAGTAAGGCTCTTAGCGATTTCGGGCCCGGAGATTCCGTTCAGGTACGATTTGTATATGTACCGCACCACCTCGGCTTCCTCTTCCACAATGAAAATGTTTCCAAATTCATCCTTGTCATATCCCAGAATGCACCAGGTCGGAAACAAAGGTATACCGCGAGAGAACCGATTCCTGCAGGCCCACTTAATCGACTCAGACTTATTCTCGGACTCTCCCTGTGCGACAGAACTCAATAGTGCCAACATGGCATCCGTATTTCTATCGGTGGTGGTTATTCCCTCATTCTCAAAAAAGATAGCAACAGGAGGGTCCTGCTGCTTCAGCTTTCTGGCAATGGTCAAGCAGTCCAACGTGTTTCTGGCGAAACGGCTGATGGATTTAGTGATTATGAGATCGATTTTTCCAGCCTCACAGTCTGCAATCATCTGCTTAAACTGCTCCCGGCGATGGATATTCGTTCCGCTAATCCCCTCATCAGCATAGACCCCAACCAGTTCCCAATCTTCTCTTTTCTGGATGTACTGTGTGTAGTATTGCACCTGCAATTCATAGCTTCCAGCCTGGGCTTCTTGGCCTGTGCTGACACGACAGTAAGCTGCCACCCTCAAAATTTTTGGGGTGTCAGCAGTTAAATCCCGTATTGCCGGAATGACCTCAACTTTTGCTTCCTCCGTATAGGCATTCTTTATTTTTTCCTTCGCCGCTTTACGCTTTTCAGCCTTAGTCCCGGCCTTCCATTTCGTGGTGGGTGCTGCCAACACTCCCTGTTTTTTCTGTTTCATTATCTCACCTCCATTCCCACGAAAAGACCCATCGTGTAAAGGATTTTTGCCTCCTCTGGGGCTATTAAATTATACAACAAGAAGTGAAAATTTATATTGCAAAGTAATTCCGATGGAATTATCTCTCAAACGAAAAAAGGCTCCGCACCACCCAACAGGAGCGGCACGGAGCCAAATATTATCTCAATCCTGAGTCACCAGACCAATGTGGCTGCCGTCCAGGAAATAGAAATCAATCACGCCCAAAGGCTTAATATCGCAGTGGTCAAGGGTCTTGCTGACGATGCTTACGTCCAGCTCCTTCATGGGCTTTGCCTTTTCTGTCAATTCAATGAACTGCTTTGCCCGGAAGACTACCAAAGGGTTCTGGTCGTTCAACTGGGTTTTCCACCGTTCCAGAAAGTCATCTCGGTTCTCCAGCATGGCATTCCACGCCATCACAAAAGCCTTGTGTAAATCCGTTTCCAATAGCGTGTCATTGATGCATCCTTTGACCTCTTTGCCCTTGCACTTGCTGGCGCACATCCAAGCCTTGATGCTCCCGTTCAGTCGGTAGAGGGTCCTTCGCCAGAAAAGCTGACCGCAGACGCCGCAGAATACCCGGTTGGTGAAAGGCTGCTCGTCCGTGTTGCGCCCCATCGTGCGGAGCCCATACCGCTTCATGTATTCCTTTCGCCGCTGGATTTCCAGCTGGACGACCTCCCAGAGTTCCTTGCTGACGATTGCCTCATGGTCATCCTTCACATGGTACTGGGCAAGCTGTCCTTCGTTTTTGACCTGCTTTTTGGTGAGGTAGTCGGCGGTGAAGGTCTTTTGCAGGATGGCATCACCCATGTGCTTTTCGTTCTGAAGGATGCCCATGATGGTGTCCACCGTCCATTTCGGTTCTCCCATGCACCCCGGCACTCCCTGTTCCATGAGCCGTCTGGCAATAATGTCCGGGTTGATGCCGTCCATGTAGGACTCAAAAATCCAGCGCACTACCTTGGCCTGCTCGGGGTTGATGACCAGCCTGCCATCCTCGTCCTTGTCATAGCCGTAGAAGCGGTTCGTATTGATATGCACCACGCCCTGTTTGAAAAGGGAGCGAATGCCCCACTGGCAGTTCTCTGAAATGGAGCGGCTCTCATCCTGTGCCAGGGAGGACAGAATGGTGAAGAGCAACTCACCCGTGCTGTCCATTGTGTTGATGTTCTCTTTCTCGAAGGTAATGCCGATGCCCAGGTCTTTCAGCTTTCTGGAATAGTTCAGACAATCCTGGGTGTTGCGGGCAAAGCGACTGATGGATTTTGTAATAATCATATCGATTTTGCCAGCCTCGCAATCTGCAATCATGCGGTTGAACTGCTCACGGCGTTTCGTGCTGGTGCCGGAAATACCCTCATCTGCATAAATGCCCGCCAATTCATAATTCGGATTTCTGTTGATGTACTCCGTGTAGTAGGTCACCTGGTTTTCAAAGCTGTTAAGCTGCTCGTCCTGCTCCGTGGAAACTCGGCAGTATGCGGCAACCCGGATTTTCGTATTCTGGGCGACAGCCCTGTTTGCAATGTTCCTCTGTGCGGGAATGTGTACGATTTGTCTTGCCATGTCAATCTTCCTTTCTGGTGTACGGGCATTCGTCCGATAATTCATATTCTGCTTTGGGATAAGCGGTGAACTGCTGCATCCCATATTCATCCTTGTAGCCAATCACCGTGGTCGGCTCGTTGATCTCGCCCCAGCTGTTCGCTATTTCTGCCGGGAGCCAGATGCCCTTACAGGCTTTTGCGCCGACTTTGATATTGGTGCTGCAAACCCAGTATTCGTTTCTGCCCTTGTTCGACCATTTGTGGTGGAGCTTCTGACCGCACAATGGGCAGAATAGCTTGTTGGTCAAAGGGTACTGGTTACGGCTGGAACGAGGCTTCGGTGGCTTCTGGGGCGGTTTGGGGGCAAGGCTCTCGCTCCGAGCCAGAAGGATTTCCTGCACCTCATCCCACTGCTCTGGGGGAACAATGGCTGGATGGTTATCTGCAATGAACCACTGGTCTTTCTGTCCCTCGTTCTTATGGCGGATTCGGTTGGAGTCCAGATAGGTTTTCTGAAGCACTAACGCCCCTTTGTAGGCTGGGTTGTGAAGAACACGATGAACCCCAGTGTCATCCCATTTGCCGCCGGAGCATCCTTTGATGCCGTGCTTGTTCAGGTACTGCCTGATTTTGCTGGGCCACACGCCTTTGTGGGCGAGGTCGAAAATCAGCCGTACCGTCTTAGCTTGCTCCTCCACAATGTAGGTATTGCCACCTTCATCGGTATCAAAGCCAAAGGTGTACTTAAGGTCGTGGACAGGGATGCCCGCCTCAAACTTTCTCTTAAAGGTGAGGTTTGCGTTGTCTGATGCCCCCTGGCTCTCTGCCTGGGCAAAAGCGGCGATGATGGTCAGCATCAACTCGCCAGCACCCGATAAGGTGTTGATGTTCTGAAGTTCAAAAAAAATACCGACACCGATGCTTTTGAGTTCCCTGGAGAACTTCAGCACGGTTTCGGTATTTCTTGCAAAGCGGGATACGCTTTTTACTACGATTAAATCGATCTTTCCAGCCCTGGCATCGGCAATCATCTGCTGGAACTGAGGACGGTTTTCCTTAAAGCCGGAGATGCCCTGGTCAGCGTAGATGCCTACAAACTCCCAGGCAGGATTGCTTCGGATGTAGTCTTGGAAATATGCCGTCTGGTTATCCAGGGAATCTTCCTGCTCCAGACTATCGGTTGAAACACGCACATAAGCGCATACTTTCAGACGCTTATTTTCTGTTGCCGCCGTGGGCTTGATTACTTTGATTCGCATAGGTTGCTTCCTCCTTTCCTTGGGGGTTATCGTATATTCCCGTACTATCGCCGATTAGTCAAGCAATAAAGGGGCTATTTCTCAAAGAATTTTTAAGGGTAAAAAAGGGAGCCCGGCAGCTCATGCCGCCGGGCAGAACCTTAGATTTTGCTGGTATAATCGAGGGAAATCCAGCCATTTCGCTTGTCCGCATAGGACTTCAAAAGACCCCATCTTGTAGCACCAGGGCCATCGGCTTCCTCCACAATGGTGAACACTCCGGCACCCGTGTACTTGCCCCATTTGGCACAGTCTGTGCCGGGGCCTTTGCGGATATTCAGATCATTGATTTTGACTCTGACCCGATACGGAGTGAACTGCTGCTGAACAGGATATACCGCATTCCCGGCTTCATCAAAGACCGAATAACCTGCGTTCTCATCCGCACACTTCTTTGCGTTCTCCAGACTATGGAAAGCACCCTTCTGGCTCTTGGAGTCCGCCCAGGTCTTTCGAACACGGTACCAGGTGGTTGTCGCAACGTTACCAGTATTGTTGAACCTGGTCAGGTTCCACTTCTCGATGATGGCACACAGCTTGTCCACATAAGTGAGAGAAGTCGCATAGCCACCATCCTTGATGATCTGCGCCGCCTTGCGATAATCAGTGCAGCCTTTCAGCCCAGAATAGCGAAGGTCGGTGCCATTCTTTGCCCCCAGCAGATAAGCGGAGTGGTCGGCAATGGAATCCTCCACACTGGCGTATTTGCGAAACTCCGCCGTGATGGTCACGTAACTGCCGTCCTTGTTCTGCTCCTTGGTCTGCTTGGTGTAGGTGCTTTTACCATCCCAGGAAGAGCCGCTCCAGGTATTGCCTGACAGAGATTTCTTCATGCCAAAGCAGTTATTGGCTTTCTGCGCCAGTTCGGATTTGCCGTAACCGCTCTCCAGGATAAACTGGGCAAAAGAAATGCAGGCCAGAATACCACTGCGTTTCTGGTCTGCGGTGAAAAGTGCGCCTATTTTATTGATGACCTGCTCCTCAGTCAGATTGGCAAAGGCGGTGGCCTGCGTTCCAGTCGCAGGAGTAACGGGGGTATCACTACCGCTCATTGCCGCCTTGACCGCCTTACGGAAAGTATCCATTGTGTAGCCCATCTTCAGCCCATTCCAAAGATGCTCCGGGTCACCGTGATTTGATGCGATTCCTTTGGTATGGCCTTCCCTGTGAGAAACGATGTCCGTCAGCGGATTCAGACCATACTGTTTACAGAGCATGGCGAATAATTCTACCGCCGCTTCATAAGTCCTTTTCGCACAGGCTTTAGCTGTGGCAGTATCAGAGCAGGTAAAAGACGAGCCGCCCGTATACTTGATACAGGCGGGTTCGCACATTTCCACACCAATGTGGGTGTTGTTAGAGGAACCGCCGCCGTGCCATCCTCTGTGGTTCCAGGGCAGGGTCTGATAGACCGTGCCATCGTTGGCATCAATGAAAGCGTGAACACAGGCACGGTCAAAAGATGCACTGTTCCAGGAATTGATAAAGACCGACGCTTTCGGCTGGGGGCAGCCCACCGAATGGAGCATCAGCCCCTTCACCGTGATTTTTCTTCCTGCTGTGTAGCAGGGGTTTTGGGTAAGGATTGCCTGCACCAGTTTCATAGTCAGTCATCTCCTTTCTCGGCACGGTTGTGGAGCTGCGCCAATACTGCCTTCAGCTTCTCCGGGATGGGCAGACCCAAGTGGCCCGCATTTTCCAGAAGGGACACACCTTCATTGGAGATGTAGAAGAAAATAATAGCGGTACGCATGACAGAACCAGTGCCGATCACATGGACATCCAAAATATTCGCTGCACCGACCAGCATGAAAATCAGCACCTTCCGAAAGATGCCTTTGAAGCCGACTTCGCTGGACAGCTTGTGGTCGATGATGGCGCACATCACGCCCGTGATGTAGTCCGCCACCACAAAGGCAATCAGCGCATACAAAAGGCCGTCACACCCTCCCAGGAACCAGCCGAGCCAACCGCCGACTGCGGTGAAAACGAACTGGATCGCATTCCAAAATTCCTTCATGATCAAATCCTCCTTCTCATAAAAATTGGTATGAAAAAAGCACCTCCGAAGAGATGCTTGATTCCAAAGATGCACATCGTCACTCTTCCGTGATGGTGTAAGTGATTTTCATTGTCTTGTCCGCCGTTTTGATAACCGGGGTACCAAGGTTGTTGATGGTTGCCAGGTATGGCGTGTACAGATAGAGTTCTTTATACAGAACATAGTCCGAATAGCGGTACATCCACTCTCTGACTGCAAAGGTCTTATACCGGGACATCTGATTCCGACCCCACGCCACATAGCTGTTTTCCGGCGTTTCCCGGACGTACAGCTTCGGCTCACCATTCAGGAAGTACCAGCCGTTGATGACGATATCATCGTCCACGATATAGGTCAGATGGTACGATGAGGTGTATTCGATGCCTGGTACGACTTCGATGTTGGCCACATTGGTGGTATCGATACGATAGATAGTTTTGCCGGAATAGCACATGAGCCACTTGCCGCTCATGCCGATGCTGTAAAACTCGGTAATTCCGCTTGGGACAACAATTTTCTGGGTCTTACAGCTGTCGCCGTCAATCGTATCCATAAACCACTCATAGCTGACATGGGTGTAATAATCTCTACCATTGTTGGTGTAGCTGTAAGACTGGTTATCCCTGCGAACAATTCCATACCATTTCCCATCCGCACCATGATACAGATAGTTTCTTACGTCATGGCTGGAACTGTAAGGAGCCTCCGTGCCGTCCTTACTGCCACCCGTGTAATGGGTGTACAGAGGATAATGCCCCAGTTCGATCGTGGTTTCCTCCTGGGGCTCCAGAACCACTCTCGTCAATGGCCTGTCTACCAGACTTGCATGGAGGAAATCGTCCATATATTTCCGCAAAGTTGCCTGGGTGGAATCGTAATAGGTGGTCATCTCCAAGCGATAACCTTCCTCGATAAAAAGGCGCTTGTTGCCCCGATAGGCTTCCTGCGCATACACATTCGATGCGCAGGAATAGCTGCCAAGCCGCACCATATAATTGTTGGCGTACTGCGTTCCTCTTCCAGCGAGGGTGTTAGAAATGCAGACCGCAGAAATGGTGCCGTTTGCCTGAGAGGTTGCAAAGTCCCAGACAAAACGATAACCGCCGTCCACGACCTTACTCTCTGTCAGGTTCCGGCTGCCACGCCGGACATCCTCCGTGTTATTGGCATCATCGGAAGCATAGCCGATGAGAGGGTTGTCCAGCGGGGCATAGAGATTGTCGGTGCGCTCTTCAATCTCATTCTGGTATAATAGGATACCGCCCATGATGTTTTTCTTTAGGGGAAGTTTCCACGCATCACCATTCGAATTGTTGAAGCCAGTGCTGTCATAGAGAATCCCCATGATATTGGTGTTGAGGATATCCATGACGGCTTCTGTGACCAGGTTGGTATCCTCATATACTTCTTTCTGACCCGTATGAACGTTGGTCAGTTCAATTACACTTTTTCCTCGTAGCATCATCATTCCTCCGTATTCAGATAGTCCGTTGTAATAGATTTCAGATAGCCGTCTGCACCGCTGATGACAAAGCGGTACTTGATCTGCCCGGTCACTGCCTTTTCTGCCCATGAATCCACGCTGATTGCTTCCAAGGCAGCCTTCGACATACCAGACTTTTCTTCTGACAGCCGTGCCCACACAGCGTCCACACAGCCCCACCAGGACTCTCCATCGTCAAAGGAAACTGCAAAAAGGACATGGTCATCGCAGTCAGCCGTTACCTTTTCGATGCCGAGGATCGTGGCATCGGACATATCGATGTTCTCCGAGTAAAGCACCTGTGGAATGGGAACGCCTGTGTAGGTCGCCTTGAAATCCGGGAAGCGGTTCTCGGAGTCGTGCCAGTATAGAATCGTTGGGTCTGTGAGTGCCACCAGCAGATTTCCGTCTGGAATGTCCTGAACTCCGTAGGTTTCAAATACCTCGGCGGTGAGTTCCGTTTCCTCCATCTTTACAAGCGCTCCATCCGCCACCGTGTACAAAGTACCGCTGGCATCTGTAACCAGATAACGGCGGTTGTACGGGTCCAGAAAAGCTGGGGCGTGGTCTTTCAGTTCGAAGGTCGTTCCCGTCTCGTCTTGCGGCTTGAAGGAAATGATGTTCCCGGAAAGAGGGACAAAAGAAATGGAACCAGCCCCCGTCACCAGATTGGAATCCGCAAGATAGCCGCTATTGGTCGGTACGGTCTCAAATGAAACGCAGATATCGCCCGTATCAAAGAAGATCACATCCCAGACAAGCCTGGTAGCATCGATACGGTTTCCATGTACCGAGTATCCCTCCCAGCGGACACGGAGAAATCGGAAGGTGCCCCAGAGCGTTCCTTCCTCTCTGCGCAGGGTCATAAGGTCTGCATCCCGGCGGACAATCCGCAGATGCTCGGTATTTTCCCCGATGCCCATCCATGAGTTGCCGCTGACATACAGCGTGGATGCCGTCTTTCCGTTGTACTGAAACCAGTCCACTCCATCGATCGTGTCCGTGCTATCATCGTTCAGTGAGTTTCTCAGCACAGTCATATTTTCTGTGCTTTTCAGAATGTCATCTATTGTTCCATAATCAAGCATTGGTTACCTCCAGATTTTCGATTGATTCCATGTTGCCAAGCCCAAGAGAAAACGCCGCCAGTCTGCCACGGTCAATCTCCATGTCCACACCAGTAATTCGCTCATCGTAACTGCCCCTCATCACGACCTGTTCACCTTCGACTCTGGTAAAATCATTGAGGACAAGGTTCAGCGCATACAGAACGTACTTGTTGACAAAAGGCAGCGTGTCAAAGGGAAGGACTGTGATGGATGTGAGGGTTTCAAATGGAGCGGACGGAATGGTGAGCCGTATCATGCGGCCACGGTTCAGCCTGGACTCCACAGTGCCGAACATCTCATAATCCTTGCGGAGCGAGAACACATCCACATCCAGCACATACTTCTTCTGGTATGCCATCTTCCTTGCATCCGCAGTTTCCACGACATCCCGGACAATCGGCGCAAACAGGCGAAGGTCATCCCGGATGGTATGCAGAGGCATTCCTGTAAGGGCAATGGATGCAATGCTGTCCGTAAGCCCGGTACGTCCCGGTGCAATAAATTCCAGAGATAGAGCATCGTGCAGCGTATGCGTTTCCATAGAAGTAAGAAGCAAACGAGGCAGAGTGTCATCCGCCGTGATGCGCCCATCCCAGCGTTCCTGCACACCAAGTCCCTGCCCGGAGATGGTCGCCATGATGTTCTGCACTCCGATCACCGCCGTTCCGTTTGTCATGGTCAGCAGCACATCAAAGGTATGCAGCTGATTCGCTTCCAGTTCGATGATGGGATAATACAGGTTCAGCAAATGGTCACCACTCGACCAGGTTTCCATCGGATGGAACTCCTCCACCTCATGCCCGTCCAGCATATAGGTAACGATGACGCCAGCCTTTCCATCCTCACTCCAGCTGAGTGGGAAGGAAACGACTTTCTTGTTTTCGACCTCATTGCCGTCCTCATCCGTAGTCGTTCCCAAATCCACAGTTGCCTCTGCGGTAAGATTCCGTTCCAGGGGATCAGTGGTGACGTGGAGAATCGCTTCGGCATGGAACTCTGCATTCGTCTCATCGCCGGAGGCAAATTCCATATTGATGATCGGGAACCGTTCACTGCCGATTTCCAGTTCAAAGGCGTTGCTAAACGAATAGATGCTGAGCCTGCTGGCATTGATGGAACTGATGAGTCCGCTGATGTTCTTGTCGTTCTTACTCTTTGCTTCGGACAGCCTTGGGTTTTTGCCTACACACCGAATGGACTGCTTTCCATTGATTTTGGTGTTGATGTAAGTAATGGCGGAGATTTTGGTTTCGTCTGCATGACCACCCGTGAATTTGAGGACATCCCCAAGGTCAAGAGCCGGATCGCCAATGGTGTCCGAATCAAACGGTACATAATCCACCACGGAAATCGCTTCCAAAATGGTGTTGATGATACGCTCCCTGGTTTCATCCAAACCGAACTGCAGCAGAGGGTTTACCCCCAAATTCATCGTCAGCCCATCATCCGGGTCTTTTGCATAATACTCCGCCGTTTCCGTTTTCTTGTTTGTGGAACTGACCGCAGTGTATCGGGTCACAAAATCTGAGAAGCTGCTGCTGAACCGATGTCGGCTGTCCACCGATTTGGATGCCGTGTTGCCATATGGGACAAGAAGCAGTTTCCCATATCGGTCAATCGTAGCAAAGCACCCCAATGCCTGGGCCAGATAGTACAGAAAATCACGCCAGGATTCGATGTCGTTTTCCTGGTAGATACCAAAGAGTTCTCCTCCGTTGGGGAGGGCTTCAATCTCCTCCTGGCTCTGAGCCAGTTCCACATGGCAGGCTTTCGACATAATGGAGAGAAAATCATAGGGAAAAGCACTGGATAAGCCCTTATTGAAGTCCTTATCAAGGTTGAGCATTGCGTCATAGGCTTTTATCTCCAGGGTCTTAATGCGGCGGTTCGCTTCTGCTACATAGAACACTCCCATCGGCACGGTTTCGGTGCTTCCGTCAGAAAGTTGCAAATGGAAGTCCAGGGTGATGCAGGCATCGTCCAATGTGTATCTGTCCACATTGGAGAACAGAGAAATCCCAAGTTCTGCTGCATACACCGTTCCCAGTTCAATCTCTGAAGAGCCGGAGCATTGCCGGATGATGTACCCAGACCCCTTCACAATGTCGCTGTTTTGAAATGCATACTCTTTCCCGGCTTTTGTAACGATTGTTCCTGTCCAGAAATACTTCCGGGAGGGTTCGGCAATCAGCCGTCTGTATTCATCTGAAACTGGATACATACCATCCCTCCCATCAATACTCATTCAGGTCAAAGGACACCTTCCACAGCCCTTTGTAGGAGGTGTCCTTTTCCAATGTGCTTTTAAATCCATCGATATACATCTGCGTTACTTTGAAATCCAGTGTCTCTGTATCAAAATATCTCACGGTTAAAATAGGCTCCCTTCGGAATGCAGAGAGCCGCCGGAGCCAGTTCGGGCTAACCTGGAAAGATACCTGTATCTTTACGACCCCACTTCGGATAACATCTCTTTGGGTCGTTCCGGCTTCGGTCTCGCCAGAAGAATCTGCCTCCACATCATTCAAAGTCATGCTATATGAAGTCGGAAGGGGCAGATTTTCGCCGTTGAAGTTCAAATACTGAATATATGCCATTCTACCTACCTCCACTTCTTAAACTGGCACGTTGCTGTGCGGTAATGATGATCTCGTCCAGTTGGGAGCCGCCAAGATACACTGGGATAACGATGTCCCCGGCATTTTGCGGGTTCAGACGATCTACCATGTCACGGATGCCAGACAGGATGCTGGACACAGCCCCGTCAGACACACCGCCTCTTGCAGTGCCTCCGCCAGCCATCTGCATCGCAGCGACCTGTGGGTTGATGACCATATCCGATGCAACGCCGGACACCGCCTTCTCCACCAATCCACGGCTCTTCTCAATACCTTTAGCCAGGCCGGCCATGAAGTCAGGCATCCAGCTTTCGTACTCGGTCAGAGGGCCCTCGTCTGGCACGGAGAAATGCAGGAACGATGTGATTTTACTTGCCACGCTGCTGACCGCATCACCGATAGCACCGATACAGCTTTTGATGCCGTTGACGATACCCATGATAATGTCCTTGCCCCACTGGAACGCCCTGGACGGCAGCGAGGTAATGAAGCTGATAGCCTTATTGAAACCGCTGACGATTGTGTTGTAGATGCCGGAAATCGTATTCTTGATTCCGTTCCACATGGAATTGAACACATTCGACACCGTATTCTTAATGGTATTGACCACCGAGGACACGGTATTTTTGATGCTGTTCCACACGGTGGAGATCGTATTCTTGATACCATTGACAATGGTGGTGATGACCGTTTTGATTGCGTTCCAAACCGTAGTGAAGACCGTCTTGATGGCGTTCAGTACCGTTGTGATGGTGGCCTTGATGGTATTCCACGCTGTAGTCAGGAAGGTGGAAATCGCCGTTACAATGGTCGTTACAATGTTCTTGATACCATTCCAGACTGTAGAGAAAAAGCTGGAAATGGCAGTGAACACTGTGGTGATCGTGGTCTGGATTGATGTCCATGCCGCAGAAAGGAAGCCTGAGATGGCGGTCACGACCGTAGTGAAGATGGTCTTGATGCCCTCCCATAGCCCGGAGAAGAAATCCCGGATTCCATTCCATACTGTTTCTGCCGCCGACTTGATGGCTTCCCATGCCGCCGTGAAAAACTCACTGATCGCAGTCCACACCGCTACAGCTACGGCTTTGATGTTCTCCCAAAGGTCGATCCAGAACTGCCGGAAGCCCTCACAGTTGTTCCATAGATAGATGAACGCTGCGACCAGAGCTGCAATCGCCGCAATGATGAGGAAAATTGGATTTGCCAGCATGGTGGCGTTCAGTGCGGCAAAGGCTCCCTTTACCACATTGATGACTCCGGCAATCTTGGGAACGATGGTCATAATCGTACCTACGGCACTGATGACTTTTCCGATGACGATCAGCACCGGCCCCAGAGCCGCCGCCAGAAGTGCAACGGTCATGATGACTTTCTTGGTACCTTCGTCCATGCCATTGAGCCAGTCTACAAATTTCTGAATCCAGCCAACGATGGTGCGGATCGCTGGCATGAGCAGTTCACCAAAGGAAATGGCGAGTTCCTCCAGTTGGGATTTCAGGATGGTGAGCTGCCCGGCAAGGTTGTCCTGCATGGTAGTCGCCATCTTTTCCGCTGTGCCGTCACAGTTGTTGATGGCACTGTTCAGTTTCTCAATATCACCCGGAGCGGCATTCATCACTGCGAGGAAGCCGGACATGGCATTCTTGCCTACCAGAGCTTCCGCATTGGCGGCTTTCTCCGACTCAGACATCTGGGAGAATGCTACACGGCAGTCAGCCAGAATATCGCCCAGGCTCCTCATACTGCCATCTGCATTCGTGGTCTGGATGGTCAGTTCACCGAAGGACTCTCCGGCGAAGGTAACCTCCCCCGTAAGGTTGGTCAGCATGGTTCGCATCGCCGTACCAGCCTGGGAGGACTTGATACCTGCGTTTGCCATCAGACCTATCGCCTCGGCGGTGTCCTCGGCAGAGAACCCCAGCGCACCAGCGACAGGCGCACAGTATTTGAAGGTTTCGCCCATCATGGACACGTTGGTGTTTGCATTGGAAGATGCCGCCGCAAGAATATCAGCAAAATGCCCTGAGTCTGCGGCTGACAGGCCCAGGGCGGTAAGTGCATCTGTGACAATGTCTGACGTGGTCGCCAGGTCTTCGCCGGAAGCGGCGGCGAGGTTCATGATGCCCTCGATGCCGTCCAGCATATCCCCGGTTTTCCAGCCAGCCATAGCCATATAGTTCATAGCTTCAGCTGCTTCGGAAGCAGAGAATTTGGTCTTGGAGCCCATTTCTCTGGCTTTCTCCCGAAGAGCATCCAGATCTGACCCGGTTGCCCCGGACACAGCCGCCACCTGGCTCATGGCAGTATCAAAGTCGGCAGCGGTTTTGACTGCCGCCGTACCAAGAGCGGTCACAGCCCCTGTGACCGGGAGTAGCTTCTTTCCGGCGGACTCAATATTGGAGCCAACCGTCTGCAGCTTTTCACCTGTAGCGGAAATCTTCTGCAAAGCGGTGGCAGACTGGTTTGCCTGCTCCTCCAGACGTTTGAGTTCCTGCTCGGTTTCTACTATCTCACGCTGGAGAGCATCATATTGCTCCTGGCTGATCGTGCCGTTTTTCAAGGCTTCGTTTGCCTGCTCCTGGGCCGTTTTCAGAGTCTGAAGTTTATTCTTCGTTTCCTCCACAGCCTGTCCAAGCAGCTTGTGCTTCTGCGCCAGCAACTCCGTGTTCCCAGGGTCCAGCTTCAGAAGTTTCTCCACGTCCTTCAGCTGAGCCTGGGTGTTTTTGATTTCTTTATTGACCCCCTGCAGGGCTGTCTGTAGCTTTGTGGTATCGCCGCCAATCTCAACGGTGATTCCCTTAATTCGATTGGCCATACAGATACCTCCTCGTTTTATTCACCATACGAAAAAGTGCCTTTTCCCGGATAAAATTTCTCCGTCACTGGATCGTAAAATCCCAGGACATAATCTTCTTTCCTGATACAAGGCACAAAATTTCTCTGCAATATATCGTTTTCATAAATCTTACAGCTGTAGATACGCCCCAAAAACTGTGTGGTTGCTCTGATATATCCATTTAATATGAAGAGATAGAGCGACTTCGATGCGGTGAACTGGGGATAGCCAGAGATTTTATAGCTGTTCTCTTCAATCCGAATCATGTTTTTGTTATGGTCTACACGGTATTTCTCACCTAAAATCATTTCCGGTATACTGATACCGATGTTCACACCGTAGTCCACTCGGTTTTTTATGAGAGAAAAACGTGGACTCTCTGTACCATAAGCAACTGCAAATTCACTTTCAGACATCCGCTGTATCGTGATGCAAATCCGTGTATCCTGATTCGGCACATATCCCGTATCCACATAGCTGGAGTATGAAGTTGCTTCTACATACGCTACTTGATGATACTGATCTGGCAGCACCGTGGGGTGAATCATTTCTCTGCGTCTCATAAGACCACCTCAATTTCGCTCCACAGAACAGACCATTTCGTTCCATCAAACAGCGCGTTGATTTCACTTCTTGTATTTGCGTTTGGGGAATAGGTGAAAGGGAGGGTATTTCCCTCAATTGCAAGCTGACAGGGTATCCCGGCGTTATACCAAATCACTGCGATCTCTTCTCCCACATTCGCATTTTCGGGAAGTACAATGGATAGCGTTTCAATGGTTCCAAGGCAATACAGTGTATTTACCTGTGCCACTTCATCCATCTGGGTTTTAACAGTTTCAAGATAGGAAGTTCCTTTTTGCCCCGGCTCACCTTTCGGGCCAGGAACACCAGGTTTCCCCTGGGGTCCTGTGATATCAGCAAGGGACACCAGTTCGTTCCAATCCTCATCACCGACATATCGCCATTCAATACAAATGCCGCTGTTTCTTAATTCAATCTCCCGTCCCGCCTCTCCGCCGCCTTTGATTGTCACTTTGCTTAGGACTTTTTCGCCGGAAAGCAACGACAGGAGATTATCCTCGTATCGCAGGGTATCCGCTTTCATCCCCAGAAGTGCGACTATCTGTGCATAGACATCGGGGGTTGGGGGTTCCCCTGGAACAACCTCCTCACAATACCCGCTTTCATATACACGCACAAAGACCTTATCCGCTGTGACAAGGTCACCTGCAAATACGGAAACAGAGAATGTGCCTGGTTCCTTAAGAACCTCCCAAGGAACCAGGCAGGCATCTCCATTCAGAATCACGGGATAGTTGCCAAACAAGGCTGTCTTTTCTTTTTCGTTCCATTCCTCTGTCAGGAAGCAAAACTGCGCATGAAGATAATTCTTGCTCTTTGCCACCACACGGAAGGAATCCGTTCTGCGAATATGCTGATTTGTTACATCGAATGTCAGAATTGGCTCCATGTCCTGCCTCCTTTTAGAAATTATCGAAATCAGCCTGGGTGGCAATTTCTTTATACTTGTAATTATCGTTACCGCTCTCGGCATACATATCGTTGACCATGCCGATGGAAAGCAGGTCGAGATCGCGGATAGATATGCCAAGCTGAACACACCGCAAAAGGAAGAGCGGGGTTGTCATTTCCCGCTCACTCTTGCGAAGTTTTTTTTAGACTCGACTTCGGACTGGATATTCAGCCCCCACAGTTCAATGATCTCCGGCAGCACCTGGTAGATGGAGAAGGTACTGAACTCATCCAGCCACTCCTCCGGCGAATCCGGCACGGCGGTCGGCTCTGCGTGTTTCGCCATGATATAGGCGATATTCTCAAACATCTCCAAGGAGAAAAGGTCGAGGTTGGATTCCTCTGCACTGGAGGAGTCCACGGCCTTTTCCAGATCACGCAGGTCTTTGTAGATGTCACGTTGGAATTTCAGACGATAGATGCGGGGAATTGCCGCACTCGCCTTGAACACCACATCCTTGCCATCAATCTGGATTTTCTTGGTCATTCCCATAATCCTTTACCTCCCTCTGTTAAGAATCCGACTTTGCCGAAGTCGTTGTGGTGGAAGTGGTCTTAGCCACGGACTGCACTGCCGCCTCTGCCGCAGCGGAAGGCATATACACCGCTTTGTACCAGTCGTTGTAAACGGTAGCGTCCGTGGTGTTGCCCGTCTTAGCCTTGACCATGCCGTTCGCCAGGGGCGTTGCCTTGATGGTCAGTGTCTCCGTCTGGACTTCCTTGCTGTCCTCGTTGGTCTTGCCCTCAATGCCCGGACGGGATGCAGAGCAGTTATACAGCACATGGCGAATGTGCTTCTGGTCACCATCAAACTCAAAGAGCAGGGCGAAGGACGCCAGTTCCACATCGGCGTTTTCGATGAGGACACCTTTCGCATCCAGTTCCTCCTTCAGCACTTCGGTTCGGAAGGACTCCGGGATCATCGCCAGTTCCAGATCACCGTCATAGCCCATGTTGTTGTTGATGACGTAGTAGGCCACCCCATCGGCATAGAAGTTCTCCGGCTCACCGTTGGCATCCAGGGAGATGGAAACGGAACCGGGCATAGGGGTCGGCACAGCATAGGACACCGTCCCGTCCTCTGCGATGGAGAGCAGGGCGTAGTGCGCATTCTTAAGGTTGAATTTCACCTTATTGTTCTTTTCAGACATAGTTAAACCTCCATTTCAAATTGATAAAGGACTTCATACAGCTTTTCACTGTCAATCCATACTTCGGTTTTGTTATAAAAAATGGAGGCTGCGTCAAGCGCGTCCTCCAGCTTCTGCTCCACCGCCGGGTCTTTCCTGTCGGTGTACAGTTCAATATTCACCTGGCTAATCTTGTAATAGACCTTACCGTCAGCGGCGAAATTATTGCTGCCAGGCAGCAGATAGCAAATAAAGGGCGGGTCCGGCGATTCGCCTTCTGCGAAATGGTCATAGGCAAAGGGAATCTGCGTTTCACCCAGAATAGACAAAAGTTCCTCCATGTGCTTAACCTCCAAGAGCCTTTTCAATGGCGTTTTCCAGTTGCTCAATGCCCAGCTGCTCTGCAGGAGCAATATGTGCCGTGCCGGAAACTCTGCCACCACCACGCTTGGCATGACCGTGTTCCAGAAGATGCGCCAGCTGATATCGGTTCTTGGAGTGAACGGTCACTTCCAGACTGTTGGCTGTTTCACGCATGGTCTTGACCGCCCAGCTTTTCTTGTAAGCGCCGGACTTCTGCGGTGCGCCTGCCTGGATTTCCTTTTTCACAGTCTTGCTTGCGTCCTTCACCGCTTTCTTCATATCCGCAGTTGCAAGATCGGCATACTCGGTGAGACCCTGCATAATGGCATCAGCCATCTGGTCGACACTGACTGTATTTCCCATAGTCATGACCTCACTTTCTCGCATCTGAATTTCAGAGCCTGTTTCTTCATATTCAAATGGTCGATTTTTATAATGTTGTACACCTCTCCATTCCAGAGAACACGGTAGCCTGTGGAGGTGATCTCCATCGCCTTTTTGCAATAGCGGATTGTAAAGCTGATATCAGAGGTGTCCACGGTAAGACCCGCCACAGCATCCTCGGCATTGCTTTTGCCCATCGAGTCACTCAGGGTTGCAAAGCAGGAGTAATAATCCGTCCAGGAATTTGTGTGGTTTCCGATTTTATCGGTGACCACAGCATTTTTCTGGAATTTGATACGGACGTTCATGGCTGCGATATCCATCAGAACACCTCCTTGCGAGAACCAAAAAGGAGTGCGCGGAGGGTCATAATGAGTTCGTGATGGTCTGCCTTTTCACGATGCTCATACAGATATGCCGCAGCATACATCACCGCAATACGACCATTTGCTACATCGGCAAATGCATCTGCGTCCTCAATGCGGGCTACGTCCATACAGAGTTTCTGGGCACTTTCAATGAAGGCAGAAAGAATGCTGTCATCATCATCGAAGTCCACACGCAGGTAGGTTTTCATTTCTTCCAGTGTTACAAGCATTTCTTTTCACCTCTTTCAAAAGAAAGGCGGTGCCACCCAAAAGAGCAGCACCGCCAGATCGTTACGCCTTAAGGGTCATGGTCTTGACCGCTTCGGGCAGGATCAGCTTGCCGTCCACACGCTGGGAAGCCAGGAAGCCGACCTGACCGTTTGCAGCGTACAGTTCGTTCAGCCGCTTGAAGGAACGACCCTGACGGTCGGCGATCCAGTAATAGGAGAAGTCGCCGAAGGCCATCACCTTATTGCCAGCGGTGAGATCAGGCACAAAGCTGGAGGTGTAGTAAGGACGGTTCAGAATCATGTCCGGCTGACCGATCTGGACAGAAGGCTGCCAGATATAGTTGCCGTTGCCGTCCTTCAGCTTGCGCAGTGCCTTGACCGTAGTATCGTTCAGAAGCCATACGGCCTTCTTGCGGTAAGGAGAACGCAGGGAGTGGTACAGATCCATCACATCATCAAAGGTGATGTTGGCACCCGCCGTGGTCACTCCGTTCTCGGCGGTGTTGAACAGACCAGTAGGCTTGCTGACACCATCGCCGATGAGGAAGGCTTCCTCCTCTTTCGTGCCAATACGGCGGGCAAATTCGGAAGCGATATACGCCTGCAGGTCGAACACGCTGTCGTTCAGCAGTTCATCAGAAACCTTGATGGCGGTGCCCAGCTTGAATGCTCCAATGGAAGTCATACCAAAGCTGTCATCGCTCTCAGGGTACAGACCATTCTCATCCATCCACGCCGCCTCACCATGGCCGGTCACCACAGGAATCTTGCGGTCGCCGCTGGAAGTGCGGATGATTGTTGCCAGACTGCGGAAAAAGTTCTCTTCCTTCAGTGCATCCACCAGACGGCGTTCAAACTCGTCCGGCACCAGATAGCCACCCTCAGAATCCGTACCGATGGTCAGAGTGTTGCGAAGTTCATAGTGGTTGCCACGATCACGGATACTGTCCCAGAACGCCCGGTTATACGCATCCGATGCACGACCCGTTTTCTTCTCATCGCCAGCACCGCTGCCGGGCTGATTGGTGATGGGGTTGCTGGTGGGACGAGCCAGTTCCGCATCAATGGCAGCCTGGCGTTCCAGACGCTCGATCTCTTTGCCCAGAGCAACCACATCCGCTTCCATCTTGTCATAGGTGGCGGTGTCCTCTGCGGAGAGCAGGCCGTCCGCACCACGCTTGCTGTCCAGGAAAGCCTTGGCGGCCTCCCATGCCTTTGCACGTTTCTCACGCAGTTCCAAAATCTTATTCATTGTAAAATCCTCCTTCAGATCAGTGAGCCAGCAGGCTCAGTCTTTTTTCCAGTTGTTCGATTGGCGTACCATCCTTTTTCGCCGGAATAAACTTGGAGAGCAGGGAGTTGGTAACCGACTGTCTGGAAAACATCACTGCTTCCAGCGGTTCCTCTTCCTGCTCTCCGCTGTCATCCGAAAAAAGGATTTTATCTGCAAAGCCAAGTTCCACCGCTTTCTTGGCGTTGAACCAGGACTCGGCATCCATCAGGTGTGAAATCTTTGTACGGTTCAGACCCGTCTTGATTTCATAGGCATTCATGATGGACTCTTTCACCTCACTGAGCATGGCGATGGCTTTCTGCATTTCTGCGGTATCGCCAATCGCAACGGTCATCGGATTGTGAATCATCATCATGGCAACTGGGGACATCTGCACTTCCGTACCAGCCATTGCAATGACCGAAGCTGCAGAAGCCGCCAAGCCATCAATCTTGACCGTCACGTTGTGGGGATAGTCCATCAGCATATTGTAGATTTGGGCGGCGGCGAACACATCACCACCGGGGCTGTTGATCCAGACGGAAATGTCACCCTGGCATTTATCCAGTTCGTCCTTGAACAGCTTCGGGGTCACTTCATCGCCATACCAGGTTTCATCGGAGATTTCTCCGTTCAAAACCAGCACGGCAGGTTCGCCCTCGTTCCTCACCCAGTTCCAGAATTTTCTCTTCATCGAAAACCTCCATTCGTTGTAGTGGCATCGGTGTCCGGCGGTGCCGTCCCGCCAGAACCATCCTTGCTAAACAGGCCAGCATCCTTCAGCTTGGTCATGTTACCGTTGATAAGGTACAGATTGCCGCCCTCCTCGTCTGGGATAGGATTCAGATCCTCCATCTCCCGGATATCGTTGGCACTCATCCACCCGTTCTGTCTTGCAGTGGCATAACCAGCCATACGGGAGGCATAGTCACCACGAAGCAGACCATCTACATTCAGTTTGATGAAATACTTCTTCTTTTCTTCCGGGAGGAACAGAGAACGCATCAGCGACTGTTCCCAGCGGATGACCCAGGGGTCAAGTGTGTATTTCACAAACTCCAGAGACTGCTGCTCAATGTTGGAGAAGCTGGATTTTTCCAGGTCGCCAACCATGTGGGGTGGGATTCGATACAGACGGGCGATTTCATTGATCTGGAACTTCCTCGTCTCAAGGAACTGTGCCTCCTCCGGGGGAATCCCGATCTGCTGGTATTTCATACCTTCTTCCAGTACGGCGACTTTTCCGGCATTTTTTGAACCGCCATACACCGACTGCCAGCTTTCACGAACCTTCGCCGGGTCTTTCAGGACGCCGGGATGCTCCAGCACTCCACCTGGGTTTGCGCCGTTGGCGAAGAAGCTGGCACCGTATTCCTCACAGGCAATCGTCATGCCCACAGCATTCCGTGCCATAGCAATCGGCGAATACCCCATAAGCCCATCAAAACCCAGACCGGGAATATGAAGCACATCTTCTCTGCGAAGAGTTACTTCACCATAGCCCCTGAAGTTCGGGTTTTCATCGGTGGAACGGGTGTAGGTGTAGTACAACTCACCCTTGGCATCTCGCCAGACATCCATCTTGTTTGGAAGTAAAGGGTAAAGGGCAACCACACGCCCTGCTCCATCCCGGATAATCTGTGCGTAAGCGTTACCGAAAATCAGCAGATGGTTCATCAGCGTTTCCCGGAATACGAATGAGGTCATCTCCGTGTTCGGCTCATCATGCAGCAGGTGGTACAGTGGGTGGTCAAACACACGCTCCTTCCCGCCGCCATCGGTATAGCGGTAAATGTGAAGCGGCAAGGATGCGATGGCTTCAGCCAGGATGCGGACACAGGCATACACTGCCGTGGTCTGCATGGCTGTAAACTCATTCACACTCTTGCCGCTTGTGGTGGGGCCGAACAGGTAAGTGCAATCTGCGCCCTTGTAGTAGTCCGTGGGCTTGTCACGGGCTTTTGTAAATCTGGACAGAATAGGAATTTTCATGGCGTTACCTCCAATCGTGTATGATGCTCTGCGGTCAGAAACGGTGTATGACCGCAGTCGGTTATGCAGACGTGATATGATTTTTCAACGGTTAAATACATACTGCAAAGTTTCTGATATAATGGAACCAGACAACAGATTGGAGGTTTCCCTATATGAAAAACTTTGAAGATATGAGTAATAAAGACTTTGCTTTTGCCTGCCTGGAAAAACTGAAAAGCCAGGGCAAGCTGACCTCTGCCACCCTTGCTCTCCTCACTGATCCAGACCAGTGCCACGACCGTTTCCATTGCAGTAGTGGCTTTGCAGTGCTTATGGAAGTTCCGGCCGATTGTTCCGATGAAGAACTGAAAAAGCTCTGCCACTTCGGAGCGAAACGCCGTTACTACCAGGATCGTTTTACTGCCGATGGCAGAACCTTTGTAGTTGTAAACCACTGGTACGGTCCCAACCGCACGATGCCGGATAACCGCACCCCATTCATGGACTGGGTGAATTCCGTCACCGACTAAAAGCAGATGATTCCGCGCTCGTCATAAACGCTGCCCGTGCTGCCGCCGTTGCGGATACAGCGGTCAAGCCCCATGATGAGAGCCACGATACCATCTATCTTTTCGACCGAGCGCTCCTTATCCGGCTTGATGTTGCCAGCCGGGTCCTGGCGCATGACCACATTCTGGGCCATCCATTTGAGGACTGGATTGCCGCCGTGGATGATGTTGCCCTCCATCAGCAGCTTATACAGTTCCTTTGACGGCGGAGACATATCCTTAAACCCCTGCCCGAAGGGAACCATCAGAAACCCTTCATCCTCAAGGTTCTGTACCATCTGGGTCGCATTCCAGCGGTCGTAGGCAATCTCCTTGACATGGTAGTGTGTTCCCAAATCCATAATGAACTGTTCGATAAATCCATAATGGATCACGTTGCCTTCCGTGGTGTTGATGTAACCCTGCCGCTCCCACACATCATAAAGAACATGGTCACGGCGGCATCTCAGTTCCAGGGTCTCTTCCGGCAGCCAGAAGAAAGGCAGTACGATGTATTTTTCAGAATCAGTCCTTGGAGGAAAAACCAGAACGAAAGCTGTGATGTCGGAGGTGCTGGAAAGGTCAAGCCCCGCATAACAGTCACGCCCTTCCAGGGCAGCTATATCAATGGGCAAATTGCCCCGGTCGTAGATATGCTCTGGAATCCAAACCACGGTAGCGTTCGTCCACATATTCAAACGAAGCTGCTTGAACACATTTTCTTCCGCCGGGTTTTCCAACGCATTTTTATACGCCTCCCGGACTCGGTCAATGGAAATGGTGTGTCCCAGAGAAGGATTTGCTTTATACCAGTTGGCTTCATCATTCCAGTCATCTCCTTCTTCCAGACCGTATACAACCGGGTAGAAGGTGGCATCCATCTTCCGACCGTGCATGATATCCAGCGCCTTCGTATGCAGTTCATAGCAGATGCTCTGCTTGTCCGTACCAGCCGTAGTGATAATGAAGAATAAGGGCTGCTCACGAGCATCGCCGGAGCCTTTGGTAAGGACATCGTACAGTTTTCGGTTCGGCTGGGCGTGTATTTCATCAAACACCAGACCCGACACGTTCAGGCCGTGTTTGGTACCTGTTTCTGCTGATAGCACCTGGTAAAATCCTGCATTGCTGTAGTTGACGATACGCTTGGTGGCGGCAGTTATTTTTGACCGCTTCATCAGAGCCGGGGACATCTGCACCATCTGCTTCGCAACATCGAATACAATGGATGCCTGGTTACGGTCACACGCCGCACCATACACTTCGGCGCTGGCTTCACCATCTGCATACAGCAGATACAGTGCAATGGCAGCCGCCAGTTCTGATTTGCCCTGCTTTTTCGGAATTTCCACATAGGCGGTCAGAAACTGTCGCTTTCCGTCCTCTCGGACAATCCCGAAAATATCCCGGACGATCTGCTCCTGCCAAGGGAGCAGGAGGAACTTCTGTCCAGCCCACTTGCCTTTGGTATGGCAGAGGTTCTGGATGAAAGTTACCGCACGGTCTGCTTTCTTCCTGTCATAATGTGAGGTTGGCAGCATGAAGGGGGAAGGTGTGTATTCAAACGACATCACTCGTCACCCCCTAACAGAGCCTCCATCTCATCGGTCGGATCAGCGGCACCTTCGCCGCCGACAATTCTGCTCCGGGCAGAAGGCGTCAGACCAAACTGCTCACAGAATTTCAGCATGATTTTCATATTTGTCTGGGCGATCGACACCTGCGGTACCTGCTGTAGATAGCCGTTAGGAGTACGCACCATCGTGCCGTGCTGGGTGATGAACTCTTCTGCTTCTTTCCACCGGGCATAAGCCTGACAGTATCCTGCAAAAGCCGCCATATCCATCTCGGTCAGAAGCCCCATCTGCTCCAGCGTTTTGCCCATTCGCTTCCACTCCTTCTTGGCTTCATCTTCCAGCCAAGCCGGACAGCGAGGGGCTTTTTTTGCTGGCTTCGGCTCGTTGGGATTCAGCGGTCTGCCGCCGGGATTGCCCTCCAGAACCTTCAGTGCAGTCGGCTTCGGTTTTCTTCCTCTCTGTGCCATCGGTCCCACCTCCTTTCGCAAAAATGGCAGTAAAAAAGACCCCTTTCGGAGTCCGCATAAAGAGAAAACAGCCCTGTGGTTAGGGCTGTCCTCGTATCTTTATTGCTGTTCGCCCGTCAGAATGAAGCGAGCGTATTTGTCTTTGTGTTCTTCGATAAAGACCACCAATTCGTAAAAATGCATTTCATCGGCGATGACCTGCACGACATTGGTGTCGAACATATTGGTTCTCCCTGTGGCTCTGACAGCCAGAATCTGCTCCCGTACCTTATCGGTCATCGTGGGGATGGACTGGAACCTATCCACCCCATACACAAGGTTCAGGCTGCCACCGCTGTCCCAGGACATCATAATGTGTCCGGCATCATCCACTCCGAGAACTGTACCCTCCGTGCCGATGGGCGGTGCCTGGGGGTCGTCCATCGAAAGAAGCCGCACTCTGGTTCCGGCTGGGTACTGCACACGGATGCGTTCCACCGTTTTGCGGTCAGGAAATCCGTTACTCATTCAGCCCCACCTCCTTGAGCAGCTTGGTGGCGTACCGCTTGCCCACGCTGTCCGTGAGAGCATTTTCCAGGAAGCCGGGGTCAAAGCCAAAGTGGGCGTAGCCATCAAGGCATACTTCGTAGTAATGCAGGGACGGCAGCCCCAGCTTCCGCTCTTCGTGCATGATGTAAATGATAGCATCCAGCCGCCCAAGGCTTACATCCCCAAGCAGGGAGAACACTTCCACATTCATGGTGTCCTTGTAGTAGAAGGTTGGATACCCCTCGTAGCGGTCGAGTCTGGCTTCATCGTATTCGGTGATTTTCCAGACCAGAACGGGGACGCTGGCCCCCTCCTTCTTCTCAATCGTGAGGTAGCTGCCGGACTTGCTTCCCTTGAACAGAAGCTGGTAATTGGGGATGGTCGCCTTTCCCACGTACACGGCGTAGGGGCATCGCTGAACCATCTGGGCAATCGACAGGTTACTGCCGTATGCAAGGTAGTATTTTTCTTTCATATTCGTTTCATCCTTTCTGAAGGGTTCACCCTCCTACCACCTTAAGACCGCCGAAGCGGTCGGAAGGGGGCCTGAGGCTAAATCCTTCAAGCGGCGTTTCTCCCATGTCTGAATGCGGTGTCGCCGTCCAGGTTCTTCGTGAGAAGTTCTCTTGCGGTTGCGAACTCGTCACCGATGAAGCCGAGGCGGAGGAGCCAGGTTCTCATGGCGTATTTTGGATTCTCGACCTGGGGTTCTTTGGGGCTGGCGGTCTTGACCATCATTGCCATCTGGCTCAGTGCGAGGCAAAGCTGAATGTAGCTTTTCAGTTCGCCTGCGTGAAGCCCGCCTCTGCGTTCTGCGTTCGGGTTTGCGAACTGGAAGCATCTGAACTCGACCGTCCCGTGGGTGAAGCAGGCGTGGTAGTTGAGCATATGGTAGCGGCTGCTGTTGTAATGCTGGCGTCTGCTTTCGTAGCTGTAACCTTCGTACCAAATGTCAGCCAGGGCATCCATCGTCTTGGGTTTTCTGCGGTTCAGCTTGGTAAGGAAATCCTTGTTGACTGTGTTGCAGTAGCGGTTGATGCGGTTGCGGTCAAGGCGCAGGGCAGAAATCAGAAGGCTTTCGTGGCTTGCCATGATGTTGGCGAGGTTGCGGAGGGTCTGAGGGCTGTGTTCGCCCAAGCCGATGTGGATGTGTACTCCGCACATATGGGCGGGGTCGCTTTTCGCTCCGGCGTGGCGAAGGTTGCGGATGATTTTCTGCAAATCCTCAATGTCGCTGTAGCGGAGGATTGGCGTTCCCATCTCCGTTTTTTCCTCATCGCAGCTCGCCAGGATGCTGGAGTCTCTGGTGATTTTCCATTCCCTGCCCTGGTTGTCCTTGCAAGCCCAGGTGTAGTAGCCGCCGCCGATGTACCGAACCGTGTCCTCCGTGCCGTAGTAGGCTGCGATGGTGCGGCAGGCTTTTTCTCTGGTGATGTTGTACATCTCCACCTCAACGCCGATGGTCTGCTTCTTCATTTCTTCAATCTGGATTCTGGTCTTTTCGTTCATAATATGTACCTTCCTTTCGGTTCAAAGCGGTGTGTGTTTTCCCTTTCGGTAGTGACATATTCGCTCTAAAAGCACATATTATCAAGTTATTTCGAGCCATAATCTACACAAATATCGCTGGGGATAATTGTGTAGATTACGGGCTTTTTTACTCATCCTCAGACTCCAGAGCGGCTGCCTTTTTCGCAGCCCGTTTGGCTTTCTGGTCGGCTTTGAACTTGTCCGCCGCCTCGTCCGTGCGGAAAGCCGAGTGTCCCTTCAATCCTGCCATCAGTGTGTTGCGGTAGGCTTTCGGCTCATTGCCCCCAAGCCCCAGTTGGATGAGCCAGGTGCGAAAATAGTATTTTTCGTTCTCCGGCTTCAGTTCCTTGGGGCTGATTCGCTTGGCTTCCTTAGCCTTGCTCACCATGATAGGGACAAGGTAGGTGAACGCCTGGTCCTTATCTGTATCGCCTGTGCTGGCAAAGGTGATGGTCACCTTCTCCTCATCGAATGCGATTCCCTTGCTTTCGTGTTCGGAACAAAGGGTAAGGAACGCTGTCTTATCTGCAGGCGGATTGTTCTCCAGCTCTTCCACCAAAGCCTCGCTGACGGCGAAGCAGGGCAAGCCAACCGCCTTGTTCAAAAGGTACTGCTTGCTGTGGAGCATGAACACCAGTCGTTTCATGGCATCTGCATCCATATCCATCAAGGGAACTGAAACAGCCAGTTCCGTGATTTCCCTGTCCAGAAATCCTTGGGCTTCCAAATGGGTTCTCAATGCGGCTTCTCCTTCCTCCGACTCCGAAGTGATGACTCCGGCTCGGTCGATGATGTAGTTGCCTACAGCGTAGGCAAAGGTCGGGGGACCCATGTAGTGGATCTCGTTCCCTGTAAGTTCGGCGATGGATTTCGCCAGCTTCTTGCGGTCAGTTGCGTTTGTCTGAATGGTCATGGTATGTACCTCCTTGTTTTTTGGTACTACCATATATCACTCTGAATCGATGAAATAGCAAGTCAATTCTGAGCGAAATCCATCTATATTTTCAGCCCTTCTCAGCTGCCCAGACGATGCCGGACAGGACGAAATATACACAGGGCAGAGCCACGCCGTTGCCCCACATTTTATACTCGGCGGCATCAGCGTAAGGGTCTTTCAGCCACTTGACGATCTGCTTCCTGGTCTTGGGCTTCTTACTGGCATTGGTCAGCTGTCGGTAGGTTTCAAACACAGCCACCCAGCGGTCAATCTCCTCCTCAGAGGGATTTTCTACGCCGAGATCACTGCACCACCAATCAGCAAAACCCTGGAGTCTTGCACACTCAGTCGGGGTCAGCCTACGGACGGTGTATCCCGTAAGGGCAGCTCCGGGGCCTTTCGCCACCAGCGTAGGGGCGAGTTCCTTTTCAAAGGAAGGACGGAACTGGGCGTTCATCCCCTGGTTGAAAGCAGAACGGTCAATCCCGTAGCAAGGCTCATTGATAATGGCTGCATCCTTATAGTCCCTGGAAAGCAAAGTCGGGGCCTGCTCTCTGACTACCTGGGCATAGTACCCGGTGGTCATGGCATAGACTGCGTGGCGGTCTACGGTATTCAGCGTGAAGGACACATCCTTATTCACACCATCGCCCTGGGGGCCATTCTTGTCCTCACGGCCAATCATGGAACCTTGCAGGGCGTAGCTTTCCACGATGGCGATGCCGCCCTGATTGCAGGTTGGATTCCCACCGCCCCTGTCAAGGGTACGGGAAGTATCCGCCTCATACACACCGCTGTGGGGATTATCGGATTTCATGGCATTGCTGTCTTTGGAGCAGATGCCGTATGCTTTCGGAACGAACACCGTCTGATCATTGTTGCAGGACAAGGTGGCAGACTTGTTCTCCTGGAGGAGCGCACCCTTACCACCACCCTCGCAGCCACTGCGGATTTTCAGCGTGACCGGGGTATCCTCATCCGACATCACCAGCGGCACATTGTTGCCACCAGTCCCCATCCGGCTGGTCAAAGTCTGGATGGCATCGCTTTCCTCAATCTTGATTCGGCTGTCTGTCGGATGATGCTCCAGCGGGATGACCGTCGGGGTGTCCATAACACAGGGCGGATGATGAGACTCTGCCCGGAGGGTGCAGGTTACTTCATCGGTGACATCCATTCGGCTGCCTCCCTGGTCGTTGAGAACGATGCCGTTTCTCCCGGTACTCATCCCACAGTTCACGCCCAGAGTGGCGCTCACGTCCCCGGTCAGTTGTCCGTTGTATCCATCGAAGCCTGCCGCATAAGTGCAAGGCGAAGCACCTCTGGCAGTTCTTTGCCACGCGCGGAAGCTCTCCGCAGAATACCCAGACAGGCCTTCGGACTCAAATAGTATTTCTCCGGCACTCCCACCTGCAAAATCTGCGACAAGGTAGATGCGGCGTCTTCGCTGGGGGACTCCCCAAAATTGCGCATCAAGAGTTCGGTACGCAATGCTCCATCCGTCTCCCATGTATAGGTCGGCGTAGGGCCATCGGTTTTTTTCAGGCATAGGCACCTGGGCATCCTCGCAGACAACGCCGAGGATCGCTTCGAGGACTGCCCGGAAGTCCTCACCTTTGTTTGAGGAGAAGGCACCGGGGACATTTTCCCAGCAGATCCATCTCGGATATTTTCCATTGGTCTTACACCTCATTTCTTTGATGATTCGTATCGCCTCATAAAAGAGAACGGATTGTTTGCCCTCCAATCCGGCACGGCGGCCGGCGATAGACATATCGGTGCAGGGCGAACCGAATGTGATAATGTCCACTGGCTCGATCTCGCCGCCATTCATCCGGGAGATGTCGCCGTAATGTTTCATGAACGGCAGCCGTCTGGAAGTGACCATAATAGGAAACGGCTCGACTTCCGATGCCCACACAGGTGTGACGCCGGAAAGCAAGCCGCCTAAAGGAAAGCCACCAGACCCATCGAACAGGCTGCCGAGGGTCAGCTTCTTATTCATGATGTTCTACCTCCGAATACGGGATCTTCACGTTATCCCGGAGCAGAAACACACCATCACTGCCGCCCACATATTCGATGTAGCGGCGCACGATGACATCGGCGAACTTCTCGTCCAGTTCGATGCCATAGCAGATACGGCCTGTTTCCTCACAGGCAATGAGCGTAGAGCCGGAACCCAGGAACGGGTCCAGAACGATGCAGTTGCTCATGCAGGAGTTCTGGATGGGATACGCCATCAACGCCACAGGCTTCATGGTCGGATGCTCTTTGGAGGATTTCGGACGGTCATACTCCCAGATGGTGGTCTGCTTTCGGTCGGAGTACCACTGATGCTTGCCACCGACCTTCCATCCGAACAGGCAAGGCTCATGCTGCCACTGGTACGGAGATCGTCCCAGCACCAGCGCATTCTTCTTCCAGATACAGCACCCGGAAAGATAGAACCCGGCATCGTGGAATGCCTGCCGGAAGGTCAACCCCTTGGAATCTGCATGGAACACATAGATGCTGGCATCCCGTTCCATGTTCTGCTCCACATTCACGAACATGGCGAAGAGGAACTTATAGAAATCTTCATCCGACATATTGTCGTTTTTGATTTTTCCGGCAGTCTCTTCCACATCCACGTTGTAAGGCGGGTCGGTCAGAACGAGGTTTGCCCGCTTGCCCTCCATCAGAACAGTGTAGGTCTCCGGCAAAGTTGAGTCTCCGCAGACCAGGCGGTGCCTGCCAAGAAGCCACACATCCCCAGCCTGGGACATAGTCGGCTTTTGCAGCTCTGCCTCCACATCGAAGTCATCCTCTTTGATCTCCTTGTTATGAACCTTGGAGAAAAGCTGCTCGATCTCCGGGGCTTCAAAGCCAGTGAAGTCCGTATTGAAGTTGGCGGTCTGCAGGTCAACGATGAGGTCAGCCAGAAGCTGTTCATTCCAAGCACCCGTAATTTTATTAAGGGCGATATTGAGGGCTTTCACCTTGTTCTCGTCCTCGATGTGGACTTCCACACACTGCACTTCGGTGTAACCCAGGTCTTTCAGAACCGTCAGCCGCTGGTGACCGCCGATGACCGTCATATCGTAGTTAACGATGATTGGTTCTACATATCCGAACTCCAGAATGGAGTTCTTGATTTTCTCATATTCCTTATCCCCGGCTTTCAGCTTTTTGCGGGGGTTGTATGCCGCCGGACGAAGTTCATCCACCGACAGGGTCTTCCATTGCATTGCACTCATGCATTTTCCTCCTCACTGGCGGCGGGTCCAATGTACGGCTGCCGTCCTTCTTCCTCCCAGAAAAACCTATCTCGGACATAGCATTCATGGGAGCAGTATTTTCGGTTCTTATTGCCGTAGGCCACAAAGGTCTTGTGGCAGTAGGCGCATTCCTTTTCATAGAAAGCAGTCGGCTTCTTTTTCAGGTCAGCCTGGTGCGCCGACCACCAACGCCGTCTGCATTCGTCTGAGCAGAACTTTCGCTTTCGCCCAGTCATCGGCTGCACGATCTCTTTACCACAGGCAAGGCAAGCCTGACCTTTCATCATCTGCTCCTTCATGTTGATGGTGAGGACAGATGCGTAACCATCCAGCCCGTGGCTCTTGCAATAGTTGCGGACGATGTCACGGGACAAGCCAACGACTGAAGCAATGGCCCGGTAACCCGTACCCTGCAGGCGCAGGTCCCTGATCTGCTTCTCTTGGAATTCTGTCATTGCTTCACATCCTTTCGCAGAAAAGTAAAACAGGCCGAAATCACCCCATTTTGCGGATGTTTTATCGGCCTAAAAGGGAATTATTTCGCAAAAGAGCCATCGCTTCCAGGAATCAAAAACCTTGGAAACAATGGCTCTTTTTGAGTTTCATATCCAGTTTTCCGTTCGCAGCCCAGCCTCCGGGGTATCCCCCCTATTAAATTCTGCGATTTTGCGCGTTTGAGGGGGCGCCGGTCTTTAGCCGCCCAGCCCACAGAGATTTGACCCGCCCCTGGGGGCAGGCAGATGGCCTGAAATCAGTATCGGAACTCCTGGTATCTGTCCTCGGTCATGGTCTTGGTATCGTGGCAGTGCTTACAAAGCGGCTGCCAGTTGCTCCGATCCCAGAACAGTTTCTGGTCACCACGATGGGGAACGATGTGGTCAACCACCGTTGCTTTGACATACTTCCCACGGGCAAAGCATCGTACACACAGTGGGTGGGTCTGGAGGAAGGCTTTGCTCTCCCTCTGCCATCTGCTGCCGTACCCACGCCTGCCAGCGGGGCGTGTCACCTCCGGGTGCAGTGACTTGTGTTCCTCGCAGTACATCGAACCGTAGGGAACGAGCCTTGCACAGCCCGGATGCTTGCACGGTGTGTTTGGACGGCGCGGCACCGTTACTCCTCCCAGGGAAGGCCGGGCTTGCCGAAGTGACCGTAGGCACTGACATAGTTGTAGTCCAAATCCAGCAAATCCAGTTCTTCAATGATACCAGCTGGGGTGAGGTCGTAGGAGTTTCTGACCCACGCACAAATCTGGTCAAGGGGAACCTGGTTGGTACCGAAGCAGTCGACCGCCACGGAAACAGGCTCTGCCACACCGATGGCATAAGCAAGCTGCACCTCGCATCTGCTGGCCTGCCCGGAACGCACAATGTCCTTTGCAATCTTCCGAGCCATATAGGCACCGCTCCTGTCCACCTTCGTAGGGTCCTTGCCGGAGAACGCTCCGCCTCCGTGCCTGCACATACCACCGTAGGTGTCGGCGATAATCTTCCTGCCTGTCAGCCCGGAATCCGCAAAAGAAGAACCGACCACGAATCGCCCGGTGGGATTGACCAGCTTTTCGAAGTCGGTATTCAGACCGTAGTCCTGGGCGGCAGTTTCCATGACCGCTTCCACGATAGGGCGGATGTCCGCAACAGTCGTACCCTGCAAATGCTGGGTACTGATCAGAAAGGTGGTAATCTTTCTCTTCTCATAATCATAGGAAACCTGGCTCTTGGCATCAGGGAGGAGAATCGGACAACCGACCTCACGAAGAAGCAGTAAGGCGTGTGTCGCCACCGCATAGGGTATCGGAAGCATTTCCGGGGTTTCGTCTGTGGCATATCCGAACATCATGCCCTGGTCTCCCGCACCAGCGTTTCCATCCACACCGAGAGCAATATCCTCGCTCTGCTTGCTGACGAATGCCTGGATGCGGAAATCCTCTGCTCCGAAAACACCGATACGCTTCAGAACACCCTTTGCCAACGCCTCGAAATCCGGCTGATGGCGGGAAGTGATCTCGCCAGCGATGATGATGTCATAGTCCTTTATCATACACTCTGCAGCCACACGGCTGTTCTTATCATGGGCCAGACAGTCGGTCACAATCGCATCCGATATCTGGTCGCAGATTTTATCCGGGTGCCCACAGGACACCTGCTCACTTGTAAATATCATACGGACAAAGCCTCCTTTCGTATGTACGGGTGTGTGAAAGGATGAAAGTCACACCCGGCCAAAAAGAAAGAGCCCAGGGAAAATCCCCCAGACTCTCTAAACCTCTTGGCAATTTTAATCTTACCACAAAATGCAGGACAAGTCAGTGTCATACCAGTGCCACATCAGTGCCATTTTTTGTTTATGCGTTCTTTTAGAATTAGTCTGCATTCTGTTGGTTGCTGTATTGAAAAGCCAGCGATGGATATAATTATTTTGGAACTACAACTAATTCCAGAAGGAGGTGTTACGATGGATTTGCAAGCAATTGGAGCAAGAATCAAAGCAACCAGAGAAGCCAAGGGCATGACCCAGGAGGACTTCGCTGCCGCTCTCGATCTGAGCCGAAACCATATCAGTGTGATAGAGCGCGGAGTAAAGGCACCAAAGCTGGAGACCTTTGTCGCCATCGCCAATGTACTGGGCGTTTCAGCAGACTCGCTCCTGTTTGATGTAATTGACCATGCCAGTGACAGCGTCTCTTCTGAACTATTGGACTCTGTGTCCAAACTGCCAAAAGCCGACCAAAACCGCATCCTTAACGCAATCCGTGCATTGCTGGACAAATAACGGGGAAGAGTCATAGTTGCTCTTTCCCGCTTTTTTCTGTATTTTATTACCATTCGACAAAACTTCCCATCCATCGACATTTGAAATGTGGTATAGTAATTCCGTTAGAACTACAAATAATTCTAAAGGAGATATACCAATGAATACGAACTTCCAAAAGATACTGGAGCAGATTGCCAAAGCCAATCACACGACCCCGGACGATGTGTACCGTGAAATGCAGATCGCCATTGATGCCGCATTCGATAACCCTGACCCGGAGGTTCGAAAAAACTGGGAACAGATTCACTACACAGGCGACCGCCCCACTCCAGAGGATGTCATCTTTGGCATCGGCATGATGCTCTCGCCGGAGGACGGAATCAAACACTAAAGGAACGGCAGCTGACTACCAAAGCCAGCTGCCGCTTTCAGTTATATCGGTCATCCACACCGATTTGTATCTGGATTGCCTGGGTGATCTGAGCCATAATGTCTGAATCCGAAATATGACCTCGCTTCTCACGCAGGTTCTTCTTGTCGATAGACTCCACTTGCTCGGCCAGAGCCAGACTGTTCCTGTCCAGCCCACAACTCTTCGGAATGAACACATGGGTGGGGAGGAATCGTTTCTTATATGTCCTGCCAGTCAAAGGCACCACGGTGATGACCGGGGAATGCTCATTTGCACGGTTGTTGCTCACGATGACCGCCGGACGGATACCACACTGCTTATTGCTCTCTATGTTCTGACCGAAATCCACAAAATAAATATCGCCTCGTTTACACATACCACTCACCTCAACTCAACATATAGGCCAGCATCTCGGCCTCGTGCTTTTCATACAGAACGACCAGGTCATCAATGGCTTTCTGGCGGTAGCGACCAATGGTTCTGCGGCTCACAAAGTGCTTGTCCGCCAGTTCATCCCAGGAGGTCTGGGAGAAGATCATGTCCTGCATGACCTCTCCCATTTTTCCCGGAAGGGCTTTGACGGCACTTTCAAAGAAACCAACCTCCTCTGCCAAAGAGACATACTGCTTTTCCAGGTGCTGATACCACTCCCGGTTGATAGCATCCATCCGTTCACGGTAACTCATGGCGATTCTGGCGGTCTTGTCCGATACGCCGCTGGTCTGCACCCGCTCGCCCTCCGGCTGTGAGAAGTACATGGTGTCAATCATTTCTTCCTCGGAGATACCACGAAAATTTCGGATCTGATGCTCCAGGCACTTCAGTTCCATTTTGTTTTTCGGGTAGTCACGAATCAGCGTTTCTATCCTTTCTCGCATACCTTAACCTCCAATCCTTGCCCGTACCGCTTCTATCAGAGCGGACTGCCGCATATCTTTATTTTCCAAGGCTCTCATGACATCCTCGTCATGGGTGCCTTTTGTTATGATGTGGTGGATGACCACCGTGTGTTTCTGCCCCTGTCTCCACAGTCTGGCGTTTAGCTGCTGGTACAACTCCAGCGACCAGGTCAGTCCGAACCACACGATGGTGCATCCACCTTCCTGCAGATTCAGACCATGTCCGGCAGATGCTGGATGTATCAGAGCCAGAGGAATGTTTCCGGCATTCCAGTCATCGATGTCCTTAGAGGTATCGATACACCGGGCATTTTTGAACCGGGCCTGTATCCTCTGAAGGTCGTGCTTATACCAGTACGCTACCAGGAGCGGTTTTCCGTTTGCCGCTTCCACCAAATCCTCCAGCGCGTCCAGCTTGCGGTAGTGGATGGGAAGCACCTTCTTATCCTCGCCGTACACTGCACCGTTTGCCATCTGAAGCAGTTTATTGGAAAGTGCCGCCGCATTGACCGCATCCAGTTCCTCGCTGCCGATGGAGAGAACCATATCCCGCTGGAAGTCATCGTACAGCTTCTGCTCCTTGGGACTCATCTCCACTTCAATGCGGTTATCGATCCGCTCCGGCATATTCAGATAGTCCACAGCTTTCATAGAAATGCAGATGTCGGACACCAGACTGTAAATCGCATCCTCTGCACCTTCTCTGGGTTTGTAGCTGTAGATGATTTCCCGGTTACGCTTATCCGGCACAAAGAACCTGTCACGGAAGCCACCGATGAACCTTCCCAGCCGCTGCCCCATATCCAGCAGATACATCTGGGGCCACAGATCCAGTAGGGAGTTGGGAGCAGGGGTGCCAGTCAGACCGATAATTCTTGAAACCTTGGGACGGACGTGCTTCATGGCTTTGAACCGTTCAGCCTTGTTGGATTTGAAGGACGATAGTTCATCGATCACCACCATGTCGAAGTCCCAGCGGCAATTCTCCACCAGCCATGCCACATTTTCTCTGTTGATGATGTAGATAAATGCCCTCTTGCGAAGAGCCGCTTCTCGGTCTGCTCTGGAGCCAAGCACCAAGGAGAAGGACAGCCCGGACAAATGCTCCCACTTGGAGATTTCCTTCGGCCAGGTATCTTCGGCCACACGCTTGGGGGCGATGACCAGGATACGGCTGACATCGAATCTGTCCAGAACCAGTTCCCACAGAGCCGTCAAGGTAATGACCGTCTTGCCAAGACCCATATCCAGCATGAGACAGCAAACTGGATGTTCCAGAATGAACTCCGATGCAAAAGCCTGGTAGTTATGCGGTTTGTATTTCATCCAGAACACCTCCAATCATTTCTGTGTTATCCACGCAGTAGACATGAAAGCCTAATGCGGTGAGCTGCTTTGCTCTTCTGACCTGCAGGGGCCGCATCTTTTTGCCGGGTGCCTTCAATTCCACAAATGCCAACCTGCCACCAGGGAACAGAACCAGACGGTCAGGCACCCCATTAAAACCCGGCGACACGAATTTGACTGCCAGCCCACCACGCTTTTTTACCTCCGTGGTCAGCTTCCTCTCGACTACACTTTCACGCAAAAGACCATCTCCTTTCCTGTTTCCCTTTGCCGTTTCCAAATGTCCAAAAACTCTTACGCGCGTGTACATACACATACGCCCTTGTTTTCTTTCTCTTTTATATCCACACACTTTCAATAGAGAGCCTTTTGGGAAACATGGGAAACAGCCACCCTTTCAAGCTGACCGCTCCGCCATTTTCCCGGTTTCCGCTCACTGTTTCTGACTACCGTATGGGAATCAGCCAGAAACACCACTCTGGTTTCCATGTTTCTCTGGGGCAACACGGACGAAGGCTTTCTGGACGCCGTAGCCGGGGATACGCATCTTCCCGGATGCATTCCCGTCATACCGCTTCCAACCGGGGATTTTATTCAGAATGGACTCCACCTCATAGGACTCTGTCCGCTTGAGGTTCTGGCGTTCCTTTCCAAAGCACTCGCACCAGATTTCCATGATGCACACACGCTCACGGCGCACTGTGCCAGTTGCCGGAACACCGCCGAACTCGCTACCGCTCAAAAAACTCCTGCGCTGGTACAGATCCATCTTGTCCCAGCCCTCCGGCAGAAGGGTATCCAGATAGTCCGCCACAATGCCCTCACGGTCATCGGACTCCATTGCATCCTGCTGGCGGGCATAGGCTTCCGCTGCCACTGCGCCGGAAAGGAACAACTCCTCGCCCTGATGATACCGCTCGATGGCTTCTGCCCATATCTGGTCGATCTCGGTCATCTCCCAGGGATGGTGCTTACCCTTACCAGACACATGGACTGGCCAGAAGCGGCGGTTGCCTGTGATGTCACGAAGGAATCCACCCTCGGAGTTTGTGCTGCCGACAATGATACAGGTACGTGGATGGCTCTCCACCACGATGCCGTAGGACTGCCGGAACTTATCGTCTGTCCGGGTGACAAAGGACTTCACGGTCTCCACATCCACTTTCTTGATGCCGGCCAGTTCTCCCAGTTCCAGAATCCAGTAGCCCTGTAGCTTCTCCGCAGCCGTCTTATCCTTCATATCCGAGATGGAGAGACTGTCGGAGTACCACTGCCGCCCCAGCAGGGAGAAGAAGGTGGACTTGCCCACGCCCTGGGGGCCGTTCAATACGAGGATGGAGTCGAACTTGATCCCAGGCTCATACACACGGGCGACTGCAGCGGTGAGTGTTTTTCTGGTGACAGCCCGGACATACGGGGTATCATCCGCACCCAGGTAGTCGATGAGCAGGGCGTCCAGCCGCTCGGTGCCGTCCCACTGGAGGGTGGCAAAGTAGTCCTTGATGGGGTGGAACTGCCGCTCTGCCGACACCACCGCCAGCAGAGCATCCTTAAATTTGGTCGGGGACCAAATACCATAGACCCGCTCAAAGTACAGCTTGGCATTTGCCACATCTGCGTCCGCCCAGCCTGGTTTTACCTGTGTCCAGGGAAGGTCACCGATCACATCAATGCTGCTCTTGAACTCGTTAAACACGATGGCCTTGAGGTTCGGGTCATAGCGAATGATATTGGCAATATTGTTGAGGGTGTCTTTGACCTTGCCCGTCTTGTCCAGTTCCAGAAGGGTCTGCCAACTTTCCTCATCAAACTCCTCATCGAACTCTGCCCGGGCAAGCCCCACACGCTCTCTGGCAAGTTGCATCTTCACACGCTCATCCTGGACGGCAAACTCCTGCATCGCCTTGAAGGACGGCAGCTTTGCCGGGTCGGTATCCGCATCTGCACGGGCATCCAGAGAGCCGAACTTGTGAATACGAACCACATCAAAAGCGTTCATCAGCTTTCCGCAGGCAGGGTCTGTGGCATGGTGGCTGTAGGCGAACTTATCCTCATAGAGAACCACACCAGCCTGGGAGTCCGCCGGAATATAGTCGTAACGCCCCGGCATGGCACTGTGCTTGTACACATCGGGGAGAAAAGTGTCGATGGCATCGGCTACCGAATAAGTACGGCAGAAGGCACCCACGGTTCCGGGCTTCTCCAAAGGGTCTGCCTGCTTTTTGATGTCACGCTGGACGATGCTCTGCTGCCGCTTGGAAACAGGCCACTCTGCGGAGTTACGCCAGTCCGTGTATTTTGCCAGAATGGCATCCGGGTTCAGCAGGTCGCCCTCCATCTCGTGAAATACGAACTCTCCATCGGAGGAGGTGCTGGGCCAGTACATCAGACGGCTCGGCTCATAGGTGGTATCATCGAAGAGTTCGATGCCGATCTCCTCTGCGACCTTTCTGGCAACTGCGCAGTATTCGTCCGGGGTCACCTCACGGGACAGAGGGATGATCAGGCGGAGCCGGGGCTTCTCCGGCGTGTGTTTATGGGTGCTGTAGAAATAGCACTGGAAGGAGAAGAACATCTCGATCTGGTCAATGATGTCCGGGGTGGCATAGTCCATATCCAGTGACAGACCAGAACGGGTCAACACACAGTCCTTTTTACGGCGACCGCCTTTGAGGGTACCCAGAACGAAGCCGCCCACATCCTTGATGTCATCCTGCTTGGCTTTGCTGAGTTTCCGATACTGCTCCACAGTCTCGGCAGTTCGTTTCGTCTGGGAGATGCGGTCACGGAACTCGGAAAGTTCCATCTCCACCGCATTCCATTTCTTGTCCATACGGGAATTTCCAACACTGAGTTTCAGCTTCATTTTGATACCTCCAATCGGCAAATCTGGCAGAGCAGTTCGATGTTCCGCCGGGTGCGGTGTTTTTCATTAGCGGCGTTACGGGCGAGGGACGTGTATTTGTTGACGTCCATTTTCTTCTCGCTGTCCAATGCCAACTTGCAATATGACTCTTCCTGGTTTCTGAGTTTCTGCTCCTTCTGGCGGAGGAACTCCAGCAGCCGATGTTTATCCTCATGGGAGGAATACTGCGCCATCAGGCGGAACAGCTTCCTCGCTCTGTCCAGTGTCGCGGGGAAGAACTTGTCCATGCGGATGTCCATGTGGCCTGTGGGGTACACGATATGGAGCATCTTTTCTTCTTCCTCCAAGTGGCGTACTGCGTAGTGCGCCGTAGGGTCCGGGTAGCCTGACCCGTTGTAATAGCTGATTCCCATGCAACTAACCTCCTTAGTCCTTCTTGTAGAACGGGCATTCATATCCGTCTGCCCGGAGAGGAAGCCCAGCTGCCCAATCTGGAGCCACTGCCATAATCCGACAGACTTCATCAACACTGGAAACGCCCTCCGGCACTTCCAGCACAGCTTCATCGTGGATGTGCATCACAATATCGAATCCAGCATCCCGCAGGCGGAGCATCGCCAGAGCCAGCAGGTCTCTCGCCGTTGCCTGGACAATGTTTTCCACCAGTTTCGGGCCGTAGGTTTCGATGCGCATCCACTTCTTGCTTTCGCCCACGCCCTCATAGGAAAGGCTCTCCCGACCAAAGCGGTTCTGGGTCATGCGGGGCTTGATGTAGGAGAGGTTCCTGCCGGAAGGAAGGGTCACGAACAGGATGCCGGAGCGGTAAGTGAAGCAGAGGTTTTTGTAGGTCACGCTTTTCCGCTCTTTGACCGCCATGACCGCCGCCGCATCCACATCCCACCAGAACTTCGTGATATGCGGATTGGAGGCTCTCCACTGATTGACCAGTGGCTGCAGTTCCTCTTCCTGCATCCCCATCTCAAGAGCGCCCATCGAGGTCAATGCGCCCACCGATCCGCCGTAGCCCAGAGCCAGTTCGGCAATCTTGCCTTTCTGCCGGAGGTGACTGTTCTCACCATGCTTCACCACAGGTACGCCAAACATCTGCGATGCCGATGCACAGTAGATGTCGCCGCCCTCGACAAAAGTGTCCAGCCGCCACTGCTCCCCGGAGAACCAGGCAAGCACTCTGGCTTCGATGGCGGCAAAGTCCGCCACAATAAAACGTGTACCCGGTCTTGGGACAAAGGCGGTACGGATCAGTTCGGACAGCACCCCGGGGGTGGAATCGTATAGCAAATCGATAAGGTCGAATTGCCGATTTTTTACCAGGTTGCGGGCCAGTTCCAGATCCACAATGTGATTCTGTGGGAGGTTCTGAACCTGCACCAATCTGCCTGCCCAGCGCCCGGTCCTGTTTGCACCGTAAAACTGGAGAAGGCCGTGGCACCTTCCGTCACTGCACACGGAACGCTCGATGGCCTCGTACTTCTTTACCGAAGTCTTAGCCATGAGCAGCCGAAGCTGTAGGACTTCCAGCACCTCGCCGTCCGCATCGGAAATCAGGGATTTGACTGCCTTTTTATCCAGGCTGTCCACCTCCAAGCCACGGTCGCTGAGCCATCCTTTGATCTGCGCCGGGGAGTTCGGGTTATCCAGCCCAGTCAGTTCATAGGCTCTGGCGGTGACCGCTTCTTTGTACTGGGTATCGCAGAGGACGGCATTTGCCACCAGTTCACGGTCAACCAGAATCCCACGGTCGTTGATTTCCTGATCCATCTGATACAGGCGTATCTCGCTCTCCGGGATTGGGTAGTTCCGCAACTTATAGCGGATTTCTCGCTCTGCATCTACATCTCGGATACAGTAGGCTTTGAATCTCTCCCACTTTTCCGGCTCATGGCACGGGAGGTTTCTGGTTCTGCCGCCGTTGGCCTTGGTCGCCTTACACGGCATGGAGAAGAAGCGGACAAGGTCTGCACCTTCCTTCAGCTTCTTTCTTTGGATGTCCAACACCTCACCAGCTTCAAATTGGTAGGGACCTTACCACCCCACTTGGAAACGGAGTCCTTCTTGGCCTGCTCGATAGCAGCCTTGATGGCATTGATGGTCTTGGTGTCCTTCTTATCGATAATGGCGGACACGCTGTACTTAGGATCGCCGCCATTCACGGAGTCAGGCTCCCAGCAGTGCAGATAAGAAAAACGGCAAGGTACGATAACTTTGGTAGTGTTGTTGTTCATGATTATTCCTCCTGAAAATCCGCCGCAGCGGTTGATGTGTTGATAGCTTCACGCTTGTCTGAGTCCGGCACGAGGGTGATCTTGCCTGCAGGCTTATACACCAGCTTGCCAAGGATACGGGCAAACTCCTTCTTGCCCATGAGACGTTCCATTTCGGTCACGCCGATGAGGGTCTGCTTGTAGATGTCTGTGTATCCAGCAGCCTTGGCAGCCTCGGCCACCTCGTCATCGCTGGAATACTTGCGGTTGCTTCTGCCTTCCACCAGCTTAAAGCCCTTCCACTGTTTGCCGTGGATGATAGCCTGGTCTTGGGCGTAGGCGTACACATCGGATGCCCACTTGGCGAGTTCATCCGAAATCTTGATGATTTCTGCCACCTCGTCATCCGAGAGTAGAGCGGGCTGACGAAACTCCATCTTTGCCAGCCGCAAAAACTCCTCGGCTCTGGCACGGCACTGGTTACGGGCCTTGCAGAAACGACACCAGCTTCCAGCCTGGAACTCTCCTGCCCCGGCGAGTGCCATTGCAGAGCGGGGCTTCAGAACTTCTTCGCCCCAGGTCTTGAGGGCTTCGGGAGTGATGTCCCAGGTGGAGAAGTTGCTGATGCGGGGCTGGAAAATGGTCAGCCGCACCACTTCGATGTCGTAGAGCATTTCTGCCATTTCCAGAACTCCAAGGCCATAGGCCATAAGTTGAGGGTTTTCTTCGGCTGAGACCTCCACGCCACGTCCCAGCTTCAGGTCAATCACATGGGCTACCTTGTCGGTGACGATGACCATATCCGCCGTACCGAAGCAATCCGGGGAATACTCGGAGATATCCACTCTCTGCTCCACAGAGAACAGGGGGGATTTACACTCGCGCTTGGCTTCCTCGATCTTCTCGATGACGAAAGCCACATAATCTTCCACGGCTTCCATGAGGTCATCGGAGTAGTAGTCGGATACCGGGCGTTTGGTACGCTGTTTCAGGTGCTTTTTGATAAGGTGTTCTGCCAGAGCGTGTCCGGCGGACCCTTCTGCGGCGTACTGGCTCTCCTCATCCTGGAACTGCTCCCCAAGCACCAAAGAGGGCGGGCAGTTCAAAGTACGGTGCAAAGCCGAAGGAGAGTTTCTTGCATGGGCGCCCATCAGAGCGCCCTCGCATCAGCCAGGAGGGCTGCATAGTCGGATTTCTTGACCCCGGACAGCTTGCCGGAATCGTACTTGAAGAGAAGGTCTTTGACTTCCTTACGCTTGCCGTTCTCGGACTTTTCAGCGAGAACCGCACGAACCTCTTCAATAGTGATCTCCGTTTCTCCGGCGGGAGCCTCTGCCACAGGGGTAGCTTCGCTCACAGCCGGAGCAGGTGTGTTGCCAGCCAAGGCCCGGTAGCCAGCGGCCAGCTTTTCAAATCCATCTGCGATGGTCAGATAAACTTCGTTCATGCTCTTCATCCTTTCCTTATGCGAATTTCAGACCGTGGATTGCATGGCGGTATTCCTCGCTGACACGGTCATCGATCATCATGGTTGCGGGACTGATGCGGTTTCCGTCATCGTCATACAGACGAGCCGGAATACCCAGTTCCTTTGCTTTCTCCAACTCAAAGGCCATGCCGTTGCTGATACGACCGCCGAAGATCCAGATTTCATCACAGACCTTCATCTGCTCCACACCGAGGGTGATTCCCAGGATGCGCTGTTCAGGGTCGTTGTCGTTCAGGAACTGCGGAAACATCAGATGGGGAGCCAGCGGGCAATAGCCGATGATAGCTGCCATTCTTGCGTGTTTCCGGGCTGCCTTGAGGTTCTTCTCCACATCGCCACGATACGGAGAACAGATAAAAACTCGTTTCATAAACATTCACCTTTACCTTTCTTGTCATTCGGGGGTGTGTCCCGTGGTCAGGCTCTTGGAGCCTTTGGCATTGCGAAAGCGTCAAGAATGCTTTGCATGACTTTCTGCTGTTCCGGCTGCAGTCCGTCCAACAGACTGGTCAATAAGGCTTCCTGATCGGAGTGAAGGTATCGGCGTCCGGCGTACCATCCGTCCATGACACGAACTCCGCCACCGCCGCCTTTTACCGTATAGATTGGTGCGGAGCATCCGATGACTTCGAGGTCGCGCTTGATTGTGCTTCGACTGACTCCGAACTCTGCGGCTAAGTTGTCCACTGTGTCGCGCCGTCTGTCTGACAGCACTTCCAGGATTTCCTGGCGTCTTTCAAGTGCGCTCTGCATCTGCTCCACACCTCCCTTCGCTTTCGATGATTTAATGGTAAAAAACGAATGGTTCACCTAATGAGCCATTCAAAAAACTTTTGCGAAAAAGTTCTGAAGAAAAAAACAAGGCCGGAGTATAGCTGTACGAATACAGCCTTACTCCGGCCTAAGTGGTGGCTTTTGCCCCGGTGGTCAGTCAGTAATGCTTATGAAGCCCGCCCGTTCCTTCGCTGGGCAGTTGCCTTTTCGGTTTTCAGGGTGTCCAGGTCGCCCCAGAAGAAGCGTTTGCATTTCGGACACATGACGGATACGGTGACCTTCGCCTTTCCATCGGCGAGGACTTCGCCCTTTTTACACCAAGGGCAGATGAGGTGTTTGTTGAAGCTATACGGCATCTGAACCGCCTCCTTTGTTAATGTGTTAGCTAAATGGCTTACACCTTGTTGATAAAAATATGCGGGCGCGTGGTGCAACCCGCATAGATTTGCTTTGGGTATCCCGGTTGCCTTTCGCTGATTATATGCTACCAGCGTTTCGCCGTTCCTTCTAAGAACAGTTTTCGGGATTTTTTATAATTTGGGGGTGGGCTGGTTCTGCAGCATGGTATCATACAGCTTCCGTACATACCGAATCCGTGCTGGAGTCCACTCCTTTTTTGTGTAAACGCTTGTAATGTCATAATGCTGCCGTAGGTACTCAGCCCAATCAGCAGGGGTCGACAGCCGTTTGAATAGCAGGATAAACGGCACCTCATTAACGGTGAGCGTATATTTGACTTCGTACCGCAGATTATGGTAGGCCATGAATTTGAGGGTTAGTTCCTCAAGGTCAGTTCCATCATAGAGCAGAGGGACCAGATCCATCCGCTTTTTGATGTAGCGACTATGCGTATGAAGGGTCTGATTCGTATCATACGCTCTGGGCATATTGCAGTCGGAACAGAGAAGCGAAATGTCGTCCCTCTGTACCTCCTTACACTTGTGCTTTTCGGCTTCCACAGCACAGGCATAAAATAACTCAACATTATACTTCCATTCGAGGACATACAGTGCAATGGTGGCAAAGACACGGTCATCCCCAAGCCTGTCCACCAAAGACTGGGTCAGGCTATCATAGTCATTCATCAATTCGATGAACTCCGTATTTGAAACCTTTTTCACGCTGCATATCCGCTTGCTGATAATGGTTTTCAGAACAGGGTGGTCGGCCATCGTGGACAGTTCAAAGAACTGCATAGGTGTCAGTTTATGACCGGCCAGCTTGTTTTCGATACCAGTCATATCATCCGGTAGCAAGTCTGGGTGACCGCCGCCCATCGTCTGTACCATATTCTCAAATTGAAGGTTGCGGTAATGCTGTGCGTACTTCAGCATCCGCTGGTTTCTCATTCGTATATCGTCAGAGTCTTTCGACCCATCCTCCACATAGGAGCGGAGGGATGCTCTGGGTTCAGACTCATAGTATGCATCTCTAATCAGTTCCATCATGAGGCAATGGCGGAACTCCTCTATATCAAATGGCTGTGTGTCCAGCCTTATTCGGAATAGCTGGTCGCTCATAGCCGATAACCCTTTATCTAACAACTCCGCTACATAGTCCATCGACATATGGGCGCCTCCTCTCATGCCAGTATATCCAGAAAATCGTAAATCCCGCTCTGGTGCTGAACATCAGAGCTTACAAGTCCCAAGGACTTCAAGCGGTACAATGCCGCCTCGTTCGAAACATTGAAAATCTCAGATACTGCTTCTGCCATCAGGTATGCAACCACACCTGTATTGTTATGCTGAACCTTCTTTTTGGTCTCGTTGGCGACCAGCAGAACCATTTTCTTGGGCATAAGAAATGCCGAGGACATGGCGTTGGCTTGCCACTCCATCCAGTCCCGGTCATCCCAGAATCGACTGTCTTTGGTAGCAATCTTGGAACTATCGGTTCGGCACTGAATCATAGCCGCCTCATTGGTGGTGTCAAACAGCGTCAGCTGATTTCTGTCATAACCGAAATATGCTTCATGAAGCACACCATGCCCAGCGGCCTCATGCCCCATAGTAAATCGGTATCTATGTTCCTGGTTTTCTTCCAGCAGGGTATTGTCAATGATGATTGTCTTTGCCCTTGCACTGATGTACTCGGCTTCCTGTTTTTCGGGGTTATACACCACGACTTTGTTGGTGTCATTAAAAACAGTCATGCCGAGATAGACCCCGCAATGGGAAAGGTACTGATAGTCCTGCTCCATCCCCAAATAGTCCTGGGCAAATAAATCCACATCCAGAGCCTGGGGATGAATCATGGCATCCGGGCAGAAGTCCTGCACCAGTCTCTCACCGATATCATCAATCTGCTTACGGCTGAGTACAGGAACACCAGACCGTTTTCTATTAATGTTGAGTCTAACCATATATAGCTTTTTACCCCTTCCGCTTCTTCAAGTCTTCCACGAAACGTAGCCACTCCTGTTCACCAGCATCAAGGTCACGGGCGGTTCTGAGAGCCGCACTGACATAGTCTCTCTGCATAATATAGTCAGGCAGATCGGGAGCGACAGAATTTCTCTTCTTTCCAGCCAGATCCAGCATCAAAGCATAGTCATCGCTGTCCAGTTGCAGAATTTGCTTCAGCAACTCCAGCTTGTCCATGTCAAATGGGTTCCGGCGGTCTTTTTCCACGTCACTGAGGAACGGCGCAGAGCATTTCAGTAGTTCTGCCATCTTCCTTAACGTGATTTGTTTCTCTTCTCTTTTGGTCTTGATAAATTCTCCAAAATTAGCGTATGCGTTCATCTTCGTTCACCTTTACTTTAAATTTGTCCACAATTCTCATTCATCCCTGACCGAACGAACCATTCGTTTGCGGCGGGTACCTCCACATTAACAGGACAATCTAATTGGCGGTGTTATCAAGTTTGCTTGTTCGCTAACTTGCTTACACTATTATATGCAATTTTCGTAAAGGTGTCAACCCCATTTTGCTGATTTGTTTTATCGCCCCATCGCACCAGGCATCTGCACCAGATGGCGGTTGTCGATAGGCATCTTCAAGTCACCCAGCAGACAAGCCTGGAACACGGCTCTTTTGCCGAACCTGCGCCGTATTTCCTCTATGCAGTCATCCAGCTTCTCTGCCTTTTCTACACGGCGCATATCCGTGAAGAGGTCAATCTGATCCGGCGTTCCCTGCGGAATAAGGTTGATGGCTCTCACGGTCACCGCACGAACGGGCGTCGACCAGCGATAATTTGCCAGGAAGATGGAATGAGCCTTTTTCGCAATCATCATAGGACTTTGGGTTGATAGGCTCAAGGGGGCTTGAAACTGTCGATATCCCAGGTCATTGCTTCGGATGCTGATCTGAACCCCAGTGGCTTTCAGCTTATGCAGCCGAAGGCGATGCCCAATGTCCTGGGACAACTCCAGCATGACCTTCCAAACTTCTTCATCATCCAGAAGGTCAGACACGCAGGTGATACCATGCCCCACGGATTTGATTGGGGACACAAAGTCCTTATGCATGACGGGCGTATCGTCCAAGCCAGAAGCATACCGCCACAGCTGGAGCCCATTCACCCCCAGAAGCCTTTTAAGGAAGTCCGGGTCGGTGGCAGCAATGTCCCCAATGGTATGGATACCATAGCTGTTGAACTTGGCAGCGGTTGCCCTTCCTACGAATAAGAGGTCAGAAGCAGGCAATGGCCACACCTTTTCCTGAAAGTTGTCCTTGGGAATCTCGGTCACGGCATCCGGCTTTTTCATATCACTGCCCAGCTTGGCGAAAATCTTATTATAGGAAACGCCAATGGAAACGGTCAGCCCCAGTTCGTCTTTGATCTCCTGCCGGATGCTCTCAGCAATCTTCATACCGTCACCGCACACACTTCGGCTCCCGGTAACGTCAAGCCAGCACTCGTCCATGCCGTATGGCTCAACCTGGTCTGTGTATCTCTGGTAGATGTTACGGGCCAGTTCTGAATACTTGAGGTACTGCTCATACTGCGGCTTTACCATAATCAGCCCCGGACAAAGTTGCCTGGCTTCCCAGTTGACCATCCCGGTCTTGACACCAGCTTTTTTTGCCAGTTCTGATTTCGCCAGCACGATGCCGTGTCGGTTCTCCGTGCTTCCACAGACCGCTACTGGTTTTCCTCTGAGGCTGGGGTCGAGCATCATCTCGACCGAAGCATAAAAGCAGTTCATATCACTATGTAATATTGTCCTTTCACCCAACTTCATCACCTTCCTCTTAAAAACTTCATCAAATCCTATTGACAAAGTGAAGTTTTGCTAATATACTTTTCTTATAACTTCACCTAACTTCACCCGTATAATAGCATCGGAATGAAGTTTCGTCAATAGATATGGTGAAGTTGATGAAGTTACAGAAGAAAATTTTTGAAAGGAAGGGCTACCATGACGTTTTCTGACAAAATCAAAGTCTCACGTGAACTCTGCAATTTAACCCAGCAGCAGCTTGCTGACAAGGTTGGCGTATCCAAGCGCACTATTGCTTCCTATGAATCTTCTGGGGCGATTGCCCGGTCCTCCACTATGAGAAAGCTGGCGGTAGCACTTAATGTTTCCTACGACTATTTGTCCAACGATGATGTGACCGACCCTAAACATGGCATTGAGAAAATCAACCATATTGAAGAAGTCAGGGGCCAATTTGGTGACAAAGCCGCCCTCGAGGTGGATGAGTTATTGGAACGCAACGCCGCCCTGTTTGCTGGCGGTGAACTTAGTGAAGAGGCAAAGGATGCCTTTTTCACTGCCATTACCAAAGCCTATCTGGAGTGTAAAGAGGAGGCCAGAAAGACCTACGGACGGAAAAAGAAGTAAGTCCGTTTTATAGTACACATGATTTTTTATAATTGAAGTGATACAGAAACGAGGGATCTGAATGACCGTGGATTATATTTGCCGTGAAGTTGAACGGCTAAAGCGGAAATTCCATGAGACAGACCCGTTCTTGCTGTGTGATGCGATGGGTATCATACTTCTGTACGAGCCGATGGGTACATACCCAGGAGCCTGCAAAGGATTCTTCCTGGCACAGAGCCGCAAACGCTCAATCACCGTTAACAGTGATCTCCCGGAGGCGATACAGAGAATTATCGTCACACACGAACTGGGTCACGCTGTTCTCCATGCCAAAGCTGTGGGGGTGAAAGCCTTCCATGACTTTGAGTTATTTGACAGCACCTCCTTGATGGAATATGAAGCTAATATTTTTGCAGCCGAATTTCTTATGGACGATGATGATGTTCTGGAAAAGCTGAATGAGGATATTTCCTTCTTTGGCGCAGCTTCTTTACTCCGTGTCCCGCCGGAACTGCTGGACTTCAAGTTCCGCCTGATGAAGCGGAACGGATACAAATTAATTGATCCGCCTTTGATGGCAAATTCCAACTTCCTTAAGAATGTAGAAACGGAGGTCACCGATGAATATTAAGGTCTATGTAGATGTGACCGCCAAGTTTAACAGCGATGGGTTTCTGATACCTATCAACCTTACTTGGGAAGATGGTCAAGTTTTTGAAATCGACCGTGTCACCGACATACGGCAGGCTGCTGCCATGAAAGCCGGAGGTCAGGGTGACCGTTACACAATATGGGTCAAAGGGAAGCAAAGCTACCTGTTCTTTGAGCGAAGCTGCTCTCTCACGGGGAACAATCTGGGACGCTGGTTCGTAGAGAGGAGGACGGCGTGAATACAGAAATTACATATACTACTGTTGATACGGATGCTCTGGACTTCCTTAAGGTGATTTACTTTGGTGCAATTACGAACCCCTATGAGGCAGCCAGCAAGAGAGCCTATCTGGATATGAATCGGACAATCCGTTTCAACGGACTCCCCGAAGGCAAACGGACGGAACTACGCTCAGCCGTTACTGCTATTCTTGAAAAAGAAATTCCGCTCCTGACACCAGAAATCATCAAAAGCCAGAAAGACTACGATGCGTGGCATTTTGCCCGATGTGTAAACATCCGCTCTCTTTACCGTGAAGCTGGTGTAGAGTTTCATTTCGGGCAGGCACAGAAGTGGCTCAATATGATGATTAAGTACCTGTACATGATTGGCGAATGCACCTTTGATGGCATTTTTCAATATCTCCATATACCTCTGGACAATTATGTGTTTGATGTAGCCCAGAAGGAACTTGGAATCAAACGCCCAAAGGTGGCTTGGAGCCGATGGGATGACTATGATAGGCAATATTGGTCCTATCAAAAAGAACTGCGCACCAAAATCCACGACTACCCACCGCTGCGCTGGGAGTTCAAATACTGGATGAAAGAGGCGCGGCAGCTCACCGTAGAATAAAAGGAGGCACAGAATGCGAGTTTACGATCCACTTATGAAATATCTGGACGAGTGCGGTATTCAGACCGTCACTCTGACCTATTCAGAAATAGAAAAGATTATCGGCCGAGAATTACCAGCAACGGCATATAAAAAGCGTGAATGGTGGTCGAACAATGATAGAACTCATTCCCAAAGTGCCGCTTGGTCTGATGTTGGTTACAAGACCTGTGGCATTATCCTTGGGGAATCCGTTACCTTTGAAAAGAAAGGATAAACATGAAGAATACAGAGAAACGCAACCTACTCCAAGCCCTCAGAGCCGCAGACTCCTTTTCGGAATCTTGCTACTACGAGGTTTTGGAGAAGATTGGCGATATGAAATACAACTACGGTGATTACATGATTACCGAGCCGATTAACTGCAACAAAGAACTGGAGCGGTTGCCGGAAGCTGACTATGACCTGTGCTGCGCCCTGCTCACAATGCTCCTCCGGGAGGATCATTTCAGCAACGGCTCCTTTGAAAGGAGATACCAGACTGGAGAAGTACAGCCCATTCTGGATAGGATGATTGCTCTCCTGCCAGATGGGGAATAGGAGGCTGTGATGGCAACACTTGAATCATACGGTCGGGAGGTACATAGCGTTTTCCAGCTTCTCGGCGATAAAGAAAATGACATCACCTTGAGTATGTCCTGGGCCTTGGCGAAATGCCCGGAGTTTCTGAAATCCGTGGTGCAACACATTTATGGCTCGGTGCCAGACACGGATGCCGTCACGGTCATGAACCAGAAATATGATGCTGATACAGGTATTACTGATATTGAAGTGACTGACCATAAGAACTTCCATATCATCTTTGAAGCAAAACGTGGGTGGCTTCTGCCTGGAGCGGATCAGCTTACAAAATACTCTGTCCGGCTGGCAACATCCCCGGCAGCGTTCAAGCAGATCGTAACCTTGTCCGAATGCACACAGGTGTATGCGTTGTCGTATCTGCCGTTTACCGTTGCACCGAATGGCATCCCCATCTCGCACCTCTCCTATCGTGAGGTCTACCAGATGGCGACTGATGCCAGAGCCGCTTCGAACCATGAACAAAAACATCTCCTTGCGGAGTTCTGCGATTACTTACGGGAGGTAATGACCATGCAGAAAAAGGACTCAAACATGGTGTATGTCGTTGCCCTGGGAACCCAGAAGCCGGACGGCTGCGACATCACTTGGATCGATATCGTTCAAAAATACAATAAATACTTCTGCCCGGTCGGGGGTAACGGTTGGCCGAAAGAGCCACCTAACTACATAGCCTTCCGCTACTATGGGCAGCTTCAGTCCATCCATCACATTGAGGGTTACACCGTTTCCCGGAATATGCATGATGAAATCCCCGAAATGCCGGACGAGGTCTGGGATAATGACTGCTACATTTACAAGCTGGGTCCGGCAATCGTACCTGGAAAAACGGTCAAGACCGGGAAGATTTTCAGGAACGGTCGTGTCTGGGCAATGCTGGATACACTCCTCACCTGTGATACTATCAGCGATGCCCGCGACCTGACGCAGGTCAGACTGGGTTAACGCTATGACAAACGAAACCGAACTTCGGCTGCACCGTTGCTGTTTTACTGGGCATCGCCCAGAGAAGCTAAATCGGTCGGAGGCTGACATAAAAAAAGATCTGGAAGTGGCTATCCTCCAGACGATAGATGATGGGTTCGTGACCTTTATAACAGGCATGGCTCGTGGTGTGGACATTTGGGCTGGTGAGATTGTTCTTCAGCTTCGTCAGCACAATCCAGCAATCCACCTTGTAGCTGCATCACCCTATCGTGGGTTTGAAAGCCGATGGTCTGCGGATTGGCAATCGAGGTACAATGCCATTCTGCAACAAGCCGATCTGGCAAGGTTCGTATGCCCCGGCTACAGCCGAGACTGCTTTCAACGGCGGAACGAATGGATAGTTGACCAAAGCAGTAGGGTAATAGCCGTCTTCAACGGAGAACCAGGCGGCACACGGAACACAATCGAATATGCGAAAAAGAATAAGATACAAATCCTTATAATCGGTTGAGACTATAATCTGGTTACCAATTTGCTCTGTTGATTTGAATGATTTATTCAGGACGAAGATACATTTTAATTGCAAAGGCATCTGCCTCCATTTTATGAGAATATTATTGCAAAAAATACTTTAATATTTAATCATTCAGCCTGGACTTTTTGAGTCTTATATGCTATGATAACAACGTTCGTTAGGGAGATTAAAAAGTCCTGGACTTTTTGAGAATCCCATGCTACAATAAATAAAAAAACAATTAGAGGAGGACACCCGATGCCTTACGCAATAGATTTGTTCTGCGGTGCGGGCGGCTGTTCTGAGGGTCTTATTCAGGCAGGTTTCCATATATTATTCAGTTCAGATATCAGTGAGATGGTAGAGGTTACCTACAGGCATAGACATGAGCAGTTAGGCTTAATCCAAGGAAAAAACACATGGTTTCAACGCGCTGATATTCGCAACCTTACTGGCGAGGAAATCCGGCAACACATATCCAATCTTGAGATTTTCAAAAACTGCGAGGTTCCAGAAATAGATTTAATGATTGGTGGTCCGAGTTGTCAAGGGTTTTCCAGAGCTGGGCGCAGGGATAAATCAGATCCACGCAATATGCTTTTTGGAGAATATGTGCGTGTTATCAACGAAATCCGCCCCAAATACATCGTATTAGAAAATGTAGAAGGATTTGTTGATATGCAATTCATGGGATATAAAGGTATCACGGGAATTGAATATCCTGACGGATCAGTGACCCCACACATTCTTCAAAGTGAATTGCGAGAGATCGGTTATAACACTCTGGAGCCCAAAATCCTTAACGCAGCGGATTATGGTGTACCTCAGAGGAGAAACCGAATCATTTTCATCGGATATCGTGAAGGGCTTACTCCTCCTCAATACCCAGAGCCGACAGTTTCTCCAGAACAGCACTTAACATTGCTGGATGCCATCGGCGACTTAATCACAGATGAGATTGTTCGTCAACAAGTTAATCCAACCTATACGCAGTATCAGCTTGATAGTATTAATGGTCGTACCCCAACCATTGATGGCAAACCTATTCCATCAACACGTACTGCAAATCAAGAGTTGTCTAATCAGACAGAAATTGTCAGGGAGCGTTTTGAATTATTTGAACCCGGCGAAACAGGAACAAATCTGAAACGACGCGTTATGGAAATCGGAATCGACATCTCCGAAAAGCCAGCATTGATTGCTCTCTGTTCCGAGGCGCTTTCTATGAACGCAGATGAAGTGATTACACTTTTCAAAAACGGGGGATGCAGCAAAGAGCAAGCCGAGGTATTGCTTACCAAGAAAAACATCCGTCAGCGTTGGAGTCCTAATGCCCCTTCTGCAACCATCGTCACTATAGCTGATGACTATATCAGTCCATGGGAACCCAGAACCTTCAGTGTTCGTGAAATGGCGCGATGCCAGTCCTTTGATGACTCGTTTGAGTTTCTCGGAAAGCGAACTACTGGTGGATTATTACGCAGGGTTGAAGTACCTCAATATACACAGGTAGGTAACGCCGTACCTCCGTTGCTTGCAAAGGCTGTGGCGTTAGAGATTAAGAAAGTTCTATAAAAAAAGCACATCACTCTGTCAGATGAGTGATGTGCTTTTTTATAGTATGTATTCCTTTGGTTCACCTAATAAGAGAGGCAAATTATCTGGATGCATCTTAAAGAGTATTCCATGATCACGCCACTTTCCGTCTGGCTTGAAATGTGCAGCCAAGTCCACAGTAATTTTATCAGATTCAATCAGCGGAGCAAGCAGAGACACATTCGGGTTCTTGGTATGCAGTACACGATCATAGCGGAAATATTCAATCCCATCTCTTGTTTCAGAAACTGCCTTAACCCAGAAAGTTTCTGGATGCTTCGTCAGCAATGCAGCACGAAGATTCTTCATTTGCCAAGCTGATACGAACTTCCTCTTATCTGCGGCCTCATGCAGAATACAAAGCTTATCAGCATTAGTGTCCACACTTAGCAGTAAATCATATGCATTTGCTCTGGAGCAGCGGAATGTTTCATATAGCTGTAGACGTGCCATTTCTTCACCACGTGGGATTTGCCATTTTCCGTATTTTTCCACGATTTCACGATAACTCAAACCTTCATCTGGCACTTTTGTAAATAGCGTTGAGCGTGTGACACTACGAGTGCTTCCATTGCGAGTAAGGCGTGTCGATTTAAGTTCTATGCCACAATAATCTGGTGCTTTAGAATTGTTACGACTAATCCCAAGTGCGTGTTCCAATGTATCGCCCACGCCGGGATCGCCCGGAGTGATAGAGCGTAAGAAGCCTTGCTGGTGGATAAGGCGTATTTTTGCAAGCAATTCATCAGCAATGGCACGGTCTTTGTGTACAGCCTCTTCAAGAATCGAGTAAGCAAATCCTCTATTAATCAGCGAGGCAGCAACCGCATGATCCGAAAGGTTAAAAACATACAGTTCATGGTCTATAACAATAATCGCCAGCAAATTACATGGCCTACAATACTTTTTAAGGTTTGAAAACCAAATTCTTGGATCACCCTTTTTCGTTACCGGACGATACAATGAAGCCGTGGTTTCAGTCAGTGCGCTTGCACCAACAAAATAAGTTGGAACAATATTTTTATTTGCAGGTCCTTGAAGCTGCATTTCGTAGTTATGTACATTGGAATTCAGCAACAGTTCTCGGACTGGAGCGGTCGCATCCATGATGGATTTTTCATATCCTGTCGGTGTTGGGACAAGGAATGCTACAGGAACGCCTGTATTTGCAAACAGCGGCAAAAACAATTCGATATTTACATCAGACATAGCCAGCATATTCGTTCCATCTCCTTTCCCAATAAATGTAGATATACATATATTCTATCACGAAAGGTTCAGAAATTAAAGAGGGAGAAACACTTCTTTCTCCTAAAAACATCGCTGTTACGCCAAAATAAAGGTGCAGTCAAAATGGTTGCACCTTCTACTCATCAGAACCCATTAGTCCCCAGCTTCTATCAACAGCATTGATGGTGAGTTTCCCATCTTCATACTCGACCAGAAGATCTGTGCCAATATCAAATCCGGCAGTTGCCAGCCATTTGCCCTTAAGGACGATGGTTGGAACATCCTGATAATTATATCCGTTACTCTGGCCGTACACTTTCAGCCGTCTCTTTTTCTTATTATTCATGGCATTCTCCTTTTGCTAAATGGTAGTTACGCCAAATAATATGGCGTTTCGTCAAAAGGTTAGGAGTTTTGCCAAATGGTGCTACATCTGAGCGAACCGTTTCCTACATATCGAAGGTTCATATTCACCCCACACTACATATAGTGACCCTGCAATCCAGCTGAAACACACCATTGGGTATGTACTCCCAACCTCAAATTTCGATAATAAAAGCCGAAAAAGCCCAGAAATACGGGGTTTTTCAGCAGAATATGTATGTTCAATTGGCGGTGCAAAGCGTTTCACGGGCAAATAAGACACCGCGATGAGCCAGTGACAAAACGCCGGGCTTTGGAATTCTGCCGCCTCCCGCCAGTGCCTGCGGGGATATCGTATGATGTGGTGCCTGAAAAGGTCGCATTTTTGTCAGAGGTTTTCCGGCAATACTGTAAATGCTCATAACCTCCAGCTGCTCTTCCCTCGTAAGCGGCGGCAATATTCCCGGAATCCTCTGGGCAATCATGGTTTTTCCGGCTCCCGGCGGTCCCGAAAAAAGGAGATGGTGAAAACCTGCTGCTGCTACACAAGCCGCGCGTTTCATGCTTTCCTGTCCACTTACCTGCGAAAAGTCCAGCATGTTCTGTTCCGAATTTGCCTGCATGAATTCCGTCCTGTCCTGCCCGGCATTTGCCTGCATGAATTCCGTCCTGTCCTGCCCGGCATTTGCCTGCATGAATTTCGTCCTGTCCTGCCCGGCATTTACTCCGGCTCCCCTTACCTCCCACTCTTTTCTTTTCTCTTCCGTTGTCCGTAAGAATGCTGATAAATCCTGCATATCCCGCATAGGTACCACTGTAAGCCCGGGTACCATCCGGCATTCCTCCACATTTGCGCAGGGAACCACCAGCCGTTGTATCCCGTCTTTTTGCAGCTGCAGGGCAATGGGCAGCGCTCCGTCCGTTTTATGTACTTCGCCGCTCAGAGCCAGTTCTCCCAAAAAAGCAGTGCTATCCAGACCTTCTTTTTTCACCATTCCCATACATGCCAGTATGGCTGTTGCGATCGCCAGATCATATCCGGTGCCTTCTTTTTTAATCTGTGCCGGTGACAGGTTGACTGTTATGCGTGCCACCGGCAGCGGAAATCCGGCATTTTTCATGGCAACCCGCACCCTTTCTTTTGCTTCTCTGACCTCGCATGCCAGACTGCCTACCATTTCAAATCCCGGCAGACCATTGGAAACATCCGCTTCCACACGCACTTTGTAGGCATTCATCCCCTGAATGCCGCCTGCATAAAATACCTGAAACATAAAAACCTCCTTTAAATTTGAATATGTGGAAATAACCTAATAAATATTGGAAAAATGCAAATTTAAGAATTGAAAACATGAGAACACAGAGACTTTTCCCCGGCAGCCGCAGAACCGGCTGCCGGGCATAGAATTAAGAACAAGAGCAGAGTTAAAAACCTGCGTAGAGTTATGAACATGCGTTGAATTATGAACTTGCGTTGAATTATGAACTTGCGTTGAATTATGAACTTGAATAGAATTAAGAATATGCATGAATTTTTACAAATTCATTTTTCAGTTTGAGAAGCGCTTTTTTTTCGATACGGGAAACGTAGCTTCGGGAAATCCCCATTTTGCGTCCTATCTCATTCTGGGTCATTTCCCTGCCGGACAGGATTCCGTAGCGGAGTACCAGAATTTCTTTTTCCCGTTTTGTCAGAATTTTATCCATAAAAAAATACATCTGCCGGATGTTGTCAAGAAGTGTCATCTGTTCCACCACATCCGTCTGCTGCCCTTCCATGACATCTAAAAGATTGATTTCATTCCCCTCTTTGTCCATTCCGATGGACTCAAACAAAGAAACCTCCCGGGATGTTTTTTTCCGGCTCCGAAACATCATCAGAAGTTCATTTTCTATACAACGGCAGGCATAAGTAGCCAGTCTGCCCTTGCCGGCATCAAATGTATCCACTGCTTTAATCAGCCCGATGGTTCCGATGGAAATCAAATCCTCCATATCCTCTTCGGCATTCTGATATTTTTTTGCAATATGAGCAACCAGCCGCATGTTCCGGATAACCAGAATATCCTTTGCTTCCTTAGCTTCCTGCGGACTGCCGTCTTTCAGAACATGGATGTAAGCAGCTTCCTCCTCTGCGGATAAAGGTTTTTGAAAAGTCTTCAAGAGAACCTCCAAAAGCAGATTTATAATATTCTATGAAGCTTCTGCTACTGAAGTGCCTTTCCACCTTCCGGAAACTAAAATCTCCAAGGTGCCTTTCCATCTTCCGGAAACTAAAATCTCCGGGGTCGCCACCGGTCCTCTGCCGATGTCAGCCTGCCCTGCCGCCCCTACTGCCCTGCCGTTTTGCCCGTCAGACCTCATCCAGTAAAAACTGCGCCATAACATAGTTGGATAAATCCATGCCCTCCCGGGTAAGGCAGACATACCCGGCTTCGTCGATGAGAAGACCCTTGGCTGTATTTTTCCGTATGACTTCCCCGTAAATCTGCTCCATGGAGACGCCGAACTGCCGATGAAACTCTGCCTTGGATACGCCCTCTGTTAGCCGTAGTCCCAGGAACATGGTTTCCTCCATCTGTTCTTGGGGCGAAAGCGGATGAACATTCTCTCTTATCGAAAGCTCCTGCTCGTTTTCAGAGTGAGTATCCTCACGCAAGGAGAACTCCTGCTCGTTCGAAAGCACCTGTTTATCCCCCTGTGCCACCTCCGCAAACACCGGCTCTGCATCCGGCATGCCCGCATATTCTGCCAGATATTCCTGCATTTCCCGGATGTTTTCAAAGCGTACGTTTTCCACCATGGAGGCAGCGCCCAGTCCGAAGCCCACGTAGTTGCCCCGCTTCCAGTACACAAGATTGTGACGGCACTCCCTGCCGGGAAGTGCATAATTGGAAATTTCATAGCGGTGGTATCCGGCAGCGGCAAGCAGCTTTTCCGTCAGGGCATACATTTCCCGCTCCTCTTCTTCAGAAGGAAGGTCGGGCTGCTTTTCACCGGTTGCCTGCAGTTTTTCACTCTCCTGCCCGTATTTTTCATAAAAGGGAGTCCCCTCCTCCACAATCAGGCTGTACGCGGAAATATGCTGCGGCTTTAAGGAAAGAACCGTTTCCAGTGTCTTTTTGTAATTTTCCACACTCTGTCCGGGAAGAGCCGACATAATATCAAGATTGATGTTGGTAAAGCCGGCTTCCTGCGCCCACCGGTAGGTCTGCTGAAAATCCCTGTAGGTGTGAATTCTGCCAAGCAGCTTCAGTTCCACGTCGTCGGCGGACTGCAGGCCGATACTGATCCTGTTTATACCGGCTTTCCGGTACGACAAAAGAGCTTCCTTCGTAACGGTACCCGGGTTGGCTTCCATACTGATTTCCGCATGCGGGTTCATCCGGTAAAAGGAAAATACCGTTTTTAAAACCTCACAGAGATTTTCGCACGGCACGTCGGTCGGCGTGCCTCCGCCGATGAAAACTGTCTGCACTTCATACTCCCGGTAACGGGCAGCCTGTTCTCTAATCTCCTGTTTCAGGGCGCGCAAATACACTTTCTGCGCCCGGCTGTCCGCCGGTGCAGAAAGGAAATCACAATATTGACATTTTTTAACACAAAATGGGATATGAATATAGATACTGATAGATTTCATGATTTGCTCAATTTCTGTCGGGAATTACCGATACCAATTCCTGACACGTTTTTAATTTCTGTCATCCAGCTTCAGAACGCTCATAAATGCCTTCTGGGGCACTTCCACATTACCAATCTGGCGCATACGCTTCTTGCCTTCTTTTTGCTTCTCTAAGAGCTTTTTCTTACGGGAAATGTCACCGCCGTAGCACTTGGCAAGCACATCCTTACGCATGGCCTTGATAGTTTCCCTGGCAATGATTTTGCCGCCGACTGCTGCCTGAATGGGAATTTCAAACAGATGTCTGGGAATTTCATCCTTTAACTTTTCGCACATTTTTCTGCCGCGTTCATAGGCGCTGTCCGCATGCACGATAAAAGAAAGTGCATCCACTTCTTCTCTGTTTACCAGAATATCCAGCTTTACCAGACGACTCTGTTCGTAGCCCTTTAAGTCATAATCGAAGGAAGCATAGCCTCTGGAACGGGATTTCAAGGCATCAAAGAAATCGTAAATGATTTCGTTCAACGGAAGCTCGTACTTTAAGAGAGCACGGGTTTCTTCTATATATTCCATGCCGAGATATCTGCCGCGTCTTTCCTGGCAAAGTTCCATAATGGAACCGATGAATTCGGTGGTAACCATGATTTCGGCACTGACTATGGGCTCTTCCATGTACTCGATTTCGGAAGGGTCCGGCAGGTTGGACGGATTCGTCAGCTCAATCACTTCCCCGTTTGTCTTGTGCACCTTGTAAATAACACCGGGAGCCGTGGTAACCAGATCCAGATTGTACTCGCGCTCCAGTCTTTCCTGAATAATTTCCAGATGCAGAAGTCCTAAGAAACCACAGCGGAAACCAAATCCCAGAGCCACGGATGTCTCCGGCTCGTAATTTAAGGAAGCATCGTTTAACTGCAGTTTTTCCAAAGCATCCCTAAGGTCCGGATACTTGGCTCCGTCCGCCGGATACATACCGCAGTAAACCATGGAGTTTACTTTTTTATAACCCGGCAAAGGCTCTTTGCAGGGATTGTTGTTGTCGGTAACCGTATCACCGACCGCCGTATCCCTGACGTTTTTAATGGAGGCGGTAATATAACCAACCATGCCTGCCGTCAGTTCCTCGCAGGGAATAAACTGTCCGGCGCCAAAGTAGCCGACCTCCACCACTTCTTCCACCGCTCCGGTTGCCATCATGCGGATGACAGTCCCCTTCTTTACCCGGCCTTCTTTAATTCGCACAAACACAATAACACCCTTGTACGAGTCGTATAAGGAGTCGAAAATAAGCGCCTGCAGCGGGGCATCCGGGTCACCAACCGGCGCCGGAATTTTTTTCACAATGGCTTCCAGCACTTCCTCAATGCCGATGCCGTTTTTCGCGGAAATCAGCGGAGCGTCCTGTGCCTCAATACCAATAACGTCTTCAATTTCTTCAATGACCTTTTCCGGCTGTGCACTCGGCAGGTCGATTTTGTTTATAACCGGAAATACATCCAGATTGTGGTCCAGCGCCAGATACACATTGGCAAGTGTCTGCGCTTCTATGCCCTGTGCGGCATCCACCACCAGAATGGCGCCGTCACATGCAGCTAAGGAACGGCTGACTTCGTAATTAAAGTCCACATGTCCCGGGGTATCAATCAGGTTAAAAATGTATTCCTCACCGTCCTGCGCTTTGTAAACCGTACGAACGGTCTGGGCTTTGATAGTAATACCTCTTTCCCTTTCCAGATCCATGTTGTCCAGAACCTGCGCCTGCATTTCCCTGCTGGTCAGAAGTCCTGTTTTTTCAATAATTCTATCCGCTAAGGTTGATTTACCATGGTCAATATGGGCAACGATACAAAAGTTGCGGATTTTGCTCTGGTCAATAACTGACATTTCTATTCCTCCGGTTTTTCCTCTGCAGTCTGACTGTCAGTATCTGCAAAAATTGTATCCCTGTACCAACGGAGTGCATTCAGATAAGCATCGTAAACCGGTTGCATCTCAATATTATGCACAATCATCAGTCTTGAAACCTCCTGCCAGTTTGCATTTTCATACTGCAGGATAAATTCAAGCGGGAATGCAAAGATACCCTTATGGTAAACAAGCGCATCGCTGATATTCTTTGAAACCCTTATCGTTTCCAGTGCGTCCTTCATGGGCATATCCAGAATAACATCCAATACAGAAAAGAGTCCCATCAGGAAAAGCTCCGATGACTGGATTGCCATGGAAAATACGGGTGCTAAATTTTCCGCAAACTTCGCCCTGAGCAAGGACATTCTGGTCAGTTCGTTGGGTTTATCCGTATAAAGTTGTCCCGCCACTGCCGTAATCAGCCACTTGCGGAGTTCTTTTTCGCCCAGCATGGCTGCCGCGTGCCGGATGGACGTAATGGTGGAGTTTCGCGTCATACGGTTTACCATCTTTAATAAGGAAATAACCAGTGCGGTATCCCTTCCGATAATGTCCGCCGCTTCCGTCAGTTCAAATTCCGGGCTGTTTACCATGTTCAATAATTGAATGTAGTTGACCTTAAGCGGAGAAACCTCGTGCTCGCTCCGGTTGCCAGGAATACGGAAAAATTCGCCTTCGTACAGGGAATAGCCGCCGGCAGCTTTCAGTTTTTCAAAGGTTTCCATACTGTCCACGCCAACCGCACACAGCTTAATATTGGGGAACAGGCTCTGAAAATATATTTTTGCCTTACTGATATCTATTTTTCTCTGATTTAACAATATGTAATCCATGAGCTGCAGAACTTCCCTGTAATCTTCAAACTGGGAAACCTCCAGCTTACGGATGGCAAGCTTATAACCGGATTTCCGGAGTGCTTTCAGCCTGTCCAAATACATATCACTCGGCAAAACCGTATTGTCTAAAAGGAGCACCACTCTTTCATGAGGGGCATCACACTGATTTTCAATATCGGAAAATACGGAAATATTGCTCACCTGTACAAAAACCTCCGCATCATTGGAAAGAGTTTCCATACCCATATTGTCAATTACTTCCAGACCGTCCACATGACCGGCGCCGTCAAACTGCGCACCTCCCAAAAGATTGGGATTTAAAAAATAATTCTTTTTCTGAACAAAAAGAGAATAGGCTCTTACTGCTATATCTTCATCAAACAAAGGAATAATCGATACCAGCATACTGTTCCTCCTTCATAGATATACTCAAATTATATCCGTAAAAACGGGATTATCTGTCTTGAAATATTATAACATATTTCTTAAATCTTGCCTATCTGATTTTTTATCAGAAAAATTATTTAAAAAGATTAAATTTTGTGCGAAGACAAGCATTTTTTGTACAATGGCATGTTGACATTTTCAACAATGCAAAGTATACTAAATGGTGATATTATTTAGTGTAGATACATAAAAAATTTATAATCAAAAGGAGAATGTTACTATGTTAAATACACGTGAACTGGATATCTTAAATATTTTATGGAACAGCGGTGTACCTATGACTTCTTCTGATATTGTAAATGCCGGCAGAGGATTAAGCCAGAGTACCGTTCAGGCTGTACTTCGTAAGCTTTTGAATGCAAACCTTGTAAAAGTAAGCGGCATTACTCACAGCGGTAATGTTTTAAGTCGTCAGTATGAGCCGGAAGCTTCTTCCAAGAACATTATTTTACATCAGTTCTTAGAAGACTACCGTAACTTCAGCAATATCATTTCTAAAGAAGAACTGTTGACTTCTATCGTAAAATTAAGTGAAGACAGCGAAAAGCGCAAGAATGAGATTAAAGAGTTAAAGAAGGTTCTTGCAAATCTTGAAAAAGGTGAATAAGACGGATGTGCTTTCAAAGCTCATCTCCTTACATTAAAAAGCCGGTGCTATAGCATTGGCTTTTTAATTTGCTCAAAAATCTGTTCTCTGCTCTCTCACCCAAAAAGGGCACTCCACCTTAGCGGAATGCCCTGCTTTTGTTTTTTTATAAAATTACGGATTACATACCGGCCTGGGCTGCAACTTCTGCTGCGAAGTCTTCGTTCTTCTTCTCAAGACCTTCACCAACTTCAAAACGAACCATCTCGGTGATTACGATATCCTTGGACACGGACTCAAGATACTTAGCTACGGACTGCTTACCATCTTCAGCCTTAACATAGGTCTGGTCAAGAAGGCAGATTTCCTTTAACTGCTTGGATACACGGCCGTCTACAACGCCTGCGAACATCTTCTCTGCGACGATGGACTCCTTGTCTGCCATAGCCAGCTCACCGAGCTTAGCCTTTGCAGCATCGGAAAGGAAATTCCATACATAATTCATGTTGTTCTTATGTTCTTCAAACTGCTGGATGTCATCCTCGCTCCATAACTTCTCGTTAATTGCCTTGTCTAATAACTTGTTTAAGATAGGCTTGGGAAGAGTTGTTGCATCATTTAATGCGCTGTCGGTTGTGATGTCTTTAATCTTAGCAAGTTCTTCTTCAGAAATATCATTTCTGCTGATGTACTGAGGATTCATTGCTGCAACCTGCATAGCGATGTTGGTCAGCGCTTCTTTTGCCGCATCGTTGTTGGTACCCTTTGCTGCAATGATAACACCGATTCTTCCGCCACCGTGGATATAGGAAGTAACGATATCGCCGGTAACCTTTGCAAATCTGCGGATGGATAACTTCTCTCCGATTGTTGCGGTCTTTTCAACGAGTAATTCATTCAGTCCGTTGATGTTAAGAAGTGCATCGATGTCTTCGCCGTTTGCTCCGCCGTTTAAGTCGGATGCAAGTGCGGTATCGGCTACGGTCTGAACGAATTCCTGGAAGGTTTCGTTCTTGGCAACGAAGTCAGTTTCGGAGTTAACTTCCGCTACAACCGCTACATTGTCCTTTACAGCAACGCGGGCAATACCTTCTGCTGCGATTCTGCTCTGCTTCTTTTCCATCTTAGCAGCACCGCTTTTTCTTAATACTTCAACAGCGGCATCCATATTTCCGTCTGTTTCTGTTAAAGCCTTTTTACAATCCATCATACCTGCGCCGGTCATTTCACGCAGTTCTTTTACCATAGCTGCGGTAATATTTGCCATAATAAGTTTACCCTGTCCTTTCGTTATTCTTATTCTTCGTTAGCTGCGATTTCTTCTACATCTGCATTTTCGGAAGCAGCTTCTACGTCAGCGTCTGTATAAACAGCTTCGCCCTGCTTTGCTTCGATAACTGCATCTGCCATCTTGGAAACGATAAGCTTTACGGCTCTGATAGCGTCATCATTACCGGGAATGATGTAATCCAATTCTTCGGGATCGCAGTTGGTATCGCCGATACCTAACAGAGTAATTCCTAAGGAATGAGCTTCCTGTACGCAAATTCTTTCCTTCTTGGGATCTACTACGAAAATAGCATCAGGAATTCTGGTCATATTCTTGATACCGCCTAAGTTCTTCTCTAACTTTTCCCATTCTTTCTTCAGTGCAATAACTTCCTTCTTGGGAAGAACATCGAAAGTACCGTCTACGGACATGGTTTCGATTGCATGAAGTCTTGCAATACGGGACTGGATGGTCTTGAAGTTGGTAAGCATACCGCCAAGCCATCTTTCGTTTACATAGTACATACCGCATCTCTCAGCTTCTGTCTTAACAGCATCCTGAGCCTGCTTCTTGGTACCTACGAAAAGAATGGTGCCGCCCTGTGCAGCGATTTCGGAAATGGCTTTGTAAGCTTCATCCACCTTGCCTACAGACTTCTGTAAGTCGATGATGTGGATACCATTTCTCTCGGTGAAGATGTAAGGAGCCATCTTAGGGTTCCATCTTCTGGTCTGATGTCCGAAATGAACACCTGCTTCAAGTAACTGTTTCATAGAAATAACGCTCATGTTTTTACCTCCGTTTGGTTAATAGTCTTCCGTAAATTTTTCCTCCGCATCTGCGTTAAAATACGGACGCCTCCACAGCTAATCTGTTCCTTTTTGAAGAAAACTGACACCGGCTGCGAATAAATTTACGTGTTTTTTGTCACAACATTCGAATTATAACATAAGAAAACCCCTATTGCAAGGGGTTTCTACTTTCTTGTAATGATTTTTGCGATTTCCTCTTCGGATGCTCCGTACGGGATTTCATAGGTGCCCGTTATGATTTTTTTATCATAGCCGTTATTGCATAAAAATCTGTCAAAGGCGGCGGCATCCTCCACGATTCCCGCCTTCTTTAAGTTTTTGCTCACGGTGGTGGAGCTCTCTCCTCTTCCGATTACCAGGGTAACTGTTTCCCCTGCGGGAGTATCCGGATTTCCGTCCTCCGGGCTGACCGGTGTTTCTTCCGGGCTGACCGGTGTTTCTTCCGGAGCCACAGATGTTTCTTCCGGAGCCACAGGTGTTTCTTTCGGAGCAACAGATGTTTCTTCCGGAGCTACAGGTGTTTCCGGTGTGGAAGCCGACTCTTCCGGCTCCGATGTTTCCGGCTGCAAGCTGATTTCCGGCTCCGTGGGTCTGACCTCATCCGTTTTTGTCTGGTCCGGCAGGTCGGAAAGCAGAGTGCTTTCCACCATTCCCAGTTCCTTTGCCCTCTTCACGACCTCTTCATCCGTCATGTTTTTCCTGCCGACACCGGCTAAGCTTAAAATCACGGTGGTTACCAGAATGCCGATACCCAGTCCCCGTAAATAGTACTTCAATTTCATGCTTCTGTTCCTTCTGTCCTTATTTCATGCCTTCAAACAGGTCAATTACCAGCTTGACTTCGCCCACGCCGAGCCCCAGCTCCTTAGCTATGGAAACATTGGATTTTCCCTGCTTGTGCAGCTCCAGTATCCGTTCGTTATTGTTGCCGCCGTCCTGCATAAAGCTGATATCCGTCTGATTCATCTGCAGGGTTCCGGACTTCGTTTCTTTAACAGAATTCGAATCTGCGGTCTGTGTCTCAGCAGATGCTTCCTCATAAGCAGACACCTCAGCCACCGGAGTATTCGTTTCAAAGGTCTCTTCCGCAATATCGTCCAAGCCCTTAAAATCCGTTGCCAGGTCAATGGTTCTGCCTATGTCCTTATGCTTGTCATTGAGCATGTCATATAGAAACATGGCTTCTTTGTGGTTTTTATCGATTTCCGCAAGCACTGTGTCGGAGTATTCGCTGACCGCCATAATCTTTTCGTTGGAAACCTTGGATAGTTCCCGTTCCGTATTGTTCACGGCATCCTCCGCTTTTTCGCGCAGGGTGTCTTCCCACCGTCTGCCTGCCTCCGCCATCTGCACGTTCACCGCCTGCCTGACCTCTTCCTTCACTTCTTCCCTGATTTCCGTCAGATCCTGTCTGCTGTTTCCACCAAACACAAAAAAACTGAGTACAAAAATGGCAATTCCCAAAATCAGCAAAACGATTTCCAATGTTGTCATATGCTCTCCACCTTACGCTTTCAAATCTTGATATCAAAGCCGGAGCTGTGATACAAAGCATTTTTCGCTTTTTCCTCTTCCTGTTTCTTCTTTCTTTGTCCGGAATTGCCGGCATAGTGACCGTTACCCTTTTCCCTGGCATCGAATTTTTTCTGCTGCCAGTCCGCATCCTTTCCCTGGTTGACCTGTTTTGCCCTCTGCTCCTCCTGCTGATGCATACTGGTTATCAGGTTGCTCTGCTGCATGACACCTTTGCTGTCTTCGTTAAATTTAATGGTCGTATAATCCTGCGACCTGACTATGGATGTCATTTCAATTCCACCGATTGCCATACAACTACCTCCCTTTAAATTCCTACCATTTTCACATCTCCGCGCAGCCTGATAAAGCGGCAGTACTGCATATTGCCGGGTACCGACATGGAAACATCTCCGATTACAATACGTACACCGGGATATACCTCTCCGTGGACAATTACCTGGGCATCTGCCTGTCTGGATATCATGCTTTCGATTTCTTCCGCTTCAGCGGTAAATTCCTTCAGCTCTTTTGTGCACTGTTCCCTTGCCTGAATTAAGTTCTTCAGATACTTCATCTGGTCCATGCTGATGGAAACACCCTGCTTATACTTCTGCGAATACATTACAATCACCGGGTCTATGTCATGAATTTTCTTTGTCAGCTCGCCGATGCTTTTCCTGACCTTGTTCAGTCTGTCCTTTCTGTCGGGAATTACCCCTACTTCAATGACGGTGTTCGTTCCCAGATGGGAGCCTAAGGTCTTTGCCTCCACCAGATTTGTGGCTGCGATTTTACCGCCGGAAATAAAGCCTTTCCTTCCGTCTACGGTAATTTCTTCTTTTGCCGTTACGGTACTGTGCAGAATGGACTCTGAGCGCACATAACCGCCGGCCGAAGCCGTGGTGTTTTCCAGAAACTTGGCAACAATATTGCCGCCCGCCGTCAGGCTGCCCTTTCCGGCTCCCGCCATGCCGCGGATAAGAATGATATCCCCACCGGATTTTAAGGTGGCCCCTTCCACCAGCCCACGTACGAGAATGTTTCCACCCGCATTCACGGAAAAGTTGGACTGCACATTGCCTTCAATCGTAACACTGCCTTCAAAATCTATATTGCCTGTGGAAGTATCCACATTCTTTAATTCCAATACATCGGATACAAAAACCCGGCCGTCCAGGAACGAAACATGACCGTCCACTTCGGAAATGAGCTCCGTACCGTCTTCGGAAACCGTCAGGTTTTTTCCGCTTCGGAGAGAGGCTCTCCTGACGGGCTTCGGCTTTACACTGGCTCCGTAAACGGTCATGCCCACCTCGCCCGGGTCCTCTTTCGTAAGCCTTGCCAGAACGTCTCCTTTTTTACAGGGATTTAAGGTATTCAAATGGAAGAAATCCACACTGCCGTCTTCATTTAACGTAGGACGTACCTTGGGGTCCGTATTGAACAGATAGGTAATATATGCATCCTTTCCTTCCCTTATGGGGCTGCCCTGCGCTGCCAGAATGTCGGTACAGTACATTTCTTTTTCTATGGCTTCTTTTATGGCTTCCTCCAGGATGCCCACCTTTATCTGTTTCTGCGCCAGTCCGCGGATAATTTCGCCGGCAGTCAAAGCCGCACCGGTGTCGGACGGACTGAAAAGCCTTACATATGCCTGCATGGCGTCTTCGGTAACCCTGACATCATATTCCATGTTGATGCGGGGACAGTTACCGGTTCCGAGGGGTAAAATCTTACGCTCGCCGGACTCTATGGCATCACTAATCATTTCAAAAGAGAATACCATTCCCTGTTCCTTTAAGTAATCCATGACTTCGGCTATATTTAAGGGTTCTCCGCCGTTTTTTGGCGGTTCCAGTAACAATCCGAATTTGCTGCCGTCAGATGTAATTTTAAAATACGCATTCTGCATAAGCCATATCCTCCATCATCCTGCAAAAATTCCCATGTAATCTCCCATTTTCGTTTTCATCTTCTGTAACGCTCTGGTATGGAGCTGGGAAATACGGGATTCGGAAACCTCCAGTACGTTGCTGATTTCTTTCAGTGTCAGGTCTTCATAATAATAAAGAAGAATGACCTTTTTTTCTTTTTCGGTAAGCTGCTCCAGGGACTCTTCCAACACCTTTTTCAGCTCTTCCTTTTCAATGTTTTCCTCCGGGCTGTCAAACCGTGAGGTGGTAAACTGATTGCCCTCCGCCGGTACCTCTGCGCCCTGTTCCATATATTCGTTCAGGGAAACCACGTTGGTTATTTTCATCTGGCTCTGCCATTCCAGATATTCATCATCCGAAATACCCAGTTCCGATGCAATTTCTTCATCCGTGGCGCTCCTGCCCAGTCTTGTTTCAATGTCCTTGCAGACCGCATCGATGCGTTTCTGTTTCTGCCTTATAGTTCGGGGAATCCAATCCATTTTTCTTATCTGGTCCAGAATGGCTCCACGGATACGCAGACTGGCATAAGTTTCAAATTTGACTTCCTTTGCGTAGTCGTACTTGTCAATGGCATCAATCAGACCGAAAATTCCATAGCTGACCAGATCGTCGTACTCTACATTATACCCCAGATACATGCTGAGTCTGCCCGCCACCAGTTTGACAAGCGGTGCATATTCCAATATGATTTTTTCTCTTAACTCCGGGGTTCTGCTTTTATCATACTCTGTCCAAAGCTTTTTTCTGCCTGCTTCATCCATGGTTTGAACTCTGCCTTTCCCTTCTTACTTTTGACGGTCAGCCTTGTGCCGGCTGCTTACTGTCTTCCTTCCTGCATGCTGCCTGTGCCGGCTTCCTTACTTTCCTTCCGTCTTACCGGCTGCCTGTTCTTTTTCCTTCTGCGCCTGCTCCTGTTCCGCTTCTTCCTCCGCCTTCTGCCTTTCGGCATTCTGTCTGTCAAAAACATCCAGAAGGGTTTTGAAGCACACCCCTATCAGATAAAACACAACTAATGAAATCAATAACGCTGTCAGCTTTTCCACAATGGAATAGCCCTTCACACAAGTAATAATGCCGGTAACAGCACCCGCCACCAGCATTAAAATCAGCGGTATATTCCTTCTTTTCATAAACTACCATGCCTTTCCGAAAGCCAGACCTTAAATGGTTTTTTCCGGCTTTCCCACCGCTCTGATCACGTAGTCGCCCGTTTCCGGGTAAAAAATAACGGTTCGTCCGTAAGTTTCGCCGGTATCCTCCGCGATGACCGGTATCTGCATACTCCGCAGAATCTCTTTGGATGCTTCTACATTTCGCTCTCCTACGCGGACCATATCCGACTTATTCTGAAATGCAAACATCATAGCGCCTCCGGCAAGCTTGGCAGTCATCCTGCTTCTTCTTGCTCCCATTTCTTCCATCTGGCGCACCATTTCCCTGATTGCAGTATCCGCAAACTTCGGAATATTGTCGCTGCCTCCGCGGATAGCGGTGCTGTCCGGCAGCATGACATGCGCCAGTCCCCCTATATGTGTCAGGGTATCCCGGATGGCAATGCCAACGCAGGACCCCAGCCCCAGGGTGGTCAGACCGTCCGTGCCGGAACATATCTTAAAATCGGCCATACCCACTTTTATCAATTCACCCATGTTTACTCCCATCTACATCATTCCAAGTGAACGCAGTATCTTAGCATAGGATTCCAAATCCGGAATCAGAATAAAATAGCCATCAATCATTGTGTCGTCGTAAAACTGTGACTGAATCAAAAGGATTTTGTCCCCTATGGCTCCGAATTCAATAGCCGGCACGCTTAAAATAGCTCCTGCCATGTCTACAGCAAGCTCCGGCGGTGAAGGATAAATTTTCAAATTGGTAAGTGCGGACAAAGAGTTTAAGTACGCTCCCGTAATAATGTTGCTTACCTCTTTCATAGCGGAAAGCTCCATTTCATTCAAGCCGGGACCCTCGCTGCCTCCCATCCCCATCATAATCTTGTTTACCAGATGCTTGGCGCTGTCCTGTTTGACAAGGAACATAATGCTGCCGGTAATATCTCCCTCTACGGCAAGATAAATGCCCACCATAATCTGTTCCTCGCCGCCCATAAGAGCGCCGACATCCTTAAATTCCAGCAGTTTGACCTGCGGAACCTGCATATCTACTTTACACTGCAGCATCTGGGAAAGTGCGGTCATGGCATTACCTGCCCCGATATTGCCAATTTCTCTCAATACGTCAAAATAGTTTTCCGTCACTTTTTCCAGGCTCATGTCATGATCTGCCATGCACTGTTCTCCTTTATCGTTTGCTTCCTACTTTTCTGCGGTTACCGCATTTAAGTCAAGCAGGGAAATAAGACCGCCGGCACACTTTCCTACGCCCTGTACAAAATTGCTCTTGTCCTCTTTTTTGAATGCTAACTTCTCCACCTGCTCCGTCATATCGAGGGTAACCACTTCCTTTACCTCATCCACGATAAGGCCGAGGGTGCCGCACTGCTCCATCTTGATGATAATGATACGGCTTTCCTTGGTTTCCTCTTCTACGGGCAGTCCCATTTTCATGGAAAGGCACATAATGGGAATGACCTCGCCGCGCAGGTTGATGACCCCTTTCAGATAGGGCGCCAGCTTGGGCACTCTGGTGATGTGCTGCATTCTCACAATATTTTCTATGTAACTGATGTCAATACCGTACTGTTCCTGTCCAAGACGTATCACGATAAACTGGGTGGTTTCGCCTGCTACTTTAATCTCTTCCATTTTACTCTCCTCCTGCTTATAACAATACGTTTGTATCTAAAATCAGGGCTACTTCGCCATCGCCCAGGATGGTAGCGCCGCTGATAAGCCTGCACTTGTTGTCAATGTACTTGCCCATGGACTTGATAACGATTTCCTGCTGTCCAAGCAGTTCATCCACCACAAGACCTGCCAGCTTATCGCCCTTCTTCACAATCAGGATGGTCATGTTTTCATCCGGTCCCTTGGTGCTTACGGTATCCAACTCCTTGTCCATACGGATAAGCGGAATGACATTACCGCGCAGATGAATGACCTCCTTGTTCTGGATTAAGCGGATTTCATCTGTGGGAATATCCTCGATGGTCTGAATTGAGCCTAAGGAAATTGCATACTTTTCGCCGCCGATTACCACCATCAGCGCCTGGATAATAGCCAGTGTCAGAGGCAGACGGATAATCCAGGTACTGCCGACTCCGAGCACGCTCTTTACTTCCACTTCACCGCTTAAGGCTTCAATTTTACTCTTTACAACGTCCAGACCTACGCCTCGTCCCGATACATCCGTAACCTTTTCGGAGGTGGAGAAGCTGGGGAGGAACAGTAAATCAATAATTTCCTTTTCGGACATGCCTGCTGCCTGCTCCGGTGTGATGGTGCCACGACTGATAGCCTTATTCTTAACGACTTCCGTATCGATACCGTTACCGTCGTCCCTTACTTCAATGACAACGTTGTTGCCGTCCTGGTAAGCATCCAGCCAGATGGAACCGACTTCGGGCTTGCCTCTTTCCGCACGGACTTCGGCGCTTTCAATGCCGTGGTCGGCGGAGTTACGCAGAAGATGCATCAGCGGGTCGCCGATTTCATCCACTACGGTACGGTCCATTTCGGTTTCTTCACCGGACATATAAAGCTCCATCTTTTTGTCCAGCTTCTTTGTCAGGTCACGAATCATTCTCGGGAACTTGCTGACAACGCTTTCAATGGGAACCATTCGTACCTTCATAACGGACTCGTGAAGGCTGGTGGTCACGCTCTCCAGATATTCAATCTGCTCGTTTACTTTGTTCTGGGCCTTGTCACTGGCGCTCTTTTGGGCATTGGATGCCGCTACCAGGGAGTTTTTGGCGATAATAAGCTCGCTGACAAGGTTCATTAACACGTCTAACTTTTCAATATCCACACGGACGGTACGGTTTACAATAGGTTTGCCGCCTGCCTGCTTTGCCACACCGGTCTTTTTGTCCGCTGCCGGAGCTGCGGCTGCCTTTGCCGGTACTGCCTTCTGCTCTTCTTTTTTCTGCTCGGGTGCGGCGCTCTTTCCTTCTTCGCTGCACGGCATCTTAGATAAATCAATGGGCTCAGCTAAAACCTCTGCGATTTCGGAAACATTGCTGATGGCTGCAATCAGCTTATCCACCGGCTTGTCCGAAATCACAATCAGGGAAAAATCCAGTTCAAATTTTTCGTCCTCGATATCCTGTGCGGAAGGGCTGGAAACAATGATTTCGCCCACTTCTTCCACAGCCTTGAATACTAAGAAGGCCCTTGCTGCTTTAAGTAAACAACTCTCCTGCACATAAACGGTTGCGCCATATACAAAATCCCCCTGCTTCCGGGCTTCCGTAATGACCATGACGTCCGTGCTGTCCAGCTTGATGTTCAGCCACTTTCTCTTATCCCCGCCTTCGGGCACTTTTTCCTCTTTTTTCGGCTCCACGGCGGGCTTTTCATCCTTCTTGCCAAGCTCCTCGTTCAAAAGCTTGATTAAAGGCTCGTTTTCGTTCGTACCCTCGTCCCCGGTCTCCCGGATATTGTTGGTGTACTCCTCCAGTGCATCCAGGCACTGGAACAGAAGGTCGATCATGTTTGCATTTACTTTGATATTGCCGTTTCTTACTTCGGAGAACACGTTTTCCATATCATGGGTCAGCGTCTGCATGCGCTTATAACCCATGGTGCCCGCCATTCCTTTTAAGGAATGTGCCGCACGGAAAATTTCATTGATGGTATCCATGTTTTCCGGCTCCTGCTCCAAGGTTAAAATCTGGGTATTCAGATTTTGCAAATGCTCCGTGGTTTCATCAAGGAAGATTTCAAGATACTGGCTTACATCCATTTTACATTACCCCCATACTAATCATAATTTCCCCTGCGATTTCTTCGAGAGGAATGGTTTTATCTGCAAGATTTGCTTCCACAACGCTTTTTGGCATGCCGTAAACCGCACAGGTACTCTTTTCCTGTGCAATCACCGTGACTTTCTTCTTTTGTTTAAGGTACCGGATACCGTCCCTGCCGTCGGCGCCCATGCCTGTCATAACAACGCAGACAACAGTTTCAAAACCGGTCTCTGCCAGGGACTCATACAGATAATTGGCGCAGGGCTTCACACCTTCCCTTACCGGTTCATCCGTATAATGAATCACATACTGGGCTCCGGATTTCTTTTTCACCTGCATGTGCATACCGGTTTTTGCAAGGTACACATACCCTTTTTTCAGTGCTTCTCCCTCTTCCGCTTCTTTCACAGTAAGAGCGCTTAATGTATTGAGCCTCTCCGCGAGAAACTTCGTAAAGCCTGCCTGCATATGCTGGACTATCAGCACCGGAACCGGAAAATCTGCCGGCAGCCTTGGGATTACCGATTGCAAAGCCTTGGGACCGCCTGTCGAGCTTGCGATTGCTACTACTCCGTTCATAGGTATCTTTTCCGTATCGTTCACCTCACTTACGTTTATTATACCATACTCATACCTTCTCATGAGTGTAAAGTAATCGTTTCAGAATCTTTTGTCACGTAAATTCAGTGGCCTTCGGATTCTTTTTTCCGGTTTTTCCGCTCTTCTTCAAAAATATACCGGATAATTTCCTCTCTTTCCCCCTCACCCATGTCTACATAACGTACTCTGTGTTCAAAAGTCCCCTTTTTATTTTCCAGCTCCCTGGCGCTCAGAATTTTTCCAATCGTTTCACACTGCTTGGTTCTGCCGCCCACAATCAGATAATAACTGCAGTATATCAGGCTGCCTGTTTCGTATCTGTGATCGCTCATAAAACGGAGCCCGCCGCCGCTGATATCCACAATCAGACTTCTCTTCAGGGGAAGTCCCGGCGTCAGATAATAATTCCGGTGCTCCTCCACTGCCTTTATCTCTTCCTCCACCAAAAGCCGGGAGCACATCTCGAGTGCGCAGCTGAAGCGGTAATATTCCCGCCTCTGCACCTTGCGCAGGTTGCTGGTTGCCTCCATGAGGAGAATATACATATTGTCCCTTTTATAACGGTCCACCACTCTGGTAAAACACTGATACAGATACTCCCCCGCATAGAAGGTGATGTCGATTTCCCCGTCCACGGGAAGTAGAATCAGTCTGGTCTTTTCCATGGGCATCAGGATTTCCATTCTGTCTTCGGACAGCACGTCAAAAACCTTGCTTATATATACTTTCTTTTCTTCCGCCGCCGTCAGTTTTCTGCTTATAAGCTGCATTTCCACCTTGCAGCCCGGTTCAATCAGTTTTGTCAACATATCCGTTTACCCCATCCTCATACTATTTATAATGTGTGAAAAGAAATCCACCATTCCCCTTTGCTTTCCTGCCGTTTCCGGTACGTTCATCAGCTTGCCGGCAATTGCCTCATACTGCCTGCTGCTCCGTGCCTCCGGATTTTGCATGGAAACCGGTACCTGCTGCATAACCGCTTTCTCTAAATTTTTGTCCTTTTCCACCGCCCCAAGGTAAAAAAAAGGAAGTTTTAAGTACTTTTCCACAACCGCATGCAGCTTGTCATACAGAAGCTGCCCCTCTCTCTCGTTTGCCACTTTGTTCGCCACCATTTTTATCCTGGTATTTTCCGTGGAAAAACGGGGATGGGAGCGCAGTGCCTTCAGCAGGGAATACGAGTCCGTGATGGAGGTAGGCTCCGGTGTGGTCACAAGCAGCACTTCACCGCATGCCACCAAAAATTCCAGCACCGAGTCGGAAATACCGGCTCCGGTATCAATAATGATGATGTCCGTAAGGGCATCCAGCTCCGCTAAATTACGGATAATGTAGGTAAGCGACTCCCTGCTTAAATTGGACATGCCGGTAATACCCGAACCACCGGAAATAAATCCGATTTCCATGGGTCCCCATGTAATAATGTCCTTTATGTTCTTTCCCTGATAAACCAAATCAAACAGATTCCACTTGGGCACCGCACCAAACATAATTTCAATATTGGCCAGTCCGAAGTCTGCATCCAGAATGATAACCCGTTTTCCCATTTTACGGAACTGGATAGCGAGATTGATGGCGGTATTGGATTTGCCCACGCCGCCCTTTCCACTGGTAACGGTCAGAACTCTGGCTGTCGGTCTCGGTTTGTTTTCGGCTTTTATGATATTCCTTAACTGTTCCGCCTGATCCATAATGGTTACGTTCCCTTTCTATTTGCCCCCCAACAGTTGCTTCACCATTTTCTGCGGATTGAATTTCTCGATATCGTCCGGTACATTCTGTCCACAGGTCACGTACGATAAATCCGCACCCGTATAAAGCTTCAGGTTCAGGAGATTACCGATAGCCGTGGTTTCATCTAATTTGGTGAAAATAAGCTTGTAGTCCGCCATATCCTTATAACTGTCCGCAATGCTCTCCAAATCCCTCTTTTTGGTGGTTGCCGACAGTACTAAGTACACATCTTTTTCGCAGAGATTGTCTGCGGAATGAACGAGACGCTTCATGGCGTCCTTCTGTTCCTCATTCTGATGAGAATGTCCGGCCGTATCCACAAAGACATAATCGAAGTCGGAAAATTCCCTGATGGCTCCCTGCATATCCTCTTCCGTATAAATAATCCGGAACGGCACCTCTAAAATATTGGCATAGGTACGGAGCTGCTCCGCCGCCGCAATACGGTAGGTATCCGCCGTAAGCAGCGCCACCTTCTTTTTCTCCTCCACACTGAACCGGGATGCTACCTTGGCAATAGTCGTCGTCTTGCCAACTCCGGTCGGCCCGATAAAGAAAACTGCCTTGCAGCCGGATTTAGCCGGTTCTATTTCGGAAGGCTTGCCAAATTTTAATATCAGCTTCTGGTAAGCATTGGAAAGGGCATAGTCAAACGGCATCCCCGGCTTATGTACCTTTTCAATCTCATCCATAATCTGACTGATGTATTTTTCATCCACTTCGTTGTCCGACATGACCTTGTAAAGAAGCTTCATGAAACGTACCATTTCCGCATCCTTTTCCGTTTCCGGCTCTACAGCGGATTTTTCTTTTCCGTTTTCCTCACCGTCCGCTTCTTTTTCCGGCTCCGGATTTTTAAGCTGCTTTTCCAGAAGGGACTGCAGGCTGTCTAATTTTTCCTCTATATTGCCGATGCCTGCGGCGCTTTTCCGGTAAATGCCCGCTGCCTGACCGGTGCCTGAGGCTGCGGCGGGCTGTGCCGGTGTAAAGACAGGTGTCTGCAGTCTTCCCGCCGTCTGGGAATACCGGTCCTTTTCCTCAATGGCTACCGTAACCTCCACAAGCTGCGGCTTAAAGATGGCAAAAAGACCTTTCCTTTTCACATTCTTTACATTCATGACCACGACACCGTCGCCCAGTTCCTTTTTGGCTGCCGCCAGCGCCTCTTCTTCTGTTTTTCCCTGATACTTCTTAATAATCATTATGCTGTCACCATCCCAACGGACTGCAGTTCCACATCGGATTCAATTTCATTGTAAGAAACCACAATCAAGTCTTTGTAATAGTCCTCCGTCAGTCTCTTAAAGTACATTCTGACGATGGGTGAAGTAATAATAATAGGGTTTTTGCCCAGATTTTCCAGCTTCTGCACTTCCTTTCCCAGAGAGTCCATAATCTTTCTTGTTCTCTCGGGGTCTAAATTGAGATAAGCCCCCTGCTCCGTCTGTTTGACACTTCCCATGATTTCCTGTTCAATCTTGGGGTCCAACGTAATAACCTGCGTGGTTTCGTGAGCCGGGAAATATTTCACGGAAATGGCCCTCTTTAAGCTCTGTCTGACATATTCCGTCAGAATATCCGTATCCCTCGTGGTGGGAGCATAGTCCGCCAGTGTTTCAAAAATGGTAAGCAGGTCGCGGATGGAAATACCTTCCTGTAAAAGATTCTGTAATACCTTCTGTACTTCACCGAGCCCAAGCAGCTTGGGAACCAGTTCTTCCACAAGCGCCGGATTGTTTTCCTTTAAGTTATTGATAAGACCCTGCACATCCTGTCTGGTAAGCAGCTCTGCGATATGCTGCCTGATGACCTCCGTCAGGTGGGTCGCAATAATGGAGGGCGGGTCTACAACCGTATATCCCAGGCTTTCCGCTCTCTCCCTCTGTCCTTCCGTAATCCAGATAGCCGGCAGATGGAAAGAAGGCTCAAACGTGGGAATACCGGTAATCTCCTCTTCCACATAGCCGGGGTTCATCGCCATATAGTGGTCAAACAGGATTTCACCCTCGCTGACCTGAATACCCTTGATTTTAATAATGTACTGGTTGGGATTTAACTGGATGTTGTCACGCAGACGGATAATGGGCACCACGGTACCAAGCTCCAGCGCAATCTGTCTTCTTATCATAACCACACGGTCCAGCAGATCGCCGCCCTGCGCCGCATCCGCCAGAGGGATAATGCCATAACCGAATTCCAGCTCAATAGGATCCACCTGCAGGAGGCTGTTGACGTTTTCAGGCTGTCTTATTTCCTCCGCTGCCGTTTCCTCCGCATCCACCATATTTTCAATGCCGGCGGTTTCTATATTGCCTGCCACCAATCTGCCCGCTACAATGAACAAAAGTCCCAGGCCCAAAAACAAAATGGTATTAAGTCCCGTGGTAATGCCTAAGAACATCAGGGTCGCACCTACCATATACATAGCTTTGGGAATACCGAAGAGCTGCTTTACAATGGTGGTGCCGAATTCCGCTTCCTTACCGCCCTTAGTAACTAAAATACCGGTGGAAAGAGATATCAGAAGGGAGGGAATCTGGCTTACCAGACCGTCACCGATGGTAAGCACACCATAAGTGCTCAGCGCCGTGTTGATGTCCATGCCGCTTCTCGTCATACCCATGATAATACCGCCCACCAGGTTGATGACGGTGAGGATAAGTCCCGCTACGGCATCTCCTTTTACATACTTCACAGCACCGTCCATGGAGCCGAAGAAGCTGGACTCCTGCTGGATTTTATCACGTCTGATTTTGGCTTCCTTGTCATCAATGGCGCCGGTATTTAAGTCCGCGTCAATCGCCATCTGTTTACCGGGCATGGCGTCCAGGGTAAATCTTGCCGTTACTTCTGCCACACGTTCGGTACCTTTGTTGATAACTAAGAACTGTACCAGAATAAGGATAATGAAAATAACCGCACCTACAATCAGATCACCGCCGCCTACGAACTGGCCGAAGGTCATAACCACGTTGCCGGCCGTACCGGTGGTTAGGATAAGCCTGGTAGACGATACATTCATGGCGATACGGAAAATGGTTGTGAACAGCAGGATGGACGGGAAATAGGACATATCCAGTACTTCCTTGGAAAACATGGCGGCAAACAGAATTGTAAATGCCACTGCCATGTTGAATGCCATAAATACATCCAGAATCCATGCCGGCAAAGGAACAATGAGCATAATAAACGCCGTCAGGATATAGATTGCCACAACCGCATCCCATTTTTGTAACTTAACGTTCATCTGCTCACCTCTTTTCTCTTATCTATACTGTCATTCCGGACTATTCTGTCCGTTTTATGCCCTGCCCTTTAAGTGGTACACGTAAGCAAGGACATCCGCCACTGCCTGATAAAGCTCCGGCGGAATCATGTCCCCCACCTCCACGTTTGCATAAAGCATACGGGCAAGGGGCTTGTTTTCTACAATTTCAATCTCGTTTTCCCTGGCAACTTCTTTTATTCTTTTTGCCATGTAATCGGCGCCCTTTGCCAGGACAATGGGGGCATCCGCAATCTCCAGGTCATACTGGATTGCCACAGCATAATGGGTCGGGTTCGTGATGACCACGTCCGCCTTGGGCAGGTTCTGCATCATACGCCTGCGGGATACCTCCTGCATTTTCTGCCGGATTTTTCCCTTAATCTGCGGATCACCTTCCTGCTCCTTGTACTCGTCCTTGACTTCCTGCTTCGTCATCCGCATGTCCATGGTGAACTTCACCTTCTGGTACGCAAAATCCGCCGCCGCAATGATACAGTACACAGCCGAAATCCGGATACCCATGTCCGTAATGAGATTACTGATTACGGAAAGTGCCTGGGTAAAGGACATATCGTAAAGAAGATAGATCTGGTTGACTTTATTTTTCAGGTACTGATACGCCACATAGCTGATCAGTCCGATCTTTAAGATGGCCTTTATAAGCTCCACAAGGGAGTTGACGGAAAAAATCCGCTTAAAGCCACTGACCGGGCTCATCCGGTTAAACTTCGGCTTCAGAGGCTTGCCGGAAACCTTCCATTTGACCTGCACCAGGTCTGCGATAAACGCTATCAGGAAAAAGATTACAAATATGGGACCTGTCACATAAATGGTCTTTATAAAAATCTGAAAAAAAACATCCCTCATGCCCTTTTCCGGCAGATAGCCGTTCCAGCTTTTCACCGTCTCCGGCATATTTCCGTAAACGGAAGAAAAAAGCTCCATGAGCTGTGTGCCAATCGTGCCGATAAAAACCTTCAGGACCACGAACATGGCAAGAATACCCAGGGCATTGCCCACTTCCCGGCTCTTGGCAACCTGTCCTTCTTTTCTGGCATCCGACAGCTTTTTCTCGGTAGCCGGTTCTGTTTTCTCACCGCCGGGGCCTTCTGCCGCAAAGAACTGCAGATTATACTTCAGTATCACATCATACCCCCTACAAATGAAACGGTGATTTTCTTCACTTCGTTGAAAATGAAGCCTGCCGCATCCGACATCATATAGGATGACAGAAACAGAACTGCCAGCCCCACCATTATCTTAAGCTGAATTCCCACGGCAAACATATTCATCTGCGGGGAAACCTTGGAAAGTACACCCAAAATCACATTTAACAGCAATGCCGCACAGAAAATCGGCAGGCAGATGCGAAAGCCTATTACAATGTAATCCGTCAGAAACCGGATCAACGTGTTAAGCAGGTTCTCACTCCGGATAACGGCGCCGTTTACGGGAATGAGTAAAAATGAGTCTGCCAGGGCACCTAAAAGATACCGGTACATACCGCTGGCAATCAGCATCATCATAATGACGTACTGATACAGAGCGCCGGAGATGGTGGTCTGCTCCCTTGTTGCCGGATCTAACAGGGTGACCATGGAAAGTCCCGTTTCCATATCCGCAACGGAACCGGCAAAATTGACGATTGCCGTACAGATATTGGCGGCAAAGCCGATAAGCAGTCCCGTCAGTGCTTCTTTCGCCACGATTACCGCATAGGAAACCACGGAATCGTATACCACACCGGCACTCGGTGTCAGCACCGTATACAGAAGCATGGCCGTGAAAAAGGAAATGGCTATGCGCACCGTCCGGGGTGTGTTCTGCATGCTGAAAAAAGGAGCAATGAACACAAAGCAGGAAACCCTGACAAAAATCAGCAGAAAATATTCCAGATCCATAAGGGAAAAAGATAAATCAACCATTTTTCACACTTTCCTATCCACTTACATAGCTGGAAAAATTCAGCCACAGATCCGTTGTATATTCAATAATCAGATTGAGCATCCAGTGCCCCATAATCATGATTGTCAGAAAGACTCCGATAATCTTGGGAATAAAAGTCAGCGTCTGTTCCTGAATGGAAGTTACTGTCTGGAAGATGCTCACCACAAGACCGATGATCAGGGAAACTAAAAGTATCGGCATGGATACTTTTATGATCAGATATAAAGCTTTGTTGGTGATTTCAGTTACCGCTTCTACACTCATATGCTGCCTTCCTTTCCTGTCAGATGTGGAATGTCCTTACCAGACTTCCGATAATCAGGCTCCAACCGTCCGCCATGACAAACAGCAAAATCTTGAACGGCATGGAAATGGTGGTGGGCGGCAGCATCATCATACCCATACTCATGAGGGCGGAGGCTACCACCATGTCAATAATAATAAACGGAATGTATATCACAAATCCCATGAAGAACGCGGTACGAAGCTCGCTTACCATGAAGCTGGGGATGAGCACCGTCAGTGGAATGTCATCCAGCTCCCCGTCCCAGTCCAGTCTCGCAATTTCCATAAAAAGCTCTACGTCCTTCGTCTGGGTTTCGCCGTACATAAACTGCCTGATGGGTCCGATGGCTGCCGTTAAGGCTTCCTCTTCTTTGATTTCTCCCGCCTCATAGGGCACATACGCATCCTGATATATCTGGGTAATGGTCGGTGTCATAATAAAGAACGTGAGAAACAGCGCCAGCCCGATAAGAACCTGATTGGGCGGTGCCGTCTGCGTATTCAGTGCCGACCTGGTAAAATGCAGTACAATAATAATCCGGGTAAACGAAGTCAGGCAGATAAGCAGTGTCGGCGCAATGGCAATAAGCGTCAGTATCAATAGGATACGGAGTGCTCCGTTAATGGAGCCGTTGCCATTGTTGTACTCAATCTTTACCGTATTGGCAATATTCAGTTGATTCAGATCTTCGGAGGTCTGTGCACTTCCCGGTTCGTTTATGACGGTGGAGTTGCCGCTTTGCGGGTCCGTTACGGTGCTGCCCGTAGCATGTGCTTCACCTGCCGGTATAATACACAATATGCCTACCGTTACCAGCAGGCATATTATTTTCCTTATTATATTACCTGATAAAATACCTTTACGTGTTTTCACTCTTAAGCCTACTCTTCTTTCGATGAAATTCCCTCCTTGGGGAGTTCATCCTTTGCCTTTTGGAACAAATCCTTAAAGTGCAGCGCCATACCGCCGGTATCCTCCGGAAAACGGATATCCTCCTTCGGAATTTCTGCCAGCATGGTTACCGTATCCTTGCATACGGCAATCGCCGCGTAAGTCCCTGCCAGTCTTACAATCTGTATGTATTTTCCGTTTCCGATAGGGTACGTTTCCACAATCTCGATATTTTTACCCTTGTTCTGTCCCTTCTGGTAGCCGGCAATCCACCTTGTGGTAAAAAGGGTTGCCGCCAAAACCAGAATAAAAATAATCAGAACCGTAATAAGCTGTGCAAAGCTGTCAGCTTTGTCTATCGCCGTTATCGCAATATGCATTAACCCACAACCTTCTTTACGGCTTCCAGTACACGGTCTGCCTGGAACGGTTTTACAATAAAGTCCTTGGCTCCTGCCTGGATGGACTCTATAACCATTGCCTGCTGGCCCATTGCGGAACACATGATAACATGTGCATTGGGGTCAATCTGCTTGATGCCCTTAAGCGCCGCAATACCATCCATCTCCGGCATGGTAATATCCATCAGAACAAGATCGGGATGCAGTTCGTTGTATTTTTCAATACCCTTTGCTCCGTTTTCTGCCTCGCCAACAACATTGTATCCGTTCTTGGTTAAAATGTCCTTAATCATCATGCGCATGAATGCCGCATCATCACAGATTAAAATATTCTTTGCCATAGTTTCTGCCACTCCTTATGTACTATTTTATAATCTCCGTTACACGAACGCCAAAGCTCTCTTCGATAACTACTACTTCACCTTTTGCCACAAACTTGCCGTTTACCAGAACGTCAATAGGTTCGCCTGCAATACGGTCAAGTTCAATAATGGTACCCGGTGCAAAATCCAGAATTTCGGAAATGGATTTCTTCGTTCTGCCAAGCTCTACGGTTACCTCCAGAGGCACATCCATAATCAGTCCGATGTTCTGGTTGCCCGCCACTCCCGCATAATCGTTGGTAAGTGTCTGGAACTGTGCCGGCTGGATGTTTACATTCTGCTGGGGCGCTGCCTGCTGCGGCATGCTCATCTGCGGCGGAACATAGGCCTGTGCTGCTTGCTGCATCATAGGCTGGGGCGCTGCCTGCTGGTACATGGGCTGCGGTGCCGCCTGCTGGTATGTGGGCTGCGGTGCCGCCTGTGGAGCCGGTGCCGGTGCTGACGCCGGCGCCGCTGCTGCTGCGGGTTCCTCCGTATTCTGGTGTAAGAAGTTCTTTACGATACTTTTTGCAAATTCAATGGGATACAGCTGCATGATGGTGCTGTCTACCAAATCCCCGATCTGCATACGGAATGCAATTTTTACAAATGTGCCGCCGAGGAACGGGGCAATATCTGAGCCGCTGTGGTATTCCGTCAAATCAATGAGACTGGATTCCGGCGGACTGATGTCTATGGTCTCATTCAGCATAGTGGAAAGAGATGTGGACGCAGAACCCATCATCTGATTCATGGCCTCGGAAATTGCACTTAAGTGCAGTTCTCCCAGCTCCCCGTCCGTATTGGTGCCGTCTCCGCCCATCATAAGATCGGTGATAATTTTTACATCATGGTCTCTCAGTACTAAAATGTTGGTGCCGTCCAGTCCTTTAGTATATTTAATCTGAATAAATACACAGGGCTTCTCATACTCATCCAGCACATTTTTCCAGTGCGCCAGTGTAACAACCGGTGTGGTGATATTTACTTTTCTGTTGACTAAGGAATACAGTGTCGTGGCAGAAGAACCCATGCTGATATTGGCAATTTCGCCAATGGCATCTCTCTCCATACTGGAAAGCAGGCTTTCGTCAATAGGCTCCTCTTGCGGTGTTTCCGCCGGTTTATTGTCGGAAAGATCCATACCGTTTAACAGTGCATTTATTTCATCCTGGGACAACATGTTGTCCATGTTCTATTCCCCCTCTCGGATTACCGAAGTCACTTTAACCGCATAGTTCTCTTTGCTGACTCCCGGTAACGCAGTAAATTTTCTAATATTGCCCACATATACGGACAACTCGTCCTCTACATGGGTATCCAGCCGGATAACATCTCCGACCTGCAGGTTGGCAAAATCGTTGACCGTAATGATGCTCTTTCCAAGCATGGCTTTCATGGGGACATCCACCCTCCGTATAAGGGTTTCCACCTGTTCCTCATAATCCTCGTCACGCCGTTCCTGCATATTGGCATACCAGTATCTGGTATTCAGTTTATCCATAATGTCTTCCAGTGTAAAGTAGGGAAGACACATGTTCATAAATCCCTGCACATCCCCGATTTTTACGTTTAAGGTTACAATGGCAACCATGTCGTTGGGGGATATGATTTGTGCAAACTGCGGATTGGTCTCGAGCCTGTCCAGTACCGGGTCAATTTCCAGCACATTTTTCCACGGCTCCCGCATAAGCTGCACACAGACAATAATAATCTTTTCGATAATGGTAAGCTCTATCTCCGAAAACTCCCGGCTCTTTTCAAGTGGTCTTCCGGCTCCGCCGAGCATCCTGTCTATAATGGTATAACCGAGGTTGGTCGACATATCAATGATGATATTGCCGGACAGCGGATGGAAATTCACAATTCCTAAAATAACCGGATTGGAAAGGGAGTTGGTAAACTCCGAAAAAGTAACCGTTTCGGAGCTTGCCACGCTTACCTGTACATTTTTTCTAAGGTAAACCGGCAGGTTTGTGGAAATCAGTCTGCCGTAATGTTCAAATATAATTTCCAGGGTACGCAGATGCTCCTTGGAGAACTTCGCCGGGCGACGGAAATCATAGTTTTTTACCGGTTTGTCGCTGCCGTCGTTGATATCGCTGACATCTAATTCGCCGGTCGAGAGTGCCGCCAGCAAATTGTCTATTTCGTTTTGGGAAAGCACGTCTCCCATGAAAGTCACCTCCTTACAGTCATTTTCTTTTCGAGGGACTTAATATACCTGAAAATCACTGATTACAATGTTGTAAATCACATCGGAATTGTCAAATCTTTCCTGAATTCTGGAAAGGATTTCCTTACAGATATCATCCTTGGTTGCCATGAATTCTTCTTTGGTGTAATTCATAACCACATCGATGATGATGGATTTGATTTCCGGTACATAGGCGGACAAATCGGAATATTTCTTAAAATCCTTGCTGTTCTTGTCCATCAGAATGGAAACGGAAATCTTGGCATAATGCTGTTCCTCATCATTTTCGCTGTTCTTTAACGGAATGGTCATGGCTTCCGAAATATCATAAGAAACGCTGTCCGCGATGGAAACCTGCTGTTCTTCCTTTTCCTCCGTTGTAAGCTCTAAATTCAGTACAGCGGCAATTTTGCCCACCAGTGCAGATGTACTCTTTACGGAGCTCATCATGCCGAACATCATAATGGATGTCAGGGCAATGTTGATAATAAGCAGTGTAAGTATCAATATGGAAAGTAAATTCTTTTTCAAAACAATATCCTTGCCTTTCTTGTCGGGCTACCGGCAGCTATTTATTCATATGTGCTCAAATCATGATAAATACGGATTTCCACACGTCTGTTTTTCGCTCTTCCCTCTTCCGTGGAATTGTCGGCAACAGGAACATATTCGCCCCTGCCCGCATACTTGATTTTGGAAGGGTCAAGATTGGTGGTGCTAATTAGATAATCGTAGACCGCCAGTGCTCTGCCGCAGCTTAACTCACTGTTGTTGGCATATTTGGCGCTGTGCATGGGCACGTTGTCCGTATGGCCTTCAATCTCAATCACGTTGCTGGCATAGTTTTCCAGTATCCTGCCCACCTTGTCCACAACCGGTACGGCTTCCGCCCGGATTTCCGTCTTGCCGGAATCAAACAGAAGTGCCCCCTTCAGGGTAAGCTGCACATACTGGGATGTAAAGGTGATGTCTATTTTGTCCGTCATATTGCTTTCCGCCACAGACTCGTCTATTTTTTCCGCAAGCTGCTCGGACTCATTTAACTGGGCTTCCTCCAGTTTGTCTTTCATCTCTGTATAGTTGTCAATCTTTTCGGGGTCATCCTTTCCCTCTTCCGTTTTGCCGGTATTGTTTACATACTGGTCCAGATCGTTTAACTGGCTGACACCGTTGCTGATAAGCAGACCGTCACCTATGGATGTGGCGCCTCCTTCAAAAATGGAAAAAGTTTTGGAAAAGGACTCCGCAATCGCCTTGAACTTCTCCGAGTCAACCGTTGACATGGCAAAAAGCATGACAAAAAAGCAAAGAAGCAGGTTCATCAGGTCACCGAATGTGGCTGTCCATGCCGGAGCTCCGGGAGCCGGCAGTTCTTCCTTCCTCTTAGCCATTTTCTTCACCTCCTTCATCACCGCCGGCTGCGTTTCTGTCGCCGGGTGCCATGAAGGATTTCAGTTTTTCTTCGATAACGCGGGGGTTCTCACCGGCCTGAATGGATAACAGACCTTCAATCATAATCTCCCGCTGCATAATTTCGCTTTCGTTGTAGCCCTTTAGCTTGCTGGTGATAGGTGCACAGATCCAGTTTGCAAGTAAGGAGCCGTAAAGAGTGGTAATCAGCGCTGTTGCCATGTTGGGACCGATGGCGGACGCATCATCCATGTTGTTCAAAAGGTTTACCAGACCTACCAGGGTACCAATCATACCCCAGGCAGGACCCATGCCGGCAACACTTTCCCAGAAGCCGATGGTTGCCTTGTGACGGGAGTCCATGCTGACAAGCTCGGTCTCCATAATGGCACGTACCAGTTCGGGGTCAGTACCGTCTACTATAAGAAGAATTCCCTTTTTCAAAAACTCATCATCCAGATCGCCTGCCGCCTCTTCCAGGGAAAGAAGTCCCTCTTTTCTGGCTACATTGGATAAGTTGATAATATTCTGTATCATTTCAGTGGTATTGTCCTGGGGGACACGTAAAATCATACCAAAACTTTTTATACCGTTTATAAAGTTCTTAAAAGACATACCCGCCAGAACGGATGCAAACGAACCGCCGATGGTAATTGCTATGGAAGGTAAATCCCAGTAGCTCGGTAACGATGTGATACCGCCGGAAGTTACAACACCCAGCAAAAACATGGCCAAACAGAAAAGTAATCCCACTAATGAAGCTATGTCCACTTTATTTCACCTGCCAATTTTTGCCCTTTTACTGCAAAAAAATATCCTTTCTATATGATTTTACTAAATTTTTTATATCTTGTCTACTTTCTTTTACAATTATTTTTCTCCCCGTGGTCAGGCTGATGACCGTATCCGGAGTTTCTTCCACCATTTCAATCAGGCTGGGATTAATTAGTACTTTTTGCCCATTTAATTTTGTAATCTCTATCATACTCTTTCCCATTGTAAACACTAAGGAATGCAGGAAGCCGTTACTTCCTGCATTCCCACCATTATGTATCTGTTTTTTATCCTGTGTCTGTTATATAACTGCCGATTTGCCGTTATCTCTTCAGGTTGGTAAGCTCTTCCAGAAGAGTATCGGAAACGGTAATGATACGGCTGTTTGCCTGGAAACCTCTCTGCGTGGTAATCATTTCCGTAAATTCCTGGGAAAGATCTACATTACTCATTTCGAGCTGTCCGGGCGACATTTTATCGCCGTTTGCGGTAATATCCACACCGACACCGTCGAATTCGCCGGAGTTTAAGGTTGCGGAGTACAGGTTGTCGCCCGCTTTTTCCAGACCGGAAACATTTGCAAACTGTGCTACGGCAATCTGTCCTAAAAGCTTGGTCATACCGTTGTCATAGGTTGCATAAATCATACCGTTTGTCTGGATGGAAACGCCTGTCATTTCACCGATTTTACGTCCTGCGCCAAGGCCGCCCGCATCACCGGAGGTTGCTTCCAGGGTACTGGTGCCCTTCTTGTCATACATGGTGGTCTTGGAGAAATCGATGGAAATATCTTCAAAGTTGCCGCTGGCATCCTTCAGCGCCAGGGTGATACTCGTCTGGTTCGGCATGCCGTTTACGCCGGAGAAAGTACCGTTATCGGGGTTGTATACGATGGTTGCACCTTCAAATACACGACCGGAGGTATCAAAGGAGGTAAGGCTAAAGTTTTCGATATCCTCCGTATAAGCGCCGTCCGGTGTGGAGAAGCTGGGCTGCAGACCCTTTAACTGGTTGTAAAACAGCTGCTGTACGCTGTAGGTACCGCTTTGGAAATTGGTACCGCTGGTGGCATCATTTGTGAGGGTTACGGTCAGGTTCATGAATTCCTTTTCAGAGCCTTCGTAGCCGTATGCCTTCGCCAGTGCCGCAAGGGCCGCCTTGCCTTCGTCTGTATCCGCTAACTTCGGGTCATCCACGGTTGCAGCTGCATCAAACAGCTCTGCAAGATCAAATACCTTGCTGCCGCCTACGGCATTCTGCAGCTCCGTGCCGTTCCACTTATACGCGGTGGTATCCAGTTTTACGGTATTGTTTACCTTCTGGGATGATGTGGAACCGAATTTCACGCCGCTTACGTCAATGTCCTTGCCGTAAGCATCGGTAAGTTTTGCCAGCTCCACGCTGTATTCGTTTTCGTTAGAGGACTGCTTGATGGCAAGCTTTGCAGTGTAGCTGTATCCCAGTGAATCATAGAAGCTTAAGGATACATACTTGCCGGTGCTGCTTGTCAGGGATGTATCGTTTTTATCGATGACACCGGTTACCTGCGCCTTGGTGGTGGCTTCGGGCGGGTAAGTCATGTTTGCCGCATCCATGATACGGAGTGCGGATACGGTGTCGGGTTTAATCTTCATGGTATCCGGGTCTACCTGCCAGCCCATGACATTGTAGCCGTTACTGGTCATGGCAAGGTTGCCGGCTGCGTCCACATAGAAAGAACCGTCTCTGGTAAAGAAGTTCTCGCTGCCGTTACTTACGACAAAGAAAGAACTGCCGTTAATCATAATATCGAACGGGTTGTTGGTGCTCTGGGAAGCACCCTGTCCGCTGATATTGGTGTTGATGGCGCCTGTCTTTACACCCAGACCGATCTGTCTGGCATTGATACCGCCGGTACCGGTTGCCGCATTGGGGCCTGATGCCTTCTGTGTGGTCTGGCTGATCATGTCACTGAATACCATGCTGCTGGATTTGTATGCCGTTGTGTTTACGTTTGCTATGTTGTTACCGATTACATCCATTCTGGTCTGATGGGTCTTTAAGCCCGATACGCCAGAAAAAAGTGATCTCATCATAATGAATGACCTCCTTCATGTTTACGAAGCTTTTTCCTTCTGTCAGTCAGGAAAACTGTGCCCCCTTAAAAGGTCCGGCTACATAAATACTGCTCCGTCTATGTTTGTAAATACATTATCTGTGGTGTCCGACCTGTCCATTGCCGTAATCACCGTTTTGTTGGGAATGTTGACGATAAACGCCAGTTCATCCACAACTACCAGAGATTCCTGAATGCCTTTCTCTCCCGCTTTGACAGCTCCGCTTTCCAGACGCTCCCGCTGGCTGTTTGTCAGGGTAATGTTCCTGTCCGTCAGTCGCATCGATGCATGCTTGGAAAACTTAAGTTCTCCGTGAGACTCTGCGGTTTCCTGTTTTGCTATCAGGATATCCTGAAAGGATACTGCCGCGCTCTCTTTCTTTTCGACTTTTTTTGCCGGTGTCAGGTATCTGTCCTGCAGCTGTTCAATGGAGGAAAAGCTGCCTTTCTGAATATTCATTCTTATTCCTCCGTCTTGTCTGCGGGTGCCTCCGTTTTCTCTTCGGTCCTGTCTTCCGTCTTATCTCCCGCTGCTTTCTTAAGTTCTGCAATCTTGTCCGCATATTTCTGCAGCAGGTTTACTTTTTCGGAAGCGATAAAGGTCTTCTGGTAAGAAGTCATCCTGTTGTAAGCTTCGGATAGAGCCGTAACGGTTTCTTCACTGGAAAGGTCTAAATCCTCTAAGCTCGGAAGCTTGTTTAATGCAGCGATGAAATTGTAAGCCAGGGAACATGCTTCTGTGTAATCAGAGTCAAGAACTGTCTTCACATCGTCCAGTGAATATTCTTTTTCATTCACATATACATAAGCTTTACCACTCTTGTAGGTAACATAATCCACTCTGCCCTGTACGGTCTTGGTTTCGCCATCCGTGCCGGTGGTTTCGATGTAAACTTCCTTGCCTACCAGATTGCTTGCTCTCTGCAAATCCATGTTACTGCTCATACTCTGCAGGGATTCTACCTGGGAGAACTGTGCATACTGGGAAATATATTCGGTGTTGGAGGTCGGTTCCAGAGGATCCTGGTATTTCATCTGCGCTACTAAAAGCTGTAAGAAAGACTCCTTGTCCATGCCGTTTGACTTGGTGGTTTTCTGGGTGTTGGTTGTCTGGCTGACGATCTTACCGTCTTTTACTTCTGCTACCGGTGATGCCATTTGTTTCACATCCTTTCTGTTTTAAACTGTTTGTAAGGCCCATGCCTTATGCCGTAAATTCTACGGTACTGCCCTGTCCTTTCAAGACTTCCTTTGCCAGAATTTCTTCGTCGGACAATTCCTCGTCCTCCATGGAAACATGTAAGCCTGCTCTTCTGGTGCGCTGTCTGCCGGAACGGCTGCCCGTATCGTTTGCATGGCTTTCCGCCTCTTCATAGCTCTGGTCGAACTTCTGGCTGGAAACCATGACCTCAATGGACTCTACGGTAAGTCCCTGCTCCTCAAAGCTGTCCTTAAGCTGAATCATCTGGCTTTCCAAAGCTGCTTTTACCGACTCATTCTGTGCGGTAAACTGCGCGGTCAGGACGCCTTCCTTTGCCTCTAAGTGAATATGTACACTGCCGAGGCTGGCAGGATGCAGCTGCATATCCATTTCGGATACACCGTCCGTCACATTGCCTCTCATGTAGTCCGTAATCTGCCGGATGATATTTTCCGTTTCCACATCAAAATGCGGTGTAACTTCGGCTGCCGCCTGTGTGTTCTGTGTCTGTCCGGTCTTAAAACTCTGGGCGAAATTGTCAAACGCCTTGTCTCCGGTAAAGCTCTTTTCTTCTCCGGATGTTTCTTTTTCCGTCTGTTTTCCGGTTTCCTTACCCGGAACGTTCACCTCGGAAGCTGTCTTGTCACCGGTAATGTTTTCGGTGTCTGAACCTTTTTCCACATCCGTTACGGCATCCTCCGTTTCCTCTGTGGAAAACTCCTCTGTGGAAAACTCCTCTGCGGAAAGCGCCTCCGCCTGTAATGTGGATGCATCACCTGCTTTGTCTGCCAATGCCGTCAGGAAATCCTGTACCTCATCCTGACTGATGCCAAGCTCGTCTGCCAGATCGGAAAGTGTCGTCTGCAACTCTCCGCATAAATTCTGCAATGTGGTAAACATCGTTTCGTCCGTCAGGAAATTTGCGAAGTCCGTTTCCCCCGATACGGCAAGCACTACCTGCTGCAAGCCTTCTTTCGTCAGTAAATCGGCGGGTGTCAGGGATAAACTCTGCAATACGGAAAGTAGCTCCTCTTCCGTTACGGAAAGCTCCTCTGCGGTATCGGAAAGCATTTTGTCCGCTGCCTCGTCCACCTTTTTGCCGGCATTCTTTTCTGCCGCATCCCCTGCTTTATTTACGGCATCCTGTACCTTCCGCTGTCTTGCGGAAATTCCTGTGTTCCGGTTTTCCGTCCGGTTCTGCGCTGCGGAAACAATCTTTCCGTCATCGGTGCCGTTATCGTTCTTCTGGTTTTTGAAAATATCGGAAAAACTGCCTGCGGCATCCTGCGTGTTCGACTTTTTCTGGGTCTGCGCTCCCGGGACGATACCCTTCACACTGTTGTTTACGGGAATACTTGTCACGTTTTCTCCTCCTTTCTTAAATTTTCAAAGTACATAATATATATCGGTCAAAAGCACTCTGTGCTTAAGACTCCGGGTCCATGATTTTGGTGAGCTTTGCGGCAATCGCGGGATCCATTTCCCCCAGAATATTGCCTCTGTTCTCAGCACTCATGGTCTTAAGGATGCGGGCAGCCAGATTTAAATTGTCCGTCATCTGTTCAAAAATAGCTGCTGCCTTTTTGGGCTTCATGGAAGAATATGCCGACGCATAATCCTGTACGGACTTGTCCTCCTGCAGCTGGGCAATTACCTGTTTATACAAATATTCCGCCGTGGTCGGGTCCATGGACTCGTAATATTTCTGATAAGCTTCCGCTCCCGGTCCGTTTTCCGCATAAACCACTTCCTCGTAAAATTCGTTTTTAATCCGCTGGAACTCCACCTGCTTGTCTTCAAATTCCTGCAGGCGGGCATTTTCCGCTTTTAAATTTGCCACATCCTCCTGCAGCTTTAAGTTATCCGTCTGTGCCTGCTGAAGCTGCAGCTCTAAATTTTTAATCTGTTCCGTTGCATCATTTAAGTTGGTGTAACCGCCGTTATCCGTGGAAATGTTGCCGCTGTCCGGGCTGTTCGGCAAAATCAGGTTCACCACCGGCACATCCTTCAATAGCGGGGTCAGCACCTTGGAGCCGAAGCCTCCCACGTCTAACTTGATAACTACGCAGAGGATAGCCACCCATACCAAAATAATGCCGATGGTTGCTATCACCGTAAAGAAACCGCCGCTTTCGTCATCCGCCGAAAGCTCTGCCTCCTGGGCTTCAATTTCCTTTGCCCGTTTTTTAGCTTCCTTCTTCTGCTTTTTCTGTTCTTCCTTCAGTTTTTTCTTTTCATCCGCAAGCCGTTTCTTTTCCGCTGCGGAAGCATCCGGTGTCTTAGCCATTCTGTTCACCCTTCTTGCGACCTGTTCTTCCGGTTGGCATTCTGTATCCGCTGGCCGTAGGTATAACTTGTCAGCTCGTCCACTTCCTTGCCTTCCTGTTTCTTTTCTTCCGTCAGGAACTCTTCAAAAGCATGCTCCTTCAGTTTTTCATGCATTTTTCTTTCCTGCATGACTTCCGTCAGCTTTTCCCTTGCCGCTTCCACTGCCTTCTCCGCTTTTTTTACCTGCACCCTCTGGGTTTCCATGTAGTCCTCCATGGTATGTATGGCGGTGCGGTTGTCCGCGATGTCCTGAAAATTAAGCTTTCCCTTTAAAAGTTCTTCCGCTTCCTCTTCATAGGCTTTCTTCCGGGCTGCCAGCCGGTTTAATTTTTCTTCTTCTCGGTTGAGCGCTGCCTGTGCCGATGCAAATTCCTGCTTTGCCTGCACCTCCAGCTTCATTTTGACATTGAGAATGCTCTGCATTCTGTATTTGAACTTTGCCATCAGCTATCCTCAAACAATTTCTTCAAAAGAGACAGCGTTTCTTCGTAATCGAATTTTTCTTCCGTATCCTGGCAGAGAAAGGCATTGACCGCATCAATTTTGGAAATGGCATAGTCAATGGAAGGATTGGTACCGGATTTGTATGCACCGATATTGATTAAATCCTCTGCCTCCGCATAGGTAGCCAGAACCGTTTTCAGCCGGCTTGCTAGCTTTTTATGCTCCTTGCTCACAATCTGGCTCATGCATCGGGAAATGCTCTGCAGTACATCAATGGCAGGATAATGGTTTTTATGCCCTAACTTTCTGTCCAGCACAATGTGTCCGTCCAGAATACTTCTTGCCGTATCGGTAATAGGCTCGTTGAAATCGTCGCCGTCCACCAGTACCGTGTAAAGTCCGGTGATGGATCCTACCCGCGCCCTGCCGGCTCGCTCTAAAAGCTTCGGCATCTCCGAATAAACGCTGGGGGGATACCCCCTCGATACCGGCGGTTCGCCGCTGGCAAGACCGATTTCTCTCTGTGCCATGGAAAAACGGGTCAGGGAGTCCATCATAAGAAGGACGTCCTTACCCTGGTCGCGGAAATATTCGGCAATGGCGGTAGCCGTCTTGGCTGCCTTGTTTCGTTCCAGTGCCGGCTTATCCGAGGTAGCCACAACCACCACGGAACGCTTCATGCCTTCCTCGCCCAGGTCTCTTTCTATAAATTCACGCACCTCTCTGCCACGTTCTCCTATCAGGGCAATGACATTGATGTCCGCCTGGGTGTTTCTTGCAAACATACCCATCAGAGTGGATTTTCCCACACCGGAACCGGCAAAAATGCCGATACGCTGTCCTTTTCCCACTGTCAGCAGACCGTCCACGGCTTTTACACCGAGGGAAAGCACTTCACTGATAATTTCCCTGCTCATGGGGTCGGGAGGCGCCGCATCCACAGGATATCTGACCGCTCCGGCAATCTCTTCCCTGCCGTTGTCCGCATCCGCACCTGCCGGTCTGCCGAGACCGTCCAGCGTCTTTCCCAGGAGGTCATCACTCACCTTTACGGTAAAGGGTACACCCACATTTTTTACAATACTGCCAAGGCCGATGCCCTCTACCACTTCATAGGGCATCAGAATGGTTTTCTTGTCGTGAAAGCCCACCACTTCGGAAAGGACGGCTTTTCCTTCCCGGCCTTCCGGGTAGATTTCACACAAATCGCCCAGTCTGGCATCCGGTCCCGCCGACTCTACGGTAAGACCTACGGCATTGACCACCTTGCCAAGCTTCTGGCAGAAATCCTCTTCCTTCAGTTTTTCGTATCTGGAAATATCCGTCATACGCCTCTATCCTTCGGTTTTCTCATAAGCTAACAGTCTGATTTTCCGTCCTAATTCCGTAAGCTGTGTCCCCAGACCGCAGTCAATGATGCCGCCGTCCGTTTCAATCAGCGCTTCATTTTTGCCAAGGGTAATATCCTCGATAATATCCACCTGCAGTCCGGAAGGAAGTCCCTTTGTCATTTCCTCTTTCCTGCTGCTTACATGGGGATAATCTTCTTTGGAAACATGCACGATACAGCTCTTACTCTCCCCCGATTTTTTCAGGGCAGATGTCACCAGATAGGTCACGATGTCCTGATAGGGAGAAAGATCCACCTGAAAAATATACTCATAAATGCCGGCAAGGGTATCCGCAAGCTGCGGCTCCAGTGCCGAAACCTTTTCCTCAAATTCCTGCTCCATGCGGTTCTGCTTGTCGGAAAGCGCCTTTTCTTTTTCCTGAAGCTCCCTTTCCGCCTTTTCACAGCCTTCCCGGTAGCCCTGCTGTCTGGCAGCCTCTTTTATCTGCTCCGCTTCCTGTCTGGCAGCTGCTTCCGCTTCCGCCTTCATCTGTGCAATCTGTGCATTGGCTTCTTCTATCAGTTCTTCCGGGGATGGTCCTCCGCAAGCTTCCTCTGCGGGCGTTACCTCCATGGCTTTCAGACCGGCCTCTTCGATTTCTTCGGACGGCTCCACATTGACCACATCCGTGGCAATTCCTCTTGCAAAGCCATCGGCATCCGGTTCTGCGGTAAGCATCATGCCCTTCTGCTTTTTCTCCGGCTCCGCTTTGATTTTGGAAAGTAAAAGGCTGTTTGAGTCAATCACCCTGACATTGTCCGTATTCAGGCGGGTAAAACTTCCTTTTAACAAATTATTAGACAATGATTTCGTCGCCTCCGCCTCTGGAAATTACAATTTCTCCTGCGTCTTCCAGTTTTCTGATAATATTTACAATCTTCTGCTGTGCTTCTTCCACATCCTTCATACGGACAGGACCCATGAATTCCATGTCTTCCTTTATCATAACGGCAAGACGCTTGGACATATTGTTGAATATAGCGGACTGTACCTGCTCATTGGTACTCTTAAGAGCAATGGCAAGGTCATTGTTGTCCACATCACGCAGCACACGCTGGATGGCACGGTCGTCCAAAAGTAAAATATCCTCGAATACGAACATCTTCTTGCGGATTTCGTCTGCCAGCTCCGGCTCTTCGATTTCGAGAGATTCCATAATGTGTTTTTCGGTACCTCTGTCCACGGTATTTAAGATATCTACTACCGCATCCACACCACCGATAATGGTGTAATCCTGTGTGACCAAAGAAGCCAGCTTGGTTTCCAGTACTTTTTCCACTTCCTTGATGACATCCGGGCTCGTCCTGTCCATAACGGCAATACGCCTGGTAACATCCGCCTGTCTGTCGGGAGGCAAGGCGGAAATAATGGATGCTGCCTGGGCTGCCGGCAGGTAGGACAAAATAAGGGCAATCGTCTGGGGATGCTCGTCCTGGATAAAGTTAAGTAACTGGGCTGCATCGGTTTTCCTGATAAACTCAAAGGGCTTAACCTGTAAGGAGGAGGTCAGCTTGCCGATAATCTCCACTGCCTTTTCGTTTCCGAGTGCATGCTCCAGAAGCTCCTTGGCATAGGAAATACCGCCTTCGGCAATATACTGCTGTGCCAGACAGAGCTCGTAAAACTCATTGATTACGTCTTCCTTTGCCTGGGGCGTTACACTTCTGGTGTTGGCAATCTCCAGGGTCAGGTCCTCGATTTCTTCTTCCTTCAGATGCTTAAAAATGCCGGCGGAACGCTCCGGTCCCAAAGTAATCAGGAGTACGGCAGCCTTCTGAAGCCCGCTCATTTTATCATCGCCGTTCTTTGGCATAATTTACCCCCAATCTTCGTTCAGCCAGTTGCGCAGTAAGTTTGCGGCGGCTTCCGGATTTTCATCCACGAATTTTTCTATCATCTTTCTGGTCTCCGACTTGGATTCCAGTTCAATATCTTCTACGGTTTCATCCGGTGTGGACTGCAGCAGGGACTCTACGGAAAGCTCTTCTTCCTTCTGTACTTCCTTGCCCGCCATCATGCTGCGGATGATAACAAATGCTAAAATCGCCAGAATAAGCAATACCAGAATAACGGAAACCGCAATGCTTATCTGCTCCTCGGACGCTCCCTCTTTGTCAATAAACTGGGGAACTTCGAAAGCCATAATGGTAATGGCTTCCGCCGGAATGCCGGTAGCCGTGGAAACCAAGCTGTAAAAATCCTGGTCAACATCCATTTTGGTATACGTATCATTGGCTGCTTTGTACTGGTCCCATGTGATGCCGTCCAGAAGCCCCTGGCTCTTGGCATCCTCTTCCTTAATGACACGATAGGAAATCGCTGTCAGGGAAAGGCTGGAATTGCCGTAATTGATAACGCCTGCCGGAAGGTTCTGCACACTCAGGCTTTCATTCGGCAGGAAATCCTCCAATTTGGAAGTAGAGGAGCTTTCCGTATCCGTACCGGTCTGGTACTGGTATGTAGTCTCATTGTTGGAATCGGTGCCGGGAATGCCGCCGCTGCCGGAGGTATTGGTGTCTTCCGTGGTTTCCCTGTGGGAAAGCATACCCTCGTCCCTGCCGCTGTTGGCATAATATTCATGCACCGTTTTCTCGTATTCCGAAAAATCAATGTCCAGTCTGCAGGCAACCTCCACCATATCAAACTGCCGGGAGCCTACCATGACCTTCTTTACTTCGGAACCCACCAGGCTTTCTGCCTGGGAACGGAGCTCCAGCATATTGCTCGCCACTCCCGCGGTGGAGTAATCCTCTTCACCGGAGAATAAAAGGTTGGCATTGGTATCCGTGATGGTAATGTTTGCCGTGGACGTATTGCCCAGCGCCGTAGCAACTGCCTTGGCAACCGTAAGCGCCTGGTCCTGTGTGAATTTGTCCTTTAAGGAAAGCTGGATCCACGCAGAGGACTCCTGGTCGGTCGCAATCAGTGTGCCGGTATTGTCCGGTATATTCAGTTTTACCGTGGCGCTGTTTACGGATTCTATGTTGCAGATATCCTTTACGAGCTGCTTCTCCAGATAGTTGGCATACCGTTTCTGGGTATCGGACTGTGTGGAAGAAAAGCCGCCGGAAAGCGCCTCATCCAACGTATAGTCATCCGGAATGTAACCTGCTGCACCAAGCGCTAAGTTGGCTGCGGACAGCTGGCTGTTCTTTACCTGTATCCGGAGACCGTCCGTGGAGGTCTTGTATTCAATGCTGTTGCTATCAAGTATTTCTATGACCTTGGAAGCTTCCGCGGTCGAGCTGCACTGCTGGAACTGGGTATACTGCGGTCTTGTGAACGCCCAGATTAAAATGGCAAACGTAAAAATCACGGCGGCGGAAGCACCCACGATAATGGTCTTCTGCTTGGTCGTAAATTTATTCCACCAGGCCAGTACTTTATCTAATATCTTTTTAATCCTGTCAGGCATGATTGTATCTCCTTAGCCGAAATTTACATCTGGATGTTCATAATTTCCTTGTAAGCCTCCAGGAGCTTATCCCTCACTGCCACCGTATACTGTCTTGCCGTAGATGCTTTGTACATGGAAATCATCAGGTCATGTGTATTTTCCGTCTCGCCCAGTGCGAATTTGATTTTTTCGTTCTCGGCATCGGAAAGATAACCGTTTGTTGTTTTCAGATTGTCAATTGCGGAATTAAGGAGCGTATCAAACATGGTACCCTCCGCAGACAGGCTTTCCCCTGCCCGTACTTTTCCAATCATTCCGTTTGAAGAATTTAAGCCAATGGCTGCGGCGTTCTGTGCAATGTTAGTGGAACGCACGCCCGCCAGAGTAGTTGAAATATCCATTTCCTTTTAACCCTTTCCCACTGTTTATTTGCCCATGTTAAGCGCCTGCTGTGCAATTGACTTGCTGGCACTAAAGGCGGTGGAGTTTGCTTCATAAGCACGGCTCGCATCGATTAAGTTGGTCATTTCCGTAATGATATTCACATTCGGGTATGTAACGTAGCCGTTTTCGTCCGCATCGGGGTGGGACGGGTCGTACACCTTGTTCATCTCCGTCCAGGTGTCCTCCGTCACGGCGTCCACCTTTACGCCGTTACCGCAGTAATTGTTTTTCGCTTTATTGAATACAGCGCCGAACTTTTCCACACCGCCCGCTTTTTCCTCAAAGGTCACTACCTTTCTGCGGTAGGGTGTGCCGTCCGCCGTTCTTGTCGTATTGGCATTTGCCACGTTCTCGGAAATAATGTCCATACGGTATCTCTGTGCCGTAAGTCCGGAAGCATTGATGTTAAATGCTGTAAACATGCTCATATAGATATCCGTTCCTTTCTCTCCCCTGTAAGCTCTGCAGCCCTTACGGCATCACTATTTCATAACGCCCTGCAGATTCTGGAATTCCTGATTGATGGTTTCCATCAGGTACATATATTTTATCTGGTTTTCCGCCAGCGCTACGTTTTCCGTTTCAATATCCACGTTGTTGCCGTCCAGTCTGTAGGAATAGCCCGTCAGGTCCGTATAAGCCTTGGGTGTAATTCCTTTTTTACCGGCTGCCGCCACTCTCTGATCCAGGTTGGCGGTACTGCTGCTTCTGCCTATTGCTTTTGCCAGCTCCGACTCAAAAGCCACATCCTGTCTTTTATATCCCGGTGTGGTAGCGTTGGAAATATTGTTGCTGATGGCATTGTTTCTCATCCATGCCGCATCTGCCGCTTTATCCAGTACATTGACATAATCAAAGACATTGGTATTAATCATATGGTAACCCCTTTCCGGTTTCAGGTAAATTTTCACACATACTGATACTCTTACAATTATATATATTTCTTCAAAAAAAACAAGGTTTTTTCCTGCTAAGAAACAAAAAACGGACTTTATGTATAGAAACACAAGTCCGTTTGCCATCCGTGCAAAATCCTTTTTGCCGGAATTTTTATTGTTTTTCTTTTCTTTACTGCTTCTGGTTCATTTTCTTTAGCTCTGCAATCTCGTCAAACACCACATCGTTTAATACCTTGATGTAAGTACCCTTCATGCCGGAGGAACGGGATTCGATAACGCCTGCGCTTTCAAACTTCCGCAGGGCATTTACAATAACGGAACGGGTGATACCCACTCTGTCCGCAATCTTGCTGGCAACCAGAATACCCTCCATGCCGTCCAGTTCATCAAAAATATGAATGATGGCTTCCATCTCCGAAAATGACAGTGTGGAAATAGCGGATTTCACAACCGCCTGCTTTCTGCTCTCCTCGGCGCTCTCTTCGTTGACCGCCCTTAGCATTTCCAGTCCCACCACCGTAGTGCCGTATTCGCAGAGAATAATATCGTCTATTTCGTACTGTTCGTTGCATTTATAGAAAAATAAAGTACCCAGTCTTTCACCGGCAATCTCGATAGGAGTCACCATGGCCTGGTATTTTTTAGAGTCCGTCTTTTCAAAGCCGAGTGTCTCCAGATTGACATTCTCCTTGGTGGAAAGAACTCCCAGCAGTCTTTCGTTTAACATGGAGTCAATAAACCCTCCCACATGCTCATCAATCAGCTCTGCAATGGGCTCGATATTGTCAAGCTTGCCGACACCGAGCACCTTACCCTTTTTACTGATGACAAGGCAGTTGGATTTTAAAATTTCCCGCATGACTCTGCAAATATCATTAAATACCACTTTACTGGAATTGTTGTTGTGTAACAATTTTCCGATTTTTCTGGTTTTGTCCAATAACTGTACGCTGCTCATATGCTACCCTCCAGATTGTCAGGAGAAAATTTCTCCTATTAGCCAAAAACCGATTACTGTTACATTTTAACATACATCAATTTATTTTTCAATGTAATATCTGTTTATTTTTTTAATTTTCTGTCTATTTAATAAATCCGCACTCTTCATTCATACAAACTAATTTATTTCCCTTTTGCAGCATCATGGAGCCGCACTTCGGGCACTTTTCTGCGGAAGGCTTCTGCCATACCATGAAATCGCAATCCGGATTGCCGATACAGCCATAGTATTTTCTGCCTTTTTTCGTCTTTTTAATGACAATATCCTTGCCGCACTTCGGACAGGCAACACCGATTTTTTCAAAATACGGCTTGGTGTTGCGGCACTCGGGGAATCCGGGGCAGGCTAAGAACTTGCCATGAGGGCCGTATTTAATCACCATTTTTCTCCCGCAATGCTCGCAGACTTCATCGGACTCTTCGTCTGCAATCTGTACCTTTGCCAGGTCCTGCTCCGCTTTCTTTACCGCTTCATCCAGATCGGGATAGAAATTGGAAACTACGGTTTTCCAGTTGACCTTTCCTTCTCCCACGCCGTCTAAAAGGGTTTCCAGATTGGCTGTGAAATTCACATCCACGATTGCCGGAAAAGCTTCCTGCATCATATTGTTGACCACTTCGCCCAGCTCCGTCACAAAGAGGTTCTTGTTTTCCTTTACCACATAATGTCTTGCCATAATGGTGGTAATGGTCGGCGCATAGGTACTGGGACGTCCGATGCCGAGCTCCTCTAACTCCCTTACCAAGGACGCCTCGGTATAATGGGCCGGGGGCTGTGTAAAGTGCTGCTTTTCTTCAAATTCTTCAAAGGTTAATTTTGTATCTTTGCTCAGGGAACCGGCTAACAGGTTGTTTTCTTCCTTCTCCTCATCCTCCTGGGTATATACGCTCATAAAGCCGTCAAACAGAAGCTTGGAGGATGCTACTGTGAAAATCTGCTCTCCCGCTCCTATTTTTACGGAAACAGTTTCGTATTTTGCCGCCTGCATCCGGCTTGCGGTAAAGCGTTTCCAGATGAGCTGGTACAGACGGAATAAATCTCTCGGAAGCTGGTCCTTTATGTCTAAGGGAATACGGCTGACAGCTGTCGGGCGGATGGCCTCGTGGGCATCCTGGATTTTCTGTCCCGGCTTTCTTTCCGTACCCTCGCCTGCATATTCCGCGCCGTATCGGTCTTCAATGTATTCCTTCGCCATCTTCTCCGCTTCTTCGGATACACGGGTGGAGTCGGTACGCAGATAAGTAATAAGACCGATGGTGCCCTCGCCCTTTACTTCCACGCCTTCATAAAGCTGCTGTGCCAGGCGCATAGTTTTCTGGGGTGAAAAATTCAGCACCTTGCTGGCTTCCTGCTGCAGAGTGGATGTGGTAAACGGCAGAGGAGCCTTTTTCGTTCTTTCCCCTTTCTTTATCTCGGTAATCCGATAGTCCGCCCCTTTCAGGGATTCCTTGATTTTATCTAATTCTTCCTTATTAGAAATCGTCGTCTTTCCGTTCCCGGTACCGTAATATTTTGCCACAAGGGGCTTCTTTTCTCCCTGTACGGCAAAGGAAGCATTGAGAGTCCAGTACTCCTCCGGAATAAAAGCGTCAATTTCCTTTTCCCTGTCACAGATAATACGAAGAGCAACCGACTGCACACGTCCAGCTGAAAGCCCCCTTTTAATCTTTGCCCAGAGAAGGGGCGATATCCGGTAACCAATCATACGGTCTAAGCATCTTCTTGCCTGCTGGGCATCTACCAGGTCCATATCAATCTCTCTGGCATGCTGCAGGGACTCCTTTACCGCCGTCTTGGTGATTTCGTTAAAGGTAATGCGGTATGTCTTTTTGTTCTCCAATTTCAAAGCATAATACAAATGCCAGGAAATCGCCTCCCCCTCGCGGTCAGGGTCGGTTGCGAGATATACTTTATCTGCTTTTTTTACAAGCTTACGCAAATTGGCAAGCACTTCCCCCTTGCCTCTGATGGTAATATACTTAGGTTCATAATCATGTTCCACATCGATTCCCAAAGAGCTCTTCGGGAAATCCCGTACATGTCCGTTGCTGGCAGCCACTTCATAATTGGAGCCAAGGAATTTTTTTATCGTCTTCACTTTTGCGGGTGATTCCACAATAACCAGATATTTCGCCATTTTCATTCCCCCGATTGTCCATTTTAATAATCGCGTTTCACTATACACCAAAAGCCCCGCCCATGCAAGTTTTTTTTGAAACTTCATAAAAATACGCCAAAAGTGACTTTTAAACAAAAAAATTTCTCCTAAAAGTCATCCTTTTAGGAGAAATCGCTTATTTTTTATAAATCGCTCATCAGCTTTGTCTTGTAAGAAACAAATTCCTCTTCGGTCAACATGCCGGCTTTATGCAAGGTAAGCAGATTGTTAACACGCTTCTTGAATTCATCCATGCCGGAGTACTGTGAGAAGATTTCGGCAATGCATCTCTGCTTCTGCTCTTCATATTCGTCTTCGGTAATAAATCCCATGGCGGGCAGTGACACGTAAATCTTGATGCGGGTCTCATAGTCGGGGATGGCATCAATCTTTTTGGAAAGCTCACGTTTCTTAGCCTCGAAATCAGTCTCAGATAACCAGTTGCCGTCTTTTAAGGTAACCAGTCTTTCGATTACTGCCTTGATATCTTCCGGACTGTTCATCGGCATCTTCATGCAGCTTTCCAGAATAGGCATCTGCTTTTCCTGTAAATCCGTCTCGGTAATGTATCTTGCCTGTACCAGAATCGGCCACTTGTTCATCTTGTTGACCATGACTTCATTGGAATCCGCAGGATCAATCTCAATCAGCTTGTAAAGAGCTTCTACCTTTGCATGATACTCCTTGTCGGTAATCATCTGACAGTCTCTCAGTACCGGCAGTCTCTTTAATTTACGCATAAACAGTTCCGGATCATCCGTAAGCTTGAAGTTTACATCGTCCACCATAATCTGTTTATTCTTTTCATATTCTTCTTCTGTAATCACGCCGCCGAACTGCAAATAAACCAGCTTCTGGATGTTTTTACGATAGGTCTTGGTGTCATTGGCATCCGTATCGCAGCACTCTTTAATAATATCGGTACGGTTGGCTTCAAATTCTTTTTCGGAAAGAAGTCCGCAGTCTTTTAATACTACAAGCTTCTGGATCTTTTCATTGAAATCCGTCAGATCGCAGAACTGGCTGACAAGTTCAAACTTCTTGGCATTGTATTCCTTCTCGCCGAGAATACCGCAGTCCTTTAATACCTGCAGTTTTTCCATACGCTCATTAAACTCGTCCTCACTACGTCTGCTTTCTTCATCCTCAGACTCCTCCTGGGGTGCGGGCTGTACCGGCTTCGGGGTGGGTGCTACGGGTGCGGCTGCAGGTGCCGGTGCGGCTGCCGCAATCGTAGATGCGCCCATGGTGGCTGCCCCGATTACAGAAGCGCCTGCTATTGCAGATGCTCCGGGTGTTGCTCCCACTTTGGGCATAAGTGCAGAACCGGATGCAACCTGCTGCTGGAATGCATTGGGTGCCTGCTGTCCGGGTGTATAGCTGGAAGTCGGCGTATATCCCTGTCCAGCGCCTCCCATCAGGGCTGAACCGGGTGTCGGAGCGGTCTTTGATGCTTCATCCGTAACACCGTTTTCCTCGCGCAGCTTTCTAAGCAGCTTCAGTGCCAAATCAATATTTTTCATCTGGGGAAATACCAACTGTACTTTTTTGGAACCATACAGATTATCCAGTCTTGTATTTATAGCCAGTGCAGGCTCCCCCAAATAAGTAGTCTCTCCTACGCCGCTGATTTTTTCAATAGCGACTTCAAATTCATCTATGTAACCGTTTTTCCCCTCCGTATTACATACATATCCCTTACCGGAAATCCTGTTGTTTTCCACCTTAAGGAACATGGCATCGTTGTTTTTCACAAATAAATTTTTCATGTTGTTGCCAGATTTGCATGAAAAAATTTGCGTCCCTTCCATTGAAAGTGACCTCCTTTCATTCATTCATCTGCCGCCAAGAGAAGCTCTATCTATTCCCAGTGACAAAAATATCCGTAATCCATTGGCGTGGAAAACGGCTATCTGAACCCTTTCTTAGTCGTACTCTTATAATATAATAGCAAGAAGCATGGGAGATTTCAAGGGTTTTTTTTCAATTTTCCATACATTTCTTATTATTTGCAATATGATTGGATTTTCCTTGAATTTTCGGAATTTTTACATACTTTTTTATAATTTCGTGATATGAAATTTTGTATATATATATTAAAAATTTCATATCACGCAAATACCGGCTCTCCACCTGCCAGGATGGCTTCCACCTCTTCGACGTCTTTGTCTGTGGCTGCCGCTATCTGCTCTGCCGTAAAGCCGTTTTTGTTCATGGTTTTGACAAGAATTGCTTCACCGACCGTAATTCCCCTTTCACCGACCGGTGCCAACCAGATCTTCCCCGGCAAACCGAAACCGGGTTATGCTGTTTTCTTTCTTATTCATACATATCCAGATGGAATACACACTTTTGATTGCATCGTAGTCGGAACCGGTAAAATCCCGTTCCTTTTCGGATGAAAGCAGTCTCCCCACGTAGAAAACTGCCCGGTTCAGGATTTTGTATTCGGATGGATCCTTTTTCTGAGCCTCCACATCGACAATAACCGTCGTCTGTTTATCCTCCGGCACTGTGTCTTCCGGCGGCAGGCTTCTACTGCATTTTTCAGTTCTTTGTTCAAATAGTTCCTCCTTTTGCACAGGATAACAATAAATACAGTTATCCGCAAAAGGCATCCAACCATATCCATTATAACTTATCTGTTTTTCTTATACAACTGTTTTTTATTTCGTTAATCTTTTCTGTTGGTAGATCATTTCGATTGATAACTTTGAAAATAATAGAAAAAGCAGGAATTTCTGACTTGTGGTACAAGAAAAAATAAATCCCACCGGTAGATTTGAAAATAGAATATAAAATTATATAGATAATAGAAAATCTGCTCTATGGGTACTATAACACAGGCTTGACTAAAAAGGCAAGGATTTCTTGCTTTAGAACCACAAAAAGACCGGAACAGATTTCTCCGTCCCGGTCTCTCTTCGCTTTAGGCAAGCTCTAAGCAACTTTAATTCAGCAAGTCCTTAAGAGCTTAGATTATTTGCTTCTAATACCACTACCTGATCCAGTCAAATAAGGAAAAGGTCTTTTCCGCAATTTTGAACTTCACAGTCTTGGTCCCTCCATAGTTGCCGATGCCACGAATGGTAACTTCTGCATTGCCCTTCTTGATATTGTTCTTGTAGCTTACGATTTCATAATCGCCGACATTCAGTTCTTTCTTGCCAATCATGACCGTCATCTGATCAATGCCGGGTTGAACTTCTCTGCCGGTATAAGCCTGCGGTTTAACCGTAATTTTAGCAGTGGAAATATTATTCTTAAATACGCGGATGGTTGTTTCCAGAGTTCCCCTGTAGTTGCCGTTTCCGGTAATTTTTACAGTAATGAGGCTTTCTACCGGAATAATGTCACCCTTTACATTTACAGTTGATCCTGCTCGTTTCATGGTACCATTATTCACCATTCTGGTATTATTGGTATAAACATAAGTTACCTTATAGTCCGTACCCTCTGCCAGCTTTTTGCCGTTTACATCCATTACAACAGGCTTTGCACCGGAAACCGCTCCTGCAGCATTCTTAAACATAACATCCTGTGCTGTCAGTCTCAGTTCACTCACATCCTGCTGCGCAATGGTAAATGTACCGTTCAGCGTTCCCTTGAAGTTTTTCTTGCCTCTGACAACAATTTCCGCTCTACCAAGTGCCGTGTTCTTTTTATAAGAAACCGTATAATCTTTTCCTGCCGTCAGTGTCATACCGTTGTAAGTAAGCAGTACATTTGGCTTTACGCCGCCCTTTTCATAAGCATAAACCGCATCTTTCTTAACATTGCCTTCTGCATCCAAGAACTGCATCTGCATACCGGTCATTTCCGCCGTAACAATCTTAAAAGACTTTCTGACAGTTCCGGTATAGCCTCCCTTTCCGGTGAAGACAATCGTAGCGGTGCCAGCATCCGTATTTTTCAGATAGCTGCAGGTATAATCCTTTCCTTCCACAAGAGTTGTGCCGTTCAAGGTAACTGCAGCATGAATACCTTTGCCGATTTCGTATGCATTTCCCGTGTAGGTTACACTTGTTTTGTCAAATGCAAACTTTGCCTTATTCAGCGTGGCAATCGGTAAAATCTTGAATGTAACCTTTTTGGCTCCATAGTAATTACCCTTTCCGGTAATGATTGCCGTAGCCGTTCCTGCATCTCTGTTGTTGCTATATGTAACCTCATAGTCAACGCCTTTTATAAGTGCCTCTTTGCCCATCTTTACATCAATATCCGGCGTAAGGAGCTCTCCTGTAAAACTGCATTTCTTGGGAGCCGTGATTTTCGCCTTGGTAATGGAAGTACCTTCTACCAGGGTATAGGTTACTATTCTCTCACCGGTAAAGTTTTTGCAACCGGTAATTTTAATCTGATATTCTCCCTTAGACTGATAGCCACCTAACGTTGTTCCCAGATATTCATAAGTAAAATCCGTCTTATTGCGAAGCTTTGTCTTTCCATATGTAACAACCGGAACCGGCTTCTGCAGTTTACCCGTTACATTGGTGATAATATCTTCAGCCGTAATGTCTCCGGATGCAATATTCTTAGGATTGATGGTAAACTTAATAACTACCTTTCCTTTATAATTGCCCTTTGCATTTATGGTTACGGTAGGCGCTTTCTTTTCAGCATTCTTGTCCGCCGCATCCTTATTGTTTGCATAAGCTACCGTATAGTCTGTCTTTTCTTTCAGAAGTGTTTTTCCGTCATATACACGAAGAGCAAAAGTAATCTTCTTTCCGGTATATTCGCTGTCTTCCACACCGGCAACCCAGATGCCCTTCGGTACCTCGTCACCGTTTTTAAACTGCTGCCTGTCTTCGACAAGGATGTCTCCCCAGTCTTCTGCTTCGTTCACCAGTTCATAAGTAAAGGTAACCACTTCGCTGGCATCACAGCCCTTTTTAACAGCAAACGCCTTAATAGTCACAGCCTTGTCAATCACAATACCTTCCACATACTGTTTGGAAGTTACTGTAGGCTCTGAACCGTCCATCGTATAGTAGATGCTTGCTCCGGGTGTCGGAGAAGTCAGGAACACTTTCGTGCCTGTCTTCACGGAAGAACCGCTTTCCACACTTGCTGTCGGCGCCAGTGTCACACCGCCGCTCCACTTGGCGTAAACGGTTTTATTTCCATAACTCTTAACCGGAATATTATTAAATGTTTTCTTAAATTCAGGATCTGAATACCAACCCTCAAAGGTATATCCTTCTTTTTCCGGATTCTTGAATGTTACCTTGTCCAAGAACGTATAGGTTGCCGGATTATCCTTGTGGTTGGTTCCGCCATTCAGTTCGTAGGTAATGGTGTAAATTTCAATTTCCCACTTGGCATAAACCGTCAGGTCTTCACTGTATCCCTCTACACCCGTAATTGGTATATTGAATTCTTCATCTAAAAACCAGCCTTTGAAAATATAGCCATTTCTGGTAGCCGGGGCAAAGGTGAAGGTATCTCCGGCTTCATAACCTGCCGGATTGGAAGCATTATTGGTGCCTCCATTCAGTTCATACGTGATTGCCAGCAGATTTCTTGTAATAATACCTTTATCCTGCAGCCATTTTTCAGCATAAGATCCGGGTACTACAAAATAAAGAGCATTGTCACAGCCGTCAAAAGCCGTACCTGCAATACTGGTAACCGATGCCGGAATCACAATCTTGGTAAGCCCGGTGCAGTTCTTAAATGCTGCTGCTCCAATCTTGATGGTGCCGCTGGGAATATTCATTTCTGTCAGGCCGCTACAGCCTTCAAATGCAGAAGCACCGATTTCGGTGAGCAGGTTTACATCCCATGTGACCGAAGTTAATCCGGTATCATTCTGGAAGGTTTTGTCCAGTATTTTGCTTACCCCTGCCGGAATCGTAATGCTTGTAAGTCCCGGGCAGTTGCTGAATGCTCCGCTTCCCAGTGTTACAACGGACGTCGGAATATCAAAGCCAGCTTCCTCTTTCGTACCTAACTTTGTACAACCGGAAAAAGCATAGTTTCCAATGGTAATAACCGTATCCGGCAGATTGATATCCGTCAGATTGATACACTGATAAAATGCATACTGCTCTATTGTCTGTAAATTAGAACCTTCTTCAAATTTAATTCCCTGTAAGTTTGCAATATTCGGAAGGGCGTATTGTCCGATTTTTTCCACAGATGCCGGAACAATCAGGGTAATCATTTCAATTTCACCGGTTTCCGTATTGGTGGAGAACTGTGCTCCCTTAAAAAGATAAGCAGGGAAAGAGCTTACTTTATTACCTATCAGAATTCTCTTGATGTTACATTTTGCAAAAATATTCTGATTGGAAGTCGTTACATTGATAGCATTGTATGTGATGTCAGTTAAAACAGAACAGCCGGAAAAAGCGCCGGCTCCGATTTTAGTTACACTTTCGGGAATGACAATAGAAGTAATCTTGTTGCATCCCTCAAATGCATTTGCTCCGATTTCAACCACCGTGTCGGGAATGGTAAACTGTGTCATTGCTGTACAATACTTAAATGCAGAATTTCCGATTCTTGTTAATTTTGTACCTTCCTCAAAAACAACACTGGTAATGTTGTCTTCTGCGGAATTAGTTCCGCCGAAAGCATTATTTCCGATTTCTGTAACCGTATTGGGAATGGTAATGACGCAGTCCGTTGTAAAGCCCGCCTGACTGAACAGGTTGGCAGGAATGACCTCTATTCCCTCGGGAAATACTACTTCACGAATTAAACATTCATCAAAAATTGCCGTTCCACAGTTTGTAAGCTGCAGGGAATCGATAGTCAGAGTTTCAATACCATAGCAATGGAAAAATGCCTTGTTTCCAATACTTGTCACATTAAACGGAATTATCGTACTTCTGAAGGACTGACACTCTTCAAATGCACTGGCGCCAATCTTTTCCAGTGTAAGTGGAAATACATTGGACCGGAAAACAGTGCACCCCTTAAATGCCGTATCCCTGATTTCCAACAGATTAACCGAATACTCAACCGTCTGCAGTGCCACACAGCTTTCAAAAGCACCTTTACCGATAATCGTAACGCTGTCAGGCAGTTTTATTGTTTGGATTGCCACACAACCTTTGAATGTTTCATCACCGATGGTTTCAATGGTATCCGCAATCGTCACATCCGTCAGTTTACTACATCCGAAGAATTCACCCTTACCGGTAAATGTAGTGCCCTGGGGAATTACCACTTTTTCCAGACTGGTACATTCCCTGAATGCATAATCTCCGATAACGGTAGTCGCATTGGGAAGCTGTAAGTTCGTGACACTCTTACATCCCATAAAGGAATTTTTACCCAGGTCATTCACAGAGTTGGGAATAATAATTTCCGTAAAAGCCGTACATTTTGTAAACGCACCTTCCCCAATTGTCTGCAGGGTTCCGGGGAATGTAACATTTTCTAAGGATGCACAACCGTTAAAAGCATTTTTTCCAATGGTAGACAACGCACTGGGCGTCTGCACTCCGTTTTCAAAGGTAACCTGCATTAAGTTGGAACCCTGAAAGGCACCCTCTCCGATTTCCTGAATTTTATAAGGAATTACAAAATTCACATTTTCGGCAAAAGTCGCTTTATTAAACAGATTTGCCGGAATAATCACATTTTTCTTTTCACCTTCTACGGTTTCATCCTTGTAGGCAAAATCAACCGACTCCAGATTACAATTTGTAAAAATACCTGTTGCGGCACCACCGGTTGTGGTCTTACATACCACATTCATGGTCTCGAGACGTACATGTGACAAGCCCTTGCAGCCGTTAAACGCATTTTCGCGAATACTGATAAGCCCCTTTACCAGGGTAATATCCTGTAATGCCGTACATTTTTCAAATGCATTCTTGTTTATGTACTGGAGATTGTCGTTAAAGGTCACCTTTTCCAAACCGGTACAGCCTGAAAAAGCATAGTCTCCAATCTGGGTCAGGGACGTACAGTTTGACAAATCCACCGTCCTTAGATTTACGCAGTTCTGGAAACCATTGCTGCCAATGCTCTTTATATAGGCGCCTTCTTCAAACCGGATGCCTGTTACCGCATCCCAGCCCTTAAAACAATAGGATGTAACCACACCCATATCAGAAGAAACAGTAAACATACCATTTTCATCTATTGTACCCCAAAATTCGCCATTTACCGTTACATTTCCTTCCGCATCCACCTGAGGCGTTCCGTCATCAGCCGTAACCGGTATCACTTCTTCAACCGGTAAGGTTTCCCCGGTATCACCTCCCGATACCGTTTCCTCTTCATTGCCGTCTGATACGGTTGTTTCTTCGTTGCCTCCCGATACTGCTGTCTCCGGATTTCCACCAGAAACCGTATTTTCCGTTTCTGCGGATTCCTCTGTGGCAGTATAGGCGATATCCTCTGCAGCCAAAGCCGTCAGAGTGGTCTCACCGATGCTCTGCGTCAACATAAATGCCACACACAATCCGGCAAGAAATCTCTTTGCTTTCCGTTTCACAATCTTTCCCTCCCTAATCAAAATAATAGTTTGATTTAAGAAAATATTATTTAGTTACACTGTTTTATTTTACAACACGCACAGGGTAATGTCAACGAAAGCAATACCCTCATTTTTCTTGCTAAATTTCCAATATTATTTTTGACATTTCCCCATTAAAAGCATATAATTTAGTTTAAGTACAAAAATAAATTGGGAGGAGTTAACCGTGAAAGAACTAATGATTATGTATCACCCTGTCAAGAAGGAAATCCGCTTTCTTGCCAAGGTAAAGGGAGAGTTTTTAGACATTCCTTACAAGATGTGTCCCAACCTGATCAAGTACTCTCCGGAGCAGGGCGAATTCTTACTGCAGAATCAGGGCAACCAGTTTTTTGATGACATCTGGGAACAATTCCTGTGTGATAAAATCAGTCTCGTCTTCAAGGGCACGCAGATTGACTATGAAGACTTTGAGAAGAAGGTAGATGAATACAACAAGACTTGTGGGGAAGATCGTTTCCGTATCAGCAACTTCATAGAGACTGCTTCTGTTTCCAGGATTTTTACCAATGTCAGTGATTTCTGTGATGAAACCATTGCTCTCTTCGACGAAGAGCTGAAAAATTCCGACATTCAGAAGTCCTTCTTAATCAGAAAGCATGAATTTGAAGCTAAAAGAGAAAAATTAAGCCAGAACGATATCAATATCTGTCTGGTAGGTACATACAGCTCCGGTAAATCCACTTTCATCAATGCCATGATCGGCAAAAGAATCTTACCGGAAAGTATTAACTCCGAGACCGCAAAGATGTTCCGTATCCAGGACAGCCAGAAGCCTGCCGTTGCCTTCAACTTAAAGACTTCCGAAGCAGACTCCAACGTTCGTGTCGTAATTAACTGGAGTGCCGAAAAGGGAAAATTCATTTTTTCTGCTAACGGCGACTGCCCTCTTACAGAGAAAAAGATTGACGGAGAAATCAACAGCGCCCTGGTCTTCCACTTACAGCAGCATGAACAGCTGTCCAATATCTTAAAATGCTTAAACGATATTCCCAATGCGTTTACCGAGGAATATCCGGAATACATCGATGGCATCATTGAAGTAAGCTTCCCGATTCCCATTGACAAGAATATCAGCTTCACTTTCTATGATACTCCCGGTACGGACAGCAACTCCAACGAGCATCTGTTAGTCCTTCAGAAAGCCCTGCAGCAGCAGACCAACTCCATCTTAATCATTCTTTATGAGCCCACCAAGATGGAAGGTACCGGCAACTCTGTTTTATACAAGCTGATCAACTCTTCCAGAGAAAGTGCTGATACAAAGGACAAGGTACATATTGACCTGACCCGTTCCTTACATATCATCAACCAGGCGGACACCAGAAGCCTCGCAGACTTAAACAACTTAAAGAATAAAAAAGTAAAAGTCTCCTTAAAGGAAACCGACAAAATTTACAATGAAGAAGCCGAGGAAATCGACCTTTCCAAGGAAAGACTCTTTTTCGTTTCCTCCAAGGCCGCTTATATTGCCAAGGCAATCTCCAACAACGTGGATACCGAGGATGAAAGACTCTGGCTTGCAAACCACCGAAACGAAATCAACAACACACCGGTGACGGATCCTTTCTTAATGAAAGCCAACAACAACGAAATTGAAACCGGTATGTACTTCAAGTTGGATAAGCTTTCCCAGGCTGACAACGAAACCAAGCAGCTTATCTCCGAGTGTATGGAGGAATTAAAGAAATGCGATGCGGATACCGACAACAGCCTCTATCCTATTCTGCACCGGATTTATATCAACTCCGGTATGTATGCGGTTGAGAAGGAAATTGTAAAATATGCACAGAAATATGCTCTCGCAGTTAAGGCTAAGGGTCTTTACGACGGTATCTGCAGTGTTGTAAACTTCATCCGTGACGACTATGAAGTAATCGAAAAGCAGGCACGCCTGTCCAAGGAAGAAATTTCCAAAAACATCGAAACCATGAAGACCACAATGGTGGATGACATTGATTCTTCCTATGAGAAATACCTGCTGGAGCTTACTCCGGAAAGACTGGTTACCGCCTTCCCCGAAATTAAGGTGCTGAAAGCCATCGTGGAAACGAGACGTATCCAGGCAGAAAAAATCGCCGACAAAATGAAATGGATTGCTCTCCGTCCGGAAGTCTTTGAAGAAAAGAACAATATCATCCGTAATGAGCTGAACCGCTACTTACTGGAAATCGACGAATATTACAAAGAAAACCGTGAAAGCATCCTGAAGCACCAGATTGAAGAATTAAAGGGCATCATTGTAAACCGTATCACCGGTTACAAGGGCATTGATGAAGAATTGGTAAGACGTATCGCCAACGTATCCGACACACTGGTTCCTCCTTCTACCTTAAAGGCTCTGAAGATGGATGAATACATCAATAAGCAGAAAGCCATCTTCATCTTCTCCACCAACGACAAGAAGTCTTATAAAAATGACGTAGAAAGCATGTTCACTTCTACTACCCAGATGCAGTATGATTCCTATATTGCTGAAATCATGGATGTAGCAAGAGCAAAAACAGCAGAACTCATTCAGGAATTCAAATCCAACATTGATATGATTTCCAGCAACCTGGAATTCCTCATCAACGACGAAAAGAAAGCGATTTCCATGCAGTCCAAGGCAAAAGCCGTTCTGGAATTAGTCACTGAAAAGGATGCGGAACTTAACAAGCGCATCTGGGGTGAAGAAGAAGTAAAAGAAGTTGCTAAAGCTGCACTTGCTGAATAATCTTTTCTCTCCTTCCGCCATTATCTTACATAGAAAAAACCGTAAGCCCTAAAGCTTACGGTTTTTATTTTTTCATAATTCACTTATCAATCAGTAGCTGTAAAGTAGAAGTAACCTTCTCCTCCACCATTCTTCCAGATTTCGTACTTATAACTCTCGTTGTTTGAAATCTCCGTCATGGAGCCATCAGCGTTATACTTCACATGTCTTTCATACATCCAAATCTTAATTCTGTATTCGCCTGCTCCGGTACCATAATTAGCAAGTTCCAACTTGCAATCTCCACCACTCTGCAGGTTTCTGACAAATTTCCACTCAGAGCCTTCCTTCTTTTCCAGAATATACTGAATGTCATTTCTAAAGTTACCCTTATTGGTAGTACCACCCAACGAATAAATATCTTTTACAGAAAAAAGTGTACCATTATAATATTTGGAAATCTTAGCATTCTTATCTGCAGGAAGTCCAAGTTCCTCCGCAAAGCCCAAATCCGTACTGGTAAAGGAAATACTTACTCTATCCATAGTACCTTGAATCAAATATTGATCTTCCGGTGTATCTACAAACGGCCATACAACAGCTCCGGTATCCTGATTTACCATACACATCTTTACCTGCATATCATAAATAATACCATACCGCATCATAAATCCAAACTTGGGACGCATATTAACAGAAGTACCGGCATCAAATCCAAAACCTAAGTCCTGATCCGTGAACCATCTGCACCAGCCTGCATCACCTGATCCGGTTTCACGATATCTGTAGCTTCTGACTAACTGGTAGTTCCCATTTCCAAATTTACTTGTCAGTAAACTCTTTAAATCATCAATTGCAAAGGAACCAATGGGATCATCGGAACCTCTTGCAAGACCATGCTCAGGGGTAAAATACCTAGTGTTATCTATCTTGTACTCTCCAAACACATTGCCATAGGAAATACCTGTTTTATTGCTGTTGGAGCCTGCAAAAGTCCCCATCGGATGCGTTGCAACAGCCTTAATGGTAATAAGAGAATTTCTCGGCATATCCTCAGTTAACTTAATCTTAATGAATGCCTTTGCCGGATTTAACGGATCCCAAGCCACTGTTGTCATACCCGGAATAGCCGTACCACTGACCACCATAGTCCAGGTAATACCGTAAGGATTTACATAATCATCATCCCACTCTCTTGGTTCCTTATCGAGATAAGTGCCGCTCAAATCAGCCTGCAGCAGATATTCCGCATCTTTCTTATATTCTGTACCTGTTACGGAAAGTTTCTTGACAGTTACGGTATTGACCCTGCGAATTCTGACACGTACCGCACGCATCGCCATTGCATTGCCCTCTGCATCCTTGGTCGCTGTTTTTACCAACAGATGCACAATACTTCCTTCTTCCGCACTGCCTATATAAATTGTGTTGCCAAGCATATGTGTGGTAGAATCTGTGTTGCCACCGACAATGTCCCATTCTACTGCCTTATTAGAAATTCCTACCACATCGGGATTAAACGTGTAACTCTGGTTTGGCTCCAATACCACATCATCAATTACATCAATGGATGCTGAAGGTGTTGTATCCACTACGCCGTTTCTTGCAGTAATCTGGAATGTTGCATTAAAAGTCTTTAAGCCACCTGCAGACTCTCTCTCTAATCCAATATCCAAATACAGATTCCCCGAATCCTTAAAAGAAGCCGTATCTGCCGAAAAGGCTGTAATACCGTTAGCCATCAGTTCTTCTCCGGATAATGCCCCACCTTCACATGAATAAAGCAACTGCTTAGTAGCGGCATCGTATTTAACCTTATGAGTCTTTGTCCCCTCCGGAATCACAAGGGTATTGTCTGCAAAAGAAACCGATTCCGTAGCAGTGGTATCAATAATCAGATCGTTAATCTGATTCACCACCATCTGTGCTTCCTGTTGCAGTTCCACCTCGTTCATTCCGTTGTCATAGCTTTGCGCACTGACAATCAGAATACCGCCAACCGTGGTACCGACCAGACTTAAGATGGCAATCGCACAAATAAGCTCAACCAATGTAAGTCCCCTGTTGCCCAGTTTTTTCCATCCTTTCATTAACCGTTTCATAATCTCCTCCTATTATAAATTGAAGTGTCTTATGTAAATGCATGCTGTCAAATTACTTTCTATCATTATATCGTAGATTACAAAGAAAATCCACCATATATTTTCTACATTTTTATTACTGAATTTCTATTTTGCCGGTTAACGGATACAGTATCATTTCTGCTGTCCTGCTGTTTTTAACCGCCTTTATCCTTGTACAGTAATAGCCTGTCGCTGCATTGGAAAATGCACCGCTGCTTCTGTCGTAGTAAATAACAAGCGGTGTTCCACCGTCTACCAGTTCTGTATAAGATCCGGAATTGTTGATTTCATAAAAAACCTGTACTCCCTTAAAACCTACAATGTTTTCTTTTGTTGTTTCCCTTCCGGAACTGTCTTCCGTATAATATTCCTTTGCATAAATCTGGTCGCCCTTTTTATATATTTCTATATGAGCGTCAAATTTCCCCATGGAAGTCACTCTTATGGATTGAAGAGATGCCTTTAACTTATCGATACACTCATCCGCCGGTTTGCTGACCGCCATGCCGATTCCTGCGGAAATGAGTCCCGTCAGAATAGTCATTATGGCGATTACCACAATCAGTTCTACCAAGGAGAACCCTTTATTTTCCTGTTTCATATGCCCTCCTTACTGCTTCTGCCAATTATAGTACTTCACATAATCCGTCATTTTTACATCCTTTACCGTAACATCATCATATCCGGCAGGTGTTGCTGCTTTTTCCGAATATTCCGCTGCCCAGTTCTGTTCCGGCAAATTAATCAAAAAATCCGTGGTTATTTTTGTTGTATAACCGTTTTCTGTATACCAGATCTGTACCCCCTTAAAGAGTACATATCCCTCTCCCACTTTAGATATATCGTAAGCTCCCGTTCCCTCCGTGGAAAATGATATAGCTCCACTATATTTGGGATCCACCTTGGAATTTAAGAATTCTGTCATATCCGCACATCCTGAAGCAGTAAATTCAGCTGCTAAATTCAACTGCAGAGTATTGAAAAACAAATCCTTATAATGGCTTTCCCGACCGGTACCGCTTCCCCATGTACCGTAATTCATCATAGTATCCGTAAATGCCGTTTCAAAAGCCTTGGATGTCTCTCCCACAAAATATGCTTTTAACTGCTCCATGGCTGTCTCTGCATCATAAAAACTCACTTTGGTTTTTATGTCCGTGGTTTTCATGGCAAAATTCATGCCGGAGCTATACAGAATGACTGTTGCCAGAATACTGATAAAGGTAATCACCACAATAACGGTAACCAGGGCTGCGCCATCATTATTCAGTTTCCCATAGGATTTTTTTCCTTCCATCCTTTACACGCCTCTCTTTTCCTTTATCTGTCATTTGTAGATCCGTTCAAGACAATTTCAACCGCACCCTTCTTTTTATTGGTAACGGTTATCTCAATGTCATATACCAGCACCTTCGTTTCCTTATCATACCATTCATCATGGAAGGTGCAACTCTCTGCACTTGAATTTGCATCTGACATATTATACAGTGCCACACCGTCTCCGCTCAGCTTCTTTCCGATATTATGGTAAACCTCGCTGCAATGACTCCCGCCTATTACCACCGTAGGTCTGTAAGTGGATTCACTGTTCATAATATTAGCAGCACTAAAGCCGGGTGTAACCATTTTCACCAGAAAAATCTTATGGGAGCTTCCGGTATTATTGTACACATAAATTTCATCGTTGTCACAGGAAACACCTGCAAAATCGGTTTTATATGCCGGATAAAAGTAAACATATACGTTCTCCAGGTGCGCTCCGGAAGGTCTTGTAACCGAATTGTTATATACATCATACACAGTGGAATCCTTTGTTCCGTCCACCGTAACGGTATAACTGCCATCCAGTGTATCTGTCAGATCTTCCGTTGTAATAAATTCATAATCCGCTATCGTATACCGGTAAGTCACCTTAGCCGATACTATTTCCGCACCGCCATACTCATACATGGAAATTTCCACTTTTCGTTTATCAATCGTAATTTTAGACTTATCCAGAGTAGTAACGGTAGGAAGCAGTTCATCCTTCATACCCGCATCTTTTAACTGGTCAATGGCATCCTCATACACATACTTGTATTCATCGGACGGTTGATAAAAGATGGCATCATTATATGCATTGAACTGCGGTGTTTCTGCAATTTCCGCAGAAGAAATAGCATCCGGATTTGCTTTCATGGCAACCTCTACATCATAGAGATTATTGTCGTACTGCACATCGTTCATAACAAACGAATACTCGTTAGTAGGGGACGGTGTAAAGTTTCCGTATACATCCACACTGCCACCTGTTTCGGCATAGCTGCCTATAACCCCTTTATAAAAAATAAAGGGGTCAACATTATTGAACTGACGGCAAACATCCTCCAGTTTATAGGCTTTATAACTTTCCATGATGGTCTGTGCCAGATTGATGCCTCTCTGTTTTTCCTTAGCATCCTTATTATAATTCACGGAAGAAACAAAAGCCTGTAAAAGAGCCAATGAAACTACCGTAAGAATTGCCATAGCAACCAATACTTCTACTAAGGTCATACCCTTATTATTTACTTTTTCTCTTTTCCACATTTTCATTTCTTCCATCAATTTCTTTCCCTATTCGTTTACTGTTTCCACTGTGTCCTCTGTGGGTGCAGCTGCCCCTGTGCCATTGGTCACATTTGTTACCTGTCCGTTATTGATAAAAGGCGAATTACTATTTTCTATCTGTTCCGGTGCAATAGAGAAAATATTAGTCAGACCGGTCGGAAAATCTGTGAAGTCCGGTTTTGTATAAGGTGCATTGATACCGGTTACATAATAAAAAGAAGCTTCAATGTTACCGGATAATAAACCTGTTGTTTCATCTCGCACATAGGAAATAGTACTGATTGTCAGACGCTCACCCTTGTCATTGAAAATTTTCACAATATCCTTCAAATCATTATATGTAGTATTGTTTGTATATGTTGTTACTCTTTTATTGAATGCAATAGTATTTTCGTAGCCCTCAATAGCCGCCGCCTTTACCACATCCTCCGGAATGGAACTTACTTCGGTTGCTTCTCCGATGGCGATCTGCTGATAATCAACCAAAACACCGTTTTTCCAAGGTGTAATGGCTAAATCCAGAGCATCTTCCTCTCGTGAATTTCCGGGGAATACACTGAGTTTATTCTTAATATCTGTTGTAAACTCCTTAATTCCCTGTTCGTAGGTTTCCTTGTCATCGTAGTACACTTTCAGTTCATTTACTCTTGCCTGTAAAGCAGAGTTGGATGTCTGCAAAGCCTTGGTCTTATCCGCATAGGACTTGTATACAAACATGTAAACTACAATAATCAGTAACACACTCAGCAGAAGGACTGCTGTCATCGTTGATTTTTCTTTATTTTTCATCCCTGTATCCTCCTACTTTTCCTGTTCTACGGCAGCATCCAGATAATAGCAAACAACATCAAATTCTACATAGTAATCTTCTTCTGCATCTTCTGTCGCCTCTGTATAAACTTCCGTCAATGCTGTTGTTACCACATCCCTCACAGAATCAAAGCTACGGAAAGTTTCAATGATTTTTGCAGCCTCTTCATAGCTGGATGCTCTTACCTTAAGTGCAGCTGATTCTCCGTTGGATACCAGTTCCTGCAGATAGGAATCGGAAGGAAGCTTTGTTTCCATTTCGCTTAAGAAAGCTATCAGATTATTGTTTGGATGCTCTGTAATGCGATACTGCATTGCCACTTCCTCATCCAGACTCTTTAAGCCGTTATAAGAGTTATACAGTTTTTCTGCCTGCTCATACAATGTAATCTTTTCTTTTAAATCCTTCTCAGTCTGCTGTTCTTCCAGATACGGAGGGATAGCCAATGCACACATACCGCCAATTACCGCAACCGCAAGTACACCAATCAGAACAGAAAGCTTTCCATAGTCTACTGTGGTTTTTATTTTTGCCTTAGAACCGTCCCCTAAAAGATTAACCGGTTCAAAGGTGGCTCCGATACTTGCCACATACTTGGCAATACTTTCCTGATCTACGGAATGGAAGTAGGAAACACCACCCAAGTTTTTAATCACCTGAGTCTGTATGCCAAGTTCATTGGTAAACAGTTTATTCAGCCCAATGACATCCGCCCCAAGACCCACTAAAATGATACTGGTAATGGGATTGTTTCTGTTTTTGGTATTGTGTAACTCAATTACACGTGCCACATTACTGATGAGCTGGGCAAAGGTATCCGTGATACGTTTTCTGGCCTCCGTCACCGCTTCGCTTTCCCCGGCATTACTTTCCGGCTCAATCATACGGGTACGTTCATTTAAAACCACCTTTACGCATGCTCTCCGGCACATGGTCTGGAATGCTGCTTCATAGGTGTTTTCCGGATATTCCGGCGCCTGTACCATCATATTAACCGCTCTGTCAATGCCGCTTGCTAAGTTACGCTGTAACATCAGTTCTCCGTTACAGATAACGGAAGCAATGGTGGAATCCTCTTCCACCTTTACTACCAATGCCGTTTCCGAACCACATTCCTCTTTCATAAGCTGGAATACACTGTTGCCGGCATAATCCACATGCTGAATACGTAAGCCGCAGGAAGCTGCCAGCGCTGTATATCCCGCAATCAGCTCCTTGCTGGCTGCAATAACCATTACACGAAGCTTATCCGCTTCGCCTTCCGTCTTTACGGTACCGAGTACTACATGTGCCAATTCATATAATGCCAAATCAATAGGGAAATAATCCGTTGCATTTGCACGGATATAGGTGCCTACCTGATTTGTCTTAACAGCAGGAATCATAACCTCTCTTGTCACAATCTTGTTAGAAGAAACAGTAAAAATTGCCTGCTTGGTTGTTATCTTATTATCACTGAGAGCCTTCTTGATTGCCAGGGAGAACTCTACATTTTCCTGTAAAAATCCATCGTTGATTACTCCATTGGGAGTAGGAATTGTAATATACTTATAAAGTTTCGGGTTTTTGGTCTTATAATCCAGTTCACAGATTCGTGTGAAGGAATTGCCAACTTCAATACCAAGTATTTTAGCCATAAAATATCCTTTCTGTCGCTCTCCCAATGACCCCTCACCGGACAAGCACTTTCTTTATTCTTATAATGTTATGCCTAATATTCCCAAATACCATGTCAAAATCTGATTCCCCCATAGCGCCGCTACAAAGACACCGATTGACAGGTACGGTCCCATGGCAAGAACATGGCTTTCTCCGGAAAGCTTCATGCGTATGATGTGGACTACAGAGCCCACGATACACCCCAATAAAAAAGCAAAAATAATTAATTTCCAGCCGACAAACAATCCACAGACTGCCATCAGCTTTACATCACCGCCGCCAATGGCGGCTCCTTTACTGATCACATACATCAGATACAGTACCACACTGACCGCAAAAAAACCGATTACATGCTCTGGCCAGTTGGCTCTGTCAAGTATCGTCCGGCATACTGCCAGGACAAATATTACATACTGAAATCCCACCGGGATTTCATAGGTTTTAAAATCAATCAGACTCAGCGCCAGTAACGCACTGAAAAGCAGGCATAGTAAAATAGTAGGAACAGAAAAGCCCGCTATAAAAAAGGTGAATACATAAAGGATACCGTTCAGCACCTCCAAAACGAGGTGCTGAGCGGATATCTTAGTCTTACACTTCCGGCACTTGCCTCCTAATACCAGATAACTGAAAATAGGGATTAGGTCAAACCATTTCAGTTGATATCCACAATTCTCACAGTGGGAACGTACCTTCACGATACTCTCCTTCCTGGGAACCCTTACGATAACCACATTTAAGAAGCTACCAATCACGATTCCATACAAGAATATAAGAATATACATACTTATCTGTAACATTGTAGGGATGTCATTCATAGGATTGTGCCTTTCTGATTAGTAAGATTTATTTATGGTTTACTTCGTAATAGCCGCCTGTCTGCTTGGGATCCGGCCATACTTCCATGCCATTTAAGGTAACTGATTCTACACCATTGTCGCCAAGTGTTACTACCCAATCAGCAGTACCGGGGGTTAACTTAGAATCAGGGAAAGTTGTCATGCTCAGTCCCCAAGCAGCATCAATTGATGAAATCGGTGAATCAGCGGTTGTAACAACACTGTCTGCAAATGCTACGTTAAATACAGTAGCTACTTCCTGACCGTTGCTGACATCGGTAGATACCTTAGAGTTGTTAACGTACTTTAAATACTGGGGAGCTAACAGACCAACTAATACAGCCATGATAGCAATAACGATAATTAATTCAACGAGTGAAAAACCTTTATTGTCCTTTTTCATATTTGTTCTCCTTCTTTCTTATAAGAAATTTTTTTATCTTAAAAATGGTCCCTACTCCATTTTTAATTCTGATTTTGTAAAAAACTTACATGTAAAAACTTACATTGCATTCAATGTCTCATACATGGTCATCATAGGCATCAGGCAGGCGCCGACCAGTACCAGTACGATAGCTGCCAGTACGATAATGATAACAGGTTCCATAGCTGCCATAAAGGATGCTACTGCCGCTTCCACTTCTTCTTCATAGTAGTCCGCCTGCTTGGCAAGCATTTCTTCCGTAGCACCGGTTTCTTCACCGATGCGGGTCATGTGGTATACCATGGGTGGAAACAATCCACACTGTTCCAAGGGTTTGGATAACGGTTGTCCGATAATGATTTCATTTTTACAGTCCTGCAATGCTTCCTTAAAATACACATTCGGCATAACATTGCTGACAATTTCCACCGCATCTACCAGTGGCACACCGGCTGCCATCAGAGTACTCAGGGTCCGTGCCATCTGTGCAGATGCTGTTTTTACTTCCAGATTTTTATAAGCCGGAATAGAAAGCTTCAGTTTGTCAAAGAAGTGAATACCGGTATCCGTTTCGGCAAACATCTTTATCAATACTACAATAGCTATGATGGCCGGAACCAAAATAAACCATTTTGTAATGATAAAATTACTGGCTGCCTGTACTGCCTTGGTCAATGCCGGCAAATCCGTTCCCAGACTTTCAAACATAGTTGCGTAGTTAGGAATAACCACTACCAGCATAACAACAACCACTGCCAAAGCTACGATACATACCGCCACAGGATAAATCATGGCTTTTTTTACCATAGCCGATGTCTTGGCTGATTTTTCGAACTGCGTAGCCATACGTTCCAAAGCAACGTCCAGACTACCGGAGGCTTCACCGGCTTCTACCATATGTACCATCAGAGACGGAAAAATCTTGGGGTACATAGCCAGTGAGCTTGCCAATGTTTCGCCCTTTTCCACACTGACCCTGACGCCCTCTGCCGCTTCACGCAGCCGGTCATTTTCCGTCTGTTCTGTCAGCATCTTTAAGGCCTCGGAGATGGTAACACCTGCCTTTGTCATGCTGACAAACTGTCTGCAGAAAACGCTCATATCTCGGGGCTTGGGATAGCCGCCCACTTTAATATTAATGTCCTTTGTCAGGGCTGACTGGGGCTTGATGCTGATTACCTGTATGCCCTGTTTTTTCAGGACCTGTCTTGCAGCTTCAATATTGTCTGCTTCCACACTGCCCTTAATTTCTTTTCCTGCGCTGTTTAGCGCTTCATAACCATAAGCTGCCATGTATCCTCCTTGTACGCCCCTCTATATTAGGAATCGAATGAAACCTTCATCATCTCATTGACGGAGGTAATGCCGTCAAGTACCAACTGGGTAGCGCTCATACGTAAGGTATTCATACCTTCCTTAATTGCAATGTCCTTGATTTCCTCCGCATCACCGTTTTTACTGATGACATGCCGGAGAGCCGGGGACATTTCCATGATTTCATATACACCGATACGGCCTTTATATCCCATGTTGTCGCACTGGAAACAGCCGCAGGGTTCATAGATTTCATAGTCCTGGTCTTCTTTCAGACCCATGATTTCTTTTTCCTCTTCATTGGCAAGTCTCGCCTTCTTGCATGCCGGACACAGACGACGTACCAGACGCTGTGCAATAACACCAACCGTGGAGTCCGCAATCAGATACGGCTCGATACCCATATCTGCCAGACGGGTGATGGTACTTGCTGATGAGTTGGTATGCAGAGTACTTACAACCAAGTGACCGGTGATAGATGCCTGTACGGCAATGGATGCGGTCTCCTGGTCACGGATTTCACCGATCATGATGATATCCGGGTCCTGACGTAAGATAGAACGCAAGGCGCTTGCAAAGGTAAGGTCTGCTTTCGGGTTGACATGTACCTGGTTGATACCGTCGATATTGGCTTCGACAGGGTCTTCAACGGTGATAATGTTAACATATTCTGTATTTAATTCGCTTAATGCGGTATACAGTGTCGTTGATTTACCACTACCGGTAGGACCGGTAACAAGAATAATGCCGTGCGGGTTCTTCAAAATGTGGTCGAAACGTTTCATTTCTTCCGGCCGGAAGCCCAGCTTGCTCTTTTCTCTGTTGAGTGCCGTCTTGGAGGCAAGACGCATAACGATTTTTTCGCCGTATACGGTAGGAAGTACGGATACACGGATGTCGTACTCCAGTCGGTCAACCATCTGGGTAATACGGCCGTCCTGCGGTTTTCTCTTTTCGGAGATATCCATACCGCCGATAATCTTGATACGTGCGGACAACGCCGGCATAATCTTGATATCGTATTTGCCTTTTTCATACAGGGCACCGTCGATACGGTAGCGGACACGAACCGATTTTTCCATCGGCTCGATATGTATATCGGAAGCTCTCTGACGGGCTGCCTTTTCAATCATTTCCTTAACCAGGACTACGATAGGGGAATTGTTGATGTCATCATTGATTTCTTCATTGATGTCGTCATCACCGAATTTTTCCTTGGCGTACTCCTCCAGCGCGGATGCCACTTCATCGGAACCGTAGAATTTATCGATTGCCACCATTACGCTTCGCGGAGTTGCAATCAAAGGCTCTATCTGGCAGCCGGTGATAATGGAGATGTCGTCCATTGCATTGACATCCAGAGGATCTGCCATGGCTACACGTAAGATATTGATATTGTCTTCTGCAAATTCTATCGGCAGAACCTGTGATTTTTTTAGTACCGATGACGGAACTAAGTTCTGTACATCCGGTGAAATTGTAATATTGGAAAGATCAATAATGGGATAGCCTAACTGTGCACCTAAAATCTGTGCAATGAGGTCTTCTGTAATAAGTCCCTTATCAATCAGAAGTTCACCTAACTTCTTGCCGGAAGTTTTCTGCTCTTCCAGCGCCTGCTGTAACTGTTCTTCCGTAATGGCGTTGCTCAGTACCAGAGCTTCACCTAAACGGATTTTTTTGCCTGTATATCTCGCCATTTTATATACCGTCCCCAAGTAATGTATTACTTCTTACATTGTATCTTTTTACGTACATTTTTGCAACTCTTTTTATGCATTTTATACGAAAAATTTTATTTTTAGAACAGCTTTTCATACATATTTTCAGGGGCCTGTGCATATTGGATTGCCATATCCCTGGTAATAACACCGTCAAAGTAAAGCTGTACGATTGCATCGTCCATGGTCATCATACCCATTTTACGGTTGGTCTGCATAATATTGGGCAGCTGATAGGTCTTGCTTTCACGGATCAGGTTGCGCGCAGCATGGATGGCATGCAGTACTTCAAACGCCGCTACTCGTCCATGTCCGTCCGATGTCGGAATCAGCTGCTGGGAAATGATTGCTTCCAATACGCTGGCAAGCTGGATACGGATCTGCTGCTGCTCGTGAGGCGGGAATACGTCGATAATACGGTCTACGGTACTTGCCGCGCCGATGGTATGTAAGGTGGATAAAACCAGGTGACCGGTTTCTGCCGCGGTGATGGCGATACTGATGGTCTCCAGGTCACGCATTTCTCCTACAAGAATGACATCCGGGTCTTCACGGAGAGCGGCGCGGAGGGCATTTGCATAGTTGCCGGTATCGCTGCCCACTTCTCTCTGGTTTACCATGGACATCTTGTGATGATGCATGTATTCGATAGGATCCTCCAGCGTGATGATGTGCGCATCACGGTTGGTATTGATCTTATCAATAAGGGCTGCCAGTGTGGTGGACTTACCGCTACCGGTAGGGCCCGTTACCAGAATCAGACCTCTTTTTCTTGTATATAAATCTACAACCGACTCAGGAATGCCCAACTGCTCCGGTGTGGGAATATCGGTGCCTACCAGACGGAGAGCCAGTGCGGCGGAACCTCTCTGTTTGAATACGTTGACACGGAATCTGGCGTAGTTCGGCATGGAATAGGATAAGTCGTTTTCACCCTTCTCATCAAATACTGCTTTTTGTTGGGGTGTCATAACGGAAGTGGCTATTGCCATCGTATCCTCCGGGGTAAGTACCGGATAATTGGTAGCCATCAGTCTACCGTTTACACGTAAGATGGGCGGTACGCCTACTGTAAAATGAACGTCACTGGCGCCAAGCTCTATCGCTAACTGCAATACTTCATCAATTGATACCATGTCTGTCTCTCTCCTGTGTCTTTTATTTTGCGGTAAATTCACGTTAAATACATTTATACCTTGCATTTTTTCATGTAATCTATCGTTTTCTTACATTAAATGCTTTTTTCAGACATTACCCTCATTATAATTTCCGGGAAAATGCCTGTCAACTGCATTTCATCGACAATCCTAAAATTGTATTTATAATTATACAATAACCCTCTGTCATTTACAAGAAAAAGGTTAAGAAAGTATTAAAAATGTATAAAATTGTATGAAAATCAGTTTGTGTTTTTGGTACATTTTTCATATAAAAAAGACCCTCCCTATAGGGGAGAGCCTTTTTCTGCAATCTGTCATTTTCGTATGACTGATTTTACTTATAGTTTACAATCTTTCCGAAATCTTCCTTTAAGGAAGCGCCGCCTACAAGGCCGCCATCGATGTCTGCCTGTGCAAACAGTTCGGGAGCGCTTGCTGCAGATACGGAGCCGCCGTACTGGATACGGATGGCTGCTGCGGTCTGCTCATCGTAGATTTCACCGATGCATGCACGGATAGCTGCGCAAACTTCCTGTGCCTGCTCTGTGGTTGCTACTTTGCCGGTTCCGATTGCCCAGATGGGTTCGTAAGCGATAACTGCTGTCTTTGCCTGATCTGCGGTTACGTTTAAGAACGCAATCTTAATCTGCTGGCGGATCCAGTCAATGGTGATGCCCTGTTCTCTCTGAGTCAGGGATTCGCCGCAGCAGATGATGGGGGTAAGACCATGCTCAAATGCTTTCAGAACCTTCTTATTTACGGTTTCATCGGTTTCTGCGAAGTATTCTCTTCTTTCGGAATGTCCGATAATAACGTATTTTACGCCTGCATCTGTCAGCATGTTGGGGGAAATTTCACCGGTGAATGCACCTTTTTCTTCAAAGTACATATTCTCGGCACCGATTTCAATGTTGGTTCCCTTTGCTGCTTCGACAGCGGGAATGATATCGATAGCGGGTACGCAGAATACTACATCTGCATCCTCTGTTACTACCAGGGGTTTTAATTTTTCAATTAATGCTACGGCTTCACTGGGAGTCATGTTCATTTTCCAGTTGCCGGCAATGATTTTCTTTCTTGCCATATCAGTTGTCCTCTCTTATTTGTCGTCTGCTGCTGCTACGCCGGGAAGTACCTTGCCTTCCAGGAACTCTAAGGAAGCGCCGCCGCCGGTAGAAATGTGAGACATCTTGTCTGCAAATCCGAGCTGGTTAACGGCTGCTGCAGAGTCACCTCCGCCGATAATGGTGGTTGCGTCGGTATCAGCCAATGCCTTTGCTACTGCAATGGTACCTGCTGCAAGAGTAGGATTTTCAAATACGCCCATAGGTCCGTTCCATACAACGGTCTTTGCGTTCTTAACAGCATCTGCGAAAAGCTTCTGGGTCTTGGGACCGATATCGCAGCCTTCTCTGTCTGCAGGCATATTGGTTACATCGTAGGTTTCTACTTCTACGGGAGCATCAATCGGGTTGGGGAAGTCAGCGATGGTTACGGCATCTATGGGAAGAAGCAGGTTCTTGCCAAGCTTCTTAGCCTTTTCCATCATTTCCTTGCAGTAATCAAGCTTGGTATCGTCAACTAAGGACTTACCGATTTCATAACCCTGTGCCTTTAAGAAGGTGTAAGCCATACCGCCGCCGATAATCAGGGTATCGCACTTCTCAAGCAGGTTGGAGATTACGTTTAACTTGTCTGCTACCTTTGCACCGCCGAGGATTGCTACGAAAGGTCTTACGGGATTTTCTACTGCATTGCCGAGGAAGTTGATTTCCTTCTGCATTAAGTAGCCGACTACATTTTCGCCGCCCTTTGCCTTGATGAATTTGGTAACGCCCTCTACGGAAGCATGTGCTCTGTGGGAAGAGCCGAATGCATCACACACATACAGATCTGCGAGGTCTGCCAGTTCTTTGCTGAATTCTTCGCCGTTCTTGGTTTCTTCTGCTCCGCGGAAACGGGTATTCTGAAGAAGAATAACATCTCCTTCTTTCATTTCTGCTACAGCTTCGGTTGCTGCTGCACCGGTTACATTGTAATCGGAAATAAATTTAACGGGCTTGCCAAGCTTTTCGGAAAGTCTCTCTGCAACAGGTGCAAGAGATTCGCCTTCGTTGGGGCCGTTCTTTACTTTTCCTAAGTGGGAGCAAAGGATAACCTTGCCGCCGTCATTGATTAACTTCTGAATGGTGGGAAGTGCTGCTACAATACGGGTTTCGTCTGTAATCTTGCCTTCCTTTAAGGGTACGTTGAAGTCACATCTTACAAGTACTCTCTTTCCTTTTGCGTTGATATCATCAACGGATTTCTTATTAAGTCCCATAATGTTACCTCCATTTTTTATTTCCACTTTTACCCGTGGACATGGACTTACCCATAAAAAAGAGGTCCGGTCCTAAAAGACCGGACCTCTGATAGGTCTTTATTTCGGGCTGACGCCCTATCGAACTCTGTGCAATCAGGCTGTCTGATTATGCAAGTTCGCTGAAGTACTTAATAGTACGAACCATCTGGCTGGTGTAGCTGTTTTCGTTGTCATACCAGGAAACAACCTGTACTAAGGAGTTGCCGTCTTCCATGTTGGAAACCATGGTCTGGGTTGCATCGAAGATAGAACCATAGGTGCTTCCTACGATATCGGAAGATACGATTTCGTCTTCATTGTAATCGAAGGATTCGGTCTTAGCTGCCTTCATAGCTGCGTTGATTTCTTCCTTTGTTACTTTGCCCTTAACAACTGCTACTAAGATGGTGGTAGATCCGGTAGGGGTCGGTACACGCTGTGCAGAACCGATCAGCTTGCCGTTCAGTTCGGGAATTACAAGGCCGATTGCCTTTGCAGCACCGGTAGAGTTGGGAACGATGTTGCAAGCGCCTGCACGGCTTCTTCTTAAATCGCCCTTTCTCTGAGGTCCGTCAAGGATCATCTGATCACCGGTATAAGCATGTACGGTGGTCATGATACCGCTCTGGATAGGAGCGAAATCGTTCAGAGCCTTAGCCATGGGTGCTAAGCAGTTTGTTGTACAGGAAGCTGCGGAGATAACGGTATCTTCGGGCTTCAATGTGTTGTGGTTTACATTGTATACGATGGTAGGAAGATCATTTCCTGCAGGAGCAGAGATAACAACCTTACGAGCGCCTGCTGCGATATGAGCACTTGCTTTTTCTTTGGAGGTGTAGAAACCGGTACATTCCAGAACTACGTCTACCTTTAATTCTCCCCAAGGAAGTTTGGAAGCGTCTGCTTCTTTGTAAATGGTAATGGTCTTGCCGTTTACAGTGATGTTGTCTTCACCGGCTACAACAGAATCAGCATATTTGTACTTACCCTGTGAAGAGTCATACTTCAACAGATGTGCAAGCATCTTAGGGCTTGTTAAATCGTTGATTGCTACTACTTCGTAACCTTCTGCATCAAACATCTGTCTGAATGCAAGACGACCAATACGGCCGAAACCATTAATTGCTACTCTTACTGACATTTTAGTTTCCTCCTGAATATCTTTCTTTATTGCAATCAGTTTATGATTGTCAAAACTTTATCAACAAGGCTATTTTACCTAATTCCTTTCCATAATTCAAGATAAAAATGGAATTTTTTTATTTTTTCTGATACAATACCTGTAAAAGTACAGGAAGGAATGAAATTTATGTCAATTTTAGCTGATCAGCATCTGCACTCTTCCTTTTCCGGAGACAGTACGGAGCCCATGGAAAACATTGCGGAAGCCGCTCTGAAGAGAGGACTTGCCCACATCACTTTCACGGAGCATATGGATATGGGGTATCCTGTCACGGAGGACACTCCCGAAGGAACCTTTCTTCTGAATGCAGATTCTTATATTTACGATTTTCTCAGAACACGTTTTAAATACGACGGCAGGCTTAGTGTCCGGCTCGGCGTGGAAATCGGGCTGGACCCCCGTTTCATCAAGGAGCTGAATACCTTTGCCGGCACGCACGAATACGATTTTATCATCGGTTCCACCCACCTGGCAAACGGTCATGACCCCTACTATCCCGATTTTTTTGAAGGTCGCAGTGAGGAAGAAGCCTTCCGGGAATATTTCCTGGCGGAGCTTGAGAATTTAAGAACATTTGATTTTTATGATGTTGCCGGACACTTAGACTACTGCGTCCGTTACGGCAAGGAAAAGGACCGGAATTATTCCTATGATAAATACAAGGATATCCTGGACGAAATACTCTCCGTTCTTTTAAAAAAGGAAAAGGGGCTGGAGCTTAACACCGGAAGTCTGAGGAGCGGTACTAAGGACGTAAGTCCCTGCCGGGAGCTGCTTGCACGTTATCACGAACTGGGTGGCAGTCTGATTACCGTCGGCTCCGATGCCCACAAGGCTTCTGATGTGGCATCCGATTTTTCCCTTGCCTCGGAAATTTTAACGGACTGTGGTTTCAAATACTACTGCATCTACGAAAAGCACCAGCCTGTTTACATGAAATTGTAATTGTCATTTTCTTTGTGTGTCCGGAATATAATATGGAAAAAAGTAAGGTGACCCCATGCTTTTTTGCAGAAACCGGACTTTTATCAAAGGCACTCTCATTCTCACGTTGACAGGACTTTTAAGCCGTGTCATCGGCTTCTTTTACCGTATTTATCTTTCTCGTCTGTTTGGCGAGGAGGGCATGGGCATTTACCAGCTTTTAAGCCCGGTACTTGCCCTTTCTTTTTCTCTGTGCGCCGCAGGCATACAGACTGCCATTTCCAAATATGTGGCGGCAAGTGTGGCAAAGGGAAACTGCAAGGACAGCTACCGCTATCTTTTTACCGGTTTGTTTCTTTCCCTGCTTCTCTCCGTTCCCTGCATGCTTCTTCTGCTGATGTTTTCGGATTTTGTCGCCGTACATTTTCTTTTAGAGGCAAGGACGGCTTCCATGCTGCGTATCATCGCCCTGTCCATCCCTGCCGGTGCCGTACATTCCTGTATTAACGGCTATTATTACGGTATCAAGAAAACCATGCTTCCTTCCTCCACACAGATAATTGAACAGTTCATGCGCTTTTTTTGTGTTCTGGCAGCGGATTTTCTTGCCCGCCGGTCTCATACGGTTCCTCATATCAACGCTGCTGTTGTGGGTCTTGTGGTGGGCGAATGCGCCGCCATGTTAATTTCCCTGCTTGCCATCTATTTCCGGTTTTACAGGGAGGAAGCCGGTGCCGGGAAGTCCTCTCTGCCGTGTTCAAACGCAGGTGCGTTTGGCATCTCCCGTTTTCATGCCGTCAAGAATCTGCTGGTGCTGGCTTTTCCGCTTACCGTCAGCCGCATTGTGGTAAACCTTTTGCAGAGTGTGGAGGCAGTTGCCATTCCTTCCCGTCTCTGCCGGTACGGCTATGACTCCGTGACGGCGTTAAGTGTCTACGGAGTGCTTACCGGTATGGCGCTACCACTTTTGTTTTTCCCGAATGCGCTGACCGGCTCCATGTCCCTTCTGCTTCTTCCCATGGTTTCGGAGGCCGATGCCAAAGGTAATACGGATGCAGTTAAAAATACTACCTTAAAAACCATTCAATCCTGCCTTCTATTAGGCGCTGCCTGTACTTTGTTTTTCTTTTTGTCCGGGCCGTTTTTAGGTCGTTTTCTTTTCCACAGTGAGCTTGCCGGCCGCTACATACGTTCCTTGAGTCTGCTCTGTCCTTTTTTATACCTGTGCACCACTTTATCCGGCATCCTTCACGGACTGGGAAAAGCCGTCAGTGTCTTTTTTGTCAATATATTTTCCCTATCCCTGCGGCTTTTGTTTGTATTTTTCCTGATACCCGCATTCGGTATTGACTGCTATATTTTATCCATGGTTTTAAGCCAGCTTCTCAGCGCTTTTTTCTATCTCTTCCTGTTGTATCGGAAATGGAACTGACCAAAAGTTTGATTTTTCTTATGCTTCTCCGGCGTTTTTCTTGCACGATAACGGCATTTAGTATATAATGCACTCGAAAAAAACACAAAGGAAGAGGTATTCGACATGTATGAATTTATCCGTAAATTACCAACCCCTGAGGAAATTAAAGAACAGTTTCCGGTATCTCCCGAGCTCATTGCCTTAAAGAAACAGCGCGATGCGGAAATCTGCGACGTCTTTACCGGAAAAAGCAATAAATTTCTCCTGATCATCGGTCCCTGCTCCGCAGACAACGAAATTGCAGTCTGTGACTACGTGACGAGGCTGGCAAAGGTAAACGAAAAAGTAAAAGACAAACTGATTCTTATTCCCAGAATCTACACCAATAAACCCCGGACCACTGGTGAAGGCTACAAGGGCATTGTTTCCCAGCCCGACCCCGAAAAGAAACCTGACTTCTTAGCCGGTCTGATTGCCATGAGAAAAATGCAGATTCATGCCATGGAAGAAAGCGGTCTGACTGCAGCGGATGAAATGCTTTATCCGGAAAACTGGCCTTATGTTTCCGACCTGCTCTCCTATGTGGCCATCGGAGCGCGTTCCGTAGAGGACCAGCAGCACAGACTTGCCTGCAGCGGCTTTGATGTTCCCGCCGGTATGAAGAACCCGACCAGCGGCGACCTTTCCGTTATGTTAAACTCCGTATACGCCGCACAGCATGCGCATTCTTTCATCTTCCGTGGCTACGAAGTAAAGACTTCCGGCAATGACCTGACTCATACCGTTCTGCGCGGTGCCACCAACAAGCACGGCCAGAATCTTCCCAACTATCACTATGAAGACTTAAATACTCTTCTTAGCCTGTATGGGGAAAGAGATTTGAAAAATCCTGCCTGCGTCATTGATACGAACCACTCCAACTCCAACAAGAAATTCGAGCAGCAGATCCGTATTGCCAAAGAGGTTATGCACTCCCGCAAGTTAAGTGCAGATATTCACAGCCTGGTTAAGGGTCTGATGATTGAAAGCTATATAGAGGACGGCTGCCAGAAGGTTGGCGAAGGCATTTACGGTAAATCCATTACCGATCCCTGTCTCGGCTGGGCATCCACCGAAAAGCTCATTTATGAAATTGCTGATTATGAATAAATGTTTGCACGAATAGGCAATGGAGTTTTCCACTATAAGCAGTCTTTTATAAATACGCATAATAAAAACTCTTCCGTCTTTCAGCAGATGGAGGAGTTTTTTATTGCTTATACCCAATCCATTCCTTAAAATGCCCTGTGAAGGTTTTCCACAGGGCATTGAAACATTTTTTATTATTTTTTTACCGGAATTTTCTTCCGGATATCCGCCAGTCTGTTTAGGGCTTCATTCAGTGTTTCGTCTTTCTTGGCGAAATGCAGACGGATTAAATTGTTGACAGGTTCCTTAAAGAAGCTGGAACCGGGCACCGCACCCACTCCCACATCTCTTGCCAGGACTTCACAGAATTCCAGATCCGACGCAAAACCGAATTCTCCGATATCGAGGAGAATATAATATGCACCCTCCGGTACCGTATGGGCAATGCCGATGTCATCCAGTCCCTTTAAGAACAAATCTCGCTTGCTCGTGTATTTCTCCTGTAAATCCTTGTAATATTGCTCGCCAAACTTAAGTCCCGTAACCGCCGCTTCCTGCAAGGGCGCCGCTGCTCCCACGGTCAGGAAATCGTGAACCTTCTTTGCCACCTCAATAATTTCGGGCGGAGCAATGATATAACCCAGACGCCAGCCGGTGATGGAGTAGGTCTTGGACAGGGAACTGCAGGAAATGGTTCTTTCCCACATACCGGGCAGGGATGCAAAATAAATATGCTTGTTGGGCTCGTAAACAATGTGCTCGTAAACCTCATCCGTGATGACATAAGTATCGTATTTTTTTGCCAGTTCTGCTATGAAGGTCAGTTCCTCGAGAGTAAATACCTTGCCGCAGGGATTGGACGGATTGCAGAGAATAAGTGCCTTGGGATGCTGCTTAAAAGCGGCTTCCAGCTCATCCGGATTAAAATGGAAGGCAGGCGGATACAGGGGCACGTAAATAGGCTGTGCGCCGGAGAGAATGGTATCCGCTCCATAGTTTTCATAAAAAGGAGAAAAAATAACTACCTTGTCGCCGGGGTCTGTGACGGTCATCATGGCTGCCATCATGGCTTCGGTGCTGCCGCAGGTTACTACGATTTCTCCATTGGGGTCAATGGTTCTGCCCATGAGACGGGACTGTTTTTCTGCCAGCGCTTCCCGGAAATTCTGGGCGCCCCAGGTAATGGAATACTGGTGGTAGTTTTCATGGGACACCTCCGCCAGCCTGTCGAGGATTTCCTTCGGCGGGTCAAAATCGGGAAAGCCCTGTGATAAATTGACGGCCCCGTATTGCAGGGATACTCTCGTCATCCGCCGGATAACAGAGTCCGTAAAATCCTTGGTACGTTCTGATAATTTCTGCATGGTAAACACTCCTATTTCTTTTCCAGTATGTAAGACTTTTTATCGTTCAAAATATGCTTCGGGTCGAGGGCATCCTTAATCCGGTTCATAACCTCCAGATTTTCTCCGGGTGTTTCCCGTAAAAGGTACCGGCGTTTGCTGATGCCGATGCCATGTTCCCCGGAAGTAATGCCGCCTAATTCGTATGCCTTATGGTATGCCTTGTCCATATTGGCTTTCAGCTCCTTGTGCCAGGTTTTCAAATCCCTGTCGCCGCGGACCACGCACAGATGCACGTTGCCGTCTCCCGCATGTCCGAAGCTCACCATCTGCATGCCGCTCTCTTCATCCAGCTTGTTGATAAAGGAAATAAATTCCGCTGTTTTGTCTATGGGTACCACGATGTCCACCGGCTCCTGTTCAGAAAAAGCCTCCACAGCCTTCACCAACGCACCTCTGACCTTCCAGATGTCTGCCGCAGGTGGAATGACATTTGACGGATTCTGTGCGGTATCCGTCAGGGGCAGATATGCCAGTGCGCCGCCGTCCAGCGTAAGCTTGCGGATGCGCTCCGCATTCTCCCGTACCTCGGTGGCGTGTCCGTCAAAGGTAAGTAAAATATAGGATCCGGCTTCCGGATAAGGATATTTCACACCTAAGAAATCCTCTCCCAATTTTACCACTTTCCGCTCCATAAATTCAACCGCCGTCGGATTGGCATTGGCTCTCAGTACCGAAAGAACGCTTCTGATGCCGGTTTTCAAATCCGGATAAGGCACAAGCACGCTCAAAGAAGTCTCCGGTTTGGGGATAAGCTTCAGAATGCATTTGGTAATCACTGCCAGTGTGCCTTCGGAACCGATATAAAGATTTTTTAAGGAAAGTCCGCTGGCATCCTTCACATTTTTGCCGCCCGCAGTAAGAACACTGCCGTCCGCCGTTACCACTTCCAGCCCTCTCACATAGTCTCTGGTAACACCGTATTTTACGGCACGCATACCGCCTGCGTTAGTGCTGATGTTGCCGCCGACGGAAGACGCCTTTTCGCCCGGGTCAGGAGGATAAAACAGTCCCCTTTCTTCCACATATTTCTGCAAATCCTGTAAAAGAAGTCCCGGCTGCACGGTAATGGTCATGGTGTTTTCGTCCAGCTCCAATATCTTGTCCATATGGGAAAAATCTAAAATAATGCCGCCGTCCACCGGTACCGTGGAGCCAACCAGATTGGTGCCCGCTCCTCTCGGTGTCACCGGGATGCCATGCTTATGCGCATATTTTAGGATTTTGCTGACTTCTTCCGTACTCTGCGGAAAAACAAGCGCTGCCGCTTCTCCCTTCAGCCTTCCCAACGTATCGCTCAAATACTTCTCCGGGATGTCATGCGCTACAATGCGTTTTTTATCCGGAATAATCTCTTTTAATTTTTTCAGAAGCTTTTCCTTATCCATTCTTACACCTTCTTATCTTACGCAGGATGCGCTTTTACAGTGTCAGCGCCAGGTGGTAATTTTCATCCATGGTTCTGCAGGATGCCGCAAACTGTTCCTGTTCTTTTTCGTTCAAATCCAGTTCGATGATTTCCGCCACACCGTCTTTGTTTAAGCGGGTGGGAACACTGGCATACACACCTTTTTGTCCGTATTCTCCGTTTAAAAGCACGGATACGGGAAGAATGCGGTTTTCATCACCGAAAATAGCTCTTACCACTTCCGCAATAGAAGCGCCGATGCCGAATTCCGTGGAGCCTTTTCCGCCTAAAATAATCCAGCCGCCGGCTTTGCCTGCCGCGGCGAGCTCCTCTAAATTAAGCTTTCCGTAGGTATCCGGGTATTCTTCCATCAGCTTAACTAACGGTTTGCCGGCAATGGTTACGGTGGACCAGGGAACCATCTGGCTTTCGCCGTGTTCGCCGAGTGCATAACCGTATACGGATTTCTGGTCAATGCCGGTTGCCTGTGCCACTGCCCTGCGCAGTCTGGCTGAGTCAAGCGTAGTGCTGGTGGATAAAATTCTTTCCGGCGCCCAGTCAAGCACATGCTGCAGATAATGGGTTACCACATCCGCCGGATTGGAAATATTTAAGATAATGCCCAAGAAGCCGGAATTCCGGATGTTCTCGGCTACGTCCTTGATAATGGCAATGGTCTGGCGCAGGGTGTCCATACGGGTCTGTCCCTTGCTCATATCGGGAAGCGGTCCTGCCGCTACAATCATCAAATCCGCATCCTTCGCATCGCTGTAATCTCCCGCTCTTACAATGGCTCTTTTCTGCAGATATACGGTGGAGTCAAAAATGTCAAGCGCCTGTGCTTCTGCCTTCTTTACATCTACATCAATATATACGATTTCTTCCGCAAGTCCCTGGGAAACCAGTGCGTAGCCTGCGTGGGAGCCCACATGTCCCGCTCCTATGATAATGATTTTTCTGTTCTGTAATGCCATTTTTATCCCTTCCTCTCTACAATCGGCACTCCGTCTTCTGCCGTCAATCAATGACGGTTCTTCTTTACCACGATGTTGCCAATAACCTGAATGATGCTGACTAAAATAAATACTACGATAACGGTTACCCAGGTAACGTCCGTCATGTTTCTGTCGTGACCGTAACGGATGGCGAAATCACCTAAACCTCCGGATCCGACCGCACCTGCCATGGCGGTAAGACCTACCAGGCTGATAGCGGTAATGGTGGTGCCCCTGGCAATGGCTGCCACACTTTCCCTTAAGTACACACGGAAAATGATTTCCAGAGGACCGGAGCCCATGGACAGGGCTGCTTCAATGAGTCCCGGATCCGTTTCCGCCAGTGCGCTTTCCACCTGTCTGGAGAAGAAAGGCACCGTACCCATAATCAGGGGAACAATGGCGCCGGGCACGTTGATGGCGGTACCCATGATGGCTCTTGACAGAGGAATGACCCATGTCAGCAGGATGATAAACGGGATGGAACGGAAAAAGTTAATCAGCTTGTCCAAAATCTGGTACAGCACTTTGTTTTCAAGGATGCCGCCCGGCTTTGTCACTACGATGATAATTCCTAATATGAGCCCCAGCACAAAGGCAATGCTGCCTGACCAGGCCACCATTACAAGGGTATCCTTGATTGCTGCCAGAAAATCCGGAAGCTTGTTCATAACATTGGGAATGATTTTATTCAGCAGCTCTGCCATCTTTGATTACCTCCACTCCTACATTTTTCTCCTTCAGGTAGGTGAGCGCCTGCTCCACCTTGTCCTTGTCGCCGCTGACTATGGCAACCGTACCGCCAATCGGCGCATTCTGTACGATTTCCACATCTGCGAATATAATATTTAAGATAATTCCGAACTTTTCCGTTACCGCAGAGATCAGTGGCTCGGAAGCATTCTTTTCTATGTAAGAAAGTCTCACGATGAGTTCGCCGGGTTTCAGCGCCACAACGGGTGACCCCGCCTCCACCAGTTCCTCAATCTTCTGCAGATTGGAAGTGGTCTTGATGAAGTCTCTGGTGACCTTGTTCTGCGGAGTAGCGAAAATAGAAAATACCTCGCCCTCCTCCACAACATTGCCGTGGTCCATAACCGCAACCCGGTTGCAGATTTCTTTTACCACGTCCATCTCATGGGTAATCACCACAATGGTGATGCCGAGGGTTTCATTGACCTTCTGCAACAGCTTCAGGATGGACTTTGTAGTCTGGGGGTCCAGTGCGGAAGTTGCTTCGTCGCAAAGTAAAATCTTCGGGTCATTTGCCAGCGCTCTTGCAATTGCCACTCTCTGCTTCTGTCCGCCGGACAACTGGCTGGGATACGCATTTTCCTTTTCCGAAATGCCCACCAGATCCAACAGATTGTGGACCTTGTCGGCTATCTCCTGCTTGGAAAGTCCGCTTCCCTTTAAGGGATATGCCACATTGCCGAATATTGTCCGGGACGGCATCAGATTAAAATGCTGGAAAATCATGCCGATTTTCTTTCTTGCCTTTCGTAATTCCTTTGCAGACAAAGCGGTTATTTCTTTATCATCCACGGTAACCGTTCCCGAGGTAGGTCTTTCCAGCAGATTGATGCATCTTACCAGAGTCGATTTGCCGGCGCCGGAAAATCCGATAATTCCGAAAATGTCGCCGTCATGGATGGTAATGTTTACATCCTTTACTGCCTGAACTTCCTTTCCTCCGTCTATAAAAGTTTTGCTGATATTCTGTAATGTAATCACCTGCGTTCTCTCCTTTCGATGCCTTATCCTATCACACCCTTTTTCTTTGCGCTAATATCCGCTAAATATGGCGTGTAATAGTTTGAACCTATAGCTCCCTTGTTAAAAACACTATAACCGATTGTTGCAAATTGCCTTGACGGCGGAATTTTGGTTCTTTATAATACACTTAACCTATTAACTTTGTAGGAAAATCAAGAGTTTTTAACCTCATGCCAATATAAAAGGAGATTTTTTATGATTCAGGAAAAGCGGGTATGGGAACTTTTTTCAGAACTGGTTTCCATTGACAATCCTTCTCTCAGAGAAGAAAAAATGTGCGAAAGAATAAAATTTTTTTTAGAAAATTTACAAATTCCTTACGAAGAGGACGATACCGGAAGCAAAATCGGCGGCACCAGCGGCAATCTTTATGCGTATGTGGAAGGCGACAATTCCCTTCCTCCCCTTCTTTTTTCTGCCCATATGGACTCCGTCAGCCCCGCCGTGGGCAAAAAAGCCGTTTTGCACGAAGACGGCACCATTACCGCAGGCGGCAGCACCGTGCTCGGCGCTGATGACCTTTCCGGCGTCTGCGCCATTCTCGAAGCACTGACTTCCTTAAAAGAAGACGGCACACCACACCGCCCGCTGGAGCTGTTGTTTGATGTGGCGGAGGAAACCTACTGTGCCGGTATCCGGCAGTTTGATTTTTCCCGCCTGAAATCCAAAGAAGCCTATGTTTTTGATTTGACCGGCGATATCGGCGGGGCTGCCTATCAGGCGCCTGCCATTGTTTCCTTTACGGCCGGTTTCACCGGTAAAGCAACACATGCCGCTTTTTCCCCGGAAGAAGGCATTCATGCCATCAAGGCCGCCGCTCTTGCGGTAAACGCCATCCCCTGCGGACATGTGGGCGAAACCACCGTCAATATCGGTACCATAAAAGGCGGCGAAGCCGATAATGTTGTGCCCGCCTTCTGTGAACTCACCGGAGAGGTCCGCGGCTTTGACAACGATGTGGTATTTGCACAGCTTGACGCTATTCGCGGCATTGTGGAAAAAATTGCTTCCGATACCGGTACTGCCGTAAACTTTTCCACCAATCCACTCTGTCTTGCCTACCGTGTGGACCCGGAAAGTCCGGTAGCCAACCGTTTTAAGAAGGCTTGTACTTCTGTTGAGCTTAAAGACGAGCTGTACATTACCTACGGCGGCAGTGACAACAACCACTTCTATCCCCACGGACTGAACGGTCTGGTGGTTGCCTCCGGTATGAACAACTGCCACGGCTGTGGGGAATACAGCAGGCTTTCCGACCTGACCGCCGCCGCGAAGCTGGCACAGGCGCTGATGCAGAGCCGGGAGTAAGCTGTGCCGGATTCTAAAATACCCTCAGCAATCCTCCTACAATACCGGGGCTTATGTAGCCTTCCAGCAGGCACCCTGCCGTAAGAGCGGCAAGCCCTGCCAGGTACTGCACCGCTTTTTTCCGGATTTCCCGGTTTCTGTCACCGGGGTATTCCTCCGTATAATATAACGTCCTGCACAGTTCCCTGCTCCATTCCAGAAACAGGATGGACACCGGCAGATAGATAAGTCCCTGCGGAAAAACTCCTGCCATAATCAGGAAAATTCCTTTGAGACCGTACTGCAGGACGGAGGCAGCGCACAGCATGCCGAAGGAAATGCCCATCCACACGCAGCAGGTGTAGGTAGCCACCATGCCGAGCCAGGTGGTGGACAGCACAATCAGTATCAGGAAAATAAGCAGCCGCTCCCGCAGAACATAGAAAAAGAATGTCTTTTTGTCTATGGCAGCATATTTCAGTTCATATAACAGCTCCGGATTCAGGATTCCGCCTGATTTCACCAATGTATCTTTCAGGACGTTTCCTATCAGAATGCCGGCAACAAAGCTTGTCATAAGCAGGCACAGAATAAGTCGCAGCCTGTATTTTTCCAATAAAAAAGGCTTTTTCATAAACAATAGAATCTCGTTTTCTACTATTCTATGAAAAAGCCGTCCGGCTCATGCCGGTTTTATTTTGTTCCGTTATCTGTCCTTGTAACCGGCACGACATTTCTGCCCAGCCGGAATGTTATTTCTGCAGATATTTGTGCGCATAGGTCATAATGGCGCAGATGGTCTTGGAGTCCTGAATGGTGGTATCGTAAATCATATCCATCAGTTCGTCCACCGTGTACGCCTCCACATTGATAAATTCATCCTCATCCAGGTGCTGGTGGGACTTTATCAGGTTGTGTGCCACATAAATATCTATTTTCTCATTACAGAAGGCAACTGTGGTGCGGATGGAAATCAGGAAATCCACATCTTCACTGCGATAACCGGTTTCCTCTTCCAGCTCCCTTGCCGCAGCCGTTTTCGTCGGTTCGTCCGCTCCGTTTAAGCCTCCTGCCGGAATTTCCAGCGTGTAACGGTCAAGTGCGTTGCGGTACTGGCGCACCATTAAAATTTTACCGTCCTCTCTCACGGGAACGATTGCCGCCGCACCCTTATGTCCGATAAAATCCCATTTTACCACATTGCCGTTGGGAACCTGCACAGTATCCTTATAATAATCGATGATGCTGCCCTTATATACTAAGTCCCTGCTTAATCTTTTAAATTCCTCTGCCATAACTTCATCCCTTAATCCATCTGCTCTTCATGGTGTCTTCCGCTGTCTGCTGTTCACTCATTATGCTTCCAGCCGTCCGTTTTTCACACCTTATGCTTCCAGCAGCTTGTTTACGCTGACTAATTTCACGCAGAGCACAAAAAGTTCGGTCGCCTGCTGCATTTCTTCGGGGGTGGGGAAGGAAGGGGCAATACGGATATTGCTGTCCTTGGGGTCCTTTCCGTACGGGTAGGTTGCACCGGCGCCGGTGAGTACCACTCCTGCCTCTTTACATTTTGCAACAACTGCCTTGGCACAGCCTTCCATGGTGTTGAAGGAAATGAAGTAGCCGCCCTTCGGCTTAATCCATTCGCCGATGCCGAGACCGCTTAATTCCGCTTCCAAAGTAGAAATAACGGCTTCAAACTTAGGACGGAGAATGTCGGCTTCCTTCTTCATCTGGGCACGCAGGCCGTTGATGTCCTTAAAGTATCTGACATGTCTTAACTGGTTAATCTTGTCGTAACCGATGGTCTGGATGGTCATGGTCTTTCTGATATCTGCCAGGTTCTTTTCGGAAGCTGCGATAGCTGCGATACCGGAACCGGAAAAGCTTACCTTGGAGGTGGAAGCAAATATATATACCATGTCCGGATTGCCCGCTTTTTCACATTCTGTCATGATATCCAGCAGTTCGTCCTTGTCATCCTCATACAAATCATGGATACCGTAAGCATTGTCCCAGAAAATACGGAAATCTTCCGCTGCGGGCTTTAAGGCTGCAAAACGCTTTACGGTTTCATCGGAATAAGTAATGCCCTGCGGATTGGAATACTTCGGTACACACCAGATACCCTTTACGGCGGGATCTTCGTTTACATATTTTTCTACTAAGTCCATATCCGGACCTGTCGGTGTCATGGGAATGTTAATCATTTCAATGCCGAAATGCTCGGTAACGGCAAAATGTCTGTCGTAGCCGGGTACCGGACATAAGAATTTTACTTTATCAAGCTTGCACCAGGGAGTACTTCCGCATACGCCGTGGGTTACGGAACGGGAAACGGTGTTATACATAATGGTAAGGCTTGCATTACCGCATACGATTACTTTTTCGGGAGCCACACCCATCATGGCGCCCATGAGAGTCTTGGCTTCGGGAATACCGTCCATTACACCGTAGTTTCTGCAATCTACGCCTGCTTCGGTCCTTAAATCGCTTTCTGCATTCAATACATCCATAATCGGCATTGTCATATCAAGCTGTGCTGCGGAGGGTTTTCCTCTGGACATATCCAGTTTCAGGCCCTTGCCCTTTGCATCCTCATATGCCTTTTCCAGTTCTGTTTTTAATGCCGCCAGTTCTTCCTTACTCATTTCCTTATAGGATTTCATGTTTCTCATTCCTCCTGTCAAAATTTCCCATTTGTGCAAAATATGTCTGGATAATTGTATACAATACAATACGCTTTGTCTATTTTACAATACTCCACCCGTATTGACAAGGATAAAATGCATTTCTGCGTAAAAAAAGTGCAGGCTACTCACCTGCACTTTTCAACTATTCAATTATTCATTATTTTGCGTAATCAATTACGCGGCTTTCACGGATTACATTGACTTTAATCTGTCCGGGATATTCCATTTCAGCTTCAATCTGCTTTGAAATGTCCCTTGCCAGCAATACCATGTCAGCATCTGAAATCTGCTCAGGAACTACCATAACACGAACTTCCCTACCAGCCTGAATAGCAAAAGATTTGTCAACACCTTTGAAATTGTTTGTGATTTCTTCTAATTGTCTTAATCTGCTAGTGTAGGTTTCTAATGTTTCCCTTCTAGCGCCCGGTCTTGCAGCGGATATTGTATCAGCAGCTTGTACAATACATGCAATCAGGGATGTGGGTTCCACGTCTCCGTGGTGAGATTCTACTGCGTTGATAACAACAGAATTCTCTTTGTACTTTCTACATAACTCAGCGCCAAGCTGAATATGGGAACCTTCCATTTCATGGTCCACTGCTTTACCGATATCGTGCAGCAGGCCGGCACGTTTTGCAAGACGTACATCCAGTCCCATTTCAGCCGCCAGTAAACCGGAAAGCTGTGCTACTTCGATGGAATGCTTTAAGGCATTCTGACCATAGCTGGTTCTGAACTTCATCTTACCAAGCAGTCTTACGAGTTCGGGATGGATGCCGTGTACGCCGACTTCCAGTGTAGCGGCTTCGCCTTCTTCCTTAATCATAAGCTCTACTTCTTTCTGCGCCTTTTCTACCGTTTCTTCAATTCTGGCAGGATGGATACGTCCATCAACGATTAATTTCTCAAGGGCAATTCTGGCAACCTCACGACGAATCGGATCAAAACTTGACAGAATAACTGCCTCAGGGGTATCATCTATGATTAAATCTACTCCTGTCATCGTTTCAAGGGTACGGATGTTGCGTCCCTCTCTACCGATAATACGTCCCTTCATCTCATCATTGGGAAGCTGTACTACGGAAATTGTAGTTTCAGAAACATGGTCTGCTGCACATCTCTGAATGGCGTTTACTACATATTCCTTTGCTTTCTTGTCTGCTTCTTCTTTGGCCCGACTCTCCATATCCTTGATCATCACGGCCGTTTCATGTTTCACTTCATCTTCAACAATTTTCAATAAATACTCTTTTGCTTGTTCAGAGGTTAAACCGGAAATTCTTTCAAGTTCCTGTACGCGTTGTTCGTTTAATTTGGACACTTCCTCTTTCATCCTGTTTAAGGACTCTTCGCGCTGTGCCAAACTACTTTCCTTGCGCTCGATAGCATCTGCTTTCTTGTCGATGTTTTCTTCCTTCTGCTGAACCCTTCTCTCATAACGCTGCGCTTCCGCTCTGCGTTCCTTGATTTCCTTGTCCAGTTCATTCTTGGTGCGAATGGACTCTTCCTTAATCTCAAGCAACGACTCACGTTTCTTGGTTTCCGCAGTTTTCAGAGCTTCATCGATAATCTCCCTTGCCTTGGCATCTGCATCACCTAACTTTGCTTCCACATACTTTTTACGTCTGTCTACAGCAACCTTTGCAGTAACCGGAATGGAGATAAGAAGCGAAACCGCTACCGCTCCCAAAACATACAACCATGTCATGTACAGGAGCACCTCCTTATTAAGTTTTTATGTATGGCGGATAACTTAAAAATATCTGCCAAACATATCTTTTAAAAAGCATTTTACAACAGTTAAATTGTAAAGTAAAAAAGTATCTGTGTCAAGTGCAGTTGTATAATTTTTCGTACAAATTGAATAAATTATAGCGTTCAGCGAAACAATGCTCTGTAAATTTTTTCGCTTTCAAACCCTTTTCTGGCAAGAAAACCGTACATTCTCTGTAATTCTTTCCTATCCGCTTCTTCTTTACAGAAATGCTTTTTCTGAAGCAGGGCTTCTATCTGGGCATCCTCATCCTGAGTGTTGCCTTCTTCCGTCCATAGGTCGTAAGCCTTTTCAAAATCATCCGGGCTTATCCCCCTCTGCAGCATGGTATGGGCGATGCTTTTTTTGCTTTTGGAGCCGCCGTGATACACAAGGTAGTCCCTCACATACCGCACATCATCCACATAGTGAAAGGACTCCACATAGGAAAGCGCCTCCTCTATCAGCTCTTCCGGATAAAAGCTCTTTTTCAGCTTATCCGCAAGCTGTTTACGGGTGTAATCTTTTTTCTGCAGCAAATTCATGCAGCGCAGTTTTGCCCGCTTCGGCAGTACCTCCCCGGTAATCTCCCGGTAGGCTGCCTCCGTAAGTTCTTTTTCCTCTTTGATGCCGTATTTACGCAGTTCGCCTTTGTACAGGGCAAAGGCGAACTCTTCGTCTATATATACTTTTACTTTAGAAGAGGACACCTCTTCTATCCGGTTCACTGTCATTTCTCTTTCTTGCTTTCCGCTTTTTCGTCAGGATTTGCCGTGCCTGCCTCTGCATGCAGTCCGAAATGCTCCCTGACTTTGTTTTCAATTTCATCGCAGACTGCCGGATTGTCGCGCAGATACTGCTTGGCATTCTCACGTCCCTGGCCGATTTTATTGCCTTCGTAGGCAAACCAGGCGCCGGACTTGTTGATAATGCCCACGTTGGATGCCAGGTCCACAATGTCTCCCTCTTTGGAGATACCCTTGCCGAACATGATGTCAAACTCCGCTTCCTTAAACGGCGGTGCAATCTTGTTCTTTACGACTTTTACCCTGGTACGGTTGCCGATGACTTCGCCGCCCTGTTTCAGGGCTTCGATACGGCGCACGTCCAGACGCACGGAGGAATAGAACTTCAGCGCACGGCCGCCGGTGGTTGTTTCCGGGTTGCCGAACATAACACCGACTTTTTCACGCAGCTGGTTGATAAATACCACCGTACAGTTGGATTTGCTGATAACGGCAGTCAGCTTACGGAGTGCCTGGGACATCAGTCTTGCCTGAAGGCCTACATGGCTGTCGCCCATGTCGCCGTCGATTTCCGCTTTGGGAACCAGTGCCGCAACAGAGTCCACTACCACAATATCGATTGCGCCGGAACGCACCATGGTCTCGGTAATCTCCAGCGCCTGCTCGCCGTTGTCCGGCTGGGAAATGTATAAATTGTCAATGTCAACGCCGATATTTTTCGCATACACCGGGTCAAGGGCATGCTCCGCATCGATAAATCCGGCGATGCCGCCCCTTTTCTGGACTTCGGCAATCATATGCAGGGTAACGGTGGTCTTACCACTGGACTCCGGTCCGTAAATCTCTATAATACGTCCTTTGGGAATACCGCCCAGTCCCAGTGCAATGTCAAGGCTTAAGGAGCCTGTGGGAATGGTCTCCACATTCATCTGTGCGGAGGGGTCGCCGAGCTTCATCACAGCTCCCTTTCCGTACTGTTTTTCAATCTGCACAAGGGCAGCATCCAAAGCTTTTAATTTTTCATCTCTTTCCATAGTCTGTCTCCTTCATGAAGAACAAATGTTCTGATGTAATCAGAATAAAACATCTGTTCGATTTTGTCAATTCCTTTCTTCTTTTTTTTCGAATTTTATCCGTTTTTCAAAGCTCACTGCCATCATAGCACAGTAAGTGTCCCATAAATCACCCTCAACGGCATCTTCCTCCCTCCGTTTTTTCTTTTACATTTTTCAACACGAAACAGGTGGCGAAATGCCGGATAAGCTATAAGAACGTGTCAGAAATGTTTTCTGTAAAAAATGTACCACATCTTCTGCCCGGAAGCAAGCCGATATGGTACATTTTCATTAAGCATTTTCATTAAAATATATTCCGGTAATCCATGTAATCTTCATAGGTCACGTAGACAATCTCCCCGTCCAGGTTCAGTCCCACTTCCAGTCCCATGGGGGTATAGAAAAGCACCAGTGTGTCCTCATCCTTCAGCATGGCAAGGATTTCCTGGTCGGTGTAGTCCGTCAGAGCGCCGTCTCCGTTTTCACTTATCTCCCTCTCCCTGAAGTCCACGGCAAAATCATCATTCAGATTTAAGATATCCGTATTGGTCAGGATATTGCCGGTGGCAAGGTCAATGTTTACACAGTAAAAATTGATGTCGCTTAGGTAGTCGGAGCCGTCCTGATAGCGGATTTTTTCGGAATACACCACGCTTAAAATCTCTTCGTCCATGTAGGTGACATAGGCATCCGAAGAAAAATAAAAGATTCCGTCCTCCGACATGGTGTCCGCCACATAATCCATATAAAAATCCCGGAAGTATTCATACTCGTAGTAAAGTTCACCGTTCAGATACTCTTCATCTTCTCTGCCGGAGGTAATCTGCGGATATTCTACCTGGATAAATACGTGCCCATCTTCCGTATTGCAGTAGGTCGTCAGAAATGAAATCTGATAGGAAAGGTTGTCCTTCAAATCGTTGTACGGTCCGGAATAATAGGGAACATCCTCCCTCTGGCCCTCTTCCTTCCGGTTTTCACCGGTGCTGTCATAGGTTCCCTCCTGCAGACCGTATCCGATATAGGAATCCTCCGTTTCCCACTCCCCGTCACCTTCTCCGGAAGGCGTCTGAAAATCGTCCTGCGGCACACGGCTTTCTTCCGGCAGGGTACTTTCCTCCGGCAGCTTTTCCCCGTCTGCATCATCCAAAAGCCCTTCCGTCACTTTTCTTTCTTCCATCAGTACCGGTTCTTGTTTTCCTTCTCCCCACAGTCTGTTAAACAGATGGATGCAGGTAAAGAACAGCACTACGCAGAGGAGAAGAATGACCACTATGGTTATCCCCACAAGCAGGGCGGTTCTGTCTTTTTTCTGTTTCATCGGCTGCTGCCAAAACCCGCAGGCAGGGCAGATACCGTTCTCATTTAAGAGTGCTCCGCACCTTTCACAATATTTCATCCGGTTTTCTTCCTGTGCCATGATTAACCCCTTTCCTCAGAAGCAAGCAGCTTTTCCCTTAAAAAGGTCAGGGCTGCCGCCGTTACGCTCTCTCTGATTTTCTGCCGGCTGCCGCTGAAATGATATTCCCGTACTTCCACATTTCCCCGTACATTTACACCGATATAGACGAGTCCTACCGGCTTTTCCTTTGTGCCTCCGTCAGGTCCCGCAATGCCGGTGACGGCTACCGCCGCATCCGTATGGGCTGCCTTTACTGCGCCCTCTGCCATTTCTTCGGCGGTTTCCCTGCTGACTGCGCCAAACTTCTCCAACGTGTCATGGGACACGCCCAGCAGCTCTTCCTTTGCCTCGTTGGCATAGGTGATAAAGCCGGATTTGAGCACTGCCGATACGCCCGGCGCATTGACCATTCTTGCCGCTATCATGCCGCCCGTGCAGGATTCCGCTGTGGTCATGGTGTATTTCTTTTTAATAAGAAGCTTTGTCAGCGCCATTTCCAGTGTTTCGTCCGCATCCGTCGTGTAAACGGCTTTCCCGAAACGACGGTAAAGCTCTTCCACCACGGGGGCTGTTTTTTCTCTGGCTTCTTTTTCATCCTTCGCTCTTGCCGTGACACGTAAGTGTACCTCTCCGGTCTTGGCATAAGGCGCTATGGTGGGATTTTCCTGAGTGTTCAGCATGTCGAGAATCTGTGTTTCCACACTGCTTTCTCCGGGGCCCACAATCTTTACGGTTTGCGAATAGAAAACCTGTCCGCATTTTTGCTGCAGTTTCGGCATCACGCTGTCCGTAAACATGCTCTTTAATTCCAGAGGCGGTCCGGGCAGTAAAATAACCGTCTTTTCTCCTTCGGAAACAAAGATACCGGGCGCCGTGCCGTTTTTGTTGTAAAGAATCTCACAGCCCTCTATGACATCCGCCTGCTTCCAGTTGTTGTCCGTGGGAATGCGTCCCCTGAGGGCAAAATAATCCGCAATTTCCTGTTCCGCCCATTTATCCCGGATAAGTTTTTTCCCAAGCGCTTCTGCCACGGTTTCTTTGGTCAGGTCATCCTCCGTGGGTCCGAGACCACCTGAAAAAATAAGGATGTCCGCCCGGGAAAGAGCCGTATTTATCACGGAAAGAAGCCTGTCCCTGTTATCTCCCACCACCGTCTGAAAATAGCAGTTGATGCCAAGGTACGCCAGCTTTTCCGATAAAAAGGCTGCATTGGTGTTTACAATATTTCCTAATAAAAGCTCTGTGCCCACACAGATAATTTCCGCTGTCATGCTGTTTTCCTTCTTTTACTTTGTATCTGCCATCACACCTCTGTTGACCCAGATGTAATCAATCAGGGAAATGACGGTAAGCGCCAGCGCCACCCACATCACAATGTTGGTGAGCAGGCTGATTTTTTCAATATTGGCAATCATTAAACAGACCATAATCATCTGGAAGGTGGTCTTGAATTTGCCCCAGTAATTGGCGGCAATAACCACACCCTTGTCGGATGCCACCAGACGGAAACCGCTGATGATGAATTCGCGGCTGATGATGATAATGACAATCCATGCCGGAATTCTGCCCATTTCCACCAGACAGATCATGGCGGAGCAGACTAAAAGCTTATCCGCAAGCGGGTCCATGAACTTGCCGAAATTGGTAATGAGGTTGTATTTACGGGCAATTTTGCCGTCCAGCATATCCGTCAGGCTGGCAATGATAAAAATAGCCAGCGCTATATAGTCCACGTATTCCATAATGCCGCCGAAAATGGCTGTGAACCACGCCCATTCATGAAAGCCTCCCAGCAAAAGAAGGACAAAGGGTACAATTAAAATCATTCGGAATACAGTAAGTTTATTCGGTAAATTCATGGTATATCTCTCCTATCAAATCGTATTCGTTGCTTCCGGTCACCAGCACTTTAACAAAGTCACCGGTCATAAGCTGTGCCGTCGTATTTACAAAAATATAGCCGTCCACACCGGGGGCATCCCTATAGGTCCGTCCCACGTAAGCATCCTCGTCCGCCACTTTCCCTTCTATCATGACGGTAAGAACGCTGCCCACAAGGCTTTCCGCTTTCTCGAATGCTATTTCCTGCTGCAGCTCCATGATGTCGTCTCGGCGTTCTTCTTTGATTTCTTCGGCGATCTGGTCTTCCATTTCCGCCGCCGGGGTATCCTCTTCCTGGGAATAAGGGAACACGCCCAGTCTGTCAAAACAGATTTCTTCCACAAACGCCAGGTTTTCTTCGTGATCCTCTTCCGTTTCCCCGGGGAAACCGGTAATCAGCGTGGTGCGTAAGCAGATTTCGGGAATTTCTGCCCTGAGCTTTCCGATAATGCGCTCTAAGTCCGCCCGGCTGGTCTTTCTGCCCATGCGTCCCAGCACGTTGTCCGAAGCATGCTGGATGGGAATATCCAGGTATTTACATACCTTGTCCTCCGCTTTGATGGCGGCAATCAGTTCCTCCGTAATCTCTTCTGGATAGCAGTACAGAATCCGTATCCAGTAGATACCGGGAATTTCCGCCAATTTGTGAAGCAGGAGGGGCAGACTTTTTTTGCCGTATAAATCCTTGCCGTACAGGGTGGTTTCCTGGGCAACCAGTATCAGTTCCCGGACACCGTTTTCCGCCAGCTCCGCCGCTTCCTTTAAGAGGCTTTCCATGGGAATGGAGCGGTATCCGCCGCGCACCTTGGGAATAATGCAGTAGGTGCAGTGCTTGTCGCAGCCCTCCGCAATTTTCATGTAGGCATAGTGTCCGCCGGTGGTTACGATACGCTTTTTTCCGTAAACCGGTGTGGCGCTGATATCCTTAAAATAATTTTCGGACCTGCCTGCCAGGGCTTTGTCCACGCTTTCTGTAATTTTGTCAATCGCCATGGTGCCGATGATGGCATCCACACCCGGTATTTCCTTCTGGATTTCTTCTTTGTAGCGCTGCGCCAGACAGCCGGAAGCAATGAGGACTTTAATCACACCCTCTTCCTTCAGCTTTTCCATTTCCAAAAGGGTGTTGATGCTTTCTTCCTTGGCATCCCCGATAAAGCAGCAGGTGTTGACCACCACCACATCGGCTTCCGTTTCATCGTCCGTGAAGGTATAGCCTTTTTCCGAAAGCTGTCCCAACATCATCTCCGTGTCCACCAGGTTCTTATCGCACCCTAAGGATACAAACATTATCTTCATACTCGTTACCTTTTCCGTTTTATTGCATAAATTTATGGCATAAAATTTTTACAATATAAAAGAACTGCCACACTTAAACTTTTCTATTTTCGTGTGACAGCCTCTTTCTGCTTTCCTTATGCCTGTTCTTCTTCGTCGTTTAAGATTTTAATCTTACCTTCGTTCAGCTCTTCTACAGCAATGGAAAGAGGTTTCTTTCCGGTACCGTCTACCAAAGGCTCGTCTCCGGCGATAATCTGTCTTGCTCTCTTTGAGGTAGCCATAACGATGGAGTATCTGCTGCTTACTACCGGTTCTTCACCCGGCTCCACGTCCTTGTTTACCACTTTCATTAAATCGGTATAAGATGGATGTAACATAATCATTCTCCTTCCGTGAGAACATTCAGTTCTCCTCTGATATTATTGATAAACTCCGTATTGCGACGGCTGGCTCTTTTGGCTGCCTTCACAATACTGTGAATTTCTTCCACACATTCCTGTAAATCATCGTTGACTACCAGATACTCATAGTCCTCCATGCCCTTTGCTTCTTCTGCTGCACGGGCAAGGCGCTTTTTTATGACTTCCTCCGTCTCGGTGCCTCTGCCTCTTAAACGCTTCTCCAGCTCGGCAATGCTGGGCGGTGTCACAAAGAGTGTCAGCATATCCGGGAACATCTTTTTCACCTTATGCATGCCCTGGATTTCGATTTCCAGTAAGACGTCCCTGCCTGCCGCAAGCATCTCCTCCACATAGTCCCTGGGGGTGCCGTAATAATTGCCGCAATACTCAGCATACTCTATCAGACCGTTTTGTGCAATCTTTTCTTCAAAGCTTTCTCTTTCCGTGAAGAAATACTCTCTTCCGTGTACTTCTCCCTCGCGTGGTTTTCTCGTAGTCATGGAAATGGACAACGCATAATTATCGTATGTCTTCATGAGCTCCTTTACGAGAGTGCCTTTTCCTGCTCCGGAAAATCCGGATAATACAATCAATATGCCCTTACTCATCTTCTTCTCCTAAGACGTTTGTATCTGCCTGTCTGCTTCTGCCTGCTATAGTCTCGGGCAAAAGGGCGGACAACACAATCTGGTTATTTTCCATAATAAGTACTGCCTTGGTCTTGCGTCCCTGAGTGGCATCTATGGTGTTGCCGGCCTCCCTGGCATTCTGCACCAGTCTTTTTATGGGTGCGGAATCCGGGCTCACAATGGCAATAATCTTGCCGGTATTGACCATATTGCCAAAGCCGATGTGAATCAGTTTGTCCATGCCTGTATCCTTTTTATTTATTCAATATTCTGAATCTGCTCGCGGACCTTCTCGATTTCCGTCTTTAACTCAATGGCTCTGTTGGAGATGCCGAGGTCAGTGGTCTTGCTTAAGATGGTATTGGCCTCTCTGTTCATTTCCTGTGCGATAAAGTCTAACTTTCTGCCGATGCTGCCGCCTTCCAAAAGCGCCTGCTTTGTGGAAGTGATGTGGCTTCTTAAGCGCACCAGCTCTTCATCCACACAAACCTTGTCTGCGAAAATGGTAACTTCCATTAAAAGACGGTTTTCATCCACCTGGGCATCCTGTAATAAATCCTTTACCTTATCGGTGAGCTTCTTTTTATACTCCGCGATGATTTCCGGAGAGCGTTCGGTAATGTAGTCCACATGCTTAAGCATGCCGTCCAGCTTGCCGATTAAGTCGTTGCGTAAATTCTCGCCTTCCTTAATACGGGTCTCCACCAGGGCCTGCAGGGCGCTCTTTAAGGCTTTGTCCAGCTCTTTCCAGATTTCGTCCTCGTCCTCCTCCACATCCTCTAAGGTAAACACATCGGGATACCGGGAAAGGGTGGAGGTACGGATATCGTTCTCCAGACCGAAGTCCTCTGCCATCTGTCCTAAATAATTGACGTACTCTTCCGCAATCTTTTTGTTGTACTTTACACAACCGGTGGTCTCTGCACAGTCTTCGTATGCAATGTAAATATCCACCTTGCCGCGCTGCATAAAATTCTTCAGTTCATTCCGGATGGATGACTCAAAGAAATTTAATTTCTTGGGCATCTTGATGTTGACATCCAGATATCTGTGATTGACTGATTTTACTTCTACTGTAAACTTACGGGTACCTTCCACCAGTTCGCATCTGCCGAAGCCCGTCATACTGTTAATCATTTGCATACCTTCCTCCTATACAACGCTACTACCCCATATGGTTGCATACTGCACTTATTATAGTGGAAATGCGGGCTTTCGTCAAGTAAAGGCAAACATCCTTCCGTACTTTTCTCCCAGCATAAAATCATAGATATTCTGTAAATCCACCGCCACTTCTTCGTCCGGCATCTGTCTGCCCGTCGGCAGGTAAAAAATCCCGAAATCCACACCCGCCACCTGGGTCAGAAGCTCTGTCTGACGGCAGCCGCTCCGTTTGTAAAAACCGTTCCGGCGGATTCTCAGGGTGCGGTCTTCTTCATCCTCCGCCTTATCCGGACGTTCCGTTTCGATAATAACACCGTGCATGTCCGTGTAAATCCGCTGCATTTCCTTTAACATAAGCGCTCCCACGCCCTTGTTGCGGTATTCTTCAAACACCGCCAGATAGTCAAGCAGTATGGTGTTTTTCTCCGGTGCCTGCACGCAGAGAGCATACCCTGCCAGCCTGTCTCCGTCGTAAACACCGATACCGATGTAACCGCCCCGCTCCACCATGCTCTTTATCATAAACACCGGCTTGATTTCCGGTGCCGGGAAATGTAAGGGGCAGCTGTTTTCGTAAATATCCAGCACCTCGTCGGACGACAGGCGCCTGAAAGTATAATCCGTATTCATGTTCTTTTCCTATTCCTATTCCTATTTTGTTTCTTTGGGGTGCCGGAGCCCCCTTTTATTACGCGTCGGCTTTTTCTATGTCCGAAATATCCGTGTCCGCCATCATGGAGTAATTGGTATAGTATACCACAAAACCCGGCTTGCCGCCGTTCGGCTTCTTCACCTGTTTTTTCTCCACGTAGTCCACTTCCGCCTTGTTCTGGCTGCCTGCGGAGGAATAATGGGCCGCCAGTCTTGCCGCATCCTCATAGGTGGCATCCGGCAGCTCGCCCCTGCCCTTGTTTTTTACAATGACATGGGAACCGGGACAGCCTTTGGCGTGGAACCACCAGTCGCCGCCGTCGGCAAACTTAAACGTAAGTTCCTCATTCTGCAGGTTATTTTTGCCCACATAGATGTCGTAGCCGTCACGGCTGATATAATGGAAGGGCCTGCTTGTCACCTTCATCTTTTTGCCGCCGTTCCGTTTTCTCATATAGCCGCTTTCCTGCAGCTCCTCCCTGATTTGCAGAAGGTCTTCCTCTCCGGCTGCGATCTGTAAGGCTACCTCTATGGACTTTAAGTGTTCGATTTCCTCTCCCACTTCCTTGGTGAGCTTGCTTAACGCCTCGTAGGTTCTCTTCATCTTATTGTATTTATCAAAATACTTCTTCGCATTTTCCGCTGCCGTAAGGGTCGGGTCGAGGGGGATTTTCACCGTTTCCCCGGTGTAATAATTGACCGCCTCCAGGGACTTGTCCCCGGGTGCGGCGCTATAGCCGTAGGTATGCAGAAGTTCTCCGTATACCCGGTAGGTATCCCGCTTTTCCGTGTCCTTCATCTGCTGAAGCTGCACATCGTATTTTTTCACATTGCGTTCCAGCGCCGTATGGACGATTTTCTGTAAATCCGTGGAGCGCTGACGGATACGGATCTGGGCATTTTTCTGCGCAAAATAAGTTTCCAGCACCTCGGACATACTGTTATAGGGCTTGCACTCATGCACACCGTCCTCGTAAATCGTCAGATCAAATGCCGCAAATTCCACCGGCTTTCTGCCTTCGTATACAATATAGGGGGTAAACTTGCCGTCCTCTATGTCGTTACGGATGTCCGTCCATTCTTTGTAAATGTTTGTTATCTCTGCATCGGAAAGTGCCGCCGTGGGAAGCTCGCCGTCCACACCCGCCCTGTGGCAGATTTCCTGTCCCATAATGGGGGAAATGCCCGTAAAGGAAGTATAGAATGCCTTGAATGCCGACATGGGCGCTTCCTTCATAACGGTTAAGAACTCCTCTTTTGTCACCGTCATGGCATCTTTCTTGTGGGTGGTATCGGCAACGAAATACATCTTGCCGGGAAGCACTTCCCGGACGGAGCTCACTAACGCCGATACTCTCTTGATGCTGTCGATGATGATATCGTTGTCGTCGCAGAAAATGATGTTACTGTATTTTCCCATGATTTCCACAATCAGTTTTTTCCGGCAGAGGTCACCCATTTCGTTTAAGTGTTCCATTTCTATGGTGACAATACGCTCCAGTCCCGGCTGGGTAATGTCCACAATTCTGCCGTTCTGTAAGTGCTTACGCAGAAGCATGCAGAAATTGGGCGCCGTCATGGGGCTGGGTTTGTTCTGTGCCGATACATAAAGAAGCGGCAGGGAAGCACCTGCCGAAATCAGAAGGCGGTATTGTCCGTGCGGCTGTTTGATGGTAAAAATCATCTCGTCCGGTTCCGGCTGGGCGATTTTGTAAATGCGCCCGCCGATCAATACGTCCTTCATTTCCTGTACTACATTTGCTATGGTTATTCCGTCAAAAGCCATGTCGGCTCCTTTCTGTTTCCTGATTTTGCAGGGCAGTTTCACCCTGCAAACGGTTTCACCGTTCCGTTTTTACATTAAATGCAGCTTCTTTGCCACCTTCACCATAAGATAGCCCTTGGGCAGCTCCCGCAGTTCTTTTTCACTGATACCCCCAAAAAGGATTTCCAGTACAAAATATACCACGCAGCCCACTAAAATTGCCGGAATGAGGGCAATGGCATTCTGTATTCTGCCCGGGTATTCTCCGCCGCCCATAAGCGCATGGATGCCGGCATAGGTACCGTAGGCAGCCAGTCCCATAAAGACGGAAGCCACAAAGGGCACGATAAAGGTCTTAAAAATTTCCTGCCGGTAATACATGTACCTGCGGATGGAACGCTGGTTTAAGAAGCACATCATGCCGGAATATACGATTTCCGCAATGACCAGCGCATACATATCCAGTCCGGTAAGCAGTAAAAGCAATGCCGTAATCGCGGTCTGGATCACCAGCGCCACCGCGGCGTTCTTCACCGGCACTCTTACCTGTCCGATACCCTGCAGAATGGAGTTTGTCAGGGTTGACAGGGAGTAGAGAATAATGGATACGGCAAGCAGCATCAGCAGTCTGGATGCCATATCAATGGAAGCTTTCTGTGGGAACAGAAGCCAGGTAATGGGACGTGCCAGCACCGCAATGCCCACCGTGGCGGGAATGGCGATAAACATGGTGGTCTTCACTGCCTGTGCCGTTTTCCTGCGGGCACCTTTCATATCCCCGCTGCCCGCCAGTGCCGATACCGTCGGCAGAATCGCGGAGGCTATGGCTGTGGAAATCGCAATGGGAATTTTGGAAATGACCACTGCCTTACCGGAGAAAATACCGTAACGGGTGGATATTTCCGTGTTTTCCATGTTCTTTTTTTCTGCCGCTATATACGTGTAAACAGTCTGATTGACCACTGTCGTCAGATTGTAAATTGCCGTGCTTAAAATAAAGGGAATAATCACACCGGTAATGGTTTTTATGATTTCCCCGTACTCTTCCACCGGGTGCCTGTCGCGCCCGATACGCCGGTAGATGGTGTCCTTGTTCAACAGATAAACCGCCCACATGAAAAGCAGGGCAATCAGTACGCCGGAGCCGGTACCCAAAGCGCTGCCGATGGCACCGTAGAGGGCATGCTTCGTGTTCCATGCCTGCTGCTCGTCGGAAAGCACATAGGTCACAATGCCGTTTTCGTCGGTCTGCTCCTCTGCCATTTCCTGTACAACGGTACTTCCGAGACTTACGGAATGGTCGTCGTTTATCACATATTTGTCCGTGGTGGAAAGCATCAGAATAATCAGAAGATATGCCGCGCCGATGCTGACCACGGCATTCAGTATCTGTTCAATAATCTGGGATACGGAGGTCTGCACCATACTGCGGTGAGCCTGGAAATATCCTCTCAGCACGCCCAAAAGTCCGTACAGAAAAACCGTGGGAGCAAAGACTCTCACGACCTGCACCGCCGGCCCCCTGGTTAAAAAGCCCGCGCCGAAAAACAGTACCAGGCTCGCCAGTCCGCCCACAATCAGCACATAATAAATCGCACAGGTAAATACCCTGTGTGCATTCCGGTATTCATGGGTGGCAAGCTTCTGGGCGATAACCTTGGAGATGGCAGACGGGATGCTGTAAGAAGATATCAGAAGTATCATGGTATAGATATTGTACGCTGCCTGGTAATAGCCGTTTCCTTCATCACCGATAACAGCAGCTAAAGGGCTTCTGTAAAGAAGCCCTATGATTCTGCAGATAATTCCGGCTGCCGCCAGAATTCCGGCCTGTATGATAAAACCGTTTTTGTTACTACTTTTACTCATTTTAAATCAAATCCTAACCGAAACCCGGCGACCGTTCCGCCGTCTGTGCCGACTCTTAACGGCCAATCAGCCAGTCATACATTTCCTGGTATTTGCCTGCCGATACATGCCATGAGAAGTCTGCCGCCATACCGCGGTCGATAATCTTGTTCCATTCTCTCTTCTTGTCGTAATATACATGCTCTGCATAACGAATGGTACGAAGCATTTCATGTGCATTGTAGTTGGCAAAGGAAAATCCGGTGCCGGTTCCTTCGTATTCGTTGTAAGGCTGTACGGTATCTTTCAGTCCGCCCGTCTCCCTGACAATGGGAACCGTGCCGTAGCGCAGTGCAATCAGCTGGCTTAAGCCGCAGGGTTCAAACAGGGACGGCATCAGGTAAGCGTCACATGCCGCATAAATCTTATGGGAAAGGTCTTCGGAGTAGTAAATATTGGCGGAAACGCGGTCCGCATACTTCCAGTCGAAGTGACGGAACATGTTTTCGTAGCGCTCTTCTCCGGTACCCAGTACCACAATCTGTATATTGTCCTGGCAAAGCTCATCCATCACATAAGCTATCAGGTCGAGTCCCTTCTGGTCTGTCAGACGGGAAACGATACCTATCATGAACTTCCTGTCGTCCTGCGCTAAATTCAGTTCTTTCTGCAGGTCGCGTTTGTTCTTTACCTTTTCCTTGCGGAAGGTAACGGGATCATACTTGAACGGTATGTACGCATCCGTTGCCGGATTGAATTCGTCGTAGTCGATACCGTTTACAATACCGCGGAGGTCATGCGCCCTTGCATTCATAAGACCGTTTAAGCCCTCACCGTAGAAGTCGGTCTTGATCTCCTCTGCATATGTCTGGCTTACGGTGGTAATCGCATCCGCAAATACCAGACCGCCCTTTAAGAGGTTGGCATCCTTGTAGCATTCCAGCTTATCCGGTGTAAAGTAATAGTCCGGCAGACCCGTGATATTCTGTACTGCCTTTACATCCCATTTTCCCTGGAATTTCAGGTTGTGGATGGTCATAACGGACTTCACGTTCCAGAAGAAGGAATTGCCGCGGAACCGTTCCTTTAAGTACACGGGAATGAGTCCCGTCTGCCAGTCATGGCAGTGAATGATGTCGGGCTGAAAGCCGATCAGGGGCAGTGCGGAAAGCACGGCCTTACAGAAATAAGAATATTTCTCGATTTCAAATAAAACATCATCCCCGTAGGGCTTGAAACCGGTGAAATAATGCTCGTTGTCAATGAAATAATACTGGATTCCGTCCACGTTGGCACCCAATACCCCCACGTACTCCTCGTGCCAGTTAAAATCCATATAAAAATGTGTGATGTACTGCAGTTTCTCCTGCATCTGCGGTTTCATGCAGGAATATTTCGGCAGAATAACCCGCACATCATAGTACTCTTTGTCAATACATTTCGGCAGTGAGCCCACAACATCCGCAAGACCGCCTGTTTTGATAAAGGGCACACCTTCCGATGCTGCAAATAAAATGTTCTTCAAAAGAAATCCCTCCCATATCAGCTTAGTTTTTTTTATTATACATCAATGGGAGGGTATTTTAAAGATTTAATTTCGGTATTTCAATCGGATGCGGTCCGCAATCAGGGCGATAAACTCGGAATTGGTGGGTTTGCCTTTGCCGGTATTTATGGTGTAGCCGAAAAGGGCATCCAGCGTTTCCATTCTTCCCCTGCTCCACGCCACTTCAATGGCATGCCGTATGGCTCTTTCCACGCGGCTCGGCGTGGTGCCGAAGCGCTTCGCAATGGTGGGATACAGAATTTTCGTAATGGAACTTAACATGGTGGTGTCCTCCACGGACATCATGATGGCCTCCCGTAAGTACTGGTATCCTTTGATATGTGCCGGCACGCCGATTTCATGTATCATATCCGTGACGTCCTGCTCCAGATCCCTCGTTTCTTCTTCTTTTTTTATTTCTTCGACCTTTGTCTTCTCCTGCGTCTTATCCTTTCCGGACGGGACCGTAATCATAATCTGGAATTCTTTGTCGCAGCTGATAAGCTGACCCAGTATTTTGTATAGCTTTTCATTATCTTTGGTGGTCATCAAGTTGAGTTGTTCCATGATAACACCTATACCTTTCCTTTTTCTGCAAAAAGTTTCCAAGATTTATTATACAGTTTTGACGCAATTTGACGCAACCTGTACTCATCGCATAATATTTACAAATTCTGCGCACTTTCTCCTTTACTGATAGTTTGCAAGCATGGCTTGAAGCATTTCCGGATAATAAATTTTTTGGTTTCTTCTGTCAATCATGGCAAAATTCTCACTGCCGATTTTCGTGCCGTTGTTGTCCCACAGAAAGCAGGACATTTTATTTGCGGATGCCTTTTCCGTGTAATCCTTTGCCCAGGCAATGCGGTCTTCGTAATTGTCCTTGTTTATGGCTCCCATTTCCCCGATGACCACGCCGTATCCGTTTTTCACAAACTTCTCGTAAAGGTCATCTAAGAAAGACAGCTCCGGCGCCCTCTCCTCAGTCCATTCCGTATAGCCGTTTGCATTCATGGCAAAATCATACGGGGAATAGGCATGCACGGAAAGTATCACTCTGTCCGCTTCGTCCTCCGGCATGGAAAAGGCATCGGACAGGGCATTCTGGGCGGAAGCGGCATTGCTCGGCACCATCAGGTAACGGGTCTTGTTGTAATGCTCCCCGCTCCGCACCGTATCCACAAAGGTCTGGTTCATTTCCACGATGCAGCGGATGGATTCCAGTCCGTCCGGGTCGTTTTCCGTAAACCACCATTCTTTTGCGGTATTGATCAGTCTCGGTTCGTTCATGGACTCGAAAATCAGTCTTTCGTCATAGTCCTTAAATCTCTCGCTTATCTGGGTCCAGACGGCGGCAAGGTATGCCTTTCCGTTCTCTAAGTTTTCCTCGGACGGAAAATATTTTTCACAGTCGTGGTGGGAATTTAAGATCACATACAAGCCCGCATCCAGTCCGTAGTCCACAACCTCCTGCACCCTGTCCATCCACATTTCGTCAATGGTGTAGTCGTCATTCATATGGCTGCTCCAGGTCACCGGAATACGGATGCCGGTAAAGCCCGCTTCCTTCACATAATCTATCATTTCCTTTGTGGTCTTCGGCTGTCCCCAGGCAGTTTCCGCATTCAGAAGCCTGGTACCGGTGGACTCCAGCGTGTTTCCGAGGTTCCATCCCAATTTAAGGCTGTATGCAAAATCCACGGAATTGTCCGCTATGGGCAGGGTTCCGTTTCCTTCTCTTTCGTTCGCCTTGCTTCCGCATCCTGTGAGGCTTGAAAGCATACATGCCGCAAGCAGCAGAGTTGTTAAAAATCGTTTCATCCTATGCATCCTTCCTGTTTCTGTTTTCTTCTGTTATGTTATAGTATACAATATCCGGCGCAGGGGAAACAATCCAAAAGATTTCACATAAAAGGTGTGATTTTTATTGTTTTACACGTCGTGGTCTATCATGGACTCTATAAAGATGCCGTAGCCCTTTGTGGGTTCGTTGACAAGCACATGGGTGACGGCGCCCACCAGCCGGCCGTTCTGGATAATGGGCGCTCCGCTCATGCCCTGCACGATGCCCCCTGTTTTTCGGATGAGCTCCGGATCCGTGACTTCCAGCACCATTTCCTTGTTTTTATGACTGGCATCCTGATACATTTCCCTGATTTGGATGTCATAGTACGCAGTCTCGCTGCCTATGGTGCAGAGTATCTTGGCATCCCCTGTCTCCACCTCCTGGCGCAGGGCTATTTTCATGGGCTCCGCGGTTATTTTTTCCAGCATTTTTTCATTACAGACACCGTAAATGCCCTGATTGGAATTTTCGGTAATTTCTCCCAGAATGTTGCGCTCCGAATATTCTATCATGCCCGTCATTTCCCCGGGATTTCCCTTTTCTCCTTTGCGGACGGCTATAATCCGGGTTTCATAAAGGGTTCCGCTTTTTACCTCCATGGTGATGCCGGCATCCACATCGCTGATGCCGTGCCCCAGTGCACCGAAATTTCCTTCGCTGTCTATAAAGGTCATGGTGCCGATACCCTGGGCGTTGTCCCGGACCCAGATACCGATTTTATATTCACCCGCCGTATTTTTTTCCGGGATGACCGCAATATCCATGGTTTCGTCCTTCCTCCTTACGGTAAGCGTCATCTTATTTCCGCCGGAATTTTCCACCATGGAAATAAACTGCTTTTTGTCCGTGACCTCCTCCCCGTCCACGGCTACAATATAGTCCCCTGTTTTTAACAGAAACGCCGCCGGGGAAACCGTCGTCCGGTCCGGGGTCTTAAAATCTCCGATGCCGATGACCATAACGCCCTCCGTTTTCAGGTAGATGCCGATGGGAAGCCCCACCGGTGTCAGCATCTTGTCTTCGATGACCTGCACACCCACCTGTTTGAACGGAATAATGCCGAACAGCTTCAGCTCCATCCGGTAGGTTTCTTCTTTTTCCGCCTTCATGGTGACCGGCTCCCGCAAATCTATGCGGATGCTGTCCGCCGGTATATTACTTTCCCGGCCTCCTGCCACCGGCACTCCGTTTTCCTGCTCCCTCTCCCACAGGACACTGTCTGTTTTTTTGATAATTCCTTCCACCGGTACGCCAATGTCTATCACCTGTTCTTCTCCCCTGCGAAGTTTTATATTATCGGGAATTTTCCGGTAAACCCCAAGCAGCCACAGCAGGCACAGAGTAAAAACCGTCAGAATAAGTGCCGTCCACAGACAGCCTCTGTATATTTTTTTCCGCAATCCGTACACTTCCTTTCCGCCACACTAAAAAAAGAGTACCCATGATGGATACTCTTTTCTTACTACTATTGTTAGCAATTTTTATGACTCTAAACGGGAAACCTGCAATTTTTTCTGTTTTATGTTTTCCGCCTGTTTTCTTAATTCTCCGGCATTTTCCAGTGCCTTTTCGGAAAGGCTGTCCGCTCCCAAAAGGCGTGCCAGTTCTTCCTTTGTGCCTTCTTCGGACAGTTTTCTGATTTCGGTCTGGGTGCTGCTGCCGTCCGTTTCCTTTTCAATCACAAAATGACTGTCCGCCATAGCCGCTATCTGCGGAAGGTGCGTAATACAGATGACCTGATGCGCCTCGGAAAGACGGCTTAATTTTTCGGAAACCCGCCATGCGGTCCTGCCGCTGATACCGGTATCGATTTCATCGAAAATGAGCGTGTCTACCGCATCCTTTTCCGCCAGTACCGCCTTAATGGCAAGCATAATACGGGAAAGTTCACCGCCGCTGGCAACGGCTCCCAGACTTTTGGGTGTCTCTCCCGGATTGGTGGAGAGTAAAAATTCCACATCATCCGCGCCGTCTGCGGACGGTTCCTTTGCCTTTCTGTCTATAACAAATTCTACGGTGAGGAAGTTCAGATCCACCAGGGATTTCTGTAAAATACCCGCAAGTGTTTCCGCGTTCTTATTTCTTAACTTTGTCAGTTTGTCGCAGACCTTTGTAAGCTCCGCTTCCTTCTTTTTTATTTTGTCATCCAGAGCGGCACGGTATACTTCATAATCCTTCAGTTTTTCCGTTTTCTGTGCGATTTCTTTCCCGTATGCCTTTACTTTTCCGATGGAGCCGCCGTATTTTTCTTTTAGGCGGTTCACCACATTCAGCCGTTCCTCCACCTGGGCAAACAGAGCGCCGTCAAATTCCATACTTTCCATGTAATCGGTACATTCCCTGTTAAAATCGTTTAACAGCTCTTCCGTCTGCAGAAGGGTCTCCTGCATGCCGGCAAGCTTTTCGTCAAAATGCGCCACACTGCCGATTTCCCGGACCGCACGGCCGATCAGTGTGGATGCTCCTTCCTCTTCCCCGCCGGTAAGCCGGAAGGTCTGGCCCAGCGCTTCTCCGATTTTCTGACCGTTTACCATGAGGCTGTACTGCTTTTCCAGCTCCTCATCCTCTCCGTCCTTAAGCGCTGCCGCCTCTATTTCCTGCTGTTCAAAACTGAGTAACTCCAGCTCTCTGTCACGTTCCCTCTCATCTAATGCCGACTCTTCTTTTTCCGCAAGCAGGTCTTTTCTTTCCTTATAAAGCTTTGCCGCCTCCGCCTTTAATTCTTCCGCCTCTTTTCCTGCGTAGGCGTCTAAAATCTGCAGATGCTTCTTTTTCTGTAAAAGGGACTGGTGCTCATGCTGTCCGTGAATGTCAATCAGAAGCTCGGACAGCTCCTTTAACTGTCTGGCGCTCACCGTTTCCCCGTTGATACGGCTGACGCTTCTGCCCTGACTGATTTTGCGGGCAATGATAACCGTTCCGTCCTCTTCGGGCAGATCCATTTCGGCAAGCTTTTGTGCTATGCGCTCCGAGGAGTCAAAGGTAAGTTCCACCAGAGCCGCATCCGCTCCCCGTCTTATCATGTCCGGGCTTGCCTTGCCGCCCAGCGCCAGATTGACGGAGCCGAGCAGAATGGATTTACCGGCGCCGGTTTCGCCGGTCAGGATATTGAGTCCTCCGGTAAAATCCACCTCCGCCTCTTCTATGAGTGCCAGATTTTTCACATGTAAACTTATTAACATAGTTCTCCTTCTACCTTCTCTTTATGTCTCCCTATGTCTGCCGTCTCTCCCGGCATGTTTAACCTTCCTGTCTGTGACCCTGTTCTACAGCATGGCCTTTATTTTTTCCATCAAGACCTTGGTGTCCTCCACGGTCCTGACCGCCATCATAATAGTGTCGTCACCTGCGATGGAGCCCACGATTTCCCGGAATTTCATGGCGTCCACGGCTGCTGCCACCGCCATTGCCATACCGGAAACGGTCTTGATGACCAGTATATTCTGCGCCATATCCATGGACACAAAGCCTTCCTTTAAGACACGGATGTATTTATCTCCCAGATGGCTGTCGTCCGTCCCCAGCGCCACATATTTCTGTCTGCCGTCCCCCGTTGGCACCTTGGATAATTTCAGCTCCCGGATATCCCGTGAAACAGTTGCCTGCGTTACGTCAAAGCCCTCTTCTTTTAACAGTACCGCCAGCTCCTCCTGCGTTTCCACGTTCCTGCTTTCGATAATCTCGATAATTCTGCCCAGTCTTTCTTTCTTCATCCCTTTTCCATCCTTTTTTACTTTGGTTTTATACCCGCCTGCCATCAGCCGTTCTCACTCATCTTTTTGTGTAAGGTTTCTAAGAAACCGGCATCTCCGATTTTAATAAATTCCGTTGTCTGTGCGGATTTGCGTATCCGTATCAGATCGCCGGTGGCAATTTCCACTGCCTGTCCGTCAAAATTCACCACACCGTGCTGCTCCTGTCCCTCTCTGCCGGCCGGAATTTCTATTTCCACCACATCCTCTGCGGAAAGTACCACGCTGCGCTGGTTCAGGGTGTGGGGGCAGATTGGTGTCAGCACAAGCAGACTTGCCATGGGCTCCACAATGGGGCCGCCCGCCGACAGGTTGTAGCCCGTGGAACCGGTGGGTGTCGTGACAATCATGCCGTCCGCCTGATATTTATTTAAGAATTTTTTATTGACATATAAATGGAACTGCAAAAGCTGCTGGGCGCCGTCCCTGCGGATGACAATGTCGTTAAGCGCCCAGTCGGTATGGATTTCTTTTCCGCATCTTATAAGGCTGCCGTCCAGCATCATGCGGCTTTCTAATTCAAAATCTCCCGAAAGCAGCTTCTCCACGGCATTCTCCACGCCCTCCGGCTCCACTTCCGTAAGATACCCCAGAGTGCCCATATTGATGCCGAGAATGGGAATGTTCTGCTTGCCGATGCGCTCCCTTGCGGCATTTAAGACCGTGCCGTCGCCACCCAGTACCAGAATACAGTCCGTTCCCGGCTGCATGGGGTCTTCGGGGTGCAGCTTGACACTGCATTCCATGCCTTTCTGTATAAGAAGCTTCTGAATATGCTTTGTCATCAGAAGGTCCTTGTCCTTATGCAGGTTTGTGTAAATGCAAAAATGTTTCATTCCGTTTTGTCCAACTCCCCATGTGCAAGTGAAACGGTTTCTTTTATTTTCGTCTGCCACTCCGGTGCAAAGCCGAGTCCCTCTTTCTTAGAAAGAAGCTCTTTTAAGGCTCCTTCCGCCTCGGCTTCCGTAAACGGCGGCATTTTTTCTTTCTGAATTTCCAGAAAAACGAGATATTCGATATTGCCTTCCGGTCCCTTTATGGGGGAAAAATCCAGATCCTTTACGAAAAATCCCAGCATATCCGCATAAGTAATGACTTTTTCAATGACTTCCCTGTGCACCTCCGGCTCTCTTACCACGCCTTTTTTACCGACCTTGTCCTTGCCGGCTTCAAACTGCGGTTTGATGAGACACACCATCTGCCCCTGCTCTGCCAGAAGCTCTCTTGCAGGCAGTAAGATTTTGGTCAGGGAAATAAACGAAACATCCACGGAAGCAAACTGGGGTGCCTCGGCAATATCTTCTTTTGTCATATAGCGGAAATTGGTCTTTTCCATGCAGACCACTCTCTCGTCATTGCGGAGCTTCCAGGCAAGCTGGCCGTGTCCCACGTCCACGGAATATACCTTTACGGCGCCGTTCTGCAGCATGCAGTCGGTAAAGCCGCCGGTGGAGGCGCCGATGTCCATACATACCTTTCCCTTCAGGGTAAGGTCAAAATGCGTCATTGCCTTCTCTAATTTATAGCCACCCCTGCTCACGTATTTCTGCGGGGCTCCTTTTACTTCTATTTTCAGATTGTCCGTGCGGAACATGCTTCCCGCTTTGTCCTCCCGCTGTCCGTCCACGAAAACATTGCCCGCCATGATAATGGCTTTTGCTTTTTCCCGGGATTCTGCGTAGCCCATGGACACAAGCAGTACATCCAGTCTTTCTTTCATGTTTCTTCCTCTTTATTCTGCTGCCGAAAGCCTGTTTTATTTAGGCTGTCCGTCCATCTGTTCCAAAATTCGGTTTAAGATGCTTTCCGCATCCATATGCAGCTCTTTTTTTAGCTGCTCCACGCTGCCATGCTCCACATAACAGTCCGGTATGGCAACGGAAAGGAATTTTCCGCGGTAATTGCATTCTTCCAGGTAGGCTCTTACGCCCTCACCGAAGCCGCCGTTTGCCGTGTTTTCCTCCAGCGTAATCACGAAATCATGCTCGTCTGCCGCCTGCTTTACCATTTCTTTGTCAAAGGGCTTTACAAATCGCACATTGACAAGGCTGACCGGAAGTCCTTTTTCCTTTAATGCATCCCGCACGGTTACGGCTGTTTTTACCATGCTTCCCACGGCTAACAGGGCAATGCCGCCCTCCTTGTAAATCCATTCGCTTTTTCCTATGGAAATGGGAGCACGGAACTCCTTTAAGCCCGTGTACGCCTCCCCCTTGGGATAACGCACGGCAATGGGACAGCCCGCCGCCACGGCATATTTCATCATATCGGAAAACTCCCATTTGTTCTTGGGCGCCATTATGTGCATATTGGGAATACTGGATAAAAACGACAAATCGAAAATACCCTGATGGGTCTCGCCGTCCGCGCCTACCAGTCCTGCCCGGTCTATGGCAAATACCACCGGCAGATTCTGGATACAGACATCGTGCAATATCTGGTCATAGGCTCTCTGTAAAAAAGAGGAATAGATTGCCACCACCGGAATATAGCCTCCGGCTGCCAGCCCCGCCGCAAAGGTAACGGCATGTTCTTCCGCAATGCCCACATCAAAGAAACGCTCCGGGTACATGTTGCGGAACCGCTTTAAGCCCGTGCCGTCCGGCATAGCCGCCGTAATCGCCACCACTTTTTCATTGCGTTTTCCAAGCTTACACATAACCGTGGAAAAAATATCCGTGTAATTGGCTGTGGTACGGGGATTTTTCGGAAGTCCCGTTTCCGGCTCGAAGGGGTCCGTGCCGTGAAATCTGGCAGGATGCCGTTCCGCCGGCTCATAGCCCTTTCCTTTTTCCGTAAGCACATGGACAAGCACTGGTCCTTTTACTCTCTTGGCATCCTTAAAGACCCTTAAGAGGGCATTGATGTCGTGTCCGTTTACGGGACCTAAGTAGGTGATTCCCATATCTTCAAAGAACATACCGGGAACCACAAGCTGCTTCACACCGTTTTTAATTCGGCGGATACGGGCAATCAGTCCGTCTTTTCCGGAATTTTTCAGGGTGTTGTAAACGCCCTCCTTCAGATCCAGGTACCCTTCCGCCGTACGCACGTTATTTAAGTACTTGGAAAGTCCGCCCACATTTTCGGAAATAGACATGTTGTTGTCGTTTAATACCACAATGAAATTGGTTTCCAGAGTGGACGCATTGTTTAACGCCTCGTACGCCATACCGCCCGTCAGGGAACCGTCACCGATGACGGATACAATGGTTTCCGTGCCGCCGGATAAATCCCGTGCTTTTACCATTCCCAGTCCCGCCGATATGGAGGTGGAGCTGTGTCCGGTATCGAAGCAGTCGCAGTCGCTTTCCTTCCGCTTGGGAAAGCCGCTCATGCCGTGATATTTCCTTAAGGTATCAAAGCCGTCTTTTCTGCCGGTCAGGATTTTGTGGGTGTAGGACTGATGTCCCACATCGAAAATAATCTTGTCCATAGGCAGATTCAGGGAAAGGTGTAGCGCCATGGTAAGCTCCACCGTACCGAGGTTGGAGCCTAAGTGACCGCCCGTTTCACTGATTTTTTCTATAAGGAATTTACGGATTTCCTCTGCCAAAAGCGGATATTCCTTTTTGTTCAGCTTCTTTATGTCATTGACCTTCTCTATTTGTTCCAGGTACATCTATACTCACCCCATAAGTATTATTTTTTCCGATGAATCAGATATTTTGTAAGCTCCTCCAAAAAGGCACTGTCCCCCGAACAGTCCTTCAGAATACAAATGGCTTCTTCCGAAAGCTTCTCCACTTCTTTTTTTGCTTTTTCAAGACCATACATGGTCACATAAGTCTGTTTGTCGTTCTTTTCGTCGCTGAAAAGCGGCTTACCCAAAACGGCTTCCTCTCCTTCCACATCCAGAATGTCGTCCTGAATCTGGAACGCAATGCCGATGTTGTACGCACATTTGCCCATGGCAGTAACGGTTTTCTCGTCCGCTCCCGCCAAAATGGCTCCTATCATCATGGAAGCCTCTATCAGATCCGCCGTCTTGTGACGGTAAATAAACAGAAGCTGCTCTTCCGTAATCTGTTTTCCTTCTGCCTCTAAGTCCGCGGTCTGTCCGCCGATCATGCCGTGGATGCCAGCAGCCTTAGACAGTACCTTCAGCGCCTGCTCCAGCATCTTAAAACGCGCCGTTACCGGCACCCCGTCCACATAACAGTTTTCAAAAGCCCGGAATGCGGTTTCAAACGCATAGTTTAACAGGGCATCCCCTGCCAGAACCGCCATACCGTCTCCGTAAACCACCCAGGTGGTCTTTTTGCCGCGGCGCAGCTCGTCGTTGTCCATGGCAGGCAGATCGTCATGCACCAGGGAATAGGTATGTATCATTTCCATGGCCGCCATAAAGGGCTCCACCGCACTGCCCGTTCCGCCGCACATTTTATAGGTTTCCCGCATCAGCATGGGACGGATTCTCTTGCCTCCCGCCTCCAAGCTGTAATGCATGGCTTCCTTTACCGTTTTCTGCAAGCCTTCCGTATCCGGCATATACTGCATTAAAATCTCATTGATTTCTTTCTGTCTGTTTTCAAATTCTGCCCGAAAGTCCATACTTCCTCCCGCTACATGTTATTCTTCATCCCAGTCCGTTACCTGTCCGTCCGCGTTTAAAATCTGCACCTGTTTTTCCACCCTGTCGATATCGGCGTTGCACTGCTTAATAAGCTCCATGCCGTCCTTATACAGGGAAAAGCTTTCTTCCAGTGTAATATCTTCTTTTCGCAACTGCTCTGTCATGGCATCTAATTTTGCCAGCTTTTCTTCCAATGTCATACCGGTTCTCTTTCTTTTCGTGCGCATTCTTCCACCAGTACGTGAATTTCGCCGTCCGTCACCTGTACGGTAAGCTTATCACCTTCCGCCACATCTTCCACACTCTTTACGGCCCTGCCGTCCTTTTCCACATAGGAATAGCCGCCGCTTAATTTTTCCAAAGGGGACAGCCCCTTGAACTGCTCAATAAGAAGCGCCAGTCTGTGGCGTCTGTCCGTCACGATATCCGAAAATCCGCCCTGCAGGCTCTCCGTCAGCTTTGCTAAATACATCTTCTGCTCCTGCAGACGGTTCATGGGACTTAGTGTCTTTAACAGAAGCTGTCTCTGCGCCGTCTTCATTTTTAGGAGCTGTATTTGGGTCATCATGCCGCCGGCAAGTTCCTCTTTTCTGCGGGCAAGCTGTTTTTCCAGCTGGTCGTACTCATATACGGCAAGCTCCGCTGCCGCTGAGGGAGTCGGTGCACGCAGATCCGCCACAAAATCCGCAATGGTGGTGTCCGTTTCGTGGCCCACTGCGGAAATAATTGGGATTTCACAGTCAAAGATGGCCTGTGCCACCGCTTCTTCGTTAAACGCCCACAAATCCTCCAAGGAGCCGCCGCCCCTTCCCACTATCATCACATCCACGCCAACTTTTTCCAGTGCGCGGATGCCGTTTATAATGCTGGGCGCCGCATCCTTCCCCTGCACAATGGCGGGATACAGGATAATTTTCACGTAAGGGTTCCTTCTCCGGGTAATGTTGATGATATCCCGGACCGCCGCTCCCGTGGGAGCCGTCACCACACCCAATGTATGAATATACTTTGGAACGGGTCGTTTGTAACACTCATCAAACATGCCCCGTTCCAACAGTTCCGTTTTCAATTCTTCAAATTTTTCGTAGAGATTTCCCAGACCGTCACTCGTAATCTGCTTTACATAAATCTGGTATTTTCCGTCTCTTTCGTAAACGTTTACACTACCTTTTACAATGACCTGCATCCCCTCCTGCATACGGAAGGAAAGTCCTTTTTTCCGGTCACTGTCGAACATCACACAGGCAATGGTACCTTTTTCGTCCTTTAACGTAAAATAAATATGTCCAGACGGATGGTATTTGCAGTTGCTTACTTCGCCTCTGACGCAAAGCCTCTGCAGCATAAAATCCTGAGTGAACATATTTTTTATATACGCATTTACCTGTGCTACCGAATATACATTTTGTACGGCCATAAAAATCCTCTTTTATACAAACTTCGCCAATACGGCATTGACAAAAGCTCCGGATCCGTCCTGACCGAATTTCTTGGCAAGCTCCACCGCCTCATTGATGGCTACGCTCGCCGGTACACTGTCATCCTTCTCTATTTCATAGACAGCAAGGCGGAGAACAGTAAGCTCTACCTTGCCCATGCGGGTGATGTCCCAGTTCTCGGCCTTTTCGGAAAGCTGCTTATCAATGTCCGGTAAGGACTCCATGATGTGATTGTATTTTTCGGTGATGTACTCCCTGTCCTTTTCGCTGAAGGAATGCATATCTTCATCATAGCTTCCCGTTTCAAAAAACATTTTTAACTGTGCCGGCATCTCCTCCGGATTATTAAATTCCACACGGAACAAAAGCAGAAATATCTGCTCTCTCAATTCTCTCCTGCCCATAGTATCTGAGTTCCCTCTTATCGTATGATTATTTGTTGTTCGGCATACTGACAGCCACGACTCTCACGTTCACATCCGTAACGGTAAGTCCTGTCATATTTTCAATGGTGGTCTTTACTTTGTCCTGTACCTTGCCGCAGGTAACGGGAATATTGTAGCCGTATGCGATATTTACAAACACATCGACCTTTACGCGGTTTTCAAAAATATCAATTTTAGCGCCCTTTCTGGCGTTTTTGATACCGACCTTATCCATCAGCTCGCCTGCCATATTGCCGGCGCAGGCTTCCACGCCTTCAATATCCCTGACTGCCAGGCTGGCAATCATGGCTACTACGTCATCTGCTATCTGTACGGTACCGATATCGTTATTATCTCTTAAAACATAGTTTGATCTTTCTTCCATAATTATGTCCATACTCCTTTCGCCTTGTACTTCCGTTCATGATGTTAGTATAGCACAACCCTTATTCATTCACAAGCCAAAAAGTCAGCGAATGCCCCGCCGCATCCTCCGTATAGGCTATTCTGCCGCCGGCGGTATAAAAATAGCGGAATATCTTCTGATTTGTGACAAGCTCTGTCACAAAGGTATCGTAAACGGCATCGTCACTGCACATAAAGGTGATGGTGGTTTTGCCCGCATCCTGTGCCTTTTCAAAGAAATCCTCCACCGCTTCCTCATCATACTCCGTAAAATAAGCGCCCTCCGTCACGTAGTAATTTGCCTGCATGGAGGTGCATTCCGGCAGGGCAAACAGAGTATCCACCGTGTGGGTTTTCTCTAACATAACCGCCGGTACGCAGAGGTAATCATAGTTAATCTGCGGCAGGCTGCCGGCGCCCTCATCTTTTTCTTCGCTCTGATAGGAAGGGTCGCCCCATGTGGCGTCCACGTAATAGCATTGTCCGTTCACTTCCACTAAATTAAACGCATGCGCCTGTCCGCCGTAAACCGTGCCGGACACAAGTACACTGTTTATCCCTGCCCGGTTCAAAAGATACTGCACCGTTTTGGCATATCCCTGACAGACGGACTCGCCCGATAATAAACAGGAGCAGATATTCTGGTTGTCCGGGGCATCCTTCCGGTAATCGGTGTGCAGAATCACATATTCGTACACATATTTTACTTTTTCGTAATCGGATGCCTCTGCCGGCAAAGCCTGCAGGCATTCCTCTGCCGCCCGGTCGATTTCCCGTTCCCTAAGCACCCGCTCATAGGTGTCCATGGTATAGGTGCCGGAAAAGCTGATTTTCAGTAGCTTGTCCGCCATCGTATACTTTGTATAGGTGTAGCCGCTCACGAAAAACAGCTCCGGGTGATCGTTCATAACGGCATAAAAGACCTTTTCGATGTCCTCTTCCCCGGGCTCTCCCGAAAAACCGGTATGCAGGAGATATTCCTCCTCCATGCCGGACAGGGCAAGGTAAATGTCACGATACCACACCTGTTCTCCCCCGGATAAGGTTTCCAGGCAGAACTGTCTGGTAGGATATTCCTCTTTCATGGCTTCCGTGTACTCTGCCATCTGTGTCTCATCCATTGTCTGTGCTTCCCCGTTTTCCTGTGTTTCCTCCCGTAACGGGGAGGCACAGGCACTCAGGCACACTGCAAGGATTGCTGCCGTAAGTACTGTTCGTTTTAATTTTCTGTTCAAATCTGCCTCTTTACTGATTGCGTCCGAATTCGGAAAGCTCCAGTCCCGGGTTTCTGTCCAGTGTCATACCCACACTCCAGGAGTTGACAAACAGAAGTAAGGGATTGCCCTTCAAATCCTGAATCTTCTTCATATCCGATGTACCGGTCAGCTTCTGTAAATCAATATCCTTGTTTTCAATCCAGCGGATATGCTCATAGGGAAGCGGCTCTAAGCGGATTTCCACATTGTATTCGTTGTTCAGGCGGTACTTTAAGACGTCAAACTGCAGGACACCTACCACACCCACGATGATTTCTTCCATACCGGTGTTGTATTCCTGGAAAATCTGGATGGCACCTTCCTGGGCAATCTGGGAAACGCCCTTGATGAACTGCTTTCTCTTCATGGTATCTACCTGACGCACTCTGGCAAAATGCTCCGGTGCAAAGGTAGGAATACCTTCGTATTGAAATTTCTGTTTCGGCATGCACAGGGTATCGCCGATGGAGAAAATACCCGGGTCGAATACGCCGATAATGTCGCCCGCATATGCCTCGTCCAGAATCTTCCTCTCGTCCGCCATAATCTGCTGGGGCTGGGAAAGACGCATGACCTTGTCGCCCTGCACATGGCGAACTTCCATGTTGGCATCAAACTTTCCGGAGCAGATACGCATAAAGGCGATTCTGTCCCGGTGCGCCTTGTTCATGTTCGCCTGGATCTTAAAGACAAAGGCGGAAAAATCATTTTCCACAGGGTCAATCAGTCCGATGTCCGCCTTCCGGGGCAGCGGTGTGGTTGTCATTTTTAAGAAATGCTGCAGGAAATCCTCCACGCCGAAGTTTGTCAGGGCGGAACCGAAGAATACCGGCGTCAGATCGCCGCTTCTTACTTCATCTAAATCAAATTCCGCACTGGCGCCGTCCAAAAGCTCGATTTCTTCCATGAGTTTGTCCGCTGCCGCCTGTCCGATGACTGAAACAAGCTTGTCCGTATCGGCTGCGTCAATCTCGGTTGCGATACCTTCCTTCGTACCCTTTTCGGTATCGGAATAGGTAAAGACTTTATTTTTCTCTCTGTCAAATACACCCTTGAAATTTTTACCGGAGCCGATGGGCCAGTTGACGGGGCAGGTAGCTATTCCTAACTCTTTCTCGATTTCGTCCAGCAGATCGAAGGTATCGTTGGCGTCCCTGTCCATCTTGTTGATAAAGGTAAAAATAGGTATCTTTCTCATGACGCAGACCTTGAACAGCTTTCTGGTCTGTGCCTCTACACCCTTGGAGGCGTCAATGACCATGACGGCTGAGTCCGCCGCCATCAGGGTACGGTAGGTATCTTCCGAGAAGTCCTGATGTCCCGGTGTATCCAGAATATTGATGCAGAATCCGCCGTATTCAAACTGCAGTACCGAAGAAGTTACAGAAATACCTCTTTCCTTTTCAATTTCCATCCAGTCGCTGACCGCATGTCTGGCTGTTGCCTTTCCCTTTACGCTTCCCGCCAGATTGATGGCTCCGCCGTAAAGCAAAAATTTCTCCGTCAGGGTCGTCTTACCTGCATCGGGGTGCGAAATGATCGCAAAAGTTCGTCGTCTGTTTATTTCCTCTGCTACTGAAGCTGCCACAGCTTTCATCCTCCAAATCTTAACTTACTGCACGCGTTCCGTGCTTACCTTAATATGCCCTCTCCCGCAAAGGTGGGCACAATGTCAAAATATTGTAACACAGATGCACCGATATCTGCAAATGTTTTTCTTGTCCCCAGATTGCCCGGCGCCACCGGCTTTCCGTACATGACAAAGGGTGTATATTCCCTGGTGTGGTCCGTGGTTTTTAAGTAACCGGGGTCGCAGCCGTGGTCCGCCGTTATCATAAGCACATCCTCATCCCTCATTTTCGCCATGATTTCCGGTAATTTACCGTCAAAATAAGAAAGTGCCTTCGCATAGCCGTCAATGTCCCTGCGGTGTCCGTAAAGCATATCAAAATCCACTAAATTGATAAAGCAGATGCCTTCAAAATCCTTGTCGAGATATTCTAAGGTTCTCTCAATGCCCTCGGCATTTCCGCTTGTATAGACATGCTCCGAGATGCCGCTTCCGGCAAAAATATCAAAAATCTTGCCTACGGCAATGGTATCTTTTCCGTGCCTCTGCAGAATATTTAATATGGTGTCCCCGGGCGGCTCCAGCGAAAAATCATGTCGTCTCGGTGTGCGGGTGTAGTTTCCGCTTTCCCCGGTAAAGGGTCTGGCGATAACTCTGCCCACGCCGTGCTTTCCGGTCAGGATTTTCCGCGCCATCCGGCAGTATTCGTAAAGCTGTTCCACCGGCACCACATCCTCATGGGCGGCAATCTGGAACACGCTGTCCGCAGATGTGTAAACAATCAAATCACCCGTTTTGACATGCTCGTCGCCGTATACTTTAATGACTTCCGTACCGGAATACGGCTTGTTGCAGAGCACTCCTCTGCCGGTTGCTTTCTTAAACGCATCCAGTACCTCTTTTGGGAAGCCGTCCGGATAAGTGGGCAGCGGAGTCGGGGAATAAATACCGGCTATCTCCCAGTGTCCGATGGTAGTATCTTTGCCCATGGAAGCTTCCGCCATACGTGCAACTCTGCCCGTTATATCCGTCTCCTTACTTTCTGCCGATGTGCCTTCTATCTGAAAAAGTCCCAATTTTTCCATGTTTGGCATAGAAAAATAAGGACTTTTCGATACTGTTCCCAAGGTATCCACACCGTAGTCTCCAAACTTTTCCGCATCCGGCATCTGTCCGATTCCAAAGCTGTCCAGTACGATTAAAAATACTCTCTTCATCTCATCCGTCCTTCCTGTCGTTTCATTCGTTTATCTTACCACATATCCTTTTACTCTACAACTGTACTGATTATGATATTTTCTGCCGGAATGCCGGCTTTTCTTTTCACAATATCTTCAATCTGGGCTCTCTGGGCGTCCGTCAGCTCCAGCGCATTTACCACCACATCGGCACCGTCCCCGCTGATGCTTACCACCACGCCGTCAAAGCCTTTTGCCTGCAGTAAGATTTCCGCACCCAGTTCTTTTTCCGCTACATTTGTCATCTGCACCATGGTCTGTACGGCTTCCTGCTTCTGTTCATCGCTTAAGGCGGTGCTGTTGATGACTTCCATCAGGGTTTCCTTATTCTTGGCTCTCACCTGCTCCTTCAAAAGCTTTGCTTCGGAAAGCACTGTCACGGAGGAATTGGATGTGAATACGGCTTCTCCGGGAATTTCGCCCTGCTCCGGTGTCACGTAAGAACCGTCCGCCTGTTCAAGATCTGTTTCTGCATCCGCACCGCTTAATGCCAGGTCCTCCTCCGACAAGTCATCCAGATCCGTATCCAGACTTTCGATTTCCACATAATCTCCGTTTGCCGCCGCATCGTCCGTAAGCCCCATGATATCGTTCAGGGAATAGTCATCGTTTACCACACCGTCCGTCAGGCTTCCCGCTTCCTCACTGGTAATTTCTCCGTTTGCGGAAGTGGGCACATAATCTTCCCCGGACAGATTTTTACCGGTAAACTGTAAGTACCCTGCTACCGCAATCATAATGGCAAGTGCAGTAATCATCAGTTGATTTTTTTTAAGTATGTTTTTCACGTCATTCTCCCCTTCACTATACTTTCGGTTTTCTACCTGTTTCATTATATTAAGCTTTTCTATTCTCTATGCATACGTGTCTTATTTTGTACGCAGAACTTTCGCATGGTGCTCTCCCCGGCTTATCCTGCCTTCAGCACTTTTACCCGGTGCGCCTCCACGCCGAACAGTATCTGTACCGCCTCCGATAAATTTTTACTCACTTCCCCGTTGCCGGCTCCTTCCGCCACCACGACCACGCCTTCCACGCTGGGGCTTAAGGTTTTGACCACATAGGGCTCTTCATAGCCGTTCCCCTTTCTGTAAACCGTCGCATCCTCCGTGGCAAATTCGCTCACCATCCGGCTGCCGCCCTGGCTGTCCTGCTCCGATGTCTGGGAACGTGTCACCGGCATATCCTTCTCCACAACCTGTTCCGAAGACGCCCGTAGGGTAATCATCACCTTCACCTGCCCGGCACCGTTTACTCCGGAAAGAAGGCTTTCTGCCTTCGCTTCCATTTCCTTTATATACTGCTCCTGTTCCCACACATAGCCGGTCATGGCGGTTTCGTCGTATCCTGCCGTACCATCCCCGGCTGCCGTGTAGGCTGCGGTTCCGCCTGCCTGATATCCTGTTCCTGTGTTTTTAGTTTGATAACTGCTGTTATTATTACTTCCCGATGCGCTTTTTCCGCCGGTTCCCGCCGTATCCACCGGAATGGCAATCACCATGAGCAGCACCCCCAGCAACACGATAATCAGAAGATTATTCTTATTTTTCAGGAATTTCACTATGGACTCTTTACGGATTTCCTTCATGCACCTTCACCTCGATTTCTACGGTTTCTATGTGGGCTGGAGCCTCTGTGGAATTTTCATCGTATACATTATTAAGTTTCGATTTAATTTCTCTTTCATAGATTTCCCGCCGTTTTTCTTCCGATAAATCACATATGTAATTTATTTGCATCATATCCTCCTGCATCATTTCCTCATACCCGGCAAGGCTCTTCGAAAAAGCCTTTTCATCCGTCTGTCCGAACAGCTTCAGAAGCGGCATCATGAACAGGGTCAGCGCCATCAGATGCACAATGAATTTCAGATACTTTTCATACAGGCCGTTCGGCTTCAGGTGCAGGATAAGCTGCGCCCCTATTAAGAAAACACTTGCTTTTTTTATGACAGAAAAGATTTCATCGCCCATTTTCCACGCCTTTCTTTATACATTTTCACGCCTATCTGCTTTCAGCGGTTTGTGGTAAATGCCGCCACGGATATGGTTATCATAAATAGCAGAAAAGAGGTCCCCACGGTCTGAAACAGCAGCCGCCCGGCATTGCCCACCCTGTCGGCACAGGTGCTCATCCTTTTGTCACTGACAAGACCCATGAAGGCTCCCGCCGCTTTCAGGACAAACGCCGTCAGAAGCAGCTTGCAAAGAGGCGGCAGTGCTACGGCAATCAGCAAAAGCAGCGCTGTAAAGCCGATGCCGTTTTTTATAATAGCAGCCGCTCCGAATGCCATATCCACCACACTGTCCGTCACTTCTCCCACTCCCGGAATGGCGGAGAGCCCTTTCTGCAAAAGCCCTGTTTTGGCACTGTCAATCGCCGGGGTAAGCAGGGACTGCAGAGTACTGATGCCCGCCACAATGCCAAGGGATGCTTTCAATAAAAACCGTATCATTTTTTCCATGCCGCTTTCCAAAAGAGTCATTCTTTCCTCCGACAGGCATCCGTTTAAGACCGCCAGAAGCATATAGCTGTTGATAAGAGGCATCAGCAGGGTCAGCAGTATTTTCTCCACCAGAAAAATAATCAGCAGGATAATCTGATACCCCGCTCCCGCCGTCATGGTTCCCGTGGCAATGCCCACCGATAAAAAATAAGCGGGGATAAACACCTGTATAAATGCCACAATATTCTGAATTGCCTCCGCCGCCGTATGCGCTGCACTGAAAAAGCATTTCATCAGAACTGCCGCCATATACAGATACAGAAAATAAAAACCGGCATCCGCCACCTGATGCTTATCAAAAATACGGATAAAATGGGAAATAAGCGCCGCACCGATGCCCATCAGCAACAGGAGCAGAAACGTATTTTTTAAGGATGCAAGGTCCGTTATCACACTGCCGAAGGTCATCTGCACCACACCTGTCAGCGCTCCTTTTATATCCCCTGTGAAAGCCTGTTTCAGCAGGGTTTCCAGGTCAATCTGCAGAGTCGGGAAAAGCTCCCCTAACTGCGCTTCTATGCCATCCATCCCATATTCCCGAAAAATGCTGTCCATATCCATTTCCATGGCATTCTCCTATACAAAATTCCGGATTTGTTCCATGACCGCAAACAGAATGGGAAGTCCCGCAAAAATAACGGACAGCTTTCCTAAAATTTCTATCTGTCCTGCCACGGAACCATATCCGGCATCCTTGCAGATACCCGAAGCAAACTCACAGATATAAGTAATACCGATGACCTTCATCAGGGTGGCCAGATACCCGCCCTCGTCCGACCAGATTTCCTGCACGATCCGGTACTTGTCCAGCATGGAAGTTAAAAAACGCAGGGTGTAGCCGAAAATCAGAATAGCGCACACACAGCCTATGTAAAAGGAATATTCCGGCTTCCGGTTCTTAAACTGCATGGCAAGAACCGCACATAAAATACCGCTGACCGCAATCTTTGTAATCTCTATCATTTTCTTACCTATCCCGCCTTCTACAGGGAAAACAGTGCCTGTATATTGGTAAACAGCTCATAAATATAAGGCACAATCCAGGAAATCACCAGGATAAGCCCCGCCAGACTTACCAAAAAAGCCTGCTCTTCCCTGCCGCTGTGTTTCAATATCTGACTTAATATGGTGACTAAAATACCCACTGCCGCAATCTTAAAAATCAGCCCAATACTCATTCCGACGCTCCTCCTTACAACAGAACAATAATCAGGAAAAGCCCTCCCATGATGCCAAGTCCCGTTGCTAATTTTCCCTGCTGCAGCACATTCTGTTCCCGGATCCTGCGTGCCTCTTTAATGGCGTCCCGGTGCCCTTCCATGACTCTCACCTGCATCTGCCAGTCCTTTAGCCCCTTAACCTTCGCAAAGGAAAGGAAGCTTTCTTTTTCCTCTTTCGTAAGCGGCAGCTTCTGCAAAAGAACGGCAAAAGCCTCTTCCCAACAAGCGGAAAAATCCCTTCCGTCCTCTTTTTGCAAAAGCTTTCCTGCCGAAAGCAGGGTGCCCCGAAACGGCTCTTCCGTCTTTTCCGCTATCATAAACAGACATTCATGCAGCGTGGATTTTCCGTACCGGACTTCACTGATAAAAAGGTCCAGTATTTTTTCCATGGTCTTAAGAAGCCGGATGCTCTCGTAATACCTTGTCCGGTAAAAAAGGCCCAGCGCCGTACAGCCTGCAAAAATCAAAATTGCTCCGAAAAGTCGCAGCATATTTCCCCCTCCTTTCCATAAACCGCTTTTATCCTCGGATGGCCCTGTTTTTTCCAGAGCACCACAAACCGTTCAAAGACCTGCTCCTGCAGAAGCTCCCGCATATACGGCTTTTCCCGCAAGGAAAGCAGGTCTTCCCCGTGTATGGTTGCCAGAATGTTGCACCCGCAGGCAGACACCTTCCGGATGGCATCCACATCCTCCCTGCCGCCGATTTCGTCTATGGCGATTAAAGAGGGCGCCATGGAACGGACTAACATCATCATGCCGTGCACCTTCGGGCAGGCATCCAGAATATCCGTCCGGATACCCACATCATTCTGCGGTATTCCCAGATAGCTTCCTGCAATTTCACTTCGCTCATCGACCACGCCCACGGAAACACCCCCTCCGTACACATTGCCGTCGGAAATCTGTCTGACCAGGTCCCGTAAAAGTGTGGTTTTTCCGCACCCCGGCGGGGAAATCAGAAGCGTATTGCATATCTTTTGCTGCCGGTACAGATACGGAATAACCGGGTCTGCGGCTCCCTTCTTTTCATGGGAAACACGGATATTCAGGCTGCCCGGATGCTTTAACGTGCGAAGGCTGCCGTCCGTTTCCAGGACAGCCTGTCCGCATATCCCGACCCGGTGTCCTCCCGGCACACTGATAAACCCCTGCCTCATTTCATCCTCAAAGGCATAAAGAGAGTCCTTACAGATCTGGTTTAACATATTCCGCAGTTGTTCTTCCCCGATGCACCGCGCATCTTCCTTTCTTTTCGTAAGACCGCCGTCTTTTCCGAAGAAAAATTCACCCCTATGTAGTTTTAATATAATGGGTTTGTCCACCCTGAGGCGGATTTCTTCTAATTCCCCGTATAAGGTAAGCATCTGTTCTCCTTCCCCGCGAAGGGACGCCGGAAACAAAGCTATCAGACTTTTTTCTTTGCTCATTTTCCTTTCCTCTCTGCCTACCTCTAATATATGTACAGGCATCAAAAAAAGAACCCGCAAATGCGAGTTCTTTTCGGATTTTTGTCTGGTTGTCTGTTTACTCTTCCCAGCCCTGCCATTCAATCCATTCGGAGCCGTAGGTAAAGTAATAAACGGAGATACACTGGATTTTTCCGCTGTCGTCCGTATTAACGGAAAGGATTACTACATCGTCCTTGTAAGAGGAGTCTTTGTCGCAGAACCATACATCTGCAAGATCAGCAGCCGCCATGTTCTTCCATTTGCTGCCGTCTTTGTAAAAAGCGATATCCAGCCATGCATTGGCATCTTCGTATTCCTTGTAAATCTCTTCTGCGGTTTCATTGTCGTAATTTATCACTCTGGTATCCCCGGAGTCATACACGAGTTCCCACATAGCATTAGCCGGCTTTACCTGAAACTCATTCAGGTATTCGTCCAGAGAATCTCCTACCTTTAAGCCGCGTGCCAGTACGAAGGACTCATCGTAATCCTGATTGTTGTTGCCGTCAAAGGAGAAAGAATAGGTTTCATCACCGAAAATCATGAATCCGCTGTCTTTGGAAAGGGTAACGGTTTCATCCCCTTTCTGAAACTGGAAATCGGAGTCCTTCCAGGTCTTGCCTGCCGGAAGGGAGCATGCACTCAATACAAGGGAAAGTGCCAGTGCGGTAACAGCTGCTAATTTCTTTTTCATCTGTTCATAATCCTTTCTTACTTTTTCAAAAATTATTACTGCTGTGCTACGTCTTTCATGGAGAAGCTGATTCTTCCCATCTTGTCCTTGCCTAAGCATACAACGGTTACAACATCGCCTAAGGTCAGGACATCCTCTACATGCTCAATTCTTTCCTTGGCAATCTTGGAGATATGAACCATGCCTTCTTTTCCGGGAGCGAACTCGATGAATGCACCGAATTCCTTAATGCTTACGACCTTGCCCTTGAAAATCTGGCCTTCTTCAAAGTCTGTGGTGATAATCTTAATCATCTCAACAGCCTTATCCATCATAACCTTGTCGGTACCGCATACGGATACCTTACCGTCATCGGTAATATCAATCTTTACGCCGGTACGAGCAATAATCTCGTTGATGGTCTTGCCTCTCTGGCCTACTACATCGCCAATCTTTTCCGGGTCAATCTGGATGGAAATAATCTTGGGTGCGTACTTGCCGACTTCTGTTCTGGGAGCGGCAATGGCTTTCTTCATACAGTTGTCCATGATGAAGAGTCGTGCTTCACGGCATCTTGCGATAGCGCCTTCTACGATAGGTCTTGTCAGACCGTGAATCTTAATATCCATCTGGATAGCGGTAATACCTTCTGTAGTACCGGTTACCTTAAAGTCCATATCGCCGAAGAAGTCTTCCAGCCCCTGAATATCGGTAAGAAGTACGAAATCATCGTCGGTTTCACCGGTAACAAGACCACAGGAAATACCTGCTACCATCTTCTTGATGGGAACACCGGCAGCCATTAAGGACATGCAGGATGCACAGGTGGAAGCCATGGAGGTTGAACCGTTTGACTCAAAGGTTTCGGATACGGTACGGATTGCATAAGGGAACTCCTCTTCGGAAGGAAGCACGGGAATAAGTGCTCTCTCTGCCAGTGCACCGTGACCGATTTCACGACGTCCGGGGCCTCTGGAAACCTTGGTCTCACCTACGGAGTAGGAAGGGAAGTTGTACTGATGCATATATCTCTTGGAGGTTTCGTTTTCATCCAGACCGTCTACCTTCTGCGCTTCGGATAACGGAGCTAAGGTACATACGTTGCAGATCTGGGTCTGTCCTCTGGTGAACATTGCGGAGCCGTGTACTCTGGGAATGATGTCCACTTCTGCTGCAAGAGGACGGATCTGGGTGATTTCACGGCCGTCGGGACGCTTGTGGTCCTTTAAAATCATCTTGCGGACGGTCTTCTTCTCATACTGGTATACCGCTTCGCCTAAAACAGCCAGCCACTCTTCGTTTTCTGCAAATGCCTCGCTGAGCTTTTCGGTAATATTCTTGATATTTTCTTCTCTGGTCTGCTTGTCATCGGTAAATACCGCAACTTCCATTTCTTCGGGAGTTACGATTTTCTTCATTTCTTCAAACATTTCTGCGGGAATTGCACAGCTTGTGTATTCATGCTTGGGCTTTCCTACTTCCGCTACAATGCCGTCAATGAAGGAAATGATGGTCTGATTTACTTCATGTGCCTTGTAAATAGCATCAATCATGACTGCTTCGGGAATTTCGTTTGCACCGGCTTCAATCATGATAACCTTTTCTCTGGTAGAAGCTACGGTTAAGTTTAAGTCACTGTTCTTCCACTGCTCCTGGGAAGGGTTGATAATCAGTTCGCCGTCAATCATGCCCACCTGGGTCATGGCACAGGGACCGTCAAAAGGAATATCGGAAATGCAGGTTGCAATAGCAGCGCCCAACATAGCCACCAGTTCGGGACGGCATGCAGGGTCCACACTCATAACCATATTGTTTAAGGTAACGTCGTTGCGGTAATCCTTAGGGAACAGCGGACGCATGGGTCTGTCGATAACACGGCTGGTCAGGATGGCATTTTCGCTTGCCTTCCCTTCTCTCTTATTGAAACCGCCCGGGATTTTTCCTACCGCATATAATTTTTCTTCGTACTCTACACTTAAAGGGAAGAAATCAATGCCGTCTCTGGGCTTGTCCGATGCTGTTGCACAGGATAATACTGTTGTTTCGCCATAGTGCATAAATGCACATCCGTTTGCCTGCTTGCCGACTCTGCCGATATCAACGCTTAAGGTACGGCCTGCAAGCTCCATTGAAAAAGTCTTGTACATACTTTTCTCCTTGCTTTTTTACAATCCGCCTCGGCGGAAGGGGCTCTGGGTAAAACACCGAAACTACTGAAAAATACACTTACACAAATATACTTTTCAGCGGTCTCGGGGTTTCGTTTACCCAAAGAGGTGAATAAAGTGACTTTGCGCCCGCCCTGTCTGTACCAGAAACGAAGCTGCGTAAAAAAGCGGAGCAGCCTGTTTTGGACATACTCCGCTCTTTGCATCATAATTACTTTCTGATTCCCAGCTTAGCAATGATTGCACGATATCTTTCGATATCCTTTTCTTTTAAGTAATCAAGCAGACCACGTCTCTGACCAACCATCTTTAAAAGACCTCTGTTGGAGTGATGATCCTTGGGGTTCTGCTTCATATGCTCGGTTAACTCTTTGATTCTCTCGGTCAGTACGGCAATCTGTACTTCGGGTGAACCGGTATCTCCGGGCTTTGTTGCATACTCATTGATAATAGCTGTTTTCTTCTCTTTGGAAATCATGATAAAATCCTCCTAAAAAATATTTAGTAAACACCGGATACGAAGGCCGGGTCGGAGTGTCCATAACCTGCGCATCGGTTAAACCATACCTAATAAAATTACCACATTTTACTTTACTTGTAAACCCTTAATTTTCGGACAGTTCCACTTTTATTCCTGTGCGTATTTGTCTGCCTGTCCGGCAATCAGCGCCGCATCATCAAAGTAGTTAATCTTCATGGCTGCCTTGACCTCTGACATGGTCTTCGCTGCTTCTTCCCTTGCCACTTCGCTGCCCTTCTTTAAGATTTCGTAGATGTCGGGAATCTGCTTCTGCAGCTCTTTTCTGCGGTTGCGGATGGGCTCTAATTCTTCCTGCATAACGTTGTTTAAGAATTTCTTTACCTTTACGTCGCCCAAACCGCCTCTCTGGTAATGTGCCTTTAACTCATCCAGATTTGCGTATTCGGGCAGATAGCGTTCAAACTGCTCATCCTTGCAGAATGCATCCAGATAGGTAAATACGGTGTTGCCCTCCAAGGAACCGGGATCACTTACCTTTAAGTGGTTGGGGTCGGTAAACATGCTCATAATCTTGGTCCGCACTTCATCTGCGGAATCGGACAGATAGATGCAGTTTCCAAGGGATTTACTCATTTTTGCCTTGCCGTCAATACCCGGCAGTCTGCAGCATACTTCATTCTGCGGAACAAGAGCTTCCGGCTCCACCAGTGTTTCTCCGTAAACAGAGTTAAACTTTCTTACGATTTCACGGCACTGTTCAATCATGGGAAGCTGGTCTTCACCAACGGGAACCGTTGTTGCCTTGAATGCGGTAATATCGGCTGCCTGGCTGATGGGATAGGTGAAAAATCCCACGGGAATGCTGGTTTCGAAGTTGCGCATCTGGATTTCGGACTTTACGGTAGGATTCCGCTGCAGTCTGGAAACGGTAACCAGGTTCATATAATAAAAGGTTAATTCCGTAAGCTCCTGGATCTGGGACTGGATAAACAGGGTGGACTTGGCAGGGTCCAGTCCGCAGGATAAATAATCCAGTGCCACTTCAATAATATTCTGTCTGATTTTCTCCGGATTGTCCGCATTGTCGGTCAGCGCCTGTGCATCGGCAATCATAATAAAAATCTTGTCGTATTCTCCGGAATTCTGTAACTCCACTCTCTTGCGAAGAGAGCCTACATAATGGCCTACGTGAAGTCTTCCGGTAGGGCGGTCTCCGGTTAAAATGATCTTGCTCATCTGTTAATCTCCTTTATTTTCACTCCTCTGCCTGTTTCCGCAAAGGCAGTCATAGCATTCAAACGTACCTTAAATTATACTACAGGAAAAAGGCTTCCGTCAACCGGCATACATAATGCCGTCAAAATATTCTTCTTCCTCTACGCCGTTTATCGTATACGGCCATTCGGAATGGTCCACCTCAATCCGGTACAGTGTATCACCCGCTTTTAAGTCCACAAGACTGCTGCCGTCCGTCCGGTATAAAGTCAGCTTCGTACCCGCGGGTATCACGGCATTGTCTGCTGTCACACTGCCGTCCTCCGCCACCTGCACGCAGGGAACATCCTTTTTTGCCGTAAGAGCTTCCCTCCACTCGTATGTGCTTGCGTCTACCTGATAAAAGTCTTCATCCGCCACCGGCATGCCGTCCGCTCCCACATGATACCTCCGGCTGGCGGAATAGGTGCTTAATACCTCCATCCGGCTTTCTAAGTAAAAGTTTTCCGGGTCTGTCAGAAGCTCTTCTCCGTATAAATAGGAAGAAGCATCCAAAAGCTGTGCCCTAAGGCCGCAGTTATTTACCTCACCGACATATACCGCACTGCTGCCGTTTAAATCAAACACCTCCAGCATACGGTAATCATTGTCACTGCCGCAGATGACATACAGATAATTCTTACCGTCCGCCGTATGCAGGATGTAGGGATCATAGCTGTATGCCCAGATGTCCTTACCGGTTTCCACTCCGTTCATGGATACCTTCAGGGCTTCATAGGTTCCATACTCGTCCATGGATGCCCATACCCGGAGTTCATCTGTCCTGCCGTCCCCATTAAAATCCATACCCGACGTACCCAGATTATCTGCCGCATAGACATAGGTCCGTGGGGCTTCCGTATAGTAATCGGAAAAAATATCGGTCTGTTCCGCAAACTTTACACTTCCCGACGGCATTCCAGCCGCATAATAGGAAATTTCATACGGATTGAACCATACACTGACTCCATCATTTGTGATTTTCCAGTTCAGGGTATGCTCTGCAGCTGCTTTGGCAATATAATCTTTTAAGCTTTCCCCCTCTTCCAGGAACAAATCATCCATTGTCAGTCCGCTTTCCTCATAAACAGCTGCCTCTGCCAGTCCCGCAAACGTATCCATATCCGTTACTACATCCTGAATCTGCAGCTCTTCCCCGGTCCGGGTATCATAATTGCAGCCGAAGCTGTAACCGGTTCCATGTGCACCGCCCAGATAAGTGTAACCGTTTTCTTCAATAGAAAGCACTCTGTCGTCCGCCCTGCTTACATAATATGTGCTCTCCGTGGAATAGGGGGTATATATCTGATAACCGCCTTCCTCCGCCCCTTTCAGGTCATCCTCCGCCTGGGTTTTTAAATTTTCATATTCGTTAAGAATAGTGTTTTTATTTTCCTCCGACAGCTTTTTTAGAACCTGTGCCAGCTTAGGATACTTTTCTTCGTCTTCCCCGGTCAGGGCAATGACTCCGTATTTCATTTCCACTAATTTGTTACTGTAATCATCGTCCTTGTAATAGCTGTCAGACAGTTCTCCCTTAATAAGATGCAGAGGCAGCACCGCTTCCTCCGTTCTGCCGTTGTCCTCCCCTGTCTCTTCCGGCAGAGTGTCCCCCGGCAGTGTGCCTGTCTGTGAACCGTCTTCCGTTCCGGTACGGGTTTCCCTATCCGGAAGGCTTTCCCCTGTTTCCGCATTTTTCCGTCCGCAGCCGCCCAAAAGAAGCATTGCCGTCATAATAAGAGCTATCCCTTTTATATTTTTCAGTTTCATATATTCCTTCATTTCCGACCAATTTCTGTCTTCCCTGCATTTCTGCACAGTTACCTGTTATTGTTGTTCTGCGGCTTTTCCCGTCTGTCCTTCTTCACATACAGGAAGCGGTCCGACTTGGCGGACAGACGCAGGCTGTCCTGTTTCACATATTCCTGGGCGTTTTCTCTTTTCTCCACGCTCTTTAGCTTTGCCTTCATGCCGCTTACGGTAAGGAACGCCACAATAAAGCCGATTACCAGCGCAATGAGAATATGTACCGGTATATTATAAGTATCCCCGCCCGCGTTTACAATGGTGCTGACAGCCGCCAGGGATGAAAATGCCTGTAAAAACATAATCTTTTCCTCCTTTATTTATATTACGAAAAATAACAGTGAAATGATAAATGCAATGACAGTGTATAGTCCGGTCAGACCAAAGAGCCATCTTCTGTATGCTCCCTTGTCAAGCGGCAGGTTGCCTACAAACTTTCCGGTCTGTCCGTTCATGGCAAAGACGTACTTTTCACCCTTCCATGTGGTATTTAAAATCCACACCGGACAGAGCACATATTTTACCTTGCCGCCCTGCAGTCTCACATTGCAGTTGACGGTGTTTACCGTATCATATCCCTGTACGGTGTTCCTGAATACTTCTTCCGTGCTCTTTTTAATGCGGGCATTGACTCTGTCCACATTTTCTTCTGCCGTCACATCATATTTATCTGCCAGATAACCTGCCAGATAAGCGGTCTGGAACGGCACTGCCCCCTTGAAATCGAAGGGTTCAACAGACTCCATTAAATCGTCGTCCATCTTGGAGGAGCCGTCCGCCGGCACATTCTCAAACAAAAGATTTCCGGCTCTGGAAACGCTGTAATAGCTGGTTTCCGTATATTCATACCGGGCATCGGACCATCGTTTTACCCTGGTTGCGTCGTATCTGGCGTTGGCGTCCGCTTTGGAGTCAAACATCCAGAACGGCACATAAAGTCCCTTTATTTCATCAATATGATTTTCATCCTTAAATACCTTGGGAAGCAGCCTCTTTCCTTTGAGATGTCTGCCCAGACCTTCCTTCGCTGCATTCCTGTCAATCTTAAAGGGAATGACATAATCGGGCTTTAAGTCTCCCGCAAACATGCCCTTCATAACAATGGTGCTGTCGCAGTACGGGCAGCGGGAAGAACCTAAGTTTTCATCTCCCACGATCTCACCGCCGCAGGACTGGCAGGTATACACTCTCATGTGCGCCGTTTCGTCCTCTTTGAAGGTATCCCCGTCGGGCATATCCCATTCCATGCTCTCCGGCTGTTCCGCCTTCAGCTCCTCGTCCATTGCCTTCAGGGTTTCCATTTCAAACTCTGTTCCGCAGTACGGACATTTCATCTTCTGTGCGGTGCTGTTAAAGCTAATGGCGCCGCCGCAGCACGGACATTTGTACTCAAATAAATCTCCCATATCCTCTCTCCTTTTTTCGTATGTATTTTCTTACACACCTTATTTTGTCTGTTCCGTAAAATATTCCCGCATGCCCTTCGTCATGCTGATGATTCCATCCTCTGAAATAAACAATGCTTCCACACCGTATTTTTCTGCCAGCAATCGTCCTTTCTCTTCTCCCAGCACAAAACATGCCGTGGAAAGAGCGTCGCTTATCATACCGTTCTTGCTTAAAATCGTAACACTTTTTACACCGCTCTCCGCCGGATATCCCGTAGCCGGATTTAAGATGTGGTGATACCGTTTGCCGTCCACCTCCACAAAGCGTTCGTAATCTCCCGAAGTGGACACAAACCAGTTGCCTGTAAGGGTTAGATACCCGCAGTAGGCGCCTGTATCAAAGGGGTCCGTAATGGCGACCCTAAACGCCGTGCCGTCCGGTTTTTCTCCATAAGTAAGGATGCTTCCGCCCACGGAAATGACCGCCGCCTTTACCTCCGCCTGTCCTTCCAGATAGGCAAGGATATCGTCACAGGCAAGCCCTTTTCCAACGGCTCCCAGGTCCAGTACCATGCCCTTAGGCAGTAAAAAGCTGTTGTCTTTTCTTTCTATTTTAAAAAACCCGCTGTAGGACAGCGCTTCTTTTATTTCCGCCTCACCCGGTAAGCGGTAGCCTTCTGTTTTCCCGGTGCTTTCCGTCTGCCCGGCGTCCTCTGTTTTCCCGCCTGTGCCATCCGGCTGCTCCCCGGCGTCCTCATAGCTTTCCTGCGCGTGGGCATCAATATTCCACAGGCTCACCAGTGCTCCGATGGACACATCCAGCGCCCCATCACTGTCCTCATAAATACCGGAAAGCTCCAGCAGCGTCTCTGCCAGCTCTCCGGAAACCTCCGTGTAGATGCCTGTTCCGGCATTGGCATTCAGCTTTGCGACCTCTGAGCCGGCTATTCTGCGGGAAAGCATTGTTTCCTCCATGCCGGAAAGCAGCTGCTCCACATCCCCGGTCACATCGTCCCCTTCCGTATACAGTTTCTGGGTAACGACAGTTCCCATGGCAGTATTCACGGCTTCATATTCCTTTACGGCATTTCCGCATCCCGAAAGAAGCAGCATCGCCACTGCGGGAAGTGTAAAAAAACTTGCTGTAACCCTCTTCATTTCCCTGCGTCCTTTTGTTATACTAACTCTCATAAGTATAACAAACAAACCACCCCTTGACAATATGGGGGAATGAACTTTACCGTCACGGAAAGGTCTGATTATTTTGAAAAACGATAAAAAAATGATGGGAAAAGTGCTGATTTTGCTGCTTCTTCTTTTTCTACTGCTTTTCTCATCCCTGTTTCTTCTATATAAAAGAGGAACTTACGGCGGACAAAAAAAAGCCTGCATCTACCAGAACGGTGTCCTGCTTAGGGAAATTGATTTTTCTTCCGTAAGGGAACCCTATTCCTTCCGTCTTGTTTCTTCCGACGGAGGGTACAACGAAATTACCGTAAGTGCCGGGGGGATTGCCGTAACGGATGCCGACTGCCCCGACAGGCTCTGCGTCCTTTTCAGCAAAAACAATACCGGCAGGCTCCCCATTATCTGTCTGCCCCATAAGCTCGCCATTGTATATAAGGAAGAAAGTGCTTCCGATATGGATGCCGTTACTTATTGAGTTACTTAAAGGAGTTTTATGTCCCGTAAAAATACCCGTCTGACACTTAAAAAAATGACCACACTGACGGTCTTTCTTGCCGTCTCCCTGTGTATTTCCCTTGCGGAGAGTTTTTTCCCTCCGCTCGTTCCCATACCCGGAGTCCGGCTCGGACTTGCCAATGTGGTCACTTTACTTTTATTATATGATTTCACACCGGGTGAAACGCTTCTCGTTCTCCTGATGCGTATTTTATTGTCTGCCTTCTGTGCCGGTCAGGCCATGAGCTTCGTCTACAGTCTGTGCGGTGGCATATTATGCTTTCTTATCATGTGGTTTCTGTACCGTTTTCTGTGCGGCAGGTTTCTGGTGCTTACCAGTATCTTCGGTGCCCTCGCCCACAATGCCGGACAGCTTATGGCTGCCTGCCTGTTTACCGGAGGGTTCAGTGTGCTTGCCTATGCGCCGGTGCTTGTCGTAAGCGGTATTCTGACCGGCTGTTTTACCGGTCTCTGCGCCTATTTTACCCGCAAATATCTGTCCCCGCATATAAAGAAACTTTTTTAACCGTTCTGCATCAGACGTTTGTGGATATTTCCGAAAATGCTGTCGCACAAATGTGCCATATCCTCCACACTCTCCGTCATGCCTCCGGCAATCCATTCCTTGCAGATGGCGTTAAGTCCACCCTCATAGGCACACATACGGTACTGCTCCGCTTTGTCATCCAGACGGAAAATCTCCTTTAAGGAAGGTAAAAAGGAAAAATTACTCTGTTGTTTTTCCCTTGCCTTCATAAGCAGTCCGAAGTATTCGCTGTTTTTTCCAAGATAGGAAAAGAACCGTTCAAACCAACTGTAGCTGTCATCCTCACTGACATCATCCGCAATCTCCATCACAGCATCTTCCATTCCCTGATGCAGATCTTTTAAAATATCTTCCTTCGATTCATAATTCCGGTAGAACGACTGTCTCGACACACCGGACTTTAACACCAGCTCCGTAACGGTAATTTTCTCAAACGGCTTTTCCGCCATGAGATCCACCAGAGCCAGCTGCAGGCACTCTTTCGTAAGCTGCCCTGCTTCCTTGCCGGAAAGCCGGTATACATTTCTCTCTTTTACCAGAGTCTTTAAAATACTTTCCACAACTGTCATCTTCTTTCTTTTCAAAAGGCACTTGACGAAATTCTCATAAGGTGTTACATTTATTCCAGTGAGATACATGTATCACTGTTACATCTGTAACATGATAACATTTTTAAAACTAAGTGTCAACATTTCCATACAAATTTTACAGTTTACCGAAAGGCAGGTATTCATATGAGATACGCAATAGCAACATACATACTGATGGCTGTGCTGGTTTCCTTCTTGGGTTTCGTGGTCGAGGACGGCTGGCTGGCTCTCACAAAGGGTTATATCGACAACCGGAACATGCATCTGCCGTTTTTATTCGGCTATGGTATTGCCATGGTAGGACTGTACCTGATTCTCGGCACGCCCGCCACCATGATTTTACCTTTTCAGATAAAGAAAAAGGAAACCTTTGTCCGGTTTATTATTTACTTCGTCCTTGTGATGCTGGCAGTCAGTGTAGGAGAAATCATCTTAGGAACCTTAGTGGAAAAGGTCTGCCACTTCTACTGGTGGGACTACTCGGTAATCCCTCTTCACATTACCCGGTACACCTCCGTTCCTACAAGCCTCGGCTTTGCTTTGATCATTACCACCTTTATGGATAAGTTCTGCATACCGATTCTTGACCACCTTGCTGCCATTCCCGCTGAACGTGCTACGGTTCTTGCCTGGATTTTAGGTGTTTCCTTAAGTGTGGATATGGTGTATTCCATGTATAAAATGTACCGTAACCACGGTGGACTCAAGATTTGGAAGAAGCAGCTTCCCAGACATTCTTACCAGGAGTCCTTCTAAGCATTCCGTCCGGTCACCGAATTATCTGTTTAATGTAATAAAAAGCCTGTGGATTCAGAGGAGAAGCAGCCTCTTTTCCGCAGGTTTTTTGTTGCATAAAAATACACATTCTGTTAAAATAGTATAAAAATTTTATAAAACGCATCGATTCCTGCGAAGAACCGTTGTGATAGGAAAGGAAGGCTTCTATGAAAGCAAAAAGAATCGGATTATCCATTCTCCTTTTAGCCATTGTGGGCTTAATCGTGTATAATATCGCAGGCCCCGCCGACTTACTTGCCGGTGAAAGCAGTGTCTATGCCACCCCTCTTTCCCTTCTGCCCCCTGTAATTGCCATTACACTGGCACTGATTACCAAGGAAGTATACACTTCCCTTTTTATCGGTGTATTAACCGGTGCCCTGCTTTACACAAACGGCAGTCTGGAACGTACCATGAACACCATGTTATTCAATGAAGACGGCAGTATGGTGTCTAAACTTGCCGACAGTGGAAATGTCGGTATTTTAATTTTCTTAGTGCTTTTGGGCATCATGGTTGCCATGATGAACACTGCCGGCGGTTCATCTGCTTTTGGACGCTGGGCTTCCAAGCATATTAAAACCAGAGTTGGTGCGCAGCTTGCCACCATGGCGCTCGGTGTCCTGATTTTTGTGGATGACTATTTCAACTGTCTGACCGTAGGCAGCGTTATGCGCCCCGTTACGGACCGCCACAAAATCTCCCGTGCCAAGCTCTCCTACTTAATTGATGCCACCGCAGCTCCCGTCTGCATTATTGCACCGATTTCTTCCTGGGCTGCTGCCGTTACCTCTTCCGTACCGGAAGAAGCCGGCATCAACGGATTTGCCGTCTTTTTACAGACCATTCCGTACAACCTGTATGCTCTGCTGACCCTTGCCATGATTCTTTTCATCACTTTCTTAAAGGTGGATTTCGGCTCCATGAAGAAGCATGAATGGAATGCCATCAAGGGCGATTTGTTTACCACACCTGACCGTCCTTACGAAGAAACCTCCGATGTGCAAGGCAATCCGAACGCCAGAGTAGCTGACCTGATCATCCCCGTAGTGGTTCTGATTGCTACCTGTGTCTTCGGTATGATTTACACCGGCGGCTTTTTTGAAGGAACCTCCTTCATTGATGCCTTTGCTAACTCCAGTGCATCCGTTGGTCTGGTAATCGGCGGTTTCATTACTCTGCTTTTTACCTTCTTCTACTATATGCTGCGCGGTGTGATTACCTTTAAGGAATTTTCCGAATGCATTCCCGAAGGCTTCAAGGCCATGGTTGCTCCCATTTTAATTCTGACTCTGGCATGGACCCTTTCCGGTATGACAAACCTGCTCGGTGCCAAAGTTTACGTCAGCAACATTGTCAGCGGTTCCGCACAGGGATTCCAGGGCTTCCTTCCCATGATTGTCTTCCTGATTGCTGCGTTCTTAGCATTTGCAACCGGTACAAGCTGGGGTACCTTCGGTATTCTTATCCCCATCGTGCTGGGCGTATTCCCTTCCGGACAGATGATGGTCATTTCCATTGCCTCCTGCCTTGCCGGTGCCGTTTGCGGAGACCATTGCTCTCCCATTTCCGACACCACCATCATGGCTTCCGCAGGCGGTCACTGCAACCACATCAACCATGTTGCAACCCAGCTTCCTTATGCGTTGTTTGTTGCGGTATTCTGTTTCATCGGTTATGCCATCATGGGCATCTGTAACCTCGCCGGTGTACTTTGCATCGCCTGGATTGCCCTGCCCGTATGTATCGTGCTGATGGGCGCTACACTCCTGTTTATCCGCAAAAAAGAAGGCATGGAGAAGGAATAACCATAACTATCTGACATAAAAAAAGAAGCCGCGATGCTTCAACTGTGATATAGTACAAAAAACAGCCGCCTCCCATCCGGGAAACGGCTGTTTTTATGAAATTATCGGTTCGCTTTTTTACGGTAACGCTGCGGCTTACATCATACCGCCCATGCCTGCGCCTGCGGGCATGGCAGGTGTGTCTTCCTTGATGTTTGCTACAACGGACTCGGTAGTCAGCAGAGTGGATGCTACACTGGTTGCATTCTGCAGTGCGCTTCTGGTAACCTTTGCAGGATCCAGGATGCCATCTGCAACCATATCTACATATTCACCCTTCAGAGCATCGAAGCCCATGCCGGGGTTCATTTCCTTAACCTTGTTTACAATTACGCTGCCTTCCAGACCTGCATTTGCAGCAATGTGGTACAGCGGAGCTTCCAGAGCCTTAAGAACGATGTTGGCACCGGTCTTTTCGTCTCCTTCGAGAGTATCACGCAGCTTTTCTACTTCCTTGCTTGCATGGATGTAAGCAGAACCACCACCGCAGATAATACCTTCTTCTACGGCTGCTCTGGTAGCTGCAAGAGCATCTTCCAGACGAAGCTTTGCTTCCTTCATTTCGGTTTCGGTAGCGGCACCTACACGGATAACAGCTACGCCGCCTGCTAATTTGGCAAGTCTTTCCTGTAATTTTTCCCTGTCGAAATCAGATGTGGTTTCTTCAATCTGCTTCTTAATCTGTGCAACACGGGCTGCAATGGCATCCTTGTCGCCTTCGCCGTCAACAATAACGGTGTTCTCTTTCTGCACCTTAACGGATTTAGCACGGCCAAGCTGTTCCATGGTGGTATCTTTCAGTTCCAGACCAAGCTCGGAGCTGATGACCTGACCACCGGTCAGAATAGCGATATCCTCCAGCATTGCTTTTCTTCTGTCGCCGTAGCCGGGAGCCTTAACTGCTACTACATTGAAGGTACCACGCAGTTTGTTGACAATCAGAGTAGTAAGAGCTTCGCCCTCTACGTCTTCAGCAATGATTAACAGCTTTGCGCCGGACTGTACAATCTGCTCTAACAGAGGAAGGATTTCCTGAATGTTGGAAATCTTTTTGTCGGTAATGAGGATGTACGGATTTTCCAGGGTAGCTTCCATCTTATCCATGTCGGTTGCCATGTATGCGGAAATGTAACCTCTGTCAAACTGCATACCTTCTACTAAGTCCAGTTCGGTCTGCATGGTCTTGCTTTCCTCAATGGTGATAACACCGTCCTTGGAAACCTTCTCCATAGCATCTGCTACCAGGTTGCCGACTTCCTCATCTCCTGCGGAAATGGTAGCGACTCTTGCGATGTGTTCCTTGCCGTTTACCTTAGAGCTCATCTTTGCGATGGCTGCAACAGCACAGTCGGTAGCCTTCTTCATACCTTTTCTTAAGATAATGGGATTTGCACCTGCTTCCAGGTTCTTCATACCGGCATTAATCATTGCCTGTGCCAGAACGGTTGCGGTTGTGGTACCGTCACCTGCTACATCGTTTGTCTTGGTTGCTACTTCTTTGACTAACTGGGCACCCATGTTTTCAAACGGGTCTTCCAGTTCAATTTCCTTTGCAATGGTAACACCGTCGTTGGTGATAAGGGGAGCGCCGAAGGACTTATCCAGTACTACGTTTCTGCCTTTGGGTCCAAGTGTTACTCTGACGGTGTCTGCCAGCTGGTCTACACCTCTGCCTAATGCTGCACGGGCTTCTGCTCCGTATTTAATTTCTTTTGCCATAATGAAAACGCCTCCGTTTTTTTATTTTTACTCGATAACTGCTAAGATATCACTCTGTCTTACAATAATGTATTCTTCGTCTTCCATCTTTACATCGGTTCCCGCATATTTGGAATAAATAACCTGGTCTCCGACTTTGACTTCCATTTTAACTTCCTTGCCGTCTACCGCACCGCCGGGGCCTACTGCAATAACTTCTGCCTGCTGGGGTTTTTCTTTATTCTGTCCCGGAAGAACAATACCGGATTTTGTTGTTTCTTCTGCTACTAACTGTTTCAATACGACTCTGTCGCCAAGTGGTACTAACTTCATAATGAATGCCTCCTTAAAGTCTTATACTTTGTTAGCACTCAATGTTCATGAGTGCTAATTACTAAAGCATATATTAGTTTTATATGCAGTTCTTTGCAACCATATGCAGAGGAACTCTGCTCTTTCAATCTATGTATTATCTCTTTTTTACTCTCTTTTTCTTATTGTTTCTTATTTTTGTCCTGCGGAGCGGATTTAATATTTATTTTATAAATACTTATTCACACTTGATTTCCAGATAACCCAGCAGCTTGCTCTTGTCATACTCCTCCAGAACACCTAAGTTGGAGTCATAGTATTTGCCGTCAAAGTATACAAGGTAATGGCAGTATCTGCCCATTCTTTCCATTAAGATACAGCACTTGGGAAGCACACAGTCCCTGCCCTCGGTATAGGTAATAACGTCCTTGTGGTCAATACCGTAATAGTTCAGGGCGGAAATCACCATACCCATGGTTGCCTGCCACTCCCTGCAGTCCATGACACGGATAACATCCGCAATGGTAACGCCTGCCAGCATGGCTACACAGGTCTGTCCGCAAAGACCGTCCTCCGGCTGGATGATAACCTGCACGCTGTCAATTTTGCGGATGGGGTTGTCAAAGCTGTAAGGGCTGTCGGGGGAAACCTCTATGATGCTGCCGCTGATATGCAGAAGCATCTGATGGGACTTCGTAAGGTCCACCTTGATGGCATCCTTATCCTCAATATGAATTTCATAATTTCCTTTTTCCTTAGGCAGCAGCTTACAGGCAATGATTTCGTTGTCCAGAACCATGTCGGCTTTGATTTCATCACGCAGCTTGCAGACCTCCCACACATTAAAAGGAAGCTGTATTACAAATCCATTCTCTTTCTTGTCAATTTTTCCGGTAAAAAAGTAACGCATGATAATTTCTCCTATCTACAGATTTATTGATTTCTTCGCCTGGGAAGGCGGAAATCCAAAATGCTTTTTAAATAATTTGCTGAAGTGGTATGCATCATCGTAGCCGACGGCTGCCGCCACTTCCTTGATATTGGTGTATCCCTCTTTCTGCAAAAGCTCCAGTGCCTTCTGCAGGCGTATGTTAATCAGATGCCTTATGGGAGCTTCCCCTGTCTCGCTCTTAAAAATCTTGGATATGTAAAAGGGGCTTAAATACATATTTTCCGCAATGGTATCGAGGGAGATTTTTTCTGCATAATGGTCTTCAAAATAGCTGACTATCTGCTCCACCACATACTTTTTGTTGACGGACTCGAACGCATAACCGCTTTTTATCTCCTTGGGCTCCATCTGGCTTTTTAGAAGCAGAAGAAGCATCTGCATCATGTAGGCCTTCATCATAAAGTACCTGCCATCCCAGCATACGGCATTTTCCGCTTCCAGAGAAGCGCAAAGCTTAAACAGCTTCCGCTGCAGCTCACCCGTGGTATGCACAATGGCATTGCCCTCCGGCAGCGGAAACGCATTGTCCGGCAGCCCTTTTATGCGGATGTCCGACACTCCCACGAAAAATTCCGTAACGGCGGTCTGTTTGTCCTTCACCAGCCCCTGATGCATGACACCGGGATTTAAGATGAGCACATCTCCCTCTTCCACGGGATAAATTTGTCCGTCAATCCGGTAAAAACCGGAGCCCGACATCATAAATGCGATTTCCAGAAAGTCGTGGCAATGATACCTTTTTTCATCCTGGTCACGTTTTCCCTTCCAAGTAAAAAGAAAGGTCGGATTAAAATTTTCCAGTTGTATATTCTCCTGTCTGTCACACATATCTTCCCATGCCTTTCCACAACATCTGCCTTCTGCTTTTCTTATTTTACAAAAAACAAAGATAAATGTAAAAGGTTTTTTTGCAAAAAGATACAAACAACATACAAGATAGTCCATTTCTTTTTAGAAGCGATATGTTAATATTTTCATAGAATTTTACACGTTTATCATGTATATTTATGTTCACTCTGCTTACTTTATCATTCGGAGGTTTTATTTATGACACCTATGAAGTGGTTTTTCTCCTTTCTGAAGAAATACCGGAAAAACATGATTTTAGGAATTATTCTCACCATTGTAATCACTTCCTTAAACATTGTTAATCCCTACATATCCGGTATGATTGTCGATGACGTCATCACCGGCGGGCAGTACAGTCTGCTCTATCCTCTGGTAGGACTTATGCTCTTAATTGTCATTATCCGGGGTGCCCTGCGCTTTTACTATCAGCTTGTCTTCGAGACGGCATCCCAGGGTGTTCTGTATGACATGCGGGACAAAGTGTACCGTAAGCTCCTGCAGGAGGACTTTTCCTTTTATAATAAGAAGAGAACCGGTGACCTTATGAGCCGTCAGACCGGAGATATGGATGCCATCCGCCATTTTGTGGCTTATGTCATCTACAACACTCTGGAAAATGTCCTGATGTTTGCTTTTGCGCTTGTCATGATTTTTACCGTCAATGCAAAGTTAGCTCTCTGTATGCTCGCTGTACTTCCTTTTACCGCGTTGTGCACCTATATGCAGTCCAAGGAGGTAAAGCCTGCTTTTAAAAGAAACCGCGACTGCTTCTCTTCCTTAAATGCTTTCGTGCAGGAGAATGTCAGCGGCAACCGCGTGGTAAGAGCCTTTTCCAAGGAAGACTACGAAATCGAAAAATTCAACAAAGAAAACGACGCCTTCCGTGCAGCCCAGATTTCCGCATCCAATGTATGGAAAAAGTACGTGCCCATTTTTGAAGTACTGGCGTATTCCTTGAACATCATTCTCATGCTCTACGGCGGCTACATGGTAATTCAGGGCGAAATTACCTTAGGCGACCTGGTTGTGGTAAACGGGTATCTTTGGATGCTTAACAATCCCCTTCGTATGGCAGGCTGGCTGGTCAACGACATCGGCAACTTCATTACCTCCGTGGAAAAAATTTATACCACCTACAGCGAAGAGCCCCATGTCAAAACTCCTTACACCGGCATCCATACCCACTTAAACGGCGCCGTGGAATTTGAAAACGTATCCTACCGTGCGGACGACGAGGACATCGTCATGGACATCAGCTTCAAGGTAAAGCCCGGTCAGACCGTGGGCATCATCGGCTCCACCGGTGCCGGCAAATCCACGATTATGAATCTGCTCTGCCGTTTCTATGACACCACCTCCGGCACGGTACGCATTGACGGCAAGGATGTGCGGAATATGGATTTATACAATCTTCGTGACAACATCGGCATGGCCATGCAGGATGTGTTCCTGTTTTCCGATACCATTGAAGGCAACATTGCTTACGGCCGCCCCGACTGTTCCTTTGAGGATGTCAAAAAAGCTGCCATTATGGCGGACGCCAACCACTTTATAAATGCCATGCCGGAGGGCTACGACACCATTGTGGGCGAACGCGGCGTAGGTCTTTCCGGCGGTCAGAAACAGCGTATTTCCTTAGCAAGAGCGCTGCTTAAGGACCCTTCCATTCTGATTCTGGACGACACTACTTCTGCCGTGGATATGGAAACCGAAAGCTATATCCAGAAGCAGCTTAAAAATATTGACAAGAAATGCACCATTTTCATCATTGCCTACCGCATCTCTTCCATTAAGGATGCCGACCTGATTTTAGTCATGGACAAGGGCCGCATCATTGAGCAGGGCAGCCACGAGGAGCTGATGAAAAAGGGCGGCTATTATGCCGAAACCTTCCACAGCCAGTACGGAGAAATACCGAAAGAGCTGTTACCTGAAAATTCTGCAATGAAGGGAGGCTGTTAAGATGGCACGAAACCGTTATGATGTGGATGAAACCTTAGAGGATTCCTTTGACTTAAACCAGGTAAAACGTCTGGCAAATTACATAAAACCTTACAAAAAGGAAATGGGCTTTGTTATCTTTATGATGTTGTCTTCTTCCGCCCTCACCATGCTGATTCCTATTTTCTTCCAAAAAATCATGGATGTGTGCATTCCGGCAAAGGATATGAAGCAGATTTTCGTATATGCGGGTCTGACACTTGTCATTGCCCTTTATACTGCTTTTTCCCTGGCGCTCAAAATCAAACACATGAGCTCCATCGGACAGAATATCATCCACGATCTGCGCTACGACATTTTCAAGCACCTGCAGGAGCTTCCTTTTTCCTACTTTGACGATAAGCCCCACGGCAAGATCCAGGTCCGTGTGGTAAACTACGTCAACAGCTTAAGCGATTTGTTAAGCAACGGCATCGTCAACACACTGACCGATCTCTGCAACCTGATTTTCATTCTGATTTTCATGTTGATTGAGGATGTTCGTCTGACGTTAATCTGTCTGACAGGTCTTCCCCTTTTAGCCCTTGTCATTGTCTTTATCAAGAAAAGACAGCGCCGTGCATGGCAGATTCAGAGCAACAAACAGTCCAACTTAAACGCCTACATTGCCGAAAGCATCGGCGGTATCCGGGTTACCCAGTCCTTTGTCCGGGAAGACCGCAACGTAGGCATTTTCAACAATTTAAGCACCAGCTACCGCAGCGCCTGGATGCGTGCCGTAAAATACAATTTTATCCTCTGGCCGGGTGTGGACATCATTTCCACCATTACCACCTCATTTGTATACATTTTAGGTGTGCGCTTTATTTTAGCTCCTTCCTCCACCCTGACCGTCGGCGTGCTGATTGCTTTTACCGCATACATCAGCCGCTTCTGGCAGCCGATTAACACACTGGCAGGTTTTTATAACTCTCTGCTGACCGCCATCTCCTATCTGGAACGTATTTTTGAAACCATTGACGAGCCGGTTCTGGTTAAGGATGCGGAGGATGCCGTAGAAATGCCGCCCATCAAAGGCGAAGTTACCTTTGAGAACGTATCCTTCAGCTACGAAGAAGGTCATAAAATTTTAGATAACATCAACTTTACGGTAAAGCCCGGCGAAACCTATGCCATTGTAGGCCCCACCGGCGCAGGCAAGACCACCATCGTCAACCTTATCAGCCGCTTCTACAATGTGGACTCCGGCAGGATTTTAATTGACGGTGTGGATATTTCCAAAGTGACGCTCCGCTCCCTCAGGACCCAGATGGGTATTATGATGCAGGACTCCTTTATTTTCTCCGGCACCATTATGGACAATATCCGCTACGGCAACAAAACCGCTACCGACGAGGAAGTTATCCGCGCAGCCAAGACCGTCTGCGCCCATGAATTTATTGAGAAACTGGAAAACGGTTACTATACCGAGGTAAACGAACGGGGAAGCCGTCTTTCCGCCGGCCAGCGCCAGCTGATCTCCTTTGCACGTGCGCTCCTTGCCAACCCCGCCATCCTGATTCTGGACGAAGCGACCTCCAGCATTGATACGGAAACGGAAATCCTTTTGCAGAAGGGCTTAAACGAGCTTCTGAAAAACAGAACCTCCTTCATCATCGCCCACAGACTTTCCACCATCAAAAATGCCAACTGCATCATGTATGTGGACCAGGGCAGCATTATGGAAAAAGGCAATCACGACGAGCTTCTTGCCCAGCACGGTGAATACTACCACCTGTATATGTCGCAGTATGATTTCCTGAAGAAATAAAAATTTACACCCAAAAACGGAGTGCGTGAAATCACACACTCCGTTTTCCATTTTATTCTTTACCTTATCGCAAAATAACCTTTCCGCTTCAACTCGGGTTGCGTAGTGCTTGCATTCTTCCATTCTGCATCAAAGTTCCGGACGTTTGGTAGCAGCAGGGAAAATATTACAATTCATTATGTTGCGAGAATTTCCCTGATTAATCTTCATACTCTTCGATTTTATAAGATAATAGTCTCACATCAGCATTCAACAGCTTGTATACAATATTCTCGAAATACCAGGACATATCTGTATACTTTCCCTTAACAGTTTTTCGATTTATTGTTATGCTCAATATAGTTTGACTGGTATTATATGCCATTAAAGAAATCCCTTCCGTACCATTACAATAAAATAAGTTTACACCTATCTGTTCTTTGCCTTCAATTTTTTTAGAAATAACGTCATATAGCTCACTTTCAGATATCTCGTCACATTGCCAATCGTACTTATCGTCATCACCAATTGGCAAATATTCGACCTTCCCTTGTGGATTATGAATATGCCATCCTATTTGTTGAAATATCCTTAAAATATCTGCTATATTTTCTGAATAAGCACTGCAATCCAATGTCATTAATGCTTCCATTCACATGCTCCTTTAATCTAATTCGAGTCACAAATTACCAAATATTGATTCTATATACTTCAAACTGAATACACATTCCATTTGAAATATCTTTTGGGATTTTGTCTTCATCATATGTTTCTCCGATAAATACATCGTCTTCTAAAAACTTTATCGCCTTTACCATAGAAGTTCTAAATTCACACACTCGAATACTGCTAAAATTGTTACAGAACACTCTCTGTTTTTTATTCCAACATTTCAACAAACTCTGAGAATGCATCTGCTATCATACTACATAATTAATGTTTCTACCTCCTCTACTTCTTCATTAAAAACTTTTATTTCCTCATCCGTCATACCATACTCTTGCAAATCTAATGTCTTAACTTTAGATATGACAGTTTCTAATCTTTTTTTGAATTGTTCTGATATTTTTTTACCACATCTGGAATATCTGGTTGCAATTGTTATGTTCAGTATGATTTCCTCAATTTCGTCCAAACCGTGGTTATAATAAACGCTTTGTTCAACTGCAATATCATATTCACTTCCTTGGTCTATCCATCCATAAAAAGTTTCCAAGGCTTCATATTTTTTTTGATAAAAATTTATTCTTTTCACTTTTTTACACTCCTTATTTATTGACACTATAAAGGAATTCCATATCTATGTGCCGCATCCGACAAATAAAGCACCTATGCAAAAAACATGGCAATGATGATTCCTTTTCCAAATTTCATAATTTTTCACTCTTTTCATTTCTTTGATTTATATATTTATAATTTTATATTATTGTATTGTTTCTTATTTTGTCAATTTTAAAATAAAAAGACCTGAAAATTTCTCGTTTTCAGGTCTTTCAAACTTCTATTTTCTAAAACAATTTCCTCAGATATGCAGTATCGCCGAAGCAATCTGGAAATACACTATCAGGGAAAGGGCATCCACGATGGTGGTGATGAAAGGGCTCGCCATAACAGCGGGGTCAAAGCCAATCCGCTTTGCCAGAATCGGCAGGGTACAGCCAATCATCTTTGCCAGGAATACCGCTACAATCAGGGTCAGGCACACAACAATTGCCACCGTTACGCCTACTCTGTCAAGCAGAAGCAGTTTAATGAAATTGGCAAGAGAAAGGGTAATGCCGCAAAGCATCGCCACACGGATTTCCTTCCAGATGACTACTAATGTATCCTTGTAACCGATTTCCCCAAGGGAAAGTCCGCGGATAATGGAAACGCTTGCCTGACCGCCGGCGTTACCGCCCGTATCCATCAGCATGGGGATGAACATGGTCAGCACCGCATAGGTGCTTAAGGCATCCTCAAAGTGGCTGATAATCTGACCGGTAAAGGTAGCCGACACCATGAGAAGTAAAAGCCATGGAATTCTTTTCTTGAAGGTTTCAAGAATGCCCGTTTTCATATAGGGCTTGTCGGAAGGAACGATAGCCGCCATCTTTTCAATATCCTCGGTGGCCTCTTCTTCCATGATATCCACGATATCATCGACGGTAATAATACCGACCAGCCGGTTTTCGTTGTCCACAACGGGCATGGTAGTAAAGTCGTATTTTTTGAACTGCCGGGCAACCTCTTCCTGGTCCATCAGGGTATTGATGGAAATGACATTCTCATGCATGATGTCACCGATGATTTCGTCCGGGTCACTGAGCAGTAAGTATCTTAGTGCAACGGTACCGAGCAGCCTTCTCTGCGCATCGAGCACATAACAGATGTTAATGGTCTCGCTGTCCACACCTACTTTACGGATGCGGGCAATGGCTTCCTCTACCGTCAGGTTTTCTTTTAAATCCACATACTCCACGGTCATGATACTGCCGGCGGAGTCCTCCGGATAACGAAGCAGGTGATTGATATCACGCCGCATTTCCGGGCTGGCATTTGCCAGAAGCTTTTTTACGATATTGGCGGGCATCTCTTCCAAAAGGTCCGTTGCATCATCCGCCATCAGGTTGTTGATAATACCTGCCGCATCCTTTTCCGACAGGGTGGTAATGATGAGCTGCTGATTGTCCACTTCCATGTAGGAAAAGACATCGGCTGCCAGGTCCTTCGGTAAAATACGGAATACCTTTAACATTTCCTCTTCGGGAAGGTTTTCCAAGAGAATAGCCACATCGGCTTCATTCATCTCTGCTAATTTCTGGCGCAGGGATGTGTACTGACGGGTTGTCAGTAATTCCTTGATTTCATCCATAATCGTTCTCCTTTAGTTGTCAATGGGGTCTTCATGCATCGGGCAGGAAGAGGGTTATCGTTACTGTGCGTCTTACTGTGCGATTTCATCAAAACCACCACCTTTCTCCTAAACGGAAAACATTTTTGGGTGTGTCTCTTTACGTTTTTACACACCTTACTTATTTTATCATATCAACTTTCGTTGTCAACGTAGGAAATGGGATTTTCCTGTAAAATTTCTGTTTTGCCTGCCGTGGCTTCCGTAATATCCCGGACAAGTCTGTCCTTCTCTTCTACCGGAACCAGCACCTGCAGGGTCACCTTTTCGCCGTAATCGCTGTCCTTCGGCGTAAGTCCCATAGCGGACAAAAGGTATAAGATTTTGCCGATGCCGTTGTAATCCGTGGTAAGGGTAAGGGGCACTCCCATGCGGAGCACGCCAATCTTACAGTCATTAAGACCTTCCTTCACCGCCTGGGTGTAGGCGCGCACCAGACCGCCCGTACCGAGCAGGGTGCCGCCGAAATACCTTGTCACCACCACCACGATGTTTTTAATGTTTTCCCGCAAAAGCACTTCCAGCATGGGGCGGCCCGCCGTACCGGAGGGCTCCCCGTCGTCGCTGCAGCGGGTCAGTTCCCCCCTCTCCCCTATGACAAAAGCGGAGCAGTTATGTCTGGCATCCCAGTATTTTTTCTTCATCGTTTCGATAAATGCCGTTGCCTCTTCTTCGGAGTCTGCCCGCGCAATGTTTGCTATAAACACGGATTTCTTTTCTTCTATCTGCCCGCTTCCGCCGGAAAGCAGGATGCGGCAGTTTGTTTCGGTCTGTTCGCTCATATTCCGTCCTCAATACTGTTTCTTTGCAAAAGCTTTCTCTTGCCTTTTTTTATTCTACCATAGATATGATTAAAAGTGTTTTTTTTGTGAAACAATTCTTAAAAAATAACAAAAACCTTTATTTACCATATGTTTTTTGGTATACTTATCATCAAAGGCAGTTGTGCCCGATTTATGCAAAACAGAAAGGAAACCTTATGAATTACGGAAAAAAAGGAGTCCGTGCAAAGCAGAAAGCGCTTTTTGCCAAAGGTCCGAAGTGGATGCACAAGATTACATTTACCTGTGCAAAGGTCATCTTCATCGCCTTTATCGGCATCGCCATCTGGGGCGTGTCCGCCGGCATCGGTGCTTTCAACGGTATTATTGCTTCCGCACCGGACATTGACGTGAGTGATGTGGCACCGGTAGGTTTCTCCACCTTCATATACGACTGTGAGGGCAATCAGATTGGCAAACTTGTTGCCACCAATTCCAACCGTGTGCAGGTAACCATGGATAAAATTCCCCAGTACATGGCAGACGCGTTTGTTGCCATTGAGGACGAGCGTTTCTACGACCACAACGGTATCGACTTCAAGGGTATCGTCCGTGCCGGTTATACCTTTATCAAATCCGGCTTCAAGCGGGCGGAGGGTGCCAGCACCATTACCCAGCAGCTTTTGAAAAATACCGTGTTTACCAACTGGGTAAACGAGGACGGTCTGATCGAGAAAATCCAGCGTAAATTCCAGGAACAGTATCTGGCTCTGGAAATCACAAAAAAACTGAGCAAGGAAGAAATCCTGCTCCGCTACATGAACACCATCAACTTGGGACAGGGCACATTAGGTGTCCAGGCAGCCGCCAAGCGTTATTTCAACAAGGACGTAAGCGAGCTTACCTTATCGGAATGTGCCGTTATCGCCGCCATTACCCAGAACCCTTCCAAGTGGAACCCCATCTCCCACCCGGACAACAATGCCGAGCGTAGGGAGCGTGTTCTCCGGAAGATGCTGGAACAGGGCTATATCAGCCAGGCGGAATTTGACGAAGCCATGGCGGATGATGTGTACTCCCGTATCCAAGAGGTCAATATAGCCGTAGCCAACGATTCCGTCAGCACTTATTTCGAGGATGCCATTGCGGAAGTGGTTATGGAAGATCTGATCAACGAATGCGGTTACAGCGCTACACAGGCTTCTACCATGTTATACAGCGGCGGTCTCCGCATTGAGTCCACCTTAGACCCCAATATCCAGAACATTGCCGACGAAGTGTGTTCTGACCCGGATACCTATCCCGAAAATGTCAAATGGTACTTAAGCTACGATCTGACCACCAAGGATGCCAGTGGTGAATACCACAACTACAGCAAGGAAATGATGAAAAAGTGGTTTGTGGAAAACGAAAGCCGCAGCTTCAACCTGATCTTCAACAGTATGGAAGATGCCTATGCCGCTATTGAGACCTATAAAGCGGCAATTATGAGTGACGGGGAGGAAGAGATTGCGGAAAACATTTCCATGACGCCCCAGCCCCAGATTTCCTTAGTTATCATGGACCAGTCCAACGGTCATGTGGTTGCCATCGTGGGCGGCCGCGGCGCCAAGGAAGGAAGCCGTACCTTAAACAGAGCGACCGACTCCGCAAGACAGCCCGGTTCCACCTTTAAGGTACTCTCCACTTATGCTCCGGCTCTGGACAGCGCCGGCATGACACTGGCTACCGTATTTAACGATGCTCCTTTTAATTACAACGACGGTACGCCTGTTCACAACTGGTACTCCAATCCTCCTTACGAAGGCTTAAGCTCCATCCGTAAGGGAATTTACCACTCCATGAACATTGTAACGGTAAAATGTCTCACCCAGATTACACCGAAGCTCGGCTTTGACTATCTGGAGGATTTTGGTTTCACGACCTTAAATGAATTGAATGACTGCTACCAGCCCATGGCTCTGGGCGGTGTCGGCGGTGTCACCAACTTAGAGCTTTGCGCAGCTTATGCCACCATCGCCAACGGCGGTGTTTACAACGAGCCCCAGTTCTACACCAGAGTCCTTGACTCCGACGGCAACGTCATCATTGACCACACGGTTCCCAATACCAGACAGGTATTAAAGGAAACCACGGCATTCCTTCTGACGGAAGCCATGAAGGATACCGTAATAAAGGGTACCGGTACGGCTGTCAACTTTGACGGTATGACCATTGCCGGTAAGACAGGTACCACTTCCGACGACAAGGACGTATGGTTCGCCGGATACACCCCTTACTATACGGCTGTTACCTGGACCGGATATGACAACAATATAAAAATGAGCAACAAGGCAGACAAGGCTCTTTCCAAGAAAATCTGGCGTGCGGTTATGCAGAGAATACACGAAAACCTGCCCAATCAGAGCTTCCCGATTCCGGAGGGTATCGTACAGGTTGCGGTGTGCTCCCAGTCCGGTAAGCTGCCCGTGGAAGGTTTGTGTGACAATTATGTGGTAACGGAATACTTTGCGGAGGGCACGGAGCCTGTGGACTCCTGCGATGTACACTACTCCGGTGATGTATGTGCTTACAGCCTGCTTCCCGCGAGTCCCGACTGCCCGTTCAAGCTGCCCGGTGTCCTGACACTTACGCCTGTAGAAGATATTTCCTTACAGCAGGGCTCCACGGTCATCAACGAAGACGGTACGGTTTCTACACCGCAGACCACCAACTACTGCCCTCACAACGAAGACTTCTTCCTGCAGCCCAATTATGCCTCTGTCATAGAACAGCAGCGGGCAGAGCTTTTGCAGCGGGGCTACAATTTCTATCATTAGTACTTCTTATATAAAACAAATAAAAGCCCGGCTCACCAGCCGGGCTTTCTTCTTTCTACTGATAATTTTCCATCAGAATCTGCAGCTCCGTCTTTCCCCGGAAGCTGTTTAAGCCTATCCGGTAAGTCACGGAAAGCGGAAATTCACATTCTTTTTCGTACAGTCTGCCGGAGGCACCCTCCCCGAACTTCCCGTCCAGGTAAGCATGGAATTTATCCAGCCCGCCGAAGAAAACCAGTTCATAGGTCTTTCCTTCCTGCGTCACCGTATACTTGGCAAACGTTCCCTGCTTCCCCATTTTCCTGCCGAACCGGAATACCACGTTCTTTGTGGCAAACAACGGCTTGGGATTGGCATTGCCGAAGGGCTCTAAAATTTCAAACTCCTCCGCAAGCTGTCCGGTCGCATAGGAAAGGGGCATTGGCACATCAATATGTACCTTTGGCTGAAAATCTTCTTCGGTCAGGGTACACTGTGCATTTAAGCGTCTGCGCAGCTCCTCTAAATTTTTCTCTTCCAGGGAAAGTCCCGCCGCCATCTTGTGACCGCCGAACTTGGTAAACAGCTCCCTGCACGCCACCATGGCATCGTACATATGATAGCTTTCTATGGAGCGTCCCGAGCCCTTCAGCCCTTCTTCCCCTCTTGTCAGGACAAAAGTCGGCTTGCCGTACTGCTCCTTTACCCGTCCCGCAATGATTCCTGCCAGGCTTTCATGGCAATCCGGTAAGAATATCACCAGCACCTTATCTTCCGACAGATGCTCCTTTTCTATCTGCTCCGCCGCCTGCTTCACGCCCTGCAGGGTCATTGCCTTACGGCTTTCGTTCATTTCCTTCAGTTCTCCGGCAATTCTTGCCGCCGATACGGCATCCTTTGCCCGCAGTAGCTCCAATGCCCTTACTGCACTGTCCAGTCTGCCCGTAGCATTTAAGCACGGCCCTATTACAAAGCCCAGGTGGAATGCATTAAGTCTGGACGGTTCCACACCGTTTGCCTCTATCAGGGCTTTTAAGCCCATGCAGGGCGCCTTGCGGATACGTTTTAAGCCTTCCTTTACAATGATGCGGTTTTCGTCTAACAGGTCCATTACGTCGCACACGGTTGCCACCGCCGCAAGCTGCATAAATTCCTCCATGCATGCCTGTCTTTCTTCATAGGACACCTTCGACTTGCGGAACATGAGCTCAATGAGCTTATACGCCACCACTGCCCCGCAGATACCCGGATTGGGATATTTGCAGTCTGCCTGCTTGGGGTCCACGACCACCGCTGCCGGAGGCAGAACCTGTGTCCGCACACCGTTTTCTTCCACATACGGCACCTCATGATGGTCCGTCACCACCACGGTCATTTTCTTTTCCACCGCAAGGGCAATCTGGGATGCCGCCGCAATACCGTTGTCGCAGGTGATAATGGTCTGGATCCCGGCTTCATACGCATCCTCTATGAGCCGGTCATTTAAGCCGTAGCCATCCTTCATACGATGCGGTATCACCGTATCCACGTTACCGCCGAGCACCTGCAGTCCCTTCGTCAGAATATGGGAGGAAGTAATACCGTCCACATCATAGTCCCCGATGACCCGGATTTTTTTCTTAAGGGCAATGGACTCCGCCATAATGGCAGCCGCATCCTCCATCCCCAGCATCAGTTCGGGCGGATACATATCAAGATATGTGCCGTAGAGGTATTTTTCTACTTCTTCCTCAGACAAAATATCCCTGTTACGGATGATTCTTGCCGTAACAGGGGTAATATTAAATTTCTTGCTCCAGGCATCGAAATCAGCTTTCTTTGCCGCAACAAACCATTTTTCCATGGAAACTATAACCTTTCCCACTGAGCGGTTCCCTTATTTGGAAACCGCCTTTTTGTTTTTCTGCATCATGTAGTACATGCTGCCTGCCAGGAATACGGAGGAATAAGTACCGCAGGCGATACCTACCATCAGGGGCAGTGCAAATTCACGGATAGCGGTAACGCCCAGTACATACAGGGCTGCTACCATAATAAATGTAGTCAGGGAAGTAAAGATACTTCTGGACAATGTCTGGGTAATGCTTCGGTTGATAACATCCTTCAGGTCCGCACCGCTGCCCATCTGGCTTCTGTTCTCACGGATACGGTCATATACCACGATGGTGGCGTTGATGGAGTAACCGACCAGAGTCAGCATGCAGGCAATGAAGGTACTGCCTACGGAAACCTTGGCTGCCGCATAGAAAGCAAGTACTACCAGCACGTCATGAAGCAGTGCCAGAACACCGCCGGCACCAAAGGAAATATTCTTGAACCGGATAGCGATGTAAATCAGCATGCATACCATAGCCACACAAACGGAAGCAAAGGTCTTTACGGTTGTTTCCTTAGAAATAGTGCCGCCGATAGTTTCCATAACAATCTGCTCATTTTCCACACCGTATTTATCGAGAAGCATTTCTTCAATGGCATCTCTCTTGGTAACGTCCAGTGCGTTGGTCTTGAATACAACATCTGTGGAATTCTGTACCGGCTGAGGCTGTACTGCACTTCCCGCAATCTTTTCCATTTCGGGAATAACGTCTGTTTCTAATTCGGAGAGGCTCTTCTGTTCGTTAAAGGTTACCGTCATGGAAGTTCCACCTACGAAATCAAGGCTTAAGTTCAGCGGATTACCGGTCTGTGCTTTATTGACACCCATCATGACAAAGCCGCCCAGAATCAGCACTAAGGAAATTGCAAAGTATACCCATCTCTTGCCGACAAAATCAAGAGCCTTATGCTCCTTGCCCACACCGTACCATTTTTCGCTTGTAAAGCCGATTGCATAGAACGCACGGAGCAGCCATCTTGTCACAAACAAAGCGGTAAACATGGAAAGCACTATACCTAAGATCAGGGTCTGTGCAAATCCTTTAATGGAACCGCTGCCGAAGATTAACAGAACGAGTGCTGCAATCAGGGTGGTAATGTTGCCGTCTAAAATAGCGGAGAGAGCTTTGTCGAAGCCAATCTTTTCAGAAGACTTCACAGTCTTTCCGGTTGCCAGCTCTTCACGGATACGGGCGAAAATGATAACGTTTGCATCCACTGCCATACCGATGGAAAGAATGATACCGGCAATACCGGGCAATGTCAGGGTAATATCGAATCCGTTTAATAACAGAACGATTAGAGCGGTATACAGTAACAATGCTAAGGATGCTACAAAACCGGGCAGGAAGTAAACGCCAATCATGAATACAGCAATGACCGCAAGACCGATGGCACCTGCCTCTAAGCTTGTCTTAATAGCATCGGAACCGAGCTGGGCTCCTACTACCTTGGAATGGATTTCGTTAAGCTCTAACTTCAGTCCGCCAATCCGGATTAAGGAAGCTAACTTTTCGGCATCTTCATAAGTGTAGTTACCGCTAATCTGGGCACGTCCGTCCGTCAGGGCACCGTTTACGGTAGGTGCGCAGATTACCTTGCCGTCATAGTAAATAGCAATGGTTTCGCCGTTCTGGTAAGCGGATGTGGTCGCATCTGCAAATTTCTGCCTGCCTTCGTCGTTAAGCAGAAGGTCGATGCAGTAAGATGAGGTATTGCCGGTCTGGGAATCCTGGTAAGGAACCGCTTCCGCACTCTTGATATCGGAACCGTTTAATACCACGCAGCCGTCAGCCACGATTTCATCGATGCTTCTGTTCAGTACATATGCCAGGGAAGCATTTCCGTCTTCATCCTGTACAATGGTCTGGGAATAGTTATCATTACCGTCGGACCCCTTCTGTGCCAAGAAATAAAGTGTACCGGGGTTGCCCAGTTCCTCTAAAATGGCATTGGCATCGGTTACACCGGGAATTTCCACGTTGATACGGTCTTTTCCCTCCAGGTAAACCTGTGCTTCGTTGCTGTAGTTGTAAACACGTTCTTCCAGCTTTCTCTTGGTATCCGCCAGGTCGGTTGCGGAAGGCTCTTCGTCTCCCACCACCTCATACGTGATGCTGACACCGCCTGCCAGATCAAGACCCAAGGTAATGTCGGATGCCGCCACTTTACCGTTTCCGTCAATTCCCTTTACATCGATGAAGGTCACGCCTGCAAGGACTGCCAGAAACACAAGCAGAGTAATGATTGCGTTACTTTTCTTCATTTTGTTCTTCCTCCATTTCAGCCATAGCTGCTTTTATCATAATAGCGCATTCGATACGTTTTCTCTGCAGTTCGCAGCCCACATCATATGCGTCATTGATATTCCCATGGAAATTATAAGAGTTGGCAGCACAGCCGCCGCTGCAGTAAAACTTGGCAAAGCATTTTTTACATTTTTCCTTTGCATATACATTGCAGCACTTGAATTCGTCACGGATTTCCGTGTTGACGATGCCGTCATCCACGTTGCCCATGAGGAACTTCTCGTTTCCCACAAACTGGTGGCAGGGATACAAATCTCCCCAGGGAGTCACTGCCAGGTATTCCGTGCCGGAACCGCAGCCGGACAGACGCTTTGCCACACAGGGGCCGCCCTCTAAATCAATCATAAAGTGGAAGAAATTGAAACCGTTTCCTTCCTTTCTTCTGCGAATCATTTCTACGGCAAGCTTGTCGTACTCTTCCTTAAGACCGGGAATATCCTCTTCCTTAATAGAGTACCAGTCCTCGGGCTTTGCCACAACCGGCTCTACGGAAATCTGCTTGAAGCCAAGATCTGCCAGATGCAGCACATCCTTAGAGAAATCCAGATTGTTGTGGGTAAATGTACCTCTTACATAATAGTTCATCTGGCCGCGGCTTTCCGCCACTTTTTGGAACTTCGGTACAATCATGTCGTAACTGCCCTGTCCGCCGCGGAAGGGACGCATCGCATCGTTTACTTCCTTCCGTCCGTCGATACTGAGCACGATATTGGACATTTCTTTATTGGCAAACTCCATAATTTCATCATTTAAGAGAACACCGTTGGTCGTCAGGGTAAAACGGAACTTCTTGTTGCATTCCTTTTCCCGGCTGCGTCCGTACTCTACCAGATCCTTTACCACCTGCCAGTTCATGGTAGGCTCGCCGCCGAAGAAATCCACTTCCAGATTGACGCGGTTGCCGGAATTGGCAATCAGGAAATCCAGGGCTTTTTTACCGACTTCAAAGCTCATAAGCGCTCTTCTGCCATGGTACTCGCCTTCTTCGGCAAAGCAGTAACGGCAGGCAAGATTACAGTCATGGGCAATATGCAGGCACAGCGCCTTTACAACCGTCTGACGGTTTTTGAAATCAAAGATATAATTTTCATAAATATCGGGGGTAAACAACCGGCCTTCTTTGTATAACTCCAACACCTCATCGATGGCTTCTTCCACTTCCTCTGTGGGACGTCCGGATGCCTCACAACTGATAACAGCCGCTTTAATGGCTTCCGGTTCCTTCATGCCGCCTTCTACCAGAGGTTCCACGAAAGCTATCATGTCGTAAACCAGATCGTCTACCACATGTACGGAACCGCTGTTTACATCCATGACAATGTTGTAACCGTTGTTTTTGTACTGATGAATCACGTTTTCTTCCTCTTTCTCTCTTAAACTCAATCTCTCCCCGGAAAAAGGTCCCTGTCCTAAGAAAAGACTGCAAAAACGAAGCAGCGACGCAAATCGCTGCTTTCTTAATCTCACATTAAAAATGTGGGCGCTGCTTATTTAATCTTTTCGCAGCTCTGGTTTCCTACTGTACAGGATGTCTTGCATGCTGACTGGCAGGAAGTCTGGCATTCACCGCAGCCGCCCTTCTTCATGGACTCCTTTAAGTTTCTTGTATTTAATGTCTTGATGTGCTTCATAAAAGAAACGCCTCCTTAATATAAATTAAGCTTCATACCATCGTAGTATATCATAAATTTCCTGTTTGTAAAAGGTTTTTTTCATATTTAGGCATATTTCGTGTATTTTTTCGGAAATCACCCGAGCATGCCTCCCAGCATACCGCTTCCTCCGCAGAGCACCAGCACTGTTAAAAATTCTCCCGGCAGCTTTCCCAGATCATGGTCAACTGCTAAAGACACCACAGTAAGTATCAGAAAATACGCGCTTCCCATCAGAAGCCCCCACAAAAATTTCCGTGACTGCATCTTTTTTCCGGTAAGCCAGCCCGCTGCCAGATTGACCGCTATGTAAATACCGATAACCGCCGCCGAAACAATTTGTTCAGACAGCCTGAGTTTATAGACCAGCAGCGAAAGTAAAATGAGCAGCGCTCCCGTAAGAATGTAAGCGGCAAGCAGGCATTTCAGGAAAAAAAGCCACGGCTTTCCTTCTCTTTCTTTGTCCATCTCTCTCCTCCTCCGGCATTGTTCTATTCATGTATATGTCGGGGCGGACATTTCTTATACCTGTATTTCCGCAAAAATATACCGCTTTTCCTGTTCTTAACGGTTGTTAATCTTGACAAACCGCTATGGAATACGGTATTATTTCCTATCATTATATAAAAATTTATTCAAATTACAAAAGGAGTGTTATTCTTGGAGACATCTGATGTCGCGCAACTGATTATTATTATTGTTCTGATTTTTCTATCCGGCTTCTTTTCTTCCGCCGAGACCGCTTTTTCCACCTTGAACAGGGTGCGTATGCGGAATCTGGAAGAAGAAGGCAGCAAAAAAGCCGCAAGGGTCAATAAGATTTTGGAAAGCTACAGCAAAATGCTTTCTGCCATCCTGATCGGCAACAACATTGTAAACCTGACCGCTTCTTCCCTGACAACGGCATTTGTCATCGGTGTATGCGGCAATGCGTACATAGGAATCGGTACCGGTATACTTACCATTGTGGTACTGCTCGGTGGGGAAATCATTCCCAAGACATGGGCAAACTTAAATTCCGAAAAATTAGCCCTTGCCTACTCCTCCGTCATCTACGCACTGATGAAGGTCATGACGCCGGTTATTTTTATCGTGGATCTGCTGTCCAATGGCATCTTAAAGCTTTTGCATGTGGACCCCAATAAAAAGATGGATACCATTACCGAAAGTGAATTGAAGACTTACGTGGATGTCAGCCATGAAGACGGCCAGATTGAATCGGATGAGCGGGAAATGATTTACAATATCTTTGAATTCTCCGATACCTGCGTAAAGGATATTATGATTCCCCGTACCAACATGGTGACCGTCAATGCAGACGAAAGTGTAAACGACTTAATCAAGGTATTCCACGAGTCCATGTATACCCGTATTCCCGTGTATCAGGAAGACAAGGACAGCATGATCGGTTTTGTCAACATCAAGGATTTATTTATTGCCCGTATTTCCGGTCAGAAAAATATCACATTAAAGTCCCTCCTGCGGGAGGCCTACTACACCTACGAATACAAGAAAAATGCAGACCTTCTTCTGGAAATGCGTGAGAAATCCATGAATGTGGCATTTGTCTTAAACGAATACGGTTCCACCGTGGGTATGGTTACGCTCGAAGACCTTTTGGAAGAGCTTGTCGGGGAAATCCGTGACGAATACGACGAGGACGAAAAAGAACTCATTCAGAAAATAGATGACCGTTCCTACCTCATTGAAGGCAGCATGAATCTCTCCGATATCAACGACAGCATCGGTACTTCCTTAAATTCCGATGATTACGACTCCATCGGCGGTATCATCATCGGTCAGCTGGACCGTCTGCCGGAGGACAACGAATCCGTAGTTCTCGCCGACGGCACTACCCTGCAGGTAAAGGGTATCGACCAGAACCGCATCCTTCACGTCCTGCTTACCCTTCCCGAACCCAAGGAAGAAGAAACGGACGAAGAAGCTTCCGCAAATAAACAATAGAATGCACGCTCTGCGAACATTCTATTGTCATGAATAATAAATGCCCTGCCGGTCAATCCCCGGCAGGGCATCTTTTTTTTGCAAAGTCAGGAAATCCTTTCCATTAGCAGGCTGCGCGTGCTTACGGCAGTCTGTATTTTTCTGCATAGGCAAGAACTTTTCCGCGGAAATTGATGTTCTCGCTTTCTTTTAAGTTGTCCAGGTATTCATGGGTTTCGTAGCTGTCTTCCTTTACCTGCAAAAGACATACCGCAATATTGGAGCAGTGATCCGCCACTCTTTCAAAGTTATTGGTAAGCTCCGTTAAAAGCACGCCCAGTTCAATGGTGCATTTGCCCTTGCGCAGACGCTTGATATGGCGCTTCTTCATTTCAATATTAAGCTGGTCAATAACCTCCTCCAAAGGCTCCACAAGCTCTGCCGTCTCGGAGCTGTCCGTTTCAAAAGCAGTAAAGGAAATATCCAGGATTTCCTTAATGGCATCCATGAAGACGGTAAGCTCTTCCATTGCTTTATCGGAGAATACCAGTCCTCTCTCCTGCATTTCGTCCGCCGACTCCTTAATATTTAAGGCATGGTCGGAAATCCTCTCAAAATCGCCGATACAGTGAAGCAGGATGGACAATACATGACTTTCCTTTTCCGTCATATCCTTGCCGCTGATCTTTACTAAGTAAGTACCGATTTCATCCTCGAACCGGTCAATATCCTGTTCTAATTTTTCAACCTCTGCCGCCTTGTCCGCATCATAGCTCTGCAGAAGGTCAAGCGCTGTGAAAATCGACTTCTTGGAATACTGCGCCATGGTAATGGCAACTCTTCTGCTTCGCTCAATGGCAAGTCCGGGGTTCTCCAAGAAACGGCTGTCCAGTGTTTTCAATTCCACATCCACGGGTGACATTTCGCCTTCCTTTACCTTGTCCGGTACAGTTAAATTAACTAACTTAACAAACATCTTAGAGAAAGGAAGCAGGATGATGCAAAGCGCTATGTTAAATAAGGAATGTATCAAGGCAATTCCAAGCGGAGAAATTGCTTCTTCCATGAAGGAAAAATGAAGGAAAGTATTCGCCGCATAGAAAACTACCATAAACAGGGTTGTCTTTACAATATTGTAGTACAGATGCATGAGGGCTGCCTTCTTGGCATCCTTGTTGGCGCCGATGGCGGAAATCAGGACCGTAATGCAGGCACCGATGTTCTGTCCCATGATAACCGGCACCGCCGTAGCTCCGGTCACTGCCCCCGAACGGGACAACGCCTGCAAAATACCGACGGATGCGGAAGAGCTCTGTACGATAGCAGTCATAATAAAGCCTACCAGTACGCCTAAAAGCGGATTGGAGAACATGGTCAGCATATTGGTGAACTCCGGCACATCCGCCAGACCCTTTACCGCACCGCTCATGGTATCCATACCAATCATCAGGATGGCAAAGCCGGCAATAACGGTACCCACCGTCTTATGCTTTTCCTTCTTGGTGAAGTTAATCAGGATAACACCGATCAACGCCAGTACGGGAGCAAAGGATGACGGTTTGAAAAGCTGAATGATAAAGCTGGTGCTTTCAATACCGGTCAGACTTAAAAGCCATGCGGTAATGGTAGTACCTACATTGGCACCGATAATTACGTTTACCGCCTGCTCCAGCTGCATAATTCCGGAGTTTACAAAACCGACTACCATAACTATGGTTGCCGTGGAGGACTGGATAACCGCCGTCACACCGGCGCCCACTAAAACCGCCTTAACCGGATTGTTGGTAAGCTTTTCCAGTATGTTTTCCAGCTTGCTGCCGGAAACCCTCGACAGGCCTTCGCCCATCATGTGCATACCATACAGGAACAGGGCAAGTCCGCCCATCATCGTCAGAAGGTCAAAAAAATCCATTTGTGTACCCAACTTTCTTTTTTCTGTACAATTTTTACTCGCTATTTCTATTGTAACTAAAAAGCGTCCTATATGCAACAACCTTTTCCGCAAGTTTTTGTTATGTTTTCTGTATCTGTTTTTCCAGCTCCGCGGCTGCAAGGCTTAACGACTCGCCCTTTCTTTTTAAAAGACAGATGTTCCGCTCCGGCACCGGCGGCTCCATGTCCAGAATAACCAGCCCCTCCATATTTTCCTTTTCCAGGAAATCCAGCGGTACAAAGCCTATCCCCAAATCCGACTTTACCATGGGCAGTATCTGGTCGGAGGTTGCCGCCTCCACATCCGGGGAGAACGTCCATCCCATCTTACCAAAAATAGCGGAATAAAAGGCAAAGGAACTGGTCTGCTCTCCGAGACCGATGAGAGGATATTTCTTTATCTGTTCATCGGTAAGTGACATGCCCGTTGCCATGGAAAATGCGGTGCTGCATACCGGAACCTCCTTAATTTTCCGAAGTACCCTGGCAGTAATTCCCTCCGGCAGGGTAAAAGGGTCGGTTACAAGCGCCATGTCCGCCAGTCCTTTTTTTAATTCCGAAAGCGCCTGCGGTGTGGTCTGGTTGGAAATGCGGATACGGATACCGGGATACGCCTTCCGGTATTTTTTTAAGGCAGGAAGCAGCACACAGTGCAGGGCAATTTCGCTGGCGGCAATCGTAACCACTCCGCCCTGCAGACTCTTTTCCCGGGCGATTTCTTCTTCACCGCTCAAAATATGCTCCATTGCCACAGAAATATGGGCATACAGCTTTTCCCCTTCCGGTGTCAGGGTAATGCCGTGCCGCTGCCGGATAAACAGCGTACATCCCAGCTCCTCTTCCAATTTCTTCATCATGCGGGTGATATTGGGCTGATTGTTCATCAGCGCCTGTGCGGCTGCCGTGAAGCTTTTCAGCTTTGCCACATAATAAAAGACTCTGTAATAGTCGTAACTGATGTTCATACTTTTCTCCATATCATTTTCATATATCTATATTTCAAAATTTATATTTTTCATATATCTTTAATGGGATTATAATACAGCCGATGTGAAAAAAGCAACACCTAATACAGATGTATCAAAGCATATTCGCACAATGCATCTTAAAAGAGAGGATGAATAGTGTGAAAAAAATTTTTTCACACGCAAATTTGTGCTATCAGCACAAAGTTTGCAGATTATGAAAGGAATGAAAAGTATGGAGAACAAAATTATTTGTATCGGACGTGAATACGGCAGCGGCGGACGTGAAATCGGAGAAAAGTTAGCAAGACAGCTCGGTATCCCCTGCTATGACAAGCTGCTGATTAAAAAGGCGGCTTTAGAATCCGGATTAAGCGAAGAATTTCTTTCCCGGACAGAGGAATCCCCCATTAACAGCATCCAGTTTTTAAGTGGCAACCCTTATGCGGATGTAGCCGGTATCGGCACCGCTTTCTATTCCGAGAGCCAGATGGCTTACAATGCGGAACGCACTGTTATCGAACAGTTGGCAAAGCAGGGACCCTGCGTCATCATCGGCCGCTGCGCTTCCGCCATTCTTCCCAAGGAAGACCGTCTTTCCGTTTTCATTTATGCAGACAAAGCGGATAAACTCAAACGTGTCATGGTGCGGAACAACCTGACCGAAAAGGAAGCGGCTCACCGCATCAAGCACATGGACCGCATGAGAAAACAGTTCTTTGATTTTTATTCCGACACCTCCTGGGGTCACGCAGACAGCTATGACCTGCTGTTATCCAGCAGCCGCTTTGGTACGGACGGATGCGTCAATATGATTGTAAACAGTATCAAGGAATGGGAGGCATAAAAAGATGAATAAAGACCTTACTGTAGGAAAGCCGGAAACCGTTTTATGGAAATTCTGCCTGCCGTTGTTCGGCAGTATCATTTTCCAGCAGTTATACAATATCGCCGACAGCCTGGTTGCCGGAAAATTCGTCGGTGAAAACGCCCTGGCTGCGGTCGGTAACAGTTACGAAATCACACTTATTTTTATAGCCTTTGCCTTCGGCTGCAACATGGGCTGCTCCGTTGTGGTATCCAAGCTTTTCGGTGCCAAGAACTTCAAGGAAATGAAAACAGCGATCTACACCGCCTGCATCTTCAGCGCCATTGTGTGCGCTTTCCTGATGTTAATCGGGATTGCCGGTTCCGGACTGCTGCTCCGTTTAATCCGTACACCCGAGGAAGTTTTTGCGGACTCCAAGCTTTATCTGGACATCTATGCCTGGGGCTTACCGTTTGTTTTCTTCTATAACATTGCAACCGGTATCTTTTCCGCTTTGGGAGACTCCAAAACACCGTTCTACTTTCTGGCGGTATCTTCCTTATCCAATATCGCCGTAGATATCTGGTTTGTAAAAGCCTTCAACATGGGCGTTGCCGGTGTTGCCTGGGCTACCTTCCTCTGCCAGGGCGTAAGCTGTGTACTTGCCATGGTCGTTGTGTTCAACAGACTTCGTAAAGTAGAAGGCAAGGAAAAAGCGCCCCTCTTCAGCTGGGCGCTCTTAAAGGATATTGTAGTTATTGCGGTTCCCAGTACTCTGCAGCAGAGTTTCATTTCCTTAGGAAACATTATCATCCAGAGTATTATCAACGGCTTCGGTGCTCCCGTTATGGCAGGTTATTCCGCAGCCGTCAAACTGAACAACCTGGTGATCACCTCCTTCACCACTCTTGGCAACGGTATTTCCAACTACACCGCCCAGAACTTAGGAGCCAGAAAACTGCCCCGTATCAAAGAGGGCATGAAGGTTGGCGTAAAAATGGTATGGATGTTAAGCCTTCCGCTTTTCCTCCTTTACTTCTTTGCCGGCAATGTCGTTCTGAAGCTCTTCATGGATGAGCCTACCGAACTCGCCATGCACACAGGCATTATGTACCTGCGGATTTTGTCCCCCTTCTACTTTGTAGTTTCCGCGAAATTAGTAGCCGACGGCATTCTTCGTGGCGCCGGCATGATGAAGCAGTTCATGATTGCCACCTTCACCGACTTAATCCTGCGTGTAGTTATGGCTTTCGTATTCTCCAGAACCGCTCTCGGTGCCACCGGTATCTGGTGCGCATGGCCCATCGGCTGGTGCATTGCTACCGTACTTTCCATTATGTTCTACCGCCACGGTCCCTGGGCAGCTGCCAAAGCGGAGCAGGAAAAAACATCAATGTAATTTTCATAATTATTTCACAATTTTCCAATTGCTATTTTCTCAACCTTTGCGTATACTAAGGTTGAGAAAATACGAAAGGAGAAACTCACATGGCAACACAAAGTATATTTCATAATATCGTTATCAATGACTCACAGACCGCCAAAGCCTTCGTCACCGCTTTGGAAAATGCCGCCGCTGCTGATAAGCAGACTTCTCCAAATATATCTTCCAGAGATTTAACAAAAGAAGAAATCAAAAATTATTTTGGAGTTGTGAAAGATGATTAATTACCTACAATTAAATATTTTGGATATGCTTGAATTCATTGGAGAGGATAGCTGTCAAAACATCCTCTCGTCTTTTATTTGTCCCCTTAATCCCGATGTCGAAGATTTCATACACACAAAAGCAATCCCCTTCGCCCGACAACATATCGCTATCACCTATCTCGTTTTTGCCGAACAAAACAATCAAAAATATCTCGTTGGCTATTATACCCTCACCAATAAGTTCATCTGTATCAACAGTTCCGCTTTAAGTAAAACCTTGCAAAAGAAAATATCAAAATTTTCCCAATATGATGAAAACCTGAAGCAGCACATGATATCCATGCCCTTAATTGCCCAACTCGGTAAAAATTTTGCTTCCAACATTCCCTTAAACATAGCCGGTTCTGATTTACTGGAAATGGCATTGGAACGAGTCCTTGCCATAGAACATCTAATCGGCGGAAAAACAGTCTACATAGAATGCAATAACCATCCAAAGCTTTTTTCTTTTTATTCTTCGGCAGGTTTCTTTCCCTTTCAAGAACGAATACGTCAGCCATCCGGTGAAAATAACAGCAATCCTCCTCTTGTTCAAATGCTAAAATATTTCCACCACTAAATAATAACCGCCGTCTCCACATACCCTTCGTGCGTACCTGTAAACAGTCTTCCGAAATCTCCGGTCACGGTATCCTTAACCATTCCCTTTTCACAGTCCACCGCTATATGGGATAAATCCCGCTGCAATCCTTCTCCCGTGCATTTGCAGAAAGCTTCCTTTGCGGAAAACAACAGAAAGAAATCCTCATCCTTATCCTGCGCATTGTGAATTTTTTCCTTTACTCCGGAAACATCCTTATCATGCCGTTTCTGGATGTCCACGCCTATCTGCCGGTCCGCTATGCCGCACAAAACATAGTCCCCCGAATGGGACAGGTTAAAAAAAATATCGCTGCTGTTTTGTAAATACGGCTTGCCATGCTCACCAATGCAGACTTTTGATGTCCAAAGGAGTTTTTCCCGCTCCGTTAAAGGCAGCGCCCGCAGCTCTTCCAGAACTTTTTCCACGGTAAACTCTGTGACCGCAAGTGCCACACCCTTGTCCTGTGTTTCTGCCACTTCTGCCGGCATCCTATCTACCGCTTCTTCCGATATCCGTTTCTCCTGCCCGTAAACCGGCAGCCACCGATGCAGGCTGTAAGAAAAAAGCAGCCAGGCACCCACACTCTGGGCTCTGTTCTTTTCTTTATGAAAGGAAAGAGCATGTGCCTTTCTTTCCTCATTCAAAAACGCACATGCTCTTACTTCCGTTTCAGGGTTCATAAGCCCCGTTATATCCATTCTCGTAATCAGCATCGAAATAACCATGCCTTTCCTCAGGTGATAATTTCTGCAACTCTAAATTTTATTCTTCTTCCTCGGGATGTGTGATGTTTAATGCAATCTGCAGATCATCCAGCTGCTTATCGTCAACCACATCCGGTGCATTGCTCATTAAATCGGAGGCATCCTTAACCTTCGGGAAAGCGATAACCTCACGGATATTGTCTGCCTTCACAAGCAGCATGACAAAACGGTCCAGACCGATTGCCAGTCCTGCGTGAGGCGGTACTCCGTACTTGAAAGCGTTAATCAGGAAACCGAATCTGTCGTATGCGGCTTCTTTGGTAAAGCCCAGTACTTCAAACATCTTTTCCTGTACTTCCGGCTGGAAAATTCTGACGCTGCCGCCGCCAAGCTCAATACCGTTCAATACGATATCGTAAGCCTTTGCACGTACTCTGCCAGGGTCGGAATCAATGTACTGTAAATCTTCATCCATGGGCATGGTGAACGGATGGTGCATAGCCACATAACGGTTCTCTTCGTCGCTCCACTCCAAAAGAGGGAACTCGGTTACCCAGAGGAAATTGAATTTATCGTTGTCAATCATATCAAGCTGCTTAGCCACTTCGATACGAAGCGCACCCAGTACGCTGAATACAATCTTATTCTTGTCCGCTGCAAATAAAAGCAGGTCTCCGGGCTGTCCTTCCATGGCATCTACCAGATTTTTCAGTTCTTCTTCCGTCATGAATTTTGCAAAGGAAGACTTGTAAGTGCCGTCCGGTAAAACTGAGAGGTAAGCCAGACCTTTTGCACCGTAGCCCTTGGCAAAATCAACCAGCGCATCAATCTTCTTACGGGGCATTTCCGCCTCGCCCTTTACATTGATACCTCTGACGGAACCGCCGTTCTCCAGTGCACCTGTAAATACACCGAAACCGCAGCCCTTTACCACATCGGATACGTTCTTCAGTTCCATACCGAAACGGGTATCCGGCTTATCGGAACCGAAACGCTCCATGGCTTCCTGCCAGGTCATACGCTTAATGGGAAGCTGCACATCTAAACCGATGGCTTCCTTGCATACTCTTGCTACCATTTTTTCGGTCGTCTCAATAACATCATCCACGTCTACGAAGGACATTTCCAGGTCAACCTGTGTAAATTCCGGCTGTCTGTCGGCACGAAGGTCTTCGTCACGGAAACATCTTGCAATCTGGAAATAACGGTCATAACCGGAGCACATTAAAAGCTGCTTGAAAATCTGCGGAGACTGGGGAAGTGCATAGAACTTACCCGGATGCACACGGCTGGGAACCAGGTAGTCTCTGGCGCCTTCCGGTGTGGACTTGCAGAGCATGGGAGTTTCAATTTCAAAGAAGCCTTCCTCATCCATGTGCTTTCTGATGGTTGTGGTAATCTTACTTCTTAACTTTAAGTTCTTCTGTAAGTTGGGTCTTCTTAAATCCAGATAACGGTATTTTAAGCGTAAATCTTCTTTGGTCTTGGTATCTGCTTCCACGGGGAAGGGCGGTGTTTCTGCCTCGGATAAAATACGAATCTGCTCGGCACGTACTTCTATGTCGCCGGTAGCCAGGTTTTCATTGCTTGCCGCCGCTCTCTTTTCCACACGTCCCACAACCGCAACCACGAACTCGCTTCTCAGCTTTGCAGCCTTTTCAAAGTTTTCGTTGCCGCAGTCGCTTTCTTCAAAAATAACCTGCAGAATACCTGCCCGGTCACGCAGGTCCACAAAGATAATGCCGCCTTTGTTGCGCTGCTTCTGTACCCATCCCATTACGGTAACGGTTTCACCGATATTGGCGCTTGATAATTCGCCGCATCTGTGTGTCCTTTTTAATCCTTTCATTGTCTCAGCCATTGGTTTTCTCCTTTATAACTCCGCTTAATGCTGCAGAGGATTCTTATAAAATTCCCGGAACTCCTCATAGCCCTCTGCCGTGAGCTGCTCCTTCTGGAATTTTTTATTCTTGTTCATACGGGCAATTAAAATCTGATGTCCGTCTTCTCTTTCCTTCTGTGCCAGTGCAATAATTTCACACAAGGCCTCTCCGGCAACGCCCTTTTCAATCAGGAAAGCCTTCTTTGCCGGCTGGGTCGGAACCTTGAAGCCTTTTTCCATTAACAGAAGGATAATTCTCTCAAATCCGATGGAAAATCCGCATGCGGGCACATCGTTTCCGGTAAACTTGCCCACCATCTTGTCGTAACGTCCGCCGCCGCCGCAGCTTCCGCCGAACTCCGGCATGGCAATTTCAAAAATGGTGCCGGTATAATAACTCATGCCTCTTACCAGGGTCGGATCAAATACCAGTTCAAAAGAATCCGCTTTGGTGGCTTTCACACTGTCCATGATTTCCATAAAGGAATGCATGACGTCCGCATCCAGATAATCCTTTAAGGTATCTAAAAGGTAGGCGGGGCCGTTCTCCGCTTTTTCCACCTCTGCAAACAGATTTAAGTATTTCTCACAGATTTCTTCTGCATAGCCGTCCTCTACAAGCTCCGCTTTCACGCCGTCCATGCCAATCTTGTCCATCTTGTCCAGAGTAATGAATACACTGTCATAGGACTCCTCTGGGAATCCCGCATAAGCTGCCATGGCCTTTAAAATCCGACGGTCATTGATACGAATCTGGAAATTAGAAAATCCCAATCTGGTCAGTGTCGTTGTGGTTGCCAGAATAAGCTCGATTTCCGCTAAGTTGGAAGGCTCACCCAGAATATCAATGTCGCACTGCATGAACTGGCGGTAACGTCCTCTCTGGGGTCTGTCGGCTCTCCACACATTTCCCATCTGTAATGCCTTAAAAGGACTGGGAAGGTTTGCCGCATTGTTGGAATAAAAACGTACCAGGGGAACGGTCAGGTCATAACGGAGTCCACCGTCCACCAGATCATTTTCACAGGTGGCTGTTTCTAAATTCAGCTTCTCACCGCGTTTCAGAATCTTAAAAATCAGCTTTTCATTTTCTCCGCCCTGCTTACTGCTTAAGTTTGCAATGTTCTCCACGCAGGGGGTCTCTATGGAAGTAAATCCGAACTTTCCATAAGTGTCCTTAATCACACTGATTACATAATCACGTATCTGCATTTCTGCAGGTAAAATATCCTTCATGCCGGTAACCGGCTTCTTGGAAAGCGCCATATCTGCTCCTATCTATGCGTTTTCTCGCAATTGTTCTTAATTTTACTTACAGTATTTTACACTTTATCTGTTAGTATTTCAAGCATTAGTTTCCTGTTGCATTTTCCTTTTGTTTGCCACTTTTCTTTTTATTTCGTGAAATCTCTTGACATAGTATTAAATACTACATAGAATAAAGAGAAAAACACTTAAGATAGGATGTAATGTCATGTTTCAGATAGTTGTTGATTCCGCTGCCAATATTCCGGCAGAGCTTGTTAAAAAGTACGATATCCGCGTAATATCCTTTGTAAATTATGTAAACGGAAAAAAGGTGGTATGTTTTGACCCCGACCTCACTCCCGAGGAAGAAAGAGCAAAGGGCAGGGAGTATTATGATGCTGTCCGCGCCGGTGCCGATGTCAAGACCGGACTTGTCAGCAGCGGGGATTTTGAAGACCTGTTCCGCTCTATTTTAGAAGCCGGAGACGATATTCTATATTTTTCATTAAGTAAAAACATCAGCGGTACTTACAACTCCGCCCGTATTGCAGCCGAGGAGCTTTCCGAAAGCTTCCCGGACAGAAAAATCCGTCTGATTGACGCCTTAAACGCTTCCCTGGCACAGGGTATTCTTGCCATTTATGCCAGTGAAATGCGCGCCGTGGGAAAGAGCCTTGACGAAACCGCCGACATTCTTGCCACCTACCCCGCAAAAATGAACGGTGTCTTTACCGTCGGCGACTTAAAATATTTATCCAAAACCGGCCGTATCAGCAGTTCTGCTGCTTTAGTCGGAAACCTTTTAAGCATCAAGCCCATCTTACGCGGCAACAAGGATGGCTTCATAGTCCAGTTCAAAAAGTGCAGAGGCCGTAAGTCAGCCTTAAACACCCTTGTTTCTTTAGTTTGCGACAACATTGTAAATCCGGAAGAACAGATTATCGGTATTGCCCATGCGGATGCTTACGAAGACTCCCTCTATGTAATGGAAGAAATCAGGAAGCGTGTGAAGCTCCGCGGCTTCATCAACACTTCCTACGACTACTGCACCGGCAGCCATGTAGGTCCCGACACCATCGCACTCTTCTTCATGGCAAAGGACCGTGAATTAGGAGAAGGAAAGCAGGGTTAACGTACCTGCTTTCCCGACATTATAATATATCCCAGATGGCGAAAGCCATCCCGGACTGTTCTCAGTTTTGAAGTCCTCGGATGCTCACATTTTTGCAGTATTACCGGTACCTGCCGGATACGCAGACGTTTTTTTGCCGCCTCCGCAATCATCTCTGTTGCAAATTCCATACCATCCGTATGAAGCTGTAATTTTTCCGCTGCTTTCCGGCTCATTCCCCGGAGTCCGCAGTGAAAGTCGTAAACATCCGTATGAAACCGTTTTCTGCCGCAATAAGACAGAAGGCGTACTCCCCATCTGTGGGAAAATGACATGGCTCCCTTTTTCAGACCTCCGGTATACCGGTTTCCTATAACCATATCGCACTCTCCCCGCTCCAGCAGACCATACATTTCATCCATATGCCGGAAATCATAAGTCTTATCGCAATCGCCGATAATAAAAAGCCTGCCCCTTCCTGCTTCCAGCCCGGTTCTGATTGCGCGACCATACCCCGGTCGCGGCTCTGTAATCACCACCCCACCGTGTCGTAATGCGGTTTCGGCGGAGCAATCTGTGGAACCGTTGTCCACAACAAGCACCTCTCCCGTAATACCGCGGTCTTTCATAAAGGCAAGTGCTTCATCCACGCATAACCCCACTGTATTTTCTTCATTTAAGCACGGCATAATCACCGACAACGTAAGATCTTTGCGTTCATTTTCTGCCATGTGCCAGCCACCTCCAGTCCACAACCTCTTCCAGGATCAGTACGATTGCCAGAACCGTTGCCATTTGCGCCCTGTAAGTAAAGAAACAGTGCAGATAGGAGTGATTATGCAGAACCAGATACCTTATATAAGGAACCAGTCCCGGCAGCATATACATCAGAATATGCCACCCACAGATATGTTTTCCGTGGTAAACATATCCGTTATAGGAAATAAAAAGAACCAGAAAAATACAGAAAAGAACACCGACTTCACCATATTCCAGAGGAAAAAGACACCCTATATTCCGGGTTACCGCCCCACAGATATACGTCAGCTGACTGACCCCGATATCTCCGTAAAGTCTTTCCCCGATGTGCTCCGTTACATAAGGCATTACATTCTCTCCTAAAATCAGGGAAGCCATAACCCATTTCATTACCCACATTCCCACATAGCCAAAGCCCCAGACTAACGTAAGCTTTGCTGCTTCCTTCATCACCTGCGTACGGGATGCCTGCGGATTCTTATGAAAAAAGACCCATAAGATCAGAAGCAGCGGTACGGTTAAGGACAAGGTTTCGGTTGTCAGGAAATCCATATAAGCGCATACCATGCCACTTATCAGGAAAAGAATACCCAGATGCTTTTCTTTTCCCTGAAGTGTAAGTTTCACACCGACAACGGATATAATCAGCAACAGCAGGTATGTCCATGTATATTCCAACGACAACGGTACAAACCATGATGATGTCATAATCAGACCTGTCAGGACACCAAGTGCCGGTCCGTATGCTTTGTTTTTTACAAGCAGTCCCATAAGAAGAAGGCTGAGTACGGCCAGAATAATACCATTGACCAGGTATATCTGTTTTATGGAAAAAAATACCAATAACGGCCGGACAATCGTATTTGATCCATGCCAGTATCGCAGGTACTGCCTGTTTGCCTTTTTACCCTCTGTTACCGCATGCAACAGATTTTCATTTTCATTTTCATACGGTGTATAATAATAGGAAGACCACATGACGGAGCTAAGCGGGTGATCCGCGTCATATTGGTAAGCAATAGCCAGCAGAATTGAATCTGCATACCTGTCAATCTCACTGCCCCTTACACCGTCAACCACCGTTCCAAAGAGTTCTCCCTCACACAGATATTCTGCTGACTCCCGCACATTCCCACGTATTGCGTTCTGCGGTATAAATGCCGCAAGCACAAGCAGCCCCGTCAGTAATATGGTCATAAGAAAAAAAGTCACTATATATCTGATACTGCTTTTTACAGTTGTCATATTCTTTGAAATCCCCATTTTATGCTTTATATTGAGCCGGTAAATATCAAACTATCAGCATAACCCGCTGAAAAGCTTTCTTTTCCTGTCGATCATTTCCTCTATTTTCTCCATATACAGACCGACATCTTTGACATTGTCACATCGTTCAATTCGTCCGTCCGGGAAGACTCTCTTGGTAATGGAGCCTGCTCCCAGCGCCACGATAGTCTGTTTCTCCTCCATAATCAGGATGTTATAAATGCCGTCGCCGCCTTCTTTCGCGTATCCCACATTTTCAAAATTGCCGGACATGTTTTTCTGCCGGTATAAATAATACGGATGCATGCCCATGTCCCTTGCTCCCCTGGACGCAATTTTCATGGTTTCATCGGTGTTATGAAGCGTTTTCACCCCATTTTCCTGAATCCACAATGCCAGTCTGGAAGCACGCTTAATGGCAAGGGAATGTACCGTAAGAGAATCCGGCTGCAGCTTTTTGATTTCCTCTATGGTATTTTCCACATCCTCTTCCAGTTCTCCCGGAAGTCCCAGAATAATGTCCATGTTAATATGGAAATCTCCTGTTTTCCTTGCCAGATGAAAAGCTTCTTTCACCTGTTCCACGGTATGCTGTCTGCCAATCAGCTTCAATGTCTCCTGCTTCATGGTCTGCGGATTGACGCTGATTCTGTCCACCTTATGTGCGGCAAGAACCTTGAGCTTGTCCCCCGTAATACTGTCGGCACGTCCCGCTTCCACCGTAAATTCCTGTACCGTAGAAAAATCAAACCGTTCCCGCAATGCGGAAATCAGCCGGTCAAGCTGCGGTGCCGTCAAGGTGGTAGGTGTTCCGCCTCCGATGTATACGCTGTCCAGGATTTTACCGGCAAAGGCTTCTTTGGTAAAGTCCATTTCCTTAATCAGACAGTCAATGTATTCTTCTACCCTGTCCCGCCACTTGCAGATGGGATTGGAGGTAAAGGAACAGTACAGACAGGTCGTCGGGCAGAACGGAATGCCGATATACAGGCTGTACCCTTCTTCATAATGAATATGGGAAAGCAGCTCTTTTTCCCGCTTCGCAATTTCCACCGACAAATCTGCCTTTTCCGTGCTGACAAAATGCTCCTTCTGCAACGCTGCCGCTATTTCTTCTTCTGTTTTTCCTTCTTCCAGAAGGCCCATGGCAATCTTAGTCGGACGAATTCCCGTCAGGTTTCCCCAGGGAAGCTCTTTTCCCGTCATATCACACAAGGTTTTATATAAAAATTTCTTAAACTCATTTTTATAGGTAGACTCTGCCTCCTCCCGGTGCCAGATGTATTCCCCTGCTGCATCCTTTACTTTCACCGATGCACCATCATCCTGAAGTATAATTTCTATCCTTATGTTCTCTTCCCACTCTTTATTCTTCTCCGAAGACATCTCCGGTGTCAGGACCTTAACCATCTCCTCCGGATAAAACGCCTTTACAAGGGAATGCACATCATATTCAAATTGTGATTTATTAATCTTTACAGCAAACATAATTTTCTACCTCTGCTTTTCTGCCTCTCATTTTCTTATTATCGTCTTTCAGGGTATTTCTTGTCAACTGTAATCCATACACTGTGTATGGATTTTTCTTTCCATGCGCACAATGGCATACCGACGTTCAGTTTTCCGGCTCACCCACACAAGGAGAAACCTATATAAAACAATAAAGGCATACAAAAATGAACCTCATTTCTGCATGCCTTCATGAATCAATACCTGTAACTTATGCCATACACATAATAAAAAACATCAAATGTTCCTTACATCAGCGGATATTTGTCGGTCAGTGTCTGGACAATGGCTCTTGCTTCAGAGATCTTCTCCTCGCCACCCTTGATAACCATGGCGATTGCCTCCGCAATCTTGTCCATATCTTCGGTGTTCATGCCTCTGCTGGTAACGGCAGGTGTGCCTAAGCGTACACCGCTGGTGACAAACGGAGACTGCGGGTCATTGGGGATGGTGTTCTTGTTGCAGGTGATATGTGCTGCGTCAAGAAGCTTCTCCACTGCTTTACCGGTCAGACCGTAATTGGTTAAGTCCACTAACATCAGGTGATTGTCCGTACCACCGGAAACAATTTTAATTCCGCGGCTCATCAGTCCGTTGCAGAGAGCCTGTGCATTATCAATAATGTTCTGCTGGTAAACCTTGAAGTCGTCGCTCAAAGCTTCCTTGAAGCAGACTGCCTTTGCCGCAATCACATGCATCAGAGGACCGCCCTGGATGCCGGGGAAAATAGCCTTGTTGAAGTTGTATTTTTCTGCTGCTTCCTTGTTGCACAAAATCATACCGCCTCTGGGTCCGCGGAGTGTCTTGTGGGTTGTGGTGGTGACCACATCCGCATAGGGAATGGGACTCGGATGAAGGCCTGCTGCCACAAGACCCGCAATATGCGCCATATCCACCATCAGAACCGCACCTACTTCATCCGCTACCTCACGGAATTTTTTGAAGTCGATGGTTCTTGCATAGGCAGAAGCGCCGGCAATAATTAACCGGGGCTTATTGGCAATAGCTAACTCTCTCATTTTATCATAGTCAAGGAAACCGTCATCATTTACACCGTAAGGCACTACATGGAAGTATTTGCCGGACATGTTTACCGGGCTTCCGTGTGTTAAATGTCCGCCATGGTCAAGATTCATGCCCATGATGGTGTCGCCGGGCTTGCAGACAGCAAACTGTACTGCCATATTTGCCTGTGCACCGGAGTGGGGCTGAACATTGGCATAATCGCAGCCGAACAGCTCCTTTGCCCTTTCAATCGCCAGATTTTCCACGACGTCCACACACTCACAGCCGCCGTAATACCTCTTTCCGGGATAGCCTTCCGCATATTTATTGGTAAGAATACTTCCCATGGCAGCCATGACCGCCTTGCTGACCCAGTTTTCAGATGCAATCAGCTCAATGTGGCTGTTCTGTCTTTCCTGCTCATCTACAATAGCCTGTGCGATTTCCGGGTCAACAGCCTTTACTTCCTCTAAAGAATACATAACGTTTCCTCCATTTCCTGCTTTTTTACATTAACGTATCAAAACGCTTGTCCTAAATTATAACATAGCGCACCCCTTCACGCAAGATTTCATTTACTTTCCTTCCCTTTACTGCTACAATAAACCGTAAAAGATAAAGAATGGAGATAATCATGCAGAAATACGAACTTATCATAAATCCGGCTTCCCGCTCCGGCAACGGTATGCGGATCTGGAAGGATGAAATAAAACCGGTGCTTGAAGCAAACAAAATACCGTTTAACGCCCATTTTTCCCATAAAGCAGGCGATGTAGCGGTTCTTTCTTCTTCCATTACCGGGGATTATGCAAAAGAAAACCTGCCTCTCCGCCTCATCATTTTAGGCGGCGACGGTACGTTCAACGAAGCCCTGCAGGGAATTTCTTCCTATGATAATATGAAGATTGGCTACATTCCCACCGGTTCTTCCAACGACCTGGCAAGGGACCTTGGCATTCCGAAAAATCCGCAGCAGGCTCTAAATCTCATTCTGGATGAAAAACATGTCTGCTACATGGATTTAGGCTGTGTGCGCACTCCGGACAAAACCACCTACTTTGCGGTAAGCTGCGGCATCGGCTTTGACGCCGCCGTATGCGAAGAAGCCATGAACTCCAAAATCAAGGATTTCTTCAACCGCATCAAATTAGGAAAGCTCACCTATTTCGGTATTGCCATAAAGCAGCTTATCTCCGCCAAAAAGACCGCCTGCGATCTGTTTCTGGATAATGACAACGAGCCCATACATATTAACCGGCTTCTGTTTACCGTATCCATGATTCACCGTTTTGAGGGCGGCGGTTTTAAATTCTGCCCCACTGCGGACTGTACGGACGGCAGGTTTGAACTCTGCGTGGCGGGAGATGTTCCCAAGCCCGTTATCCTGCTTGCGCTGCCTACCGCCTTCTTCGGAAAGCATTACATGGTGCCCGGCATCCATGCTTTTCATGCCGAAAAAATCACCATCAAGACAAACAAGCCCCTGTGGGTTCACACGGACGGTGAAGTACACGAAATGGCTGACTTTTTAGAAATAAGATGCCGGCAGAAAACCATCCCCATGATTGTATAATTTTAATGTTTTTTGCATTAAAATACAGAAACCGCTTTTATTCATAAATAAATTCTTAATTCTTTACAAAGATTTGCAAAAAAGGATTGCAAAAAAAATAAACTTAGCTATACTTGTGATGTAACTTTGGGAGATATTACAGCCCTCCGGATTTAAGCCTCCGGGGAGCACAGGATGGGAGTTTTATTGTGAAAAAGAAATTTGAATGGAAGAGTTTTTATCTCAAGTACCACCATGCCATTCCCGCCATCATTTACGGCATCATATATATGACATGGTTCTGTTATTTAGAGAATACGGTTACGAGCCAGTACAGGGTCATCCATGTAGCGCTGGATGACATGATTCCTTTCTGTGAGGTATTCGTTATTCCTTACTTTTTATGGTTTGCCTACATTGCAACGGTCGTGGTTTTCTTCTTCTTTAAGGACAAAGAGGAATATTACAAAACCTGCCTGTTTTTAGCAACCGGCATGACCATTTTCCTAATCGTTTCCACTCTGTGGCCCAACGGTCATCACTTAAGACCTTATGTCATGCCCAGAGACAATATTTTCACCAGAATGGTGGCTGCCCTGTATAAGACAGATACACCTACCAACCTCTGGCCCAGCATCCATGTTTACAATTCCCTGGGTGCGCACATTGCCGTTATGAAGAGCAGGCATCTGGAAAATAAAAAAGGCATCCGCATCGGTTCTTTCATCCTTTGCGTATCCATTATCCTTTCCACCATGTTCATCAAACAGCATTCCGTCTTTGATGTTACCACCGCCTTCATTATGGCAGCCGTGATGTACGTGCTGGTTTACCGTTTTGATTCTGTATGCGCCATCAGACGTATGTTTCATCCGAGCCGCAACCGCGGACCTCAGGTAGAGTCTTAATATAAAAATAAAAAGCGTATGAGCGAAATGCCCATACGCTTTTGTTATTTCTTAGTTAAAATTAAATATCTTCTGGCAGATCATGTATCCTTCCACGGAAAGCTTTCTGCCGCCCTTGCCGGGCAGGTTCATGAAACCGCCCATAATGCCGTTGCGCATCCAGGCATATAGAAGCCTGTCCTTATCCTTTAAATACTGCCACAACTCCTTCTTGGCATTCAGCTGCTCATCCGTGCCTGCCCGCAGACACAGTGCGGAGGAAACCGTCATGATAATTTCCAGGTAATTTCTCATATACTGGTGCCGTCTCTTGCATCTGATAATCTGGTTCTTATGCTCCGTATAGAAATCAATCATGATTTTATTGACCCTGATCTGCTGGTCTAAGCGGGAAATCATGACCGTTTCATTGACGGACTGGTCGGCACGTCCGATATAATAACGGTAGAAATTCACATCCAGATAATACATAGTGTTTACATGTAAAAGCGGTTCAAATACATAGATGTTATCCACATAGAAGGTATGTTCCGGCAGATGCAGACCACAATCCTTTAGAAGCTGGGTGCGGAAAATAACGGAATGCATCAGAATATAATGTGCCTTCCTGAAATGTCTGCAGTCGTCCCAGGTAAACATCCTGTCCGTAGGAAGAATATGGCGGTAATGCATTATCTTCTTACGCTTCTCCCCTTCTTTTTCGTAGACAAAGTTGCTTACCAGCATATCCAGTGCCTTGTCACCTCCGGCAATATCCCGCAGAGTATCCAAAATCTTTTTGTAAGCCTCTTCCTGTACCCAGTCGTCGGAGTCAACTACCTTGAAATACAGACCCGATGCGTTTTCAATCCCCGCATTCACGGCAGAACCGTGACCGCCGTTTTCCTTATGAATTGCTTTAATGATATCGGGATACTTTGCCGCATATTCATCTGCAATTTCCGCGGTATTATCCTTGGTGGAGCCATCGTCCACAATCAGTATTTCCACATCTTCTCCTCCCTTTAACAGGGATTCAATGCATTTTCCCATGTATGCTGCCGAGTTATAGCATGGTATTGCAATGGATAAAAGTTTCATAATAGTTTTCATTCCTCCTGTTTAGCGGATTTATAATATATATGACGCATACGCCGCAAACGCAGACGGTATGGCATACTTTTTCTGTACCTCTTCGGAACGTTCAAAAATCCACTGTTCCTTTTTGACGGCCTGCGTGCGGTCGGAAAGCTCGTCCACCCGCACCAGGTATCCCCACATATGCCATTCCTTATGGGAAAACACATGTACCGCATCTGTAAGTCTTGCCACCCTGACGATGGGCATACCTCTTTTCTTGAAAAAGGCAGTAACCTCTTCCGGTGAAAGATGCCCTGCCGTGTTGGGAAATTCATACAGCCCTGCTAAAAGTCCTTTATCCGGTCTTTTGTGAAGCGCTGTTTTTTCCTCATCCTGCAGGATAAAAACTGTCTTTTCCTCTATGGTACGGCCTTTTTTTGCACTCTTTACCGGGAACTCACTCTGTCTTCCGGCATGGTACGCCGCACAGATATGGGACAGGGGGCATACCTCGCAATGAGGAGCGCCGTTTGGGATGCAGACCATGGCGCCGATTTCCATCATGGCCTGATTAAAATCACCGGCACGCCTTGGCATGGCTGCCCGAAGCTCTTCTTCTAAGTTTTTCTTTACTTTCTCCTGTGCGATGTCATCGGGTCTCATAAACAGCCTTGATATGACACGCAGTACATTGCCGTCCACAGCCGGAACCGGTATGCCGAAGGCAATGGAAGCAATCGCTCCCACCGTATAACTGCCGATTCCCTTTAATTTTAAAAGCTCTTCTTCGGAAGCAGGCATTTCTCCGCCGTATTCCGTCATAATCTGGATGGCTGCTGCCTTTAAGTTCCGGGCACGATTGTAGTAGCCCAGTCCCTCCCAAAGCTTTAAAAGCACATCCTCTTCCACCTCGGAAAGACTTTTAATATCCGGCAGAGCCTTCATGAAACGCTCAAAATAGGGCTTCACGGCTTCCACTCTGGTCTGCTGGAGCATAATCTCGGAAACCCAGACCCGGTACGGGGCCGGTTCCTCCCTCCACGGCAAAATCCGTCTGTTGGTATCATACCATTTTAAGAGCGGTTTGGGAATATCCCCCACTGTGAAATTAAGATTTTCATCAGAATTTTCTAAGAAATCTTCCTCATCTGAGAGTCTTATTTTCACTTTATCCTGTATTTCCATACAATCTCTGCCGATAAAGCAGTCGTAGGCAAGGATATGCACACCGGCTTCCTCTGCCTTTTTCAGCGCCTCCGCAAAAGCGGGCTGCATAGCGGCATTGGGGGTAAAATAATCTACATCCTTCATCTGGATAACAAACAGAATATACGCCTCGTATCCGTCCTTTTTTGCTTCCATCAGCTCCTCCACATGCTTTAAGGCCCGTTCAGACGGCGCATCGGGAAACATGACACAGTTATTTTCTTCTAAGGTAACTCCCTTGACTTCCATGAAAATCTTTTTGTCCGGTGTCTCTATATAAAAATCAAACCGGGAATTGCCGTACTTTGTTTCCGGACGCAGCAAAGACAGGTCCGGGAAGAGTATCTTTTTTCTAAGCCACTCTTCCACAGCCCTGTTGGGTGCCTGGGAATCCATATTGATAAGCCTGCCCTGCTTTTCCACCGCCACAAGGTCATAGGCGGTGCTTCTCGTCTTGCTGTCGTTTCGCTCTAAATAAACCGGTGCATGCTCTGTCAGAAGCTCCCGGCACCGGCCGGTGTTTTTCACATGCACCTTTTCCCGCCTGCCGTTTATCTCGGCGTAGGCTATAAAACGGTTGGGCCTCTCTAAAAAGGTGCCCTCCACAATATCATGATACTTCATGTATAACTCTTTCCATACTGTATATTTTGTCCACCGCTGCCGGCACCCTTGCCGAAGGAACCACCTCCGCTGCGGGTCCTACATGCACCTGCTGGTCATCAAAGAAAATCTGTGCCCCAAAGGCTGCCAGCACATCCCTTTTCGTCACTCCGCCCAGAAAGCATGCCTCATCTATACGGACATTCCATGCCCGCAGGGTACGGATTACCCTCTCATGGGCAGGCGCACTTCTTGCCGTAACAAGTGCCGTCCTTATGGGCGACTCCCCCGGCGCGTATTCCTGCTGCCAGTCGGAAATGGTATGCAGAAACCTGGCAAAGGGACCGGCGCAGAGCGGAATGTCCGCCTTCTTTTTCTCACTGTTTTCAAATGCCTCCAGTCCTTCTTTCCTGAAAACATTCTCTGCTTCATCGGAAAAAATAACCGCATCCGCATCAAAGGCTATCCTGATTTTGCCGTCCGAAGGACTTTCCTTATAGTGGTTTCCCTCCCCGCAGACAATACCGGCGGCAATGCCCGCCTCTATGGCAGCCCGCACATCCTCCTCACAGGCGGACAAAAACAAATCCGTCCTAAATGCGGCAAGGTACGGCGCCATGGGGGCTCCGCTTGTAAAGAAGGACCGGGTGATATCCAGTCCGTAATGCTCTATGGAACGGAAAATCCGGAGGGAAATGTCCGGGCTGTTTTTCGACATGAGCACCACCTCCACCCGGTTGCCGGATACATGGCGCCCGGTGCCGCTTTCCTGCTCCTTGGCACATCCGCCTTTTTCCGGTGTCCCGCCCATTCCGGCGGGAGTATTTAAGGACAACAGCGCTTTTATCAGAGAGAACCCCGGGCCGGGCTTTAAAATTTCTGTCTCGTGCTCCCGCTGGTACTTTGCATAGGCCTCCACGCCCTCTTCTTCAAAAATCCGGTTCTCCGTCCGCAAATCAAAAAGCGCTCTTGTGGAGATGCCGATAATAAGTCTGTTTTCCAAGCTGTATGCCATAGTCTTCACCCATCCTTTCCACATCCATGGTGACGACCGGCACACTGCTGTTTATCGTAGCCGGCTACCCTCAAATTTCTTTTTGGTAAGCAGACAGTTCTTCAGACTGTAATATCTGTCCTCTATCCTGCCCTCCGGCACCTCCACGTCACATGCCACCGCCATGGTGTTAATCATGTCATCCGTGATCCGGTGCTTTAAGGCGGATAAAATATTCAGTCTGTCCTCGCAGTTATCAGCGTCCAGAAACTCCAACACCATAGGATCCAATGTCATTTCTTCCGGTTCCTGCAATTCAAACCGGTACTCCTGCGCGGCATCGGGATATTTTCCCTTATCAAGCACCGCACAGAAATCGGCAAGCGGTCTGGCATAGACCTTTCCTTCCCCGTAAAGAGCCTGATAGATTACCAGCTCCTCGCCCGTTTCCGAATGCTCTGCCACCGTCATCACCTGGTATAAATTGCCCTTAAAATGTTTGTAAACTTCATTTGCTTTGGGAATACGAACCATAATTTCTCCTCTCATTTCAGGCATTCTTCCATTATAGTCCCCGTCCCGCGATAATGCTAATCAGGAAATTGAAAAGGTAAACGAAATCTCTTCCTTTTGAAAAGCTTCCTCTTCCATCGCTTTCTGCAAAAGTTCCTGCATAAGCGCTTCTTTTTCCTCCTCCGCAAGCCCTGCCAGCCTGCGATGGTGAAGAAATACCGTGTATTCCCTTCTGCCGTCCTCGTAGGTGACACGGTTGCACATAACACCGCTGTCGGGGTAACCTGTTTTATTTAAATATTCTCTTACATCCTCTACATACTGCTGCTCCAGCACCGCATAGTGCTCTTCTTTCGCGCGCTCACTGCTCTCGCTTTTCACAATGCCCGCCGCTGACAGCCATACCGTCAGAATAAGTAAAACCGTAACTCCTGCAAATACTGTATTTTTCATAACTGTTCCTGCCTTTCTTCCTGAAAACCTCTGCTTTCCGCAGCGGATTTCTGTAAGTTTCTCTCGCTCTTTCTCTCGCCTTCTGAAGCAAGGATAGCAGAAACGGTGTCCCATAAATGACACTTTTAATCTATTTCTATCTGGTATTTGTCGTAGAAGTAATCCACAATTCTCTGGTAGCCCCATTCCTGGGTGGCGGCACCGTCTTCCAGAGCCACCGTCATGGGTACAAAGCCCCAGCGCAGCCCGGATATACCCATATTGGTATTCTGGCATACGGTGTGGTACACCGCATATTCGCCTCTTTCGTAACCCATCATAATCAGAAGTTCACTCTGGGTATTGTCCGTCAGTACATCATATCCCTCCGATTCAAAATACTTGCCGGCGTTCTCCGTAAACTGATCGTTTAAGTATGCCACAACCTCCTTATCGTCGGAGTCCACCTGCTCCACATATTCGGAAGCCTCGGCGCAGTAAATTTCCGCCTGATAAATAATATAGTCCGAAGCATCCACCCGGAAGGTAAAATCAAAGGTCGCGTTGTCGCTGAACCGGATACAGAAAAAAGCCATGTCCGTATCCTCGGAAGAGGCATCGCTGACGTTGTAATAATCCACATAAACAATATTATGCTCTAAATCATAGGCGCTGATATCGGGCAGCAGTTTACAGGAAATGGCAATGCCGATGGCTTCCTTTACACCGCCGAAAACCTCACCCGTGTTTAATTCTGTCTCACTTAAGGACATGGTTTTCTGCAGACCGTTGGTATTTACCAGCGCAGCCATCATGCTCTGCACCTTTTCTCCGGCATTGCTTTCGACGGGTGCACGGAATGAAAAGCCTTCTCTTTCCACCGCGTGGGCTTCCCTCATATCCTTATTATCCGAAAAATTGCTGTAGGCAAAGGGGGCAAGATACGTGGACAACGCTAAAATGAGCATCAGAAGAATGCTGATACTGTAGTCAAGGATGCTGCCGTTTTTCTCATTTTTCTGTTTCATGCAGCACCTCCTTTCCCGGGAACGTCAGGGTGATGCAGGTACCTTCCCCCATTTTACTCTCAATCTTCCACTCCGCCTTATGAAGCGCCACAATACGGCTGCATAAGGTCAGCCCCAGACCGGCGCCGCCCTCCTTACGGGAGCGGGATTTGTCCACCATGTAAAAGGCCTCCGTAACCTTATGGAGCTCCTCTTCCGGCATACCGCAGCCATTATCGCAGACAGCAAACCGGTACCCTTCCTCCTCCGTTCTTCCTGTTATGGTGATTTTTCCTTTAGGAGAAAGCGCCTTTCTGGCATTGTCCACCAGATTAACAAACAGGGATAGAAGTAAATCCTTTTCCCCGTAAACCGTGCCTTCTTCCACATCGGTATACAGGGTAATTTCCTTATCGGAAAGACTCTTCGCCGTAATCCGCTCCGCTTCCGCTATAAGCATCCGGGCAGAATGCGGCGTATATGAAATCTTTTCATTCTGGGTCACAATCAGGTCAAGCAGCTTAAAAGAAAGGCTTTCCAGACGCTTGCCCTGGGAATAAATGTAATTGGCTGCCTCCACTGTTTCCTCCTTGTCAAGATCCATGGTGCGCAGCATGTCCGCATATCCGACAATGGAGGTCAGCGGCGTTTTCAATTCATGTGCAAAGGAAGCGGTAAAATCCTCCTGCTTGCGGGCATTGTCCTTCAGTTCATCCATCTTCTGGATCAGGTTGTCCGCCATAATGTTAAAATCCTGAGCCAGAGTACCGATTTCATCCTCACTGTAAACCTCCGCACGGGTGCCGTAATCCCCCGCTGCGAAACGCTTTGTAGTGTCGGAAAGGCTCGCCACCGACCGGGTTAAAAAACGGGACACAATAAAAATAACCACACCCGTCACTGCAACCAGACAAAGCATAATCACCCGGTACTGGCTGTAAAAGCTGTTCCGTTCCTCGTACAAATCGGTAATGTCCTTGGCGCTTTCCAGATAATAGTTTCTGCCGCCAATCACACTTTTACAGATAAAAATCAGATATTTTTTTCCGTCGTTTTCCAACACCTGATACACACAGTCCGCATCCGTCAGTTTTTCAATCAGACCGTTTTCCAGACGAAGCTCCTGATTTTCGTAAACCAGGTACCTGCCGTCACGGTAAAGCTTGTAGGAATATTCATTTTTGTCTAAGTTGTTCACCACCGATTCCGTCAGCGCCCTGACGATTTTTTCCGTCCGGTAATTTTCCGAAATGGAGTTCATGTTTACCTCAAAGGCAAACTGGAACATACGGTTTTCCCGGTTGCCCTCCTCTATTTCCTTGTTTAAGGAATTGCGGAAGGTCTGGGAAATCAGCCAGATACCGAACACACTGAAAACCATGGTGATAATAGCCGTAAAAGCAAAAAATATTTTCCAGAAAAATTTCATAAATGAAAATAGCTCCTCATTTTGCGGCGCAGGCTATGCCTCCAGGCGGTAGCCCACTTTGTAGACAGCTACGATTTTATTTTCCCAGTGCAGCTTTCTCTTCAGGCGCTGCACATGCAGATCCACCGTTCTGCTTTCTCCCATATCCTCCCCTTCCCAGACGCTTTCGTAAATCACGTCCCGGTACAGGGCAATGTTTTTGTTGCGGATAAACAAAAGAAGCAGTTCAAATTCCTTTAAGGTAAGAATAACCTGCTGCCCGTTCTGCATTACGGTACGGGACTCCGTATCCACCTCAATGTCCAGAATTTTAATGATTTTTTCCGCCTTGTTGTACCGCCGGAGCACCGTTTCCACGCGTGCCAGCAGCTCTACAATCTCAAAGGGCTTGGAAATATAATCGTCCGCGCCTTTTTTTAATCCTTTTACCTTGTTTTCCACCGTACCCATCGCCGTAATAAAAATAACCGGTGTGTTCAGGGTCTGGGCATATTCCAGAAGCTCATAGCCGTTAATCTTGGGAAGCATGATGTCTAAAAGAAACAGATCAAACTTCTCCGCCGCCATCATGTCCGCGGCCTCCTGTCCGTCAAATGCACATTTACACTGATATCCCGCCTTTGTCAGATTCATGCGAATCAGATTGTTGATGGGCTCCTCATCCTCCACGATTAAAATTTTTATCATTTCGTCACCGCACCTTTCTGCCGCCTGCCGCCGTTTTCCCCATTTCGGCTTACAAAACGGATAAAATCAGCATTTCCACACTGACCGTATCCTTCAGCCTGCCGGTTTTGACCGCTTCTTCCGCTTCCACGCATTTTACCACGGCAGCTTTTAATTCTCTTTCCTTAAACCGGGACGCCTGCGTCACATTCTTGCCTGCAATAAAAGGGGGCAGCCCGATTTTTTCTCCGATTCTTTTATTGTCAAAGCCCTTGCCCTTCAGCTGCTTCACCTGCAGAAGCAGATTCATCTGTCTGGCAATCAAAAATAAAATCCGCATGGGAGGTTCTTTTAATGCCAGCAAATCGTAATACAAAAGCAATGCTTTCTTCGTCTGTTTTTCCGAAATGGCTGTTACCATATCAAAAATGTGGTTGGTAATGTTTACCACGCATATGCTGTCCACATCTTCTTTTTCAATCACTTCTTTATCCATGCAGTAGCAGCTCAGCTTCTCTAACTCCGTGCGGATGTTTTCCATATCGGTGCCGACTTTTTCCAGAAAATACTCCAGCGTATTCTCCGTAATTTTCTTGCCGTCCTGCTTTAACACCCCGGCCGCCCAGCGCTTTAAGGTCTGCTCGTCCTGCTGTTTCATTTCACAGACATAACCGGTCTGCTGCACCTGCTTAAAGAGCCTGCTTCTCTTGTCAACCTCGCTTTCGCAGAACACAAAATAGGTCTGGGAGCCGCTGTCCTTTAAGCCCGCAATGTACTCCGCCAGCTTTTCCCCGCCGCTCTTAAAAAGCCCTGTGCCGTCCATGACGATAACCCGCCTGTCCGCAAAAAAAGGCATGGTCTCCGCCACATCAATGACTTCTCCCACATTGACATCCTTGCCCTCAAAGCAGTTCATGTTCATGGCATCCCCATCGCCCAGAAGCGCCTTTTTCAGCCTGTCCCTGTACTGCCTGCGAAGGTATGCTTCCTCTCCGTACAAAAGATATGCCTGCTTAAATTGTCCGCTTCGTAAGTCCTCGTTAATCCTCTGCACGTTTCCGCCGCCCTTCCTTTACCGGTTGTTGTTTTCTTCAAATTCTCTGTTTGTTTCCTGCAATATAAAAAAATCTGCCATAACAAAACTGCCGTCACTGCAAATTTCATTATAACAGATTTCATGGGTAAGCTCTACTTTTTTCTGGAATTTATCCTTTATTTACCAGTGTTAAATTATAAAGCTGTCCCATCAGCTCCCGGGATATGGTTGGCTTTTCGTCCTGCCGGCGTATTTCCTCTTTTAACAGGGCAATATCCGTAATCATATAATCTGTACAGACCAGATACGCATGAATACGTATATCATCCGGCAGACTTCCGGCATTTTCTACCATTTCCTTCAGTATCTTTGCCCGGTCGGTTGAAATCGAAAAATGATTTTTTACCACATCGGATGCCAGAATTATGACAGGAAAATATTCTTTAAATCTGCCCATCGATGACTGCGGAAGGCTGAAAAACAAATCCGCTACCAGCTCCGCGCTTTTTATAAAGTCACTGTTCGGACACTCGCAGACAGCATTCCATTTATCTGATTCTGTTACATTTCCAAACCAGCTTCTCCATATTTTCCCGATATTCTTAAACAACGTTTTCAGAGTTTCCTCCGGCAATACTTTCCGGGAAATGCTCTCCGCAATGACCGGATGCATAAAAACACTTTCGTCCCTGCTCTCCAGCCACCCGCGATTGCACAGCCTATGCAGAAAATCCTGTTTATTTTCCTCCATGAAAATACCAAAGTAAGTGTATAGGAAGGAAACCGGATATTTCCGGCTGGGAAGCGCCGCCATAATTTCTAAAAATGCCTTTTCCTTCACATGCAGCCCTGTCTTTGTATACAGCTGCAGGTACATATCCTTCAGGCTCACATGTCGTTTTTTCTCTTTCCAGAGAATGGATTCTTCTTTCTTTTCAAGCTTTTTCAGCAATTCTTCCACAGACCAGTTCATAGCATAGGCAGCCTGTCCAAGCCATCGGATTGTCAGCGTATGTCTGCAGATATTGTCGTCCAGCAAAATATTTAATTCCTGTAAATCCTCCGGTTTCATTAATCTTTTATAACTGTCACGGAAAATAAGCTCACAGGCATCCTTGGAAAGCTCCTTCACCGGATACGTTTCAAATCCATCTATGTCCGCCAGTCTTGATGTCATAAATATCGTAGCCGGCACTTTCTCCAATACCGCCAGATACTCATCCTCCTGCACGTTTTTCGTTACATCATCAATAAAAAGCAGAACCTTTTTCTGTGATGCCAATTGCTTCAGTTCCCCGATAACCTCCTTAAAGCTTTCCCGGAAGGTTTTTTCCTGTCTCCCGGAAAATGCCCTGAGCAGGCTTTCCGCAAATTGGTTTTCATAGGGAATCACACCGATATAATCTACTTTTTTATTTTTTACACAATACCGGATAAACTGCTTGGCAAGTTCCGTTTTGCCGATGCCGCCCATCCCGCTTAAAAGGTAATGTCCGCCCTTAGCTAACATCTCCCGAAGGTCAAACTGCTCCCTCTCTCTTCCCCAGAAATTCTCTGCCGGCAACATTTCTCCATATATTTCCGTATCCTTTGCCGTAAGGAAAACAACATTTCTTTCTTCTTCCCGATGATAAAATCTCTGCCAGAGCTCCTTCATGGCATACTGCGGATTTTCCCTGACAATGTGCATCGTTTTGCTCTGCATGTATTCACCGGTCAACGCATGCAGGGTCAGAAATGTCAAAAAATATCCTGCGGTAAATTCTTTTCCTGCTTTTCCGTAGGACTCCATTTCCGCTATATCTTTCCGGTTGCCTTCAAAAAATGCCCCTATGTCATAACTCCACACTTCGTCCTCTTCGGAAACAGCATCTAAAAAAACGGGAAGCTTGTCCGTAAATACTTCATAATTAAACTCGTGTTTCCGCAGATAGAACATAAACTGCTCCGTCTGCTGCAGCAGAAATTCCACATTCAGTAATGCCACAATCTCCTGCATATACTCTTCATAAGTCAACAGCTGGCTGCTTCTGTTGCAGATTTCCGAAGTATGTCTGTTGCGGGTACCTGTATACTTCCAGATGTTGGTACCGTACCTGCCCTCCGTAAGCTGCGGAAGCAGATTTTCCTTCCAGAATTTTGTAAGTGTCATGCCCTTTTTCCGGTCTCCGCTAATCACACTTCCGCCTTCCACAGGGTAGTCCTTCATAACCAGTAAGTTGTAAATGTTCTTCAAAGATAAAATATTATTGCGCATCTGTCTGCTCCATGTGCCGTTTTTCTCAATAATACGTTACTTTTTAATTTAAGGTACTTATATAAAATTCTCAACCCCAAAAGGTATTTTATGCAAATTTAGTCGATATTTATGCATTTTTGACCTTTTTGAAGATTTTCTCCTCGTCATATTCCGGGGCAAACTCTTCCGCTGCCTGACAGATAGGAGCAATCGTTTCCATATCAGCTTCCAGTTCGTCTGCAATCTGATCTACACTTTTTCCTTTACGAAGCTTCCGGACTGTCAGAGAAATCATATTCTGTAACTGCCCATCCTTTTCACCATCCTGATAATACTCCATCCTCGTCAATTCAATCTGTCTTTCAAAGGTAAAATCAAGTGCCATAATTCTTCTCACCTCATTCTTATACGTTCCAAAGAAATCCTTCAAAATATTTTCTCTCGTACATGCATCAATGGCTTCATCAATCGCCTGCTCCAGTTCCATCCCGTTTTCTTTATTGGAATTCACCCTGTTTACAAAGAAAGTATATCCATACAAAACTTCCGACTTCTCCAGAAGTTCCTTATTTTCCGGTGCATTTAAGTTATACACCGTACAGGAAAGCTCCAAATCCGGATTTTTCTTTTCTCCCATATATGCAGAAGAAAGATACATTCTCTCCACTGCCGAGCGCTTTTCCCGTCCGTTGTAAAATACCACAAACCGGGGAGTAGGTATCTTAATCTGCTTGTGTCCGTACAGGTTCTCATTCTTCTCTTTAATGCGCCTGTCTATGGCATCCGTACAGTAAATCAGGCTGCGCATGGGCATATTGGGGTTATACGTTGACTGGTGTTCATAAAAATTCATGTCCGTTCCGATGATAAAAGATGCATCGTTTCGGACAGACAAGGAAATTCCGCCATCCGTTGTAATAATTTCCACATCTTCCGGATTGTCAAAATGGCTGTTCCCCAGCACATTATAAACATTCAGTGCTTTTACTTTGTCCTGCATCATCAGGGAAAACACACTGCTTTTAAAGTTACGGTTCATCTTACCTCTTTTCCGGCAGAATGATGTTTTCTTAGGGAAATTCCTTTTCTGCAAAATACTTCCCGATGAAAATACCTTCTGCCTGTATTGCGGCAGTAACCGTACTTCTGCATCCTTTTGCTGTCTGCACAAGGTTTCCGGCTTCCTGCCTGATTGATAGTTGAGAATAAAGCAGGAATTTCCGACCTGTGCGGAACCATGGAATAAATTTTTCGATGATTAAGGTTCCTCACAAAAAGATTTGCATTTAGAATGTTATTTCGACAAAAGAAAATCTGCTTTGCAATCATGATAACACAGACTGCAAAGCAGATGCAAGAGTTTGTATGTAATTTAATGCTCTTCAGTTTGTTTAATTTTTATCTTCTATAGCTTTTATCTTCTATAGCTTTTATCTTCTATAGCTCGCAATAGTTACGCACCCTATTCTACAATATAAATATCATATTCATATCCCAGCAGACCAAAGTCATCCACTACTTGGTTGATTTCATTTACCGTTAACATTCTGTCATATTGAATTTTAAACAGCCCTTGTGTACGGTCAAAAACAACCATTCCGGGATATTCCTCCGAATTCGTCCCCATGCAGTAGCCGCATACATTTTTTGCCGTTCTGCGCTGCCTGGGCTTTGCATGCAGTATATTATCTCCGTCAAAGTAAAATGTCCCGACATAACCTCTTAAATTATAATCATCATCGTCCCAGTTTTGTATGGAATGAAACTTCTTATTTTCTGAAGAGCTGTGCCCAACCTGACTATACAGCCTGTCACGCAATGCACTTGCTTCAAAGTCAATAGATTCTCCATTTCTGTACCATTCCTCCATGATATCCAGCAATTTTTCATTAATTGCTACATATTCACTCGTCTGCCTCATGTTTGCCGATACTTCTTCCAGGACTAGGATTATGTCCAGCAAATCTTCTATTCCTGAGAAAAAAAGTTCCATAAAAGCAATAAGCCGTGCATACTTTTCATTAGGATCCCATCCCTCATGAGATTTGCAATATTTCATATATTCCTTTAAATAGGTAATACATAATTTTTCATATGTTAATTCATTTGCACTGTTCAGTGGACAATGTATTTCAAACTGACATCGAACAGGATAGACCTCATTTGCTATTCTTTGCATAGCAAAAATCCATTTTTGCGTGTAATCTATCTCTTTTTTCTCTCCGCTGGAATTAAGAAGATACGGTATAAAGAAAGAAGCATAACCAAAATGTGCTTCATACATCAATCAAATCATACCAAAAGTAAGCAGACTTAACCTGTCTGTCTGTCTGTCTGTCTGTCTGTCTGTCTGTCTGTCTGTCTGTCTGTCTGTCGAGATTATATGTAATAGCATGCCATATATGCAACCCCTTTCTACATATTTTATTTCTGCCGAAAATTTCAAAAGTTAATTCCATCGCCCGCTTGGGCATGCGGTGGAATTAACTTCTGCATAAGTAGAGTTTAATCTTTCACACATTAGTGGTATGCTCATATCTGCCTTCTGACAGCAGTAGAAGGAGGCTCTATGAGCAAATATATTCCCGGTAACCAGAAACATCTTTCTCTTGAGGACCGTAAGTACGTTGAACGTTCTCTTAATAGTGGGACTTCTTTTAAGGATATCGCAAGGTTCTTATGCAAGGATCCTACTACCATCTCGAAGGAGGTAAAGCTTCACCGGTTAAGTGACTGGTACCATAAAGGCACTTTTTATAATGCACACAACTTCTGCATTCATAGGTATCACTGTAAGAAAACAAATGTATGTGGCAAGATCATCCTCTGTAACATTAAGTGCACTTCCTGTCCTACCTGTAATCAGACTTGTGCTGATTTTGTCAGGGAACAGTGTAACCACCTTGACAAGGCTCCTTATGTCTGCAATGGATGTCCGAAAGCCATCAATCACTGTACGATTGCCCACAAGTACCGCTATGATGCAATCTTTGCAGACCGCAAGTACAGAGAGTGCCTCTCATCATCCAGGGTTGGCATAAACATGTCAAAACACGAGCTGCGCCAAAAGGATATGGTCATCACCCCTCTCATTTATCAGGGGCAGTCACCCTATCAAATCATTACAAACCATCCGGAACTGGATATGTCAGTCAGGACACTGTACTCTTATCTTGATAACGGCATCCTTACCGCAAGAAACATTGACCTGAAGCGCAAGGTTAAGTTCAAACCACGTAAGGTACACAAAACACAGATCAAAGATCGTACTGTTTTCAATGGACGCATGTTTACAGATTTCCAGTCTCTTGGGCTTGACTATTTCACCGAAATGGACACCGTTCATTCCTCTCAGGAGTCCAAACGTGTTATTTTGACCTTCTTTCTGACCTGGGAAAAGCTGTTCCTGGCTTTCATCATGAATCGTTGCACTAAAGGTGCTGTAAAGCTTATTTTTGACAAGCTGGAGCGTCAGCTGGGAACATATGATTTTCTCACTTTATTCAGTACTATTCTGACTGACCGTGGTTCAGAATTCGGAGACCCTGAAGCTTTAGAGACAGGTACTGACGGAATGATTCGTTCAAGCATCTATTTCTGTGATCCTATGAGGAGCGGTCAAAAAGGTGGCATTGAGCAGGTACACACCATGCTTCGCATGGTTCTGCCAAAGAAAACCAGTTTTGAATTTCTCACCCAGTGGGACCTGCGAACTATCGTAGATCATATAAACTCCACTCCCAGAGAAAGCCTCAGTGGCCGTACGCCTTATGATGTGGCACTTGAAAACTATGGCATTGATATACTAAAAGCGCTTCAGCTTAGGCCGATTCCACCCGACGAGGTCAATCTGACACCTAAGCTGATACGCTTTAACCGTTAACTTATCATAAAAATCTGCTGTCAGACTGGAACTTAACAATTCACTCTTTTAGGATGTGGCCTGTGGAATTCAGTCTCGCACACCGGATGTCCAGAGGCTTGTTTGCCATGCCTTGAATTCAGATATTTTATGGGAAGTTGAACTAATTATACCAGTTTTTTGCAGATTAGGCTTTATATAATTCAATAAAATCAAGAATTTTTAAGGGGTGGTGGAATTTGCCTCTGCACTGGAAGTTAAAATTTCAAGTTAGCAAAGTTTCACACACCCGATGAGGTCAATCTGATGCCCAATCTGATACGCTTTAACCAATTTACCTCTGCACTGAAAATTTAGGCTTTCAAGTCATCAAAAATTTTTCTTATAATCTACCGTCAAAAATTGCCATAATATTCATATTATATTGCCAGTTTTAATAAAATCGAAATAATTTTGTATCCCGATTGTCATTGTTATTCTTTCTTTATTTCATTCTGATTGCTTGGTATTGATTGTTGACGAATATACCACACCAAATCAGATATAGATTCATGTAATTGGCAATACAACTCTCCATATTCTTCCGAAAAAGACCTCTCAAGCCTCAATTTTTCCTCCATAATATTCATTCCTTTAATATGTCCTTCTGGCGTCATCGCAGTATATATATCTACTAATTTTAATAACATCTCTGAACATTTATTGCCTACCGTATCCATCTCATTCCATACTTTTTCAAGTTTTTTCAGCATTTCTTCACTGTCAAAAATCGAATATGACAACATTTTAATAACATTGGAATACGTCTGAATCTCATCTGCTATCCCTAACAAGTACCGTCTAACATTTCCATTTTCCTCATGAGAAATAGTTCTTGGAACAACTTCATTAATAACTGTATTCAATACATTCGGATCACACTTAGTAAGAAGGATTGCTGCTTTTTCTGCAATTTGGTCTGCAACTTTTTCTTTTTGAGTAAAACGCATACTATCTACATTATTGTCATAAGACTGTTTCTGTGCATTTTTTGAAGCTTTATAACTGGTAATCATTGCAATCGTTGACACAAACGCCGTTATGAGTGTAGGTAAAACATTGGTTATAAATTTTCCATAATCCATACGCAACATCCCCTTGAATATTATATTTATATCATTGATGAAACTATATTAAGTTAGCAACAATTGTACGTAGTTTCCAAATCCAAAAATCCGCTGTCAGGCTCAGCAGATTTCTATTTCTATCTGTAAGGTACTCGCCTTACAAATATGTAATACATATGGGCTTAATTGAATATTCCAACGGTTTATTCAGTCTGTCAACAAATCCTAAAACTCTAAACTTAAACTTCCGATCTGTATTAAAAATAACAGGTATTAAATGACGCAATGGAAAGAATGTTTTTGCACCACTAAGCATCATTTGTATTCTTATATTATCGTTAATATTTTCAAAGATAAATGTTATTTTTTCTTCATCTAAATTTAGCAATTCCATGGGATTCTTAAAATCCTTCATTTGTTTTCCCGCCGCATACAAATCACTTAAAAGAAAAGTATCTTTTATTGAAACAAGCCTGTCCTTCGGAACTTTCTCCAAAAGTTTTATATCAACATTATCCCCCTCATTGTATGCAGTTTTAGCCAACTGAATAACCATATAGGTATCCAAATCAGTATTGTAATCCGGTTCTTGACCGCCATTCTGATAAAACAGTTTAGGAATCATTTCCGAATCCAAATAGAATGGTCTATTGCTCCATAATCTTGATGCTACATCATCAACATATTTTTGCCTTGGATTTACCTTCTGTTCCGGCAAAGTAAGTGTATAACCAGACAGTGCATTTTCTCCAAAACTATGTTTTTTTATTTTCATATCACTATTTTTAATACAGGAAATTTTCCACAGGTCTTTTCTTACCTGATCAACTACACTATCCTGATTTTCTGATTCAACTAATCCAAAGATATCATAATAAAGTGTTTCTGATTTCACAAAATTGCCATTATTGTCAATCAAATACTCTAACATTTTAAATGGCTTTTTACCCATATTAAACTGGTATTCCTTTTTTTCATTATTTTCATAATAAACAATCTGCCCGGAATTCAAAGAAATATATGATGTTTCATCCTTGGTAATATATATTTTGTCAATATAAGGAATTTCTATATTATCTGTTCTTACTTTTATATGGCTCATATTATTTCTTGTATGATAATGAGAAAGTTAATTATCACACGTTCCCTTCCCTTTTATATCGAAATTTCAACGTTTCTCGTTGTCCTCATCGTTTCCATTGCACTTTTCTCACCATTACATCTTAAAGTTTAAGAGTCTTCATTTATCCTGATTTTTTGAAAAGGTTCCAACCGTTTTGTACGATTGGAACCTTTTCTTATCTCTCTTAATCCAAAATTATCTGAAAATTCTTTACTCCTCAATATGGTCAAGACCCTGGCTTAATATGGTCACGATGTGCGCATCCGCAAGGGAATAGAAAATGGTCTTGCCGTCTCTTCTGTTTTTCACCAGGTCCATCTGCTTTAAGACACGGAGCTGGTGGGAAATTGCCGACTGGGACATGCCCAAAAGCTGGGCAATATCGAGCACACACATTTCCGAAAATTTCAATGCATAGAGGATTTTTAATCTGGTGGCATCTCCGAAAATACGGAAGAAATCCGCTAAGTCGTTCATTTCTTCTTCGGGTGGCATTGTTTCGGTAATTTCCTTCTCTGCGCTCTCGGAAAGCTGCAGAAACCCATTTTGTATCTGTTCCATATTTGCCCTTTCTTTTATCCGTTCCCATTGCCGTTTTTCTCCGTAACAGCATTTCTATGTCAGCTGCCGATTTCGTCGGGAAACGTCTTACTCCCGTTAATCCTTGATAATGCTTACATACTTCACCGGTGTACGGTAGGTGTAATTGGATATCTTGATGCCGGTCTTGGGGCTGGATGCATGAATAACCTTACCGCCGCCGATATACATTGCCACATGATTGATGGATCCTGAACTTCCGCCGTAGAAAATCAGGTCGCCGGGCTGTAAATCGGCTGCCGTAATCTTCTTTCCTTCGTTCGCCTGTGCTCTGGAAGAGTGGGACAGGCTGATGCCAAAGTGCTTGTATACCGACATGGTGAAACCGGAGCAGTCCGTTCCTTTGGTAAGGCTGCTGCCGCCGTACACATACTTATTTCCCAAAAACTGTTTTGCATACTCTACGATATCTACACGTAAATCGGATACGCCCTGACCATACAGAAGTTCACTCATGGTTACGGCTGTATCCAGCTTTTCTTCTACTGTCACGTAATCGGAGGAAACGTAAGCATCCTCGCCGTCAATGGATACTTTTACCCAGCCGTCCAACTGCTCAACGACTTCCAGTTCCTCGCCCTTGGGTATGGATGTCAGAACCGTAGCGTCCATACTTGCCTGCTCTCTTACTTTAAGGGCATCCGCATTAACCACTGCTACTGTCTTTACTAATTCCATGGCTCTCATTCCGGCATCGGCACCGGTATACAGATAATCGGTGCTTACATAGCCGTCCACATCTCCGGATTTAATATGTGCCCAGGTGCCGTCCTCATTCATCTCCACCACTTCGCAGGCAGAGCCTTTCGGCATCTTTCCCACTAATTTGCCGTCTGTGGCAGGAATGGCTCTGACATTTAAGTTACCGGTTTCCACATCGGCAATGCCTAAATGGTTATAGCCCCAATACATGCCTTCCGTAGTTGCCTCCGCTGCTTTTAAGCAGGAGTCTTCGTCCAGCTTCAGATCAAAAATTCCACCCGCTGTGGGCATAATATCATTTATGGCTACCGTTCCCGCAGCCTTACTTTCCATCGGGTTGGAAAGAGAAGCAACTGCTAAAAATCCTACGGCGCCGATTATAGCTAATTTGTTTATTTTTCTATTGTAGTTCATCTATTTTAACCTGTAAGTCCCTTCGTAAACCGGGCAAAACCTCTTTATTGTTATATCCCGGTTGCTATATCCATGTTAATTGTTACATCTTTGTTACGGATTTATTATAGCAATCCCTTTTTCCCGCGTCAACCGTCTATGCACAAAGAAACTTATTAAATTTTTCCATTTTCCTTTTCTTTTGGGTATTTCTATCCATTTTTTCTTTCTGTACCCATTCTTAAACTTTCCTTTGGGTATGAAAGAGACTTTTTCTCTCCTGTACCCATTTTCCAGCTTTCCTTTGGGTATGAAAGAAACTTTTTCTCTCCTGTACCCATTCCCAGGCTTTCCTTTGGGTATGAAAGACACTTTTTCTCTCCTATACCCATTTTCAAGCTTTCCCTTGGGTATGAAAGACACTTTTTCTCTCCTGTACCCATTCCCAGGCTTTCCTTTGGGTATGAAAGACACTTTTTCTCTCCTATACCCATTTTCAAGCTTTCCCTTGGGTATGAAAGACACTTTTTCTCTCCTGTACCCATTCCCAGGCTTTCCTTTGGGTATGAAAGCATCTTTTTCTTTCCTGTACCCATTTTCAGATTTTCCCTTGGGTATGAAAGACACTTTTTCTCTCCTGTACCCATTTTCCAGCTTTCCTTTGGGTACTGGAAACTATTTTTCCTTCGCGTATTTCCTGCCGGCGGCAATGTCTTTCTGCATCTGTTCTTTCAGCGCCTCAATGCCGGCAAATTTCTGCTCGGGGCGGCGGAATTCGTAAAGATATACGGAAATATCCTCTCCGTAGATATCCTCGTGAAAGTCATACACATAGGTTTCCACACACATCACAGGCTTGTCCTGCTCAATGGTGGGCTTGTAGCCGATATTGGTGGTGGAACTGTAGTAGCGGTTCCGTATCATAACGCCGGAATAATAAACACCTCTCGGAGGCAGCATTTTGCTCTCGTCCGGAATCAGGTTTAAGGTCGGCATCCCCAGGGTGCGTCCAAGCTGTCTGCCGTGTGTTACCTTGCCGCAGATAAAATAAGCTTCCCCGAGCAGGGTTTCCGTCAGGCGCATATCCCCCTTTTCCAGAGTTTCCCGCACATAGGTGGAGCTGATTTCCCTGCCTTCATACAAAAGCTTGTCAATGATTTTCACCGTCATGCCGCATTCCGGCGCCAGAATCCTTAAAAGCGCCGCATTGCCTTCCCCTCTTCGACCGAAAGAAAGGTCGCTGCCAGCCGCCACATAAACGGCATTGATGCGGTTGCAAAGCACATTTACCACAAAATCCCTTGGCGACATATCCGCCACCTTACGGTTTAAGGGGTACTCCACTAAAATATCAATTCCCAGACGTTCAAAGATTTCTCTCTTTTCCTCTCTGGTGGTGAGCTGTTTTTCCTTACCGTCACCGAAGAAAACAGCCGGTGAAGGGTCGAATGTGAATACGCATGCTTTTTTGCCGTTCTCCTTCTGCTTCAGGATTTCGTCAAGAAGCGCCCGGTGCCCAATGTGCACACCGTCAAATTTTCCGATTGCCACTGCTGTCTCATCATTAATATAAAAATCCGCTGTACCGGTAATGATTTCCATTGCTGTATTTCTCCATCCAAATCTTCAGATTGCTTTCACACTTACTGTATATGCATCATTGCTTTCACCATGCACACATCTATTACTTCCATCGTGTCCGCATCATCGCTTCCGTTGCAGACGCATCCATCACTTTAAGTCATTTTCCAGAAACATCTTTTTCGGTACGAAACGGCCTTCCTGCCGTTTCATGGTATAGACGCCGTAAAATCTGCCTGCTTCATCATAGACACGCACATCTTCGCCGTCTCCGAACATTCTCCGCTCCTTTATCTGCTGCGGATAAAAGGAATTACCGTTTTTGATATACTTTATAAATTCGTCCGGGATATGCACCGGCGCCAGTTCCTCAAAGAAATGGTCCACAGGCACCACGACCTCGCCGACTCTTTCTTCATCCCGCAATTTTTCCAGCTCTGCCAGGGTGATGGCGCTCTCTTCTCTAAATACCCCCGCCTTGATGCGCTTTAAGCTTTTCATGGCGGCAAGGCATCCGCATTTTACACCGATGTCATAACAGAGTGTCCGGATATAAGTACCCTTGGAGCAGGATACCCGGAAGGTCACCTCCGGCAGCTTCATGTCCAAAATGGTTATATCGTAAATGGTAACCGCTCTGGGCTGACGCTCCACTTCCTTACCGGCTCTCGCCAGTTCGTAAAGCTTTTTGCCGTTGACCTTTAATGCGGAATACATGGGGGGAATCTGGTCATAGTCCCCGATAAAAGAAAGAATGGCATTTCGTGCTTCTTCTTCCGTTACCGTGACGGGACATTCCTTTAGCACCTCTCCCGACAAATCCTGGGTATCCGTGGAGATACCAAGCTGCATCACCGCTTCGTATTCCTTGTCCCGGTCCGTCAGCATGTCGCAGAGCTTGGTGGCGCTGCCTAAGCACACCGGCAGTACACCGGTGGCATCCGGGTCAAGAGTGCCGGTATGTCCGATTTTTTTCTGTCTGAGTATTCCCCGCATCTTGGCTACCACATCATGGGAGGTAAAGCCTTTTTCCTTATAAATATTGATAATGCCGTTGTACAATGCTTTTCCCTCCCTTGTCAATTCCAATGTGTTCAGTCAGCCGGACTGCCTGCCGCACTTCTTTTATTCCTGCCTGTCTTAACCGGAATGCAATCCGTTTCTCACTTATATTATCGTCCCAACTGCAGTGCAATCTGCCCGGACAGGTTGTTGATTACATCATGCATGGTGCCACAGATAGTGCAGCCCGCTGCCCGGACATGTCCGCCGCCGCCGAAGAAGGATGCTACCTTTGCCACATCCACATATTCATCGGAACGCATGCTGACCTTGTATTCCATGTGTTCTTTTTCGTAAATAAAAATTGCGCAGTGCACGCCGGCAATGTTTCTGAGCTGATTGACAATGCCGTCCAGGTCGGAGGGTCTTGCTCCGTAAAATGCCATTTTTTCCTGATCCATGCAGCTGAAAATACACTGTCCGTCCATAAATCGGATGCTTTCAATCAGGGCTCTTCCCAGTACCTGGGTCTGCAGATAGGTCTTCTGGTAAAAGCTTTCCTCTATAATTTGTGCAAAAGGGAAGCCGTAGCCAATCAGTTCCGCGCCGATTTGCATGGTCTTCGGAGAGGTATTGGTATACTGGAACACACCGGTGTCATGAATAATGCCGGTATAGATTGCCGTAGCAATCTCCGTATCCATATCCTCTTTGGGAATTAAGCCGTAAAGCACCTCTGCCGTAGAGCTGGCATCGGGCACTACTAAATTCACATCCCCGCAGCCGGGCACATTGCTGATATGATGGTCAATATGCACTTTTTTTGCCGCACAGTTGAAAAATTCTTCCGCGCCGCCCAGTCTCTCCGCATTGGTGTCCAGTGCAAAGAACACGTCAAAATGCTCTTCTTTCTGGTATTCCGTATCCGCTTCGGACAAATGGGTAAGATGGGTAAATCCATCGGGTATGCCCTCTAAATACCAGTGGATTTTTGCTCCCGGCATCTTCTTTTTCAAAAACAGATACAGTGCCATGCCGGAGCCTATGGCATCTCCATCCGGTCTTACATGGGCGCTGATACCAATGATCTTTGCCCCGCTACACTCCTGTAAAATATCCATAACCTTATGCCTTCCCGTTCTGTTCTTCCATGACTTCATCAATCTTTCTGGACATATTGACACCGTACTCAATGGACTGATCCATAATAAACGTAATTTCCGGTGTATTGCGCAGATTGATGGTCTTGGCAAGACGGTTACGGATGTAACCTTCTGCACTCTTTAAGCCTTTATAGGTATTTTCTCTCGCCTCTTCATCCCCAAGGACACTGATCCATGCCTTGCAGGTTTTAAGGTCGGGAGCCACTTCTACCGCAACGACGCTTGTAAGCGGACAAATCCGGGGATCTTTGATTTCTCCCCGGATAACTTCCGCCAAAACGCGCTGCACTTCCCCGTTAATACGGGTATTCTTCACGCTGTTTTTTCTCATATTGCTATATTCCCTTCATAATCTGCAAACTTTGGGCTTTTGCCCAATATTTGCAAAGTGAACTCTGTTCACTTGTGAAATTTATCTTCACACTATTACTGGCGCGGTACTTCAACCATGATATAAGCTTCTACGATATCAAGCTCCTGCATCTTGTCGAAGCCGTCAAATACCAGACCACATTCGTAGCCTGCTTTTACTTCCTTTACATCATCCTTGAATCTCTTTAAGGATGCTAACTCGCCTTCGTAAATCTGCTCGCCGCCTCTGGTGATACGAACCTTGCAGCCTCTCTGGAAGACACCGTCCTGTACATAGGAACCGGCAATGTTGCCCACTGCGGATGCCTTGAAAATCTGACGTACTTCCGCATGGCCGATAACCTTTTCCTCAAATACGGGATCAAGCATACCCTTCATGGCTGCTTCGATATCCTCGATAGCCTGATAAATTACCTTATACAGACGGATATCCACGCCTTCTCTTTCGGCTGTTGCCTTTGCGGTTGCGTCAGGACGTACATTGAAGCCGATGATAATTGCGGAGGATGCGCTTGCCAGCATAACGTCGGATTCGTTGATTGCACCTACACCGCCATGGATGCATTTTACCACAACTTCTTCGTTGGAAAGCTTAAGCAGACTCTGCTTAACGGCTTCCACACTACCCTGAACGTCAGCCTTTACAATCAGGTTCAGTTCCTTTAAGTTACCTTCCTGAATCTGGGAGAACAGATCATCCAGAGACATCTTGCTCTTGGTTTCTTCCAGCTTCTTCTCCTTGTTCTGCTCAAGATAGGTATCCGCAAAGGATTTCGCTGTTTTATCGTTGTCATGTGCCAGGAATACTTCACCGGCACTGGGTACATCGTTAAGACCCAAGATTTCCACAGGTGTGGAAGGTCCGGCTTCTTTTACTCTTCTGCCCTTGTCGTCAATCATGGCACGTACTTTACCATGGCTTGCGCCTGCGGAAATGAAGTCACCCACATGCAGGGTACCCTTCTGTACCAGAATGGTGGCAACGGGACCGCGTCCCTTATCCAGCTCGGCCTCGATGACAAGACCTCTTGCCTTTCTGTTAGGATTAGCTTTTAATTCCAAAATATCCGCGGTAAGCAGAATGGTTTCCAGCAGATCATCGATACCTTCACCGGATTTTGCGGATACAGGTACAAATTCTGTGGTTCCGCCCCAGTCTACCGGAATCAGTTCGTATTCGGTAAGCTCCTGCTTTACACGATCCACATTGGCATTGGGCTTATCAATCTTGTTGACTGCCACGATAATTTCAATGCCGGCTGCCTTGGCGTGGTTAATTGCCTCCACTGTCTGGGGCATAACGCCGTCGTCGGCCGCTACTACCAGAATGGCAATATCCGTTGCGTTGGCACCACGCATACGCATAGCGGTAAATGCTTCGTGTCCGGGTGTATCGAGGAAGGTAATCTTTCTGTCGTTGACAGATACGGTATACGCACCGATGTGCTGGGTAATACCGCCTGCTTCCCTGTCGGTAACGTTGGTCTTCCGGATGGCATCCAGGAGGGATGTTTTACCGTGGTCAACGTGACCCATAACACAGATAACGGGAGGACGGGAAATCAGATTTTCATCGTTTTCATCATCTTCCTTCAGCAGCTCTTCGATAACATCAACCTTGACTTCCTTTTCGCAGAGGATGTCATACTCCATGGCGATGTTTTCGGCTTCTTCATAGGAGATTTCCTGGTTTACGGTAACCATTTTGCCCTCTAAGAAGAGCTTCTTGATAATAGCGGAAGACTGCACCTTCATCTTGTCTGCCAGATCCTTGATGGTAATGGTTTCAGGCAGCACAATAACCTTAATGGCTTCTTCGGTTGCTTCTTCCTTCTTCTTTTCCGGTTTGATAAATCTGCCGGGCTTGTTCTTTAACGGTTCCTCTTCTTCATACATGAAGTCCTTGCGGGAGCGTTTATCCTTCTCCTGGCTGATACGGCGCTTTTCTTCATCTCTGTGCTTCTCCGCATCCTTAGCGGTTGTTTCGGGAGCAAAGCCCTTGCTGCCGCCCTGACCGGGTTTGCGGAATCCGCCGTCTCTTCCGGCACCGTTCCGGTTGTCGCGGTTGCCGAAGGAAGTTCTGTCGCCGCCCTGACCGTTTCTGTTATCTCTGTTTCCGTAAGGTCTGTCGCCGCCCTGGCCGTTTCTGTTATCTCTGTTTCCGTAAGGTCTGTCGCCGCCCTGACCGTTTCTGTTATCTCTGTTTCCGTAAGGTCTGTCGCCGCCCTGGCCGTTACGGTTGTCTCTGTTTCCGTAAGGTCTGTCGCCGCCCTGACCGTTTCTGTTATCTCTGTTTCCGTAAGGTCTGTCGCCGCCCTGGCCGTTTCTGTTGTCTCTGTTTCCGTAAGGTCTGTCGCCGC